>BNJS01000966.1_pt1 | contig 144751 bp, 203 predicted proteins | sample 8540461 | NCBI WGS metagenome assembly BNJS01 (sample SAMD00202454, study PRJDB9452) | human saliva metagenome | isolation source: human saliva | place: Japan | reverse complement strand
TGTATTGAGTCAAATTGTAACGGAGTTATCCAAGAATTCCATCTACAGATTGACGAAAAGGAAGAGCTGATATGGCTTCTCCACTACACCGCCCAGGATGAGTTTCTTGATAAGACTAGTAACCACTTCCTTGATAAAAAGAAATCTCGAATCCTAACTAAATATGAGGAAGAATTCCCTAAACTTTTTGAAGAAAGTAGAAGAAAAATTCCTAGATTATCTAATAGAAATGGGGCTAGAATATCAACCCAAAAAAGTTGAAAACTTACTTTATACCTTCTCCGTTCAAGGTCATCGAATTTTAGTACAGTTACTAAAAAAACTACCAAAAATACGCGTTTTAGTCATTAGCGATCTTGATAGTTGTCATGCTCAAAGTCTAATTGCTTCCTTATCCTTTTACGGAAGTAACCTCTATCTTTTTGACATCTGGGAAAAAACAGGCCTTTCTTTAAAAAAACTCAACCAAACACCGCATGATATTATCATTACAAATTTTCCTGTGTCAAACAGTTCGAAACCAATCATCTGTAGTCAAAATCTATCTACCACAGAATTATTCCATCGTCTTCACCTTTTATCATCACAAATTCAAAAAAGTAGACTCACTTAAATCGTAGCAATCTCTTGTTACGGTTTTTTTATTTAGCGTGATCTACACCACGTTTTTATTACAAAGATCGTAAATCTTTTATAACTGAGAATTAAATTTCTACTAATCAAACTCTGAAAAGAAAAATCACCCCCGAAGTTAGATTTTTCCAACTTTCTTCTGGGGTGTTATTTTTATCTGTGAAATAAATAAGATTATTTTATTCTACTCCACCGTTACAGACTTGGCAAGGTTTCTTGGTTTATCCACATCTAGCCCACGGTGTAAAGTCGCAAAATAGGCTACTAGTTGAGTTGGTACAACCATGGAAATTGGTGAGAGGTAAGGGTGTACGGTCATTAGGACAATATCATCAGCATCATTTGCAACATGTTCTTCTGCTATGGTCAGAACTTTGGCACCACGAGCTGCGACTTCCTGGATATTTCCACGGGTGTGATTGGCAAGAACTGGGATCTGACAAGAGAGCCAAAACAGGCGTTCCTTCTTCAATCAAGGCAATTGTTCCATGCTTGAGTTCACCAGCCGCAAAGCCTTCACACTGGATGTAAGAAATCTCTTTGAGTTTGAGACTTGCTTCCATGGCTACGTAGTAATCTTGACCACGTCCGATGTAAAAGGCGTTGCGAGTTGTTTCAAGAAGCTCACGAACCTTGGCTTCGATGGTTTCTTTCTCTGAAAGAGTTGATTCGATAGACTGAGCTACGATTGACAATTCATGAACCAGAGTCAAAGTCTTGCGCTTTAGCATTGCCATTTGCTTCTCCGACTGCTTTTGCTAAGAAGGCAAGGGCTGCAATTTGTGCTGTATAGGCCTTGGTTGATGCCACGGCAATTTCAGGACCTGCGTGAAGGAGCATGGTATGGTTAGCTTCACGTGAAAGAGTTGAACCTGGGACGTTTGTCACTGTCAAGCTTGGGATTCCCATTTCATTAGCCTTGAACCAAAAACCTGACGGCTATCCGCTGTTTCACCAGACTGGCTGATAAAGATGAAAGAGTGGTTTCTTGCTGAGAAGTGGCATACCGTAACCCCACTCAGATGAAATTCCAAGTTCAACTGGTGTATCTGTCAATTCTTCCAACATCTTCTTAGAAGCAAAATCCTGCGTGGTAGGATGTTCCAGCTGCAAGGATGTAGATGCGGTCTGCATCTTGAACAGCCTTGATGATAGCTGGATCTAACGACAACTTGACCAGCCTCATCTGTGTAGGCTTGGATGAGTTTACGCATAACCGTTGGTTGCTCGTCAATTTCCTTTAGCATGTAGTAAGGGTAAGTTCCTTTACCGATATCTGACAAGTCAAGCTCCGCAGTGTAGCTAGCACGCTCACGACTGTTGCCATCATAGTCTTGAACTTCCACGCTATCAGCCTTGACGATTACCAGCTCTTGGTCATGAATTTCCATATATTGGTTGGTTTCACGAATCATAGCCATAGCATCTGAGCAGACCATGTTATAGCCTTCTCCAAGACCAATCAAAAGTGGTGATTTATTTTTAGCTACATAGATGACTTCAGGATCTTGTGAGTCAACCAAGGCAAAGGCATAAGACCCACGGATGATGTGAAGAGCTTTTTTGAAGGCTTCAAGAACTGACAAGCCATCTTCTTCCGCAAATTTTCCAATCAAGTGAACGGCGATTTCAGTATCTGTTTGCCCCTTGAAGTGGTGACCTGCAAGGTATTCTTCCTTGATTTCAAGGTAGTTCTCAATCACCCCATTGTGAACCAAGACAAAACGTTCTGTCTCAGAGCGGTGTGGGTGAGCATTGTCTTCAGTTGGTTTCCCATGAGTTGCCCAACGAGTATGTCCGATACCAGTCGTTCCCTCAACACCAGCTGTCTTGGCAGACAATTCTGCAATACGGCCTACAGCCTTGACTAGATGATTTTCAGCACCACCTAGGACAAAAATCCCCGCAGAATCATAACCACGGTATTCGAGCTTTTCAAGCCCTTGAATCAAAATATCAGTTGCATTTGTGTTTCCAACAACACCAACAATTCCACACATAGTATATACGACACAGACCAGCTGTGCTTTCTCCTTAAAATTGGTATAGTCTAATTCCTCTTTTATAGAATCAGCAAAAACAGTATATACTTGTTTCTTTCACTTGTCAAGAGTAAAAATTGGTATAGTTTCTATATTAGATTCATGTACATCAAAAATAAAAACTCTGACCAATCAACATAATCAGTCAGAGTTCTTTTTTTAAAAATCCATTATTGTCACTGAGTTCTTTGAACCAATGTCCCTGACTCAGACGACGTTCTTGCGTTTGCAAGTCTAATTCGACCAAACCGTAGCGATTTTTATAGCTATTGAGCCATGACCAGCAGTCAATAAAGGTCCAGATTAAGTATCCTTTACAGTTTGGCTCCATCTTCAATGGCACGGTGAATTCACGAAGATGACCTTTTACAAAGTCAATACGGTAATCATCTTGAATCATCCCATCTTGACGGAATTTTTCTTCCCCTTCAACACCCATACCATTCTCTGTCAATATCCACTCGATATTGCCATAGTTTTCCTTGATATTTTTGGGCAATATCAGATTCCCTGCTCATAAATTTTCCCAGCACGGTGAGATTAATTTTGGCTAGGCATACATAGGTCGTAAAAATGTTCTGGCAAGGAGGACTACTGGATGTTTAGCAAATCGAGTGCCATACACGTCAAAGGTTGTAGTAATTTGACACCAGAAAATCGACAGTATTGTCACGAATAAGCTCAACTCTTCCTCTGTGGTATCAGGCAGATACCCTGTTCATGCAAGATTTCTACCAATTCCTGTGGATAAGTCCCCAAAACAGAAGGGGTCAAATAAAGGATTGAGCTTGAACAAAGATCTGCAATACGGGCTGCCTTGACATCAGCAGGATGCTGGCCACGTGGATAAGCAGGTGTCAAGTTGAGACAATCCCAATCTTGAACCTGAGAGTTCATGCAGCCTTGACCGCTCGACTCGCTAATTGGGTATGATAGGCTACTTTAACCGCCTGCATCACCTTATGTGGATAATGGGCATCGTAAAAACTAGCCAAATTCACTGGAACGATTGGCTCGTTAAAGGTAATCCATTGATCCACTAAATCTCCATAAGTCTCAAAAGCAAAAACGTGTCATAGTCTTCATAGGCTGAGACAGTCGCTTTATTTTTCCCAACCATCACCAGCTTCTTGAAGGCAAAAAGGCAAATCAAAAGTGGTAAGATTGACTAACAGACGAATCCCTGCCTTAACCTCAAAGACCTTACGATAAAAATCCACGCCTTGAGCGTTGACTTTCCCACAACCATGTGGAAAAAATCCGTGACCACTGGATAGAGTCGAAAGGCTGTGTGACCTGTCTCTAACAAGCTCAATATCTGTCCCCAATTTTTCTAGTCGATGTCTATCTGACCAATCGCATTATAATAACGATTTGCTCCACTTGTACCAGTAATCCCAGGTTATCTCCCTACCGTCACCACTACAGCCCTTCTGTCTGCGGTCCAGTGGAGGACCCCCAGACAAAAATCTTTTGAAATCTTAGCATATTTTTACCTCTTTATCTAGTCATTTTTTTCCCATTATAGAAAAAAACAAGGACAAAAAAACTAGTTACATTTTTTCCTTGTTTTTCTTCTGATTATAGTTTTTATTTCTTGCTGAGGATTTCAAGCGTTTCAAGCACGTTATCTGCATGAACCTCGATGGTGTCACCAGTCGCTTTAATCTTAACTTCTACGATGCCATCAGCTGCTTTTTTACCAACAGTGATACGGATTGGCAATCCAATCAAGTCACTGTCGCTAAATTTAACTCCCACACGTTCGTTGCGGTCATCCGTCAAGACTTCGTAACCAGCTCCCATCAAGCTTGCTTCAAGCTTTTCTGTCAAGGCTTGCGCTTCTTCATCCTTGACATTGACAGTGATCAAGTGCACATCAAATGGTGCCAATTCTTTAGGGAAGTTGATTCCCCAAGCGTAACGGTATTCACCTTTTGGCGTTTTGTTAACAAAGAGGCGAGCGTGTTGCTCCATCACTGCTGAAAGGAGACGGCTGACACCGATACCGTAACATCCCATGATAATTGGCACAGCACGGCCATTTTCATCCAAAACATCTGCTCCCATGCTTGCTGAGTAACGAGTACCGAGTTTGAAGATGTGACCAATTTCGATACCACGCGCAAAGTTAAGGACACCTTGCCCGTCTGGGGAAATTTCACCCTCACGAACTTCACGAATATCCACATATTCTGCAGTAAAGTCACGACCTGGGTTCACACCAGTCAAGTGGTAGCCATCCTCGTTAGCACCCACAACTGCATTGCGAACATCTTGCACCTTACGGTCTGCAATGATTTTAACATTCTCTGGTAAACCAACTGGGCCAAGTGAACCAAATCCTGCTTGAACAACACTTGCCACTTCTTCTTCGCTAGCAACGTCAAAGAAATCTGCTCCCAAATGGTTTTTCAACTTGACTTCATTGAGCTGGTCATTTCCAACTAGAAGGGCTGCAACAAGCTCCCCATCTGCCATATAGAAGAGGGTTTTGATCGTTTGTTCTTCTGGAACATTGAGGAAGGCTGCCACTTCATCAATTGATTTAACATCTGGTGTTGCGACACGAGTCACTTCTTCTTCAGCGACAACACGGTTGCTTGGTTTGTACTCGTTTGTTGCCATTTCCAAGTTAGCTGCATAGCTAGACTCACTTGAGTAGGCGATGGTATCTTCACCAGAAACCATCCATTTAAGCAATTCTGCCTTGATTTCTTCTTGCACTGCTGCAGGAATTTCGTCAAATGAGGCAACTGACTTGTCCAAGACAACCCAGCGGTCAAGATCTGTACGAGCAGGTGTAATCGCCATAAATTCTTGGCTATCCTTACCACCCATGGCTCCACCATCACCGATGATAGCCTTGAAGTCTAAGCCACTACGAGTGAAAATACGCTCATAAGCAGCCTTGTACTCATCATAAACACTGTCCAAACTATCATAGTTAGCGTGGAAACTGTAAGCATCCTTCATGATAAACTCACGTGTACGGAGAAGTCCATTACGTGGGCGTTTTTCATCACGATACTTAGGTTGGATTTGATAAAGGTTGAGTGGCAATTGCTTGTAAGACTTAACAGAATCACGAACAATAGCTGTAAAAGGTTTCTTCGTGAGTTGGACCCTAGGATAAAGTCTGATTTTTTTCACGGTTTTTTTAGTTTGTAAAGGTCTTCACCGTAAGTTTCATAACGACCTGATTCGCGCCACAACTCTGCACTGAGAAGGGCAGGAGCTAACATCTCAACTGCACCAATCTTGTCGAAATTCTTGGCGCATGATATTTTTATGGCTTTTTTTCAATCACACGGTTGGCAAGTGGTAAGTAAGAATAAACACCTGCTGAGACTTGACGAACATAACCAGCTCGCAACATAAGAGCATGGCTGATAACTTGAGCATCGCTTGGCATTTCGCGAAGCGTTGGGATAAGCATTTTACTTTGTTTCATAATATTCCTCGATTATCTAAAAAAGAGTCGCATAATGTCATTCCAGGTCACAGCAATCATCAAGACAACCATGATGACCACTCCGGCCAAGGTGACATAGGTTTCAATTTCTTGTTTTAATGGTTTACGGCGGATGGCTTCTAGGATATTGAGAACAATCTTACCACCATCCAGAGCTGGAATCGGAATAAGATTAAAAATCCCGATATTGATGGAAATTATTGCCAAGAAGTACAAGACATTCTCAATTCCATTTTTAGCAGCATCACTACTTGCCTTAAAGATGGCAACAGGTCCACCTAGCTTGTTCAAATCTGGGTTGGAAAAAAATCAGATTCTTTCAGAGCTGATAAAATTCTAAGCGCCGAGTCAGCAGCGGTTGTAAAACCACCTACAAACATGGATAGAAAATCTGACTTTAATTCCCCGGTTGAACACCTAGAAGATATCGACCTTGACTTTCTTCTGGGGTAACTGTTACTTGTTTTTCACTACCCTTTTCAGAAATAGTCACATCCAAGGTCGGGGCCGTCTTATCTTTGGTTTCTGATTCCACAGCCTGAATCAAACTTTCCCAGTTGCTAATCTCATGTGAGCCAATCTTGGTAATCTGGGCCGTTTCTGGCACTCCTACCTTAGCCAAGGCCCCTTGGGGCATGACATGAAACTGATTGGTATCAACATCTCTGACACCACCCTGCATAAAGATTAAAATCCAAAAAACAACAACACCTAAGATAAAGTTGTTCATAGGACCTGCAAAGTTGGTAATCAGTTTTCCCCAGATAGTCGCATTTTGATATTGAACATCTAAAGGAGCAATCCGAACCTCAGTTCCATCTGCTTCCACAACCGTTGCATCGTGATCCACTGCAAATGTTTTTTCTTCTTCCAGAACCAAGCCCTTGATAAAGAGCTTGTCTTCAAAATCAAACTGGAGTCACCTGCATAGGGAGGGCTGTTTGATCCAATTTTTTACCTGAAAGATTGATGCGTTTAACCTTACCATCATCAGTAAGCGTCAAACTGACAGGAGTTCCTGTCTTGATTTCAGTTGTATCATCACCCCAACCAGCCATACGAACATAGCCACCCAGAGGCAAGATTCGAATGGTATAGGCCGTCCCATCCTTACCAATATGAGCAAAGATTTTGGGGTCCCCATACCAATGGCAAATTCACGCACTAGAATTCCTGATTTCTTGGCAAAGTAGAAGTGCCCGAACTCGTGCACCACCACAATAATCCCGAAAACCAGAATAAAGGTTAAAATTCCGAGCATAGTATTTCCTCCGTCTTTTGATTAAAAGAGTCCAAATAAGTGCATGATTGGAAATACAAGCAACATACTATCGAAACGATCCAAAACACCACCATGTCCAGGGATAAATTTTCCAGAATCCTTAACACCAAAGTGACGCTTAATCGAACTTTCTAGTAAATCACCAAATTGTCCAGCTATGCTAAAGAAAATAGCAAAGACTGACATCTTGTAAATTCCATACGGAAGAGCAACTGTACTGTCAACTATCATAAAGATGATGGTTACTAAAATCGCACCTAAAATACCACCCAAGGCACCCTCAAAGGTTTTATTTGGAGAAACAGTTGGAGCTAATTTTCGTTTACCATAGTTCATCCCAGCAAGATAGGCACCACTGTCTGTCGCCCAGACGATACACAAGGCTAAGAGAGCCTTATCTAAACCTGCAACACGAGCATCTAGTAAGGCATTAAATCCAAAGCCCACATAAAAACTCATAGCAAGAGGGAAAAACAGCATCCTCAATCGTATAAGACTTGCTAAAAGACAGTCGTTCCTAACATGATTGAAATCAACACACTATAGGCAACCACATTCCCATCAACTGGCAAAAAAGTCAGGTAATTCTCCAAGGGAATGGTCAAGGCAAAGGTTGCAAAGAGGGTCAAGAGGCCCTCCATAGTCATGGTCTCTAAACCTCTCATCTTCAAAAGTTCATGCATGGCTAGCATGGCTATGATTCCGATTGCTATCTGAAGCAAGAGGCCCCCAATCATTAAAATTGGTAGGAAAATAGCCAGGGCAATCCCTGCGAACAAGGTTCTTTTTTGTAAATCCTTTGTCATATCTCCTCCTAAACTCCTCCAAATCGGCGATGACGACGATTGTAGGCAAGAATAGCTTCCTGCAAGGCTACTCTCGTCAAAATCAGGCCACAAGGTGTCCGTAAAATAGAGCTCACTATAAGCTCCCTGCCATGGAAGGAAATTGCTCAAACGCAATTCTCCACTAGTACGGATAATCAAGTCTGGATCTCGTAAGTCCTTAGGTAAATGCTGGGTAAAGAGATAGTTACCAATCAATTCCTCTGTGATGTCACCTGGGTTGATTTTTGGCATCTAACACATCCTGGGAAATCAACTTAAGCGCCTGCGTAATTTCAGCACGTCCACCATAGTTAAGAGCAAAGTTAAGAATCAAACCTGTATTGTTCTTAGTCAATTCCTCAGCCTTGGTTAAAGCTTCAAAGGTTTGCTTAGGCAGGCGGTCCGTCTCCCCAATCATCTGAATCTTAACATTATTCGCATGTAATTCTGGGACATAATTGTCATAAAACTCTACGGGCAAGTTCATGATAAACTTGACTTCCTGATCGGGACGGGTCCAGTTTTCCGTAGAAAAAGCATAAACCGTAATAACCTTAACACCCAGTTTGTTGGCTGCCTTGGTCACAGTTTGCAATGCTTCCATGCCCGCCTTATGTCCGAAGACTCGCGGTTGCATACGTTTTTTAGCCCAACGGCCATTGCCATCCATGATGATGCCGATATGAGCAGGAACCTGTGTCGGAACCTCTACTTCCACAGCCTTATCTTTTCTTAAAAAAATCCAAACATGATCTTATTCCTATTCAAAAATCTATCGTTTCATTATACCATATTTCCCTATTTTCTTCTATCACTAAGCTATTTATTCTCAGGCACCAAGCCCATTTTTCAAAAAAATAAGTCGCCTGATTGGGCGACTCTATTTTTTATAGGGAGATTATTATGAAAAAGTTTTAGGAGTTTAAGTTAAGGTCTTCTTAACTTATGAACTTAGTATACACTCCCTAGCTTAAAGTTTCCTTAAGTATTTTTAAAAATCAAATTTTTCCATTTTCTCCTGCCAATTTTTCTTGGATAGACGTGCTTTGATAGAGTTCCATTCGGTCTTCATTCTCTAAAAAATGAGGAGTTGGGCGAACTTGAAAATTCAAAATATCCTCCAAACCATAAGGTGCATAGAGTTCAAAATCTGCTTCTTCATTCAAGCGCAGTCCAAGCGCCGTACACCGTTCTGGATACTTACTCATAGCATCACGGGAACTGGTATAGGGAGCAGTATGAGGGCTATGCTGATGCATATAGACCTGATTTTTCAATTCCCACTGGTACTGAGGAAAGTCCTCTCGTAGCTTTTTCTCTAGGGACAAGGTTTCCTCATAAGAAATGTCCGGATCAAAGAAAATCACATCTACATCTGTTTCATGGTCAAAAGGGGATTTGTCTGACAAAAGATTCCAGATGAAATTTCTGACAGAACCTGCTGCCAACCACGAGTCTTTCAAACCAAAGTTTCGGATGATCGTCAGAATAGCCATCATATCCGAATTTTCTCTAAAAGCCTCTAGAATTTCTTGCTTATTTTTCATTGTACTCATACCCCAAATGCTCATAGGCCTTAGCCGTTGCAACCCGTCCAGACCGCGTCCGCATGATAAAGCCCTTTTGGATGAGGTAGGGTTCGTACATGTCCTCCACCGTCTCGCGCTCTTCGGCGATATTGACAGAAAGAGTTCCTAATCCGACAGGACCACCACCGTACATCTCAATCATGGTACGAAGGATTTTTTGATCCACATAGTCCAAACCTTCATGGTCAACATCCAGCATGGTCAAAGCCTTATCGGTAATAAGATCATCGATCACCCCATTCCCCATAATCTGGGCAAAATCGCGCACGCGCTTAAGGAGACGATTGGCAATACGGGGGGTTCCACGACTACGCAGGGCCAACTCAGACGCTGCCTCATGAGTGATTTCCATCTCAAAAATATCTGCCGTCCGCTCGACAATTTCTGTCAAGTCAGCATGGGCATAATACTCCATATGACCTGTAATCCCAAAACGTGCCCGTAGCGGATTGGAAAGCATACCAGCCCGAGTCGTCGCACCAATCAAGGTAAAAGGTGGCAACTCCAAATGAACACTACGACTACCCTCACCAGCCCCAATCATGATATCAATGTAGAAGTCCTCCATGGCACTGTAAAGCACCTCTTCCACTGACATGGGCAAGCGATGAATCTCATCAATAAAGAGGACATCCCCAGGCTCTAAGTCATTCAAAATCGCTACCAAATCACCAGCTTTTTCAATGACTGGGCCAGAAGTCTGCTTAAGATTTACGCCCAGTTCGTTGGCAATAACAAAAGCCATGGTCGTTTTCCCCAAGCCTGGAGGTCCAAATAAGAGAACATGATCCAGCGCTTCATCCCGCATTTTGGCAGCCTCGATAAAGATTTGGAGCTGGTCCTTGACCTTGTCCTGCCCAATATATTCACGTAAAGTACTGAGGACGGAGCGTGCGTTCTACTAACTCCTCATCCCCCATTATCTCATTATCTAAAATTCTACTCATGGCTCTATTATATCAAAAAACCAAGCCACAAACAAAAAAGCCACTCGATTGGGTGACTCCCGAGTTTAGCACTTATGTGGTATAATATTCTACGGCACTGCTACACCGCCTACGAAAGGAGGTGAGATAGCCCATGATGGAACTAATCCTTAAAACTATCATCGGACCGATTGTGGTCGGTGTCATCCTTCGCTTAGTCGATAAATGGCTAAACAAAGATAGATAGTGTCAAAAAAGACCCCAAGCTTAATGTGGAAGTTAGCTTGGGGTCTTTTCTAGTCCATGATATAGAACTAATCCTTAATTCCTCTCCATTATCCCACAGTTCACAAAATTTGTCAAAGGTTTACATTCTCAGCTTGTCATTTATAAGCAAAAATAATGTTCATCATGCGTTTATCTGCCAACAAATAAAGGAGACATGCCACCAAGGTAACCAACCATATAGCATATACAGAAACTGTTAAAACCGTGAATTCCTCCATGATGATTAGTAGTAAATTTACCAGATAATACCGCCCAACAACCGTTGTTAAAGCAAACAAACCTGCAAACGACAATAAAAATGCAAGTGGTAGGGCAAGAATAAGTTCCTTCCGATATTTCCCTAAGAAGAGGACAATGATACCAGCAGACAGTGTATAAGCAAAAGCAATTACTCCATAAGCAAGTCCCCACGATAAAATTGCAAGACTAGAGAAAGCAAAATCACCATCCATTAACTCTAGGACCAGCATAGCCAAAAAAGTGAATTCACTGACTAGTAGATTAATCAACAAAGTAAGCATAAACTTCGCTTGGAGTAATTGTTTCAAATCGACAGGAATCAGTCTGAGATTTGAAATCGTTTTAGACACTTGTTCTATTCTTATCAAATCCACTAAAATCATGCTCGCAAAAGGGAGGAGAAAATAGTAGTTCAAAAAGAAGAAACCATTTTCTACATACCAACCATTCACACTACCGTACGAATGCCCTTGATAAATCTGATGACCAATCATAAACTCCAACAAAAAGAGCAGGATGGCTACAAAGGGAATCATATGCAGTATCTTTCGCCTTCTTAGTTTAGTCAATTCTAGCATCAACATTTATTCATCCACCTTTCTTAACCAAGATTTAATGGACAAGAAAGACAAAACAAGTAAAGATAAACCTAGTACAATAATCGATAAGATAGCTGGCTGTTGAAGCACCACTCCTTCTCTGTTTCCTTCCCAGATTAAACTGTTAGCACTTGTTACTGGACTGATATTTGGACTCGTCCTTGCTAAAAAAAATGACACTAAAACATACATGACACCGATCAAATTTCCAACTATCTCCTTGCCTCTTACTTTTATCATGAGCAAAGCAACTAAAGGAAATACTCCCATGGGAATTAAGACACCACTACTCATACAAAGATAGAAAAATCTTAATAATAAAGACAAACTGACTGTCGAAGAAAAGCGGGATAGTAGTGCGAATAAGGAAACCGAAATATAGGTGAATAACATGATACACAAAGCATTGATTTCTATATACAAAATCTTAGCCCAGAATGTCTTCATTAGATTTGCTGAAGCGAGTTTCAAGTTGTTCATGATGCGATAGCGATATTCTACACCAAATGCCTGTATTGTATAGGAAACACAATACAAAGGGAGAATCAAAGTTTAAATAAGACAAAGAAAATTTATAGACAAAGGGAAAGGAGTCAAACAAGCCTCTCGCATCATTTACATAATAACAGATGAGAGCTAGGTAGAGGGAAACAACACCATATACGACAAAATTCAGTTTTTGATGCCTTTGTTTGAGAAATTCAATCTTCACTAAATCAAGCAATTCCCTCACCTCCTGTTACTCGCTTAAAATAATCCTCTAAACTTTCATTGTTTTTATAAGAATATTCTTTTAGAACTATTCCGTTGTCTTTTAAGGAGTTTGATACAACCGCAATATCAAAAGCAGATGATTCTCCCTGAAGTTCAAGTTCTGTATCTGAAAGAATACTGATCTGTTCTTGCAGATTTATCCTACAAAGCACTTCCTTAGCTTGAGAAGCATCTGAAACAATTAGGTGGATTTTCCTTCTCTCTGCACCATCTATCAAATCCTGCATAGTTTTTTCAGCCATAAGATGGGCATTATGCAGGATCCCAACTCTATCCACAAGCTTTTCAAGCTCTGAAATAATGTGACTAGATATTAAAATTGAAATGCCATGATTTGTACTAAGTTCCTTTAGATAACGGCGCATTTCAAGGATACCAATAGGATCTAAACCATTTGTTGGTTCATCTAATATCAGAATTTTCGGCTGGTGCATGATAGCATTAGCAATTGCCAACCGTTGCTTCATTCCCAGAGAATACTGCTTGAATAGTTTTTTATTTTCCCCATCTAATCCTACTACTTGTAACGCTTGTTCTACTTGTTTTAGCGAGATTCCTCTCAATCTTGCAAAAATAGAGAGATTTTCAGGTCCCGTTAAATTAGGATAAAAAGAAGCACTGTCCAATACCACACCGATTTGAGATAGCAAGTTCTTAGAAAATTCCCCCGACAGTTTTTCAGATAGAATCTCCACTTCACCACTATCCATCGCTGTCAAACCTAGAATAGCTTTGATAAAGGTAGTCTTTCCAGCGCCATTTCTTCCTAGTAAGCCATAAATTTCACCCTGTTTTAGCGTAAAATCTATCTTATCTAAGACAATTTTCCCATCATAGGATTTTGATAAATTAGATGTCTGTATTACTGGATTTCTCATTTTATTCTCCTCCTAACATCTATACACCCACATCAAGAGATTTAATAGAGTAGTTCCTGTATAACCACTTATATGAGAAGGTAATAGGGTATAGCAAACTTACAATCCCCCTTTAAGTACTTCAATCTGTGGCACGATCCATTTTATAAATGTTACTTCACAAAAAGTTTAATAAATCAATCCGCCAGCCCAAAAACAACTCCACTAGTTGTTGCAGCTTATTGTATAACTCTCGAACCCCAAATATATTGTGATTGATTTACAGTTTTTAAACGCAATCGCTTACAAATAATCCTGAAAAAAGATAATCTAAAAATGATTTTACGAAACTTTGCTAAAATACTCATATTAACCACCTTTTTCTTATCTTTACACTTGTAAGTGTACTACTTTAAATATTCTTTGTCAATAAAAAAAGTATTCTTTTTTTCAGTTTTTTTTTATTTATTCTTTTTGAGACTATTTTTGTGTTGAGAAGTTGAAAAAAATAGAGATTAAAAAGTATATAATTAATCGTAAATTTATTTAAAGAAGGTTTAAAGATGAGCATATTATCTGATAAACTAAAAGCCAAGAGAAAAGAAAAAGGATTCTCACAAAAAACACTTTCCGAAGGAATTTGTGAGCAAAGCCAAATCAGCAAAATAGAACGTGGCAACTATATGCCTGCTGCTGATTTACTCTATAAACTTGCTAATCGGCTTCAAATTCCCTTAGAATATTTTTTCAATGAACAGATTGAAATGACTTCCAATATAACACCGTTTAAGAAATTAGCAGAAAAATTACTTGAAGATCGTAACTACGAGGATTTAGAATACCTCTTAAACTTGGAAAAAGAAAAGTGTCAGTATTTATCTACTGAGGATGAATTTTATCTTCTATGGATTCAGGCGATTGTCCTTTTCTACTTACATGGTTCTAAAGATGAAGCTATTGCCAGTCTAGAAAACACTTTGCCAAAGCTTTCAGACAGTTCATCTGTGTATCTTAAACTTCTCAATACTTTATCTAATTTTTATTTTTCTGTAGGACGTGATGCAGAATATGAAGAAAATAACTCACTTCTTATCAGTCTGTATCAGGAAAAAGATTTAAACCACCAAGAGTATTTATTTGGTTATATTCGAGTTAAACATAATTTTGCCTACTATTTACACTCTAAAGGTAAGGAGTTAGAAGCTGTCCAAGAGGCCTTAGAAACCATTGACTTTTGTAAACAAAAAGAGACCAGCTATCAGCTAGCACCTCTTTTAACTATCGTTGCAAATGCCGGAAAAGATTTTTTAAAGCACGATGAAATTCTTGACTATTATTTACAGGCTCGTGATATTTGTAAAATATACGAGCACAAGCTCTTGATGGCTAAGATTGACCATTTTTTGAAAGATAAGGATAGGTGACTTCGATCGTAATAAGTTATAATTACCAATTAGCTAGAAACATAAAAGTGGAGAGGAACTAATGTCGTTTTCTCCACTTTTGTTAATATCTCCTCTTCCATTTGTATCCTGCCCAGCATGCTAAAGCCAGTAAAACTAAATTAAAGATGATAAAGAAAGTCGTAAAACAAAATAATCCATTTTGTGCCAAATCTGCCGTGTAAAGTTCAGTCTCTGTAAAGAGAAGATAAAATCCATAACCCTGAAAATAAGAAAACTGACAAAACCAATAAGAAAAAGGCCACTGGCAATAAGAAATAGTCTCCATAAAATAATGAGAATTCCTCCTGCTACTAAAAAAATTACTGGGAGGAGGAGCAAATAATCTATAACTACCTTCTTTCCAAATGTAAAATCACTCTATCCTACTGAGAGAGTAGAGTATTTTATGATATAATATTATTCGGCACTTCTACACCGCCTGCGAAAGGAGGTGAGATAGCCCATGATGGAATTAGTACTCAAAACTATCATCGGACCAATTGTGGTCGGTGTCGTTCTTCGCTTAGTCGATAAATGGCTAAATAAGGACAAATAGTGTCAAAAAAGACCCCAAGCTTATTTGGTCGTGAGCTTGGGGTCTTTTCTAGCCTATGATATAGAACTAGTACTCAATTCCTTTTTATTATCCCACAGTTCACACATTTTGTCAAAGGTTTACATTCTCGATTTCGCAAGCTTTAACCACTGTACAACAAGACTTTCAAGTTTAAGAGAAAGTTAGGGATTCTATCAATTTCATAGAAATTTTGATTTAGTAAACGAAGAGACAATCTTACATGTCACTCCTCATTTAATACGCCACTACTGGACAAGCAAAATCATTATTACAGCAGTTCCAGTCCTTCAATTAACAGTCACTTACAATCAAATTGAGTTTGAAGTAGCTGAAAGCTACAACAAACCTATTTCTTAGTCATATTTTCTAAAAAAAGTCTCCCGCCAATTCCCCGACCAAAATCCGAAAAATACCGAAAAATATCGAAAAATGATTTTTAGAATAGTCCCCAAAAGCCTGAAATAGAGCCAAAAAAACTCCACCTGATTGGGTGGAGTTAAGGGAGATTATTATGAAAAAGAAAAGTTTAGGATTTTATTAAATAAAGTTAGGAGGTCTTTATTTAATAACTATATGATACAAGACAAAGCTTAAAACTAGCTTAACTTTTCTCAAATTCTACCATTTTTCAAAAAATTTCTATCACCATCACCTCACCCCTACAAAAAAAGTCACCTGATTGGGTGACTTCATTAGGAGATTATGATGAAAAAAGTTTTAGGATTTCATTAAATAAAGTTAGGAGGTCTTTATTTAATGACTATATAATACTAGACCAGCCTTAAACTTTGCTTAAGAAAAAACAAATTTTATTATTTTTCTCGATTCATCCAAGTCATTCCTATACAATTATAGGTGGATAAGATTTCAAAGCCCATAGAACGATAGAAATCCCAAGGTTCTTTTCTGTCTGTTCTGTCACCAGCTGGACTTGATAGGCATCTTTGTAATCCTCTAAAGCCTCTTTCATCAAGGCACTACCAATCCCTTGACGCTGATAGATAGGTAAAACGATTAAATCCTGAACCAATACTGATGAAAATCCATCTCCAACCAAACGAATCAAGCCCACCACAGCATCGCCATCAAGTGCCACATAAATCGCTAATGAATGAGATAAGGCCTGCTCCAGCATCTCTGGTTGATGGGTATAATTTGTCCAACCGACAGCCTGATAGAGATGCAAAACATCCTCGAGCTTGACAATTTCTTGCTTTTCTAATAGTTATCATGTCAACACCTCTTAAAGCTCTCTCAAGCTCTTGTACTGCTGTCCATTTTTATCAAAATTTTCAGGACGCAACCATGTTTCCAAACGAGCTTTGACTTTGAGGCCAGTCCTTATCAATCATAGACAACCAATCCGTATCCCTCGTACGCCCCTTATAAACCACTGCCTGACGGAAGGTTCCTTCATAGACAAATCCCAAACGCTCCGCAGCTCGTCTTGATGGCAGGTTAAGAGCATCGCATTTCCACTCATAGCGACGATAGTTAAGCTCTTCAAAGACATAGCAAGCCAAGAGATACTGGGCTTCTGTCCCTATCCGTGTCCCCCTGAGCTCTGGAGAAAAAGTGACAGCTCCCACTTCTATTACTCGGTTATTCTGGTCAATGCGCATGAGAGAAAAAGTTCCCAAAGCCTTACCAGTTGCCTTGTCTATGATTGCATAGTAAAAACGGTCCTTACGAGCCAACATCTGATTTAAAAGAGTAACCAGTTCCTCCATATCTGCCACTGGTTCCTGAAAGAGGTAGGTCCACATCTCCCGAGGCGTATCAGGGCCATAAACAGCTAGCAAATCCTCCGCATGCTTTTCCACTGAAAGAGCCTCTATCCGAGCATAACGCCCTTCTAAGAAATCAATAGAAGGCAGTTTCACCTGGTGTATAACCTTCCATTGACTCACCAATCATCTGACCATATTCATTTACTGGCATCTTTTCTTCTCCTTGTTTTACGCTGAAAATACTATATCACAAATTGTTCTCTTTGGAAACTAGCACTGTCTTCAAAACTTCATCCTCAACACTATATTAGTGACCCGTTTTCTGTCTTTTATCCTCTAAGGCTTGATTAATTCGTTGGGTGAGTTTGTGAGTTTGCCAGATTTGATACAACCATATCAATCCATAAATTAACAAGAAAAAGAACCAAAGCAAGGGACTCCACAAGGCTGAACCCCAACCAAAAAATAGAGAGGTCAATACTAAGATAGTAGCTGTCACTAATAAATGAACTCCTACACGTATACTAAAAGCAAGAAACTCTAGCTTTTCAAGTATTAAAGTCAATACCCCCATAATTCCACCCATTAAAAAAACAGAGCTAGAATATTTTTTGCCATTGGTTCAGGATAGGTAATACCTGGATAAACACTGAGCTCAATAACATCATACTCAAATAAAAGAAGGAAGCCGTACGCATTCCCGATACAAAATAATCAATTAATCGTTTCATGATTTTCTCCTATAAACCTAGATAATTCATTAAGGACTTAACGTATTTCCGACTCACACTAGATTTGATGCCCCGAGTCATTTTAGCCATCATGTTCCCTGAAAAACTATCTGATAACGATTCTAAGTGGTCAATGTTTATAATTGAATGGCGTGATATCTGTATAAAGTTACGCCGATTAATCCGATTCTGAAAGTTTATCAATGTTTCCTTAGTTTTATAAATCCCATCTACCGTATAAATGGTTAATAAATTCTTATCAATATCAGCTAGAATAAGATCCTCAATTTTCACCATGACCAGATGATCATCCGTTCGAATAGGAATGACCACCTGATTGGTCGTTGAAAATTGTTCTAAATACTCCATGACTTCCCTTGCTTGGTCAGTTAACTGAGCTGCCTGAATTACAATATGTGGGTCCTTTTCTGAAAACTCTGCCTTCATTTCAAAACGAATCTTCATTTTCTCTCCAATATACCTTTTATTTTCTCTTGCTAAACACTTTAACAAATAAAAGCCAAAGAAGAATAGCGACGAGACTGATAATAACCACTATAAAGTATGTCTCTTCCTTTGTCAATAGTTCTTGCCAGTTGATTTGGATTCCCATTTTTTCTTGAAATTCCTTTAACAAATCTGCTATTTCCTGTAAATGCGGTCTCTAATGGTTCTTTCATTAAAATTTGTCGATAAAGAGAAGCAATATAAGTTGCAGGGGTACACTTCATGATAATCTGTGCAAAATCAGGTAAAACTCCAATAGGGACATAAGTTCCTACTAAAAATCCAGAAGCAGTTCCCACTATAGTTGCCAGTTTGCCAAGACTATCTACAGATTGAAAACGATAAATCAAGAGAATATTTATCAAACTTGAAAGCAGACTACTTAACAACATAATCAAAGCAATTTCCGGTAAATGACTGATAACTGGACTTTCTTTAAAATAAAGCCCCATAACAGCAAACATAAACACCTGCATGACAAAAGAGATGGCAATACTACTGATTAGATAGGACACCTGTAAACCCCAGCTACCTAAATCTGTCAAGAAGAGATCTTGATCCACTTGATTTTCACGATCCTGTACCATTTGTGTAAGAGCCGTAAAACTGGTTGTAATCCCAGTCACAGCCAAGGTCCCACCCATCAGCCAGTTATTTAAAATGTTCGTATTATCAGGGAGTTGGGACCAAGCATCCGTCAAGTTCTTCTGCAAAAAAATGATATAAAGGAGGAAGGAAATCAATGCCCCCAATAATGAGAAAAATACTCCTGAACGATTACGAAAATATAAGATAAAATTCCGTTTCAATAAAGCTAACATTAGCGAACCTCTCTTCCTGTAAGTGCAATAAAGGCATCATCCATGGTACCTGGACGAAATTCAAAAGAATCAATTTCTTCTCGTACTTTTGCCAAATATTCAATAGCTTCCAGTGATGTCCTTGGATAAAAAAGATATTCCAACTCATTTTCTTCCTTTACTGTCATTCCAGTCTGTAGCAACTTTTCTAAACCCTTCATTTCTTTAAAACGAATTTTTAGAATATTAGATGCATACTGACTTTTAATAGCCGTCGCAGAACCTTGCGCAATCACTTTGCCATGATCAACGATATAAATCTGATCCGCTTCATCCGCTTCATCCAGATAATGAGTCGTTAAGATAATAGTCATCCCTTCATCCTTTTGTAGTCGAGACAATAAATCCCAAATGGCTTTGCGAGTCTGAATATCTAGACCTGTCGTTGGTTCATCTAAGAAAAGAATATCTGGCTGTGAAAGAAGAGCACGCGCAATATCAACCCGACGTTTTTGCCCACCTGACAAAGTCCCATATAGTTGCTTCTGGAAAGCAGTCAAACCCAGTTGATGGATCAAATCATCCACACGACTTGCTGCAATCTCCTTATACTGTTGAGCACGAATCGTAAGATTTTCTCTAACCGTCAACATCTCATCCAGTACACTAGCTTGAAAAACAACTCCTATTTTCGTATTTGGCGCATATCGAATCTGACCTTTTGTCGGCTTTTTCAAACCGATTAACATGGAAATGGTGGTTGATTTCCCTGCACCATTGGGACCCAAAATAGCATTGAAACTGCCTTTTTCAAACTCTAACTGAATATCGTCAACAGCCATATGATCGCCGTAACGTTTAGTCAAATGTTTAGCTTGTAAAATCATATTTATTTCCTCCTCTTTACCTAACCAGTTTAACAAAAAGTATGAAAGAAAAATCGACTTTTGAGATAAGTGGTTAAAATGAGAGGTTAAGTGGTGAGATGATGGAAACAGAATTATATTTTTCATTCAAAAAATCCTCCAGATTCTACTCTGAAGGATTCCTATCTTATTTCACAACAATGTTAACTAGTTTATTCGGTACCGCAATCACTTTCACGATTTCCTTACCATCAATTTCTGCTTTAACTTTTTCATCCGCTAAAGCGATTTCTTGTAATTCTTCACGTGATAGGTCTTTGGCTACCATGAGTTTAGCACGAACTTTTCCTTTAATTTGAACGACGATTTCGATTTCGTTTTCAACTAGTTTACTTTCGTCCCATGTTGGCCAAGTCACATAAGAGATTGACTCACCTGTTGCTGCAACAGTTTGCCAGAGCTCTTCTGCCAAGTGAGGTGCAAATGGTGCGATCATTTGGATAAATCCTTTGGCATAGTCAACATAAAGTTTTTCTTCCTTGTTAGCCGCATTGACAAAGACCATAAGTTGGGCAATAGCTGTGTTGAATTTCAATGATTCGATTTGTTCTGTGACAGCTTTAACGGTTTCGTTGTAAACTTTGTCGAGAGCACCATTATTTTCCGCAAGGATTTCTTTACTTGTAATCAAACGGTAAACACGATCCAAGAATTTACGGCTTCCTTCCAGACCTTCTTCTGACCAAGCAATTGAAGCATCAAGTGGCCCCATGAACATTTCATAGACACGAAGGGTATCGGCACCGTATTGTTCCACCACGTCGTCTGGGTTAACAACGTTCTTAAGAGATTTGGACATCTTGGCTGGCGCTTGCTCCAACTCTTCCCCTGTTTCTACATGGAAGAAAGAACCGTCACGTTTTTCAACCTTATCGGTTGCCACAAGAGCGCCACGGTGGTCACGGTAGCTTGTTCCCAAAATCATCCCTTGGTTAAAGAGTTTTTGGAATGGTTCCTTAGTCGGAACAACACCGAGGTCATAGAGGAATTTATGCCAGAAACGAGCGTAAAGTAAGTGAAGCACGGCGTGTTCTGCACCACCCACATAGATATCGACTGGTAACCATTGTTTGAGGAGATCCTCATCAGCCAATTTCTCAGTGTTATGTGGGTCAATATAGCGGAGGTAGTACCAGCTTGAACCTGCCCATTGTGGCATGGTATTGGTTTCACGACGACCTTTGACGCCATCTTCACGAGTCACTTCAAGCCAGTCTGTCAAGTTAGCTAGTGGACTTTCCCCTGTACCTGAAGGGCGGATGTCCTTGGTTACAGGCAAGACAAGTGGCAATTCACTTTCAGGAACAGCTGTTGAAGTTCCGTCTTCCCAATGAATGATAGGAATTGGCTCACCCCAGTAACGTTGACGGCTAAAGAGCCAGTCGCGGAGACGGTAGGTAACCTTCTCTTGTCCACAGCCTTTTTCTTCCAACCAAGTTACAATCTTAGCAATAGCTTCTTCTTTGTTCAATCCATCTAGGAAGTCTGAATTGACATGAAGACCATCTTCTGTGTAGGCAGCTTCTGCTACATTTCCACCTTCAAGTACTTCGACGATTGGAAGGTCAAATTGTTTGGCGAATTCCCAGTCACGTTGATCGTGGGCAGGCACAGCCATTACAGCACCTGTTCCATAACTAGCAAGAACATAGTCCGCAATCCAGATTGGAATTTCCTTGCCATTAACAGGGTTGATGGCATAAGCACCAGTCCAAACCCCTGTTTTTTCTTTGGCAAGGTCTGTACGAGCCAAGTCAGACTTGAGGCTAGCTTGGTGTTTGTAGTCTGCTACTGCTTCTGCTTGCTCTGGACTTGTGATAGCGTCAACCAAGTCATGCTCAGGAGCCAGAACGGTGAAAGTCGCACCGAAAAGAGTATCAGGACGAGTGGTAAAGACTGTGAATTCCTTGTCCGTTCCCTTAACTTTAAAAGTTACATTAGCACCAGTTGATTTCCCGATCCAGTTGCGTTGCATGTCCTTGATAGACTCTGGCCAATCTAGTTCATCTAAGTCATTGAGCAAGCGCTCTGCGTAAGCCGTGATTTTGAGCATCCATTGGCGCATTGGTTTGCGGACAACTGGATAGCCTCCACGCTCAGAAGTTCCGTCAGGAAGAACCTCTTCGTTGGCGATGGCTGTTCCCAATTCCTCAACCCAGTTTACTGGCACTTCCGCTTCATAGGCCAAGCCTTTTTCGTAAAGCTTGGTGAAAATCCATTGCGTCCACTTGTAGTAGTTTGGATCTGTTGTATTGACTTCACGATCCCAGTCATAAGAAAATCCAAGCGCATTGATTTGGCGTTTGAAGTTGGCAATGTTCTCAGCTGTAAATTCTGCTGGGTCATTACCTGTATCCATAGCGTATTGCTCTGCAGGCAAACCAAAAGCATCCCAACCCATTGGGTGAAGGACATTGTAGCCTTGCGCACGTTTATAACGGCTGAGGATATCGGTTGCTGTATAACCTTCTGGGTGACCTACGTGCAGACCCGCTCCAGACGGATAAGGGAACATGTCAAGCGCATAAAACTTCGGTTTTGATGCATTTGTTCCTGTCTTAAATGTATGATGTTCTGCCCAGTAGCCCTGCCACTTAGGCTCAATTTCTTTATGATTGTAAAAACTCATGGTCTCTCTCCAATTTTGTGATGTTACTATTATACCATTTTTGAGGGAATTTGAAAGACGAGAAATGTTCTTTTGGGCTTGGATGACAAGAAAGACTGAATCTCAAATCCATCTTATTTAGCAGTATAAAAAATTAGCCCCCATTTGGAGCTAACTTCTATTAACTATTTGTCTCTTCCATCTTCTCACGTCCTAGTTCTCGGTAACTACGGTCGCCGACAACTTCAACGCTAAACTGGCCGTCCTCATATTCAAGGATCGTCACGCTGCCATTATCTAGACCATGCGGATGCATACCATTAATCAGATAAACAATGGTTCCAATGGTCATTCCGTGGCTCACAACAAGAGCATTACCCCCGCCTTGTTCTTCCATTTCTTTGGCAATCGCTTTAAAGCCTTCTTTGATACGGCCACTGAGTTTTTCCCAGCCTTCAGCCCAACCAGCTGTATCGACCTCTACCAAGCCCTCAGCCAGTTCAGCATAAGATAATTGGTGAACGTGATCCACATTAAAGATACGAGGAATAATGCCCATGAAAAGATCGCCATCGTAAGCTCCATCAAAACTACCAAAACACCATTCTCTGATACGCTTGTCCATGCGATAAGGGATTTTTCCCTGCAAACTAAGTTCTTCAAGGATAATTCCCATTGTCTGAATGGTGCGACCAGAATCACTCGAATAAGCACGCTCAAACTGCAAACCAGATTCTCGCAAACCGATTCCTAATTCTTTGAATCCCTCGTTCACCTTCAGCTGTTAAGGGAGTATCGCTCCAACCTTGCGCGCGACCAATCGTGTTAAACATGGTCTTGCCATGACGTACCAAATACAATCGTACTTTTACCATTTTCCGTCCTCCGTTTGCTTCTATTATATCATGGATGATAAAACAAAAGCCACCCAGACAGGCGACTTTTGCAGGAGATTATTATGAAAAAGTTTAGGAGTTCTATTAAATAAAGATATTAGATGAAAATCAAATTCAAACTAAATCAGAGTTATCTGTTTCAAATAATATTAGGAGGTCTTTATTTAATGATTATAGTATACACAGCTAACCTTAAATAGAACTTAAAATTTCTCTTATTTTCTTAATTTTTAAAACTATGAATTGGTGCTGGGATTTGTCCTCCACGAGAGATGAAATCAACAGACGAAGCTCCATTGACCTTCATAACAGGTGCAGTACCTAATAGGCCACCAAACTCAATCATATCGCCCTTCTTTTCCTTTTGGAATGATACGAACAGCTGTTGTTTTCATGTTAATGACACCAATTGCAGCTTCATCTGCAATCATAGCCGCAATGGTTTCAGCAGGCGTATCTTCTGGGATGGCAATCATATCCAAACCAACAGAACAGATAGCCGTCATAGCTTCTAGTTTTTCTAAATTAAGAGAGCCATTTTGCACTGCAGCAATCATTCCTTCATCCTCTGAAACAGGGATAAAGGCACCAGACAAACCACCAACTTGGTTGCAAGCCATAACTCCGCCCTTCTTAACTTGGTCGTTCAAGAGAGCCAAGGCAGCCGTCGTTCCATGCGTGCCAACTGTCTCTAGCCCCATTTCCTCAAGGACACGTGCCACAGAGTCTCCAACCGCAGGAGTTGGCGCCAAACTCAAGTCCACAATACCAAACTCCACACCCAGTCTCTCACTAGCCATCTGACCAACCAATTGACCGATACGAGTGATTTTAAAGGCAGTTTTCTTAACTGTTTCGGCTACTACATCAAAGCTCTGTCCACGAACTTTTTCCAAGGCACGTTTCACCACACCAGGACCAGAAACCCCGACGTTGATGATAACATCAGCTTCCCCAACACCATGGAAGGCACCCGCCATAAACGGATTGTCCTCAACAGCATTAGCAAACACAACCAATTTGGCTGCCCCCATATCAGATAAATTAGCCGTTTCCTTGATAACACGTCCCATATCTGCCACAGCTGTCATATTAATACCAGACTTAGTTGAGCCGATATTGACTGACGAGCAGACCTTATCCGTTTCAGCCAAAGCGCGAGGAATAGAATTGATAAGAATCTCATCTCCCTTTTGATAACCCTTTTTGTACCAAGGCAGAGAAACCACCAATAAAGTCCACACCAATCTCTTTCGCAGCCTTATCAAGCGCTTTTGCCAGAACCACATAGTCTGTCGCATCTGTCGCTGCTCCAATCAGAGAAATAGGAGTCACCGATACACGCTTATTAACGATAGGAATTCCCAACTCAGCTGCAATTTCATCACCAACAGCCACTAAATTAGCTGCCTTGGTCGTAATCTTTTGATAAATTTTCTCCGCAGCACGATTGATATCTGGATCGATACAGTCCAAAAAGGAAATCCCCATGGTAATGGTTCTAATATCGAAGTTTTGCTCCTCAATCATGGCAATGGTTTCAGTAACTTGTCTAATATCCATGATAACCTCCTAGATATTATACATAGCTTCGAAAATCGCTGCACTCTGAATATTGATTTTCACATTCAAAGTTTGCCCAAAAGCTTCAAATTCATTTACGAAGATAGGTAAAATCTTGCTTTTTCATCACTAGAGACGACAGCCATCATCGTGAAATATTCATCCAAAGACAGTTTGAGAGATATCGTCAATATTCAAACCCAATTCTGCAATTTTACCAGAAACACCTGCAACAATTCCAGATTTATCTTTACCAACAACAGTTATAATCGCTTTCATAAGCAAACTCCAATTCTTCTTAAAATAGGAAACCTGAACATTAAACAGGATTCTTTTCAAATAGTATAGCATAATTCTAACTAAAATACTCAAAAACGCCTGCTTACGAAGTTGTTCTTAAGCAAAAAACAATTTCGTAAACAAGCGTCTACTATCTCAACTTATGATGAGTGTTCCCGCTAGGACCGAGGTCCTAGCGGTAGACCAGAGCTAGACTAAGAGCACAAGACTCCATCATCATAACACTCAACAAAATTGATGATTTTATACTAATTCGATGATCGCCATTGGCGCTGCATCACCACGACGTGGTTCAGTTTTAAGGATACGAGTGTATCCACCGTTACGTTCAGCATAACGAGGTGCGATTTCTGAGAACAATTTTTGAAGTGCTGTAGTAGAAGTGTACTTATCAGTTGCTTCATCATAGTTTTCAGATGCGATTTCATTACGTACGAAAGCAGCTGCTTGACGACGTGCATGCAAATCACCACGTTTACCTAGAGTAATCATTTTTTCAACAGTTTTACGGATTTCTTTTAGCACTGAGCTTCAGTTGTCACGATTGATTCGTTGATCAAAAGGTCAGTTGTCAAATCGCGAAGCATTGCTTTACGTTGTGAGCTAGTGCGTCCTAGTTTACGGTAAGCCATGTATTCCTCCTTTATTTATCTTTTAATCCAAGACCCAAATCAATGAGTTTGAGTTTCACTTCTTCCAAACTCTTGCGTCCAAGATTTCGTACTTTCATCATCTCTGCTTCAGATTTTTCTGTCAAATCATGCACAGTATTGATACCGGCACGTTTCAAACAGTTGTATGAACGCACAGACAAGTCCAGTTCCTCAATCGTACGATCCAAAATACGGTCGTCAGATTCAGTATCAGCTTCTTTCATCACTTCAGTTGACTTAGCAATCTCAGTAAGATTTGTAAACAAATCAAGATGTTCTGTCAAAATACGTGCTGAAAGCCCTAAAGCATCTTCTGGAATAATTGTTCCATTTGTCAAGATTTCAAGGGTTAATTTGTCAAATCCATCATTGCTACCTACACGAGCAGGTTCCACTTGATAGTTGACTTTTGTAACTGGTGTATAAATAGAATCTACAGCAAGTGTTCCAACTGGTGCATTATCCTTTTTTTTTTCATCAGCAGGTACATATCCACGACCACTGTTAACAGTCATAGTCGCTTTTAGAGAAGAACCTTCACCGATTGTAAAGAGATAATGATCTGGATTTACAATTTCAATATCGCTATCTGTCAAAATGTCACCAGCTGTTACTTCAGCAGGGACCTTCAACATCTAGTTCGATGATTTTTTCGTCTTCAACGTACGATTTCACTGCAATTCCTTTAATGTTCAGAATGATTTGCATCACGTCTTCACGAACACCTGGAACTGTGTCAAACTCATGTAACACACCATCAATGTTGATAGATGTCACAGCTGCTCCTGGTAGAGAAGCTAGAAGTACACGACGAAGAGAGTTACCAAGAGTTGTACCGTAGCCACGTTCAAGTGGTTCGATTACAAACTTGCCATAATCTTTATTTTCATCAATTTTTGTTATATTTGGTTTTTCAAACTCGATCATTTAGTTACTCCCTCTTAAACGAAAAGCAGTGTAATGCGATGATTATACACGGCGACGTTTTGGAGGACGAGCACCATTGTGTGGCACTGGAGTCACATCACGAGTGCTGTTACTTCAAGACCAGCGGCAGCAAGCGCACGAATAGCTGACTCACGACCAGAACCTGGACCTTTTACAGTAACTTCAACTGATTTAAGACCGTGTTCTTGTGCAGATTTAGCAGCAGCTTCAGAAGCCATTTGAGCAGCGAATGGTGTAGATTTACGAGAACCTTTGAAACCAAGAGCACCAGCTGATGACCAAGCAATTGCATTACCATGCACATCAGTAATCATAACAATAGTGTTATTAAATGTAGCGTGAATATGAGCAATACCAGATTCGATATTCTTTTTCACACGACGTTTACGTGTTGGTTTAGCCAAGACTTTTACCTCCTATATTATTTTTTCTTACCAGCAATCGCAACAGCTTTACCTTTACGAGTGCGAGCGTTGTTTTTAGTGTTTTGTCCACGGACAGGAAGTCCACGACGGTGACGGATACCACGGTATGAACCGATTTCCATCAAACGTTTGATGTTCAAGTTTACTTCACGACGAAGGTCACCTTCAACTTTGATTGCATCCACTTCACGACGGATAGCATCTTCTTGATCTGATGTAAGATCACGTACACGAACATCTTCTGAGATTCCAGCAGCAGCCAAAATTTTCTTAGATGTTGCAAGTCCGATACCATAAACATAAGTCAATGAGATTACTACGCGTTTGTCATTTGGAATGTCAACTCCAGCAATACGAGCCATGTTTTCTCCTTTCTATCTTATCCTTGACGTTGTTTGTGTTTTGGATTTGCTGGGCAAATTACCATAACACGACCATTACGACGAATAACTTTACAGTATTCGCAAATTGGTTTGACCGATGGTCTTACTTTCATTTCTTATCCCTCCAAGTTTTTCGATTATTTAAAGCGGTAAGTGATACGTCCACGTGTCAAGTCATATGGACTCATTTCGACAGTAACACGATCTCCCGCTAAAATACGAATATAGTTTTTACGAATTTTACCAGAAACTGTTGCTAAAATCTGATGTCCATTTTCAAGTTCAACCGTAAACATTGCATTCGGCATTGTATCAACTACTTTGCCTTCAACTTCAATCACATCGTCTTTTGCCACGCAAAAGCACCTCCATAAATTTCGATTCGATGCCTCTAGACACAGAGACAACAATTATAAGTCAGACTATCTCAGTATAACATTTGTAGCGGATTTTTGCAAGTGTGAAAAACGCTTTATTTCAAATTTGTCAATACTTTTTCGATATCTGAGAAGACATCATTGATATCTTGATTACCTTCGATGTCATGAACCAAACCTTTGGCACGGTAGTGAGCAATGATTGGTTCTCCTTGAGCAATATTTACATCCAAACGACGTTTGACTGTCTCAGGCTTATCATCTTCACGTTGGTAGTAATCTTCTTCTTTATAGTCAACTGGTGGGTTAAAGACCTTGTGGAAAGTTTCTCCAGTTACGCGGTGGATGATACGACCACTCAAACGTTCCAAGAGGCTGTCTGGATTCACTTCGATGTTGATAACACCTTCTAGTTCGATGCCAAGTTCAGCCAATGTTTTAGTCCAAAGGCATGAGCTTGTTCGATTGTACGTGGGTAACCATCCAACAAGAATCCTGTTTCTTTAATATCATCTTGTGAAAGACGTTCTTTTACGATTCCATTTGTAACTTCGTCAGGAACCAATTCACCCTTGTCAATGTATGACTTAGCAAGAACACCCATTTCAGTTTGATTTGCCATTGCAGCGCGGAACATATCACCTGTTGAGATATGTGCAACATGGAATTGTTCTACGATTTTTGCTGCTTGAGTTCCCTTACCTGCACCAGGTAAGCCCATAATCAAAAGATTCATGATTTGATCTCCTTATTTTATTTTTAAATAGAAGCAAAAATTCTTTTCACCCCTATTTAAAAACAAAATAGAAGAGGGGAGACCAAACTCTCACAAATGTTAGAGTTAAACCTCCACTCCCTCAGCATTTACTGATTCAGTAAATACTTTTATTCTGTTCTGTCCATGAAACCAACATACTTACGTTTCAATAGGTAACCTTCCAATTGTTTGATTCCTTCAATACCTGTAGAGATAATGATCAAAAGACTGGTTCCTCCAAAAGCAACTGCTTCTGAAAGTCCGAAAACATCTTTTGCTACAATCGGTAAAATGGAAATCACACCAAGGAAGAGGAACCAACAGTTGCAAGACGACGAAGAAGTTTAGACATATATTCTTCTGTACCTTTACCAGGACGAACTCCGTGGATATAGGCACCGCTCTTTTGTAGGTTTCTCTGCCGCTTTTTCAGGATTAATCTGTACAAACGTATAGAAGAATGTAAAGAGAATAATCAACAAAGCATACATAGCAATACCAGTTGGTGAAGTTGTTGCCAGCATTTCTTGTGCTGTTCTTACCCAAGCCCAATCATGACCTGTAGCGCTCAAAAACTGAAGAATAGCTGCAGGCGCTGCAGTAATCGAACTTGCAAAGATAACAGGGATAACTCCAGCAGGGTTTACCTTCAAAGGAAGGTAAGAGCTAGATGGAGCACCTTGTGCAACCTTAGTATATTGGATTGGAATTTTGTATTCTGCTTGTTGAACATAAGTTGTAAAATAAATGATCAACAATACAGTAATAATCAAAATGATTACGAAAATGATAGATGAGTTGATACGGCTACTTGGGACATTCACAAAGTAGTCCACATAGATGCCCTGAATCATCTCTGGAATTGAGGCAACAATCCCGGCAAAGATAATCATAGAAACACCATTTCCGTATCCCTTATCTGTAATTTGCTCACCTAACCAAGTCACAATCATGCTACCAGCTGTTAAGATGATACCAATCATGATAAAGACTTGTGGAGTAAGAGCTGTTTTCAACAATTGAGCTCCAGCCAAAGTATTAAAACCAGCTGTAATCCCGATAGATTGCACAAAGGCTAAAACAAGAGCAATATAACGAGTAGCTTGATTCAATTTTCTTCGACCTACTTCCCCTTGTTTACCCCACTCTACAAACTTGGGTAAAATATCCATTTGCAAGAGTTGGACAACGATAGAGGCCGTAATGTAGGGGCTAACACCAAGAGCAAAAACTGAGAAGTTTTTCATGGCATTCCCTGACACCAAGCTCAACATGTTTAAGAAGGATAATCCACTTAAAGCATTCAAGCTATTGGCATTCACACCAGGAACTGTAATACTAGTTCCGATACGAAAGACCAAAACGATAAAAATTGTAAATAAAATTTTTGATCGAACCTGCTTGACTTTAAGAGCTTCTCTTAATAATTTAAAAAACATAGGTCACCTCTCTTAGATGACTTCTACTGAACCACCTTTAGCAGTGATAGCTTCTTCAGCTGATTTAGAGAATTTAGCTGCTTTCACAGTCAATTTCTTAGTCAACTCACCGTTACCAAGAATTTTAATACCTGATTTTTCAGCTTTAACAATTCCTGCTTCGATAAGAACAACTGGAGTTACTTCAGCACCATCTTCAAAGACGTTCAATTGGTCAAGGTTCACAATTGCGTATTCTTTAGCGTTGATGTTAGTGAATCCACGTTTTGGAAGACGACGGAACAATGGAGTTTGTCCACCTTCAAAACCAAGGCGAACTCCGCCACCGCTACGAGCTTTTTGACCTTTTTGACCACGACCAGATGTTTTACCGTTACCTGATGAAGTACCACGACCAACGCGGTTACGTACTTTACGAGAACCTTCTGCAGGTTTCAATTCATGAAGTTTCATTTTTATTTTCTCCTCTTTTGTAAAATGCTAGCGCCGATAAGGGAGAAAAGGTTGTCTCCCCCATCAACTCGCCTATACGACGTCATCATAGATGACTATATCTAGTTTTAGGGGATGGTATAGTGCACATCCCCTAAAAATTCATTAGTTTACTTCTTCAACTGTTACCAAGTGAGATACTGCTGTGATCATACCACGGATAGCAGCGTTATCTTCTTTAATAACAGAGCTGTTCAATTTGCCAAGTCCAAGTGCTACAACAGTTTTACGTTGTGATGGAATGCGTCCGATTGGAGACTTAGTCAAAGTAATTTTAATTTGAGCCATTTTATCCCCTTTCTTATGCCAAATCAGAAACTGAAATACCACGAAGGGCAGCAACTTCTTCAGCGCGTTTCAATTGTTTCAAACCTTCAACAGTTGCACGAACAATGTTGATTGGAGTGTTAGAACCAAGTGATTTAGATGTAATATCTGCCACACCTGCCAATTCCACAACGGCACGAACTGCACCACCAGCGGCAACTCCAGAACCTTCTACAGCAGGTTTCAACAATACTTTAGCTCCACCGAATTCTGAAAGAACTTCGTGTGGGATTGTTGTTCCAACCATAGGAACTTCGATCAAGTTTTTCTTAGCATCATCTACTGCTTTACGGATTGCTTCTGGAACTTCTTGAGCTTTACCAGTACCAAATCCTACGCGACCGTTGTGGTCACCAACAACAACAAGAGCTGCGAAACGAAGACGACGTCCACCTTTAACAACTTTTGTAACACGGTTGACAGCAACTACGCGTTCTTCTAATTCAACTGCATTGTCTTTAAATGCCATTTTCTAGTGTCCTCCTATTAGAATTTCAATCCGTTTTCACGAGCTGCATCAGCCAAAGCTTTCACACGTCCGTGATATAGATATCCACCGCGGTCGAACACCACTTCTGAAATACCTTTAGCGTTTGCACGTTCTGCAACGAGTTTACCGACAGCAACGGCTTGTTCAGTTTTAGTTCCTTTTGAAACTTCTTTGTCAAGAGTTGAAGCACTTGCGAGCGTTACACCCGCTACGTCATCAATCACTTGAGCGTAGATGCCTGTATTAGAACGGAATACGTTCAAACGTGGGCGATCAGCAGTTCCAGAGAGTTTTCCGCGAACGCGACGGTGGCGTTTTTGGCGGAGTTTGTTTTTATCTGGTTTTGAAATCACAGTTTTCACCTCTTTAGTTTTAAATCGTGTGCTATGCACAAAGTTGGAAAATAGGTTGGTGGTTGAGATCAACCACTCAACATTATTTACCTGTTTTACCTTCTTTACGGCGAACGAATTCACCAACGTAACGGATACCTTTACCTTTATATGGTTCTGGTGAACGAAGGCTACGTACGTAAGCAGCTGTTTGACCAACTACTTCTTTTGAAATTCCGCTAACAACGATTGTTGTTGGGTTTGGAAGTTCAAAAAGTAATTCCTTCTGGAGCTTCAACTTCGTCTGGATGAGATTTACCAACAGCCAAAACAAGTTTAGATCCTTGAAGTTGTGCACGGTAACCAACCCCGCGCATTTCAAGTTCTTTCTTGAATCCTTCTGATACACCAACAACCATGTTGTTCAAAAGGGCACGAGTAGTTCCGTGGATAGTTTTCATTTCTTTTGAATCGTTTGGACGGTGAAGAGTTACTTCAGTACCTTCCACACGGATTTCAATATCTTTTGAGAACTCACGAGTAAGTTCTCCTTTAGGTCCTTTTACAGTTACAACGTTGTCATTGTTAGTGAGTTCAACACCAGCAGGCAACACGATAACTTTATTACCAATACGTGACATGTTTATTTTCTCCTGTTAAATTGTCAGGCCAGAACGGCCAGTTTTCACGGGGTTCAGATACTTATTTAGTTCAAGAGCTGAACTGAACACGCTCTAACGAGCTTTGTATCTTGATTTGAGTTCGAGCTAAGAATTTGGTGAAAAAGATAAGTTTGTCTTGGAGCATCGCTCCTGCTACAAACTTCCTATTTTCACTGCATTCTTTTAACGCTCTCACATCATCAATTACCAAACGTAAGCGATAACTTCCCCACCAACATTCTTTTGGCGTGCTTCTTTATCAGTAAGCAAACCTTCAGAAGTTGAAAGGATAGCAATTCCAAGTCCGTTAAGAACTTTTGGAAGGTCTTCACGTTTTTTGTAGACACGAAGTCCTGGTTTAGAAACACGTTTCAAGTTAGTGATAACTTTTTCACCGTTTGGTCCGTATTTAAGGAATACACGGATGATGCCTTGTTTGTCATCTTCGATGATTTCAACGTTTTTTACAAAACCTTCGCGTTTAAGGATTTCAGCAATCCCTTTTTTGATGTTTGATGCAGGTACTTCAAGTACTTCGTGTTTCGCTTGGTTAGCGTTACGAATACGAGTTAGGAAGTCTGCGATTGGGTCAGTCATAACCATTTTGTTTTTCTCCTCTTACTAGTAGTTTGCAAGTTGCACTTGCTAGTTAATACATGATACAAAGAGCGTAACAGCAAAAGCAAAAATAGGCAATTTGATGCAGGAGCGATGCTCCAAAGAAAATTGGTCTTTTTTGCCAAAGCTGTAGCTCGTGTTCAAATTGGCAAGCCCAACTGAACCCGGGCTAAACTCTGTGTGAAAAAGATAAACTTTCCTAGAAACTTCAGTTTCTTCGTCAAGTTTCCTATTTTCACTTAGAGTTTTGACGCCCTTGATATCTTAAATTACCAAGATGCTTTTGTTACACCAGGAATTTGTCCTTTGTAAGCTAATTCACGGAAGCAAACACGGCAAAGTTTAAATTTGCGGTAAACTGAATGTGGACGACCACATTTTTCACAACGAGTATAAGCTTGAGTAGAGAACTTCGCTGGACGTTTGTTCTTAGCAATCATTGATTTTTTAGCCATTAGATTTACCTCCTATATTATTTTGCAAAAGGCATTCCAAGGCCTGTAAGCAATGCACGTGACTCTTCGTCAGTGTTAGCAGTTGTTACGATAACGATGTCAAGACCACGAGTTTTGTCAACGTCATCGAAGTTGATTTCTGGGAAGATCAATTGTTCTTTCACACCAAGTGTGTAGTTTCCGCGTCCATCAAATGATTTTGTTGGAACACCGTGGAAGTCACGTACACGTGGAAGTGAAACTGAAACCAATTTATCCAAGAATTCGTACATACGTTCACCACGAAGGGTAACTTTTGCACCGATCGCAACACCTTCACGAAGACGGAAGCCGGCGATTGATTTTTTAGCTTTAGTGATAAGTGGTTTTTGACCTGAGATAAGCGCCAATTCTTCAGCAGCTTTTTCAAGGCTTTTAGCGTTTGATACAGCTTCACCAACACCCATGTTCAAAACGATCTTATCTACTTTAGGCACAGCCATCACTGATGAGTAGTTGAATTGTTCTGTCAAAGCAGGAACTACTTCATTAAGATATTTTTCTTTTAAACGATTTGCCATTATACTTCTCCTTTCCTTCGTGATTAATCAAGCACTTCGCCTGATTTTTTGTTGTAGCGAACTTTTTTACCGTCTACAAATTTGTAACCAACACGACCAGCTACACCATTTTTGTCCAAAACTTGAACGTTTGATACGTGGATAGCTGCTTCTTTCTCGATGATACCACCTTGAGGAAGCTCGTTAGTTGGACGTTGGTGTTTCTTAACGATGTTAACACCTTCAACGATAACTTTGTTTACTTTTGGAAGGGCAGTAAGGACAACAGCTTCTGTTCCCTTATCTTTACCAGCGATTACGCGAACTTTGTCGCCTTTTTTTACAAACATTAGGTTTCTCCTTGATTTTTCTTACGCCCATAAGGGCACCCTGGAGGTAAATCCAGGGGACTAGTTTGTTTCTAAAAATTAAAGTACTTCTGGAGCAAGTGACACGATCTTCATGAAGCCACCTTCACGCAATTCACGTGCAACTGGGCCAAAGATACGTGTTCCGCGAGGAGTTTTGTCTTCACGGATGATAACTGCTGCGTTTTCGTCAAATTTGATGTATGAACCATCAGCACGACGAGCACCTGATTTAGTACGAACGATAACTGCTTTAACAACGTCACCTTTTTTAACCGCACCACCAGGAGTAGCTTGTTTTACAGATGCCACAATAACATCACCGATGTTTGCAAATTTACGTCCTGAACCACCAAGAACTTTGATAGTCAAGATTTCGCGAGCACCGCTGTTGTCTGCGACTTTCAAACGAGTTTCTGTTTGAATCATTTCAGTTTTCTCCTTTCAGGTTTGATTAGATGATGACCGCTTCTTCAACAACTTCTACAAGACGGAAACGTTTTGTAGCTGAAAGCGGGCGAGTTTCCATGATACGTACGATATCGCCTTCTTTGGCAACATTGTTTTCATCATGAGCTTTGTATTTTTTAGAGTAGTTAATACGTTTACCATAGACTGGGTGGTTACGTTTTGTTTCAACTACAACTGTGATTGTCTTGTCCATTTTGTCAGATACAACACGTCCAACAAGAACTTTACGATTATTGCGTTCCATTGAAATTTCTCCTTCCCTAGTCTATTATTTCGCTTCAGATTGAACTGTTTTGATACGAGCGATTTGTTTTTTAACTTCTTTCAAGCGAGCTGTTTGTTCCAATTGACCAGTAGCAGCTTGGAAACGAAGTTCAAACAATTCTTTTTTCAATTCGTTTTCGCGCTTCGCGAGTTCTTCTTGAGAAAGACCACGAAGTTCTTTAACAAATTCTTTTACTTCATTAAGTTTCATGCCTTCTCCTTATTCTGCTTCACGTTTTACGAATTTACATTTAACTGGCAATTTGTGGCTAGCAAGACGAAGCGCTTCGCGAGCGATCTCTTCAGATACACCAGCGATTTCGAACATCACTTTACCACGTTTAACTGGTGCTACCCAACCTTCAGGTGCCCCTTTACCAGATCCCATACGCACCGATAGCTTTAGCAGTGTATGATTTGTGTGGGAAGATTTTTAATCCAAACTTTACCACCACGTTTCATGTAACGAGTCATGGCGATACGAGCAGCTTCGATTTGGCGGTTAGTGATCCAGTGGCTAGTTGTAGCTTGAAGACCGTATTCACCGAATGCTACTTCTTTTCCACCTTTTTGCTTCACCGCGCATTTTTTTCCACGGAATTCACGACGGTGTTTAACACGTTTAGGTACTAACATTGGTTATTTACCTCCTTTAGTGTTTTTTTGCGAGCTGGAAGAACTTCACCACGGTAGATCCATACTTTAACACCAAGTTTACCGTATGTAGTATCTGCTTCTTCCCAAGCGTAATCGATATCTGCACGAAGTGTGTGAAGTGGAACAGTTCCTTCAGAGTATCCTTCAGCACGGGCGATATCTGCACCGTTCAAACGACCTGATACTTGAGTTTTTGATTCCTTTAGCTCCAGCACGCATTGCACGTTGGATTGCTTGTTTTTTTGTGCACGACGGAAAGCAACACGTTGCTCCAATTGACGAGCAATTCCTTCACCTACAAGGTGAGCATCCAAATCAGGTTGTTTGATTTCGATGATGTTGATGTGTACTTGTTTTTCCAGTCAATTTGTTAAGTTTTGCACGGAGTGCATCAACGTTAGCACCACCTTTACCGATAACCATACCTGGTTTAGCAGTGTGAAGTGAAACGTTAACTTTGTTTACTGCGCGTTCGATTTCGATAGTTGAAACTGCTGCGTCAGCAAGTTCTTTTTGAACGAATTTACGGATTGCAAGATCTTCATGAAGGTAATCCGCGTATTCTTTTTCAGCATACCATTTGGCATCCCAATCACGGATGATGCCGACACGCATACCAATTGGATGTACTTTTTGACCCACGATTTTTACCTCCTTATTTTTTTCTGCAACAGCTACAGTGATGTGAGCTGTACGTTTGTTGATTGGTGAAGCTGAACCTTTCGCACGTGGACGGAAACGTTTCATAGTTGGTCCTTCGTTTGCGAATGCTTCAGATACTACCAAGTTAGCTTTATCCAAACCAAAGTTGTTTTCAGCGTTAGCTACAGCTGAGTTCAAAACTTTCAAGATGATTTCAGCAGCTTTGTTTGGAGTGAATGTCAAGATTGCGATTGCATCGGCTACGCTTTTTACCACGGATGTTATCAAGAACAAGACGTGATTTACGAGGTGAAACACGTACTGTACGAGCCATTGCTTTAGCTGAAGTAATTTCTGCCATTTATGTTCTCCTTATTTTCTACGTGTTTTTCTTGTCGTCTGCAGCGTGACCTTTGTAAGTACGAGTTGGTGCAAATTCACCAAGTTTGTGACCTACCATGTCTTCTTGGATGTAAACAGGTACGTGTTTACGTCCGTCATAAACTGCGATAGTGTAACCAATGAAACTTGGGAAGATCGTTGAACGACGTGACCAAGTTTTAATAACTTTTTTCTTTTCGTCGTTAGCTTGAGCTTCAACTTTTTTTCATCAAATGCTCATCGACGAAAGGTCCTTTTTAAGACTGCGTCCCATTTTTATATTTTCTCCTTTAAATGTTGTACCACAGCGGCTTGCGCTCCCATGGAGCGCTACCGAGCTGGCGGATTTACTAGTTGCTTAAGCGACTAGTTTAATATTATTTCTCGTTGCGACGACGAACGATAAGTTTGTCAGATTTCGCTTTCTTGTTACGAGTTTTAAGACCAAGAGCAGGTTTGCCCCATGGAGTAGATGGTGCTTTACGACCAACTGGTGCTTTACCTTCACCACCACCGTGTGGGTGATCGTTAGGGTTCATTACAGAACCACGAACTGTTGGGCGGATACCTTTCCAACGGCTACGTCCTGCTTTACCAAGGTTTACAAGTCCATGTTGTTCGTTTCCGACAACACCAACTGTAGCACGGCAAGTTCCAAGAATCATACGAACTTCACCTGATTGAAGACGAACAAGAACGTATTTACCTTCAGAACCCAATACTTGAGCAGATGCTCCAGCAGCACGTACCAATTCACCACCACGACCTGGTTTCAACTCGATGTTGTGGATCAAAGTACCAACTGGGATGTTAGCAAGTGGAAGAGCGTTTCCGACTTTGATATCTGCTTCTGGACCTGAAACGATACGTTGACCTACTTCAAGACCTTTTGGAGCGATGATGTATGCTTTCACACCGTCAGTGTAGTGTACAAGAGCGATGTTTGCAGAACGGTTTGGATCGTACTCGATTGTTTTAACAACTGCTTCAACGTTGTCTTTGTTACGTTTGAAGTCAACCAAACGGTAGAAACGTTTGTGTCCACCACCTTGGTGACGAACTGTGATACGACCGTTGTTGTTACGACCAGCCTTGCTCTTCAATGCAACAAGCAATGATTTTTCAGGAGTGCTTGTTGTGATTTCAGCGAAATCCAAAGAAGTCATATTACGGCGACCGTTTGTTGTTGGTTTATAAACACGAATTCCACGATATTTCCTCCTTAGATTATTCAGCTTCAGCAGCAAACAACTCGATTGCTTTTAGAATCAGCTGTAAGTGTGATGATAGCTTTTTTAGTTTTGTTAGTAAAACCAGTGTAACGTCCAACACGTTTAGCTTTTGGTTTTACGTTGATTGTGTTAACATTTGCAACTTTAACACCTTCGAAAGCAGCTTCAACAGCTTGCTTGATCAAAAGTTTGTGTGCACGAGTGTCAACTTCAAATACATATTTTCCCTGCTTCAAGTTGAGCCATTGAGCTTTCAGTGATGACAGGTTTTTTTGATAACATCATACAAATTCATTATGCAAGAACCTCCTCGATTTTTAGAGATAGCTGCTTGTGTGACAAGAAGTTTGTCGCTATTTGCGATGTCAAGAACACTTGCAGTTGTAGCAGTTGCAACTTTCACGTTTGGAAGGTTACGAGCTGAAAGAGCTGCGAATTCATTTCCTTCTTCAAGGATAACAAGAACTTTTAGAATCGATGCTCAATGCTGCAAGAACTTTTTGCAAATTCAGCAGTTTTTTTGGAGCTGTAAATGAAAAGAGCGTCTACAGCTACGAAATTTGTTTTTCAGCAACTTTTTTTCAGAGTAAACTGATTTAAGAGCTAGGCGACGAACTTTTTTTGTGGAAGTTTGTAGCCATATGAACGTGGAGTTGGTCCGAAGACAACACCACCACCACGCCATTGTGGTGAGCGGATAGAACCTTGACGAGCACGTCCAGTTCCTTTTTTTGACGCCATGGTTTGCGTCCACCACCTGATACTGCAGAGCGGTTTTTTTAACAGCGTGTGTTCCTTGACGAAGGCTTGCGCGTTGGCTGATGATCACATCAAACACAACTGATTCATTTGGTTCAATACCAAATACTGCATCGTTAAGAACAACTTGGCCAGCTTCTTTACCAGTTTGGTCAAATAATGTTACGTTTGCCATTGTGACTGATTTCCCCTTTCTTTATTATTTACCAGCTTTAACTGCTGATTTGATAGTGATAAGAGATTTCTTAGCACCTGGTACGTTACCTTTGATAAGGATAACGTTCTTTTCTGGAACAACTTGTACAACTTCAAGGTTTTGAGTGTTACGCGGTCGCCACCCATACGTCCTGCAAGGTTTTTACCTTTGAATACGCGGTTAGGTGCAACAGGTCCCATAGAACCTGGACGACGGTGGTAACGAGAACCGTGAGCCATTGGTCCACGTGATTGTCCGTGGCGTTTGATAACACCTTGGAAACCTTTACCTTTAGAAGTACCAGTTACGTCAACAACGTCTCCAGCTGCGAATGTTTCAACTGTGATTTCAGCACCAACTTCCAAGCCTTCAACGTTTTTGAATTCACGAATGAAGCGCTTAGGAGCCGTGTTAGCTTTCGCTACATGTCCTTTAGCAGGTTTGTTGCTCAATACTTCGCGTTTGTCATCGAAACCAACTTGGATAGCGTTGTATCCGTCTGTTTCAACAGTTTTAACTTGAAGAACAACGTTTGGAGTTGCTTCAATAACTGTTACAGGGATCAATTCGCCAGCTTCAGTGAAGATTTGAGTCATTCCCACTTTTTTCCCTAAGATTCCTTTTGTCATGAGAAAATAGTTCCTTTTCTATATTTTTTATTCAAAAAGTTTTTAACGAGCGTTTTTTATGCTCAAGTCTAAGATACAAAGGGCGTCAAACTCAAAGTGAAAATAGGAAACTGACGCAGTGTCTAGCAGACACTAGGAAGTTTATCTTTTTCACACCGAGTTTAGCCCGTGTTCAATTAGATTGAAACACCAGCCTCTGCTCTTTTATATTTTAGATTAAAGTTTGATTTCTACGTTTACACCACTTGGAAGATCCAATTTCATCAAACGCATCAACTGTTTTTTGAGTTGGGTTAACGATATCGATCAAACGTTTGTGTGTACGCATTTCAAATTGTTCGCGAGAGTCTTTGTATTTGTGAGTCGCACGAATGATTGTGTAGAGACTACGTTCAGTTGGAAGTGGGATTGGACCCGCAACTTGTGCACCTGTACGAGTAGCTGATTCTACGATTTTTGCAGCCGCTGTGTCAAGCGTACGGTGTTCGTAAGCTTTCAAACGGATACGGATTTTTTTGTTTGCCATCTTTTTCTCCTTTTCGTCTATTTAAGATAATAGGCTAGCTCCACAAGAAAACCGACGCGGTGTTGCGTGGCAATGCAACCGAGCGTGTCGCAACCTCTTGCATCAAAGCTAAAGCTGTAATTTACAGCACCATAATAGAATAACACAAAGCCCCTGCGATTGCAAGGGATTTGTTGCTGTTTTTTAAATTTTTAACATGAAAATGTTTTCCTTTTTGATAGGTCATTTATTTAAGTATTTTATAGAAGAAAGTTACTCTCTCTTCACCTGTTCATAGCTTTCTTTTCCATCATTGAGCTTGTCCCAAATCACTACTTGCCCACTTTTGAGTGATTTTTGCACATCGATAATTCGTTGATTGGACGAACCTCGAAACTGGAGCATGAGATTTCTCTTAGTTCGATCATATCGTCCATCAACAAGAATGTCAATCAGCGACAAGAGTTCCAATTTATCTGGAGTTTCCAACATCATTTCTTCCCAAGTGTAGCCCGTCCAGGACCAGATGTCTTTATCTGGCAATTCCTTCCGAATGCGCTTAACGAGTGGCAAAAGAATCCCAGTATTGAGAAAAGGCTCCCCTCCCAGCAAAGTCAAGCCTTGAACATAAGGTTGAGCGAGATCTGCCATGATCTGTTCTTCTAATTCTGCTGTATAGGGAATGCCAGCATTGAAAGACCAAGTAGCAACATTATAACATCCCTCGCAGTGAAACATGCAGCCTGATACATAGAGGGAGTTCCGCACACCTTCTCCATCTACAAAGTTAAAGGCCTTGTAGTCAATGATACGGCCTTGACTGAGTTCCTCGCTTTTCCATTCTTGTGGTTTTGGATTATTCATTCGCTACCTCTATCCAATAACGCTCCACTCCATTACGAACATCCTCAAGGAGCCCACCATTTGCTAAAATGACTGCTCTGCTAGCAGGATTATTTACGCTACAGGTCACAAGAGCTTTCTTGATGTTCTTTTCCTTAGCAACTTGCAAGCCCTGACGGAGAGTTTCCTTAGCATAACCCTTGCCTCTTTCTGATGGACGAATGGAGTAGCCAATGTGGCCAGCATAATTCAGTAACCCCTCATTCAGTCTCAATCGCAGATTCAAAAATCCTAGAGCACGACCTACATCATCAAATGATACAAGTTGAATAGAAGGAACACGATTTTCAGGCAAGTTTATTCCCATCTCTTTTTGCATATTTGTTTCCAACCACTCTTCATACACAAAGTTCTCTGTATCCCAAAATCCTCCATCATGGGCTGATTGACTCTTTTCAAACTCTGCCATCATCTCTAAAACTGTTTCTTTATCTGCTAATCTTGGTCTGCGTAATTCCATCCTTACCTCCCACTATGAGAAAAGCGAGAGCTGACTCTCACTTTTATTTTTTCTTATTCTTGTTTAAAAATTGTTCTCTGAGGTTGAGCAAGCGTTCTTTTTTACCAGCTCCACCTTTAGAGTGTTTCTCGTGATAACGGGTCACTTGTGCGCGCCCTTATCGTCTAATTGATATTTTCCCATTTCATTTCTTTCTAATTTGTTACTTGATGGCCCAGCTATTTTAATCGTTGAGCCATTCATATGTTTGACACGCGCTGCGATTTCCTTGTGACGCCCATTGACCATCGGTCTCGCTTGAGGATTGCCTAAATAGCCACAAGTCCGTTTAACAACGTCTACTGTTTTAGGGTCGCTATTGCCACAGTTTGGACAAGCAAATCCTCTTTCAGTTGGTTCAAAATCCCCTTCAAAGTCACACTTGTAGCAACGGTCAATTGGAGTATTGGTCCCCAGATAACCCACACGATCATAGGCATAGTCCCAGACAGCTTCCAAGGCCTTTGGATTTTGCTGGAGGACTGGGTACTCACAATAATGGATGAAACCACCTGACGCACCTGCTTCCGGATAGACTTTCTCAAAGTCTAATTTTTCAAACGGTGTTGGATTTTTACGAACATCATAGTGGAAAGAGTTGGTGTAGTATTCTTTATCTGTAATATCCGGAATAGAGCCGAACTTTTCTGTATCTAGTCGACAGAAACGATCTGTCAAACTTTCAGATGGTGTTGAGTAGATAGAGAAATGGTAGCCATATTGGTCAGACCACTCTTCTACACGGCGTTTCATATCACGAATGATGTCTAGCGTGAATTCCTTAGCATCTGGATTGCTGTTCCCAGCTGTTACCAAAGAAAGACAGTCGCTACTTCATACAAACCGATATAGCCCAGCGAAACGGTTGCTCGACGATTCTTAAAGAGCTGGTCAACACTTTCTTCTTTACCTAGACGATGGCCAAAAGCACCGTATTGATAGAGGATAGGAGCATTGGCTGGTGTCGCCTCTTTAGTGCGTTCGACACGATAAACCAGAGCATCTTCTGCGATATTCATACGCTCGTTGAAGATTTCCCAGAACTTATTCATGTCGCCCTCAGACTCGAGGGCGATACGAGGAAGATTAACCGTCACAACACCCTAGATTCATCCGACCTGAATTGACTTCTACACCATTCTCATCCTTCCATCCTTGGAGGAAGGAGCGACAACCCATAGGAACCTTGAAAGAACCTGTCAACTCAACAATCTTATCATAGGACAAAACATCTGGGTACATCCGCTTGGTTGCACACTCTAGAGCCAACTGCTTGATGTCGTAGTTGGGTGTCCCTTCCTCTAAGTTGAGTCCTCTTTTAAGCGTGAAAGATGAGTTTAGGGAAGATAGCTGTGCGATGTTCTGAACCAAGACCCTTGATTCGAATGTTTAAAATAGCCTTTTTGAATTTCTCGCTCAAAACGATTGGTTCCTAGACCAAAACCTAGCGAAGTAAAAGGGTGTTTGTCCATTTGAAGTGAAGAGAGTATTGATTTCATACTCAAGAGATTGCATGGCATCATAGATGTCTTTTTGCGTTTTCTTCCAAGCGTAATCTTCCCGTTTTTCAGGCAAGACCCATTCTTCTGCATCTTTGAGGTGTTTTTGGTAATTCTTCTCTGCATAAGGCGCCAAAACTTCATCGATACGGTCAGCTGAACATCCCACCGTACTGGCTAGAAGCAACGTTGGCGATGATTTGGGAAATCTGAGCTGTCGCAGTCTGGATAGACTTGGGACTTTCTACCTCTGCATTTCCAATCTTAAAACCATTTTCCAACATACCCTTGAAAATCAATCAAACAGCAGTTGGTCATAGGTGTATAGGGACTGTAGTCCAAATCGTGATAGTGGATATCCCCTTTTTGGTGGGCATTGGCTACGTGCTTAGGAAGCATTTGCAGTCCGATTGATTTCCCAACAATGCCTGCTGTCAAATCACGCTGGGTATTAAAGACATCGCTGTCTTTATTAGCATTTTCATTGACAACTGCCTGGTCTTTGTTGAGAAGTTTATGGATACTAAAGTTGATATCTGTCGCTTTTGAGCGCTCAAAATCCCTCTGTGTCCGATAAGTGATATACTCCTCAGCCAGCGCATATTCTTTGGCTTCAAGGAGTTCATGTTCTACGATATTTTGGATTTCGTAAATCTTAACTCCCTTTGGAAAGCGACTATGAATTTCTGTGACAATTCGCTCGGTCAGAGCATTTAGGCGCTTTTCAACCAAGGGTGTCACATCCATAACCTTGTCAGCCGCCTTGTGGAGAGCCTTGTCAATCTTGTCCACATCAAATACAACACGTCTCCCATCTCGTTTTTCAACGAAGAGGGTTGGCAAAAGTTGTAATTTTTTCTTCTAGTGCAATCATATGCATGCTCTTTTCTAAAATGTTCTTTCTAAAAAGTATTATACCACTCTAAAAAGAAAAATCAATATCTTGTGTTAAAAATCCTAAAATTTTTAAAAATACACAAGATATTGATTTAGTTATTTAATTTTATAGACTTTGAATTCTGAGTAATCAGTCTTTACTGGTTGGTAATTTTCTTTCAAGATTGTTTCTACTTCAGACCAGACTGCCACCTTGTCATTCACCACAATCATCTTGGGTTGTTTTTCTTTCAAGTCATTGATCAAGGTAGTTTTGTTTTCTTCTGTACTCATGTAAAGAAGAGGCGATGGGAACATGGATCCAGCCAAACGCTGGCTTTCCTTATAGATCTGAACATGAGAATCCCAGATATAGATTTGGTCCCCCTCACTCGTCTCTTGTTTGACTCTATCTACTACTTGATGTTGTTCTTCATACGAAGCTGGATGCAAGACAAAACGAGCTACAAAAGGAACTGCAATTAGATAAACCACTACTAGAATCGGTAGGTAGAGATTTCCCTTCATAAATTTTTTCCATAAAGTTGGAACTTCCTCTCTTCTCCGACGACGTGCTATTCTTCCCGAGTGTTCCCCACGAATACTGGTTATCAAAAGAAGGAGTAAAAATGGAAGGATTAGAATCAAACGCGAACCGTGAAGAGGTTCTTGAGAAAAAAGCAACAAGGCTAGTACAAATAAGAAAACAAAGCTAGCTGGTACTGAGATGACATATAATCTAGATGCTTTAGTTTGGAACAAACCGAGAAAAATAAGAATGAAAGCTCCTAATCCAAAGGTTAATAGACCATAAAATAAAGCATTCTCTACTAACTGGGGATTAGCAAAAATACGCATGGAAGTAAATGGATACAAAAATCTACTTAAAGCCTCTCCAAAACCTCCTGAAATGATGACATAGTAGCCTAAAGGATAAAATAGGAGAGAGAAACCAAGTGCTGCCGCAAAAAATTGATAAATCCCATGTATAAAGCGCCCATGTCCAACATTAAAGACCAATAAACCTATAGTTATCGCTACAATAAATAGAAGACTTGTAAGAGGCTCTATGAAAAATGATAGGGCTAAGAAAATTCCCAAACGTAGAAATCCCTTGTCATGGTTAGGATTTGATAGATAACGCGCTACTAAAGAAAAGCCTGCAAATAAGAATGGAAGAGCTACAATCGTAGCATAGCCTCCTCCAAAACCTATACCAGATACCAAAATATAAAATATCGTTAGGAGTTGCTTAGCTTGATCCCTTTGCCCTGTCAGATAGTCAGTTGCAGAAAAAAGGAAATAACCCCCTCCTAAGAGGACTAGCCATTCTACCAAGGCAAAAAGGATGCCTCCTTGGGTAATGTAAAGTAGTAAATAATAAAGAAGACCTTGACCAGCATAATAACTACTGTATAGCTGTCCTCCCTGATGTAAAGCCCAGCCTATATACAGGTCCTGAGCCTGAGAAGGACTTACCATATCTAAAAGTAAAGGAAGCACCACAGAAAAAACCGTTGCAATCGTACTTCCAATGATGAGTCTGAAAAACGGGAAAGCTAGGCGCTCTTCTTTTTCCAGGTTCGATTCAAGGTTCCTATCCAGTCTATTTTCAATTTCATTACTCTGTATCGTTTCGGATACTTCTTCTATTCTGCCATATACAGCCATATCATTTCTCCTATTCAATTTGTCTGTCTTAGTATATCAAAAAGACCTAGAATTGTCAGCTTGCGATGGCTGTTTGAGCGATTTTTTACATAGTTTCACAAAGGTTTCAATTTCCCGAAATCGGTGTAAATGTGTCTGTTTAAATGTCGTGATATAATTCAATTCTTTCTGAGTCAGCATCGTTCCCCCTATATCTTCTTATTCGTAAAAGGCAAGAAAAATAGGACTGGCTTGTGTCCTAAGTCCTAGATTTCTTATAAGATTGGGGCAAATAACTGGGCAATTTCCTTAATCAATTTTTGATACCAGCTATTTTTTATCGTATGAGCAAAAATTTCTTGCGATACTGAAAAAATCTCCTCAAAATCTTTTTGAATCTCCGTGATTGATTCTGTTTTATATAGCAAGACTGCATTTTCATAGTGGTGAAGCAAACTTCTATAATCTAAGTTAATGGTTCCAACTGCAGCAAAGTCCTTATCCACTAAGATTTGTTTACTGTGGATGAAGCCTGGACTATACTCAAAAATTCTTACTCCTGCCGATAACAAATCCGAATAGGCCCCTCTTGTGATGAGTTGGATTAATTTTTTATCTGGAATGAAAGGTGTCACGATGCGGACATCAACACCCCGCATGGCCGCATTTTTAATACTCTCTGTTAAGTCATAGTCAATAATCAAATAGGGCGTTGTGATATAGACTGAATCAGTGGCCTGATTAATCAAACTTTGATAGACTTTTTTCCCTACCTGGGTACGGAAGATGGGCTTGGGTCCACTACCGTAAGGAATGCAGAGCCCTTGGCCAGAACAAGGCTGATTTTCCAAGTGATACTGGTCAAAATCGCTGATTTCCCCACGATTGATGTACCAAGTCATCAAAAAGAGACGGGTGAGAGCCTTGACACCAGGTCCATCTAAGCGAATCCCACTGTCCTTCCAATAACCAAAGCGTTCTACATGATTGATGTACTCATCAGCTAAGTTAATGCCTCCTGTATAGGCTACCTGACCATCTATGACAAGGATTTTACGATGGTCCCGATTGTTGTAAGCCACCGTCAAACGAGGAATCACCTTGTTAAACTTATGGGCTTCAATTCCTCGACTACGAAGTTGAATAGTATAATCTCCAGGTAAAGTTGCCATACAACCGATATCATCATAGAGCATCTTGACCTCTACACCCTGAGCTGCCTTTTGCTCTAGTATGTCTAGTATGCTATTCCACATCAGACCTTCTTCGACAATATAATACTCTAGAAAGATAAACTTTTCAGCTTTCTTGAGGTCTTCCAACATATATTGCCACATGCTTTCACCCGAAGAAAAGAATTGTGAGTCTGTTCGATCATAGACATCGGCGTTACTATCCATACTTAACAAAGATTTGATAACTCCGTAAGCCGCCTTATCCTCTTCCTTCAATTTCTGGCGGAGAGCTTTACTATTATCCTCCCGAAAATGCATAGAACCAAGTTTGTCCAACTGCTTGATTTCTTTTTTGGATAATCGTCTTTCACCAAACATCAGATAGAGCAAGGGGCCAATGACAGGAACAAAAGTCACCACTAACCACATCACTTTACTATCAGGTGTCATTGAACGATTGACAATTGCGACAATAGTCGCCATACTCATAAAAATTAAGACAATTACCCAAAGAATAGGGGCCATACGCCCTAAATAAAGAAAGAGACCAAAAACAAGACAAAGCTCAAGTAGCATAATCGAAAGACTAAAGCCATACTTGGACATCAATAATTGAAATTTTCTATATTTCATATCCCCTCCTTGATTGTTTTGAGTGCTAAAAACAGGTAATTGATACTAGTATAACTCAGGTATTCGGTAGAAGGCAAGTATTTCTGATTATTTTTATGAATAAATCAAAAAGAGACTGTTACATTCAGCCTCTTCTTTTTATTCAGATTTAACCAAAAACCTCAAAAAAATGCATATGTCTAGCTTTAATAATCGTTCGTTTTAGCATTCATTTCATCAGCGCTACATATAAGCTTCTCAAACATCCATTCCTACTATAGATACAGTAGCAAATCTATCTGTTTTGAGTTTAGTGATTAGCTATTCTACTGCAAATTTATAGCTAGATCTTTTCTCTAAAAAATAGGTTCTTTCGTACGATAGTCGAAAAAATAGAATTCAATTGCTATGCTGACTGTCAAGCAAGTAACTTCGGACTTCTGATATAAAAATAGAGAGAACCAGTTACAAAAAGCAAATCTTGCTTACAAATCTGTTCTTCAAATTCCCTAATAAAATCACTATAAGAAGGAATCAAATCGTATCCCATCACATCATGGTTTCTCAAGGAACCTTGATAGTCAAAGCCAGTTACCTTGAGCTCCACTTGAGGCAAACTGTTGAGACAGATAGTCTAGCATCCCTTGGTAATCCTTGCGCTTTAGTGCTCCAAAAAGGATTTGAGTCCGATAGCCTTCCCGCTCTTTTTCTTTAATAAACTCTACTAGGCGAATCAGGGCATGCAAATTATGAGCTCCATCTAAGTAAATCTGAGGACGAATACGTTCCAAACGACCAGCCCAGTGGGTCTGCTCCAAGGCTTTTCTTATACACTGTTCATCAATTGCTTCATTCCTTGCTGCCATAAAAAGTAAAAAGGTTTCAATAGCCAAAGCCGCATTTTCCTGCTGATAGACTCCTTCTAATCCTATCTTCACTTTTGAAAGATCTAGTAAAGGACTTGAAAAATCCCCAGCCTTCATCGAAAAATCATGTCCATACTGGTAAAGTTCAACAGCTTTAGTTTCTGCAGTTTTTTGACAAACAAGTTGAGCTTCTGGAGCTAACTTTGCAATCACAGCCTTCTTACTCGCTTTAAAGATCCCAGCCTTCTGTTCTGCAATTACTTCCAGATTATCACCTAAAGTTTCTTGATGATCTAAGCCAATTGAAGTAATGACTGCAATTTCTCCTGTTACCACATTAGTAGTATCAAGTAAACCACCGATTCCCACTTCTAGTAAAACCAGATCCACCTCTTGCTCCCGAAAATAGAGTAGCCCGATCAAGGTTAGCAACTCAAAAAAAGACAGCTGATCATGGGTTTTTAAAAGACTCTTTTCCATTTCCTTGATCTGGTCTGCCAAACGGATAAAATCTACATCATCTATCGGTTGACCATTGAGACAGATTCGGTCATGAATACTAACTATATGAGGAGAGGTAAAGGTACCTACTTTTTTACCATGACTCCTAAACAACTCTCTCATAAAAGCAATGGTTGATCCTTTCCCATTCGTTCCTGTCACGTGAATAATAGGATAGGATTTTTCAGGATTTTTCAATAAATTCACTGCTTGCTGCATTCGACCCAAACCTGATCTAAAATTCAATCCAATCCGACTATGTAGCCATTCTTCCACTTCAAACATATATATCTCCTTAATAAAAAAGGCAATAGAACAGAAACCGATAGATACTGTCTAAATTTCATAGTCTTATGTCCTCAAGGTTTCAACAATCTAATAGATTGTTGAAAATTACAAATAGAAAAAGTGAATTGTTCACAAAAAGAACTTCTTGGAGTCTAAAAGACTAACTGAAAGACCTAGCAGCTACTGCATCTAAGTTTCATTGCTAATAAAAAGCGAGGTTAGGATTTTCCCCCAACCTCTTACTTGCTTATCTAGAACCTAACTAGATTTAAATTCCAACTCTCTCCAATTTGTGGGAATTGGACTGATACAATCTCCCAGACTGCCTGCTCCTTCTTATTTCTAAAAGCAGGGCTAAACACGTCCACTAGACGTTCCAACTCTTCTAATTTCTAGGAGTTGGGGTGATACAGTCTCCCAGACTTACTGACGGTTTTTATTTTTTTAGCATCAGGCTAAAAACGTCCCCCGGATGTTCCAACTCTTCCAATTTCTAGGAGTTAGGGTGATACAGTCTCCCAGACTTACTGACGGTTTTTATTTTTTTAGCGTCAGGCTAAAAACATCCCCTGACGTTCCAACTCTTCCAATTTCTAGGAGTTAGGGTGATACAGTCTCCCAGACTTACTGACGGTTTTTATTTTTAGCATCAGGGCTAAAAACGTCCCCCGGACTTACCAGTTCTCTCTTATTTAAAGGAACTGGGGTAAAAATATTCCCCGGATATTTTTACTCCTCCATAAAGCTGTTGAAGACTTCTTCAATCATGTTCCATTCGTCTTCTGAGTCTTCTGGGATTGGTTGCAATTCGCCTTCTGTTCCATCTTCGTTTTCGATGAATGAGTAAGCTTGAATTTCAACTTGTCCGTCTTCGTCTTCTTCTGCGTTAACTGGTACTAGAAGAACATAGTTTTTACCAAATTCTTCTTTTCCGTCAATCGTCAAAAGGATTTCAAACAAGGTTTCATTTCCTTGCTCATCTACTAGTGTAATTAATTCACGTTCTTCGTGGTCGTGGTTATGATCGTGTGACATAGCCTCTCCTTTATATTAAAATTTTCTATCTAAATAATTTTGTAAAATCAGCTGAGCTGCTAACTTATCAATGACTTTCTTGCGCTTGTTACGGCTAATATCTGCTTGTTCAATCAACATGCGCTCTGCGGCAACTGTTGTCAAGCGTTCATCTTGATAGTCTACTGGTAAATCAAAAAGCTCTTCTAACTTTGCTCCGTAGGCTTGACTAGCTTCCACGCGCGGTCCGCTTGTATTGTTCATGTTTTTAGGCAAGCCCACTACAAATCGTTCCACCTTGTAAGTATCAACCAACTCCTTAACGCGGTCAAAACCAAATTGGCCTTGTTCCTCATTAATTTGGATGATTTCAAGTCCTTGAGCTGTAAAACCGAGCGGGTCACTAATAGCCACTCCTACCGTTTTTGAACCGACGTCCAATCCCATAATTCTCATAGGTTACAGATCGACTCCTTGTCCTTTTAAGGTAGTAGCGGACCAATTCCTCAACGATTTCATCACGCTCATACTTTACGGATTTGATTTCGTGCATTATTATAACGAGGAACGTAGGCAGGGGTCTCCACTCAATACGTAACCTACGATTTGATTAATTGGGTTTGTAGCCCTTATCGTTCAACGAAGCATAAACATCAGTCAAAGTTTCGCTAATTTCTTTTTTTATTGGAATCGTCCAATTTAAAAACGTACTGTTTCTTCAGTAAATCCCATTCTAACACCCTCTTTCCTTTAGAATAGTACCATTATAGCATAATTCCTTACGTTCTACAAATCAGGCAGTCTATTTATTTGGATTTTCTACTGTTCTGTCGCTCCATTTGCCAATCTGTCTGAAATATATTTGCTTGGTTCATTTCTTTCAAAGAGATTTTTCCAAACCAATATTTTTTTAGATATTCTAACCTGAGAAGCTTTCTTGATATCTAAAACTTGAAAAATCATAAGCTAGTTGTTGTTTGAATTTCAGTTTGCACTTTAATAGCTTAGTTTCAAGCTTAAAATCCTGCTAATTTTACGAGCTTCTATGATGGATTCATCCTTTCTCTTCCGCCTCAAGAAGAGCTTTTTTTGAGTTTCTTCTACACCATGTTGAGTCAATATAAGTCTTTCAACTCATCAGAAACTGGACGCTTTTTGTTGAATAGTTAAACTCAAAAAAAGTCTTGTCCTTTATATGTAATAGTTTGGGTTTGCTGACTACCATCATCTGACTTGGGCAAGACTAAATGTCTTGGTGACAACTGTATTCTTCTCAGCATTTTCTATAACTGTAATGCTGACTGAATCGTATCCTTTTTCTGTTTTTTTGTAGCTGTGCCAGTTTCTTTTTTTTCTGTCCCACATCCAACAAGGACAAAAAGAAGAGCTAGACTAGCAAGCACTATTTTTTTTTCATTTCTTTCTTCCTTTCTTTTTGAAAATTTAAAATAGATCAAGGCTGGGAATTGCTCCCAGCCTTGATGTTTATAGAGCTGCACGCAAACGTGCTTCTGCATTTTCTACATTACGGACAGAGCGTGGCAGGAAGGCACGAATATCATCTTCCTTATAGCCAACTTGCAGACGTTTTTCATCTACAAGGATTGGGCTCTTTAAAATTCTCGGTGTTTCCATAATCAGATTGAGGACTTCATTGACACTCAAATCTTCAATATCCACTCCAAGGGCTTTGGCATAGCGATTTTTAGATGAAACGATGCTGGCTATTCCATTATCTGTTTTTGTCAGAATATCCAGTAATTCTTCTCTCGTAATTCCTTCTTTACCAAGGTTTTGTTCTTTATAACTTAACTGGTGGGCATTGAGCCAGGTTTTTGCTTTTTTACAGCTAGTACAACTTGAGACTGTATAAATTTTAATCATGTACCTACCCCTTTCGCTACATGTTACTATCAGTTTAGTCTATTATACCATAAAAAACATCCGACTTGCGACCTATTTTTAAATTTTTTTGACTTTTTTCGTCATTTTCGTACTTTTTTCTTGACAAAATAAAATTTACAGCCATTCTTTATATTTCTTGATATAGATTTTTTTCACAATTGTCACGCTAATCATGTACAAAATGATGATGAAAAGCAAAAAGATGAAATAGATCGGCTTCAAAGGAGTTAGATGAAGAAGGCTAGCTAGTGGACTGTAGGGAAGGAAGGTCACAAAGGCTGCAGCCAATAAGGTTGTCACAAGGACTAGCCAAGCTGGACGACTTTGTAAAAAAGGAATTTTGGCTGAACGCAACATATGGATAACCATGGTCTGTGACCACATGGACTCGATAAACCAACCTGTCTGAAACAAGACAATAAAGCCTACGGCCGACTCTGCCCCATGAACATAAGCTTGACCTGTTGTCATGGGTACAATGATAAAATAGAGCAAACTGAAGGTCAAAATATCAAAGGCAGAAGAGATAGGTCCCATCCAAATCATGAAACGTGTGATAGACTTAGCTTCCCAGGTATGTGGATTTCTCAAAAAATCTTTGTCCACCTTGTCAAAAGGCAAGGCAATACAAGACAAATCATAGACTAGATTTAGAATAATCAAATGGACTGGTGCCATCGGTAGAAAAGGTAAAAAGATCCCAGAGACCAAAAGGGATAAGATATTCCCAAAATTAGAACTCACTGTCATTTTGATATATTTGGTCATATTGGCATAGACCTTACGACCCTCTACGAGTCCTTTTTCAAGAACCATAAGATCCTTATCAAGTAGGATAACATCAGCTGTTTCTTTGGCAATATCTACTGCTGTATCAACAGAAATCCCCACATCTGCAACTTTCATAGAAGGAGCATCATTGATTCCATCTCCCATATAGCCTACAGCATGACCATTGGCCTTAAATTGCAAAATAATCCTTGCTTTTTGGTCAGGAGAAAGTTTGGCAAAGACTGTTACCTCCTCTACGGCTTGGGCCAATTCTTGATCACTCATCTGATCAATTTCAGATCCTAACAGCATCTGATTGATATCCAAACCAACCTTTTCACAGACTGCTTGGGTAACTTTTTCGTTGTCTCCCGTCAAAATCTTTGTTTGAACCCCATGTTCTAACAGTGCCTTAATTGCTGGTGCTGCAGATGGTTTAGGAGGATCTAGGAAAGCTAAATAACCAGTTAGAATCATATCTCCTTCGTCATCAACTGTATAGGCATGACCTTCCCTCAAACCTGACTTATAGGCCACTCCCAAGACACGCAAACCTTGTTGATTTAGCTGTCTGACTTCTGCTAAGATTTCTTCTCTAATAGCATCTGTCAAGGGAGTAATCATTCCATGATATTCCGCATGACTGGAAATCGTCAACATTTCCTCAAGGGCTCCCTTAGTTACCAAACTAACCGTTTCGTGTTCATCCTTAACGATAACACTCATCCGTCTACGTTCAAAATCAAAGGGAAGCTCATCTATTTTTTGAAAGGTTTTGAGCCAGATTTTGCAAGAGGGCGTGTTCTTTTGCTTCCTTTTCAGTCCGTTTTGATGATGGCTCTGTCCATCAAATTTTTCAAGCCCAGTTTGAAAATAGGAATTGAGATAGGCCCGTCTCAAGACGGTCAAATCCAAGCGTCCGTGGATGTCCAAGGGATATTCTAGAACAATTTCATCTTGGGTTAGAGTTCCTGTTTTATCTGTACACAAGATATCAATCGCCCCTAAGTCCTGTATGGCATTGAGTTTTTTGATAACCACTTTTTCCTTGGCCATAATAATAGAACCCTTTGCTAGGCTAGCTGTAATAATCATAGGTAGCATCTCAGGTGTCAATCCAACACCGACACTCAGTGCAAATACACCTGCTTCTAACCAATCACCATCTGTTAAACCATTGGACAAGAAAACGATGGGAACCATAACCAACATCAAGCGAATCAAGAGCCAAGAAATACTATTCATCTCCCGTTCAAACGAAGTGGGCTCATCATAGGTGTTTAGAGTCTGCTCAATGGCTCCCATCATGGTAGCATCACCAACTGCCAAAACCACGGCCTTAGCACTACCAGACAAGACATTAGTTCCCATAAATGCCAAGGATTCAGCTTCAAGAAGGCTATCAGATTGTTGGTCTGTTGCCTTGGTCAAGGACAATTTTTCAACTGCATCACTTTCTCCTGTCAAGCCCGACTGTTGTACAAAGAAATCGCGCGACTCAAATAAAAGAAGATCTGCTGGAATCATGTCTCCAGCGCTTAATTTAACCACGTCACCCACTACCAAATCATCGATAGGTACTTCTTGGATTTCTCCTTGACGAATGACAGTCGCTGTGTTGACAATCATTTTTGATAGATTGGTCGCAGCCTTATCACTACGGAGTTCTTGGACAAAGCGTATGCCACCAGAAATGAGGACTAGGACAACGATGATAATGGAAGTTGTCGGATCTTCTTGACCTGGTTTTGCCAACCAGACATTGGTCACCAAGGAAATCACGGCGATGACCAGCAAGATGATTGTAAAAGGATTGATAATGGATTCGTAAATCTTTTTTTGAGGATACTGATCTTCTTGACCCTTTGTAATGATATTTTTCGCCATAGAGGCTCACGATTTTTTTCTCGACTTGTTCCTCAGTCAAGCCGTGTTAGACTTGTCTGATAAAAAAAGTAAAGACTTTCGTTTAAAGATGACTTTGAATAGCTGTTGCTAATCTTTCTTTTGTAGTTTTCATATATTCTCCTTTCTTAGTGATAATAGCGATTTTTACTCACTTTCTCACTCTAAACAAGGAGTCACTCACTGTCTAATACTCAATGAAAATCAAAGAGCAAACTAGGAAACTAGCCACAAGCTGCTCAAAACACCATTTTGAGGTTGTAGATAGAACTGACGAAGTCAGCTCAAAACACCGTTTTGAGGTTGTAGATAGAACTGACGAAGTCAGCTCAAAACACCGTTTTGAGGTTGCAGATAGAACTGACGAAGTCAGCTCAAAACACCGTTTTGAGGTTGCAGATAGAACTGACGAAGTCAGCTCAAAACACTGTTTTGAGGTTGCAGATAGAACTGACGAAGTCAGCTCAAAACACTGTTTTGAGGTTGCAGATAGAACTGACGAAGTCAGCTCAAAAACACTGTTTTGAGGTTGCAGATAGAACTGACGAAGTCAGCTCAAAACACTGTTTTGAGGTTGCAGATAGAACTGACGAAGTCAGCTCAAAACACTGTTTTGAGGTTGCAGATAGAACTGACGAAGTCAGCTCAAAAACACTGTTTTGAGGTTGCAGATAGAACTGACGAAGTCAGTAACATATATACAGCAAGGCGACGTTGACGTAGTTTGAATTTGACTTTTAGAAGAATATAAATCTCAAAGGCGAGTATACAAAACAGTAACTGACTCATATACTTCGGCTCTGGATGATCATCAATTTGCATACTCTTCTCCTTTCTTTGTTTTTAACAGTAGAAAATCCTACCATCAAAAAATGGCAGGATTAAAAAACTAATTATCTGTTTTTTCGTTCAAGCTTTAACTCCATAGGGCAATGTAATGAGCTTAGTCTTGGCCTTCGCGACCAGGACTGTTGACCAACGAGTAGTGTCTCCACTGCTTTGCGGTAGTCATCCGTATCCCTATGGTAGCCTCACCTACCGTTTTCGTCTTTCAGTATAAACCTTTAAAATTTAAAAGTCAATCATTTGAGTTGTTTGACTCTTAAATGACTATCAACTCTTTTGGAGCTAGGGTCAACAATTCACAACCTGTCTCTGTAATCAAGATATCATCCTCGATACGAACGCCATATTTGCCTTCGATATAGATACCTGGCTCATCTGTCAATGCCATACCTGCCTTAATAGTTTCTGTAGAAGTCTGGCTAAAGTATGGTTCCTCATGGATATCCAGTCCAATACCGTGTCCAATACCGTGGGTAAAGTAGTCGCCATAGCCTGCCTCGATGATAATATCACGAGGGATTTTGTCAAAGTCACGGAAACCTAAGCCAGCCTTAGCCTGATCAATCAAGGCTTGGTTAGCTTTTAGAACCGTATTGTAAATCTCTGCTTGCTCGTCGCTAACATGCCCTAGATAGATAGTCCGTGTCATATCACTGACATAGTGGTCGTAAAGGCAACCGAAGTCCATTGTAATGGCTTCTCCTAGCTCCACTGGTTTGTGCATAGGATGGGCATGAGGTTTGGAAGAGTTGATACCACTAGCTAGAATCGTATCAAAAGATAAGCCAGATGCTCCCAACTCACGCATACGGAAGTCAAGGAAGTTGGCAATCTCAATTTCAGTCTTTCCTGGCTTAATAAAGTCAAGCGCGTCGCGGAAAGCTTGGTCTGAGATAGAACAAGCCTTGCGAATCGCTGCAATCTCCGCTTCATCCTTAATCATTCGAAGACCTTCAACAAACTGAGTTTGTGGAAGCAAGTCCAAACCTGCAAAAGCTGCCTGCATACGGTGATAATAAGACACTGAAATCTCATCTTCAAAACCGATTCGAGACAAGCCCATGTCCTTAACAATTCCCTGCAATGACAGCCAATTCATCACGGTCAGCCACAATCTCAAAACCACTGGTTTCTTGCTTAGCTGCAATGATATAGCGAGAATCCGTCACCAAGACCTGACGGTCACGGCTGATGAAGACTGTTCCCATTTGAGCCCCAAAAACCAGTCAAATAATAGACGTTTTTTTAAGGTTGTTGATGATGATGCCATCTAGTTCTTTTTTTCTTGCATTTTAGCTAGAAATGCTTGTACGCGTTTATTCATGATGTAACTTTCCTTTCAAATAATGTCCTGTGTAGCTGGCTTCGTTGGCCGCTACTTCTTCTGGAGTTCCTGTTGCGATGATGGTTCCACCACCGACACCGCCCTCAGGTCCCAAGTCAATAATATGGTCTGCTGTCTTAATAACATCTAGATTGTGCTCAATGACAAGGACTGTATTGCCATCGTCTACAAAGCGAGCTAAAGACCTTTAAGCAAGCGAGCGATATCCTCGGTATGAAGCCCTGTCGTCGGCTCATCCAGAATGTAGAAAGATTTTCCTGTCGAGCGTTTGTGGAGTTCACTAGCCAGTTTCATACGCTGAGCTTCTCCCCCAGAAAGGGTGGTAGCAGGTTGCCCCAATGTCACATAACCAAGTCCCACATCCTTGATAGTCTGAAGTTTGCGTTGAATTTTCGGAATATGTTGGAAGAACTCCACCGCATCATTGACAGTCATATCCAAGACCTGCGAGATATTTTTTTCCTTGTAATGAACTTCTAGGGTCTCACTGTTGTAGCGGGTCCCGTGGCAGACTTCACAAGCCACATAAACATCTGGCAAGAAGTGCATCTCAATCTTGATGATCCCGTCACCTGAGCAGGCTTCACAGCGACCACCCTTGACGTTGAAACTGAAACGCCCCTTCTTGTAGCCTCGAATCTTGGCTTCATTTGTCTGGGCAAAGAGGTCACGTATATCGTCAAAAACTCCTGTATAGGTAGCAGGGTTGGACCTCGGCGTTCGTCCGATAGGACTCTGGTCAATGTCAATCAAGCGGTCTACATGCTCAATCCCTGTAATGGTCTTAAATTTACCAGGTTTGTCTGAATTACGGTTGAGCTTCTGGGCAATAGCTTTTTTGAGAATGCTATTGATTAGGGTCGATTTTCCTGAACCCGATACACCTGTCACTGCGATGAATTTTCCTAGTGGGAAAGCGAGCAGTGACATTTTGCAAGTTGTTCTCACGCGCTCCTGTCACTTCGATAAAACGACCATTTCCTACACGGCGCTCTGTCTGGCACTGGAATGGCACGTTTGCCTGACAAGTACTGGCCTGTGATAGACTTGCTGTTGCGAGCAACCTGTTTGGGCGTACCTGCGGCAACAATCTCCCCACCAAAAACACCTGCACCGGGACCAACGTCAATCAGATAATCAGCTTCGCGCATGGTATCTTCGTCGTGTTCTACTACGATGAGGGTATTTCCTAAGTCGCGCATCTTTTTGAGACTGGCAATCAAGCGGTCATTGTCCCTCTGATGAAGACCAATTGACGGCTCATCTAGGATATAAAGGACGCCAGATAGGTTGGAACCAATCTGGGTCGCCAAGCGAATACGCTGACTTTCCCCACCTGAAAGGGTTCCTGCCGAACGAGACAGGGTCAGATAGTTAAGACCCACGTTATTAAGGAAGGTCAAACGATCCTTGATTTCCTTGTGAATAGGACGAGCAATGATGGCTTCATTTTCAGACAGAGTCAACTTGTTCACCAATTCCAAGTGGTCAGCGATAGACAGGTCTGAAATTTCTCCGATATGTGGTCCTTGCTCACCACCCACACGGACAGACAGGGCCTGGTCATTGAGACGGTAACCACGACAAGTTCCGCAGGTCAACTCATTCATGTAGAGGCGCATCTGGGTGCGAGTGTAGTCACTATTAGTTTCATGGTAGCGACGTTTGATATTATTAACAACTCCCTCAAAAGGAATATCGATATCACGCACACCGCCAAATTCATTCTCATAGTGGAAATGGAATTCCTTGCCATCTGATCCATAAAGAATCAAGTTCTTATCCTCTTCTGACAAGTCCTCAAAAGGCTTATCCATATCCACTCCAAAAGCTGTCATAGCCTGCTCTAGCATGTTTGGATAGTAGTTGGATGAGATAGGATTCCAAGGAGCCAAGGCTCCCTCACGTAAGGTTTTGCTAGCATCTGGCACTACCAAATCTGTATCCACCTCCAGCTTGATGCCCAAGCCGTCACACTCACTACAAGAGCCAAAAGGAGCATTGAAGGAGAAGAGACGCGGCTCTAACTCTGGAACAGTAAATCCACAAACTGGACAGGCATAATGCTCAGAGAACAACAACTCAGAGTCATCCATAGTATCAATAACTACGTAACCCTCAGCAATCCGCAGGGCAGCTTCAATTGAATCAAAGAGACGGCTACGGATACCCTCTTTTATGACAATACGATCGACTACAACATCAATATCATGCTGCTTGCTCTTAGACAGTTCTGGCACTTCAGTTACATCATAGACTTCCCCATCCACGCGCACACGGACATAACCGTCTTTCTGAACCTTCTCGATAACACTCTTATGTTGCCCTTTTTTCTTACGGATGACGGGTGCCAACACCTGCAAGCGTTGACGCTCTGGTAGTTCTAAAATCTTATCTACAATCTGCTCCACAGAAGAAGCTTTAATAGCTCCATGTCCGTTAATACAGTATGGGGTCCCCACACGTGCGTAGAGGAGACGCAGATAATCATTGATTTCAGTCGTCGTACCAACTGTCGAGCGAGGGTTTTTACTGGTGGTTTTCTGGTCGATAGAAATAGCTGGGCTTAAACCATCAATCGAATCCACATCCGGTTTCTCCATATTGCCCAAAAATTGACGGGCATAGGCAGATAGACTCTCCACATAGCGACGTTGACCTTCAGCATAAAGGGTATCAAAGGCGAGACTAGACTTACCTGAACCCGACAAACCAGTCACTACAACCAGCTTGTCACGCGGAATCTCCACATCAATATTTTTTAAATTATGGGCACGCGCCCCATGAATAACAATTTTATCTTGCATCTTTAGTCTTTCTAGTCCATTATTGCTTACCATTATATCAAAAAAAGTGAGATTCTATTACCCAAAAGGCTGAATTTATAGTATAATAGTACGGTGTGAAAAAAATATGAAAAATGAGAAAGGATAGGAGATATGAAACAAGTTTTTCTTTCAACAACAACTGAATTTAAAGAGATCGATACGCTTGAACCGGGTACTTGGATCAATCTCGTCAATCCTACTCAAAATGAATCACTCGAAATCGCAAATGCTTTTGATATCGATATCGCCGACCTTCGAGCACCGCTCGATGCGGAAGAAACTTCTCGTGTGACCATAGAGGATGAATACACTCTGATTATCGTAGACGTTCCTATCACAGAAGAAAGAAATAATCGTACTTACTACGTTACTATCCCTCTAGGAATTATCATCACTGAAGAAACGATTATCACCACTTGTTTGGAAGAACTTCCTGTCCTTGACGTCTTTATCAATCGTAGACTGCGTAATTTCTACACCTTCATGCGTTCACGCTTCATTTTCCAAATTCTCTACCGCAATGCAGAGCTTTACCTAACAGCCCTTCGTTCCATCGACCGTAAGAGTGACCAGATTGAAAGTCAACTTCACCAGTCTACACGTAACGAAGAATTGATTGAGCTCATGGAGTTGGAAAAAACCATCGTCTACTTTAAAGCCTCACTCAAGACAAATGAGCGCGTGATTAAAAAGCTGACTAGTTCCACTAGCAATATTAAAAAATATCTAGAAGACGAAGACTTGCTTGAAGATACCCTGATTGAAACCCAACAGGCCATCGAGATGGCAGACATCTATGGAAATGTCCTTCATTCTATGACAGATACCTTCGCCTCTATTATCTCCAACAACCAGAATAACATCATGAAAACCTTGGCCCTTGTGACCATCGTTATGTCCATCCCAACCATGATTTTCTCTGCCTATGGTATGAACTTTAAGGATAATGAAATCCCCCTAAACGGCGAGCCAAATGCCTTCTGGTTAATCGTCTTTATCGCCTTTGCTATGAGTGTCTCGCTCACTCTCTATCTCATCCATAAAAAATGGTTCTAAGAGGAGTTCCTATGTCTCAGATTGATCTACAAAAAAATTAACCAAAGAAAAAAACCAAGAATTTATCCATATCGCTACCCAACAATTCATCAAAGATGGGAAAAACAGACGCTGAAATCAAAGGCTATATTTTGAGGAAAAGTTATTCCCCAAATCCTTGAAGAGCAAGCCAAAGGGTACTACTGCTCGTTCCTCTATGGTGCACCAACTCACTGGGCTCATAGCTTTACAGTCAAAGAACAGTACGAAAAAGAGCATCCAAAAGAAAATGATGATCCAAAACTCATGATTATGGACTCAGCTCTTTTCATCACTAGCCTCTTTGCCCTCGTCAGCGCCCTCACAACCTTCTTCTCAGCAGACCAAACTATTGGCTATGGATTTATCACTCTCTTGTTAGTTGGGCTTGTTGGTGGATTTGCCTTTTACTTGATGTACTATTTTGTATACCAGTACTACGGGCCAGATATGGATCGCAGTCAACGTCCACCTTTCTGGAAATCTGTTCTAGTTATCCTAGCTTCTATGTTCCTTTGGTTGCTTGTCTTCTTTGCAACAAGCTTCCTACCAGCTAGCCTTAACCCAGTACTTGCTCCATTGCCACTAGCTATTATCGGTGCAGCTCTCCTAGCCCTTCGCTTCTATCTCAAGAAACGCTTCAACATCCGTAGCGCAAGTGCAGGACCAACACGCTATTAAGAAAACGATAAAAGCAACTGCAGGTGTGAACTGCACCCCAAAAGTTAGACAGAAAAAATCGGTTCTTTGTCAACTGTAGTGGGTTGATATAATAGTACTAGACCTTGAGAAATCAAGGTCTTTTTTGAATTTGGTCAATTTTTGGTCAACTTTTGTTAGAAAAAATTATTGACTTAAAAACTCCCTAACACGTTTGTTTTCTGATTCTTCTTTTTCCTTGATTAAATGACCATATGTTTGTGTAATTTGTGTAATATCTTTGTGTCCCATGTTTGAAGCTATAACCCAAATATCAATCCCATAGCCTAACATAATACTTGCGTATGTGTGCCTAATGCCAGTCGCTGATAAATCTAGTGGTTTGAGTTTTAACTTTTTGAGGTGCTCTCTTAAACGCTTATTCACTTCGTGATTACTTGGAACAATAGTATACAAATCGAAAAAGATATGATTTTTCTTTTATTTTTCGATTTTTGTTTTGTTCAATATCTCTAGTTTGAATTTCTTTTAATTGATTCAAAACATTCAATGTTTCTGAATCGACTGGAATAGTTCGAACAGAAGTAGCTGTTTTTTTGCTGGTCGCCATTCTTTCTTTCTAGGGTCATAGCGCCTGTATGTTTTGATTTCTTGAGTTTCATTCAAAACACAATCCCATGTTAAGCCTAGCACCTCACCGAAACGCAAGCCAGTTTTTAGTTGAATAAAAAGAAGATAGTCAATAATATTAAACTTCAGTTCAATATTATGTTTTACCTCTTTCAATAATTTATGATAATCAGCTGAGCTTGTAATAGCTTTTTCTTTTTTTATCTTTCGACTTGCTTGCCCTGTAATAACCACACCATCTGTAAAAATCAATGATTGATAACTTATCTTTTTCGCAAATTGAATGACTTTTCTAACTTCCGCATTTAAACGCCGAACTGTATCTTTTTCCAACCCTCTTTGCGTATTCGTTAATAAATTCTTGATACTCACTAAAAGTGATATTAGTAGCTGATTTATCTTTGAAATAATTTAGAATAAGTTTTCCTCTATGTTGATGATGTGCAATTGTCCCTTGACTTTTATTTAAAGGAACTATTTGCAGATTATACCATTTCTCCCACAATTGATAGAGAGAAATATTTGAATCGATTACATTACCGTTTAATAACTCTAATTCAATTTTACTCGCTTCCAGCATCGCTTCTTTTTTTGTTTTGAAGCCTGAGTTTGAAGCTACTACCTTTTTTTATTTTTTTATCAAATATTCTATAATCCCAATTTTTCTCTTTTTACCCCTTTGTCTGTATGAAATTGCCATACGATTATCCTTTCTTTTTAAAAACAGATAACCCAGACATCGTCTTGGCTATTATATCATTTCTCTTTTAATAATTCTGAAAAATGCTGTTCAAAAATCTCTGGTCTTAGAGGCAAGAAAGATATATTTACCGCCCTGATTTTGTGGATACTTTACAAAACCATCTTTATTCTTTTTCAATATCGATTTTTGAACGAATATCAGACCGATAGAGAACATTTTCCAGTAGCCAAGGTCTAGAGACGGAAACCATCTCTAAAACATCGTTTAGAGTCATATATTGACCAGCAGACGCTTTTTCTTCAGATTAAGATACTCTTCCTTTTCAACTACAATGTGTGTGTTGGGGAGTTGTACTTCCAAATTTTTCTATTTTGATTGAGATTTTTATCTGTCATATGAATTTTTCTCTTTCTGTGATAAAATAAGATATAGAAATAGTATTTACTATTTCCATTAACTTTAGTTGTCGCTGCTTTTTCTTGGTTTGGTCGTTAAGGGAATCAGCGATTTCTTTTTATTTCTGATAAAACATCATCAGTAACAATATTTATACCTTTACTAATTAATTTTTGTGCAATATCTTCAATACATTGTTTTTGTTCCATCAAATTTAGATATTGTTTCATTTCAAACGTTAATTCCTTTGTACTGATTATCATCAATCTTGACATGATAAACAATGTAATGAATACGTCTATAAAGCTGAGTTATAGGATCGTTTTTCTGTTTATCGGGAGAAACTAACATCTTATAAATTTGGTATGGACTGAAAATGCTAGAAATATGAACCTTATCCCATAACGCGTATACATTACTATAACGAGCATGGACTTGATTGGGATATACATCCAAAATTTTCAAAAAAGCTTGATAATCAATATCCCCTTTAAATTCGTCCATAAATAAAATTGATTCCCCCATATAATTATCTAACCCACCTGTACCATAATCTGATAAAACATAAACATCTTCTATACCAAATATTTCTTTTAAGCGAACTTGCATATAACTTTTTCCTGTTCCTGAACCTCCTAGATGCCAATAGACCTTCATTTTCTTGACTAATGGAGCGTTAGCCACTTGCAGTTGATAGAAATGTTCCTTAATCATTTTAGAAAATTTTCGATAAGATAAATTTTGACGCATAATTTCCTCGGGAGATAGACCCTCTTCGAGCAGTTCTTGTATAATGTCTAAATCTTTTCTTTTGCCTTGTTGATTTGCTTCAATGATACCATGATTCATCATCGGAACAACTGTTGTATGTGCTTTTTCTTCATGCTTCCCTGTCTTATTGAGATATGCTATGACTTGTTCACGAGTTCCACGAGTCAGCTCAACGTGAATAGTAGGATAGAGCTTTTTAATAGCTGAAAAACGTGTCTGATTCTTTTGCTTCTAAAATCAGATGGGAGTGATGATTACCATTATCTCCGATCTCATAATTTGCAGCTGCTGAGCGAGTTTCTTCTTTACCGTCAACCCAGAGATAAATTAGATGTTCAACCATTTCTTCAGGACTATATTTTTTATCCGCTTCAAGATTATTTCGAAATTCTTCTACTTGTTTTCGAGTTTCATCTGAATATTTTTCATCATTAAAACTTGTATCATTAACATCAAAAAGTTTATCAATATTGTTGAGAGTACAACAAAATGAATTCGCTTTAAATTGAGAGTTGATTTCTTTTGACATAATATAAATTTCCTCCGTTTTTGTCTTTGTCTTGATAGTAAAAAAACTCTTTTTGACTTGTCGATTTGTGTCTTTGTCTTGGAAGTAGTGTAAAGGTAATACTAGCTTTACACTACACTCTATACATTTATAAATATTTAAATTTGTGCTGGTGTACCTGCCTGCCTTCAGCAGCAGTACACCGCACTATTATTTTTCTAAATGCTGTTGAGCTGAATGTCCTACTATTTTCTAGTCTAATGAAATCATTAAATAAATAACTACTGTCTAACTGATTTAATTCTCTTTTTGCCTGTACCAATAATTCTTCCATAATATTATAACTTTCACAATTGGCTGGAAATGTCCATTTTACAATAGCCCTGTCTTTATAGTAAAACAACAGTTAATGATAGCAGTGAACGATTCGCTTTTTCTGATAATTTCTTGTTTTGAATTGCTGTAACGAGAAGATTCTTCCAAGTTTGGCTCTACATTTATCTGCTTACAAAATCGTCTCATTTTCCATGTCGCAATGTGAGACTTGATGCTGTTTCTGAAATAATCCGATTCAGCACGACGAAATGAAAATTCTAAAAAAATTGCGAAAAATAAAATAGAAAAATGCACTCACTATAATTAAACGCAATATTAAAATGAACACTACAAAAATAATAGAACGATTCTAAATTCATTTGAAAAAAATAAAAAAATAGACTTAGACGCTCCAAAATGAAAGATACAATCCAAATAAAGGCTGTAAAATTAATTACATTATATTTATTGAAATAATTTTTTTCATGTACTTTATTCCTTTCTAATTTGATAAGTTAGGGGTCAATAGTGGCATAATATGCGTCCTATGTTCACTATCTGTAAACTTGACAATACCAGTGCCGATTCCGGAGGGGACTACTATATTATCAACATTTGTGTTTGGGAGCAAAAACTGGCAAGTATTCGCATTTATTTCACCTAAAATAAATATGCAGTTAATTTGTTCTCGAACTGCCGTATTCCCTGCAAATGCAGTCGCATCAAAACGTTGACTACATAAAATGAGCGATATTGATGTCTGTCTACCCAGTAAAGCAATTGTCCCTAACAATTGAGAAAATGCTTCACGAGACTGCTTTGAACTACCTTGAACCAACGCCAACAATTCATCTATTACAATATAAATTCTCTCAAAACGTTTGTTAGGCTCTTTCAATAATATCTCTCCACGTGAATAAATCTTTCTGATAATTTTTGATAAAGTCTCATTCACCGCAGTCAGGAAACTGTTCAAATTTTCGCCCTGAGTTGGAGCTAATACTTCCAAACCTAATTCTTTGCTTAATAAATAAATGTCGGAAAGTTTTGGGTCAACGCAAATAATTTGGTTAGTAAATGATTTTAGACAATTAATCAAATAACGTAAAAAATGTGTCTTCCCCGATCCAGATGGTCCGCTCACTGCTAAATGTGTAACCGTTTTCATAGAGATATTACAAATATTGTTCGCCATGATTGGAAGAGCATTTTTCTGATACGTTCTCTTTAATAAAAGATGGAAGATTATCAATCTTTAAACGGGTTGGAATCCCATCAAGCCATGGGAAGAAGAAAGCCCGAGCCAAATTTGGATTAGTAGTATCGTAAGGAACAAAGAAAGCATTATTTTTGAGGTAATAGTGTCTTATAGGGGTAGAGTATACCAGAACAAATTGCAAATATATTAAAGTAAAGTTGCGAATCAAGTGAGTACGAGACCGGGAGATTTGCAATGTAAAAAGAATCCCAGTGTCATTGCTTGCGACTTTAATATTAAACGAACCTAAATATGATGATTCATTATTAATATCTAGAGCATTATTCAAATTTCTTAAAAATGAATTCTTCCAACTCGAACTTGTTTTTGCTAATTCAGCCACATCAGCAGAGGTTGCTGATGTAGCTTTGAGCTAGCTTTTATTCATTAAAAAAAGCCATGTATTATTTTCCTTTCTTCTTAATAGCTTTTGCCCTAAAAATAAAGCTGTCCATATTGATTCTCATAGGCTTCCAAATCTTCAAACTCAACAATATCTCCGATTTCGAATTTTGACAAATCTGGTTTATTCTCAGGTAAAAACTTGACTTTGAAAGGATTGTGATTGTCAGTTGAAACGTAAACTTGATAACCTAAAATTTTATCAGTACGTTTCATTTTTTCTTTACCCTTAACAACTTCACCAGTTTTTTCAAATTCAAATTGAGTCTCAAGTTGTTTTCCTACCAATTTAACGAGCTCATTTGAAAGAGCCTCTTCAGCGAGGTTAGCACTGTAACCGTTAACTTTTTTAAAAAATACCATCATTGGTACCTCCTTGTTATTAATTTATTTTGTAGCAGTTGCTTTTGCTACACTATAATCATAACAAAAAAATAAACGGTTATAACAATAGAAAAAAATAGGCTTATAAACGGTTATCTTTTTAACCGAGCACAATGGATTATTGACTATATATAAAAATAAGTGTTATACTCTTATTAAGAAAAAAATAATCGGTTAGAATATAGTTCTTAATCGATTATTTAGAAACAGAGGTAAATGATGGCTAAAAATCTATTGAAGAAAAATTTATGACGGAAAAACATATAGAACAAGTGCTTTTTTTGAAAAAGCTATATTTATCAGCAGAAAGTAGCAGAAGAATTCTTAAAGATTATGAACATAATCCTGATTTGGGAGTGAATCCTAAATTCTATGATGAAAAATTATAAATCAAATCATAGAAGATTATGGCAACAACGAATCAAAAAAAGGAAGAGTATAGAAAAAGAAAAAGAAAACTTGAAGAAGGAAGAGCATTACAAGAAAAAATTGTATTTCGAAAAATTCTGAATCTGAACTCGTAGATGTTGCAGATTGGTTTTTAATAAATAAACGCATTGAGAAAGACCTTGTTATTATTATGTTAAAAAAATCTATTTTCAGCTATGGGCAAAAGATTTAATATGGATTTATTTAATGAAGATGTTGCAAAAGTTGAAAAATATAATCGAGTTGTTGGAGGTTATGGAATTTCCAAGACCACAAGAAATTGTAGAAGCTGATGATAGATTAAATGGAGATGATGGATATTTGAATAAAAAAACAACCGCTAAATTTTTAGCGGTTGTTTATGTTGTTTAATAGGGTTGATATGTTATCAATTATAGCGTTTTTGATATTGGTTAAAATATTATTTAATTTGATTCAGAATTATATGGAATGCGGAAAGTATTTCTTTTTGTTTACTATCAGGTAAAATTTTTTATATTTGTAATTAATTCAACACTTTCAGGATTTTCATCTTTTTGTAATATCAAAGAAAGATGAAATGTCACATTCAAGGGCAGTCATGACTTTTTTTCAAGTGTATTAATGGTTATGTTTGTTTCTAAGTGTTCAAGCTTATATACATAATTTGTTCCAAGGTCAGCTCGTTCTTCAATTTGTTCTTGCGTAAATCCTTTTTTTCAACCTTAAAAAGGCGAATTCGTTTTCCTATATACTTTTCTTAATGATTGTTTCATACAATACCTCTCGAACTAAATACTACAGTATTTTTTTACTACATATTTTAGTTCTTAAAAGATTGGTTATAACTTTACAAGGTTGTTTTTAATGTGCTATAATAAAAATAAAAACAACTATATATAGTTGTTAATGTGAATTTTTGGAGATTTTATGTCAAACAAAACTATTAAAAATCTAACAACTTCAACAGCTATCGCGCTTGCGTCAATTAGTGCGCCTGCATTTGCACAAGAAGCAACTGCACCTGCTAAACCTGTTGAGTCAAATACTACTGCTACAGCTGTTGCGAAACCACAAGTGAAACCACTTGAGAAAAAGTGCTGTTGAAGCACCTTCTACAGTAAAACCTGCTCTTGACGCACAAAAAGCTGTAGTAAAAAGAAGCTGAAGCTAAGATTGAAAAAGCTGAAGTTGATGTGAAAAGCAAAAGAAGCTACTCTTGCTTCAACTGAAAAAGAAGTAGCTAACGCAACTCAAGCTGTCAAAGACGCTGAAGTAGTTGCTAATCAAGCGACACCTGAAAAAGTTGCTGAAGTAAAAGATGCTCAAGCTAAAAACGTTAAAACTCAAAAAGCTAATCAAACAGCTACTGAAACTGTAAATGAACAAATCAAAGCTGAAGCTAAAGCTCTATCAAGCGAGCAAGCTAAAGTTGCAACTGCAAATGCTAAAGTTGCAGAAACAGCTAAAGACGTTAAAACTGCTGAACAAGCTGTAGCTAATGCAGAAGCTGCACTTGACGGAAGTGGACTTTCAACTGCTCAAAAAGACTTGAAACAAGCTCAAGCAGATATTAAAACAGCAACTACATCCGTTGAAGATGCAAAAACTGCAAAAGAAAAAGCATCTAAAGCAGATGCATCACGTACAGAAGCTATTAAATCTGCTGAAATGGATGTTAACACTAAAAATGACGCTGTAAAACTTTCAAAAGCTAAACTTGCAACAGCAACAGAACATGCTACTAACGTTGCGTCAAAATTAGAAACAGCTAAAACTGAATTAAAAAAACAGCTGAAGATAAATTGGCAAATGTTGATACAGTCACAATTGCAGACTTAACTCAGTTCAAGAAAGATAAAAACAGAAGGCGACTCAGACTTCATGACTGACTCTGGTGCAACTGTTATCGAAAAACTCTTCAACTAAAATCAGTGAAGCTGATAAAAACAAAAATTGTTGATTTCAACAATATCACAGAAGAACAAAACAAGAACTTGCACTTTATAACTTGAAAGTTGTAAATGCTATTCGTAAAAATCTTGGCTTATCTGAACTTGAATTGAACACTGGTTCAATGAAAGCAGCTCAAAACCAAATGAATAAATATATCGCTAGAAACAAAGATATTATGACAAATGGTCATTTACCTGGCGATTACTTTGGTGAAAAATGGTGGTCCAATTGCTCTTGCTAAAAATGGAACATCATTGAGTATGTACAGAGTTAAGCAAGAAATCTACAATGTTGTAATGTCACAAGCTTTTGCTGACGCTCCATCAAAATGGGGACACTTAAACAATATCCAAAAAGTAATTTCAGACTTTGGTGCATCATTTGGTATCATCGATGGTGAACTTTGCAGCATTAACGTCTTTGGCGTATATTCTGGTTCAAAAATTGAAGAATCAAATGACATCCCAACCCTCGAAAAAGCTGTCGAAACTGCAAAATCAAACCTTGAACAAGCTACTACTGCTTCAGAAAATGCTAAAAATGCATTGACAAAAGCTTCAACAGATTACGCAAGCGCACTTAGCTTGAAAACTGACGCTGAAAAAGTTCTAGCGGACGCAATGGCAAAAACCATTACAAGCTCAAGTTGCTGAAAACAACCTACGTTTAGCAGAAATTGCTTTAGAAAATGCTAAGAAACGTGAATCTAAAAGCAAATGAAGCAATTACTAATTTCACAGCAAGCCTTTCTGAAAGAAAATTAGCTCTTGCAAAAAGCTCAAGACGCTCTTAAAGAAGCTAAAAGCTGTTCAAACTTCTGCGTCACAATCTCTTGCAGATGCTCAAGCCGAACTACAAGCGCAAGAAGCTAAAGTAGACGCTTTGAACAAACAAAATGCTAAACTTCTTGAAGAAAAAGATGCCTTAGTCAAAGACGCTAAGAAATTGGCTGAACAACTTCAAGCGTATTTGGACGCACCTGCTAAACTAGCAACTGCTAAAGAAGCTAAAAGCATCAGTTGAAGCTAAACTTGAAACAGCAAAAGCTGAACTCAAGACTGCACAAACTGCTCTTGAAACTGTTCAAGCAGAACAAAAAGCAGAATCAGCTAAATTGGCTGAAATTGAAGCAAAAATATGCTGAACTTGTTGACCTTGCTGAAAAAGCGCAAGAAAACGTTGTTGCCAAATTGCCTGATGGAACAGTCATCGCTGTACCAAAAGTTGCACCTACTGCTCAAAATCTTCCAGAATTGAACCTTGCTGAAGTTGCTAAAGAAGATGCTAAAGATAGTGTTATTAAGACTCTTCCAAACGGAACAATCGTAGCTGTTCCTAAAGTAGCTCCTACTGCTGAAGTGTTGCCAGAAGTGAATGTAGATGATGTGAAGAAAGCTAATGATGGTGGAAAAGCAAATTCAGAAACATACTCAGCTCCTGCTATCAAATCAACAGAAAAATAAGAAACCGACTTATTCACGTGTTGAGCGTAAAGCGAAATCATTACCAAATACTGGGGAAATTCAAGTATCATAATGATGATTCTAGGTGCTATTTTTTTGGAGTATTTGGACTTGTAACTGTTCATAGAAAAATTAGAATAATAAAAAATCTTCTTATTTATATAGGAAGATTTTTGATTCTAAAATTAATTTAAAAGACTGCACTATTTAAACTAATTTTTGAGAATGAATATATAAGGATATCCAGAAATCTAGTTGGTCAACCTTTGGTCAACTTTTTGTATTTTTGAATATACCTTAGATGGTGACGATGTCTTGGTATATCTGATACTCGCTTACATATTCTAACTTATTTTAACTAAGATAAAACTGTAGTGGGTTGAAGAAAAGCTAAGCTCGAGAAAGGACACATTTCGTCCTTTCTTTTTTGATGTTCAGAGCAATGAAAATCCGTTTTTTGAAGTTTTCGAAGTTCCGAAAACCAAAGGCATTTCGTTTGATAAGTTTGATAAGATTATTGGTTGCTTCCAGTTTAGCGTTTGAATAGGGGAATTGAAGGGCGTTGACGATTTTCTCTTTGGCCTTGAAAAAGGTTTTAAAGACAGTCTGAAAAAGAGGATGAACCTGCTTTAGATTGTCCTTAATGAGTCCGAAAAATTTGTCAGCTTCCTTATTCTGAAAGTGAAAAAGTAAGAGTTGATAGAGATTATAGTGGTGTTTTAAGTCTTCTGAATAGCTAAAAATCTTGTCTAGAATCTCTTTATTGGTTAAGTGCATACGAAAAGTAGGGCGATAAAAACGTTTATCGCTGAGTTTACGACTATCCTGTTGAATTAGTTTCCAGTAGCGCTTGATAGCCTTGTATTCATGAGATTTTCTATCAAATTGATTCATGATTTGAACACGCACACGACTCATAGCACGGCTAAGATGTTGTACAATGTGAAAGCGATCCAACACGATTTTAGCACACGGGAAAAGTTGTCTAGCTAAGTCATAGTAAGGACTAAACATATCCATAGTAATAATTTTCACTCGACAACGAACAGCTCTATCGTAGCGAAGAAAGTGATTTCGAATGATAGCTTGTGTTCTTCCCTCAAGAACAGTGATGATATTGAGATTGTTAAAATCTTGCGCAATGAAACTCATCTTTCCCTTTGTGAAGGCATACTCGTCCCAGGACATAATCTCAGGGAGGTAAGAAAAATCAGACTTAAAACGGAAGTCATCGAGCTTGCGGATGACAGTTGAAGTTGAAATAGCCAGCTGATGGGCAATATCGGTCATAGAAGTCTTTTCAATCAGCTTTTGCGCAATCTTTTTGGTTGATAATACGAGGAATTTGATGATTCTTCTTGACGAGAGAGTTTCAGCGACCATCATTTTTCGAGCAATGATAGCACTTGAATCGACGCTTTTTCAGGAGGATTCTAGTAGGCATACCAGTTGTTTCAAGGTAAGGAATTTTTCGACGGTTTTTTTGAAAAGTCATATTTCTTCATTTGACTTTCACAATCAGGACAAGATGGGGCATCGTAGTCCAGTTTAGCGATGATTTCCTTGTGTGTATCCTTATTGATGATGTCTAGAATCTGGATATTAGGGTCTTTAATATCGAGTAATTTTGTGATAAAATGTAATTGTTCCATATGATTCTTTCTAATGATGGTTTGGTCGCTTTTCATTATAGATGATATGGGACTTTTTTTTCATATAGAAATCGGCTCCATAATATCCATAGGGGATTTACCCACTACAAATATTATAGAGCCAAAAAAATCTAACTTTTGGGGTGTTTTTATTATGAAATTAACTTATGATGATAAAGTTCAGATCTATGAACTTAGAAAACAAGGATATAGCTTAGAGAAGCTTTCAAATAAATTTGGGATAAACAATTCTAATCTTAGGTACATGATTAAATTGATTGATCGTTACGGAATAGAGTTCGTCAAAAAGGGAAAAAATCGTTACTATTCTCCTCGTTTAAAACAAGAAATGATTGATAAAGTCCTACATGAAAATTGGTCTCAAGATAGAGTTTCTCTCGAATATGCTCTCCCAAATCGTGGTATGCTTCCAAATTGGATGGCACAATACAAGAAAAACGGGTATACTATTGTTGAGAAAACAAAAGGGAGACCATCTAAAATGGGACGTAAACCAAAGAAGAAACCCGAAGAGATGACAGAGTTAGAACGCCTTCAAGCAGAAAAACGAGTATCTGAGAGCGGAGAATGCTATCCTAAAAAAGTTGAGAGAACTTCGCTTGAAGGAGGAAAAAGAGAAAGAAGAAAGACAGAAATTGTTCAAGAATTAATCACTGATTTTTCGTTAGATATTCTTCTAAAAACCATTAAACTCGCTCGTTCGACCTACTACTATCATTTGAAACAGCTAGACAAACCAGATAAGGATCAAAAAGCTTAAAACTGAAATTCAAGCTATTTTTTTACCGAACACAAAGGAAATTACGGATATCGTCGAATTCATTTAGAATTAAGAAATCGTGGTTATGTGGTCAATCATAAAAGAGTTCAACGCTTGATGAAAGTGCTCAATTTACAAGCTAGAATCCGCAAGAAACGCAAGTATTCTTCTCATAAAGGAGATGTTGGCAAGAAAGCAGACAACCTTATTCAACGCCAATTTGAAGCAGCTAAACCAATGGAAAAAGTGCTATACGGACGTGACAGAATTTGCCATTCCAGCAAGCGCTCAAAAGCTTTACTTATCTCCAGTTTTAGATGGTTTTAACAGCGAAATCATCGCTTATAATCTTTCTTGTTCGCCTAATTTAGAACAAGTAAAAACGATGTTGGAACAGGCTTTCACAGAAAAGCGCTACGAGAATACAATTCTCCATAGTGACCAAGGCTGGCAATACCAACACGATTCTTATCATCGCTTCTTAGAGGTAAAGGGGAATTCAGCCATCTATGTCACGTAAAGGTAACAGCCCAGACAACGGCATGATGGAGTCCTTCTTTGGCATTCTGAAATCGGAAATGTTTTATGGATATGAGAAGTCATTTCAGTCGCTTAATCAATTGGAACAAGCCATTGTAGATTATATTGATTACTACAACAATAAACGCATTAAGGTAAAATTAAAAGGACTCAGTCCTGTGCAATACAGAACTAAATCCTTCGGATAAATTAATTGTCTAACTTTTTGGGGTCAGTACAGTGCGGTTGCTTTTTCTATATTCTCAGATATTTTCATCACATACTACTGATAGCTAAAATGATTAAGGAGAGACTGTTGCTTAACATGTGAATAAGTAGAGGATAGTAGATATTCTCCTTTTCTTTCACATAAATAATTGAAAAGGCAAGGCCAGCACCTAGATAACCGACTGCACCGACCCACTCGGATAGATCCAAGCTGTGCATATGAGTTAAGGCAAAAGTAAGGTCGGCTATAAAGATACTCAGCCAAGTTGGCAGACTTTTTCTCAAATATCTCAATAGAGTTTGACGAAAAATTAATTCTTCTACCAGAGGTCCAATAACACAAGCAAAAACAGCTATCAGTATTGGTTGTTCTTGAAAGGTACTTTGAATATTCGACTGGTTTAGACCTTGTCCGACTAGCCCAAAAAATCTGCTTCAACATCTCTGATACAAATTCAAAGACAACAGTCATCAGAAAGAGAAAGAGCCATCCTGTTAAGACGCCAAAGAAGAATTTCCTTTTAGTCTTTCTAATCTCATTCCATTGTTTGAACAATCTATCCTTAAACAAGAAAGAACCATATAGAGCTAGTACTACATAAACTAGATAATTTGCAATGGCAGATGGCATCAAGAAAGCCAGCAATTTAACGCCATCAAACACAAAGAGGACTGTATAGAGAATCGCAAAAATCAGAATTCCCTCATTTTTGTTAGACATCATTTAATTCCCCTTCCACTCACAATCGTTCTCGTGGTCATCAACTAGCCCTGCAGCCTGTAGAAAAGACAAGACGGCGACTGGGCCTGCGAACTTGAAGCCTCGTTTTTTGAGATCTTTGGCTAATTTCTCAGACAAAGCGGTTTTAGCTGGGGCTTGGCGGTAATCGGGAACATCATTAACGACAGTTTTCCCCTCAACAAAAGACCAAAGATAGGCATCAAAAGAGCCGTACTCTGCCTGTAGTCGTAGAAAGGCTTGGGCGTTAGCGCGTGTAGCAAAAATCTTGGCTCTATTTCGGATGATGGCTGGATTCTCCAGCAAGGCTTCCAATTTGGTGTCGGTCATCTCTGCGACTGCTTGAATTTGATAGCCATGAAAGGATTCTCGGAAAGCTTGGCGTTTGTTGAGTACCGTTTCCCAAGACAGGCCTGCCTGATAGGTTTCCATACACAACAATTCAAACAATGCTTGGTCATCATGGAGGGGCTGGCCCCACTCCTCATCATGATAGGCGATGTAGAGCGGATTGGTCATCTTGACCCACGAACAACGTTTGTCATGCTCTGCTCCTATTTGACCAACATTTTAAGGGCTGACTTGATATAGTTCTCAGCTGTATCTGTCGTTCCTTCAAAGAATTTCTTGATTTTCTTGAGCTCGGTTGCCTTGTAACCCAGCGCCAACATGGCTTCCATAGCTTCTTCCAGTTCTTGGTTTTCAGCGCTAGCTTGCACTGCTACCTTGGCAGGAAGGTCATCTCCTGAAACTACTACCTTGCCTTCCAAGTCCAGCACCATCTGCTGGGCTGTTTTCTTACCAATTTTAGGAAACTTAGTCAAGTAGGTGATGTTCTTGGTTTCAATGGCTTGAACCAAGCCAGCATTGTCATCAGCAGCAATAATAGCAAGAGCTGATACAGGCCCAATCCCAGACACCGAAATCAGACTGAGAAAGAGCTTCTTCTCGTCTTCTGAGCGAAAACCATAAAGCAGATGGGCGTCCTCACGCACAACCTGATGCACATAAATCTGAGCCTTCTGATTAACCTGTCCTGAGTAGGCATAAGGATTGGCCACATGCAAGATATAACCGATACCATTGACTTCAAGAACAATGTATTTAGCAGTGATTTTGGTAATGATTCCTTTTAAATATTCGTACATAGTTTTCCTTTTAGTTTAATATTTCCCCAACTCACGGAGACTGGTGTGATTTTCCTGAATACGTCGGAACATCTTTTCCATATCTGACTTGGTAAAATGCACCAAAACAGGACGTCCGTGGGGACAGTTGTAGGGATTGTCACATTGAGAAAGTTGATAGAGGAGTTGTCTAGCCGAATGGTCATCGATACGATGATTGGCCTTGATAGACCGTTTGCAGGACATCATGATAGCCAGCTCTGCTCGATATTTCTTGATAGAAACTTCCTTGGTCAAAAGGAGCATGTCACACATTTCATAGATGCCTGACTCAATCTCTTCCTCTGCCATCCAAATAGGATGTTCACGTAAGATAAATTGATTTTCTCCGTACTCTGCTAGAAAGACCCCAACTTCCTCCAACAGTGCCATTCTTTCCTTGAGACGAAGGGCATCATCCGCTGGAAATTCAAAAGATATAGGGCACTAGGAGTTGCTGCTGGCTCTGGTCAACATTGCCAATACTTTCACGGTACTCCTCGTACTTAACCCGTTCCTGAGCCGCATGCTGGTCTATGATGTAAAGCCCATCTCTCCCCTGGGCAAAGAGATAGGTTCCATGCATTTGCCCGAAAAATTCCAACTCTGGGAAGCTTGAAGATTCTTCTCGCTCCAGCTTGTCATAAGCCTTATCAAGACTCGCAAGGTCTAACTCTGGGTGATCTAGCTGGTCATAGTTAGCAGGCTTTCTCTCTGCAAAATGCAGTTTTGCTGGCTTAGTCAGCTGCTCCAAGGTTTCCTTGGCAAACAGGGTTAAATCCTGTCCTTCATCAGTTAATTCTACCTGATAATCAGCTACTTCAGCTTGACTAGGTCTTATCGGCTCTGTTTGCTCATAGTAGAGCATATTTTCTTTGAGTGGGAGAATGGTTTGCTCCACCTTCTCACGATTGCGCACAGCCGATTTGGCAAGATTTTCCAAGGCATCTGGTATCAGGGTTTGTTCCTTGAGACTGTTTGCAATAGCTTCTGAAACCAGGGTCATCAGTTCCTTTTCCTTGGAAATCCGCACCTCTTGCTTGGTTGGGTGCACATTGACATCCGCTAGATAAGGGTCGATATGAATGTGAATGACAGCCAGTGGAAAACGGCCTACCATAAGCTTACTGCCATAGCCGTCTAGAATTGCACGATTGAGCAGGAAGTTCTTTATATAACGGCCATTGATGAAAAGACTGATATAGTTGCGGTTGGCTCGAGTTAACTCAGGCAAGGACACAAAACCTGAAATTTCGAAATCTAGGTCAGAATTCTCAATTTCAATCATCTTCTTGGCACTCGCCAAACCGTAAATCCCTGCAATAGCTTGACGCAGTTGTCCAGTCCCTGCTGTCCGCGTCATTTCCTTGCCATCACTGATCAAACTAAACGAAATCTCAGGATGGGCCAAGCCCAGACGGTTGACAATATCAATGATATGAGACAACTCCGCTTGCTGGCTCTTCATATACTTGAGGCGGGCAGGCGTGTTGAAAAAGAGGTCCTCCACACAAACCTTGGTCCCCATAGGACTAGTCGCTGGGATGACTTCTTCTACTTCTCCCCCACGTGCGACGAGCTTAGTCCCATGACTCGCACCATCCACCGCCGTCAACAGAGTCAGTACACTGACAGACGCGATAGAGGGCAGGGCTTCACCACGAAAACCAAGCGTCCGAATTCGAAAGAGGTCTGCTTGATTTTTTATCTTACTGGTCGCATGACGACGCAAGGCCAATTCCACCTCATCGTGGGCAATTCCGTGACCATTATCTGTGATTTGAATCTTCTTGAGACCAGCTTCCTCAATCTCAATGATAATCTGGCTAGAGCCAGCGTCAATGGCATTTTCTACCAGCTCCTTAACAACGCTAGCTGGACGTTCGATAACCTCTCCAGCTGCAATCTGGTTTGCCAGCACCTCTGGCAATTCAATAATATGAGACATCTTTCAGCCCCTTTCCTGTATCTATTTTCCTAGAAATTGATTAGTGCTATTATACCATATTTCAGAAAGGACAGAAAAGCAAGCACCACATAGGAGCCAAATCCCTCCACATAAACAAAGTCCCTTGCCAGGTTTCGTAAAATAGTGTTTAATAAAGGTGTACAAGAAGTGATCACAATTTTGTATGAAAAACAAGGAGAGAAATTTATGAAAGTAGAACTACAGATTAGTGAAACTTACGAAGAGGAAAAGCTGATTGTTCAAGCACCTCAAGAAACCGATAAAATCCAGAAAGTCATCGAGTTCGCAGAAAATCTGGACCAAAAAGAAACAATCAAAGGAAAGATTGATGATCAGGTCTATCTCGTTAAGATTGGTAAGATACAACGCTTCTATATCGAGAATCGGAAGGTTCTAGCAGAAACGGCGAGTCATACCTACAACATTGATTTGCGACTCTATCAAGTTCTTGAACTCTTGCCAAGCAATTTTATCCAAATTTCCCAATCAGAAATCATCAATATCAACTCCATCTCTCATCTCAAGCTAACCCCAAACGGTCTGGTAGAAATTTTCTTGAAAAACGAAGCTTCACCTACTCTTCACGCCGTTACCTAAAAACCATCAAGGAGAAATTAGAACTATGAAAAAACAAGTATTTCACGATGCAGCTGCTGGTGTCCTCATCGGCCTCATCCTCTCTATCATCTTTTCACTCATTTATGCACCAAATACCTACGCTCCACTAAATTCCCCTGACTCTCTCATCGGCCAAGTGATGACTCAACATCAGGTTCACGGTGCCCTGGTCTTGCTCTACTGCACACTTATCTGGGCAGCCATCGGTATTCTCTTCAACTTTGGCAAGCGATTATTCAGCCGTGACTGGAGCTTGCTCCGTGCGACTCTGACCCATTTCTTCCTTATGCTGGCTGGCTTTGTCCCACTAGCAACCCTAGCAGGTTGGTTCCCTTTCCACTGGATCTTCTATCTCCAGCTCATTATCGAGTTTGCGATTGTCTACCTCATCATTTGGGACTATTTCCTATAAAAGAGCATCTAAAAAAGTAGACCATATCAATCAACTCTTGAAGCATAAAAAGTAAGAGTGCTGATAAAACCACTTGGAATAATAAAAAAGCCAAGCCCAAGCTTAACTTTCCAACTCATACAAATCTGCAATAATCGCTGCGACACGTTTGATATCTCCCAGCATGCCTCGCATTTCAAAATCGGCCAATACAGGGAAACCAAAACGTTGACTGTATTGCTTGGCTGTCAGGCAGTATTGGTTATTAAAGTTACGATTTCCTGAACCAACCACACCAAAACACTTACTAGCATTATCACCATAGGCGATAAAATCCCCCACTGGTGTCGTCAAAATCTCAACATCTCCGTTATCCACGCCATTCCCACCTTCTAGGTAGGTTGGCAAAAAAGCGACATAGGGATGGTCCATTTCATAGAAATCTTGGCCTTCCTTGACCAAATCCTTGATATGAATCTTTTGAACCTCAATCCCCTCGTACTGGGACAAGAGATAGTCTTTTCAAGCGTGTCACAAAACTTTCAGTATTGCCACTCAGACTAATATAAACTAAAGAAATTGTCTTCATATGTACCTCCATGATTTTATTTTTTAATCGAAAAAAAGAACTACCAAGATTGTAACTTGATAGTTCTTTTTGTCAATACTTAAGCAAGATCTTCTGTTTCCTCTTCTTCAGCCAAGGCTTTTCTGTTGACGCCACATCTTATAGAAAGACAAGGGCTAGGAAAGAGAACATTGATGACGATATAGAAAATGCTAACAGCTTTTGAACCAATACTCATTGTCAAACGCATGGTCTCATCTTGAACCAACTGCACAGCGTCTTGTAAACTCAACATAGCTATAAATCGAACCAATAATAGCTAACAAAAACATAGCCAACATAAGTATAGTTTGCATATTGCAAATTCTTACGAACAAGGAACACAATAGCTACTACAACTAAAAATAGCAGATAGCACAATCAAGGCAACATTAAAAAAATAGAATGAGATGCTTCTGCTACTCTATAGCTATAATTAATGGTATCTTCTAATTGCTGAGCACTGACCCCTGCAACTTTGTTTTCTGAGCAGCACGAAGGGACTTCTTTTGCTAGGTAAGGGACTCAACAGTTCCCAAACAGAGACGAAGCTGAAATAAGAGCAGACAAGATTAGCAAGACCCATAGATAAATCGGTTTCTTTTTTTCATGATAGAACCTCCTGATATTATTATTTGATATTATAGCATCTTTTTGTAAGGGAATACAAATCTTATAGTGTAGTTTCTACCTGTTTTCGGTAGGCTTTTGGCGATTTTCCGCACAATTTTCGGAACACTTTATAGAAATATCCAACATTACTGTAACCAACAGCATAACAAATATCTTCGATACTGTCACTAGTTGAAAGCAAGAGTTGCTGGGCAGCCTTTAATGCGTTGTTTGTTTAGTAGCTCTGCGAAGATTGAATTTGTTTAAGCCTTACAGTAAAACAATCTAACCATCTACTATTAACAAATCTATAAAAAATTTAGTTTGACAAGCAAACAATAACACTTTCTCCTCATTTACAATCCCATCAAACCGTGGTACAATGAGAATTGTGAAAAAATTATCAGGAGACAATTCATGAAAAAATCTATCTTAACTACACTTCTTTTTGCAGTTCTTTACTTCCTCTGCATGGGGATTGGTGTCCTTTTGGGCAATCTCTTTGACCAAACTGGAAACATGTTTTATGCGCCTGCCTTTACTGCCCTTGTCGGCGGTAGCGTCTATATGATTCTGGTCGCAAAAGTTCCGCGCTTTGGAGCCATTACCACTATCGGCCTTGTCATGGCCCTCTTTTTCTTGGGAACTAAACACGGTGCTGGTGCCTTCCTTCCTGGAATTATCTGTGGCCTCCTAGCAGATGGAGTAGCTCATTTAGGAAAATACAAGGACCAAACAAAGAATTTCCTTTCTTTCGTTATTTTTGCCTTTTAGCACATCAGGACCAATTCTACTCATGTGGATTGCTCCCAAAAGCCTATATGGCAACCCTTCTAGCAAGAGGAAAATCGCAAGAATATATCGACCGTATCATGGTCGCGCCAAATCCTGGAACCATCCTTCTATTTATCGCAAGTATTGTCATCGGAGCCCTAGTGGGTGCCTTGATTGGACAAGCCTTGAGTAAAAAATTTGCACAGAAAAATCTGATTACTAAAAAAGAGCCAGGCGGCTCTTTTTTATTTATGACTCAATTTCTTAGTCAAGAAATCTCCCAAGAATTGGATTGCAAAGATAATCAAAATGATAATGATGGTTGCCAAGATAGTCACATCGTGATTGTAGCGGTTAAATCCATAAGCGATGGCTACGTTACCAATACCACCAGCTCCAACCGCACCAGCCATAGCTGTTTCACCAACAAGTGAAATCAAGGTCACAGTCGTCACACGGATCAAATCTGGAAGACCTTCTGATAGGTAAACACCTACGATATCCCAGAATGTCGCTCCGCTCGCTTGAGCCGCCTCAATGACACCACCATCTAGCTCAGCCAAGACAACCTGCACCTGACGGGCAAAGAAGGCAAAGACTGCAAAAGAAAGTGGAACAAGGGCTGCATTTGGCCCGATACTTGTCTTCACAATCAAGTGAGAAAGGGGAGACAAGATTGCCAAGAGGATGATAAAAGGGAACCGCACGGAAAATAGAGGTAATCTTGTCTAAAATCCAGAAGACGACCTTATTTTCCAAGACACCACCTGGCGCTGTCAAGACAAGGAAGAGACCTGCCACTAGCCCCAAGAAACCTCCGATGATGAAGGAAAGAACTGTCATATAAAGAGTTAGGTAGATGGCTGTTCCCCAGCCTGCCTGACCAGCCCAGCCCATCTTTATAGACATTTGGTAAATAGGTTTGAATCAATGATTCCATCTTACTGTCCTCCCTTCAATACTTTTAGCTGTACGCCTGCTTGACGAATGGCTTCTTGGGCACCTGCCAACGCTGCTTTTTCACCTGACAAGACCACAACCAATTCTCCAACAGGAGTACCATCGAGGATTTCGATATTTCCATAAAGGATATTAGCCGTTACTTGGTAATGCTTGTACAATTCATTCAAAAGTGGCTCGTCTGTTGAAGCACCTGCGTACTTGAGTTGCACCAAGAGACTGTTTTCAGACAGATGTTCCACGATTTCTTGCTTCTCAATCTTGACCATGGCTTCGTCAATACCTGTAGCTGTTGAGATAAAGTCTTGGGTCAAGGGTTGTTTAGGGTCTGAGAAGATTTCAAGGACGCTGCCCTCTTCAATCAAATGTCCGTCCTGCATGACTGCCACACGGTTGGCAATGTCTTTGACAATCTGCATTTCATGCGTAATCAAGACAACGGTCAAGCCTAATTTTTGGTTCAAATCTTGCAACAAGGCCAAAATTTGCTTGGTTGTCTTAGGGTCAAGGGCAGAAGTTGATTCGTCTGAAATCAAGATTTTTGGATCATTTGCCAAGGCACGCGCAATGGCTACACGCTGTTTTTGCCCTCCAGATAGTTGTGAAGGGTAGTTTTCAGCACGGTCTGCCAAGCCAACCAAGTCCAACAACTTAGCTACTTTAGCCTTCTTTTCTTCCTTGCTGAGTCCAGAGTGTTTGAGGGCAAAGGCTACATTCTCCTCTGCAGTCTTCTGGCTCATCAGGTTAAAATGCTGGAAAATCATCCCGATATCCTGACGTTTACGACGCAACTGCTCTGCTGTCAATGTCACCTTGCCATCAAATCACATCGTCGTCAATGGTGATTTTACCTGCAGATGGTTTTTGCAAGAGGTTAATCACCCGTACAAGGGTTGATTTCCCTGCTCCAGAATATCCAACGATTCCGTAGATATCTCCTTCTTGGATGTGAATAGTCACATCCTTGACCGCTGTGATGGTTCTCTTCTTTTGGTGAAAAGTCACATCGATCTGATCTAACTTGATAATATCTCTACTCATAGCTTCTAATCAGCTCCTCTACTAATTCAATATGGGTGTAGTAATCGGCGATTCGCACATTTTCATCTCCACCGTGATCTCGGCTATTAGCGTTTCCTAGACCGAAGGCCACCATTGGCACCTCTAGGGCATCAAAAACCGTATGCATAGGCCCAGTGCCTGCTGTAGTCGGCAAGACTGAAACGCCCTGTGGATAGAATTTCTTTGCCAACTCGATGACATTGAGAATGGCTGGCGCGCTCATATCGCTTCGATAGCTCATCTCTCCCAAGGTATAGTATAATTCTACCCTATCAAAGCCATTTTTGTCTAGCTGTTTCCGAATTTTTTCCAGAACATCATGCGGTTCTAGGCCAGGAACCAAACGAACTTCTAGCTTGGCACTAGCTTCTGCTGGCAAAATTGTTTTAACTCCTTGACCTTGATAACCTGACTGAATCCCTTCGATATTAAGAGCTGGTTCAAAAAAGAAACGTTTTAGAAAGGCTGCACGGTCTTCTTGTAAAAGAGGCAATTCCAAACCATAAATCTGGCTGATTTCCCCTGGATTGCGTTGGGCATAGGTATCCACCAAGGCCAATTCTCGTTCATTTGGTTCTTGAACTTCTTCGTACAAACCTTCAACCAAGATACGGCCATCTGCGGCACGAAGAGACTGTAAGGCTTGAAGGAGGTACCAAGGAGCTGATTCCACAACCCCACCATAACTAGAGTGGATATCGACATCAGCACTTTTTACCTTGGCATCAAAGGTCACAATCCCCTTATTTCCACCAGAAATTTCTAGCTGTTCCAAGGCATTTTTGGTTCCTTGTTCCCAGACCAACAAATCCGCCCCACGGAGTTTATCCGCATGTTTTTCCAGATACTTATCCAGGTCTGTCGAAGCTGATTCCTCCGCACCCTCCATGATAAAACTGATATTGACAGGCAGGTCATCGTAGTGCTGCATGTATTTTATCAAAGCACTCAAACGAGCTGTGATATGCCCCTTATCATCATCAACCCCACGCCCATACATGAAACCATTGCGCACCGAAAGAGTAAAGGGATCCTCTGTCCAGACCTGATCTCCGTCAGCTGGTACAGTGTCATAGTGGTTATAGAAAATCAGGGTCTTGGCATCTGGACGCGAACTCTTGAAATGCGCCATGACAAAGGGCGCCGTATAAGTCTCATCAATCTCCACTTCAGCCCCAACACGCTTGAAAATCTCACCCAGATAATTTGCGACTTCTTTGAGACCCACCTGCTGGGCAAAGACTGATTTCTTAGAAATCAAGGTACGCAAAACCTCAAAATAATGCTGGGCTACATGATCCTTTTCAAATTTTTCAATTTGTTCTTGTTCGCTAGGAAAAACCATATTCTCTCTACCTTTCTATGAACTACTCTTCCTGACAATCCATGCTCTATACAAAAGCAAGAGGTGGAATTCTCTCTCCCACCTCCCTGTTTCTTATTACCAAACTGGTTGATCCAAACCGTCTGATGTTTCTTCGATAACTTTTTTCACTTCATCTGTATGGTAAGCTGCAACAACTTTCTTGATAGCATCAGCCTTAGGTGATGATTCCCAATCTTTTTTCGCAACGATGATGTTGTACCATTGTTTTGAGTTTTCATCAGCTTGTTCTTTGAAAAGTGCTTTCTTGTAGTCCAATTTTGCTTCTGTAACGAAGGTATTGTTTACAACGGCAGCGTCAACTGATGACAATGAACGAGCTGTTTGGCTAGCGTCCAATTCAGTGATTTTCAAGTTCTTTGGATTTTCTTTGATGTTAGCAACTGTTGCAAGAGCAGTTCCTGAAACATCCAATTTAATCAAGCCAGCTGATTGAAGCAAGTAAAGCGCACGGCTTTCGTTTGTAGCGTCGTTTGGTACAGCAATTTCTCCGTTTGCTGGGATGTCTTCTACTTTAGTGTACTTGTTGTCACTTCCATTCAAACCTGAGTAAAGACGGATTGGAGAGATGTAAGTATCTGCAATCGCTACAAGGTCTTTTCCGTTTTCTTTGTTCCAGTTGTTCAAGAAGTTATAGTGTTGGAAAGCGTTCAAGTCTACTTCGCCATCAGCAGTTGCCTTGTTTGGTTGTGAGTAGTCTGTGAACTCTGTAAATTTCAAGGTAATGCCGTCTTTTTTAACCAATTCTTGGATTTTGTCCCAACGTTTTTCTTCAGAACCGCTACGGTTAACAGTTGCGATTTTAACGGTTGTTGCATTGTCTGCTTTCTTTTCTGAGTTTCCGCAAGCTACAAGAGCCAAACCTGCGACTGTAGCAAGGGCTACTACACCAAGCCATTTTTTGATTTTCATGATTCTTTCTCCTTAAAAATAATACCGTACTAGTATCTCACAATTTGTTTGATTTCACAAATTGTTATTAGATAGCCAGATATATAGTTTAAAACTATATCCCTAAAGACTCAGAAATCATCATCTGAATCAGAATGGATGACTTCAAATAATTATTTAATATCAGCTTCTGCTGGTAGATAAGTGTCTCCGAAGAATTGTTTAGACAGTTTTTCAAGAGTTCCATCTTTGTAGAGTTCTTTGATGCGTTTGTCTACAAATGATTTCAACTCATCTTGACCTTGAGCAAGAAGTGGGTAAACGTAAGGTTGTTGGTCGCTTGGAAGTTCGATAACTTTCAAGTTGTCCAAACCTTGGTTCTTGATAACTGTTTCAACACCAATTTTATCAAAAATCTTGTAGTCAAACTGGCCATCGCTCAAACGTACCATGATTTGTTGGAAGTCTGCCTTAGTATAGTTAAGGATAGTTGGGTTGTCCGTGTGTTCAGCGTTGTATGCTTCTAACTGCTTAGCTGATGTAGTAGCTTGAACGACTTCCGTCGATTTTCCACCGATATCAGCGAGAGACTTGATGCTAGAGTCGTCTTTCTTCACTACAAGGACATTAGGGTTTTGGGCAATTGGTGCGGCATAAAGGTATTTCTCCGCACGATCTTTAGTGTAGCTAAGATTGTTGACAGCCATATTGTAACGATCAGCGTCAAGACCTGCAAAGACACCTGACCACTCTGTCTTTTCAAACTTAACATCATATTTGTCAGAGTCTTTAAAGATAGCGCGAACGACTTCAATCTCATAACCAGTCAATTCGCCATTTTCTTCATAGATAAATGGCTTTGGTGATCCATTGGTTGCAACGATAATTTCTTTCTTGCTAGCTGCTTCTCCTTCTTTCTTAGCACCACCTGAGCAAGCTGCTAGCACACCTGCAGCAACAAGCCCTAGAGCAGCAAGAGATGAGTATTTAACGATTTTTTTCATGTTATTTCCTCCAAAATAGAATACCTTATAATCTTAACAGAAAAAGACCATTTGCGCCATTATATGATATCTATCTCTGTGATAGGTTTTCTTTATGGCTGATTTAAAAGACCAAACGCAAGACGGCAATCAAGACCACTCCAAAGAGAACTGTTCCGACTAGATTGCGGTAGCGAAAGGCTACCCAAGCTGTTGGAAAGACGGCTAAGAAGTCCAGCCATTTGATTTGAGGAAGACTACCAACCTTACCTGTCACTACGCTTGAAAGAATCAAGGCAAAGATAATAGAAACGGGCAAGAACTTCAAAAAACGCTCAACGATCGCAGGCAAGCCCTTATACTTGACCAAGATGAAGGGAATCATACGGGGAATCCAAGTCACCAAGCCAGAGAAAATAACTGCTAATAAAAGATACTTACTGACCATCTAAAACCACCCCCATTGTACAACCAAGTAGCGTCGCAAACAGAACAGCTAGTGACTGAGACACCACTGTCAAGAGTAAAAAGAAGGACACCGCAACAACTGCTAGGATAATGAGCAGATTGCGGACAGGAATCCGTCTTTGCATAATCTGGAATTGCGAAGCAAAAATTCCGATAAACATCCCAACCAGGGCAAAATCCAAGCCAAAGATTTCTGGATTTGGTAGCAGGCCACCCAGAGCCGTTCCGACAACTGTTCCCACAAACCAAGCCACATAGCTGTTGAGATTGTTTCCGTGCATCCACATAGGATTGACCTTGTCTGTATGGGCTAACTCGCCCATCAAAACGCCGTAAGTCTCATCTGTCAAGAGGCTAGACATGCCGATATTTTGCCAGATACTGGTATGACGGAAATAGGTTGACGCATGCAAGCTCAACAAAAAGAGACGCAAATTGATCAAAAAGACTGTCATAGCAATAGCTGCCACAGGTGCTTGAACCGCAATCAGTGCCAACATGGCAAACTGGGCACTCCCAGCATAAACAAAGAGGCTCATCAAGCCCATCTCAACAGGTGTCACATAGGGCGCACCAATAATTCCACAGGCCAGTCCGATACTGACATAACCAAGGGCCGTTGGCATGGCTGCCTGCGCCCCCTCCCAAAATCCTTTTTCTTTCATCTTTCTCCTCATATTGTCTTAATAAATGGGCTGAATCAGTTCCAGCCACAGCATGGACTATTATAACACATTCAGGAAAGAGAAAAAAGTCTGCTGATTGTAGCTATCATAAAAAGACTGGCAATCCAGTCTCAAACATATATTATAGAAATTCTCCGCTAAATGCTTTTCACGGATATTCAAGAGCATGGCAAAGGCAACTAGAAGGAATAGCAATAAAACAATGCTAACTGCCAGAGTTCCAAAGCTAGTAGCAATGGTTACCAAAGCTATTGTAAATAAGCTAGGTAAAACAACCGTAATAGCACCGATAGAGGATTGAACTGCTCCCATTGACTCCTCAGGTATTTGTTTAAAAATGAGTTCCTGTAATCGAGGAGAGAGAATACCTGCGAAAAAGGCATCCAAGGCACTAAAGGTAAGAATCCAGTCAAAACGAACTGACACAAAGCCAACTAAAAGGAGTAATTGGATAACAAGTGAGGCATATAGAGCTGTTTTTATAGAAATCGTATTTTTTAGATAGCCACTTACAAGGCTTCCGACAATCAGGGCTGACAGTTCAAAAGTGGATAGCAAGGCAAGAGATTGACCTGTTTGTAAATTCAAAAAGGGTTGATTTCTCAAAAACAGAGTAGAGACAGGAACTGTAACATTTATCACTGCTTGACTAATAGAAATAATAAACAAAACCAAGAGCACCTTATTCATATTCCATATCAATTTCGATGATTGGAGCAAATGCTGGCAAAAGGATTTTACAGAGAGTCCTTCTTGATAGCTAATCATTTTTTCTACTTTCAAGAGGTCAGTTTTTATGAAAAGAATACCTAAAAATGCGATTAAAAAGGTAAGAGCGTTCAGCAAGGAAATAAACTGGATAGATAGAATACCTAGTAAGACTCCTCCTAGAATATTACTGATTGTTTTCACCAAACTGACAGTTGACTGTTTAAATCCAATAGCTTCTGCCAGATGGTCTTGCCCAATAATTCTAATGAAAATCGGAGTGAGCATAGCTCCTGAAAAATAACTCAATGTGTCAGACAAGAGGTTAATCAGACAAATAAATGCTACTAATAACAAGGAAAAGGACTGCCCTGAAAGTGATAAAGAAACTATAGAGTAAAGCAAAAATTTTGCAAAAACTAATGACTGTGTATTTCAAGACACGATGATGTTGAAAATCCGCCAAAACTCCCAGAAAGATTTGCAGAACTTGGGGCAGGGTTTCTGAAATCGTGATAAGTAAAATCGCCAAAGGGGCAAAAGAGGCATCTGCCACATAATTCAAAAAGGCCAGATAAAAAATCGTATCCCCAACCGTTGAAATCCATTGGTTGATAGTTAATTGCCTAAAATCTCTATTTTGAAGAAATACTTTCATCACAACTCCTTTTTAAGTTCAAATGGGAATCTTTCCCCAAGGATAGACCGCGATACTACTAACAACCAAAATTACAGTAACATCAAAAGCTGACCAATACCATTGTAGACTATATGCAGTCCAATAGGCCAATAAATGGACTTGGTTACCCTAAACAAGACTGCAAATATGAGACCGCCACCCATATATACGAAAAAGTCTGTCAAAACCCAACCGTGATTACTAATGTGCAAAATTCCAAATAATGTAGCTGAGCCAAGCACATCTAGTCCCCACTTCTTTCCTTTTTCCAGAGCAGTCATCACCAATCCACGATAAATCATGTCTTCAAAAATGGGACCTGCAATCACAGGATAGAGAAAATACATCAAAAATGCTGTAGCTCCTGTAAAAGTAGGAACATCCAGTTGATAAGAAATTTCATTTTTGGTAGGCGGGAAAAGAAAAAAGGTGACAAAATTCCAAACAACAAAAGCAAGCAGAGCTAGGAAGGAATAGAAAAGATAGGATCCTTTTAAACTTTCTACTGTTGATTTGTTGCCATTTACCTGACCAAATCATAGCAATAAAAGCAAATAAAAACCACAAGAAAAATGCAACATCATATCCGACAGATAATAGGCAAAGTCAGATAGACCAGTAACAAGGTCGCTACGTAAAAACCAGACCACTGAAAGAACTGGTCAGCAATGATAAGCATAACAAAGCTATAATAAAAGTAGTGACTTTAGAAATTATCTTTTTCATATTTCATCTTTCTAATATCCAAAACACCAATAAAGCTAACAATGAGTAAAAAGCTATTCCATGAAGCATGCAGAGCTCATTGCCCAATAGATGGAGCAGGTGTAACGAAAACATCATACAAAATATCAAGCCCATTCCAAAATACTTTATGAAAAGTCTGTCGTTATCCAACCATACTGCAAAAACATGCATGAGCGCCAAATATGGCAGCAGAAACAAGAACATCAAGATAGTATCTTTTTAAACTTTAGATAAACTTGTCATCAAAAAGCCACGACAAACTAACCTCTTCTGATACAGGTGCGATAATACTAGTATAAAGTATTCGCGTAACAAAAATAACTAGTTCCCTGTTAAACTGGTGGCTACCTCCACGACTACACTTCCATTCTGGGTACGAGGAAAGATATAGGTTGTTAGATTTGCCCACAAAGAACAATAAGAAAAAAAGAAAGAAAGGAAAATACCCAGGTAAGACCAACGAAACTGAAAACGACCACACTCTTTCCAATGTTCACTTTTTGACAAAAAGCAATTGTAGCTATAGTTCCCAGAATAAGTACCAATAAAAACTTGGAACACATAGTACATATTATCAGACAAAAGCAACCATAAAATCTAAGTCTGATGTAACATTAAAAAAATGAGGTAATAAGTCAAAAATCAACAATCCAGTTGCTAGGTGAAAATTTCATTTCTTTCATTTTTCTTCATCCTATTATCTCCTATAAGAGCCTATCTTCTACGGCGTCCAAACAATCCATCTGCTAAATCTATAGTCCAATCAAAAAGCTCCACGATTGGGACTCATCCCTTGATTGCCCCAACCAGGGTAAATTCCTGGGACGCCCCAACCAGATATACCACTTCTTCCGCCACCTCCCATAGAATCTATGAGGTTGCCTCCTCTAACATCTTGCAACTCAGCTTCTGTCAATTCCATTGTTTCTGCAAATTGTAAATTTAACATCTTTTATACTCCTTCAATCGTTTTCTTCTTGTAAACCACTTCTGCGACCTAGGATTTGCTTCAAGTGCTTTTACAAGAACACTATAACACGGAAAATTGGCTTTATTTTTAGAAAAATCGCATATTTGATATTTTTTCTTATAGAAATTTCACATTTGCGATTTTGGTAGATTTGATTATTTCACTGGTATAATAAAGTTACTACTAACAAGGAGGGATATAATGATGAAGAAAAGAAAAATCCAACTGATACTCCTGCTTATTTCGGAGTGGGTTATCGTCTTCCCGTTTCTAATTAATCGATAAGTTCTTTGTATTGCTGAAAACGCAATTCGAAGAGGGCTAGCAATTGTGGATTTTCTAATACTTGCAGAGATTGGATAAAGTGTTCAATCTCTTTTTGATTGCTTCCCTTTGGTTTGAAGGAAAAATATTCATTTTCTTTAAAAATTGCCACGATATTTTCTCAAAAACATCATACGGTCGCAACATTCTCTCCAGCTCAGCTTCAAAGATTGGGATGTAGGAGAAAAGTTTTCGCTCCATGAGTTCTGATATAATATTCAGAAATCCACTTTTCATATACAGTCTATTATGTACTAACTCTTTAAATTCCTTGGATTTTTCAAGTAACGAGGTTGATAAAAATATCAAATCTTGGTTGCTCAAGAAAGGCATGGTATTGCAAAAAAAGATAGAGTTCAAACCAGGTCCAAGACTCAATAGCATAGAGGTAGGTGGTCAAAAAACTCGCTATCTTCTTTTACTAATGGATAGTTCTTATTTAAGGAATGGATAGCATCTTTTTAATTACAATGGCATTCAAACGACGATAGGTCTCTGCCATCTGTTCTTGCTCGACTTCCTCCAACAGTTGCTCTAAACCAGCAATATCTTGATGGGCAAAAGCGATCCACAACCCTTTCTACCAATTCGCATATGTGGAGATTCTTGATAATTGTTGAGTTTATGCCCAAACTCATCAAAATTCATATTGATCCCTTGGATGGCTAGGATCAACTTATCTGCAGATAGCATAGACTGCCCTAGTTCAAACTTGGACAGCTGAGAGGCTGTTAGTCCAGCACAAGCCACATCTGACTGCTTGAGCTTTCTAGCCAAGCGCAACTCCTTGTAAAATTCTCCCAATTCCATTCTCTCAATCATCTGACCACCTCCTAGTTTTTTTATATTATATCATTATTTTACATAGTTTTTTGTCAAAAATATTCTGACATCTAAGAGAGCAAAAAAGCCAGCCTTAAGCTGACTCCTTATTCCATGGTATCAAAAGCGAGACTTGGTTTGGCATTGAGGTCCAAGCTTGCAAAGTTTTCTTTGTTCCACTCGCTGACGCTGGCATAGGCAATCATACCTGCATTGTCTCCGCAGAGGCGCAGAGGTGGAATGATGACCTTGACATCTGTGATTTCGGCTGCTAGGCGTTCTCTGAGACCTTTATTGGCTGCCACGCCACCTGCCACGACTAGGGTTTTAACAGGATATTTCTCCAAAGCCTTCTTGGTTTTTGCCATGAGAATGTCCAGAACAGCTGCTTGGAAGGACGCACACAAGTCCTCTGTTGACAAGCTTTCTCCCTTTTGCTCGGCATTGTGGTGAAGATTGATAAAGGCAGATTTCAAACCTGAGAATGAAAACTCCAGATTATCTTCCTTAATCATGGCACGAGGAAAATCATAAATATCCTGCCCCTGATGAGCTAGCTCGTCAATCTCACGACCGGCAGGATAGGTCAAGCCCATGACACGGCCAACCTTATCATAGGCCTCACCAACCGCGTCATCTCGCGTTTCCCCAACAATCTTGTAATCACCAGCCTCCGAAACATAAACCAACTCTGTGTGCCCACCGCTAACCAAGAGGGCTAGCAAGGGAAACTCCAAAGGCTCCACACTCTGAGCGGCCATGAGGTGGCCAGCCATGTGGTTAACGGGAATCAGCGGAAGTCCATGCGCCCAAGCAAAGGCCTTGGCAGCTGACAAACCAACTAGCAAGGCTCCGACCAAGCCTGGTCCATAGGTAACAGCAACAGCTGTCACATCGTCTTCGGTAATCCCTGCTTCTGCCAGAGCCTCCTCGATACAGGCTGTAATGACCTCGACATGGTGACGACTGGCTACTTCAGGCACTACGCCCCCAAAGCGTTTGTGACTCTCAATTTGACTAGCAATGACATTGGACAAGAGCTCATCGTCGTTTTTCAAGACGGCGACACTGGTCTCATCACAGGATGTCTCAAATGCTAAAATATATCTATCCTTCATCTATTTCTCTCTTCATGATAATGGCGTCCTCGACTGGGTCATGGTAGTAGGCCTTTCGCTCAGCGATGACTGCCATCTTTTCTTTCTTGTAAAATGCTTGCGCTCGTTGATTTGACTTTCTGACTTCGAGGAAAATCTCCTTATCTGTCGGCAATTGAGCAAACAAGGCTGACGCAATTCCCTGACCCTGGTAGTCTCCTTTAACAGCGATTTGCAAGACTTCTGCCTCAAAAAGATTCTCCTGAACAGCTAGAAAGCCAATCACTTCTGCCCCATCATAAGCCAGAGCATACCAAGTCTGGTCTTGGGACAGGTCTGCTTGGATTTGTTCCAGCGTCCAAGGGCTGACTGAGTAAACAGCTGCCATGACAGCGTAGATGGCTTGAGCCAAGTCAGGCTGCTGTTGGATTCGTTTGATTTCTATCATAGGCGTTTAATGTAAGACTCGCCAGACTCGGTATGGTTCTTGAGCCAGTTTTCCTCAGCCTCAACACGTTTGAGGTAATTCGGCACAAAATCATGCAAGGAATCTGCTTCCTTGTCCCAGGCCAAAAGAGCTAGATTGGCTGCATTAGGCAAGGTTTCTTTGAAATTAGTCCTTGGCAAGTGTTCTTGAATCTGCTCAACAAAGGGGCCAACTTCTCCGACAAAGGTTACCTGACTAGCACCCTTGATTAACTCAATCACTCGCTCAAAGGGCAGGTGTGCTTCTGGCATGACAGGTTTGGCATTTTCATAAAATCCTGCGTAAACATTGTTGCGACGCGCATCCATCAAGGGGACGAACAAGCCTTCTTGTTGGTAGGGCACCAGAGCCAAGAGACTCGACATACCAACTAACTCAATGTTCAGAGTATGAGCCAGAGTCTTTGGCAGTTGCCACCGCAATTCGCAAAGCCTGTGTAGCTACCTGGTCCCTCTGCCACCACGATTCTGTCCAAATCCTTGGGCGTCCAGTCCAAACTTGCCATCAAAAAATCGATGGCAGGCATGAGGGTAATACTGTGATTTTTCTTGATATTAATCGTCGTCTCGGCAAGAACCTGCTTGTCCTCTAAAATAGCGAGAGAAAGAGCCTTGCTGGACGTATCAAAAGCTAATACTTTCATAACACATTCCTATCTTTTTGTCTGCTTACTATTATACTACAAAAAGCTGGCACATGGGAATTTTCTTTGCCCCCAAACAAAAAAATGCCTGTACTTAGCTCAAAAAAACAATTCGCAAATAAAATTCAAAAATGCTCACTTTTTCTTTTTACTTTCCGAATATAAAAAGTGAACAAGAAAATTGAAAGGATCTCCGTAAAAAGTTTGGTAAGTCATGCTAGATAAAAGACACATTTTTAGAAGGATAAATTTTATTATCTTTATCTCTTACAGTTTGCTAAGCATTCTCAATGATTTAAACATTACTACTATCCCTTTACCAATTGATCTATCTGTTTGTATTGTTTTATTTTTATGCTTCAACTCTATTTTTGAACAGAAGAATCGTTAACATAAAAATAAGAGTAAATTCTAAAAGCAAACATTTATTCCGTTGTCATGTCATTTTAGAAAAAAATGCAAAGCCGCCTCATCTTGATAGATGGGGTGGAATTTTCGTGTCATAAATCTACTATCTTTTACTCCCAAACAAAAAAATGCCCTAGCATGAGCAGGAGCATCTAAGCATTTAATCCAAAAGTAAAAAAATACAAACCAAACGACATAGGTTACAAGGAGGAGAAAAAAAGCGAATAGAGAGTCACAAAGGTAATCTTCCACAAGAACTTGGTTTGTCGTCGTTCCAGTTTGGCAAATAGAAGATTCCCTCCATAAACACAAGCAATAAAAACGATAAAAGCTACCACGCGAACTCCGATAGCAAAAGCAAATAAGTCATACATAGGGAACCTCCTTGACTTAAAAAAACTATATGGAATTATGACAAGCAATAAATTTCACTTCCGTTATCAATATAACACATTTTCTTTATTTTTGCAAGCGCTTACTAAAGAAATCGTCCCCTGACTTTCTCGTTTCCGTCTTTTACTAATTTTTCATTTTATGTTATAATTGAAATAATTGTAACGAATCAAAGGTCAATCTAGACACAAAAATGGAATGAAATCAAGCAAATCTATGCTAAAAAGTTTGGAATAAGCTGACCTGTAAAATAGAAAGGAACTATATGATTTACAAAGTTTTTTATCAAGAAACAAAAGAACGTAGCCCACGTCGTGAAACTACACGCGCACTTTACCTAGACATCGATGCCAGCTCAGAACTTGAGGGCCGTATCGCTGCTCGCCAACTTGTCGAAGAAAATCGCCCAGAGTACAATATCGAGTATATCGAACGCTTGTCTGACAAATTGCTAGATTACGAAAAAGAAACTGGCGCCTTCGAAATCACGGAGTTCTAATATGGCCTATACTCTTAAACCTGAAGAAGTCGGCGTTTTTGCCATCGGTGGTCTGGGAGAAATCGGGAAAAATACATACGGAATTGAATACCAAGATGAGATTATCATCGTCGATGCTGGGATTAAATTCCCAGAAGATGACTTACTGGGTATCGACTATGTCATTCCTGACTACTCTTACATCGTAGACAATATCGACCGCGTCAAGGCTGTCTTGATCACACACGGACACGAGGACCACATCGGTGGGATTCCTTTCCTACTCAAGCAAGCAAATGTCCCAATCTATGCTGGACCACTTGCCTTGGCTTTGATCCGTGGGAAACTCGAAGAACACGGTCTCTTGCGCAACGCCAAACTTTACGAAATCAACCACAACACTGAGTTGACCTTTAAAAATCTCAAGGCAACTTTCTTTAGAACGACTCACTCTATTCCAGAGCCTTTGGGGATTGTCATTCATACTCCTCAAGGGAAAATTGTCTGTACGGGTGACTTCAAGTTTGACTTAACACCAGTTGGTGAACCAGCAGATTTGCACCGTATGGCAGCTCTTGGTGAAGAAGGTGTACTCTGTCTCCTGTCTGACTCGACAAATGCAGAAATTCCAACCTTTACCAACTCTGAAAAAGTCGTTGGCCAGTCCATCATGAAGATTATCCAAGGCATAGAGGGACGTATCATCTTTGCATCCTTTGCCTCAAATATCTTCCGTCTCCAGCAAGCAACAGAAGCTGCTGTTAAGACTGGGCGCAAGATCGCTGTCTTTGGTCGTTCTATGGAAAAGGCCATTGTCAACGGAATCGAGCTTGGCTACATCAAAGCTCCTAAGGGAACCTTTATCGAGCCAAATGAAATCAAAGACTACCCTGCAGGCGAGGTTCTGATCCTCTGTACAGGTAGTCAGGGCGAGCCAATGGCTGCCCTCTCTCGCATCGCTAACGGAACTCACCGTCAGGTACAACTCCAACCAGGCGATACTGTTATCTTCTCTTCTAGTCCAATCCCTGGAAACACGACTAGCGTCAACAAGCTGATTAACATCATTTCAGAAGCTGGTGTCGAAGTTATCCACGGTAAGGTTAACAATATCCATACATCTGGACACGGTGGCCAGCAAGAGCAAAAACTTATGCTCCGCTTGATTAAGCCAAAATACTTCATGCCTGTCCACGGTGAATACCGCATGCAAAAAGTCCACGCTGGACTAGCGGTGGATACTGGTGTTGAGAAGGACAATATCTTTATCATGAGCAATGGTGATGTGCTTGCCCTTACCGCAGATTCTGCTCGTATCGCAGGCCATTTCAACGCCCAAGATATCTATGTCGATGGAAATCGTATCGGTGAAATCGGTGCTGCTGTTCTCAAAGATCGTCGTGATCTATCTGAAGACGGTGTCGTTCTGGCAGTCGCAACTGTTGACTTCAAATCGCAGATGATTCTGTCTGGTCCAGACATCCTCAGTCGAGGCTTTGTCTACATGAGAGAGTCTGGCGACTTGATTCGCCAAAGCCAACGCATCCTCTTCAATGCTATTCGTATTGCACTGAAAAACAAGGATGCTAGCGTTCAATCTGTCAATGGTGCCATTGTCAACGCTATTCGCCCCTTCCTCTATGAAAATACAGAACGTGAGCCGATTATCATCCCTATGATCCTCACACCAGATGAAGAATAATACTCTTCGAAAATCTCTTCAAACCACGTCAGCTTCGCCTTGCCGTACTCAAGTACAGTCTTCAGCTAGCTTCCTAGTTTGCTCTTTGATTTTCATTGAGTACAAGTCAACAAAACAGCCCCGTTTTTCGGAGCTGTTTTTCTCTATGCTTTCTTTTCTTGATTTTTTGAAATACTACGATTTTTACCTTCCAGATACACCATCAAAATAGAAATATCTGCTGGGTTTACTCCCGAAATACGGCTGGCTTGGCCGATGGTTTCTGGATTGATGAGTTTGAACTTCTGACGGGCTTCGGTTGCGATAGAATCAATGTCATCCCAGTCAATATTGGCTGGAATCCGTTTTTCTTCCATCCGTTTCATCTTGGCTACCTGATCCATGGCTTTGGAAATATAGCCTTCGTACTTGATTTCTGTTTCAATCAATTCGATAATCTTGTCATCCAAGTTCTCTGCAGCTGGTCCGATGAAGGCCACCACATCTTGGTAAGAAACTTCTGGACGGCGAAGGAATTCCTTGGCTGTCACTGCATCGGTCAACGGCTTAAAGCCCATCTCCTCAACCTTAGCATTTGTTTCCTTGACTGGCTTGAGTTTGATACTATCTAGGCGCTTCATCTCATTGTCAAATTGATTTTTCTTAATTTCAAATCGAGACCAACGTTCATCATCCACAAGGCCAATATCGCGTCCCATCTCCGTCAAACGCATATCGGCATTGTCATGACGGAGAATGAGACGGTATTCAGCACGACTGGTCAAGAGACGGTAGGGTTCAATGGTTCCCTTGGTCACCAAGTCATCAATCATGACCCCGATATAACCGTCACTGCGCTTCAAATCAATTCAGGCTTGCCTTGGATTTTCAGAGCCGCATTGATACCCGCGATAATCCCTTGGCCAGCAGCTTCTTCGTAACCTGATGTTCCATTTGTCTGACCAGCAGTGAAAAGTCCTGAGATTTTCTTGGTTTCCAGAGTCGCACGCAACTGGTGAGGCAAGACCATGTCATACTCAATGGCATAACCTGTTCGCATCATCTCAGCATTTTCCAAACCTTTGATGGAATGAACCAAGTCACGCTGGACATCCTCAGGTAGACTGGTTGAGAGGCCTTGGACATAGACTTCCTCAGTATTGCGCCCTTCTGGCTCAAGGAAGAGTTGGTGGCGTTCCTTGTCCGCAAAGCGTACAATCTTGTCCTCAATCGACGGGCAATAACGAGGTCCCACTCCCTTGACCACACCTGTAAACATAGGCGCACGGTGGAGGTTATTTTGGATAATCTCATGACTGGTACCATTGGTATAGGGTCAACCAGCATGGCACCTGATCCTTGACATAGTCCTCATCACGTGAAGTGTATGAGAAGTGATTTGGCGCTTCGTCCCTGGCTGAATCTCTGTCACATCGTAATTGATAGAAGAAGCCTTGACACGTGGAGGGGTTCCTGTCTTGAAACGACCGATTTCGAGGCCTAGTTCCTTGAGGTTGTCAGCAAGGTTAATAGAAGCTAGACTGTGATTAGGACCTGACGAGTACTTGAGGTCTCCGATGATGATTTCCCCACGGAGGGCAGTCCCTGTCGTCACGATAACAGCCTTAGCAGCATACTCTTGATGGGTCGCTGTACGAACACCGACAACCTTTCCGTCTTCCACCAAAATCTCATCAATCATGGTCTGACGAAGGGTCAGATTTTCTTGATTTTCAACTGTCTTGCGCATTTCCTTAGAGTAAAGTTCCTTGTCAGCCTGCGCACGAAGGGCACGAACAGCTGGCCCCTTCCCTGTGTTGAGCATCTTCATCTGGATGTAAGTCTTGTCGATGGTCTTAGCCATCTCGCCACCGAGGGCATCAACTTCACGCACGACAATCCCCTTGGCAGAACCACCTATAGAAGGATTACAAGGCATGAAAGCCAGCATTTCAATGTTGATGGTCGCAAGCAAGACCTTACAACCCATACGGCTAGCGGCCAAGGAAGCCTCGACCCCAGCGTGTCCCGCACCAATTACAATAATATCGTATTTTTCAGTAAAATTATAAGTCATTTCTTAACCTTTCAAAAATTTCTCGTAAATAAGGAACTAACTTCTCCTCCTCTAGAGCTTGAGCCATAGTAACCCATTTAAAGTGCGTATGCTCTTCAGGATCTAATCTGATAATTGGCTTCTCCCCAACCCACTCTGCTTTATAAACTAAGCGAGTAAAGACAGTATCCTTAGAGGTATCCAGTTGACTATCTTCGTGAAGAAGTTTGAGCGAACTGCTATCTAGCCTAACTCCCGCTTCTTCAATGCATTCTCTAAGAGCTCCATCTCGCGGAAGTTCACCCTTTTCAACCCCGCCACCAGGAATATCCCAGTAAGTTGGATAAACATTGGGTTGTCCTCTTTTAATTTCCGAACGCTGAATGAGCAAATAATCATCACCACTATGAACAAGTACATGGGCAATAAGCTTAACCATCATTTTCTCTCCTATTCCTCAAGATGAATGTGTCTTAGTTGGCCGTCCCAATCGGGTAGGGCTGTTTTTAAAAAGACTGGAACTAGATTGATACCCTCAAGCTTGTCTATGTCAATCCATTCACAGGGCTGCCTTTTCTCATCTTCCTGCATGGTCAATGGGGCATCTTCAAGCAAATCCACTAGATAATGAAACTCGATATTGTGATAGGAAACACCGTCCTGTTCAAAACGATTTTCAACCACGAAAGCTAGTTGCCCAGCTTGAGCTTTGACACCCAGTTCTTCCCTCACTTCACGGACTACCGCGTCTTCCGTGCTTTCATTGACTTGAATCGCACCGCCGATAGTATAATACTTGCCCTTATCTTTGGTGACTAGAAGCTTGCGATTTTGAAGAATCAAAGCTGTCGCCCGAACACCAAAAACCGTATTTCCTGCTTTTGTCCGAAAGTCTTGCTGAATCATTCTTGTCCTTTCCCTTAAACGACACAAAAACAGTCAAAACTCCAAAGAAGTGCAGGACAAAAAAGCCTGCAACATCCATGAGCTTTGACCATCATTTCTATTGCTTTTATTATTGTAGCAAATTGAGAAAATTTGTCAATCTAAATGTACTGACAAACTTGTCCATCGCGGTAGGCATTGTCAATCAAACCACCACCTAAACACTCTTCGCCATCGTAAAAGACAACTGCCTGTCCTGGTGTGATGGCACGCTGAGGTTCCGCAAAGATGACTTCTGCCTTGTCTCCTTTGACATGTACTGTCACCTTAGAATCAGGCTGACGGTAGCGGAATTAGCCGTACATTCGAGCGTAAACTCCTCTGGCATGTCACAAGTAAAGTGGACTTGACTAGCCTCTAAGCTGGTTGACATGAGCGAATCATGGTAGAAACCTTGTCCGACATAGAGGATATTCTTGCTTAGGTCTTTTCCGACAACGAACCAAGGTGCGTTGTCACCACCGTGTTGGCCACCGATACCGAGTCCGCCACGCTGACCAATCGTATAATACATCAGACCTGCATGCTCGCCCATATCGCGACCATCCACAGTCATCATGCGACCAGGCTGAGCTGGTAAGTAGTTGCTGAGAAAGTTTTTAAAGTTCTTTTCTCCGATAAAGCAAATCCCTGTCGAGTCTTTCTTCTTAGCCGTCGCAAGGCCTGCTTCTTCTGCTAGTCTGCGAACTTCAGGCTTTTCCAAATGTCCCAGAGGGAACATGGTTTTTTGGAGTTGTTCTTGCGAAAGTTGGCTGAGGAAATAAGTCTGATCCTTGCCATTGTCCACGCCACGAAGCATGTGAACGATGCCATCCTCATCACGCGCCACTCGGGCATAGTGCCCAGTCGCTACATAGTCTGCCCCCAAGGTCATGGCATAGTCCAAAAAAGCCTTGAACTTGATCTCCTTGTTGCACATAACATCTGGATTTGGCGTGCGTCCTGCACGGTATTCCGCTAGGAAATATTCAAAAACACGGTCCCAATACTCTTTTTCAAAGTTGACAGAGTAGTAAGGAATGCCAATCTGGTCTGCCACCGCAGCCACATCCTTGTAATCTTCGGTCGCCGTACAGACGCCGTTTTCGTCTGTGTCGTCCCAGTTCTTCATGAAGATACCGATCACATCGTAGCCCTGCTCCTTGAGAAGAAGAGCCGTCACCGACGAATCAACACCACCACTCATCCCCACGACAACACGTGTTTTAGAGTTCTCACTCATGGTAAGTCTCCCATCTATTCGTTTATTCACGATTGAAGGTCGTGTGTGCTTCACGATTGAAGGTCGCTTGAGCAGTATTCATTATAACATGCTTGGTTAGAGAAGACAAGAAAGAGGCTGATAATCTGCCAACCACTGGTTTTACTGATAAAAACTTTAGTCATCATCGTCTCTATAAATATTTTCTATACACTCTTGATAATACCAAAATTAATGCCAATATCATACCAAGAGCTATAATAATAGAACTTATTAGATTTATTTTAGTATATCCAATCACTAGTCCAATAATTGGACTAGTAGACATGCTTAGATATAATAAAAATGACAAAAAATGAATTTCACCAATTCCAGCAAAAAAATGTTTCATTTTAAATATCCCAATTTTACCTTTCGTCTTAATAATCCACTAACAACTCTATTGACTTCTCTTTTTTTTTAAAAAATCTTGATAGCAAATTTGCTCCACTTAATGCCACTAAAATTTCAATAGGCAAAAAATAGTAATCCCATATCAAATGAGAAATCAGCAATGTTAGAAATAGTATACAGTCAATATAACTATTCTGAAAATACTCTGTAATTACATAATACAGAAATGCCACAACCACTGCAATTAAAAACAACCATCATAATACTATTATCCTGTCCTTCTCACTAACTCTATTTCCAAAATTTCATTTTTGGGGGACTTAGTAACGCAATTCCAATTAGCAATACACCTAATATAAATAAAAAGTATTTCCCAAAAATTTATTCTCAGTTTTAATAAAAGGTATAAGATACATACTAACCAATATGGAACTTACTCCTAAAATAGCAAAGACCACTCTGACTCTATCACTTAGTTTAAACATATTTAATTCCCCATAAAATAAGCAGTGGCTACGTTTACTGTAACATTCCCCCGTCTTTATGTAGAGATAATCCCCTATCAATACACCTCATCTCTTCTTGCTCAATAGCAACATAATTATTTGGTAATACGAGTTCCATTTATTTTCTCCTTTTTTATTAAGCATGGTTAGGATAGCTTCCTAACAAGTGATCGCAGGCTTTGTTTAGTTACCTAAATTAGACTTCCTTCCTTTATCTTATTTTAAATATTTAAAACCAGTTACTGCTTGAAGCTTAACAGTTTACTTAATTCAAATAACAGCTAATCACTGATTCCCTGATTTTATCAAATATACTAATAACAACAATTGTGATACGATCATCATTATAAGAACAACATTTAATGAATCAAAGTTTTTCCGAGATAATAATAAAGTAACAGCAAGCAGTATTATTACTAAAGATTGAATAACTACTATTACTCTTAACATTTTATCCTCTACCAGTAACCAAAGCATAGTATCTATTTTCAAAACCGAGCATAACTATTGCACCTATTGCTCCAAATGCAACCAGCATTGCTCCCCTAATACCCCACTTATTTTTTTGATAATCAGAGTTTTTATATCCTGAATAGTAGACTCTTTCTCCTAACACATATCCTGTGCTATACGATGCGCCACCAATTGTGATAGCCAAGGCAACAATGGCCGAAATTGACATTGGTTCTCCGCCATCAAGATACATCATCTCTTCTTGTTCAAGATCAACATAATTATTTGGCAATACGAGTTCCATTTATTTTCTCCTTTTTTATTAAGCATGATTAGGATAGTTTCCTAACAAGTGAGCATCGACTTTGTTTATAGCACTTAGTTACCTAGATAAGATATCCTTTCACTATTTGATTTTAAAGAGAAGTAAGATTTAACCATATTTATCTCATTTCTTATTTTTTTAAATAACTCATACTCTTTTTTTCTCTGATAAAGGGAAGTGAGAAATTAGAAAAAAATTAGTAGAATTGAAAAATAGGTATCCATCTTTTTGCATTGCTAAAAACATAGCCTAAAAAATAAATAGACAATCAAATCTAGTACAAAAAGAGAAAAATATCCTCCTTTTCATTACCTCACTTGTCTTAAAGATTCTGTTTAATAGAATCTTTTATCGTAGTATCTACACAAATTTTTATCAAAAAAATAAGAGTCAATACACGATTATCAACTGTACCATGAAGAATAAATGGAAATATAGTTAATATAAAAACTAGAAATCTCTAAATATTTTTATCCAAGGAGATTGAGACATCTTACTTTTAAACTGACTGATTTTTCCTATACTCGCTAGCTAATCTAGTATCAAAATCTCTACCAATTTTATTAAAGATTAAGAACTCCAGGATAAAAAATACTGATTAATACGATATAAGTAGAAACCTTTCCTGGGAAATATTTATTGATTAAAATCAGGGAAAAATCATTAACAGAATTGAGTTTATAGCCAGACAAATGGATACTATTTTATTCTTCACAGAATATAGAGGTAGCGATACTATTGAATAGAGAAACGCTAAAAAATAAGCAAGAAATACCCCGTGTTACTGATTATCGACTTAAATGACAAAAATATATACATCCAACACACGATGATGTGTATTTTTCGAATCTTATCTACACTACTCATTCTTCTTCCTCTTATCTTTAGTTCCATTTTTAAACTATGTCAACCTTTTTCACAACTTTATTTCGACTTTCTTTTTTACTTTTTACATTGCTATGATACAATATTTTTAACAAGATTTTATTGTTTGTTAACTTTTTTCACGAAAAAGGAGAAAATCATGCGTTATGATTTCGGAAAGGTCTATAAAGAAATACGTGAGTCAAAGGGGCTGACCCAAGAAGAGGTCTGTGGGGGTGTTCTCTCAAGAACCAGCTTATCAAAAATCGAAAGTGGCAAGACAACCCCAAAATATGAAAATATGGAATTTCTTCTCCGTCAAATCAATATGAGTTTTGAAGAGTTTGAATATATCTGTCAACTTTATCAACCAAGTCAACGAACAGAAATCATGCAAACCTATCTCAATATGCGTTCCATTATTGGGACCGGCGATCTTGTCAATTTATTTCAAAAATGCCAAGACTATCTCAAGACCCACCACGATCTCCCTATAGAAGAAATCAGAGACATGTTGGAAATTGTCATTCATATCCGTCAACACGGGGCAGGGGAACTATCAGATCACGCAGAACAGGTTGCCAAAAAACTTTGGAAAAAAATTGAAAAACAAGATACATGGTATGAGAGTGACCTAAAAATCCTCAATACCATTCTTTTCAGTTTTCCCATTGAATACCTCCATCTCATCACTGGAAAAATCTTACAACGCTTGGAAATCTATAAAAACTATCCACATTTATATGAATTGCGAATGACAATTCTATTAAACCTTTCCACACTCTATCTATACAATCAAGATAAAAACATGTGTAAGCAAATCTGCTACACTTTACTGGAGGATGCCAAGAACAAGAAAAGCTATGATAGGCTTGCTATCTGCTATGTCCGTATTGGGATTTGTACAGACGATTCTAAACTTATCCAAAAAGGTTTCTCACTTCTAGAGCTAACCGAGGAAACTTCTATGCTGTCTCATCTCAAAAAAGAAGTAGAGACCTATTATCAACCAAAGAAATTATAAAAAAGTCGAGGGGGTTCCTCGACCTTTTCATATTATTCTGTTCGTTATTTCTTAATACCAGTCGTTGTTAAGCCAGAAATTTTTAGCTCTGCCAAGCCACATGGTGTGCTTACTACTATGTGTCCATGTCACCATGAATCGCCGAACGATTTAACGAGAAAGTATGACTTTTACGTTTATCCCAACTCAATTATGACATTTTTTTCAAAAGTCAATATATCTCACTTTTTTAACGACAAGAAAGAGGCTGATAATCTACCAACCTCTTGTTCTAAACCTATCAATCTAGCACTTTTTAGCTTCATTCGCTTTCTTAGCAACTGCAATCTGGTATTTCACTTGGTCAAATCCTGTACCTCCCAAGGAATTTCGTCTTTGAACAGCAGTTTTAGGTTGCAAGTATACATATATATCCTCGGCAATGAGGGAATGATAGGTTTGCAATTCCTCCAGACTCCAATCTTGGATATTTTTAGCAGACTTGATAGAGTCTAGCACTAATCTTCCCACAACCTCATGAGCTTCTCTAAATGGCAAGCCTTTCCCTGCCAAATAATCTGCCAACTCAGTTGCATTTGAAAAGTCCTTCTCTGTCGATTCTTGCATTTTTTCCTTGTTTACCTGCAAACTAGATAACATACCGGCCAACACATCAAGGGAATTTAAAATCGTTTCGACCGTATCAAACATTCCTTCCTTATCCTCTTGCAAATCCTTATTATAAGCTAAAGGCAAGGACTTCATGACTGTCAATAGTCCAAACAGATTCCCATAAACTCGACCAGTCTTTCCTCGAATCAACTCAGCCATATCTGGATTTTTCTTTTGGGGCATAATAGAGGAACCTGTTGTAAACGTATCTGACAAGGTAATGAATTGGTACTCAAAACTACACCAATTGATCATTTCTTCACAAAAACGGCTCATATGCATCATGAGTATACTGGCATTGGACAGAAATTCTAAGATAAAATCGCGGTCACTAACAGCATCCAAAGAATTTGTATAAGGTTGCTTAAACTCCAGCAAATCGCTAGACAATTGGCGATCAATGGGGAAAAGTCGTTCCTGCCAAAAGCTGCCGCACCTAGAGGGCATAGGTCTGTATGCTTCTGGTTAAATTCAAAAACGTTCACTGTCTCTTTTGAAACATATTGTAGTAAGCCATCAGATGGTGGGCTAAACTAATAGGCTGGGCATGTTGCAGATGGGTATAACCCGGCATGATCGTCTCCACATGATTTTCCGCCAAGTCTAATAAAACACCCTTGAGATGAGCCAGTTTATCTAGGACATGGTCTAGTTGTTCCTTGAGATATAAGTGCATATCTGTCGCAACTTGGTCATTTTCGAGAACGAGGCTGTATGTAATTTCCTGCAAGGGGACCAATTTTTTTCTGTCAGCAATACTTCCATATTCATATGAATATCTTCGTTTGCGATATCAAAGTCAAGTTGGCCTGCCTCTAGCTCTTCTAAAAGCTCTTTCAAACCTTCTTGAATCTTTTCTGACTCATTCAAACTCAAAATGCCCGTCTGGCCCAACATCTGAACGTGGGCTAAGGAACCAATCAAGTCAAATTGAGCTAATTTCTGGTCAAAAGATATACTCGCACCAAAGCGCTCTACCCAGTCTTCGACAGTACCTTCAAAGCGACCACCCCATAATTTTGTATTCTTAGCCATATCACATCCACCTCTCTATCCAATCGTCCTATTTGGCGCTTTTTTGAACCTCAGAATGAACCTTGGTTGGAAGTCCCCACAACTTAATAAAGCCAACAGCCGCATCTTGGTCAAAGGTATCCGCACTAGTATAAGTCGCCAAATTTTCATCGTAAAGTGAATTTGGTGATTTCCGAGCCACGACCTGAGCACTCCCCTTATACAGTTTAACTTTTGCAGTCCCATTGACAACTTTTTGAGTTTCTTTAATATAAGCAATCAAGGCTTGCGTAGCCGGACTAAACCACAAAGCATTATAAATGAGATTTGATAATTCATTTTCTATGATTGGTTTAAAATGAGCCACTTCTCTCACAAGCGTCAAGTCCTCAATCTCCTTATGAGCTGTCAGCAAGGTCACTGCACCTGGACACTCATAGATTTCTCTTGATTTAATTCCAACCAAACGATTTTCCACGTGGTCAATCCGTCCGACCCCATGTTTTCCAGCTATTTCATTGAGTTTTTGAATCAAATCTGCCAATTTCAACCCTTCTCCATTGAGGGAAACAGGGACACCCTCACTAAACTCAATATCAATGTATTCTGGCATATCTGGAGCTTGCTCTGGAGAAGATGTGATACCAAAGGCTTCTTCTGGAGCCTGATTCCATGGATTTTCCAAAATACCACACTCATTGGCACGTCCCCAAAGATTTTGGTCGACAGAGTAAGGATTGTCAAGGTCAGCAGGAACAGGTACCCCATTTTCCTTGGCATAATGAATTTCTTCCTCCCGAGACCATTTCCATTCACGAACTGGCGCAATCACTTTTAAATTGGGATCCAAGGCTGCAATCGATACTTCAAAACGTACTTGGTCATTCCCCTTACCTGTACAACCATGAGCAATTGTAGTCGCTCCTGTCTGATGCGCTATTTCAACCAATTTTTTAGAAATAAGAGGGCGGCTCAAGGCAGATACCAAGGGGTACTTTTGTTCATAATAGGCATGTGACTGAAGAGCCACTAGCACATAATCTGTAGCAAATTCGTCCTTAACATCAATGACATAAGATTCGACTGCCCCAACCTTGAGAGCCTTATCATGGATGAAATCCAAGTCTTTCCCTTCACCCACATCCATACAAACTGCAACAACATCATAATCTTTCTTTAACCAGGTAATAGCAACTGATGTGTCCAAACCGCCAGAATAGGCCAAAATTACTTTTTCTTTACTCATGTTCTTTTCCTTCTTTCTATTTTTCAATGGACGCTTTAAATGCATCCTCAATGAGTTTGTCTAATTCCCCAGACTCCTTCAACTTTTGAATGGTTTTATCGACTGCCTCTTTCAATTCCTTGCTATCTTTTTTCATGGCGACCGCATAAGAATCATCTTGCTCTTTTTCAAAATTGAGGTCTGCGATTGCTAAATCAGGATTATTTTCCACAAATCCCTTGGCAACAGGTTCTTCAAAGATAACGGCATCCACTTGCCCTGACTTTAAATCTGTAATTAAATTCCCATTTTTAGGCAGAGATACGAGGGAAGAATTTTGTAGCAAATCTTTCGCCATCGTCTCTTGAATCGAACCTTTCTGCGCTCCGACCTTTTTCTGCGCCAAGTCGTTGACAGACTGATAAGTGGCTAAATCAGATTTTTTGACAATGAGCTTATTTTTTGAAGTATAGTAGGGAGTTGAAAAATCGAACACCTTGCTCCGTTCATCTGTCTTAGAAACACCTGATATGGCAAGGTCAGCTTTTCCTGATTGAACACTAGCCAGTACATTGTCAAAACTCATGGGAGATAGTTCCAATTCGACACCTAGTTCTGTTGCGATAGCCTTTGGCTAATTCGATATCTGAACCCACAATCTGATTTTTCCCATCAACCACTTTTTGGTATTCAAATGGAGCAAAATCTGGATTGAGGGCTACAACCAATTTTCCTTTGGACTTGATGGCTTCAATTCCAGCCGATTGATTGTTACTACAAGCAAATAGTAGGGGGAGCATCACTAAACCAAACATCGTCATCAACACCTTCTTCATCTTATTCATAACAAAGCCTCCTTTATGTTTATTCCTTTTTTTAGTTGTATAAATAATACATCCTATCCTCATCGTTTGTCAAGCCTAAATTGAAAAATTTTTTCAATTTAAAACAAAAACCTAGAAATACTACATAAAAAATGTCATTCCTAGGCGTATTTATGCTATTTATCTCTGGGAAGCATAGAGTATTCAGTCAGTCAAAAAGGAGCTGAACGAACTCATTTTCCCTCGCCCAATTCAATGATACGATGACATTGTTGGGCTACATAAAGCATCGTGGGTCACAATAATGACTGTTTTCCCTCTCGATTCATCTCTAAGAGAAACTTCAAGACCAAATCTCTATTTTTCAGGGTCCAGCGAACCTGTCGGCTCATCGGCTAAAATCAGCTGGCTGGGTTTTTAAGATGGCTCTAGCAACTGCAATTCGTTGTTGCTCCCCACCAGACAACTCGGAAACCTTTTGATGCAAAGTAGCTGACAAACCTACTCTCTCTAAAATCTCTTCCACCTTTTTGAGCTTGTCTTTCTTAGACAATTTCACATATTTCAGTGCCAGCATAAGATTGTACTCGACCGTTTCATCATCAATCAGGGCAAAATTTTGAAACAGATAAGAGATATGTTCACGGATTATTGTTTGCGACTTAGCAGAATTAACCGCTAGATTTGTCTGGCCAAAAATCTCATACCGTCCGCTATAATCACCATCTATCAAACCTAATAAATTTAACAAGGTCGACTTACCACTACCACTTTTTCCAACGATGGCAACCAAATCTCCCTGATCAATCCTGAGAGATAAGTTATCCAAAATCACTTTTCCCCCAATGGTTTTGGTAATATTTTTCAACTCAATCATAAGATGCCCCCTTTCAATAACTCTACTAGACTTCTTTTCTCCATCCTAGAAGCCAAGGCTAGCACAAATAGTATATCCAAACATGTAAAACCTGCAAACAGCAGGAGTGGCAAGAGCGCATGGGCAAAGAAAATCAAGACTAGAAGAGGGAGACTATAGCCCAGCAAGAGCAGAACGAGGAGAGGACGGTAGCGATCGACCAGTTTCCACCCCATAAACTTCTTGGTAATGATATCCCTGCGCTTCAACAAGAAAGTAGTAACGAGTAAAAAGTAGGAGACAATCATACTGAGAAGAGCAAATAAGGCAAAAAGAACGTTAAAATTACGAACAGAATCCCGATAGGTATCGATCATCTCCTCTTGAATTGCTTGAATCGATGAAAATTTTAAATAGCTACCATCAGATAAGTTATCGACTAACTCTGTAATCACTTTTTGATTTTGTTCTGTATTTTCAATTTTCATCGGGTTGTTTAAACCTGTCGTTGACAAGTGAGTCTTTTCTTCCCACATCATGTCTTGATCATTTACCAGACTAATGATTGGATTGTGGAGATTTTCCTTTCGCTCATTATTATAAGGGAAGAAAGACCAATCTCCTTCATAGTAGGCAATTTCTACATCCATATCTTCTATTGTTTGCTTTTGCTGATCTTCATACCTCAGAGAAAGATAGGCGATGGATTTTCCCAAGAACTGATTCTTGCCTTCTTGTCCTTTGTCACTGGCTGGCAACAAAATCACCTTTTTAGTGCCGGCATCTGGTAACTTTGAATCCCTTGCTCTTTAGAAAATTGCTATTAGCATAGTAAACATCTACCTTATCAGGCAGTTGGTAGTTCTGCACTTGTTCTGCTTTGATGACTGGTTTGATAGGAAGACTCGTACTTCGCACATAGTTTACTTGTGTTTTTGCTAGCAAATCTTGATAAAATTGGTAGAAATAATCTGTAGATTTCCCTGAACCTGCTAGCTCTTCTTGCCACAGGTTATCATTGAGTTTGAAGGTTTCCAAGGTCAGGTAATTTCCTTGGCTTACCCACTGTTGCTGATAAGCAAGTTCTTTGTTTTCTTGTTCTAGACTTCTGCCCACCCCAATCAGTAAGGCCGTCAGTAAAATAGTTGTCCCTATTTTCATCACATAATTGAAGATGAGACCAAGTTTGACAGATGAAAAACCTTTCAACATGGAACTGACTGTCATTTTCTGAATCATCAGGTAGGTCAGCCAACTGATGAACAAATACAACTGTAAAAGCAGAAATTGGGATAAGAGTAAACTTGGGAACAGAAGTTTTGGTCTGTAGTCCAGCACTAAAAATAGTCCCAAGTCAATGATAAGACTTCCACCCAAGAGAAGATAAAAATTAGTCTTTACAAAACCAGCTAAAATCGCCCTGCTTTGGAAACCAAGTAACTTTTGAACCCCCACTCGTTTCATCTCCATCATCGGCTGATAAACTGTCATTAAAATCACAAGCAAGATTGCCAAGATAAAGATAATGATAGATAGTAACAACTCTTGATTTAGCACTCCAACCTGACTTCGGTAAGTGGGTTCTAATAAAATCGTCTTATCTATCTGGAAAAAATCACTCCACTTTTGTAGAATGGTATCGCGATTTATCTCTTTGCTGGAGGTAATCATGTAGCGCCCATTTACAGTATGGGATTTATCCTCAATATAGGATTGGAAGGTCTGGAGTCGAATGAGCTTCACCTTTAAAAAGGTGGGAATGGTTCCTAGATTATTGGGAAGATCCTGGTTGCTGTAGACTCCCTTCTCATTCTTTGAAAAATCAAGAGAAGTCAGACCGAACTCCTGATAGGGGAAGGTTTCCTTATTAAAAACACCAGCCTTGACGGCCTCATCGCCATTATCTACTTTGATAATAGAGACCTTGTCTTGACTTGCAACCTCTTCAAAAAACTGGAGAATCGTTTCTGTCGGTTTAGTGACATCTTTCAAGTACAAGTCAAATGAATAAGTTGTCTTGCCCATCTCCTGAATCCGCACTATTTCTCGTGTAACATTTACATTCAGGACAAAAAACGTAGTACACAGCAAGAGCAGGAGCATACAAAGATGACTGATTTTTTTCATAGAGATACCTCCCGTGAAGAGACGAAACTGGAAAAAAAACTAACTTTCCAATAAAGCCACACAGTGATTCTCTCAGCTTAATTGTGTTCAAGGCTGAAAACACTGTGTGGTTTTTGAATGTTTAGAGGTTAGTTTTTTGAGCAATCGTCTATCAAAATGTCCGTTTATCTGTCAATAATCCGAGAAAATCTTGTCGTTTCAAGTCGGAGAAATGTTTGGTAGAAAGACTTCCTTTTTGAAGTCCATCATCTCTAACCTGCAAATAATAGCTATGTTGGCTTGTTTTAATTGTCAAAAAATCGCCCAATATAAAAACATTTTTCCAGTTGCGAATCTCAAATTCTTTTATCTCTGATTTGGAATGCGGATAAGTCCTTGTCGCAAATCACGATGATGCTCACTTGTGAAAGTCATCCCATTCCCAATATTTCTTATCAGTAGTTCATCTGGAGTTACCATCACCAGCGCTATTTTAGTTAAGAAAATTTCAACTGTTGGTGGTAAAATCGCTAGATTAAACCAAGGGTGTAAGTAGCGATAAGCTAAGAAATAGTTAGGTTCCTCACCCAATCCTAGTTGTTTATATAAGGCCTTGACCTCACTATCTAACCTCGCTTCAAAAGACACATCCGAATGCGCTTCTTCCTTCTTCTGATTAAAATAACGCATCCAGACTAGAAAATATATAAAGACTATAATAAATATTCCTGATAAGAGATATTTTACATTGTAGTTCATCACTTAACCTCCTGATTCACGACTTAATCTAACCAACATAGGGTAGGGGATAACTTATATCATAGTATATTGAAATTAGAACAAGACGTATTGCTTTTTTTAGAGAATAGCTAAAAAGCAATACGAATATCTTAATTATGTTGTCTCTTCCTAATTCAATCTACTATAAAAATACTTTTTCCTACTATATGCGAACTAAGTTCCCCAACAAGAGATAGCATTTAATGCTACTCCTGCTACAACAACAGCTACATTAAATTTAGCTAATTGAGATGGTTTTAATACAGATTTAGCAATACGTCTTATTATATTAACCGCTTCTCCATAATTTTGAGATACCGAAAGCATTTGTTAATAGTTCTATCATATTTTTACCTTGCAGTGCATCCCATATAATTCCACCAAATGGTACGGAATTTATGACTACACAAGCCGCATATGCTCCTAAATCACGAGTCATACTTGGCAATACATAATTTTTCAAAAATAAACTTCCCTTCTAAGCCGATATCTCCTGGTAGTTCTGCCCTTGCTTTTTAGAGCATAGAAATCAGTTATAACGTATCTCTTTGTAGCCAAATCAACATGTCCAGCTTCCTCTAAATAGAATTTCAAAGCTTTCAATCGCCTGTTCTGTCTGCTCTTGTTCGCTCAAGACAGCAGTTTGTCTTGTTGTCTGTTTCAGACGCATAAAATGCTATTTCCGACAGAGAAGAGCAATCCAAATATCATAATAAAAACCATACTTACTTTTAATTAATTTATGAGTCATTTTACTTCTCCTATTTAAGCTTACAAAAATAAAATCCTTCGGTTATCAATATATGAAACAATAAACCTTATAGTCCATTGGACTCACCTTCCTTCTTTACTAAAACAGAAATCATCACATCGGCCATCTCCATGGGGAAAAACCGTAGCAATGCTAAATAAGAAAGCAAGAACAACTAAAAAGCGAAAAACTTTTTATTCATACTTTTTTCCCTCCTATCTGTATTTTTGTATCTATAGTATACCTCTTATTTATTCTATTTTAAAAATTAGTTAACTTTTTCACACATTATTTTAGTTTTTCTTTTTTTACTATTCCTGTTATTATGATACAATATTTTTTTAATAGGATTTTTATTATTTGTTAACTTTTTCACAAAAAGGAGAAAGCCCATGCGTTATGATTTCGGAAAAAGTCTATAAAGAAATACGTGAATCAAAAAAGGATTGACCCAAGAAGAGGTCTGTGGGGAGGTTCTCTCAAGAACTAGCTTATCAAAAATTGAAAGTGGTAAAGCAACTCCCAAATATGAAAATATGGAGTTTCTTCTCCGGCAAATCAATATGAGTTTTGAAGAGTTTGACTATATCTGCCATCTCTATCAACCGAGCCAACGAACAGAAATCATGCAAACTTATCTCAATATGAGTTCTATAATTGGTAGTAGTAGTCTAGTTCATTTTTTTGAAACATGCCAAGACTATCTCAAAACCCACTACGACCTGCCTATAGAAGAAATAAGGGATATGCTGGAAATTGTCATTCATATCCGTCAACATGGTACAGAGCAACTGTCAGACCAAGTGAAACAGACTATCACAAAACTTTGGGAAAAAATTGAAAAACAAGATACATGGTATGAGAGTGACCTGAAAATCCTCAATACCATTCTTTTCAGTTTTCCCATTGAACACCTCCATCTCATCACTGGAAAAAAATATTGCAACGCTTGGAAGTCTATAAAAACTACCAACATTTATATGACTTACGAATGGCAATCCTACTCAATCTGTCCACCATTTACTTATACAATCAAGACAAAAACATGTGTCAACAAATCTGCTATACTTTACTAGAGGATGCCAAGAAAAAGAAGCACTACGATAGACTTGCTATCTGCTATGTCCGTATCGGGATTTGTAGGGATGACGCTAGACTTATCCAAAAAGGTTTCTCACTTCTGGAGCTGACCGAGGAAACTTCTATGCTGTCTCATCTCAAAAAAGAAGTAGAGATCTATTCTCAACCGAAGGAAATATAAAAAGTCGAGGGATTTCCTCGACCTTTTCATATTATTCTGTTCGTTAGTTCTTAATACCAGCCATTGTTAAGCCAGAAGTTTTTAGCGGCTGTCCATGAACCGTAACGTCCTGCAACATAGGCATCTGCTACACGTTCTTGGTTTTCAGCTGAGTAGTCACCGTTCAAGTATGAATCTGTCAATTGGTAACGTCCGATATAACGTCCGTTTGTAGCTGTGTAGCTACCGCCTGATTCTTTTTGAGCGATCCATTCTTTGGCTTCTGCTTCAGATCCGCTTACAGTTGAAGCAACTGTTTCTTCTGCTACTGCTTCGCTTGCTACTGGAGTTTCTTCCTCTACCTCTGTAGTTTCTGTCACTGTGGCTAAAACAGTTTCATCTTGAGCAGCTGGTGCTGCATAAGTCGTTGAAGCTGGTGCTGCTGGCGCTACAGGACCGTCGATAACCAACTCTTGACCAACATAAATCAAATGAATGTTGTCAATGTGGTTGTTTTCTGCCAATTTTTCAACTGTTGTGTTGTGAGTTTCAGCGATTTCTGAAAGTGTATCACCTTCTTTAACAGTGTAAGTTGATGATTCTTGAGCAGATACAATTGATGGAGCAAATACTGCGAACAAAGCAGCTACTCCTGCAAGAGTTGTTTTAATCTTTTTAGTTGTTGATTTCATATTCGAAAAATTCTCCTTCTTTCTATAGTTCTATCATACCCTTTAAATATTACTGTTTCTTAACACTTTTATGTAGAAATATTACAAAAATTATTTTTTTATTTCCCTAAATAATGTGTTTTTGTCATAAAAGATACTATTTTTATGCTATTTGAGGTATTAGAAAGGTTTTCATCCGCAATTAAAGTCAAGACCCTCATTCTTTTGATATAATAGAGATAAGAATTTTTATAAGGGGAAACTGATGAAATCACTTCGTTTTCAATCTGTCTTTGATATCATCGGACCAGTTATGATTGGCCCATCTAGTAGCCATACCGCTGGCGCTGTTCGTATTGGGAAGATTGTCTCTTCCATTTTTGATGATACTCCGACAGAAGTTGAATTCCAACTTTTTAACTCATTTGCCAAAACCTATCGTGGTCACGGAACAGACCTAGCCCTTGTTGCAGGTATTTTAGGCATGGATACAGATGATCCTGAAATCCCAAACAGTCTGGAGATTGCCCACAAACGTGGCATCAAGATTGTCTGGACCATTCAGAAAGACAGCAATGCCCCTCACCCTAATACCACTAAAATTACCGTTAAAAATGCGCACAAGACCATTAGCGTGACTGGTATTTCTATCGGGGGAGGGAATATTCAGGTAACCGAACTCAATGGCTTTGCCGTCTCCCTCAATATGAATACACCGACTATCATCATCGTTCATCAAGATATTCCAGGTATGATTGCCCTCGTAACAGAGGCCCTTTCCCGCTATGGTATCAATATCGCCCAGATGAATGTCACTCGTGAAAAAGCTGGTGAAAAAGCTATTATGATTATCGAAGTCGATAGTCGCAACTGTGATGAGGCCATCGAAGAAATTCGAAAAATTCCTCATCTCCACAATGTCAATTTCTTTAAATAGGAGGAAGCATGTTTTATTCTATCAAAGAATTGGTCGAGCAAGCAGATCTGGACTTTCAAGGGAATGTCGCAGAACTCATGATTACAACAGAGTTTGAATTGACTGGTCGCGAACGAGAAGAAGTCCTCCTTCTCATGGAACGTAATCTGGAAGTCATGAAAGCCTCTGTCCAACTCGGCCTCAATGAAAATAAATCTCGTAGTGGCCTGACAGGTGGAGATGCTGCCAAATTGGATCACTACATCAAAAACGGAAAAACTCTATCAGATTACACGATTCTCTCTGCTGCCCGAAATGCTATCGCAGTCAATGAGCACAATGCAAAAATGGGCTTGGTCTGCGCTACTCCAACCGCTGGAAGTGCTGGCTGTCTACCATCCGTTCTCACTGCTGCTATTGAAAAATTAGACCTCAGCCACGAGCAACAGCTGGATTTCCTCTTTGCTGCCGGTGCCTTTGGACTAGTCATCGCAAACAATGCCTCTATCTCAGGTGCTGAAGGTGGCTGTCAGGCCGAGGTTGGTTCGGCCTCTGCTATGAGTGCTGCAGCCTTGACTCTAGCTGCCGGTGGAACACCTTATCAGGCCAGCCAGGCCATTGCCTTTGTCATTAAAAATATGCTGGGCCTCATCTGTGACCCTGTGGCCGGTTTGGTTGAAGTTCCCTGTGTCAAACGTAATGCCATGGGAGCAAGCTTTGCTTTCATCGCAGCAGACATGGCCCTGGCAGGTATCGAATCTAAAATCCCTGTGGATGAAGTGATCGATGCCATGTACCAAGTGGGGCAAGCATGCCAACTGCCTTTCGTGAAACAGCTGAAGGTGGACTTGCTGCCACCCCTACTGGTCGTCGCCTCCAAAAAGAAATTTTCGGAGAATAAGTTTATCAAATAGGAGAAACCATGACCTCTATCACAGCGATTTTTTTCGATCTGGATGGAACCCTCGTTGACAGTTCTATCGGGATTCACAATGCCTTTACCCATACCTTTAAAGAGCTAGGAGTACCTAGCCCTGATGCCAAAACGATTCGTGGTTTTATGGGACCACCTCTCGAAAGTAGTTTTGCGACCTGCCTTCCCAAAGACCAAATTTCTGAAGCCGTACAGATATACCGTTCTTACTACAAGGAAAAAGGTATCCATGAAGCTCAACTATTTCCTCAGATTGTAGACTTGCTTGAGGAGTTATCGAGCAGTTATCCACTCTACATCACCACTACAAAGAATACTCCAACCGCTCAGGATATGACTAAAAACTTGGGCATCTATCATTTCTTTGATGGCATTTATGGTTCCAGCCCTGAAGCACCCCATAAGGCCGATGTCATTCGCCAAGCCTTGCAGATACATCAACTAGCGCCAGAACAAGCCATCATCATCGGAGATACCAAGTTTGATATGCTTGGAGCTCAAGAAACAGGCATTCAGAAATTAGCCGTCACTTGGGGATTTGGAGAGCAAGCAGATTTGCTAAACTATCAGCCTGATTATATCGCCCACAAACCCTTAGAGGTTTTGGCGTATTTTCAATAACATAGACTGGGTGACAACCCCATTTCAGAAGAAAATGAAGTAAATCTCTACATAACAAAACGCATATTACCAAGGTTCTTATGAACAACTTGATAATATGCGCTTTTCTTTTTTATTCAACGTGGGTTGTTTGATTGGCAAAGGCGATAATGGCTTGCTTCAATTCATCTCCACTGAGAGTGCGGAACTCTTCAATTTTTTGATTGATGGATTCTAAAGGCATGACATTAACCTTACCAACGAAAATCTTATCCATAACTTGGTTATCAACGAGTTCGGTTGATACTAAGAGTTCTTCGTAGAGTTTTTCACCTGGACGGATTCCAACTTCAACGATTGGAATTTCGCTCTCAGTGTGTCCACTTAGAAGGACCATTTTCTTGGCCAAGTCATAAATCTTGACTGGTTTACCCATATCAAGGATAAAGACTTCCCCATCCTTGGCATAAGCACCAGCGTGAATAACCAAACGGCTAGCTTCTGGAATGGTCATAAAGTAACGGGTCATGCGGAAGTCTGTCACCGTTACAGGCCCACCTTCAGCAATCTGGCGTTCAAAGACTGGAATGACACTACCACGGCTACCAAGAACATTCCCAAAACGAACTGCACAGTAGGTCGATTGGCTACGTTGGTTAAAGCCAGTGACAATCAACTCAGCCACGCGCTTGGTTGCTCCCATAACATTTGGTGGATTAACCGCCTTATCTGTCGAAATCATAACCATCTTAGGTACTTTGGCTTCATCAACAGCTCTAGCAACATTGTAAGTTCCACGAATGTTATTTTTGAAGGCTTCTTTTGGATTGCGCTCCATCATAGGAACGTGCTTGTGAGCAGCCGCATGATAAACAATAGCTGGCTTGTACTGCTCAAAGACTTGCAAGAGGCGGTCATAGTCTTGAATGTCTGCAATAACAGGTACATAATCAATCCCTTGGAACTTGCGAATCAATTCATGATAAACAAGGTAGATTGAATTTTCCCCGTGACCGAGCAAGACGATGCGTTCAGGATTGAAGCGGCTAACTTGGCGACAGATTTCAGAACCGATTGAGCCACCAGCACCTGTAACCAAGATTGTTTTTCCAGTTAGTTCTGTACCCAGACGCGATTCGTCAAGACGAATTTCCTGACGACCTAAAAGGTCCGTAATATCAATTTTTTGGAAGCCAGTACCTGCTTGGTGAAGTCCCTGAACAACGGTTTCAACCTTAGGCATCTTGTAACATTTGACACCCAGCTTATTACACATCTGCAAGATACGCTCATATTCTGACGGGTCAAGTGACGGAATCGCAACGATGACACGCTCGATTTGGTGGCGTTTGGCTAATTCTGGCAGATCATCATATGAACCCAAAACAGGGATTCCACCAAGTTTTTGACCCTTTTTCTTAGCATCCTTATCCAAAAATACCGACCAGTTCCAAATCACTGGTTGGATGTTGGTAACTATCCATAAAGAGGGCCCCACCATCACCAGCACCAATCAAGAAGGTTCGACGGTGTTCTCCATCGCCACTTCCTTTTTTGCGTCTAGAGTAGATTAACTGCCAAGTAATCCGTGGCAATAAAATCAAGAAGGTACTCAACAAGATAAAGAGAATGATGAAACGGATGGAAAAGAGTGGCAAGAAGGCATAGCAGATACTATATGACAAGACGCTGCTCGCGGTCACACCAAAAAAGATTTTCATAAAGTCCGTAATCTTGCTGTAACGACTAATACTAGCGTTCAACCCCCAAAATCCAATCATCAATTGATAGAACAGGAAGGCCAAACTCGTATAGATAATGTAGTCAACAGGTGCTGGATTAATCAGCCCATAAAATAAAATATAAGATACAATGATGGAAACCACCATACTGAAAAATATCAAATATTCCCCAGAAAACCTGTTTTTGTTGTTTATTTAAAATTTCCACCAGATCAATCACATAATCTGTGAGTTTTTTATTCATAGAAATTTACTCCTCCTTAAAAGAGCTGGATATTTATATTGTTATTATAACACTTTTTATCCAGTTTACGATTTGCTACAATCTTTTACTTGCTTTTTCGTAACAGTTTCATAAAAATAAACTGTCGGACAAATCCTGGGACAAAGGGCAACAACCATCTGAATGGCAACACTCTTGGCATATTCCATGTAAGAAATTTGTCCTCTCTTCAGCATCCGTTGACGAGCATGACGATAGAGTTTGAGGTAACGCAGTCCCCCACGACGCTCAAACATCCCTGCTCCGACACGAACCTTACACAAGATTTGATCCAGATTTCCAGTCTTGGCTCCTGCAGCAATCATGTTGAGCCAGAGGAGGTCATCCTCCATATAAAGGCCATCCTCATAGTTGCCTGCCTTGAGAACCATATCCTTCTTGAACATGACAGTCATGTGGTTAAAGGCACTTCTCATCCTTTGATAAGCCACAATATCTGCATGTTGAGTCGGAACACGACGGTAAGAAACAATCTCATCAGGATTATCAATAAACTCTGCAATATGTCCACCTAATAGGTCGAGCTTGTCCTTCTCCATTAACTGAACCTGTTTCTCAAAACGATCTGGAACAGCTATATCATCCGTATCCATACGAGCGATAATATCATACTGACACTGCAAAACACCCTGTCGAAGAGCCAGACCCAAACCTTGATTCTGCTCAAGAGGATAGCGTTTCACTGGAATATCAGACTCAACTTCAAGCTGGTCTAATACCTGATAGAGCTCAGGTGTCAAAGGCCCATCCTCAACCAGAACCAATTCGCTCGGTTTCAGGGTCTGATTTTGAACACTCTCAATAGCATCCTTTAAAAATGTCGGATTTTCCTTGATATAGACCGACATCAATACGCTGATTTTTTGCTTTTCAGACACAGTTTTTCTCCAATGTATAGATTTCCTTCCACTATTTTATCATAATTTTCAAGACTTTCCCATTTTTATCTTGAAAGCCAGAAACCTTACTTGACATTATAGGGAAAAAACCTTAAAATAAGCTGTTATTAAAATCAGCTAGAAGAGGTATTATATGAAAAAGCAATCACTCTTTTTTGTTCCAGGTATTATCCTAATTGGTGTTTCCTTGCGGACTCCTTTTACTGTTTTACCCATTATTTTGGGAGATATTTCGCAAGGTCTGGGGGTAGAAGTTAGTTCACTTGGTGTCTTGACCAGCCTTCCTCTCCTCATGTTTACCCTCTTCTCACTATTTTCTACCCGACTGGCTCAGAAAATCGGCTTAGAGCATCTCTTTACCTACAGCCTTTTCTTCTTGACTATCGGTTCTCTGATTCGACTAATCAATCTGCCCCTGCTCTATCTAGGAACCTTGATGGTTGGGGCAAGTATCGCAGTCATCAATGTTCTGCTTCCTAGTCTCATCCAAGCCAATCAACCAAAGAAAATTGGTTTTCTGACCACCTTATATGTAACTTCTATGGGGGTTGCGACGGCTCTGGCTTCCTATCTAGCAGTGCCTATTACACAAGCAAGCTCTTGGAAAGGACTTATCATCCTCCTCACCCTGCTCTGCCTAGCAACTTTTTTTGGTCTGGCTGCCTAATCACCGCTATAATCACAGACTGGCTCCACAAACCAAACAAAAAAAGCAAAACAAAGGTCATGCGTAATAAACAGGTCTGGGCAGTGATTGTCTTTGCAGGTTTTCAATCCTTGCTCTTTTTACACTGCTATGACCTGGCTACCTACCATGGCTATCCACGCAGGCCTATCCAGTCACGAAGCTGGCTTGCTGACATCTATCTTCTCGCTGATTAGCATCCCTTTTCAATGACCATCCCAAAGCCTGACAACCAGCTTGTCTACTCGCAACCGTCAGCTTATGCTCATTCTGGTTTCACTAGCTGGTGTAGTCGGCATTTCCATGCTCTTTTTCCCAGTCGGTAATTTCTTTTACTGGCTTGCCATCCATCTCCTCATCGGAACCGCAACCAGCGCCCTCTTCCCTTATCTCATGGTCAACTTTTCACTCAAGACAAGCGCCCCTGAAAAGACAGCCCAATTATCTGGCCTTTCTCAAACAGGAGGCTATATCCTAGCAGCCTTTGGGCCAACCCTCTTTGGTTACAGTTTTGACATTTTCCACTCTTGGGTACCAGCTGTAGTTGCCCTCTTGCTCGTAGATATCCTGATGACTATCTCACTCTTTATAGTAGATCGCGCGGATAAAATTCTTTAATTATTCTAAAATACTTCTCAGATATAAATAATGCAAAGCCAGACTCTGTCTGGTTTTTTAGCTTCATTCCTTTTCAAATAAAGAGAAGTATCCAGCCAACCACTGCCCCTATCTAAAAAAATGGTATAATATTATTAGACAAAGTCCTAGATACAACTTGTTTAGATTAGAACAGTATGGGAACCTAAAAAATTATTACTTTTTGGAATTGAAGTCCGGCATAGTTATTGATAGACCAGAGATCTATCTGAAGTAAAATCTTGAATCAACTTTAACTGTTTCAACGCCATTAAGAAGAGTTAATTTGATAAAAAAATCTCAATTGTCCAAGGACTATAAAAACATTTAAGGAGAAATTGATATGTTCGCAAAAGCTGGAGACGTCTATTGCGTTTACAATACCCATCTAAAAAAATACACAGCTTGTCAAATAACGAAGTTAGAAGAGAAAGGAGAAAAGCTAAAGGCTATCCTTCTGTCATTAGACTGGGTAGGAGAACAACCTCTTAAAGAAGAAGAACTATCCTCATTGAAGCCACTCTACAAAGATTTTATGTACTGGGAACGAGGCCTACACCTAAGTTATGTAGATATTAATGTCCCAGCCAATTATATTTTTATCGGAAATAGATCACCTTTAACGACTGAAAGCACCAATGCATATGAGGTTTCTTGGGGAAATGGCTACGACGTTTATAGGCAACTAAAATGGCAAGAAATACCAAAAGAAAAAAGAGACTTCTTTAAAAAGGCGGATAAGAGCAAGGAAAAGGTCCTATTTCTAGGGGAAGAATGTGCTATTTCTAGGCAAAATCTGAATAGTAAACTGACAGAGTTTGATGATGCTCTGGAATTGAAGGTTTTCCCTTGCTTGTCTGAACTGATCTTAAACAAATGGCCTCAAAATTTATACGAGTATCTACAGTTCAATCCATTTTTGAATGTGATAAAGCTTGAAAACCATGAACAAACAAAGTTAGATTTCTCTCATACATATCTACGTAGACTGACCCTTGATATGACCGGCGTAAAGGAACTTCAATTAAACGATAATTTGGAAGAATTAATTTTAATTGGCGACTTTAACGAAAACTGTCAGATCCAAGCCAAAGAAAATGGAGCTAATTTACGGTTACTGCTTCATAAATCTGTGCCCATAGTCCAGGGATTAAAAGATTTAGGGGCTCTACATTGCTCAGGTATTCTGGAAATCGATTTTGCACAAGTCTTGAGTTGCTATCCTAAACTTAGGGAATTGAGATTGTGGGGAAAACCAGGAAACATCCGTAATTTCTATAAATTATCAGAATTCAAAGAACTAGCCGTTTTTCAACCGTCGACCTGTTTGGCTTTACCGCAGAAGATATTCCTAGACCAGAAGATTTACCGAAACTAAACATGTTTTTGGATGAGTAGCTTACCCGAAGATGCCGCTAAAGTAGCTAAAAACATATTATAAAAAAACAACAAGAAAAGGGACTAAATCTCTGGATTCAAAAACCTAGAAAATCTGAATGGCTGGCACAAAACTTGAACAATCCATTTCGTTCATGGGATGGACAAGAGAATATCTCAGCCGCAAACGCAAAAAAGGCAGCTACTCTATATAAAAAGACGAGAGCTGGTATTAGCAAGCTCGTTAAGAGTTCAGCTGACGAAATGATGCAACAAGTCACTGACTTAGTAAGAGTTTATACCGAAGGCTTTAATAAAATGGACAAGCGTAACTGTTTTATTGAAACAAGCGAACGGGAGGACATCTACACTGCTCTTGTTGATCTTTTAAATTTGATACCAGCTGAATTCAATATCAATAAAGAAAAACTGTTACAAGTATTTGACGAGCTAAGGGATTTTTAGATTGAAAGTTTGCTTAAGTCAATGTTTAAAATGGAGACTATTATGACTCGCTTTATACAAAATATCACAATAGAAAATCGGCAAGTCGACAGGGAAAATTTGTTTGCAATCGGTTATTGTCCAGAGATAGCAAAACATCTACTGTGTGTTCATATCTCTTGGATTGCAGGCTACGACCGCTATTATGAGTTGGATGAAGGTGATTGGGCTCTCTTTGAAATTGAACGGGAAACATTTCTCAAAAAATATGAAAAAGAAATCAAGGCACATCTGACTGAAAGATTGATTGGTGCTGGGGCGTTGAGGGATTATGATTTTAGATGTTTGCCTGATGACATCCTAGAAAGCTTGGATAAATACCCTCCATTTGAAGGCTATGTCTATCAAGATGGCTTACTCTGTCCCCGAATCAAGATTGAAGACAGGTATTTTAATCTTCCTCCGATTTACGATAAAGAGTACAGATAGTAATTGCATCAAGATTCGGATAGAGATACATAAATGTATATAAACAATAAGTGTTGAAACAATTATATCGGTGGTAGTGATGGACTGGAGAATCTCGCCCTTTGTAAAATAACTACCCGAGAATACTCAGGAGGTTGCCATGGCAATAGACGGAGTAAAGATTATAGACAGCGATGATGCTTACGATATTTATAACACCATAGTGGGAAGATATAAAAATGGCGAAAATATTGCTAAGATAATCGAAGATATTTTAAATGATGAAAATAATTTGTATAGATGATTTTTATACTGAGATTTATTGGACAGCCTTTGCCTACTCCTTGTGGAAGATTGGACATTTACCAGAAGACATAAAAAATAAAACTCTCAAAATCATCGAAAAAGGAGCGGATAAGTTCTGGCTTGAAATTGACAGCAAAGCATTGAAACAAAGACAGAAAGTACTTGATAAACTAGCTATTCAGCTACAAAGTGTCAATCCGAAACCTCTTAAAGTTCCAAAGGCAAAAACAAAGAGGGAGCCGTACTTTAAGGTAGGAGATGTGCTTGTGGTTCAATTTGAAAATGAATACGGAGTCGGTTTTGTTTCAGATCTCGACCAAAGTACGAGAAAAATAGAATATCACCTAGCCTTTACAAGGTTGCTACAAAAGAATAAGCCCACTATGACGGATTTTTTGAATAGCGAGATTGCTTGCAAGATGAATAATAGACAGTATGCTATTGATACTGACTGTTGGTTTAATCACAAGGATTTGGGGCTTTTACTAGATAAATTTGAGAAGATTGGTAAGGTCATATTAGAAGATTATGTTCTGTGGACTTTAGCACCTGCCTGCACCTTGGGTGATATCTATGAAGAAATCACAGCGAGTAAGAGAGCCCGAGGTCTTCGTTTTATGGAGACGTATAAATTGATAAAAGCTATGGAATAAATGAGAAGATAAGGGTTTAGATGGGAAAGGAATCTGTTTCAAAGCATGTCCTAGATTATACATCATGATTCTAGCTTATCTTTAAAATATAAATTTCTGTGAAATAGCTGATGTTAGTTCCTCTAAACTTCTAGTTTTTAGCTAGAAGTTTTTTTATATAAAAATTTTTACATTTCTCTTGACAGGGCTTTCTTTTAGATGTACAATGTATGTGTAGAAAAATTATATATAAAAATCTTATACATTAGAAAAGGAGGTTTCTCATGTACTTTCCAACATCCTCTGCCTTGATTGAATTTCTCATCTTGGCCGTACTGGAAAAAGGGGATTCTTATGGTTATGAGATTAGCCAAACCATTAAGCTAATCGCTAATATCAAAGAATCCACACTCTATCCCATTCTCAAAAAATTGGAAGGCAATAGCTTTCTGACAACCTATTCTAGAGAGTTCCAAGGTCGCATGCGCAAATACTACTCCTTGACAAACGGTGGTATAGAACAGCTCTTGACCCTAAAAGATGAATGGACACTCTATACAGACACCATCAATGGCATCATAGAAGGGAGTATCCGCCATGACAAGAACTGAATACCTGACTCAGCTAGAACTCTATCTCAAAAAACTGCCTCAGGCTGACCAAATTGAAGCCATGGACTATTTCAGAGAACTCTTTGACGATGCTGGAGTCGAAGGAGAAGAAGAACTCATCGCTAGTTTGGGAACTCCCAAAGAAGCAGCTCACGAAGTTCTCTCGAATCTTCTCGATAAAAAAATCAATGAGGCACCCGCTCAAAAGAATAACCGACAAATTTTGCATATCGCCTTGTTAGCCCTACTTGCAGCACCCATCGGTATTCCTTTAGGAATCGCCATTCTCTTGGCTCTTTTCGCAATCTTTGTGGCCGCTTCGAGCGTCATCTTGGCTTTCTTTGTAGTTTCCATACTTGGTATCATCGGTGGATTCCTATTTTTAGTTGAAAGTTTCACTGTTCTCGCCCAAGCCAAATCAGCCTTTATCTTGATTTTCGGTTCTGGTTTACTAGCCATCGGTGCTTCTTCACTAGTCTTACTAGGTATTTCCTATGTAGCCCGCTTCTTCGGCCTACTCATTGTTCGCCTGGTGCAATTTGTTCTCAAAAAAGGAAAGAGAGGTGACCAGCATGCGTAAATGGACAAAAGGATTTCTCATTTTTGGTGTGGTGACTACCGTTATCGGCTTTATCCTGCTTTTTGTAGGTATCCAATCTGACGGAATCAAGAGCCTACTTGCCATGTCTAAGGAGCCTGTCTATGATAGTCGGATGGAAAAACTGTCCTTTGGCAAGGAAGTCGAAAATCTAGAGATTACGCTCCACCAACACGCGCTGACCATCACGGACTCTTTGGATGATCAAATCCACATTTCTTATCATCCATCTATTTCTGCTAACCATGATCTTGTCACAAATCAAAACGACAAAACTCTAAGCCTCACTGATAAGAAACTGTCTGAAAGTCCATTTCTCTCTTTCTGGAATTGGCGGAATTCTCCATATCGCAAGTAGCTACTCTAGTCGTTTTGATGAAGTTATTCTCCAATTGCCAAAAGGAAGAAGCCTAAAAGGAATCAACATCTCAGCCAATCGCAGACAAACCACCATCATAAATGCTAGCCTTGAAAATGCGACCCTCAATACAAACAGCTATCTCCTCCGAATTGAAGGAAGTCGTATCAAAAACAGTAAACTCACAACCCCTAATATCGTCAATATCTTTGATACAGACCTTACAGATAGTCAGCTAGAGTCAACAGAGAAGCACTTCCACGCTGAAAATATCCAAATCCATGGTAAGGTTGAACTGACTGCCAAAAAGTATCTCAGAATCATCCTAGACCAGAAAGAGAACCAACGAATTAACTGGGACATCTCAAGTAACTATGGTTCTATCTTCCAATTCACAAGAGAAGAGCCTAAATCAAGAGGCACGGAATTAAGCAACCCTTACAAAACTGAACAAACCGATATCAAGGATCAACTCATTGCTAGAGCTGATAATGATATTGAGCTAATATCCACACCAAGCAGACGTTGACAAAAACGCTTACATTTGCTACTATGGAAGCATATTTATCTAACTAAAAAGGAGGTTCTACCATGAAACAAGAATGGTTTGAAAGTAATGATTTTGTAAAAACAACAAGCAAGAACAAACCTGAAGAGCAAGCTCAAGAGGTTGCAGATAAGGCTGAAGAAACGATAGCCGATCTCGATACACCAATTGAAAAAAATACTCAAGTAGAGGAGGAAGTCTCTCAAGCTAAAGTCGAACTGGAAAACCAGCAAGAAGAGACAATTGAAACGCCTGAAAACAGTGAAGCGAGAACAGAAATAGAAGAAAAGAAAGCATTAGATTCTACTGAAGAAGAGCAAGACCTTTCTAAAGAAACAGAAAAAGTCACTAAAGCTGAAGAGAGTCAAGAAGCACTTCCTCAGCAAAAAGCAACCACGAAAGAGCCTCTTCTTCTCAGTAAATCCTTAGAAAGTCCTTATATTCCCGACCAAGCTCCAAAATCTACGGATAGATGGAAAGAGCAAGTACTTGATTTTTGGTCTTGGCTAGTGGAGGCTCTCAAATCTCCTACAAGCAAGCTTGAAACAAGTAGCACACACAGTTACACAGCCTTTCTCTTGCTCATTCTGTTTTCTGCATCTTCCTTTTTCTTTAGTATCTACCACATCAAACATGCTTACTATGGACATATAGCAACTATGCATAATCACTTCCCTGAACAATTTGCTTCATTAAATCTCTTTTCGATTATCTCTATCCTAGTAGCAACAACACTCTTCTTCTTTTCATTCCTCTTGGGTAGTTTCGTCGTGAGACGATTTATCTACCAAGAAAAGGACTGGACGCTAGAAAAGGTTCTCCAACAATATAGTCAACTCTTGGCAATTCCAATCTTCCTCACTGCCATTGCTAGTTTCTTTGCCTTCTTTGACAGCCTGCGATTTACGGCTCTCTTGTGTGTGATTAGCATTGTAATCATTCTGCTTGCCAGTCTCCATATCATTACAAGACCAAGTCAAGCAAGTGAAACCGACTCCTTCTATCAGTTATTCTTGTCTGTCCTTGTGAACGGAGTCATTATCCTCCTCTTCTTTGTAGCTGAAGGCGCACTGATTGGAGATTATCTCCGTATCTTAGCCTTTCTTTAAACTTCAATCCTGTCATCCATGGCAGGATTTTTTATGCACTTTTAAAGTAAAAGTTTAAATATCAATTGACAAAAAAACAGGATAAATTGGTAAGATAACAGAAAAAGTTTATATCTAAAAGGAGATTATGATGAATAAACAAGAATGGTTAGCCCAATTCGAAGCGATTACTACACGCACTGCAACTGCAGAAGAAATCGCTCAAGCGTTAGAAGCAGGAAAGTTCCAAGAGGTTTCTACTAAAGAAACTCATGTAGAACAAACACCTGTTCAAGAAAAACCAGTCCAAACTACTGAAGCAGCTTCTACACAAGCTGCACCTGCAGCACCTGCACAACCAAGCGAATTCCAAAAAACAATGTCTAGTTATTGGAAATGGCTTATCGCTGCATGGAAGAATCCAACAGCAGAAGGCACTTTAGAACCTAAACATGCTTATCTTGCATTCGGTACTTTGACTCTTTTCTATACGTTGACAATCTTTATCGCAGTCTACCAAGCTGGACGTGCTCTTACTGGTGGAATTAATAGAGCAGCAAATCTATTCTCAACAAATTCTTCAAATGCTTTCCAAATGTCGAACCCAGTTGATTTCTCAACTTTCTTCACAATCTTGATTGCAGCAGCTTTATACCTATTCTCAATTGTTCTTGGTGGATTTGTTGTTAAACGTATGATTTACCAAAATACTAGCTTCACTTTTACAAGAGCTTTTGACTACTATGCTAAATTATTCTCAATCAATATCATCTTGACTGCACTTGCATCAATTTGTGCTCTATTGAATATTGTAACCTTTGCAGCATTCCTATTTATTGTTAGCTTATTTATCTTTACAGTTGGTATCACTTTCTCAATTGCCCAAACTGAGGGAGATTCAAAAATGGATTCATTCTATCGTTTCCTTTTGGCTGTTATTGTAAATGGTATTATCTTAGTTATCTTCTTCTACGCAGAAATGTCATTGCTTGCTGAATACATCAGCAAACTATTCCGCTTCTAAAATCAAGTCCTGTCTTTCATGGCAGGATTTTTTATATGCCAAAAAAGCAAGTCACTTGACCTGCTTTACTTTTCTTGTGCTAATGCTTTAAAATCTTTGTCTAAGATGGGTTGTATTTCTAATTGATTGGCATCTAGTTGGTAGTAAGATGCTGATGGTAGTGACTCTAAGAATTTTGCATAGTCCAAGCGGGCAATGGCTTCATAGTCTTCTGGTTTAGAGCCGTCTCCTGTGATTTGAACCAAGTCAATCTCCCACTGCACTTCCTTATCCAGCAATTGCTCCATATAGGCTGCAGGCACAAATGGTTCTCTCGGCAAAACGGTCTTGACTCCTTGAGCTAGATGATAAACACCGTGCACTTGGCCTTCTCCATCCTGATAGAAGGAAACTCTTGCAAAGTAGGCGTCTGTCTCTTGAACCGCACGCACACGCGCTTCAAACTGAGCCAAGCCATCTTCCCCTAAAAAGCTTTTCAAGTCCTCATGACTAAAGAAAACAGGGTTAAAAATTCCTTGGCAAATCGTAAAACGAGCTGCATTATCTGTCAGATGGGCTTGAATACCTGCTTGGAAATAAGCTTCAAAATCAAAACCATCTAGCCCTTCAATCTCAGTTCCTGTATAAGCAAGCAAAGCATCTAAAAATGATTTGATAATCTCCCAGTCTGTCTTCGTTAGTAGCTCAGGAAGATCGACACGGTAAGCCTTTTGACCATCAGCATAACTGACCTTAAAGAGAAATTGTGATTGCCCCACTATCTCACACTCAATATACTCAAGACGGCTAAGAGGCTGACGGAGATAGACGGCATCATAACTATGCGACTCCAAACCATCTACCAAAGCCAAGATAGACTTGGCAGTCAAAATCTCTTGTTCTCCTAAAATGCTCTGTTTATTTGGGATTAAAAATGTTTTCGTCATAACTGAACTCCTTTGAAATCGTTTACATACAGTATGCCCTATTTTCCTGAAAGATACAGAAACAAATTTTAGATTTTTAGATAAAAAGCATAGAAAAACAGCCCCTGAAGGCTGTTTGATGTTATACAGTAGCGACTTGATCCAAGCTTTCACCGATAGCTACTAGGCGCTCGATTACTTCTGCTTGTGTCAATTCATTTTCTGAAACATAGCGGTTACGTGGGTGAACACGACACTCGTGTGAGCATCCACGAAGGTACTTGTCTTCATTTTCTTCTGATGTTAGGATACGACGGTTACAGAAGGGATTTCCACAGTTGACATAGCGTTCACATGGTGTTCCATCAAACCAGTCTTTTCCTACGATGGTTGGGTTAACATGGTTGACATCGACTGCGATACGCTCGTCAAAGACGTACATTTTCCCATCCCAAAGTTCACCTTGGACTTCTGGGTCTTTACCGTAAGTTGCAATTCCTCCGTGCAATTGGCCAACATCTTTGTAGCCTTCACGGACCATCCAGCCTGAGAATTTCTCACAGCGAACGCCACCTGTACAGTAAACCACGACACGCTTGTCCATGAATTTTTCCTTGTTGTCACGGACCCATTGTGGCAACTCACGGAAGTTGCGGATATCTGGGCGGATAGCCCCACGGAAGTGTCCTAGGTCGTACTCATAATCGTTACGTGTGTCAAGGACAACGGTATCTTCGTCAAGAAGGGCTTCTTTGAACTCTTTTGGAGACAAGTAAGTACCTGTTGTTTCAAGAGGATTAATGTCGTTATCAAAGTTATCATCCTCTAAACCAAGGTGGACAATTTCTTTCTTGTAGCGAACGAACATCTTCTTGAAGGCTTGTTCACTTCTTCGTCAATCTTGAACCAGAGGTCTTCCATGCCTGGGAGGCTGTGAACGTAGTCCATGTATTTTTGAGTTGTTTCATAATCACCTGAAACTGTTCCGTTAATTCCTTCGTCAGCGACTAGGATACGACCTTTAAGGCCGATTGATTTACAGAAAGCCAAGTGGTCTGCAACAAATTGCTCTGCATTTTCAATTGGAGTATAAAGGTAGTAAAGTAAGACACGAATATCTTTTGCCATAAGATTTGTTCTCTTTTCTATTCTTAAATTTTCAGAATTTTTCATCTAACTATATTAGTATACCTGCTTGAGAAAACGAATGCAATTTATTTGACTGGAAATTGTAGAGGGTTCTTAATATTTCCTGAATGGTTAAAATAAGGAAAAGAGGAAACATGGATATCTATGCCCTCATTCCAAAAAATCACCGCCTCCCCAGATAAGCCTGAGGAAAACAGTGATTCTTGTTCTATACAATACACCTCTATATATGGCATATAAAATCAAAATAATGTTCTACATTCCTTATCAAAAGTTATCTTAGTCTTATTTAACTAGGCTGGCAAAGCCATTTCGCAAATCGACATTCTCGGTCGGATTTAGATACATCTTGTCTCCATTGGTAGTCGGAGAGTGAAAAACAACTCCTTCCCCAGTATCTGTAATAGCAAAGAAATAATTATGAACTGTTGGGTATTTGTCCCAATTGCTATAAGTCTCTACAATACGGTATTTAGCCGTTCCACTACCTGTTTTCGAAAATTCTGCATCTAATTTGCTACCATCTTTCCAGTAAAGCATATCTGGACCAATATTGCCTGCAGCGATTCCTTTTTGGTAGTTAGGCTGACCCATTTCATCACCCCAACTTTTCATAAAGTCTGCTAAAGCTGCAGATTTTTCTGAATTCCAAGGTCCTGCTTCTTCTGTCTTAGAAGGAGTCGTTTCCTTAACTTCTTTTTTGCTTTCAGACGATGTGCTACTAGTACTACTACTTGCTTCTGATTTAGAGCTTCCACTCGTTTCTTCCTTTGCAGGAGTATAACTGAACTCTTGCCATGAGAATTTATCTGGTGTGACTTCATCAGCTTCTGTTTTACCAAAATTCTCTAGTAGTTTCTTATCCGTAATCTTGATTTCTTTAGTACCAAGTTTTGTCGCACCCTTAGCTCCTTCTAACTTATAAAGACTTCCTTCTCCTTCACCAGTTCCTGAAGACCAAGTCAAAGCTAAGATCTCACCTGTTTTAAAGAATTTGATCGAACTACGCGCACCACCATGACCTGCTACATATCCCTCCGCCAACAAGGTTGGTTGCCCTTCTTTCAAATAGTACAAACCTGTAACAAAATAATTCTTTCCTGCTGACTGGCTACCAACTAGCATTTCTGACTGACCATCACCGTCTAAATCCAAAAAAGTATAACGTTGTCTTGATGGCTCAGCGACCGCAGCTTCAATAACCCATGAGTTTATTGTTCGTTCAGACTTGTGAAGTTTCGCTTCTATATCAGGAGCGGATTTTTTCCCAGAGGATAAAATAATGTCATAATCCTCAAAAACGCTTTTATAAAGATCCTCTGCCTTATTTGACGTTTGTTCTTTAGAACCACCAAATAAGTTTTTCAAAAGGTGCTGGTAATTCAAGGGAACTACAAGCTGTCAAACAGGTCACTGACAAAACTACAGCCAAAGCCTAAAATCAACTTCTTTTTCATAATTCTATTTTCTCCTTTTTATATATTATACAAAAAAGCCTAGAATAAATGCAATTAAAACCCTTTAAAGGGTACTACATATTCTAACCTTCAGCAGTTGACTGAACATGTTTAGCTGTCTGAACGTTAAAAGAGATAGCTATGACCTGTCTTTGGACGAGAATTCAAATCCTTTATGGTTGTAATAGAAGAACTAGGGCATAGATATTCATGCTCTTTTTCAAAAAATCACTGCCTCTTATATAAACTTGAAGAAAATAGTGATTCAGTTTTTAGGAATTAGAATGAATACACGAAATCAATTTATCTGTAGTAGGTTGAGCAATTCCCATGATTGTCGCATGTACAGACACTGCTATATCCAAACCTTTCCAAATACCTAGGAAAAGTAGGAGATATGGCCAGATGCCCAAGTTAGCGTAGAAGTTGACTTTTATCCCAATACTCTCTAGGATGGTTGAACATACCTTTATCAATGTTTAGGAAGGCATCTGTAAAGAAACTGATGATAACCCAAGACAAGAAGTAAGGGAACAACATGGAAGTTTGGAAGATCTTAACCATTCTCTTAGAACGGAGTTCACTGAGGATGATGGCAATCCCTACAGATACAATCGTCAATAAAGATAAAGCTAAGATTGTAGAGGACAGTATTTCTGTGATGATATAGCGTCTCTTGAACTAAATAAGAATCTGCTGAAATTATCTAGTCCGACCCATTTACTATTCATGATACTATCTATGAAACCATTACTGGTCATGTGGTAGTCTTTGAAGGCAACCACGTTCCCAAATACTGGAATGTAGAAGAAGAATCAACCAGAGTGCCCCTGGCAAAACCATCAAGAGAAAGATCCAGTTGTCTCTCAAGGTTTTTGAAAACTTATTCATAATTTCCTCCTTTATTTTGATATCCATCTAAAAATTCCTTTTTAGACTTTTGATAACGATTACATTATTAGTATACTCATTTGAAGGTTAGGTTAAACTACTAATTATAGAAAAACTCCACAAATTATTTTATGTGGAGTACTTTTTAGAAGGTGATGTTTCACAAGAAACACTTGAGTAACAAGGTGTTCTTGTTTAATAATATACTAAAATCAAAACATCTTATAATAGTAGTTATGAAACTTACAAACGAAGAAATACAAAAATTGAACAATTCCAAGAGATTTGGTCTTACGCCAAATATCACAAGCGTTCATAGATTATTTATTTTCGCTCAAAGAAAAGAGTTATATGGGAAATCATGTGATCTGCTAGATTGCAATAAAACACAACTGTTTGGAGGAATTTCGGATATAAGGAGTTTGCTTTAGAAGCTCTTCTTCAAGAGACCCGTGGTGGACGTCATCGAGAATATAAGGACTTATGATGAAGAAGAAATAAGCATTTCTAAAACGTCATATAGAAACTGCTCAGGCGGGAATTTGTAACTGTCAATCAGTTATTCGAAAGCCTCATCAAAAGCGCAGATTGGTCGCACTTCGCACACGTGATGGTTTCTATTATCTCCTGAAACGCCATGGTTGGCGAACGGCTCACCTCAACCTGGAAACATCCTAAGGCTGCAGACGCTCAGACAATTGAGACATCTACAAACTCACATCTGAAACCTCAAGTAAAGCGCTTTGAAAAAGGAGAGAGTTTATAATAAAGCACGCTTGATGTACCAAGATGAAGCTGGGTTTCGGAAGAATCAGTAAGATGTGAGTTCTGTTAGGCTCCTCAAGGGAATTCTTGGACCTAGCATCTCCTAGCCATTATATGCGAGGAATACTCGCTATTGTTATGGGGCAGTAGATGCTCAGACAGGAGACTCTTCTTCCTTATTGCTGGAGGATGCAATACTGAGTGGACGAATGAATTTCACGGCAAGTCTCATGTTTATCCAGATGACTATATTTTACTTGTCATGATAATGCTATATGGTATAAATCAAGTATCTTTAGAGATTCCAAGTAATATTGAGTTGGCTTTTATCCCACCTTATACACCAGAAATGAACCCTATTGAACAAGTCTGGAAAGAAATTGAAAAACGAGGTTTTAAAAATAAGGCTTCCAAACATTGAAGCTGTTATTGATAAGCTTCCAAGAAGTTATTCAAGGACTCAGGAAAAGAGTTTTTAAGGTCCACTGTCAGCAGACAATGGACTAGGTTGCTTTTGAAAACAATTGAGTATTAACTTTTATAAAAGAATGCCGACTGGACAAAAACCCTAGTATCAACTATTCAACACCAAGAACTCTTGAAAAGCTGAACAGCTAACCTTACACTTAGCTGGCTCAAGCACGTCCACTTCCTGAATGTGATCTCCTAGCAGACTTCCCTGCTAGGAGATTTTCATGAGAGGCATTGTTTGATACTCACGAAAATCAAAGAGTAAACTAGAAGTTAGCCGTAGACTGTACTTGAGTACGGCAAGGCGAAGCTAACGCGGTTTGAATTTGATTGAAGCAGCTGCTTTGAAAATCGATTTATTATCGATAATTATCAAACAATCTACCACTGTCTTTCTCGTCTCTTTACGACGACGGCCTGCAAGACCAAGACCCAATGGCAGAATTTGTATCGTTGCTACCATCGCCAGTAGAATCCAGCTGCACCTGTATTCGGCAATTTTTTAGTCAGCTTTTACGCGTTTGCTGCATTTTCTTGGCTAGCATTAGCTGGTGTTTGAACAACTTGGTCATTAGCTGAGTTGCATGATCAGTTGATGGAGCAAATCTTCGCCATGAAAGTCTCTCGATACGTTTAACCATTGTATCCACTTTCTGCTTGAGTTGCATCTGCATTGGCAAATACTTTCTAGCTTCTTCTAATAATGCTTTTTAGCTTCTTTTGTACTATTTTCCATCCAATTTATCTGCTTGATTACTGATTAACTCATCTCAATTGGTGAATTGCTGATTCTAATTTAGATTTATCTGTCTGAGTCAGCTTTAGAGTATAACGATATCGTTTCTAAAGGCATCATCCTCTGAACTGCATACTTGTACCTTCTTTGTACATGATTGTCAGCATTTTGCCTTATCGATACTCAACATACCTCTCTTGCTTACCATCTTTTCGATTAAGCTGCATTACCATCTTTGTCGATTGTAACTTCTACCTAGAATCTTTGTGTGTAACCGTGCTTTCCATCTTTCATCTGTTGACGAATGTAAGCTATCAATATCAAATTCTTCAACATTAGTGATAGCTCCTAAAACCTATAATTGGAATTTGCGCTTTTCTTCTGAGAAATATCACTTATCATTTTCCCCAAGTACCTTTACTCAAATCGATATCAAGATTATCTCCACCCATGTTTAGAGTTAGAAACATCTTTTTGATCTTTCACTAGTTGTTCTTTAGAAATGTTGCTGTAGAACCGTGTCTGGTATCTGTTACTGTTGCATGTTTCCGTCGTCACCACTACAGTTGTTCCTTCTGGATTTACTGCTTCAATTGCTTTTCTTTAACTCGCCGCTTTTTCTTTGTCTGTTAGTCTTTACTCCTCCAACTAATGTACGGAATGCTGGTGTTCTCACGTTAGCTTTCTTAGCTTCTCGTCACTAGGTTATCCGCTGGAATTATCAGTCTGATGCTGGAACATAAAGAACTTTTTCCATCTTTCATAACTGTTGCATTCTTTGTCATCTACTACTACAGTTGCTCTCGGATTGATCGTTTCTACTGCTTTCTTTAATAGCTGTCAGCATCTGTTAATGCTTCTGGATTTACATCAGTCTTAGTCGCTGGTGTATTAGCATCTATTTTCTGCATTTTCTTCAGAAATCTCATCATGTGGTTTCACTAAATCTGATACTAGAATAACTGACACATTACTATCTTCTGTTGTAACTGTGGCATCTTCATCATCAAATACTACAGTTGTTCTGGATTGACTGCTTTTTAATTTTATTTCGATAGCTCTCAGCATTCATTTGAAATTCTTTACATCTCCAACTGGTATTTTTAGCATGGAATATTAGCATTATCTTTTAGCATTTGTTTTCAACATCTGCCTTAGACTTAATTAAGTCTGATGCTGGAATTACTACTATCTTACCTTTCATGTTGTTACTGTTGGCATTTCCTTTTCGTCTAAGATCACTACAGTTTGTAGATGCTCTTGCATCCTGCGTCTGCTTTACAGCCTTTAATTTCTCGCAATGATATCATCTCTCTCTTTGGTGTTAAGTGCATCAGATTTGCGACTACGCAGTCTTAGCAGCTGGTTTAATCCACATCATTTCCTGCTTTCTTGGCTCTTTGATGCTCTCTTCAAGCCGTCTTAGTTAAAACTGACGCTGGAATTACTGCTACTTTACCATCGTTAAGTGTTACCGTTACATTTCTCGTCGTCTCACCGCAATGTATTTAGCATCCGGGTTTACCTCTGCCACTTTCGGCACCAATAGCATCTTTTCTGCAGCACTACAACGCATGCGATCTCATCACTACAGTTTTTATCGGCTGTTTAACACACACTCATTTCCTGCTTTCTGGCTTACCTACTTGGCTGATGGTTTGTCAAGTCTTTGCTGGAAATTACTGCTATTCACTACCATTTGGAAGTGTAACTGTTGCATTTCCTAAATCGTCTAGCGTCAAGCTGCTACCAGGATTATACTGCTTTTGATGTTATCTTCGATAGCTTCTTTAATAGCAGCTTTCTTTAGTTTCCATCATTAAAGTCTGCTGGATCTGCTACTCACCTCTATCAGCTGGTTTGTCCACGCTGTTACCTGCTGTTGGTTTAGTTGCTTTCCATCTTGTAAGTTTCTCACCAAGTTTTTAACTGGAATTGTTGCTAGCTCCGTCTTTAGTTGTTACTGTTGCATTTTCACATACTGATCGAAAAGCTACTTTTTGCTTCTGCTTAACTGGATTTTCATACTTTATCAGTCGATTGCAGTTTTCATTTTCTCGTCAGTTAGTTTTATCAGGGTCTCGCACACTACAGTTTTATCAGCTGGAGTGTTTACATTATTTCCTGCATTTTGGTCCCTTAGCTTGTTCTTCAGTTCTTACTTAAGTCTTTTTGCAAGAATTGTCGCTGTAGTTCCATCTTCTAGCGTAACTCGTTGCATTTCCTTTATCGTCCACGAAGACGATTGCTTTGGTATCTCGGATTTTCATTAGCCTTTTGATTTTCTTAGCACAGCTTTCTTTTAGCTTTCGTCTGTCACTGGTTTAGTTGTATCTGCATACTACCTTGTATCGATGGTTTATTAATGTCAGCTCTCGCTTTTTCATTAGCTGATCTCTGTCTCAGTCTTCACCTTCAACCCTTTAGCTGAATTACGAATGATTTACCATCTGCAGTTGTGATTGTCGCATTATCTTTGCCGCTACCACTACAGCTGTTCCTTCTTTGGATTTACAAGGCACAGCTTTTTCTAATAGCTATCCTGAAAGAATCCTCACCACATTATCGGCGTTTAGCTATTAACACTTTTATCCACTGGTTTCTTAATTAAATCTTGTTTAGCTGGATTGTTGCTATGTTACCGGTTTTACTCAAATCTTCTACTGGAATTAGAAGCTGTAGTCTTAGTACCATCTGGATTTGGTCACTGTTACAGTTATGTTTCCTCGTCAAATAATACAACTGTTGGATTATCTTTATCTTTATCTTGGCTTTACAGCCTTGATGTCTCGATTGTCAAGCAATATCCTCTGCTGTTAGGTGTTCGGCAGATCTTTCACTAACACTCTCATCTCGCAGGTGCACTAATTCTTGTTTCCTGCTTTAACTTTTGCTTTTATCTGCATTCCTGTGTTAGGTCGTCTACTGGAATTGTAACTCGTCTTGGCCTTTCTGGTGTTGTTACGATTGCATTTCCATTTTCGTCCACAAATACTGTAGCCCCTGGATTTGCTACGTTGAACTTTGCCCTTTAATCTTATCTTTTACATCAGAATTATTCCTTTCAGCACCTACAAAGACTCCATCTGCTGGTTTGTTAACAAGGTTACCTGCTTTTAGGATCAGTTTGACACATCTTCTTTGTGTTTTCACCAAATCATTCGTCAGCTGCACTGCTGTTTTTCCATCTTTTGTTACTGTGGCATTACCCTTTATCATCTACGAACACTGTAGCGCCCGGATTACACCTTTCAACAGCTTTCTTGAATTGCGTGTCGTGTTTCTGACAAACCATCTTTATTTCGCAACTACTGTTTCTGTCAACAGGAATCTTAACTGCCGCTGGTTGTTTAGCTGGATCTGTTAACAGCTGATGCGTCAACAAATCAGATGCCTGGGATTGTTGCTGCAGCCCCATCTTTGTTGTCAGCCATTGTTGGCATTTCCTCGATCATCTACGACTACTGTTGCATCTGGATTTATTGCTTAACTTTTTATCAGCAATTTTCTTTTAATCTTAGCGTTCTTCTGGATATGCGCGAATATCCTTTCATGATCATTGTCTGCTGGTGTTTATTTTGTTTCCCGCAGTTGCAGATTTAATCATCAGGATCTTTAGTAAGTCTTCAACAGGATTGTTGCTGTTTTACCTTCTTTGGTACAGTTACTTGTTGCGTTTCCTTTGTCGTGTCAACCAGAATACTTTTGTCCTTCTGTTAACTGTTTTAAACGCATCTGCAATCTAGTTTTAAGATTTCTTTATCAGCTCCTTCTAAGTCTGCTGGTTTTTGCTGATACTTTTATCTGCTGGTTTATTGACATTGTTTCTGCGTTTGCACCATCTGCTTGATCTTGTTTTCACTAATTGTAGTTGGAATAATTCTTTTATTTTTCCGTCTGGTTTGTTACTGTTGCTTTCCGTGATCATCCACTACCACTGTTGTAGGGTTTGCAGGATCTGTGATTTACTTTTTCTACAGTCGCTTTAATTGTATCTTTCAGTTTGAGTTAATTTATTCGGTGTTAACAATTGTTTGTCAACTGGTTTTAACATCATCTTGCGTTTGTCAGCTTTTTCAGGTCTGTCGCGTCTTTGCTAGGTCAGATGTTGGGATTGTCGCTAGCCCTCGTTACACATTGTTGCGTTTCCTGCTGTATCAAATACTACAGTTGCACCTGGGTTCACTTTCAAGATTTCAGCTTTGATTTTTTCTTCATCAGCAGCTTTGTTATCAGGTCTTGTTACAACCACCTTGTTGCTGGTGTGTTTACTTTGTTTCGCATTAGCCTTATCTTTGTCAGCTGGATTTTAGTAAATCTTAACAGGATTGTCGCTGTTTTTCCATCTGGAGTAGATATTGCATTTCTTTTCATCAACTACAACTTTTGTTCCTTCTGGATTTAGCATTTCTAAGAATTGCCGCTTTGATTTTTCCTACAACATCATCTTTCTTAGCAGGATCCGCTCAGTCTCTCTTTTGGCAAAGCAGCCTACTTTATCTGCTGGTTTGTTGACATTGTTTCCTGCTTTAGCAGTTTCTTTATCAGCTTCAGTTTTCACTAATTCAGCCACTGGAATTGTCGCTGTTTTTCCATCTGGTGAAGTTACAGTCGCATTTCCTTTTGCATCTCACTACTGTTGCATCTGGGTTAACAGCTTCTACTTTGCAGCTTTAATTGCCGCAATATTTTCAGGAGTTAAGCATCTTTATTAGCTATTAGTTTATCAACTGGCTTTGTTAATGCTGTTTCCTGCTTTTAGCAGTTTCTTTTATCAGCTTCTGTTTTTCACTAAGTCAGCTTTTGAATAACTACAGATCTTACCGTCTTTCGTTGTTACTGCTGCATTTCCTTTGTCATCAGTCACTACTGTTGCACCTGGGTTTACTGCTTCAACCGCTGCTTTAATCGCATCTTTAGATGCGCTTAACTGCATTTGGATCACTACTACTACTTTATCCGCTGGTTTTGTTTACAGCATCTTGTTTGAGTTGGATCTGCTAAATCTGTTTTAGCTTTTTACTAAGTCGAGATACCGGAATTGTTGCTGTTTTTCCATCTGGTGTTGTTACTGTGGCATTTCCTTTTTCATCTATTACTACAGTTGTTGCCTTACCATCTTTATCTGAGTTACTGCTTAACTTTTGCTGTAATATCTTCTTTCAACTTAGTAGTTCATCTGATGTTAAATCAGCACAGCTTTTTCTAAAGACTACTCTATCTGCTGGAGTGTTTACTTGGTTTCCACCACTTACTGCAGTCTTATCGCATCTACTTTTACTAATTCACTTACTGAATTGTTGCTGTTTGCTTTCTACCCTGGTGCTGCTGGTGTTGTTACTGTTGCATGTACCTTTTAGCATCAACTACTACTGTTGCACCTGGGTTTACTGCTTCAACCGCTGCTTTAATTTTAGCGATTTCTTCTGGTGATTTATCTGCATCTTTATCTGTTACTTTACTCTATCTGCTGGGTTGTTAATGTAGTTACCAGCTTTTGCATTTGGTAATTCAGTGAGATTTCTTAATTAAATCATCTGCATCGATAACTGCTGTTTTTTACCTTCTGGTAGTTGTTACGATTGCGTTTCCTTTATCGTCTACTACTACAACTGCTCTGGGTTTACTGCCTCAACTTTAGCCTTGATGTCAGCTTTTACTTTTCAAGTTTACTCACCTTGCAATGCTTGTTATATCATCAACAACAGTTTGTGAGTTTGGTTTTGTTGATGTCATCTCCACCGTTTGCTTTCTTAGCTTCTTCTGGTGTTTTGAATAAGTCTGATGCTGGAATTGTTGCTACTAGTGCCATTTGGAAGAACTACTGTTGCATTTTCCTTCAGCATCATATTTAACTTCAGCATCATTACCATTTAATTTTTCAATTTCGCAGTTACTTTTGCTTGATCACCTACGTTTGTCGAATCTCCGACTACTTTTATCTGCTGGCTTACGAATTCCTGTGTTAGCTGAACCTGAATTATCATTTTCACATCATCTAATGCACGTACTAATTCTGCTACTGGGAATCTGCTGTTGCTCCATCTGGCGTTGATACTGTTACTGTTCCGTTATCATCCATTGTTACAACTGAATTAGGGTTAACATCACGAACAGCTTTTTAAGATCTTTTTCAGCATCTGTTAATTTCGTAGGATCTGGATCTTTTAACGATAACTTTATCCATTGGACGATTACATCGTTACCACCACCCTTATTACCTAAATCAGTATTAGTTCTCACCAATTTTATCTAATGGAAGAGTTTCTGCTTCCACTTTCTAACCTCACATTACACTTCCATCTTGATTCACTGTGATAGAAGTCGCTGTTGGATTCACTTTTCTTACTGCTGCTAATATTTTTCACGGTCAGTAGGGTTTAGATTACCCTTTATCTGCTACTAATACCTTATTAGCTGGTAAACGCACTGAGTTGATTGCCTTGATGGCAGTTTCTCCTGCTTTCAGCCTTTTCAACATCAGCGTCTAGCTCCATCGATTGCTGCTTCTGATGCTTTTTAATAGCATCTACTTCTGCTTTTAGTTTTTCTTTAGCCGTGTCTGATAATGACCCGTCATTTTGAATTTTCGTCTTTTAGTATCAGCCACTCCTGTTAGGCTATTTTTAGCTGTTGGTTTTGTAGGCTACTCTTGTTACAGCCTTAATCGCTGTTGCACCATCAGTACCTGCTGTATTGATTTCACTTTTGCAATTCTTTCAGCTTCTGCAGTTGTATCTGCATTATTTGTATACCATTAATTTCTGCCTTTTTAGTTTCAGCACCCGTCGTTTTGCTTCTGCTTTTGCCGCTGTTTTTCTGTCCGCGTTAAGTCAGTACGGCCGTCCATTTCTATTTCTTTAGCTTTTTAATGTTGCATCAATTTTATCTAATGCCGCTTGTTTTTGCGATTGGGTTTACTTTGTAATCGCTTCAGTATCTAGTTTTTCACCATCTACTGCTGTTTGCGCTGCTGTTGCTTCTGCTGGTGTTGGTGCAATACCCTGGTTGTTTATCAATTTCAGCAATTGCTTTATCTGCAGCATCTTTTGCTTTGTGCTTTTGCAGTCGCTTTTTCTGTATCTGATAAGTCTGTACGTTTATCAGTGCATCTTTTTAGCGTTCACTGCATCTGAACAGCCTTTTTAGCCTCATCTTTAGCTACCGGATTTACTTTTCCTGCAGCTGTAGCACCATCAGTTTCAGCTGTTGTTGCATCTGCAGCATTTGAGCGTCATCAATTTTGTCTAAGCGCTTGTTTAGCTTCATTTTACTTTATTAATAGCTGCATCTTTTTCAGCTTGTGTTAATACTCTATTATCATTGATAGCTTTGATTTGCTCTGTTGCTGTCATTTACCGTTTTTAATTGCTGGAGCTTTGTCTAATTTCACAACTTTATCTAAAAGCGATTGTATCTTTAGAACCATCTTTATATGTTACTACTAAGTTTGTACCCTTCTTGAGCAACAGCATCTACTGCTTTTCCAACATTTTCAGGTGTAACTTCAGCAGTTTTGTCAATGTTCTTATCTTTATTTTCTAGAGAATTCTAATTGAAGATTTTTCTTAACAGTTGCTTAAATCATCCCTTAGTCAGATTGGCGGTATTCGTTACAACAATTTTATTCGCATCGTCTAATGCTTTAACATCATACTTAGCTGTTTGAGCTTTTAAGACAATTCTAAAAACCACCTGGGTCTGTTGCGTACAGAACTACCTGTAGCATTATTAAAAATATTCTTACCATCTGTATCTGTTGCCGTTGCATAACGAGTTACAATAGAATATTCACCATTTTCATCTGTTGGGGAATGAAGATGCTGTTAATCCTGGTGTTGTCTTCGATAAGTTACCAGTGATGTGAATAGTTGCAGGACTTTCTGCTGTAGCTGTAGTTTCTGCAGAAATTTTTCCTACTGTCATATTGTATTGATTATCTAAAACATTAGGATCATTTTGACCAGCCTTCTGAGGCAACTCTTTATTTCCACCCTGTCTAATAGACGCTTCCACTACCTTACCTGTATCACTCTGTATATTTAATCGGAATCTCAAAATCTTCATTTGCATATACATATACATCTTTTACCATCTATAGAGTAAGGAAATTGTCACTTCTGGTGCGTTGTTTTGGGAACTTTTAATCTTATATGTGTAATCAGCAGATTCTTTCCCTTGACTGTCTCACTGCTCTAAAAGATTACAGTATGTCTCCCCTGCTGTTGAAGTATCTACGTGTAGGCATTTTCATCTCTCATCGATTGATACTATTCTCGCATTTCCTTTAGTACCTAAGTAGCATCTTGATCATCTTCATGGTCTGTTACTTTCACAAGATTTTAATAAATCAGTTCTTGTAACAGATGCATCAGTTGGAACTGTCGTTTTGGTTTTTCTTCCACTGCTGATACTACTGGTGCTTCGTTAGTAACAGGATAAGATGTTTTACCAAGTAAGTTCCTTTTTGTGGCTACTCCATTGTGAGGAATAACTTTTAAGTTTACGCCCTCTTTAACATGTTCTTTTAACGTTAAAGGACTGTATCATAGAAAGGACCTGGCACAGTCTTTTTAGTGTTGCTTTACTTGCATTTCTCCAGACATCACTAAACTTCCGTCATCTTCACGTTTAATGTCAAGCTGTGTTTCTTTGTTATTATCTTTTATTTGTATAGAAGAAGTATGTGAATCCTGCATCATGCGGTACAGTAATCGTTACTTCCTTTAGCTCCGCTACAATGCTCGCGCCGTCTTTTTGCAGCTGCTGATGGTTTTAATTGTTGAGGCCTGATAGATACTTCTTGGTTTTTAGCTTCACTTTCTATACCATCAACCGTTTGAATAATTTCAACTGGATTTTTAGGTTTATTTTTATAGAATGTTTCTTGATGCTTCACTACCGCCATTTAAGGCTTCGTTACTATTTAAACCTTCATCAAAAGGAATTTCCCATTTTCCTTCAGCGTTTACTGTTTGCTGTTTTTCTAATAATACTTCTGTCTGGGTTTCTTACAGTAACTTTAACAGTTGCTCTAACTACACAGTTCCTGATAATTTTTCGTCTGTTGATAGAACTGTTCCTCTAGCTCGTGAATCTGTGTCTACCGTTGGTGCAGGTCCACTTTTAACCAATAGACCTTTTGAAACAGTGTCTTTAGAACCATCTTCTATATGTTACAACGAAGTTTTTACCTTCTTCAACAATTGTCTCAACTACTGAGTAAGTCATCCGCTACGTCTTTACCTTTTGAGCTTTCAAGACGAGCATCTGTGCTTTTGTTGTTGAATATATTACTAAGACTATTTTTACTGATTCAAGTTCTGTTGCTGTTAATTGGTTTGGATTAGTAACTAGTACTTTGTCTGCGTTTGTTAAGTTCTTAGGGTT
>BNJS01003980.1_pt1 | contig 144778 bp, 213 predicted proteins | sample 8540461 | NCBI WGS metagenome assembly BNJS01 (sample SAMD00202454, study PRJDB9452) | human saliva metagenome | isolation source: human saliva | place: Japan | reverse complement strand
CTGGGGCTGTCGATGGCCGCACCAGCGCTCGCGCTGACCCGCACCGGCCGGTGGGCGGAACCGGCTCCCGCGCTGCTCGGTTTTCTGCGTTCGTCGTCAGTGGACTCGTCAGCCCGCTGGTGGGCTGACCGGTGAGGCCAGCGGTGGGCCTTCGGCGTCGTCATCGTGCCGTCGGTGCCATCGCCAACATCCTGGCGGTCTTCGGTCTGCGTGAGCGGGGCGAGAAGCAGCGCCTGGCTGTCCAGGCGAGCGAGCGCCGACAGCGGCGCCTGGGTGAGTAACGGCTCGGCCGGCAGCGTGCATTCAGGAGGCTGAGCGCAGTCTCGTCGTCGGAAGAGGAAGCTCGATGGCGCCGATGAGGTCCACGGACTTGGCGATGTTGGTGGCCGAGAGGTCCTCCATCGCCCTGGCGACGATGACGCGGTCCCGGTGGATCTCGCGGATCCTGACCCGGGTCCAGCTCGCCTCGCCCGCCCCAGGATCCTCCTCAAGGAGCCAGTCCTCCGCCAGAAGCCGCAGGCCGATCGCATCCAGGACCGCCTCGGCCTCATCGAGCTCCATGGCCTCGCCGCGCCGGACCCACAACCGGTCATACGGGATGAACCGGCCGTCCGCACTCATCTCGATATAGCCCACATGCTCGCCGTCCTCGCGACGCAGGTGGTCGAATACGTCCTCAGGATCGGGCAGGCCTGCCTGCGGGTGGGGAGCGCTCATACTCGCGAGGCTACCGGGCTGGCGAATGCCTCCACACCGGTGCAGGCCTGTCGTTTCCGACGTGGCCTGATCTACTTCAAGCCACGAGTGGCTGATAGCGCTGGCGAGCTGCCTCACCGGAGGTTCCGACCATATTTCCGATGGCTGCCCAGGACATCCCAGCATCCCGAGCACCTCTGATGGCATCAAGGACGTGTCGTTCGGCCTGGGCCTGTTCAGCAACTGCGTCTCGCAAGGCCGCTAATGCGGCCACGTCGACCTCATCGGCTGCGACTGGCTCGTAGTTCTCGAAGCGGGCGGCTAGCTCGTCGGCATGCGCCAGGATCTCGTCAACAGTACGGGGCATCGTCATCACCTCAGAAACTTCTCTCGGGCACGCATGGTGTGGACGATGACGATTACTGTGATGCCTTGAATGTAGCCAATCTCGAGAACAAGGGCAGCCCGGTTGGCTCCCAGGAGCATGGTGAAACCATCTCCCATATCCCAGGCTCGGATGGGGTGGTGATAGGCGTGAAGGATGTCGGCCTCGCTCAGGCCGTGTTTCAGCGCCGATCTGGCAATGATCGGATCGTCCACAGATCCAAGGTAACTTGCGATGTGCTGTGTGGTCGAGGGGTGTGGTCCGGGGTGACGGTGGTGGTTGTCGCAGGTCTGACTGCCCGGTGGGCGTGCGGATGCCGCAGATGTGTTGGCTGCCATCGGCGTCGAGCAGGGTCGCTCATGCGTGCCAGGCTGCCGGGCTGATGGGTGCCGCCACATCGGCGCAGGCCTGTCGCTTCTGCGGACTGGTGTCACGATTGGCGACTATTCGGGGTGGTGCGGCATCGGTCGGCAACCTCGCAGAGGTGACTTGGGGGCGTCTGTGCTGGTCAGGGCTGGTTGCGGGAGGGGGAGTGTGGCGGGTCGAGGCTGGTGGGCTCTGAAAGGTCGCCAATCATGACACTTCGGCGGCGTGTGGGACTGGGCGGGCTGATCGAGAACGTACTTTCGCGACGAGGACTGCGTTCTCCCACAGAACTCGCGGGTGGGACCTCAGTCATCTGCAGGAAATCGCAGTCCTCGGCGCGTATCGCAGTCCCCGTATGGGGCTGGGATGCGCCGCTCTGACGCGGCCGGAACCGTCCGTCACCTTGTCGCGGCCAGGGCGCTTTGCGAGGCTGGTGGCTCGCGCTGCGTCCGTATGGCCGGCTTGTGTTGCAGGTCACTGTCGGCTCCGGGAATGGACTGCGACCCACCAAGGTTGAGCCAGTCAGACTCAAGGTTGTATGCAGTCAAGTTGACAGAGCCTGACTCAATCACAATCCTGAGTGCATACGACTCAACCTGAAGGCGCCGGAACCTCCGGCCCTCACAACAGACATCAACTGACCACAAACCAGCAACCACAAGGAGCACACCACATGGCACGCGCTGTCGGTATCGACCTGGGTACCACCAACTCTGCTATCGCCGTCCTCGAGGGTGGCGAGCCCACCATCATCCCGAACGCCGAGGGCGGTCGCACCACCCCCTCCGTCGTCGCCTTCTCCAAGTCCGGCGAGATCCTCGTCGGCGAGATCGCCAAGCGTCAGGCGGTCACCAACGTCGACCGCACCATCTCCTCGGTCAAGCGCCACATGGGCACCGACTGGTCCGTCGAGATCGACGACAAGAAGTACACCGCCCAGGAGATCAGCGCCCGCATCCTGGCCAAGCTCAAGGCCGACGCCGAGGCCTACCTGGGTGAGCCCGTCACCAACGCGGTCATCACCGTCCCGGCCTACTTCAACGACGCCGAGCGCCAGGCCACCAAGGAGGCCGGCACCATCGCGGGCCTGACCGTGGACCGCATCGTCAACGAGCCCACCGCCGCGGCCCTGGCCTACGGCCTGGACAAGGGCAAGGAGGACGAGCTCATCCTCGTCTTCGACCTCGGTGGCGGTACCTTCGACGTCTCCCTGCTCGAGGTCGGCAAGGACGACGACGGCTTCTCCACCATCCAGGTGCGCGCCACCAACGGTGACAACCGTCTGGGCGGTGACGACTGGGACGCCCGCATCGTCGACTGGCTGGTCAAGCAGGTCAAGAGCAAGGACGGCGTGGACCTGTCCAAGGACAAGATCGCCATGCAGCGTCTCAAGGACGCCGCCGAGCAGGCCAAGAAGGAGCTGTCCTCGGCGACCTCCACGAACATCAACCTGCAGTACCTCTCCATGAGCGAGTCCGGCCCCATCCACCTCGATGAGAAGCTCACCCGCTCCAACTTCCAGGAGATGACCGCGGACCTGCTCGAGCGCACCAAGATCCCCTTCCACAACGTCATCAAGGACGCCGGGGTCAAGGTCTCCGACATTGACCACGTGGTCCTCGTGGGTGGCTCCACCCGCATGCCCGCCGTCGCGGACGTGGTGCGCGAGCTGACCGGCAAGGACCCCAACAAGGGCGTCAACCCCGATGAGGTCGTCGCCATCGGCGCGGCCCTCCAGGCCGGCGTCATCCAGGGTGACCGCAGCGATGTCCTGCTCATCGACGTCACGCCGCTGTCCCTGGGCATCGAGACCAAGGGTGGGGTCATGACCAAGCTCATCGAGCGCAACACGGCCATCCCGACCAAGCGCTCCGAGGTCTTCTCCACCGCCGAGGACAACCAGCCCTCCGTGCTCATCCAGGTCTACCAGGGCGAGCGCGAGTTCGCCCGGGACAACAAGCCGCTGGGCACCTTCGAGCTGACCGGCATCGCCCCGGCCCCCCGCGGCGTGCCCCAGATCGAGGTCTCCTTCGACATCGACGCCAACGGCATCGTGCACGTCTCGGCCAAGGACCGCGGCACCGGCAAGGAGCAGTCCATGACCATCTCCGGCGGCTCCGCCCTGCCCAAGGAGGACATCGACCGCATGGTCAAGGAGGCCGAGGCCCACGCCGAGGAGGACAAGAAGCGCCGCGAGGACGCCGAGACCCGCAACTCCGCCGAGCAGCAGGCCTACTCCATCGAGAAGCTCCTCAAGGACAACAAGGACAAGCTGCCCGAGGACGTCCACTCCGAGGTCTCTGAGGCCGTCACCGACCTCAAGAAGGCCCTCGAGGGTGACGACATCGAGCCGGTCAAGACCGCTCAGGAGAAGCTGAACTCGGTGGCCCAGAAGGTCGGTGAGGCCCTCTACCAGGCCGACGCCGCCGCCCAGGCCGCAGGTGACGCCTCCGCCTCCTCGGCCGGCTCCACGTCCTCCGACGACGAGGACATCGTGGACGCCGAGATCGTCGACGACGAGGACTCCAAGTGACCTCGGCCGGCCCCACCCCCGAGAACGAGGGCGTCGACCCCGAGCTCCAGGCGGCCGTCGAGTCGGCCTTCGAGGAGGTGCCCGACGGCGTCCGTGAAGGACTCGCCCAGGGCTCACCCGAGGGCGCGGCCGGCCAGGCCGACGCCGCCTCCGATGAGGCGGCGGGGGAGGACCCCCTGGCCCAGGCTCAGGCCCAGGCCGCTCAGGCGGCCGATGACCTGGCCCGGGCCCGGGCGGACCTCTACAACCTCCAGCAGGAGTACCAGGGCTTCGTGCGCCGCTCCCGTGAGGGCGCGGCCTCCCACCGGGACGCCGGTGCCGCCGGCGTCGTCGAGGCCCTCATCCCGGTCCTCGACGAGATCGAGCTGGCCCGCCAGCACGGCGACCTGACCGGCACCTTCGAGACCACGGCCGGCAAGCTCGAGTCGATCCTGGCCGAGAAGTACTCCCTGGAGCGCTTCGGCGCCGTGGGCGAGGTCTTCGACCCCACGCTGCACGAGGCCCTCATGGCCACCGAGTCCAGCGAGGTCACCGAGCCCACCATCGCCGCGGTCCTCCAGCCCGGATACCGCCTGGGTGAGCGCGTCGTGCGCGCCGCCCGCGTCCAGGTCGCCAACCCGGCCTGATACCCACCGCACCACTCACCCCGGCCCGACGGCGGACCCGAGCCAGCAGCTCTGGCGGGTCTGAGTCCGCCGTCGGGCCGGCAGGTGCATCAGGGCGCTCCAGCCCCAGGGCCGCGGAGCCGCCCCCGCAATCTTCAGCTTCAGTAAGGAAAAACCACGATCACCCGGATAAGGAGGCGGTGAGACCACCATGGCCAGTCAGGACTGGATGACGAAGGACTTCTACGCGGTCCTCGGCGTGAGTAAGGACGCCGACGCCGCCGCAATCAAGAAGGCCTACCGCACACTCGCAAAGAAGTACCACCCCGACCGCAACCCCGACGACGCTGCGGCGGCCGAGAAGTTCAAGGAGATCGGAGAGGCCTACGCGGTCCTGTCCGACGAGGCCGAGCGCAAGCAGTACGATGCGATCCGCTCGATGGCCGGAGGCGGCGCCCGCTTCCAGGCCGGTGGCCCGGGAGGGGCCGGTGGCGCCGGCTTCGAGGACATCTTCTCCTCCATGTTCGGCGGCCAGGGAGGCGGCGTCCGCTTCGAGACCGGCGGCGGCGCCGGCGAGCCCGACCTTGACGACCTGCTGCGCATGTTCGGCGGCACCCCCAGCCCCACCCGCTCCGGTGGCCGCTCCGGCCCCTTCGGCTTCGGCGGTTTCACCCCCAGCCCCGTCCGCAGAAGGGCGCCGACGTCCTGACCTCGGCGACGCTGGACCTGCGCGACGCCGTCACCGGCACCACCGTGGAGCTGACCGCGGACGGGCGCACCATGAAGGTCCGTATCCCGGCCGGTGTGCGCGACGGACAGAAGATCCGCCTGCGCGGCAAGGGCCGAGCCGGCCTGAACGGCGGCGAGAACGGCGACATGGTGGTGACCATCGCCATCAAGAAGCACCCCGTGTACTCGGTCGACCCGGTCGACGGCGCCAACCTGCGCATGGACCTGCCGGTCACGCTGCGCGAGGCCGCCCTGGGCGCCACGGTCGAGGTTCCGCTGCTCGACGGCGGCACCTCCAAGATCAAGATCAAGCCCGGAACCTCCTCGGGCACCGTCATGCGCCTGCGCGGCAAGGGCGCCACCACCCGGAAGAAGACCGGCGACCTGCTGGTGACCATCCAGGTGGCCGTGCCCAAGAAGCTCTCCAAGGCCGCCAAGGAGGCCCTTGAGGCCTTCGATGAGGCCATGGGTGACACTGACCCGCGGGCCACCCTCATGGAGGAGGCGGCGAAGTGAGCCGGCACCGGGCCGGGCAGGGCCTGGGCGTCCTGGCCGACGACGCCGCTGAGCGCGCGGTCTACGTGGTCTCGGTGGCGGCCGAGCTCGCCGGGATGCACCCCCAGACCCTGCGCCAGTACGACCGGCTCGGACTGGTCAGCCCCGCCCGGACCCGCGGGCGGGGTCGGCGCTACTCCCACCGCGACGTCGAGCGCCTGCGTCACATCCAGTCCCTGTCCCAGGAGGGCATCAACCTCGAGGGCATCCGCCGCATCCTCGCCCTGGAGGCCCGCGTGGAGGAGCTGGAGGCCGACAACGCCCGTATGCGCAGCCGCGAGGCCGTCGTCCAGCGGATCTTCGCGGCGGCGGCAGACGGCGAGGTCCAGGTCGTCGCACCCGGGCGCCAGGGCCGCGGACCCGCCCCGCGCCACCCCGAGGCGGGGCGCGCACGCGCCGCCGGTACAGCGGGAGGCGCGAGCACTGCGCTCGTGCCCGTGCGCCGGTGGTACTGACCGACACGGATTGGCGCTGACGGGGATTGACGAGCGCCGGCGGGCAATGATGAGCACCGGCGCGTCCTGGACGCGGCACTGAGACGCCAGCACCGATGCAGCATTGAGCCCATCAGCCGCTGCGGTGGAACAGGCGTCCAGCCCTTGCGCATCATTCTCTGGGTGGATAGCAGGCGATCTTCAACCGCCCGTGAGTTCCGCTCATGCGGATGACGACCTCCTTCACCGGTTCGCGGGCGTGCGATACCCCGCCCCTGACATAGCCCGTGGCTTCATGCTCGCTCATCGCGGTCGCCAATGTTCCGTCGTGGAACACGATGCCGAACGGGGCCGAGCCCGGCCTCTCCGTTGACGGCTGCGGTTGTTCGTCCGCACGCTGGTGGTGGACCACCGCTCATGCCTGCTGTTCGCGCGATGCTCTTCGGCCTTCGGCTCATGACCATAATCAACTCGGCGCATCGCTGCCGGGACCCAGGGCTACTCCCTCGCCTCCCTTCCCGGCGCGCCGAGGGCCGCGAGCCGATGCCGCACGAGGCGGCTTGGGCCCGCGAGATGGCCACCGTTGACGCTCACCGCCTGGTACGTCGTCGCGGCTGGTGGATGCCCTGATCGGGTTCGTCCACGGCCTCGTCTTCCCCGGCGACATCATCGGTGCCTATGGGCTGGTCGCCGTCCTCTGGCCAACCCTGTTGGCCCGCAAGAACTACTTGGTGCTCTACCTCATCGCGGGCATCATCTCCGTGCTGGCCCTGGCGACGTATCTGGCCTCCGGGACCCTGTCGAGCGGCGACACCTGACGGCCTCCTGGGAGCAGTCGGTCTCGCTCGGGGCGGCCCTGCCTGGGTCGGCTTCAACATCGTGCAGTGGACCGTCATCCTGGTCGTGCAGGTCCTCATCGCCCTCATCGTCCCCGCCGCCGTGATCGGTGCCCGCCTGGCCGACACCGACCTCCCTCCAGCCGGAGCCGGCACCGCCGCCTGCTGATCTCCGTGGGGCCTGGGTGGTCTGACGCTGCGCTCGCGGCGTTCCACGGCGCACCGACGTTGGTGACGTCGATGGAGCGCTGGCCGACGGACCCTCGCGGCCACGGAGTTCTTCGCCTGGCCGGCGCCCGCGGCTGGCTGGCGCTGCTGGCCCTGTATGCCGGTGGGCCCAGGCCGGATGGCTGGCTGACTGGCCTGCGCTGGCTGGCTTCCGCCGTCGGCCGCCGTTCCATGACCGTCTACCTGGTGCAGACGGATCCTGTTCGGCATTATCTTCGGCGTCGTTCCCACTCCTGGTGACGGGCAGGCGCCTGTGGATGGGGCAGGCCGCGGCCGCCCTCGTCGCCCTGCGTCTGGCTGGCGAGCGTGGTCCTGTGCGCCGTCCTGAGCGCGGTGGTCATGCCGGCCCTTCGAGACCCTGCTGCGCACGGCCGTCGCCCGCAGCGAGCGCAGGAGGCTCGACGCCGCCGCCCCCGCCCGCCGTCTGGCCCGGGACGCAGGCGGGACCGTGGCCCGGCCCCTGAGCCGGCCCGACCTGGGCGCCGTCCGCCGGAAGAATGGCCGTGGCAGGCTCCTCCCTTCGGTGGAGACGATCTCGGCGCTTAAGGCGGACGCCGCGGAAGCACTGGATTTCATACGGTCGAGTCATGAACACGACGACTTCCTCCGCGACCTCATTCACTGGTTCCCGCGGCCTGCGCTACCCCGCCCCCGACGTCGCCCGCGGCTTCATGCCGCTGCTCATCGCCCTGGCCAATGGGGTCGTGGGTGGCAGGCCCGAGGGCCTTGCGCCATCGACCGCCGACAGGACCTGGGCCTCATCGCTGCTCTGTCTCATCGACCAGCGCGCCTACCCGCTGTTCGCGCTGCTCTTCGGCTTCGGACTGGCCACCATGGTCAACCGGCGCACGGCATCGGGCATCGACGCCTACTGCCAGCAGCCGACCGGCGGGCTCCGGGCGCCGTCGGCGGCTGAGCTCGACCAGGCCCGGGAGCAGGCGGCCGTCGACGCCTGCCGCCTCGTGCGGCGCCGCGGCCTGTGGATGGTCCTGTTCGCTCATCCACGGAGCCTTCTTCCCTCGGAGATCATCGGCACCTACGGCATCGTCGCCGTCGTCTTCGCCGGGTGGTTCGCCCACAAGCACCACAAGCGCCAGCTGGCGGTGTGCGCCCTGGTTCTTCTGTCCCAGTTCGTGCCGGTGGTCCTGGCTATGCTCTTTGGTCCCGGCGGTGAAGCGGCCCGCCTGACGCAGCGGTCCCTCGCCCCGGCGGCTGCGGCACCCACTGGAGCAGGTGAGTCCATGGCCTCAGCGCTTCCCTGGTTCGTGACCAACGTGTTCGGGTGGTTCTTCACCGCTCTGAGTGCGGCCTTCACCACGATGATTCTTCCCGCCGTCCTCGGCGCCCGCCTGGCCGACACCGACCCGCATCGCCCACCCCGAGCGCCACCGTGGTCTGACGGTGGCCGATCGGTGGTCTGGCCCTGGGGGCGCTCGGCGCGCTTCACCAGCTCCTGGTCCCGCTCACCAGCGCTCCAGCCCTGGGCGGCCGACTCGCCCTGATCATGGTCCCGCCCTGGCCGGGGGCTGCGGCTGGCTCGCCGTCCTGGCTCTCTACGCCGGCGGGGCCGACGGCGGACAACCGGCTGACCGGCCCCAAGCGGCTGCTGTCCAACGTGGGGCGCCGCTCCATGACCGCCTACCTGTCCCAGACGGCCATAGTTCGCCGGCATCTTCGTCACTGCGCCGCGGCTGACCGGGAGGCCCCTGGAGCTGGATTGGTGGCATCCGCCGCAGTGGCGGTGATGGTCTGGCTGACGACCGTGGTCCCAGGTGCGGTGCTTGAGCGGCTCGGCGCCCGGTCCCTTCGAGGTCCTGCGCGCGCCGCCGTCGCCCGCAGCGAGCGCAGCCGCACGAACCTGTTCCCCAGCAGGTCCCCGACCAGCGCACGGCCCAGCTCCCCGGCCAGCCGACGAGTGCCCTGGTGCCGCCCGCCCCGTGGGGTGCCCAGGTCCCCGTCGCCCGGTTCGCCCGCGAGCCTGAGAGCGGGGCTGGTGACCGACGCCATCGCGAGGGAAGAGCCCTGGTCCTGGGGAGGAGGACCAGGCTCAGCCCATCTCCCGGGAGGAGGAGCGACCCGTCACGATGGCCCCGGTGGCGGAGGTGTCCCCGGCTGCCACCCTCTAGCGTGGAGGGCATGGGACTTGCGACGTCATTCACCGGTGCTCGAGGGTGCGCTCATCCGCCCGGACGTGGCCCGTGGCTCATGCTCCTGTTCATCGCGCTGCCAACGTCCCCTTCTGGACCGCTGTGACGCACGTTTCCGCCCCATCTGATGCCGTCGACACGGTCATGGCTGTGGGTGCGCTCCTCCTGATCGACCTGCGGGCCTACCCTGCTGTTCCGCGATGCTCTTCGGCTTCGACTGGTCACCATGGTCAACCGGCGCATCGCCCTCGGTGCCTCCCCTATCTCAGCTCCCTGCCCGGCGTGGAGGCCGGCCGAGCCGACGTCGCAGGAGGCGGCCTGGGCCCGTGAGCAGGCCACCGTCGACGCACGTCGCCTGGTGCGGCGTCGGGGCCTGTGGACATCCTCTTCGGCGCCGTACACGCCCTGCTCTTCTCGGTGACATCATCGGCCCCACGGCCTGGTCGCCGTCATCTTCGCCGGCTGGATCGCCCGCAAGCACTGGAAGCGGGTTGTGGCCTTCTGCGCCGTCGTCGTTGCCGCCGGCGCCCGTCACGTTCCTCAACATGGGCAGCTTCCTGGCCTCCCAGAGGCCGCCTCGGCGACGGACGCGCACCAGGCCGGCGCTCTCGACCGATACGGTCCTGTCCTACGTCTCCGACGGACTCCTGGCCTGGGGTGGAAGCCTGGTCTCGGCGCTGTTCTTCTCCATGATCGTTCCGGCGATGTTCCTCGGCGCCCGGCTGGCTCGGACACCGACCTCATCTCCCATCCTGAGCGCCACCGCCGGCTCCTGGTCGCCGTCGGCCTGGGCGGCTTGGGGCTCAGTGCCGCGGGCGGTATCGGGTTCGCCGTGTGGGCCGCGGGTGGACACCTGGCTGCCTGACCATGCCCCTTCACTCGCTCACGGGCGTGGCCGGGGCCTGCGGCTGGCTGGCACTGCTGTCCCTGTACGCCGGTGGGTCATGCGCCGGATGGTCGGCTGACGGGCTGCGTCGGCCTCGCCCACCGTGGGCCGCTCCATGACGGCCTACCTCAGCGTGACCTTCCTCTTCGCCGTCATCTTCTTGGCCCGCACCGCCGCGACCTGTATCGAGCTTCACCTGGGAGAGGCCCGGGCAGCAGGGGATCGCGCTGGCGGTCTGGCTGACGACGGTCGGGCTGTGCGCCGTCTCTGGAGCGGGTGGACACACCTGGTCCCTTTCGAGGCCCTGCTGCGCACCGCTGTCGCCCGTAGCGAGCGCCGCCGCTGCCGGCCGGCGGCCCCTCCTGCCCCTGCGTGAGCCCGGCCTCACTGATGAGCGCCTCCAGCACCGGCATGACCTGGCGCGTTGAGACCTCGGATGCGTACGTGGGTCACCCAAGTTATGGGAGGATTTCCCTGTGACCCGACCGGTTCCTATCCCGGCGTCCTTCAAGGATCCCGTATGGTGAAACGGTCCGGTGAGCGCGCCTTTCATGGCGCGTCGTCGCCATGTCCTGAGGACTGTGAGTCGCCCGCAGAACGTGAGGGGTGACCTGAGCGTTTCACAGGGCATCGTTGACACGGTAGCCTGCCCAGTCCCCAACTCTGAAGGAAGGAACAGTCCTCATGACTCAGCCCCCAACCCTGGTCAGCTCCTTCTACCAGCAGCAGCCCCGGCCCCTTCGGCCCGGTCCTGGGGCAGCCCTACCCGCCCCATAGTTCCAGGCGCTCCGGCGCGCCTGTTGCTCCCGGCGCCCCGGTGCCCCTGGTCAGCCCTTCCCGCAGGCTCCGGCGGGGGACAGCTTCATGGGCAACCTCTTCAATGTCTCCAAGCCCTTCGCCGAGAAGTTCGGCAAGGTAATTTTTCTACATCGCCGCCATCGCCTGGTCGCGAGCTGGCTCTACTCGGCTTACAACGCCGGTGACATCGCTGGTAACTACGACATCGAAACGCAGAGCCGGAGTCAACTTCGCGTTCCTGCTGAGCCTGCTCTTCGACGCCCCTGATCGTGACGCAGATCGGCCTCATCCGCCTCTTCATTGAGCTGGTCATCAACCCGGCAAGAAGAACCAGCCACTGCCCGGCGGTAAACCTGTCTCCGCCGCAGCCAGTTGCTTCGACCTCGACGGTCGCCGGCCCGCGTGGCCGGTGACCGTCAAGTCGTTGGGGCCGCCTGCTGTGCTGTCTCCTCACGTGAGACATGTGGGTGTCAGTGACTTGACGCTCGTTCAAGGGAACCTGGGCAGGCTGGGTGGTCCAGGAGGCGAGGTGGCTTAGGGGTGAGGCATGACGGGTGTGGGTGTCCATGGTGCTGACATTAACCCTGAATCGACTGCACGCTGGAGAACCGCAGTATTTCAACGATCCGCTGGGCGCACCGACGTCGGGCCCGCTAATGTCAGCGCTGTGGACACCAGGCCCGTGCAGGAGTGAGTCCGGGTTCGTACGGCACGCCCGGCGCTCCCCGCCATAGGTCCGTGGTCCCACCGTCCCCTGCCCGCTGCCTGCGCTGAGCCCGAGGCGCGACTCGACGCCGGCTCCGGTTTGAGTCTCGCCCGGGTCGGCCTACTGAACGAGGGTCGGGATCCACTGGCCAGCGGGCTGTGTGCGTACCGCACTTAGCGTCCCCACCTACCACCAGTAATAATTCAACCCTCCTCCAGTAGCACTTAATCTTCGTGCAGTGCGTCCGACGACGACGGCAGCCACCAGAGGACTGCTCGTCCACCCGACAGGCCGAAGCAGCAACCTCCCATCCGGACAGACCCAATTCCCACTGGTGCCTGAGATGCTGCGACATCTGAAACTCTCAGAAGTCGAGGACAACACAGTTGAGCCGGTTGTTCGAGGCGTCCCGGCCTGGACCCACTGGCAGCTCGCTGAGGACGGCCGTCAGCCCGCCGTCGGGTTGGCGCTCAGGTGCAGCTCGTTGCCGTGCGCGTGGCCACCGCCGTGACGATGGCCAGGCCCAGCCTGTGCCCGAGCCCCGGTCCGCCCTCCCGCCCTCGCCGCGCACGAAGGGCTCGCGCAGGGACTCCACGCTCGGCCGCCACCACGGGCCCCGCCGTGGATCGTCAGCGCACGCCGTCGTCCAGACGCCATGCCCACGGTGATACGCCCGCCCCTCGACGTTGTAGCGGGCCGCATTGCGCAGCAGGTTGACGCTCTGGCGCAGCAGCACCGGGTCGCCGGGGACCCGGGCGGCAGCAGATGGTGACGTGAAGCCCGTGCCCAGCGACCTCCGGAGCGAGATGAGGCCCAGGGCGTCACGACCAGGCCTCCATGTCCACGTCCTCGACGTACAGCTTGCTGATCTGGGCGTCGGCCAGGTCTGGTGGTGCGTCGATCGTCCCCGGTTGCGCGTTGCCCCGGCACCCGGGTCAGCACCTGGCGCAGGTCTCCGCCGAGGCCTGCGGGTCGACAGGGCGGCGCCGATCATCGTCTGCGGTGGCCAGGAGGCGCAGCAGCCTGGGAGGCGTTGCCGCGAACCGGCGGTGGACGGAGAAGGACCGCTCCAAGGGAGGCCAGCATGTTGTCGAAGGTGTCTGCCAGGTCGTGATCTGTCGCGTGGCCGGACAGGCCCGCTGCTGACTTCAGGGCGTCGTCGAGGCGGCGCGCTGGGCCACTATCGAGGACAGCGGCTGCAGCATCCGCCCCGCCAGGATCCAGCCGACGGTCCCGGAGAGCACCACGAGCAGCGCCAGCGCGCTGACGGCTGATGGCTGATGCTGCTGAGCAGATCGAACAGGTTCGTGTCCACCTTGGCGACCCGCCGACCTGCGAGACTGGCACGGCGGCGGTCTCCCGACCGGGTCGCCGATCTGATGCTCAGCGACGTAGCGCGTGTAGAAGTAGACCAGGGCGATGAGGACCACCCGGCGGTGGCCGTCACCATCCCGGCGTAGGTCAGGTCAGACGGCCCGGATACCAGGTGCCGGGCGCGACGCAACTGCCTGGGCGACGCGGCCGGGCGTACTTATCGGCGCCGGGGCCGCGCTGCGTTGTCGACCCGGGGCTCCGATGCCCCTGCCCGCTCATGCGCTGAACCTGTAGCCCGCGCCGGGGATCGTCTGGATCACGCGCGGCTCACTGAGCTTGCGACGGTGGGAGATCACCCGCGTGGAGTTGGTGAAGGGTCGGCGTTGGCGTCCCATGCCTTCTCCAGGAGCGTCTCGGCGCTGAGGACCCCGCCTCGGCCTCCCATGGAGGACCTGAAGGACCGCGAACCTTGGGCTGAGGTGAATGAAGCGCCTGTCGCGGCAGACCTCCCGGCGGAAGGATCCAGGCGCACCCCGTGGGCCTCGAGGACTGGGGTGCGCCGGCTGGCTGCGCGCCTCAGGCCCGCAGCCGGGCCACCCAGCTCGGGGAACTCGAAGGGTTTGGTGAGGTAGGGGCCGTCGGTCGAGTCAAACGCCCACGCGCGCGTCCAACGTCCGATGCAGTGAGTAAGGAGGACGCGCGTGCTGGGGTAGTCGCGCACCACCCGCCGGCAGACCTCGTCACCGTGGACCACGGGCAGGTCCCGGTCCAGGACGATGATGTCGTAGCCACCGCCACCTGCTCCAGGGCGCCGGGCCCCGTCGTCGACGACGTCCACGGCCATCGCCCCGCGCCGCAGCCCGGTGGCGATGGCCCGCTTGCGTACTCCCTCATCCACGACGAGCACGCGCATCGCCCCGCCTCCTTCACTGTGGATTCTTTTCGGCTGGTCCCCGAAGCAACCAGCCCCCTGTGTTGCCAACATAAGCGAATTTGTGAACCCCATAACACTGCCCCGGTTGGCTGTTCCTCGAACGAACGGACGCCACCGCGTCCCGACCCACGAGCCGAAAGGACCTCTCCTACAGCAGCTCCCCTCAACACCCGGATCCTCACCCGCGCCGCCGCCACGGTGCTGACCTGCGCCGTGTGCGCCGTCGGCCTCATGACCGGCTTGCTCCCCAGGGCTCGAAGGCGGACTCGCCGCTCTGCCCGCCACTCAGCGGGGACGACCTGCTCAAGATGGCTGGTGCATGCGCGACAAGGGCATCGACGTCTCCGGACCCTGACGCCAACGGCAACGTGCAGTTCCCGACAACGAGGTTGCCACCAAGGCCGCCCAGGAGGCAGATCGTCGGCCCTGCCCCCGGCACTGAGGATCTCGCTGCCCGAGACGCAGCAGGACCTGGTCAAGGCTGCCGAGTGCCTGCGCAAGGAGGGCTGACGCCTGGACCTCGAGGCGGCAAGGGGCATCCAGACCACCCAGGCGACATCCCCCAGGACGTCATGAACGCGTTTCTCCTGCGTCGGAGCAGTAACGCGCACTCTGCGGGCGCCACCAGACCACAGGTCGCGGCCAGGCTGCCGCGCAGACACATACGCAGACAGGCAGACACATGGATCAACAGACCACCACCTCCACGCAGGCCGACGAGACGGCTCGACCGGGCACCGCGGGACACGGGCACGGCCCACTGCACCCGACGCCGGCCTTCCGGCTGGGGGCTGCCGCGATCCTGGCGGCGGGCGCTGCGGGCGCCTTCACCCAGGTCGGGCCCTTCGCAGCCAGCGCTGCCGACGAGCTGACTGGCGCGGAGCCACCGACACCATCACCAAGGGCGACCTCCTGTGGTCAGACCTCCGTGTCCGGGACCCTGCGCCATCTGACTCGCGCAAGTTCAAGTCGGGCTGAGGGTGTTCTCATCCAGGTGTTGGCCTCCGGACCGTCCTGACCCAGGGCGACGTCCCCACTGCACCGGCAGCGAGACCGCCTACCTCATGCGCGGCAACCTGCCCGCCTGGCAGCTTCGAGGCCGGCATGGATGACGGAGAGGACATCCGCCAGCTGAGACGGGCCCTGAGGGACCTGGGTACTTTTGACTACGAGCCCGACGACCACTTCAGCTGGGCTTACCACCATGAAGTGGCAGAAGGATCTCGACATGTCCTGACCGGGGACCCATCCCGCTGGGACGGACTGTTCTCACCCCGGGACCTGCGTGGGGACGGCTCACCGCCCGCGGGGACCGCGTCGCCGCCGACACTGAGCTCTTCGACGTCACCTCCACTCACCCAGGTGGTGGACGCCAACATCAAGCCTCCTGACCAGAAGCTCGCCGTCGTCGGCACCCCTGCCGTGACCACTGCTGCCTGATGCCAAGACCACCGCCGGGAAGATCACCCCGTGGGTACCCCCACCGAGAAGTCCTCCGGCTCTGGTCTGGCGTTGGCTCCGGCTCGGTGGAGCCTGGGCGAGCGGTCATCCCATCACCGTCACCTCACCTCGACGCCCTCGGCGACCACCAACTTCCAGGAGGTTCCGTCACCGTCGACCTGCCCAGCGAGAAGCGCACGGGCGTCCTGTCGGTGCCGGTCGGGCCCTGCTGGCCCTGAGCGCCGACCAGTACGGCGTCGAGATCGTCGAGTCCGGCGGCACCACCCGCAGCCGGTCACCATCGGGCTGTTCAAGCCGGCGGGCGTGGAGATCTCCGGTGAGGCATCCTCCGAGGACAACGAGTGGTGGTGCCGCAGACATGAGCTGCATCCTTTCCCTGCGCGACGTCAAGCGCACCTACGGGGAGCGCCCGCATACCGCGGGCGTGAGCCTGAGATCGATGACGGCGAGTTCGTCGCTGATCGTCGGCCCCCTCCGGCTCGCGTCCACGCTCCTCAACCTCATCGGCACCCTGGACCGGTCTAGCTCCGGCACCGTCGAGATCGATGGCGTCGACGTCGGCTCCCCGTCCGACGCCAAGCTCTCGGCCCTGCGGGCCAGCCGCATCGGCTTCGTCTTCCAGCAGTTCCACCTGGCAGACGGCGTCAACGCGGTGGACAACGTCGCCGACGGCCTGCTCTACAGCGGGGTCCCCGCCCGAGCGGCGTCGGCGCGCCTGGGCCCTGAGCGTCGGCCTGGCTCCACCGGCTCGACCACCGCCCCCCACCAGATGATGGGGCGGCGAGCGCGCGGGTGGCCATCGCCCGCCGTCGTCGGCGAGCCCCGCTGCTGCTGCCGGACGAGCCCACCGGGAACCCGACCTGCTCGGGGCCTCGATCGTCGAGCCCTCCACGAGCTCCACGCTCAAGGCACCACCATCATCACCCACAACGAGCTGGCCGCCCAGCCCCCAGGCAGATCGCCATCCGCGACGGCCGCATCGGGGACCTGCCTGAAGGAGATCGTCCATGACGACGTCTACGCTCCGGCGTGACCGGTCCGGCGCGGCCGAGCGGGGCGGCTGCGCCCCGGCCCGGCGGATCCAGCGCTGCGGCTGCGTCTGCCGACGTGCTGCGCCTGGGAGGCACCGGCATCAGGGCCCGCCCCACCTGCGCCTTCTTGTCCGCATTAACGCTATCGGCATCGCCGCCAGCGATCCGGTGGTGGGCATCTCGGCCTCCAGCCGCGCCCAGCTCTCCGCCCAGCTCGACCCTGGGACGAACCGCGACGGCCACCGCCGGCCAGACCTGTTCGGCAACCTCCCCGCCGCAGGACAGCGTCGGCAAGGTCCGCCCCCATCGACAACGTCCAGAGCGCCTCGAGCACCGGGCTGGTCAAGAACTCGCTACTTACTGCACTCCGTCGACAAGAACGCCTCCGGCGGCATCACCACCCTGGCTGCGACAAGTCACTGCTCGACGTCGTGGCCGGACAGGTGGACAAGGGCACCTGGTTCAACGAGGCCACCAGCAAGTACCCGGCAACGGTCCTGGGCAGACGGCGGCCCAGCGCCTCGGCGTCGTCTCACCGGGAACCAAGGTGTGGCTCGGCGGGAACTGGTTCACCGTGGTCGGCATCCCTGCCGGTGGTGCTGGCTTCGAGTCAACAACGCCGCCCCCTCATCGGTCAGGGTGTGGGCCAGCGACCCGTTGGTTACGACGCCAAGCCGACGACGGTCTACACGCGCAGCCAGGACGCCGCCGTCCCCACGGTGCGTGCCGCTGGCGCCGTCGACCGCCGCAGGCCCCAACGAGGCCATCCGCGCCCCCTCGGACGCGCTGGAGGCTAAGAACGCGGCCGACAAGGCCTTTTTGCACGGTCTGTTGCTGCGGGGCTCGATCGCCCTGCTCGTCGGCGGTATCGCGGCCAATACGATGATTATCTCGGTGCTCGAGCGCCGTCGGAGATCGGACTGAGGCGGTCCCCTGGGGCGATGCGCGGACACATCCTCGTGCAGTTCATGACCGAGGCGTTGCTGCTGGCCTGGGCGGTGCCCTGGGTGCGTCATCGGATCGCGACCGCTGGATGTCGGCCGCCAACGGCTGGCCCTTCTCCCTCAGCCAGTGACGCCGTCGTCGGAGGTCCGGGACACCATCGCCATCGGCGCCCTGGCCGGTGTGTACCCGGCCGTCACCCCTGCACTCCTCCGACCGCTGCGCTCAACGCGCAGTAGGGCGGCGCTGACCCGAGGGGAGGCGTGGATGACGTCCCGGTGGGAGACGGCTGGGCCCTGCGGTGGCGGCACCGGACCGTGGCGGCTGGTGCTTGAAAAAAGAGATGGGAGAGCCCAGCGATTGAACGCGTGAGGGCCTCGCACCGAACGGTGCGGGGCCCCACCCCGCGATCAGAAGACCGCGGTGCCTGTGGGCAGGCAGGCTCAGCCGGGTCACCGTGCCGATGCCGTCGACGGCGTCGCGGGCGGCGTCGATCTTGTCGTCGTACCGCCGCCGGTGGCCTTCTGGCAGCGCCGGCTGCGGCGTCCAGCGCTTTGTCGCTGATCGCCTCGGCCTTGTCGGAGCCGAGAGTCCCACCGGCCTTCTTCGCCAGGTCATCAAGTCCCATGTGTGTTCTTCCGTCGGGTGGCGACGTCGGATGACGACGGCCTCGGCTGGAATAGTGCCAGGTTTGCGCACCTTCGTCATCTGAGGCTGGATCGCTGGCTGCAGATCTGGGAGGGAATTCGCGGGAGGGGAGGCTCCTCTCCGAGGGGCACTCTACGCGGCGGGGATTCTTTCTCGCGGCTGGCATTCGACGCCGTCGGGGATCGAACCTGGATCTCGAAGGCGTAGGACGCCCTGCAGGGACGTATCCGCACCCCGACGCGCAACGTCCCCGGCCGTCCTGCCGTGGCGTCAGCAGTGCCGGGCCTCACCACCGCCAGGTGGGCGGGCGGAGAGAGCCTGCGGTGTCGGCCAGCGACGGCTCCCTACGCATCCGGCGGGTCAGGAGGGACAGGACGAGTCGGTAGGAGTCCTCGACCATGGCGGTGGCCTCGTCCGCTTGGTAGTCGGGGCTGGTGAGGTCGATGCTCACCCAGTGCGCCGCTTGGACTGGTGAAGCCTGGCCCACCCACTGAAGGCGGCCCGCACGGCGACGACGTCCTCAGGGTCGAGCTTGACGCTGGCCAGGAGGCGGCCGCTCGCGGGGGGCGAGTAGCAGGAAGAGGCGGGGGCCCACGGAGGCGACGGTGGGGATGTCCCACTGGGCTTGTCCTGCCCAGCGCCCGGCAGCGAGGCCGCCGTGGTTTGAGCCTGTCGCGGCGGGCGGCCGCGGTGGCCCCGTTGATGCGCGTGGAGGGCCCGTCGGGGCGAGGGCTGGTGATGGTGGTCATCGACGTCGAGCCTACGGTCCCGCTGCTGCGGCGGGGGACATCCGCGCGGTCATGCGGAAACTCGGGTCAGCATCCTGCGCGGGACGGGATTGTTGTCCTCGACGGCGTCGAATGCCCCGGTCATATCGAGAGTCCCCGGCCGCGTGAGTGTCCTTTCGACGGCGGAGGACTGGCTGCCGGAGGGGCGCCGCCGGGGACGCTGAGCGGGTCAATCCGGGCGACCCAGGAGCCTCCGACCGAGCACCCCAGGCCCTTGTGATGGCGGAGAGTGTGGAGAAAGGAATGCCTGGCGCGGTCGTTCTTGAGCAGGAGAGGTTGACGGTGGTGACCCCGACCTTCCGGAGAGTCTACGAGTGTCATCCCACGGGCGGCCAGTGGCTCATCGAGGTGGCAGACGACGCGACCCACACGAGCTCCTCGGTTCTCGCGCAGCACGGTGTTCTGCGGCCAGCCTGCCGGCGCGCTGGCACACGCGGGTGCAGGGCGAGCAGCAGATGGCCGGCGAGGAGGAGGATGATGATGCTCTTGAGGGTCGGGATGTCGTTGCCGGTGGGGATGAACCCGGTCAGCCTCCGTCCGCTCGGGCGCCGGTGAGGCACTCGTCGGAGATCGCCATGCCTGAGATGTGCAGCGCTAAGGCGCTCAGCTGCTGTCCCAGGAGCAGCCAGAACAGGTGAGCGCCTGAGTGAAGAGGTGGTCGACGAATCCCGTTCGAGTTCGCGGATCGCGGCGATGAACCGGACGAAGGCTACGGCGCAGGCCGCAATGAGGAGGAGGTGGATGGCGATGATCAGCCGACGAAGAAACCGTGCGCTGCCGGACATCCCATGCAGAATCCCGTGGTCACCGAGTAACCGCTGAGCATCTCCACCGTCGCAGGTGCTTGAAGGACAACCGCTGGTCCAAGCGTGGGTCACTGTCGGTGAACCCGCAGTAGTCCGCGGTCGTCGATGAGGCCCCACAGGCTGAGCGAGCATGTAGAAGGGGGAGAAGCAGAGCAGTGAGAAGGAAGGAGGTGAAGGTTAGAGCCGCCGACTCCCGGCGTCGGCCCCGGGTGGAGTTGGTGTCGGCTGGTTATGGCGGCCATCCCGTCGAGGGCGGCGCCGGAGTCGGCGTCCGAGTCGGTTTCGTGCTGGCAGTCATGACGACACTTTCCATATCGACTATCGATGTATCGATAGTCAGATATGAGGCGCTTGGGTGCTCGCCGGTGTCACATTCTTCCGGATACCTGCCGTCTGGCCACCGCCGACGGCATCAGGCCGGAGGGGTGGTGCGCACCGCTGGGGAGGTGGTGCGGTGGGGGACATTGCAGCGATGGAGATGCTGCGCGCGGGCCGGGTGCAGGTTACCCGGCCGGGGATATCCTGCGCGTGTGGGGACGGATTGCTGTCCCTGACGGCGTCGAATGCCCCCGGCCGCAAGAGAAAGTCCCCGGCCGCGTGAGTGCTCCTCCCGTGCAGGCCCCGGCTGCAGGGAAAGTCCTCGACTGGAGTGACGTGCCCCTGGCTGTGCTCAGTGATCGTCTGGAGGATGGTCGTCCGCAGCTCATCGATGGACTGACGCTGGAGCCGGCGTTGATGGCAATGATGGCGTACTTCCCTTCCTGGTGGGGTTGCGATGAGGGAGCCGTTGGACCGTCTGGCCTGATGTTCGCGGTGTAGTTGAGACACGGGCCGCTCGCCATTGGCGGTCTGCCTGTGGAGGCCGGTTGAGGGTCCCTCCGGGGATCGAGGTGAGGGCGGCTCAGCCTATCTCGGTCGGGGGCTTGGTGGCGGGAACGGTGGTCTTGGAGACGTTGGCGTTGCTGGAGGTACGGCCTTCCGGTGCCGGTGTCGGGGCCTTGTAGTAGATGCTTGATGTCCCGTCCAGGGGGGTATTTGCCAGCCCTCGGGCACTGCGAAGGATGCTGACGGTGGGGGCGCGGTGATCTCCCAGGCTCGCCGCGGGCGTCGCCTTGGGAGATCGCTCTTCGTGGCGCTGGCGGAGGCGCTGGCGGAGGCCTTGTCGTCGTCCCGGTCCGCTTGGCGTCCTTCTTGCTGTCCTGGGTCTCGTTGTCCTTGGCGTCGCCCTTGTCCGATTCCGCCGGAGCTGTCGGAGGCGGCTGAGCTGATGAGTTTGAGCCTCACTGCTCTGAGAGCAGGCGGTCAGAATGGGGGCGGCGGTCAGAGCGAGGCTGGCCAGCAGGGTCGCAGCGGTGCGTACGGGTTTCATGATGCTCCAGTGTGTGAGTGCGAGGTGATACACCAAGGGCATCATCACGTCTTGTGGGATTGCACGATGGGGATGGTTCCCATCGTGGACTGGAAGGAGGCTCGCGGAATACCGGGCTGCGACAGGCTGGCTGTCGCCTCTGCTCGTCAGTGGGCGGTCGAGGATGGTGGACACGATGGTGTTGACCTCCTGGTCGCCGCTGGCCGTCACGGCGATGCGCACGTAGGTGCCTGACGACGGGAACGGCGATGACCGCGCCGGCCGTCTGACGCTCCTGAACCCGCGCGGTCGAGGTGTCGACGGCGGCCCGCCCGTAGGTGGACGGCTTGGTGGAGTAGCCCGTCGGCGTGCCTCCTGCCGGTGATGGTCTCGTCCAGGCTTGCCTGGGACGGGGTGGAGGAGGTCTCGGCCTCCTGGCGACCGCGACGCTGTTGAAGGACAAGCCGCCGTCGCGAGAACCGGCCGTAGAAGGCGTCGGTGCTGTTCAGGCGCTGGGTGAGGTGGACGGATCCACCCCTGGGCCCGGGCGAGCAGCGCCTGGCCTCGAAGGCATTGAGGTCCTCCCAGTCCTCGGGGATCGCGAAGGTGAGGCCGGATGTCGGTGCGGTGACCGCCCAGGCCCGCCGGGATGGAGGGGGCGGCGCTGCCGGAGGCGCTCGCGCCGCCCCCGCTCAACGACGTGTCGCCGCGGCTGCGGGCCCGATCCGGTCGCTGTCGCTGCGGCCGAACCCGCCGATGAGGGGCCATCTGCGAGCAGCCCGCCAGAATGAGGATGGTGGCCAGAGCCAGGTGGCGCGGTTCCCGCGATGTCTCCGGAGTGAGGACGGGTCGACGTGACCATAACGGTGTCGTCGAACAGCGGTGTTTCAAGCGGTCGGTTGGCATGTTGCAGGTCGGCGCGATAACTGCGGAATGTCTCCGGCAGAACCCCAAGAGTTGCCCACGTCACTCGCCGCCGGTCTCAGAAGTTGAGGAATAGATCAACTCTGCGAAGGTTGTGGTGACCAGAAGACGCATCACTACCTCTGGAAGGAGATCCGCATGACACCAACTACACCACCAAGTCGCAGGAGGCGATCCCGGGCCATGTACGCCGCCGCGGCCGGCAAACCCCAGATCGGAGCCCGCGCACCCGCTCGTTGAGCTCCTCCTCCCAGCCCGACGGCGTCGCCGCCGGACCCTGGTCATGGTCTGCCCTGACGCGGCGGCCCGCCAGGCCGTCGGCGCCTTCCTGCGCGCCGCATCCTCACCCAGCTGCCCGCCTCCTCGGGCCCTCCATGACCCAGCCCCGCCCTCGCGCTCCCTGCTGGCTGCCCTCGAGGCCGCCTCGACGGTCGCCATGAGCCGTCCGACGAGTACATCTCCACCGAGCACCTGCTCATCGGCCCGCCAAGGGCGACACCTCCGGCTCCGCCCCCACCGTGGCCCGCGAGTCCTGGCCGACGCTGAAAGCACCCGAGGCCCCTCATTGAGGCTCCTGCCCCAGTCCGAGGCTCCTCCTGCGTCACTCTCCGCCAACCCCGAGGCACCTACAAGACCCTCGAGAAGTACGGCACCGACCACCGAGGCCGCCCGAGGCCGGCTCGATCCGGTCATCGGTCATGACGCCGAGATCCGCGTCGCGCAGGTCCCGTCCGGCGCACCAAGAACAACTCGTCCCCACCGTCGTCGAGGCCCCAGCATCGTCGCCAGTGCAGCACCTGCGTATCTGAGAAGTTCGTCCGGCAGATCATATCCACCTTCACCACTGCGTCAGCGGCGCCCTGAGGCGCCGGACCGCCCGCTGCCTGCGGCGAACTGCGGTATGGTGGGCGCACCACCGGACGAGTACCGCGAGAACATCGAGAAGGACCCTGCCCGGAGCGCCGCTTCCAGCAGGTTCGTCGGTGAGCCCAGCGTCGAGACACCGTGGCCATCCTGCGCGGTATCGCCCCCAAGTACGAGGCCCACCACCAGGACCATCTCCGACGGCGCCTCGTGGCCGCCGCGACCCTCTCCGACCGCTACATCACCGGTCGCCAGTTGCCCGATAAGCGTCATCGACCTGGTCGATGAGGCCGCCTCCCGGCTGCGCATGGAGCCGACCCAGCCCCGTCGAGATCGACGAGCTGCGCGCCGCGGACCGCATGCATGGAGGAGGCCTACCTGATGGAGTCCATCGAGGATGCCCCGCGCCGACCCGGCTGACGTCGAGCCTTGAGCGCCTGCGCCGAGCTGGCTTTGGCCTGCGAGCTGGCCTCGCTCACCCGCTGGGAGGCTTGCGCGCCGGCCACAACAAGGTCGGTGAGCCGCGCGCCGCCCTGACGAGATGCGCACCCGCGCTGACCTGCCGAGCGAGTAACCTCGAGAGGCCGGTCGCCTGCGCTACGGCGACATGCCCGCCCTGGAGCGCCAGATCCGCGAGGCCGAGGTTGTGCCGGACGACGCCGCTGAGCAGGCGGCAGGCGAGCCGATGATCGCCGGAGCAGGTCGGCGCCCCGAGATCGCCGAGGTCGTGGGCTCCCTGGACCGGCATCCCGTGGGCAAGCCTCCAGGGGAGACCGATAGCCCTGACCATGGAGGACGTCATCGGCGAGCGCCCCATCGGCCAGAAGGCCGCCGTGGCTGCCGTGGCCGACGCGGTGCGCCGCCTGCGGGCCGGCATCTCCGACCTGACCGCCCCACCGGCCTTCTCACCCCACGGGCGGGCAAGACCGAGCTGGCTGGCGTCCTGGCCGAGTTCCTCTTCGACGACGAGCGCCATCGCGCGTATCGACATGTCCGGAGTACCCGAGAAGTACCTGTGGCGCGCCTTGTGGGTGCCCCCTCCCGGGTACGTCGGCTACGAGGAGGGCGGTCAGCCTGGAGGCCGTGCGGCGTCGGTTCTACCTGTGGTCCTGCTCGAGCCGAGAAGGCCCACCCGAGGTCTTCGACATCCCCTACAGGTGCTCGACGACGGCCGCCCCACTGACGGCCAGGGGCGCACGGTCGACTTCAACGTCATCCCTGTGCCTAATTAACCGGCAACAGTTCCTCACCGACCCGGTCAACAGCCCCGGAGGAGAAGCGCAACGGGGTCAAGGAGGTGGTCCAGGCCTCTGCCGGAGTTCCTCAACCGCCTTTGACGACATCATCATCTTGAGGCCCTCTGGGCGAGGAGTTGGCGAGATCGTCGGCATCCAGTTGGCGCGCATCGCTCAGCGCCTGACCGCCGGCGCCTGAGCCTGGAGGCGGTCACCACGCCGCCCGCAGCCGCCGCCGACGAGGGCTGGCGACCTCGCCCATGGAGCTCGGCCGCTGCGCCGCCTCGTCCAGCGCGAGATCGGCGACTGTCTGGCCCGCATGCTGCTGGCCGGGGAGGTCCTCGACGAAGGTAAGGTCGTCGTCGACAAGGCTGACGGTTCCTGAGGCTCACGCTGCCGAGGGCGAGGCGCACCTGCCGTCGGCCTCCTCGGCGGCGTCGCCGGCCTGACCGAACCACTGCCGGGCGGCCTGGAGCAGAGGCTGTGACAGGCCGGCGACAGGCCAGTAACCGGTCAGTGATGAGGGGCGGCCCACCTGAGCGGGTGGGCCCGCCCTTCGTGCTGCTGGCTCACGCTGCCGCCCATGCTGTCAGCGGCGTCGCGGACCTCAGCCGGGCTGGTTGCCTGGGTACAGGCGTTGTAGACGCAGCCGCCGGCCAGGTCGTGGCCTGTTGAGCCAAAGGAGGGGCCTTGAGACCGGCGCCGGCGAACCGTGCTCGTAATAGGCGACCCACCCGTGGCTGGTGACGTAGATGCGGTAGGAGTTTATCGCCGGCAGGTCACGGCGCCCCAGTTCCACCGGTCGGAGTTGATGACCACGCGTTGTCCCTGCTGCGGCAGCTCCACATGCCGCCGGTGTCCAGCGGTGAGCGTACAGGGCGTCGGCGCTGGGCGGCGTGGCGATGCTGGAAGGTGGGGGTCTGCGTCGCGGGGCTGGCCACCGCTGGAAGGGAGGTGTTCTGCGCGGTGGGCCAGCCGCGCTTCGCTGAGGATGCGCTCCACGATGGGGCTGCCGTCGCGGCGAAACGACATGCGTACTGCCTCGACCCGCAGCACGTAGCGGTAGACGGTGGCTGCCGCGGGCCGAGACGGGCACGGCTGGCAATGATCCAGCTGCTGCTGCCGACGGCGCCGGAGTGCGCGAAGCCCCCGGAGTCCAGCTGCGGGACGGCAGCGCCGAGGTCGACGGCGTCGGTGAGGTGGAGGTGGCTGAGGCCGTGACGGTGAGGCTGCGCGGGCGGCGGACGCCCGGGCGGAGACACGGGCAGGCCTTGGCCAGGCTGAGGACTGGCGTGCGGAGGAACCCAGCGGCAGGGCGCGAACCGGGTGGAGCCCCAGACCTGCAGTCCGGATGACGATCAGCCAGCGCCACGACGAAGGTCGCCGTACAGGAGCCGGTTGCGCGACGCTGATGCCGCCCCGGCGGCGATGGTGAGGGCCCGCCGGCTGGCGGATCGGGGGCGTCCGACGAAGGATGCCGTGGAGGGCCGGCCTCAGGGCTGCGTCGATGACCGGCGGACGTCTGACGGCGTCCGGATGCCGACGACGAGGCGCGGCTGGGCGGAGAGGGCGCCGCGGCGGCTGCGGGTCGAGGACGCATACGACCATCGTAGGGCGCGCCCGACCAACCTGCCGGGAGGCATCCCCGCGCGCCCAAGGTCACATGCGGCGTCGAGACGTTGTTGGAGGCCGTGATCGGCGTCCCTCTGTCCCAGGTGTCTGGCGGCCCGCCGCCCGGTGGTGCCAATGTGAAGGAGAACTGGAGGGAGGAGACTGCCTGTCGTCGGAGAGAAATGCTGCATGTATTTGAACCGAAAACAAAGAATCTCGCAAGTGTTACACAACTGTGACCAATGTGGCGCTGCACTGCGAACCTGGATGAAATCTCACCAAAGAACCTGGGTGCGTCGTGAGGTGTGGCGGCTGGCAATCCCAGTAGCCCCAACAGACCGCATGGTCGGGGAACTCTGTGCTGGTAGGAGCTGGTTAATTGTGTGAAAACCGAGACCAAGTCGTCACCACGTCACGGAAAATGGAGGTCATACTGAGCGGATTATCTTACGAGGGCCTTTCTGCCTTGCACCCTTTACTGAAGGTGCCATGATGCCATGAACACCGTCAGTTCTGACTTCGCCCTGTTGCCCCTGGCTAGGCGGCGCGGACCCGGCGCCCCTGAGCAGAAGGAGGACAAGCGAGCACGCATCCTCAATGAAGCCGTGGTTCTTCGAGAGCACGGGTATGCCGGCACCTCCCTGGCCGACATCGCCAACGCGGCAGATATCGGGCCGGACCTGCACCACTTCCGCTGACGAGCTCTTCTGCAAGGTGCTGAGCGCCGTGACCGCGAGGACGCCCTGAGCATTCTGTGGAGTCCCCGGCCGCTGAGGGCGACGCCGCCGCGGCCCCGTCGACACCGCCGCCGTCGGCAACCTGACACCCTCGACGTCGCGGTGTCTCCGACCTTGACGGCAACCCTGGGCCCTGCTGAGCGCTACATCGAGCCGTCGAGCGCAACGTCGCCCACCGGGACCTCACGGCGATCTACACCGCGATTGGCAGTCTCGGTCCTCGACGCCGAGCACCCTGCGCACCGGTGGATGGGCTAACCACCAACATGCCGTCGAGCGCTCGGAGTCCAGCTTCGAGGCCGGCAACTGCTGATCGTGGACCCGCAGATGCCCTCGCGCTCGTGGTTGCAGCCTGGTCGCCCCTCATCGACGGTCTCCAGCTGCAGTGGCTGTGCCGACGACGCCCGACGGCCGCCCGGAGTCCCTGTCCACCGACCTGGTAGCGGAGATCCGCCTCACGCTGACCGCCTGCGCAGCCAGTGGAGGTCCAGGAGACCCCAGAGACCCCTTCAGCGGCCCAAGGCGGCCTCCGATTGTCACAGGCGCCGCGTCGCACCGACCTGCATCACGAATCCTCATCAGAATCCCTATCCATCCTGAATCCGGCTCAACCCCGCGTTCCTGAGCCGGTCCTGTCCTCGGGCGCCGGTCGAGCGGGTGACCTGCCCGGCACCGGCCTGGCTCCAGCGATCCGCCCACAGCAGGTGTGGGTGATGGAGGCCAGGTCCGGGACGACGACGAGGCCGGGGCCGGCTGGGAAGCGCTGGTGGCTCCGATCTGCACGACGTGGATCCTGCTGCCCCGGCCGAGGCCGCCCCTCGGGGAGTCTCGACGACACGCAGTCCTGGGCTGCAGGTCGAGGCGCCTGACCGCCGCCGTGCGTGGGCAGTGGATCGGGCTTACCGACGCCGTCGTCGCCGGTGACCAGGACGGCGAAGACGTCGCCGAGCGCGGAGGCCACCTCGACGATCGGGCGCGCGGTGGGAGGCTGAGACGATCCCGAGCCAGCCCCACCCGAAAGCGCCGAGGTGATCTCGCGCGCCCGTGCGCAGGGGAGGGGCGGCGATTTCACGGAGCCTCGATCGTGCGCGATCGCCTGAAGACCCTGCGTGGCAGGGTCGTCCCAGGAGCGTGGCACCGGTGGCGGCATGAGCCCACGGGCCTGACGGATCGAGGCCCCCGTCATCTGGGCGACGAGCTCGGGCGGTCGCCGCCCAGGCCTGCAGTGGTGGATGAATGCCCCAGAAGGGCTGAGTCCACAGGGTGCCGTCCATGTCCCAGCGGACAGCGCGCACCGTGAAGTTGGGAGTGAGGCCGCCGCGAGAAATAGCTAACCGGGAGGGTGGCGCAGCACAGGGGCTGGGCGTGCTGCCTCGCGACCCGCCTGCCGGTGCTCAGGGCTATGCGCTGCGTCGTCCTGGCAGACTGCCGTCAGGACGTCAGGTGGTGCACGCGCCCGATCCCAACGGGGTGCAGGTGGCGGCGCAGTCGGAGGCCGGGAGGAGAGCGGGTGGGCGACACCAGACCACGGGATGGCGGACGTGGCCAAGGCGGTTGGCTATGTCCGCGCACGACAGTGTCCTTCGTGCTCAACAACCGCGACGGCGCTCGGATCCCACCCCAGACCCGTGAGCGCGTCCAGCAGGTGGCCGCTGAGCTCGGCTACCGCCCGCACGGCGGGCGCGGGCCCGGCCTCGCGCCGAATCCTCCTCATCGGCCTGGTCTCCGAGATCGCTCAGCCCTTTGCCGCCGCCACGATCCGCGGGATCCAGGACACCGTCCGGGCCGCCGGCCACACGCTGTTCATCGTGCCGACCCCGACGGAGTGCCACTGTGGAGCTGAGGCCTTCGAGACGCTGCCAGTCCCGCCCGAGGGGATCATCTACGCCACCGGCGGAACTGCCGGGTTCGCATGCCGGCGCAGGGCCCGCGAGATCCCCACCGTCCTGGTCCACTGCATCGACCCGGCCTCCGGCCTCTCCTGCGTGCGCCCCTGACGAGGAGCAGATGGGACGCCTGGCCGCGCAGGCCGTTTTGAGGCCATCACCGCGACATCGGTGTTAACATTTCGGACCCCCAACGACGGTGAGGCCGCCCCGGGCGGCGCATCGGCTGCCGGACCTACCTGGAGCAGGCCGGTATCCCCTGGAGCACTGCACGTGGCCGTCGGTCACGGCACCACCTGACGGGTACGCGGCCGCCTCCTGCCTGCTGACGGACCATCCCTGGCTGACCGGGCCGGTGTGCGGCAACGATCGTATGGCGATGGGCGCCGCGCCGCGATCCGTGAGCAGGGGCTGCGAGTGCGGCGAGGACGTGGCCGTCATCGGGATCGACGACCAGGAGCTCATCGCGGATCATCCATCCGGCCCTGACGACGGTCGCGCCGCTCCTTCGAGGAGATGGGCCAGGTGGCCGTCTCCCACCGCTGCCCCTCATGGAGGGCGCGAGGAGGTGCCTGCTGAGATGCTCCTGCCGGGCACGATCATCCGTCGCTTCTCAGCCTGACAGCGCATCGTGCCGTCCATGCGGCCGGGACATTGTGCGCGTACGGGTGTGAACCTCCATGGGGATATAATGCCGGGATTCAGTCCCGACGGCGTCGAAAGTCCCGGCCGCACCGAAATGTCCCTGATCGCAGGGGAATGTCCCCGTCTGTGGGAGGCGCCGCCGCCCAGGAACCTGCTCAGGAGCGCCGGACGGCAGGCGCAGTGCGTAGGCGCTGGAGCCGGGTGGCGGTGGCTGCCCCAGGGCGCCCAGGGTCAGGAGGTGCCGGTGGGCCAGCGGAACCGGGCGGAGGTGCTCCTGCCGGCCGCAACGATGGTGGGGCTCGCTGACGCCGCAGCCGCCTTCGCCTGGCCACGGGCCGGCCCCCGGACGGCGGGGCTTGCCGGCCCCGGGGAGCTGGCCTCGGCCGGGGTGCCGGCGTCTTGGACGGAACCCAGGTGCTGCAGGCTCAGGGAACCCAGATGCGCCGTGCCGCCTCGGCGTAGAGGAGACCCCGTGGCGTCCTGTTCGGGTAGACGGTCTGGTGATGACGGAGTGCCGTCGGCCGCGAAGACCTCCACGGAGTGGGCGTCATCAATGATGCGCAGGTGGACCTGTCCCTTGCTGTCCGGTGACAGCGGGCGTGGTGGACCGGGCCGGGAACTTGGGAGAAGTCGGTGACCCTGAGTGGGTGCGGTCCACGACGAGCTGCTTGGGTCGGGGAGTCGGTACGATGAAAGGGTGTACTGCTGGGCCGTTATCGAGGACCTTGAGACCGGCGAAGGAGGAGGTGCTGGGCTCAGGTCCACGCTGATGTCCAGGAGGTGCCCTGAGCGCCTGGCTGAGAGAGAGGCAGGCCGCCGCCGCCGGTACCGCTGACCGGGTGAGCCCGGCCGGTGCGTGACCCAGAGCGGTGACGCTGGGCGGTCAGGCGCAGCTTGCCGTTCACCCGGCCGTCCCATCTCGCGCACTTTCGTGGACATGGCGGTGTACAGGCAGGTGGGCAGGTCGCGTAGGCCCAGTTGCTCATCCAGCCCACTGGTAGCGTTGCTTGCCGTTGGGGACGTTGTCCCACGGGAGCGGCTGCGTAGTAGTCCTGCTGTAGTCCAGGCGGGACGACGTCGGCCCCGGAGAAGGCCTTGCGTCCGACTGGAGGATCTGGTCGACCAAGGTGGCCCCAGTCCCTCGGCGCTGCTGCTGCGGTCCTCGATGACGAGCCGGGCCTTGCGGGCCCTTGTAGGCCGCCACGTTCATGCTCGTCCACCCAGGGTCCCGGAGTTGTTGCTATGAGGCGACGACCCGCCGTCCACGACGAGGTTGACGGAAGTGTTGTCCGCGATGGGAGGCCTTCTTGTTCGAGGCGCGCACCTCGTCCAGGAGGATGTGTCCCCAGGGACCGGTACGTGTCAGTGACGACGATCTGGGCGGACTTGCCCTTGAGGTCGCTGGGACGTCCAGCCTGCCAGTTGAGCTCCTCCAGGTTGCGGCCGGTGGTCGAGCGCACCCACCGTTGTCGATCGACCAGCTCGACGACGCTCACCCCCGGAGCTCCCCTGCTGGCGCCGCCCTCGGGCGTGGGAAGGTTGCCCCGCCCATGAGGAGGTTGAGGCAGGCGGAGTCGATGGTGAAGGTCGGCGAGGCCGCGGTGCCGGTGGGAGCGCCGATCCCCGCCCGGTGGCGGCGTCGAGATAGGTGCTGAGCAGACCGGTGCTGGAGTGCTGATCAGCGGCTGGCCGGGGTGGCGTCTTGAGGCGTGGCCAGCTGGGCATTGCCCTCCACGGTCCAGCTCCTCCCAGGAGCCGCTCGAAGCCGGCCAGGAGCCTGCCGCCGCTGCTGTCGCCAGGCCTGCGGGTTGTGTTGCCGCCGGCGGGTGCGCAGGCTGGATGTAAGACGAGGAGACCGTGAACTCATCCGAGGTCAAGGTGCCGGTGTCGGCGTCTCCGCCGCCGAAGGAGTCCACGCATGCCTTGCCCCTGGTGCCCGGCAGGTCCCGGTGGCTGGGCCGAGCCGGCTGCCGTCGGCCTTCCAGCCGGCGTAGCTGTTCTCGGTCGGCCAGGGTCGTGCCTTCACCGGGTGGTGGGGGATCCGTCGGGGGTGAAGGTGGTGCCGTCCCAGCTGCCCACGAAGTACTGGGCCGAGTCGGCCACCGGGGACTACCAGGACCCACTTGACCTCCTGGCCGCTGTCGACCGGCAGCGGAAGAAAGTCCGGGCACTCCCACATCGGCCGAGGATGCTCGCCGAAGCTGGACCGCTCGGTCCAGTGGATGAGGTCGGGGAGGAGGTAAGGAGACGCGGTGCTCGGTGGCGGAGTACCCACCATGGTCCACAGCGCCCGGAGGTCTGGTCCAGAAGACCTTCGGGTCGGAACTCGTTGAGCCGATGTCCAGGACCGGGTCACCGTTGTTGTACAGGTTCCAGGTGCGGCCCTTGTCCGTGGAGTAGGCAAGGGACTGGGACTGGTTGCCGCCGACGTCGGCCCGCGTCCACACCGCGACCATCGCCGGGTTGTCCGGGCCGCCCAGGCCTGAGGTGTTCCCAGTCGATGACCGCCGATCCGGAGAACACCCCGTACTGCGAGGTGTGCGGGATCGCCACCCCAGCCTTCCTGCCAGTGGACCAGGTCTCTGGAGACGGCGTGGCCTCTGACATGTTGCCCCAGTCCGAGCCCCTCGGGGTTGTACTGGTGAGAACAGGTGGTACTCGCCGTTGTAATAGACGAGCCTGTTGGGGTCGTTCATCCAGTTCTTCTGGGGGTGTAGGTTTGCGGGCGCCACCGCTCGCCGGACTGGTCGGCCTTCGGGGCCGTCGGTGCGTTTGGTGCGGCGGAGGCCGGTCGCCTGGCCGGAGGCGGCTGCGGGCATGGAGGTCAGCGTAGAGGCGGCCGCCAGCAGGCAGAAGGCGGTCAGCGCTGGAGTGCTCGGGTGGTCCGACCTTATGTGCTGTCCTCCGGGAAGCGGCTCGGCGTGAACGTGGGTGGGCGCCGTTGCGGGTCGGGCGATGGTCAGGGACCGCCGCCCTGCTCTCTACGCCGATCCGATAACGCGCGTTAGCGCCGGTAATAGTTACGCGGACCCTCGACGTCGGGCAAGCAATCAGCGAGTCCCGATCAACATCGGGGACATCTCAGGGTGCTCCCCGATACCCGGTGACCGGGCCCGTCGCCCAGACTGGCTGCCATGACGCGTTAGTGCAATTCGCCGTTCAGTCACTCCACCCGCCTGAGGGTGAGGGCGCCTCCGGCCGTTCGGGCGAGTTCTTCCGTTTCAAGACCCCCGCCCCGGCGCTCCCGTGAGCACCGCATTCTCGGCGGTGTCTGCGGGGTCTCACGAGGCCTGAACATGCCCGTGACCGCGGTGCGCGTCGGGGTGATCCGGCCAGCTTCCATCCGGCCCATGTTTTGGTCTACATCGCCGCCTGCGCCTCATGCTCGATGACCCCGCCCTCCCCGCACAGTAATTGACCGATTCCAGCTTCAGCCCGCCCGCTACTCCGGTTCCACGGGTGACGCGGCGGGCGCAGGTGGCAGTGCCCATCGGTCATGGCCCGGCGCGCGAGCGTTCCCGGCCGTGACGGGCGGCGCTCTCGCGGCAAGGCGCCGACGATGGGAGGATCGAGCCGTGACCGACACCGTGAATGACGCCGCAACCAACGCCGTGACTGTCTAGCGACCGACATCGAGTTCTCCGCCTACGACCAGGGCTTCGCCCGCGTCGCCGCCGTCACCCCGCCGGTGAAAGTCGGTCGACCCGGCCGCCAACGCCGCCGCCATCATCGAGCAGGCCTGCGCCCTGGCTGACGACGGCGTCTGCCTGGCCGCCTTCCCCGAGCTGTGCCTGACCGGCTACGCCATCGATGACCTCCTGCTGTCCGGACGTCCCGCTGTCCGACGTACTCGCCGCCGCCATCGAGACCCCTGCGCCGCCAGCGCTGGCCTCCTGACCTCGCCCCGCCGTCGGTGCCCCTGCGCCTGGGCACCGCCTCACAACCGCGCCCTGGTCATCCAGGGCGGGCGGGTGTGCTGCCCCCAAGTCCCACCTGCCCACCCACCGGGAGTTCTATTTATAGCGAGACTTCGCCCCGACATCTCCCGCCCGCCGGGGGTGGAGAGCATTGAGCTGCCCGGCGTGCGCGGGCGGTTCCGGCAGCACCGGACGGTGCCGAGCCCTCAGCGCGAGTCCTCGGGGCGAACTCCTGTTCGAGGTCGCCGACGTCCCCGGCCTGACCTTCCAATGTCGAGGTTCGCGAGACAGCGTAGCCCGTCCCGCCGTCGTCGTTGGCGGCGCGTTGGCCGGGGCGACGGTCCTGTCAATCTCCGGCTCGCCCATCACGGTGGGGCGGGGCCGAGGATCGTGAGCTGCCGCCCGCCCTCCTCGGCCCGGGCTTGGCCGCCTACGTCTACGCCGCCGCCGGGCAGGGCGAGTCCTCCACGGACCCGGCCTGGGACGGCCAGACCGTCTACGAGAACGGCGAGCTGCTCGGCACCACCGAACGCTTCCCCGACGGGCCGCGCGCCACCGTCGTCGACGCAAAAATGACATCGAGGGCCTGCGCGCCGAGCGCGCCTGCGCCAGGGTCTCTGCCGACAACGCCCGCACCCTGAGCCCCGGTCGCCGGCGCCCCGGCCCCGGCCACCACCTCACCGACCCGGCGGTGGCCTTCCGCCGCATCCAGACCAGCGCCGCCGACCTGGCCGCCCCGCGCATCGACATCGGCCTGCGCCGCCGCGTGGACCGCTTCCTTCAGCCCGACGACCCGGCCCGACTCGCCCAGGACTGCTACGAGGCCTACAACATCCAGGTGGCCGCCCTCGTCCAGCGCCTGGGGGCCATCGGCAACCCCAAGATCGTTATCGGCGTCAGCGGCGGCCTGACTCACCCACGCCCTCATCGTGCCGCCTGCGTTACGGGACCGCCTGGGTCGGCCCTGCCGGACATCCACGCCATCACTCATGCCCGCCCCGCCACGCGCCGGCACGCCGCAACGCCGAGGACCTCGTCGGCCTGGGCTGCACCTTCGAGGAGCCTGACATCCGGGCCACCGCCACCCAGATGCTCACCGAGATGGGCCACCCCTACGGCGAGTACGCCCGCACCGGGGCCCCGCCTGAGGGGGTGAGCGAGCGGGACCCCACGACGTCACCTTCGAGAACGCCAGGCGGGCCTGCGCACCGACTTCCTCTTCCGCATCGCCAACCACCGCGGCGGCATCGTCCTGGGCACCGGGGACCTCTCCGAGCTCGCCCTGGGCTGGTGCACCTTCGGGGTGGGTGACCAGATGGCCCACCACGGCGTCAACGCAGGCATCCCCAAGACCTCATCCAGCACCCTCATCCGCTGGTGGTCGCCGAGGGCTGTTCGACGACGCCGTCGGCCGCACGCTGCCGTCCAATCCTGGACACCGAGATCAGCCCCGAGCTAGTCCCGCGGCTGAGGCCGGCGGCGCCATCCAGTCCACCCAGGCCAAGATCGGCCCGTACGCCCTTCAGACTTCAACCCCGTGGCACGTGCTGCGTCGAGGCTCGCGCCCCAGCCGCATCGCCTTCCTGGCGCTGGCCCGCGACGCCGATGCCGGGACTGGCCCGGAGGCTGCTGCAGGCCGAGAGGGTCGCCTACGACCTGCCCGAGATCCGGCGCTGGCTCGAGCTGAAATCCACCGGCGCTTCTTCACCAACCAGTTCAAGGCTCCACCCTGCCCAACGGGCCTCCAAGGTGGTGGCCGGCGGCCCCGTCCCCGGGGCGACTGGCGCACGCCTCCGACGCCGCCGCAACGGTCGGCTGAGCCTGAGCGCAACGTGCCGCGGGTGTGAGGCTCTCGAAGAACCGGGACTATTGTCCCACGGTGTGAGGCACAACATAATGTGGCGCGAGGCGTCTTGTGTTCGGGAATGATGATTAAACGCTTACTTCCTGCGGAAACGTCCGGTGACGTTGGTAACGCGCGTTATCTTCGCTGGTTTTGTGTGCTTCTGTGTGAAAGTGGTGGGGCGTCTGAGTGGTGGCGATCACGCCATCCTTTACCGTCGCCCCGTCACACACACGCGTTGCTGCTCAGGCCATACGAACTCGTGGCGGCAGCCCGGATGGGAAAGGTCCTCACCCATGGTCTCCTGGTCGTAGCCGCGCACGGACACCTGGCTGAAGGTCTGGCTGCCATGATGATCGTCGGTCCCAGTGACGACGTCGTCGCCGTCACCTTCGAGCCTCCGAGGGACCCGATGACCTGTTGGCGAAGTACGCTGCCGCGGTCGAGGCATCCTCAGCCAGGCGAACTCATCCTCGTCGACCCTTCGGGGCAGCCCTACAACGCCGCCGCCCGGTTCGCAGGGCGCGATGACGCCGACGTCGTCACCGGCGTCAACCTGCCCATGCATCGAGGTCCTGTCCTGACGTCTCACTGGCGCTGGTCTCGCTGAGTTTGTGGAGGCTGCCCGCACCTCCGCCACCGACGGCGTGGTCTTCTGAAGTCTTCAAGCCTGCCTGCCGCGCCTGCGGCGATGAGATCGTTTTCCTGCATGCCGCGAAAGGCGAAGCTGTGTTTTTGCACCATGCGCCCCACGCGCTCATGATCTGCTGCGCCGACTTGGACGGACGGCCCTTCACGCCTGACGGACGCACTCCACGCACATGGCGAGGAAAGGTCAGCGGGATTTTGAGGAGGGTTTCGCGGAGGCGGATCAGGCGGGTTTTGTTGGCGCCGTAGGGCAGGGCGAGGCTGGCGAGCACTTGCGGGATGCCGCTGCCGGAGGTGTAGGGGGCGAAACGGCGGGTGATCCAGACGATGAGCGGCAGCCCGAAGGGGAGGGCGACCCAGGCAAACCAAGCGATATTTTTGCACCAGCTCCGCATTCGTTTTCCACGCGAAATCCGCCATCCAGGCAAACAGGAGGGCGGTCAGCGCAACCAGTGCCGAACCTGCCAGCAGGAACAGAAAAGCAATGCTTTTACGCGAAATACGGCGGGTTTGGCGGATTTTATGCGTGATGTGGTAGGCGGGCGGTTTGGTCGGCATGGTATGCGGAAGTGTGGAAAAGGTCGTCTGAAAAAGGGTTATTGCGGAAGGCGGTTTATCAACGCGCCAAGATAGCCTAAACCGAAAGACAGTAAAATGCAGAAGCGATGCCGACAATCTCCAGTAAATAGATCGGTGCTGCGTAGGTTTGCTAGCGGTGGCACGCAGCAGTTTGAAATAGAGTGCGAAACGTGGCGGATGAGATAGCGGCAGTCAGTAAACAGCCGAAGAGGGAGACAGATGAATAAGAGGCGTAGGCGATTATTGCAGGTTCTCAGTGTGTAAAGCACGCCCGCACTCTATCGCCCATTTCCAGATGGGATAGAGCCTGTCGGGGAAATCCAGCGTCCCCACAGCTTGAAATCTGCTGAATGCCAATATCAGCAATGTCAAGATGGATGCAAAGAGTAACATCATAAAATAATTTCTTTGTGAGTAAGATGATAGTAGCTTTTCAGACGACCTCGGGTCGTCTGAAAAAGAGGGGGCAGCCCATGCTCTCCCAGTCAATGCACACATAAATACAGTTTGCCCAATAAAACAATTTCTTTCGGTCAGTAGGGTTAAGGCTATACCTGAAAGAATGCCCAGTCCCCAATAGATAAACTGGCGGCGTTTCTGGGCTGATGTGGTACGCAACATTTTGAACACAGAAGCAAGCAGCCGAACATGCAGATAGTTTGAAACAGAAATGAGGGGGAGGCTGTCAGCGTACTTTGAAATCGAATCAGAAAGGCTGTTTGTCACTGTGCGTAGTACATAAATAAATCAAAGCCGAGCCCTCGCTGCTGAATGCCAAAAAGGGACGGATGTCGGATGAGTCGGTTGTCCCGTGGGGTTGAAGCTCGCCGAATAACAATATAAAGACAATGTCAGACATAATGATGGCCCTTTAACGTAGTTGTTTTTGTGTTTCAGACGACATCGGGGGCGTCTGAAATGTTGGTGGTGCGGCGATATGGGGCAGTATAGTGAATTAACTTTAAACCAGTACGGCGTTGCCTCGCCTTAGCTCAGAGAGAACGATTCTCTGAGGTGCTGAAGCACCAAGTGAATCGGTTCCGTACTATCTGTACCGTCTGCGGCTTCGTCGCCTTGTCCTGATTTTAAATTTAATCCACTATACCGCGCTAAGGTGTGTCAGTACGTCGATCATCCGGTAACGCCGAAGCGGCTGCCATACCCCGTAAAACACAGTGATGCAGCAGAACAGTATGGGCTGCAACAGCACGCTATGGTTTTGCGACTGTCTAAAGGTCGTCTGAAACGGTTTTCAGACGACCTTTTTCGTGCTGTTTTAACCTGTATTGCGCAAACCTTGTGCCACGCCGTTGATGGTCAGGTGCACCATCAGGAGGGTGTGCGGGTCGCGGGTCTTTGCGCAGGCGTTTGAGCATGGCGACCTGCAGGCCGTTGAGCGCGTTCAGGTACGGAATCCGCAGGGCGAGCGAACGGGCGAGGCTGCGGGTTGTCGCGCAAGAGTTCGTCGCTTTGCAAAAGGTCAAGCAGGGCTCTGCGGCTGCGTTGGTATTCTTCCTTTCAATCATGCCGAAGATGACGGCGGCTTTTTCGGGCGATTCCGCCACGGCTGCGTAGTTTTCGGCGAGGGTGATGTCGGCTTTTCGCCATGACTTGTTCCATATTGGAGAGCATGGCTTGAAGAATGGGCTGTGCTGCGCAGTGTTTCCCCGCAGGGCGGCGAGGGTTTCGGGTTTGCTCGCACAGGCGTTTCTCCCACTGCGCTGCTGAAGCCGTACCACGCGGCAGCATGAGGCGGTTTTGCATCCATGAGAACACCCACGGTATCGCGCGCAAATCCTGTATCCGCGCCAAAGTTTTGCGGCTGGCGGGACGGCTGCCGAGGTTGAGGGTGGCGATTTCGTATGGGGCTGGTTTGCAGGAAATAGCCGATGAAGTCGGGCGTGGGTAATCAGCTCGCGGTAGTACGGAAGCGATAGCGTCCGACAATGCCGCATGAGCACGGGTTCGGGGTCTTTTTGATCGGGCAGCAGGCTGGCTTCGAGCGTGGCGGCAACGAGGGTTTTCGAGGTTGCGCACGGCGTTTCCGGGTCGGCGTATTTGGCGGTGATGACTTCGCCTTGCTCGGTAATGCGGATTTGTCCGCCACGCTGCCCGCCGGTTGCGCGAGGATGGCTGGTAGGACGGGCCGCCGCCGCGGCCGATCGCCGCCGCCGCGCGCCGTGGAAGAGGCGCATACGGACATCGTGTTTTGAAGAGTTCGACCAAAGCCCAATTCCGCCTGATAGAGGCACCAAGAGCTGGTAACGTAGCCGTCTTTGTTGAATCGGAATAGCCGAGCATGATTTTCCGAATGTTGTCGCGGCTTTTGCAGCAGGGCGCGGTACCATTCGTTGCTGAACATGGTCATGGACGGGGGCAGGCGTTTTCGAGGGCTTCGATGGTTTCGAAGAGGGGACGATGTTGATGCGGCTTTGCGGTTTGCCGTTTTCAACCGTCAACAGACCGCTTTGTTATGAGCAGCGAGCGCGAGCAGGTCGCTGGGTCGCTGTTCGCAGTTGAGATGATGTTGCGGGTAACGGCGTTTTCACCGAATTCGTCTTTTGATGTTGCGCGCTTCGTTGAAAATCGCCATTTCGCGGCGGGTGTGTTCGCCGTACGTGATGAACGGGCTGGACAGCGGCCGCTGGTGTTTCAAATCGCGCAGCAGGACGGTTTGTTTTTGCCTCGGAAAGGCTGGCGTAGTCTTCCAAACCGCGTGTTTTGAAGAGTTCGGCGACGACATCGGCGTGTTTTTCCGCGTGTTGGCGCAAGTCGAGCGGCATCATGTGGAAGCCGAACACGGACACGGAGCGGATCAGGTCGGCGGTTCGCTCGCCTCAAAAGCGCGCTGCCGTTGTCGCGCAGGGAGCGCTGTAGCTTGTGGAGGTCGTCTGAAAACCTTGCGCGAGGCGTAGGCATCATGAAGCCGAATTTTGGCAGCCCGCGCCCGCCGAGCGAGCGGGTTTTTTACCATGACGCGCGCCATGATGTACGCGATGGCGCGGCGCGGTACGGCCTTCGGTGCGGGCGATTTCTTCGTCGGGCGATTCGACCGACAACGCCATCACGTCGTCGCTGACTTCGACGCGGCGGACGGAAAGCGGCAGCTCGCGGTAGAGTTTGTCGAGTTCGCCGCGGTAAAACGGGAACACCGCGTCGGCATGGCGGCGGAAAGCGAGCGCAGGGGTTTCGGCGGAGACAAACGGATTGCCGTCGCGGTCGCCGCCTATCCAGCCGCCGATTTTGCGATAGTCGGGGCACATCCACATCAGGATAGTCGTCTGAAACTCGCGTTCCATGCTGCGGTAGAGTTTGGGTAGCGCCTCGAAGAAACTCATCGGGAAGATGGATACGCCGTTGTTGATTTCGTCGTTGACGCTGAGTTTGTGGTGGCGCGTTTCGCTGGTTTGCCACGCCCAACAAGATAGTGTCGATTTTCGCGGCGCACCCGCCTGCGCGTCGGGATGGGTGCAGCGTTCGCGGCGGGGCAGGAGGGCGGATGCGGCGGTTGAAATTCACGGTTTGGCGTTGCACTTCGGTCGGGTGCGCGGTCAGAACGGCGGTAACATTGGTCGTATTTAATTGTTTTTGAACCACCTTGCCACCGATTTTCGCCGCTTTGAGTTTGCGTACCGTTTCCGCCAAGCTGCCTTCCGCGCCGCCGTGTCCCGCCTTTCGGACTTTGGCGGCGGCGTTCGTGGTGTACGTCTTCGGCGATGTTCAGAATCTGCGCGAACAAGCCGGCAAGCGTCAGGTCGGGTTTGCTGTTCGTCCAGTTGCAGTGCAAAACCTTCTCAATCAAAGCCGCGCTGTCGTCCGAAGTGGACAACAGTTTGACCGTTTCCACTACCATGCGAGGCTTCTTCGTGCAGTGAGTTTGTACAAAGATTGCTTTCAAAAATTCCGCGTCTGCCGCCAGAGCCGCGTCTTTGGATTGTTCAGGATATGCAGTTGCATGATTTTCTCTCTTATTTATCTTAAAAACAAACGTAAAACATTGTATAGCAGGTCGTCTGAAACCGCTTATCGAAAAAGGTGTTGCAAAACACCGAAACTTGATGTAACCCGCGTCCGCACAAGTCGCCGTTAATTCCTTAACAAAACCGCCCGTGCATTTTCAGTCCGATTATTCTGCCGTTCGTATCCACAGCATAGTCCGAAGTGTAGAAATCCTGCAAAATACTGGCTGCCATAAAAACCTCTTTTTCACGCAGGCACAGTCATGTTCAACTTCAATCCTGTACGCGAAAACGACAAACGCCAACCCACCGTCCGCACCGCCGTGGCAAGCGGCTCCATCAACATGAGCACCTCCGCTATCAAAAGTTTTGGCGGAAAACGCCACCCAAAAACGCAGGTGATATCCTCAACGTCGCCCGTATCGCCGCAGTCCAAGGCACTCAGCAGGTCGGACTGCTTGTCCCGCTTTACCAGCCCCTCCCCTGCAACACGTCCGCGTCGATTTCGATGTCGATGTCGAACCTCGCCTCACGTCAAAGCCACCGTAACCGTTTCCTCTGAAGTCGGCAAAGCATCACGACCGAAGCCGTCACCGGCGTCAACATCGCCCTCATATCCATTTACGACATGATGAAAGAAGTCGACCAGTCCATGATGATGACCCGCATCCACCTCGAACTGAAAGCGGCGGCGAACGCGGCCTGCTCGTATTCGACGATGCCTACGAAAAACATCGAATTCTGATCGAACAAAAAGGTCGTCTGAAAACCGGTTTGAGGTTTGAACTGCACCCCAAAAAGTTGGACATCCCCTCCAACTCACAAGGTGCAGTTTTTTATGAGCAAATATACATTACACTTCAAATACCAAGCTGTACTCCACTACCTGCATATACGCAGCCAACAGCGTACCGCAGACCACTACGGCATTTCCCTGAACCCACCTGAGACGATGGATACGCGCCTATCAAGAAGGTGGTATCGGCGCACCTCGAACATCCCCAATCCAAAAACCATGCCCCAACACCGCAAAAACCCCTTCATCGCAGATAAACCCGACCAAGAAAAAAACGCAGGCAGAGCTTATTGAAGAGTTGTGCTATATGCGCGCAGAGGTCGCCTATCTAAAGGGAGTTAAAAGCCCTCAGCCAAAAACAGACCGAAAAGGACAAAGCCAAACCGTCCAAACACTGAGGGCGCAACACCCGCTCAAATACCTGTTGCACATCGCAAACCCTGCCCAAAAGCAGCTTTTACTACCACCACCAAGACCGCCCAATCCTGACGAAGCCGACAAAGCACTCCTTGTCGAAACCTACCGGGCTGGCATAAAGGACGCTACGGGCAAAGGCGCATTGCCGCAGCATTGCTGGAACCACAAAAAGTGGCGCGGTTGATGAAAACAGATGGGGCTGAAAGCCCTCATACGGGCGAAAAGCTCACCGCCATCCCGCCATGGGCGAGATATCGGAACACCTCCTCAAACGCCGGTTCAAAGCCCGAAAGCCCAACGAAAAATGGCTGACCGACGTTACCGAACTCAAAGGGAAGGACGGCAAACTGTACCTCTCGCCAATCTTGGACTTGTTCAACCGGGAAATCGTCGCCTACGCCATGAGCCGCAATGCCAACAGCGAAATGGTGAAGGAAATGCTCGAAAAAAGCCGCACCCCGTCTGACTGATAAAGGAACGATGCTGCATTCGGACCAAGGTGTGCTGTACCGTACGGCGGGGTATAGGGAATTGCTTGCGGAGCATTCCATGGTTCAAAGCATGTCGCGAAAGGCGAACTGTTGGGACAATGCGCCGATGGAAAGCTTCTTTGCGGTGTTGAAGACGGAGTGTTTCTATAACGCAGGTGAATTGACGGTAGATGAATTGATGAAGCAGATAGATGACTATATGGATTACTACAACCGGGAGCGTTGCAGTTTGAATTGAAAAAGCTGAGTCCTGTCGCATACAGAACCCAGCTTTGCACAGAGCGCCTGAATAGGCTTTTTATGAGTGTCCAAGATTTGGGGGCCAGTTCAGTTTCAGACGACCTTGGCATGAGGCATACGGATAAACATAGTGGATTAAATTTAAATCAGGACACAGGCGACGAAGCCGCAGACAGTACAGATAGTACGGAACTGATTCACTTGGTGCTCAGCACCTTAGAGAATCGTTCTCTTTGAGCTGGCGCGAGGCAACGCCGCACTGGTTTTAAAGTGAATCCACTATACAACAGGGGTAAACATCGACGGCGTTACCCGTTTTTGCCGATTCCATCCGCGATACAACATTCAGACGACCCATCATGAACGACCACCAACCGTTCCGACAGCCGCCACATCCTTCTCGACGAAATCGGTATCGAAGGGCAGGAAAAATCCTGCCGCCAGCGTCCTCGTCGTCGGCTGCGGCGGGCTGGGTGCGGCAGCCCTCCCGTATCTCTGCCGCTTCGGGCGTCGCAAACCCATCATCGCCGACCATGACACCATAGACGATATCAACCTCCAACGCCAAACCGCCTTCACTGAAGCCGATATCGCGTCAAGCGCAAGTGATGGCAGGTCGTCTGAAAGCCGTCAACAGCGCGCGTGCGACATTACCGCTCTGACCGAAAAAGCTGGACGAAGCCCGCCTGACTGAACTCTCATGCGCGCCGCCGACATCGTCCTCGACTGCACCGACAACTATCCCACCCGCCGCTCATCAACCGCGCCGCCGTCGCCACCCGTACCCCGCTGGTTCTCGCGCCGCCGTGCGTTTTGAAGCGACAAATCGCCGTGTACCGCTCGACTCTGCCCGGACAGTCCTTGCTATGCCTGCCTGTTTGACGGCGACACTGCCGACGACGGCGCCTGCGCCCTGTTCGGCGTATTTTCCCTGTTGGTCGGCATCATCGGCGCCACCTGCCGCCGAAACCCTCAAAATCCTCACCGGCGCAGGCGAACCGCACACGGCAAACTGACGACCTACAACACCCTCACCGCCAAATGGCAGACATTCCGCGTCCACAAAAACCGGATTGCGGCGTATGCGGCAAACCGAACAAGGCGTAGTGGGAGGGTTCACTACAGTAATAAAAAGATGCGGATGTGGGCTTGGGACTTCTGTACGATATTTTTGACAGGGACATCCGTCTTGTAGAGACCAACTTTTTGTTATCGCCTGAAGAGAATGGGATTTGTAGGGTCGTCTGAAAGTTTTTCCAGACGACCTTTATGAAAGTTAGGTTTTAATCCAATCTACGCTTATCAGTTCAATCAAAGGGGGCTCAATTATTTTCTGGTATGAATGTAGTCAGATTATTTCGAGAATGCATTATTCCTCTTTAGATTTTTATCATAAAAAGGAAAAATTGAAATTAAAAATGAAATAATGAAAATATGAATAGTGTAAAAATAGTATATCGTATTACTGGACTAATAGCCAATTATCAAGCATATTTGAAATCTGATGCGGCTTTTCTAGAAAATCCTATAAAGTTTAAGATATATTCAACTATGCCATCCAAAAATAACGAGGATGGGAATAATATGAACAATTTATAATTGCTAAAGAACCACCCAAATACAAAAAGAACTGATTAAGTATAATAACCAGTAAATTCCAATTGCTTTAATGGCAAATGAAACTCTTTTTCTTAAAAATCATCTATAACCTCCTGTTTGATTAGCCATTAATTTATTGCCGGATTTTATTGAACAACTACTTTCAATTTTATCATCAGGTCCTTTGTGTTTTAGAGATGGTCCAAGTTAGAAGAGATTTTTGTTATTGCCGAAGAACCTTTTTCCAAAAACTTAGGGTCTGACTGGATATTTCTAGCAGCAGGAACTAACGTATCGTCGCACTTATCATACAAATTTCTTTTGTAGAAATATTGTAATCGAATAATTACATGCATTAGGCAAAATACATATCATGCTGTTACCAAGCATTATCTGGCAAACTAATCGGTTTTTATAATATCCATTCTTATCTCTATATTTGCTATAGCTTTCAGGATGTCCCCCCTGTTCAGCCAAGGCTTCACCAATTTCCATGGAGTTTAAAATCTCCGCCTCCGAGTCACCCTATAGATGGAGGGGTGCTATTATCAATCTGTTGACACTACCTCCGTAAAATGGAGTTGCCTGAATAACCAGCAATCTTTGGGATGCGCTATGTACACAGAACCCGCAAACTGACCACCTGCAAATATCCTTCTCTCCTACTGATCAAGACAGACGCTATGCGGGAAAGCGGCTTTTGCGTTATATAGAGCCTGATTGGCGGCGCAAATATTGGTTTGGTTCGGCTGCGTTCCTGCTGATGTGGGGCATTCTATCTCGTCTTTGCTTGTTGGTTGTTTAACGGCATCAACAACACCTATGTTCAAAACTGCTATCTGTTTGCCGATTCGCAAACTGACAGTTTGGAGTACTGTCTGTATAAAGCCAGAGACGACAGCAGTTCCCTGCGGATAATGGCGGGTCTCATCTACGCCACCTCCATGGTGATGTATTTTTGATCAGCGTTGGACATATCGCAGCTTTGCCCGCAGGGCTGCCCATCCCTGGAAGGGCGGCGTTTCTCCGTCATCCTTTCAGCCGAAGGCTTTACACAGGAGGAAGCAGGGCGCAACAGGCATTTTCATCATTGGGCAGGCGTGGAACGTATCATCGAAGACCAAGCATTCCCTGCTGTTTTATATCGACCGTAACATCGCCTATTTTATTCCGATTGCCGCTTTTTACAGAGGGCGGGAATGGATGCCCACGCGTTTTTATACCCGAGCGATGGAGTTGAAGGCTGCGGCAGAGTAGGTAAATCCAACGAGATGAAGGCTACCTGAAACCATTTTGGTTTTCAGGTAGCCTTTTTCTTCAAATACAGGCTGATTTAGTCCTTCAACTTAGCCAACTGATTTTGAACTTTCGCCATCTTGTCTTCCAATTCCGCCAAATCGGCTTTGTCTTTTTCCACCAGATGCGCGGGGGCTTTTTCGGTGTAGCCGGGTTTGGAGAGTTTGGCATTGAGTTTGTCCAAAGCTTTTGCAGCTTCTCGCTTCTTTGCTCAAACGGGCGGTTTCGGCGGCTTTGTCGATTTCGACTTTTCAGCATCAGGCGCGCGCCGTTGCAGACGGAGACGGCGCGTCTTCGCTTTCGGGCAGAGCGGCGACTTGCTGTGCTTCGGTCAGGCGGGTCATCATCGGCAGGTACTTGAGGTAGTCCGCCAAGTCGTCCGCGCTCGACAAACAGCGGGCTTTTTACGTTGGCTGATGCCCATTTCGCCGCGCAGGTTGCGGACGGCGCCAATCAAATCCTGTAACACGGTCATTTGCTCGAAGGTCGTCTGAACGATTTGTTCGCGGTCGGCTTCGGGGAAGCGGGCGATTACGATGCTGTCGGCGGTTTTGGCGTCGCACATGGGGCAACTGGTTTGCACAGTTCTTCGGTGATGAACGGGATAATCGGATGCAGCAGGCGCAGGGCGGCTTCGAGTACGCGTAATAAGGCATGGCGGTGGCGCGTTGGCGGCTGGCGCAGCCGGGTTTGAAGCTGTACTTTGGCGAGTTCCAGATACCAGTCGCAATAGTCGTTCCACACGAAGCTGTACAGGGTTTCCGCCGCCAAATCAAAGCGGTAGGTTTCGTAGGCTTGCGTTACTTGCTCAATGGTCTGATTCAGACGACCCATGATCCACATATCGGGAAGGAATCAGCCGCGTGGTTCGGTGGCGGTTTCGCCGTAGCCGCAGCTCTTGGTTTTCGTGTTCATCAAGACGAAGTTGGTGGCGTTCCAGATTTTGTTGCAGAAGTTGCGGTAGCCTTCGGCGCGTTTGAAGTCGAAGTTCACGCTGCGACCGAGGCTGGCGTAGCTCGCCATAGTGAAACGCAATGCGTCCGCGCCCATGCTGGGGATGCCTTCGGGGAAGAGTTTTTTTCGTGGCTTCTTCCACTTTCGGCGCGGTTTTTCGGGCTTTGCGCAGACCGCCGTACGTTTTCACCAGCAGTTTGTCCAGTCGATGCTGTCGATCAAATCGACGGGGTCGATGACGTTGCTTTCGGATTTGGACATTTTTGCCTTCGTGGTCGCGCACGATGCCGTGGATGTACACGTCTTTAAACGGTACTTTGCCGGGTGAAGTGGGTGGTCACATCAATCATGCGCGCCACCCAGAAGAAGATGACTTTCGCAGCCGGTAACCAAGACGTTGGACGGCAGGAAGGCTTTGAGTTCGTCGTTTCAGACGGCCAGCCGAGCGTGGAGAACGGCACGAGCGCGGAGGAGAACCATGTGCCAATACGTCTTTTCGCGGTCAAGCCTGCTTTTGCCGGGTTTGTTTTTCGGCTTCCGCCTGATTGCGGGCGACGTAAACATTGCCTGCTTCGTCGTACCACGCGGGGATTTGATGCCCCCACCACAGTTGGCGCGAGATACACCAGTCTTGGATGTTGTTCATCCATTGGTTGTAGGTGTTGACCCAGTTTTCAGGGATAAAGCGTACCGCACCACTGTCGACGGCTTTTTGGCTTTGTCGGCAAGACTTAAGCCTTTGAATTCGCTGTCAGGCTCGCCGCCGTTTGCTGTGGCGGATATGGCGACAAACCATTGGCTGGTCAGCATCGGTTCAATTACGAGCCGGTGCGGTCGCCTTTCGGCGTCATCAGCGTGTGCGCTTTGATTTCGACCAAGAAACCTTGTTCCTGCAAATCGGCAACCATTTGTTTGCGCGCGGCAAAGCGGTCTCAAGCCTGCGTATTTTTCAGGCAGGGCAAAGCCTTGTTGCGCTTCGCCTTTGAAGTTGAACACTTCGGCGTTTGCCAGTACTTTTGGCTTCCAAATCGAACACGTTAACCAAGCGCGTGTCGTGCGTTTGCCGACTTCGTAGTCGTTGAAGTCGTGCGCAGGCGTGATTTTCACGCAGCCGGGTGCCGAAGTCTTTTCGACGTATTCGTCGGCAATCACGGAATGGTGTGGCCGGTCAGCGGCAGGATTAATCTTTGCACAATCAAAATGGGTATAACGTTCGTCTTCAGGATTGACGGCTACGGCAACGTCGCCCAGCAGCGTTTCGGGACGGGTAGTCGCCACGATCACGGCTTCGGCAGGATTGTCCGCCAGCGGATAGCGGATGTGCCACATAGAGCCTTGTTCTTCCACGCTTTCCACTTCCAAATCCGATACCGCCGTGCCAAGCACGGGATCCCAGTTCACCAGGCGTTTGCCGCGGTAAATCAAAGCCTCGCTCATACAGGCGCACGAATACTTCGGTCACGGTTTCGGCACGCACGTCGTCCATCGTGAAAATACTCGCGCGTCCAGTCGGCAGAGCAACCCACGCGGCGCATCTGCTGCGTAATCGTGCCGCCGGACACTTCTTTCCATTCCCACACTTTTTCTAAGAATTTTTCGCGGCCCAAGTCATGACGGGACACGTTTTGCTGCGGCAAGCTGGCGCTCAACCACGATTTGCGTGGCGATGCCCGCGTGGTCGGTGCCAGGAATCCAGGCAGTGTTGCAGCCTTTCATGCGGTAGTAGCGGGTCAGGCCGTCCATAATGGTTTCTGGTTGAAGGCATGGCCCATAGTGCAGCGTACCGTTACGTTGGGCGGCGGCAGTTGATGGAAAAAGACGGTTTGGTCAAATCCATATCGGGCTGGAAATAACCTTGGGTTTCAGTTTTGATAGTGTTTGGATTCGATTTCGGCGGGGTTGTATTTGTCTCAACATGGTAAAAATGCTGTCTGTAAAAAGGGTTTGCGGGCAAACGTCTGTTTAACAATTGCGGATTATAGCGTAAAAGGTCGTCTGAAACGGAATATCGTTTCAGACGACCTTTTGAAACAAATCGAAACGGGCTTATTTGCCTTTTGTCGGACGGCTTCTTTTTCGCGGAAGCGTACAACTCAGGGTCGCGGTTTTTCAGCAGGGAGGCAATCGCCAAATCGTCGCGGCTTTACTTTTGCCAAGTCAACGCGTTCGATGTGTACCAGCGCAGCAGCTCGCGTACAGGTTTGGGGCATACTACGACCGGATCTGCACGTGAACCACCGACTGAGTTACGCCGATACGGCTCAAAAGTCCATCGGTTCAAACCGAGTGCGGATATCGCGGATGTTGTCAATTTTCTCAAACGACTTCATGAAAATTCCTTTTTCTTCTGTATTGTTTGTTGATAAGCAATTCTGCTTCTTCCCACATTGGGAAAGTGCAAATTAGTTTTCGACGGCAAAGTTCTCACAGGGGAAATCATTAACTGCGACATAGAAAAACTATCTATACTGAATTGTTAGACAGTATATTCGAAAGAAGTTTTGTAGAATTCTTCATAAATTGGCTAAATATTTCCAAGTTAAATATTTTATAGAAGAGCATTTAAAACAATAGGATAGTAATTGGGTATCGGCAATATTTTTACACAAATAAACAGTCGTTTCTGGAATGTTGCGTTTGACATTATTTATTATACATAATTGTTTTGCATGAAATTATGGAGAAAGTACAGTGGAGATGGGCAGATTTGTTCATATCTCCAGCCCGATGTTTAGATCTGGATTGGGTGGTCGGGAATGGTTTTGATAGAGGTATTTAAAAAGGTCGTCTGAAAACGAGGTTTGCGGGTTTCGCCAACAACCTTGTTTATATTTCAGACGACCTTTTTGCTTTTGAGAGCGGGATGGTTTTGACAGATTAGGGGTTTGCCGTGGCAGGGCTGATGGTCAGGATTTCGTAGCCGGTTTCTGTCACATAAACTTCGCGTTCCTCATTGAGAGGGAGAGCGGTCTTTGGTCACGACTGTCCAGCCGTCGTTTAGGATGCGCAGGTGGCGTTTGCCTTGCTGATCATCGGCTCGATGGTGAAAATCATGCCGGCTTCAGTGACGACGCCTTGTCCTTTTTCGACCGTAGTGCAGGACTTGCGGGGCTTCGTGGAAACCGCGTCCGATGCCGTGGCCGCAAAAATTCTTGTACGACGGAGTAGCCTGCGTTTTCGGCAACTTGTTGGCAGGCGTAGCCGATGTCGCCCAAGGTCGCGCTGGTTTGACGGCGGCGATGCCCGCCATCATGGATTCGTGGGTGATGTCAATCGGGCGTTGGGCGATGGGGAGACTTTGCCGACGGTAAACATGCGGCTGGAGTCGCCGTGGAAGCCGTCTTTTTGATGGTCAGGTCGATGCTGATGATGTCGCCTTCTTTGAGCGGCTTGTCGTCGGGAATGCCGTGGCAGATGACGTGGTTGACGGAGGTCAGCAGGATTTTGGGGTAGGGCGGGTTGCCGTGGTGCAGGGGGCGGGATAGCCGCCTCGGACGTTGACGGGTAGTCGTAAACGAGTTTGTCGATTTCGCTGGTGGTTACGCCGGGCTTGGACGAATTGTCCGATGTGAGTCGAGGGCTTCGGCAACGAGTCTTCGCCCAGCTCAGCATTTTCTCGATTTCTTCGGGGGTTTTAATGATGATTTCGTTCATGTTGTTTTCTTTGATGAGCCCTCAGGACGACCTTGTTCGGCAATCAAAGGTCGTCTGAAAGGGAAGGGATGAGTCGGCAGCTTGCTTTTTGGAACACCGCAACGAGGCGTGCGGACGTTTTCGGCTTGATTCGCGACTGATGCCTGAAGTTCAAACAAAGCCGAATGCCAGTCCGCACTAGAATAGATTGTCGATGACTTTTTAGATTTGAAGGAGTCTTAGGTTTCGGCGTCGGCTTAGGGTCACCGCTTGGCTGCTTCGTTGACGCTGTTCGGGCTCGCCGCGGGTTTGATTCGGTCGGCTGTCCGACGGCGTACGTCTGTTGCCCGTTGGTGGCGGGTGCTGCGCGGCATCCTTTCTGGTATCGGGCGCGCTCGGTGCTACAGCAGGTTTTGGCGTTTGCTTTTGTTATTGGCGGGTCTTCGAGGCTTCGTCCCGGTCGGGGCGTGTTGCTGTTTTTGCCGCCTGATTTTGCTGGGCGGATGACGGGATTGCGGGAATCGGTCGTCGTCGCCGTTTCGGCTTTGGCGGCAGGCTCGGTTCTGTCCTTTCGGGACGCCGATGGGCGCCAGACTCTCGACAGGGGTCGTCTTGGGGAACGGGGTTTGTTTTAATGGCTGCGTTCTGGGAATCGTGGCTTTTGATGGCGCTGATGACGCCGATGACCAAGGCGGCAACGGCACGATGCAGACGCCGAAAAGGCCCGATTAAATGTTTGCGTTTGAGTTGAATGAGGATTTAGTTTTGGACATGATAATCGGTAAAAATGAAATCAATCGGGGATTGTAGGTACGGTCGTCTGAAACAAAATCAGGTTTCAGACGACCTGTCAGTCAAGGGCAAACCCCTATGGCTGTTGGGGTGTAGTTTTGATACAGGGTAACGACTTTTGTACGCCCACGGTGGTGCTGACGCGTTGCGTAACTTTTTCTGTTCTTCAGGCGTCAGGATGCCCATCACATAGGTCACGTTGCCGTAGGTCACGATTTTGATGGCGCGCGCCTGCGTGGTGGGTTTGAGGCCCAAAAGGGCGGTGCGGACCTTTGGATGTGCCCCATGAAGTCGTTGGTTACGTCGCCGAAGGTGCGTCCTTGGGGGCGACGGTGATGAAGTTGTATACGCCTTCGGCGGCTTGTTCGGCACGGGCGATTTGTTCGACGAATTGTTTTTCGCCTTCAGTGGCGACTCCTGTCCGAGCAGCAGCGTGGCGGTTGTAGCCGACGACGTTGAGTTTGTGTGTAACCCTGCGCTTGGTTGTTTTGGCGCAGGTAGGAGCGGGCGGTCTCGACGCGCACCGCCATCACGTTGTCGTCGGTTTGCGCGCCTGTGGTGCGGCGGTCGACGGCGGATTTAGTGCCGACTGCCGCGCCGCCGAGGAGTACGCCGACACAGCCGCGAGTGTCAGGCTGAGGAGGGGGCGGTCAGAACGGGTGCGGTATGACGTTTGATGTTCATATCCCCTGATGATGGGTTCGGCGGATAGTTTCAGACGACCTTTAAAAAGAGGTCGTCTGAAAAAGGCTTAGCATTCCTTCAGCAACATGGAGTCGATGCAGTCGCACATGGCATGTATCAGCAGGATATGGTTTTCCCGAATGCGGCGGTGCGCGGTAGGGGACGTTGAGCAGCACGTCGGTATCTTTGAGCATGGCGGCGATTTTGCCGCCGTCGCGGCCGGTCATGGCGATGACGTGCATATCGCGTTCGTGTGCCGCTTTTGATGGCTTCGATAACGTTGGTGGAGCTGCCGGAGGTGGAAATGCTGACCAAAACGTCGCCGGCACGTCCGACGCGCGCACTTGTTTGCCGCTGAACACATGGTCAAAAGCCGTAGTCGTTGCCGATGGCGGTCAGCGCGTGAAGCGTCCGTCGTCAGCGCGACGGCGGCAAGTTCCATGCGCTCTTTTCAAAAGCGTCCGGCTTTCGGCGGGCGAAGCGCTGCGCGTCGGCAGCCGAACCGTCGCCGCAGGCCAAAATTTTGCCGTCGTCATCAGGCATTGCAGCATCAATTCCGCTGCTTGAGCAGTCGGCCTGACCAATACTTTTTCGGCTTCCTGCTTGGCATGGATGCTTTCGGCGAAATGGGCGGCAACGCGCCTTGTAATGTCGCCGCTATCGTCAACCCGTAATATTCTTTTTATCCATCGGCGGGCGGTTTCCTTCTATCAGCACTGCATCGATGCGGCACCGCCATCCGTCATGCCGTTTTGCTGCGATAATACCTCGCAGACCGTTGCAGTTTCACTAACTTAGACGGCGAATACTGTATGCTGGCACCGCCGAAACCCCGATTTTTGCGTATTTTTACTCAACAAACAGAATCATGTTACCGTTTTGACAACAAATCGATTTCGCCGTAAGCGCAGTGCCAGTTGCGCGCCATGAGTTTGCAGCCTTAGAAAGAAGAAACGCCAGCGCGGCATCTGCCCGCCACCCCTTTGTTTGTGGGCTCAGACGCATGAGGTTTACCCCGTATAATATCGTTATATTGTTTTCAGACGACCCGATAAAGCCATGTTTCAAAAACACCTTCAAAAAGCCGCCGACAGTATTGAAAAACGGACATTATACGTTGTCGCCACGCCCATCGGCAATTTTGGCGGACATCACCTGCGCGCACTGCCGTCCCGCAAAAGCCGACATCATCTGTGCCGAAGATAGCGCGTTACCGCACAGCTTCTGAGCGCATACGGCATACAGGGTAAACTCGTCAGCGTGCGCGAGCATAACGAATACAAAATGGCGGACAAAATCATCAACCATCTTTCAGACGACTCACTGTCGCACGTTTTCCGACGCAGGGACGCCTGCCGTCTGCGATCCCGTGCAAAACTTCGCCTGCGGGTGCGCGAGGCAGGGTTTAAAGTTGTCCCTGCTGTCGGCAGCGAGCGCGGTCATGCATTGAGCGGCGCAAAGTGTTAGCCGAACCCAATTTCTACTCAACGGTTTCCCGCCGCCGAACCGCGAACGGCAGAAGCTGCTTGCCAAATGGGCGCAGGCTGATTTCCCGTTGTGATGTTTGAAACCCCGCACCGAATCGAAGCCACCCTTGCCGACATGAGGCCTTCTTCCGAACGCAGCCTGACCTCGCCCGAGAAATCACCAAACCCTCGAAACCTTCCTCAGCGGCACGGTTACTGAAATTCAGACGACCCTGAAAAACGACGGCAAAATCAGGCGCGCGGCGAAATGGTGCCATCCTCCATCCTGCGCCCTCCCGTGAAAAACACGATACCTTGCCCGATGCCGCCCAAAACGTTAGAAAAACTCGCTGCTGAACTGCCTACCAACAGGCAGCCGAACTTGCCGCCAAAATTACCGGCGAAGGTAAAAAGCCTGGTACGATCGGCATTGAGGAATGGGTTTCAGACGACGTTTGAAGGTGGGGTCGTCTGAAAAGAGGGAAGGGCAGTTGTTGAATGATGATGGTATTAATGTGGGTTGTGTCCTGAATCACAGAATATTCTGCGAAAAGAAAAATCCGCCAAAGACTTGCCTGATTTTTATCGTTTTATTTTTAAAAACGAAATAAAACAGAAACCCTTTATAAGTTTGATGTCGAAGGTCGTCTGAAACGTTCAGACGACCTGCTAGAATCAAGATGAAAATATTGAAAATTCTGCAATCTAATGTCTCTGTAATTGTAAAGTGTACGCGTGATATATCGCGAACTCTGCCTTACGTTAAGGCAAAGTCGGATATGAACTCACAAAGATTAACATATTGCTTGACGTTTCATAGGGCTTTGATTATATTTAGCCTCGCATTACTGTTGGATCTCCGTGATGAAGCAGATTCTCATCTCACAAATTTTGGTTTTGATAGCGGTTGCGCTGATTAGCGCCGTATTTTCAGGTTTGGCAGGATTTTGGTTCGTCGCAGGCGGGTTTTCCTATCTTATTCCTCCGCTGTAGTTTTACTTTTTAAAACTTTCCAAGTGTAACCTTTGTATCATGGTAAAGCGTTCATATTGAAGTTTTAAAAAGTAGTGCTCGCTGTGTAAATGATGTCGCCGTATTCGCAGCTCGCATCAGTCTTGATATTCTTTCCGTTCTTGTTCGATGTGCTCGGTGTCACATATTTGGTAGTATTGTTGAGAGGAAGCATTATGGCAGGTGACAAAATTATCTGCTACTGATTACATCACGCACCACTTGCAAAGTTTGGACCCTAGTCTTTCCGATGTCGCTAAAGGACAAGGCTTGATAATATGCTGATTTTTCTTTATTAATATTGATGCAATATTTTTCTCGTATTGTTGGGTAATCGAAGTTTCTACTTTTGCGTGCCAGTGAAGGCTTGACGGCGGGTGCCCGACGTTTTCAGGCTGCCGTCGAGATCTCTCTGAGTTTGTGGAGTATGTAAAAGCATTATTCACAACGAGCAATCTCGAAAAGCCATTGCCTGTAGCTTGACGCTGTTTGTATGGATTTTCCTGATGAATGCCATGGATATGCTGCCGGTCGATTTGTTCCCTGTGGCTATGGCAAAACATTATTACCGGTAACCATCATGCATTGTTGCGTATTGTACTGACCGCAGATTTGAATACCATATTAGCGCTGGCTTATCGGCGTCTTGGTGATTTGTATTTATTACAATATCAAAATCAAAGGTATCCGTGGTTGATCCATGAGTTGTTCAGCGCTCCGTTCGGCGCCAAACTTGCTCCCGCCAACTTCCTTTTGAATCTGGTTGAATTCTCCCCAAACAGTTTCTCACGGTATGCGGTTGTTCGGTAACATGTATGCCGGCGAGCTGGGTTCCTCTGATTGCTTTGCGTGGCGCTTGGGCCAGACATCTGCGTGAAGTGTTGGATCCGATTCTGTTTGGTTTCCACATCCCGCCGGATTGGCATGGGCGATTTTCCATATTTTGGTGATTACCCTGCATTTATCTTTTATGGCCTTGGCGTTTGTCTATACCGGATAAGCTCATGATGCACATTAATTTATTAGGTAGTTTTTCATTAACTTTCTGTGTTTCTCTGGCGAGTAAAATGGGTTTGGTAGCAACTCATGGTTTGATCGTAGTATTGGGTGCATTGTCTCTATCGGTATCGCAATGGTCGGTTCCAAATATCTGAGTCTTCGCTCGTCAACCTGAATTGATTGGTCCGCCGAAACCAAATTGTTCCTGATTGCTGGTCTGATTGATGCCGCATTCTGATTGGTGGCTATTGCACTGTTGTTCGCCTTCGTTAAACCATTTTGCGGTATAATCAAACGGCTGATCCGTTCAGGTACAGACTTCGGTCCGTCTGATTAACACTAGTACGAAGCGTTAACTAACGAATATTAATGCAACCGTATTCGCTCAAATCATCGTCTCTACCGTTTGGTCGCTTTACTACGAAATTCGTGGCCGCCAATCGCAAAAGCATTGATGAGCGTGCGCAAAATTGCCGAAGGTTTGCTGCTGCCGAGCGCGGTAAGAGTGATTTTTGAACAGGCAGAGAAGAAAGTTGCAGAACTTTGGCTGAAGGGCGTAGCTTTCCGAAATGGTAGCAAACGCCGAAAACGTGCCGCCAAAATCGTAGAAGAAGCGAAAGAGCAAGCTACTGTTGAGGCAGTGCGGATTACAGCACAAGCTAAAGCTGATGCCCAGCAAGAAATGAATCGTGCACGCGAAGTTTTGCGTGAACAGGTTGCTGCATTGGCGGTTAAAGGTGCAGAGTCTATTTTGCGCAGTGAAGTAGATATTCAAACACGCGCAGCGCTCAGTGCTTAAACAGGAGCTGTAATTCATGGCTGAGTTCGCAACGATTGCCAGACCCTATGCGAAAGCATTGTTTAATCTGGCGCAGGAAAAACCAAATTGAGTCTTGGTTGGGCGGACTGAAGAATTAGCCGCGGTTGTTCAAAATCAGAAAGCAATTTTCTTGAGCAACCTGAAATCAATATTACTTGAAAAGGTAAATGTACTTGCCGAACTCGTTGAATTAAAAAGTGATGAATCGAAGAATTTCATTACTGTTCTGGTAGAGCAAAAACGTTTGCCTGTATTGCCTGAAGTCTATGCTCAATATCAAGCTTTAACCTTGTCATTCAATCATACTAAGTCCGCTGTGATTTACAGTGCTTATCCATTGACTGAAGATCAATTTCACTGGTTGGCTGAAATATTGAAAAACGCTTTGACAGTAAGTTGCAGATTAACCGAAGTCGCGCCTGAATTAATTGGCGGTGCCAAAGTTGAAGCGGGTGACCAGGTCTCGGATTTGTCGTGCAGGGTAAATTGAATGCCCCATGCGACTATGACAAATTAGAGAGTTTCTGGCAGCTTAATCTCTGCTGAAATTAGCGATTTGATTACAGCTAAAATTGAAAATCTGTCTGAAATACAGAAGTACGTACCGTGGTACAAGTTATTTCTGTAACAGACGGTATTGTTCGTATTCATGGCTTGTCAGACGAATGAACAAGGTGAGATGCGCGAATTCCGGCAACACTTTCGGTTTGGCGATGAACTTGAGCAGGACCCGTCGGCTGTAGTGTTGGAATACGAACATACAAAGAAGGCGACACAGTTACTTGCACGCCGTATTTTTGAAGTACCTGTCGGCCGTGAGTTGGTTGGTCGCGGTAGATGCGCTGGGTCGCCCGATTGATGGCAAAGGCCCGATCAACACATCTTCCACAGCGCCAATCGATTGCACCGGGTACTGCTCGTAAATCAGTTGACCAGCCTATGCAAACCGGGTCTGAAGGCCATTGACTCAATGGTTCCGATTGGTCGCGGTCAACGTGAGCTGATCTTGCGACCGTCAAACAGGTAAAACGCAGCTGTAGCATTGGATGCCATTGTCAACCAAAAAGGGTACGGGGCGTTATCTGTATTTATGTTGCAATCGGTCAAAAGCATCTTCTATTGCCAATGTAGTACGAGAAAATACATAATGGCGCAAATGGAACACACTATTAGAGGCTGCGGCGACTGCATCTGCAGCTGCGGCTCGCAATATATTGCACCTTATGCAGGCTGTAGATGATGGCGAGTCCGCGACCGCGGTGAAGACGCATGATTGTATGGCGATACTTGTCCAAACAAGCTGTTGCTACCGTCAAATTTCCTGTTGCTGCGCCGTCCTCCCGGTCGTGAAGCATATCCCAGGACGTTTTCTCATCTGCACTCCCGCTTGTTGAGCGTGCTGCCCGCTAAAATGAGCACGAGGTTGAGCGAAAACTTACCAATGGCGAAGTGAAGGGCAAAACAGGCTCTGACCGCATGCCGATTATTGAAAACGCAAGCCGACGACGTTCTGCATTCGTACCGACAAACGTGATTTGATTACCGACGGTCAGATTTTCGAAACCGACTTGTTTAACGCCGTATCCGTCCTGCGATTAATGCCGTATTTCGGTATCGCGCGTAGTGTAGCGCAAACCAAAGCAATTAAAAACGGTGGCGGTATCCGCTTCGCACTCGCCCAATATCGTGAGTTGGCAGCCTTCGCAATTTGCTTCCGATTTGGATGAAGCTACACGCAAACAGTGCAACATGTGAAGTGGTTACTGAATTGATGAAGCAAAAACAATTCAGCACGTTGGATACAGCTGAAAGTGGCTTTGACCTTGTGGGGCCATTAATAATGGCTCTACGAAGATGTACCGTATCCAAGGCATTGGCTCGAAGCGGAAACTTTTCGAGCTTTGTACGCACTCAGCATCCTGGTGTTTTAGAAGCAATCAACGCATCAGGTGCGATGTCCGATAGTGAAAAGCATTGACTGAAGCCATGAATTTTCTTTTCTAAATCTTCTTATGCTTACCAAGCCTCAAGAGCTCGAAATGAAAGGAGTCTGAAATGGCAGTCGGAAAAGAGATTCTCACCAAAACTGTAGTGTTCAAAATACTCAAAAAGATCACTACAGCGATGCAGATGGTGTCAACCTCTAAAATGCGGAAGACTCTAGGGAGCGGATGCGCTTATGCGCGTCCGTATGCCGAAAAGTACGGACAGTTATCGAGTCATTTGGCGCGAACCCATGAAGATCACGGTATTAAATTATTGGCACCTCATCATGAAACACGTCGGGTAGGTTTCATTTAATCACCTCTGATAAAAGGTCTTTGCGGTGGTTTTGAACGCGAATGTTTTGAAGAAATTCTTAGCGCAAGTTCAAGAATACCAAGAACAAGGCATTGAAGTTGATGTCGTCTGTTTAGGTAGTAAAGGTTTGGCAGCTTGTCAAAACATCGGTTTTGAAACGTTATTGCCAGTGCGATTAATTTGGGTGATACCCCAAAAATGGAATTGCTGCTTGGTCCATTGACTGAAATCTTCCAACGTTACGAGAAGCATGAGTTGACAAAATACATTTAGTATATTCGTGTTTTGTGAATACGCATGCGTCAAGAACCACGATTGAGGTGTTTCGCTGCCTATCGGCGAAAAATGCGATAGAAGACGAGGAGAGTATTCTTCATTCAGCTGGGAATACCGTTATGAGCCAAGTCCTGTCGCTGTGTTGGAATATCTGGTCTCGCCGCTATTTAGAGTCTGTGGTTTACCAAGCATTGAGTGACAATAGTGGCATCTGAGCTAAAGTTGCGCGTATGGTGGCAATGAAAGCGGCCACCGACAATGCAGGCAATGCCATTAAAGAGTTGCGTTTGGTATATAACAAATCGCGTCAAGCTGCGATTACCACGGAATTGTCAGAGTTTGTAGCAGGTGCAGCGGCAGTTTGCATGTCGCCTGAAACCCGAACAGGAAAATTAGGATACGATAATGAGCAAGGCAAAACTCGTACAAATTATTGGTGCGGTAGTTGACGGAGTTTCCGCGTGATGCCATTCCGCGTGTTTACGACGCCCCGAAATGGATGCAAACGGCCTGACTTTTGGAGCGCAACAGCTTCTGGGTGACGGCGTAGTTCGTACTATTGCAATGGGTAGTTCGGATGGTTTGAAACGCGGCATGACTGTAAGCAATACAGGTGCGCCGATTACGGTACCGCAGGTAAAGGTACTTTGGGACGTATTGTCGATGTATTGGGTACGCCTGCTGATGAAGCAGCAGGTCCGATTGATACCGACAAACACGTGCCATCCATCAGACAGCTCCGAAATTTGATGAACTGTCTGCGACTACTGAGCCGCTGGAAACCGCATTAAAGTGATTGACTTGTTGTGTCCGTTTGCCAAAGGCGGTAAAAGTCAGTCTGTTCGGTGGTGCCGTGTAGGCAAAACCGTCAACATGATGGAATTAATTAACAACATCGCCAAAGCGCATAGCGGTTTGTCCGTGTTCGCAGGTGTGGGTGAGCGTACCCGTGAAGGTAATGACTTCTACCACGAGATGAAAGAGATTCCAACGTGTTGGACAGTAGCGATGGTTTACGGTCAGATGAACGAACCTCGGGTAACCGTCTGCGTGTAGCCTTGACCGGTTTTGACGATGGCCGAATACTTCCGTGATGAAAAAGACGAAAGCGGCAAAGGCCGTGACGCTATTGTTCTTCGTGGACACATATCTACCGTTACACCCTGGCCGGTACCGAAGCATCCGCATTGTTGGGCCGTATGCGCTTCAGCAGTAGGTTATCAACCGACATTGGCTGACGAAATGGGTCGTTTGCAAGAGCCGTATTACCTCTACCCAAACAGGCTCCATTACTTCTATTCGCCGTGCATGTACCTGCGGATGACTTGATCGACCCGTCTCCTGCAACGACGTTTGCCCACTTGGACGCTACTGTCGTATTGAGCCGTGATATTGCCTCATGGTAGTTTACCCGCAGTTGACCCGCCTGATCTCACTTCGCGCCAACTGGATCCGATGGTATTGGGTCAAGAACACTATGATGTAGCCCGCGGCGTACAATCTACCCTGCAAAAATACAAAAGAATTGCGCGATATTATTGCCATTCTGGGTATGGACGAATTGTCAGACGAAGATAAACTGACCGCGATGCGTGCGCGTAAGATTCAACGCTTCCTGTCGCAACCGTTCCACGTTGCCGAAGTATTTGCCGACTTCCCGCAAATATGTATCGCTGCGTGACACCATTGCCGCTTTGAAGCTATCTTGAGCGGTGAATACGACCATCTGCTCTGAGCAAGCTTTCTACATGGTAGGCGGTATCGAAGAAGCGGTCGAGAAAGCGAAAACCTCAAACTAAGGAGGTCGGCATGAGCATCATGCGAGTTGAAGTGGTGGGAGTAGCGAGCAGAACATCTATTCAGGCGAAGCCAGTTTTGTAGTGGTTCTGACTGTTCAAGGTGAGCCTCGGTATTTATCCGCGACACGAGCCGATTATGAGTTTGGGCACGTCCGGTGCATTGCGTTTGACCGTGCCGGGCGAAGCCGAAGAAGTGCTTTGTTGCCGTTTCCGGCGGAGTGCTGGAAGTGCAGCCCAATCAACTTACTGTCTGGCGGATGTTGCCGTACGCAGTTCCGAGATGGATCGGGAGCGGGCGGAAGCTGCCAGAAGGCGGCGGAAACCGGCATTTCTCAAGCCAAAGACGATAAATCGCTGGCTGAAGCACAAAGCCTTGGCCGCAGCGATTGCCCAGCTCAAAACCTGGATTATCTTCGTTCGCACAAAACAAATAAGCAGATTTGAGCTACAAAAAGCACGGTTGATTACCGTGCTTTTGTTTTTTGTATTGACTGGAAAAATATGAAAAATTTGCTGGGGTAAGTTGCAAAATAGGAGAACATTCTATAGTGGATTAAATTTAAATCAGGACAAGGCGACGAAGCCGCAGACAGTACAGATAGTACGGAACCGATTCACTTGGTGCTTCAGCACCTTAGAGAATCGTTCTCTTTGAGCTAAGGCGAGGCAAACGCCGTACTGGTTTAAAGTTAATCCACTATAACAAAGTCCAAACTGCAAAGGTCGAGACCTTGTGCAATAACATAGGTTACTAAAAATTTTATGCTCAATCTCATTTTCAAAATTCAAAACCTTTCTGATTTTTCCTGCTTTTTGCTCAATATTAGGAAGGTTTTAGTCAATTGAAATTTTTGGCGCATTTTTATGCGTCAAATTTCGTTAACAGACTATTTTTGCAAAGGTCTCAGGTCGTCTGAAAAATCTTGTTTCAGGTTTTCAGACGACCTTTCGTTTGCCGGCTGCTTGGCATTATGTGGTTTGTGGAATAGTTTTGATACCGTTTGCGAGGGAAGGGCGGGTTGGATATTTTCCAGTCCGAATGGCAATGATTATGTTTGGAGGTCGTCTGAAAATTTTTGTCTTACGGTCTTGTGTTGTTTGGAAGGATGAAAGGCTATCGAGAGAAAAGTGTGGAGGAAAGGTCGACAGCTAGGTTCAGGGTTTAATACCATGGAAGGCGTTTTCAGACGATCTTTTCATCGCCATGCTTCACAGGCTTCAAAGTCGGCAAAACCGTATCCCAAATGGCAAGGACTTCGGCTTCACTGCGCTTCGTTCCGTCTTTTTCTCCGCGCCGAACTGCATCATGATGCGCGGGTCCCCGCCGTCGCGTTCCCAAAAGAACATATATTTGTTACCGCCCCATTTCACCAATTTTTCCTCGCCCGACATACCGTTGATGGTGCGTTTGCCTTGGCGGATGGTATGCGTTAACGCTTTAACCATTGTGCCTTTCCCCAGATTTACCTTTACGTTGCAGCAACGTCGCTTCGCCCGCTTTCAGCACATCGCCGTGCATGATTTGCAGACTCATATCGCGTTGTTTGGTCAAATTCGACGGTGCTATGGACTTCAAACGGTTTTTTTGCCGTCGTCCGCGATAAAACCGCCTATCAGGCAAATGCCGTGTTTATTTGGCACTTCAAATTCCTGCCTGGTTTTCAAACCGCTGAGGATTTCTTGGCGGAATTTTTTCTCCATGCCATCTATCAATTCTTTCTCTTTGGCTTTCCAGTTGGCAGGGGCTTTGCCATGATCAGAAGGAATGCGGAAATAACTACGCACAATATAAGCATCATCATTATCCAGCTTGAAATATAAATCGGCTTCTGTAGGGCATACCGCGATCTCGGATAATATGCTCCCATTCAAAATCCCTACGCGTTACCTGCATCATTGCCCGATCCGGAATCAGGGTACGGGTATCGACGACAATTTTTGTTCCTGCTCTCACCATTTTGCTTAAACTCGTTGATATTCCTAACGTTTCCTCTTCCAGTCGTTAAACATAACCATCACACTCCAGCCATTGTAATCAAGATGCGTACTGCCGTGACGGCGTTTGGACGGCAGGCGCAATTGATAGCGGCCGCCGCAATAGGGCTGTTCGGTCCAGTAGGCAGTATCGATGGCGGATTGGGTGACGGTCGGCGAAGTTTCTGCCGATGGGGAAACGGTGGGCGTGCAGGCTGTGGCGGCGAGAATAAGCGACAGCGTAGTCAGACGGATGGACATAAAATAAGCTCCGTAATAAATAGGGGTCGTATGAAAGTATAGTTTATTCAGACGACCTTTGTCATAAAACGGGTTTATGGCGTATTTATGGATATAGATGGAAATTTGGCGTGTTTTTGAGCGGACTTGAGGCTTGGAGATGATTTTTGCTGTGTGAGAAGTCCGTTATAAGCTTGTCCTTATTTCAAACTATTTTCTTCTCGATGGTCTCTTTCTAAAGGTATTGTCTTTCACTACGGCTTTATTTTCAAAAATTGTTAATATCCGAAAAATTGATTATACTTATAAAGTATTAGTTCATTTGGTCTCATTATTGTTGTCAGGTTCAATCTGATTCTGAATCTGCCAATATCCAAGTTAAGACCGTTATGCGAAAAATGGCGGCGATGCGTCTTTTCGATTGCTATTTTTCTCGGTGGATTGGAATATAGTGATTAACTTTAACAGGACAAGGCGACGAAGTCGCAGACAGCACAGATAGTACGGAAACTGATTCACTGGTGCTTCAGCACCTTAGAGAATCGTTCTCTTTAAGCTAGGCGAGGCAACGCCGTACTGGTTTAAAGTTAATCCACTATAAGAATGCAAGGCAGGAACTTAGCGCTTTATCTCCATCCACTCAAAAACAAAAGAGAGAATTTATGGACACAACCAAACCTACTCCCCATCCCGACCAACAGGCCAACCGCCGCTATCTGACCGTGTGGCGGTGGCATTTTTATTTCGGGCTATTGGTCGCGCCCTTTTCTAACCCTGCTTTGCCGTAACAGGTCTGGGGCATGCTTCTATTCGCCAACATCACCGCAAAGAGGGCGAGCGCATACACGTTACCCCGCAGGCGCAGGTGCAGCCTTGTCGGCGCAGGCGGAAGCGGCGCGGCAGTCTGTGAACCCTGAAACCGCGTCGGTGGTGCAATATATCGCGCCGCGCGCCGACGATATGGTTGCCGTGTTCCGCGTGAACAACGACGACAAGCGACCATGGTCGCCGTCGATCCTTATACGGCGAAAGTCGTCAGTTCCATGCCGCGCAATGAGGGCTGGTATCACACGATGGACGGAATCCACGGCGATATGATGTCCGGCACGGCGGGCGATTACCTGATAGAAACCGCCGCGTCGCTGACTATCTTGATGATGATTACAGGGATTTATTTGTGGTGGGCGAAACAGCGCAGCCTGAAAGCGCGCTTTGCGCCGCAAACGGGCAAAGGACGCTCGTGGTGGCGCAGCATGCACGGCGCATTCGGCACTTGGGGTTTCTTTTGATTTTATTGTTGTTCTGTCTCGTCTGGTGTTGCTTGGGCGGGCATTTGGGGCGGTAAGTTCGTTCAGTCTTGGAGCCAGTTCCCCGCCGGGCAAATGGGGCGTCGAACCGAACCCCGTATCCGTCGTGCCGACCCACGGCGATGTGCTGAACGACGGTACAAAAACCAAAGAAAGTACCGTGGATTCTGGAACTCACGCCCATGCCTGTTTCCGCGTACGACGAAGGCGAAAACGGCATCAATCCGAGCGAACCGATGACTTTGAAACGGTTGACCGCTTCGCCCGCGAAATCGGCTTTTCAAAGGCCGCTACCAGCTCAACCTCGCCCAAAGGCGAAACGGGCGTGGACGCTGTCGCAGGATTCGATGAGCTACGACATGATCAGCCCGACCGCCGACCGCACGGTGCACATCGACCAATACAGCGGCGAAAAATCCTGGCCGACATCCGTTTCGACGATTACAACTTCTTCGGCAAATTCATGGCGGCCAGCATCGCACTGCACATGGGGACGCTGGGTTGGTGGAGCGTGCTGGCGAACGTCTTGTTCTGCCTGGCGGTTATTTTCATCTGCGTCAGCGGCTGCGTGATGTAGTGGAAACGCCGCCCTGCCAATGCGGGCGGACTGGTTCCTCCGGCAGAAAAATCGAGTTGCCGGTATGGTGGGCAATGGCTGTGCCGCTTTTGATTGTGGCGGTATTGTTCCCGACCGCCATCGCCGCCATCGCCGTGATTTGGCTCTTGGATACGGCCTTGCTGTCGCGGATTCCGGCGTTGTCGAGGTGGTTCAAATAAACGCTTACTGCGTGTGGCAAACGATAAACCGTCAGGCTTGATTTGTTGTACTACAGGTCGTCTGAAACCAAATTAGGTTTTCAGACGACCTTTTTGACGATTAACTGCAAATATAGTGGATTAAATTTAACATCAGGACAAGGCGACGAAGCCGCAGACAGTACAGATAGTACGGCAAGGCAACGCCGTACTGGTTTAAAGGTAATCCACTATACTTGAATCGGTCAGAAGCTAAGGGAGATAATCTGCACCGTTCCTTAATTATAGGTTGTATGAAATGCTCCGCTTCCTAAGATTTCAGGTTTCACAATTCCCTGTAAACTTAGTGGGGATAGTAAACCCAGGTCTGCCTAAAACATATGCCCCGATTTCGTAACTTTGATACAGGAAAGTCAAGCCGTTTTTATCGAAACGCCAGTTTTCCGTAGCGGAAAATTTGTCACTATTGTATCCACTAATCGTAATCACGTGCTTTCTTCGGTGTCACCACTATTTTCCTTCAGGTATTTGACATAGGCTTCTTCAAGCAGGTGCTGCAGTCTTCCTTCTTGATTGGGCTAACAGGATGTCGTTCAATTTAAGTGGCTTCGGATTGGCAAAGCCGCGCTTCAACACTGTCAGCGTGTGCACGCCGTATCCGTGCGGGCCACAATTGTATCTCCCAGTCTTCTTGTCCGAAAACGGCATAATTGGGCGTATAGCCTTCCAGTTCCAACGTATCTATATAGTCCAAAGCACAAGGATACTCACCGGCTTTGCGGAGTTTTGGTTTTCCTTATTGGTCTCCTTTACGTCTTTGTCGCGTATCAAGGTCGTCTGAACTGATTTCGTGTAGGCAGTTTGCCGCCCATTTCTTTTCCTGACCCAGTCATCCAAATGTTTATCGCCGGTAATCGGATAGCTGACGGTAAGTTGATGGCAAAGGGTTTGCCTTCACTGTTTTTTCCGTCACAGGATTTGGCTTCCAAGGTTTTGGACTGAAATCGATAAAGGGCAGCCTGAACATTTGCAGAGAAAATGAGGGACAATGCGGCGGCGGCAAGCGTTTTGTGGAACATATCAGCACCTATTAGGATTTTTGATTTAATTAAAGGGAAAGCCCAATGCTTCGCGGCTTTTCGACGTATTTCTGCGCCACGGTGCGGCTCAGCGCACGGATGCGGCCGATGTAGGTGGCGCGTTCGGTCACGGAAATGGCGCCGCGTGCGTCTAAGAGGTTGAAGGTGTGTCCGGCTTTGAGGACCAGCCTGTAGGCGGGCAGGGCGAGGCTGGCGTTTTTCTTCGGCGAGCAGGCGTTTGGCTGTGCGCTTCGTAGTCGTTGAACTGGCGCAGCAGCCAGTCGGCATCGCTGTATTCGAAGTTGTAGGTGGATTGTTCTGACTTCGTTTTGGTGGTACACGTCGCCGTAGGTGACGGTGTTGCCGTCCAGTGTTTTTGCCCAAACGAGGTCAGTAGACGTTTTTCCACGCCTTGCAGGGTACATCGCCAAGCGTTCGATGCCGTAGGTGATTTCGCCGAGTACGGGGGTGCAGTCGATGCCGCCAACTTGTTGGAGTAGGTGAACTGAGTTACTCCATGCTGTTGAGCCAGACTTCCCAGCCCAAGCCCCATGCGCCGAGGGTGGGTTTTTCCCAGTCGTCTTCTGACGAAGCGGATGTCGTGGACTTTGGGGTCGATGCCCAATTCGCGCAGAGAATCGAGATAGAGGTCTTGGATATTGGCGGGCGCGGGTTTGAGGGCGACTTGGAATTGGTAATAGTGTTGCAGGCGGTTGGGGTTGTCGCCGTAGCGGCCGTCTTTGGGGCGGCGGCTGGCTGGAATGTAGGGCGGCAAACCAAGGCTGCTGGGCCGAGCGCGCGCAGGCAGGTGGCGGGTGGGGAGCACCGCGCCGACTTCCAGCGTCGAAAGGTTGACGACGGTGCAGCCTTTGTCTGCTCCAGAATGTTTGAGTTTGAAGATGATTTGTTGGAAGGTGAGCATGGCTTATGGTCTGAATTGGGATAAAAGATTTTACTGTTTTGACGGTGTTTTGGGTAGGTGTACAGGCAGATGGAATGGTGGGGCGGCGGTGTGATCGACTGTCAGCAAATGCGGAAACATGCCACAATGCCGTTATCCTGTTGTCTGCTTTTAATCTGTTTTGATTGAATTTGAGGAGTCGCCCATGACCCTGATTTTGGCTTTCGATATTGAAACCGTACCTGATGTGAACGGCATCCGCCTGTTGTACGACCTGCCTGCCTCTTTTGCCGACGACGAGGGTGGGTCTTGTATGCCCAGCAGAAACGCCGCGCCCAAAACGGCTCTGACCTTATGCAGCACCACTTACACCCGCAGTTGCTATTTCCCGCTGCATGCGCTGGGGGCAGGACAAAATCCACGTCGGCACCATAGGCGAAATGCACGACACGAAGAGGAAATGATCGCCAAATTTGTCGACCTTATCGAAAGCCATACGCCGCAATTGGTCAGTTGAATGGCGGCTTCGACCTTCCGGTCCTGCATTACCGTGCGCTGATACACGGTATTGCGGCAGCGCGTTATTGGGACATGGGCGAGGGCGATTTCGGCGACAGCCGCGATTTCAAGCGGAACAACTACATCAGCCGCTACCACAACCGCCATTGCGATCTGATGGATCTGCTCGCCCTGTACCAGCCGCGTGCCAATGTGCCGCTGGACGACATGGCGAAACTTTGCGGCTTCCCCGGCAAATTGGGCATGGACGGCAGTAAAGTTTGGGAGGCGTTCCACGCAGGTCGTCTGAAAGACATCCGCGATTATTGCGAAACCGATGCGGCAAACACTTATTTAATGTTCCTACGCTTCCGCCTGATGAGCGGTGCTTTGGATGCGGACGAGTATGAAGTGGAAGTCAAACGGTTGAAGCATTACCTGATCGGACAGGCTCAGGACAAGCAGCATTGGAACGAGTTTGTCGCCGCGTGGCGTTAACAGCGCGGTGATTTCCTAAAGCCCTGACGATGGGCGGAAAGCCGCTAATTTATAGTGGATTAACTTTAAATCAGGACAAGGCGACGAAGCTGCAGACAGTACAGATAGTACGGCAAGGCGAGACAACGCCGTACTGGTTTAAAGTTAATCCACTATACAATCAGCGGTGTATCGGGCTGATTGTTTTCCTGATACTGAAAAGCAGTTGGCATTTGGTTTGGTAAAGCGGTTATTGGGAAAAAAGGGAGCGCGGGCGGTTTGATTGTAAGGATGTGAACGATATTGGATGAAAAAGGTCGTCTGAAATCTGTCGGCTCCTATATTGTTAGGAGCTTTCGAATTTCAGACGACCTTTGCATTCGGAAAAATTTTTGCTTTTTAGAACAGCACTCCTGTCGGCTCGCCGCCTTCGGGGATGTCATATTTTCGGATAGCTCGGCGTGCTGGCGGGGGCGTTGTAAAGTTTTGCCGGATTTGCTTCAGACGAACGCTTTGGTTTGCGTGCAGGCGGGTGTATCGTCAGCTTCGACTTCGATTTCAGTACCTTAGGCAGAACCACATCTTTGACCGGAGCAGGCTTTAGCGCAATTTTAGGTTTGCTGAAAAGCGCTGGAGCCGCCTCGTCCAGGCGAGTGATTTCAACGGGTTTTGAGTTTGACGCCTTTGGCACAGGTCAGACAGTTGGCAGCACCGCGTGGTTTTTAAAATAGCGTCTACTTTAGCCGGATTAATGGTTTTACCGTGCTTTCTTTGCCCAAGCGGCAATACTTTTCTTCAAGACGGCAGTATCCAGATGTGCCGCATGGGTCTCGGTATGCAGCCAGCCAAAGGTTTTTGCTGGCATCTTCGTTGAGGCTGGCCATTTGGTAGATGACTGAGGCGGAGCGCCGGAGGCGATTGTATAGCAAATTCCAGTGCATCCGAGACTTCATGCGGACGCAGCCGTGACTGCGGACGCCCGGTACGCTGGCAGGGGGCATTAGTGCCATGAATGCCTAAACCGAGTTTGGGATCGCCCAGACGGACAAAAACAGGACCGAGCGGATTGTTAGGGCCTGCTGGTACGCTTTTGACGCCGTCGCCACGTTCTTTTTGGATGGATTTAGGGATGTGCCAAGTCGGATTAAAGGCTTTGCACCGATTTTGTGTTCGCCCAATGTGGTTTGGGTCATGGCCTTGCCGACGGCGACAGGATAGATTTTGGTCAGTTTGCCGTCCGTATATAAGAATAAGCGTTGTTGCGGAATATGATGACGACGTGCTGACCTTCGGAAACGGGAGAGACGTCCGATGGGTGTTGGCTGAGGCGGCGGTAACGAAGAAGGCAGCGGTCAGTCCGAAAATAGTCATGTGTCGTAATACTTGTAATAAAAATGAAAAGAAGATTTTGGGAAATCATACCTGAATCTGTATGTGCAGAAAAATATGCCCTTTCGGTTGCTTTGCGTCGTTTGAGTGGCAGGTATGGATTGAGTCGTCTGAAAAAGATAAACCGGTGTCGAGTGGATAAGTGATGGCTGATACGAAATGTTTTGACGGCGTGGCTGATGTCTGGATTATGAGGGGCGCGGCGTTGCCAGAGTACATGGCAAAACGGTCTTTATGCAAAGGTGCGCTGTCACTGAGAAAGTGTCGTTTCGGGTGCTGAGGGAGAAAACAGTTCAGCGAAGCAGAGACAGTAGAAGTACTAAAGAGTCGGTTGAACAGAGTCCGGCCTTCGTGTGGTTATTATGAGACATGTGGCGGCTGCTCGTTGCAACATGTGTCTCCAACCGCCAAGTTGCATTGAAGCAACGTATTTTGGAAGAACAGCTCGAGCGTATCGGCAGAGTCAAACCGAACAGATTCTTCCGCCTATTTATGGTTCGGCTTGGCATTATCGGGATAGGGCGCGGTTGAGTGTCTCAGTCGATAAGAAGGGTCGTCTGAAAAATGGGTTTTCAGGCGACGAATGAAGTGGTCGATATTGAAACATGTCAGGTGTTGCCTAAACATATTTCAGATGTTTTCACCTATGGTGAAATTGTTGTTGCAAACACTGTCTGATGGCGGGACGGCAGTCCGATTTGTAGAATTTTTAATAGCCGTGCATTGGTTGTTTTGAACATTTGTTTCATAAAACCGTCTGGCTACTCTTTGAAGCAAATTGAGACATGGTTTCGATAAGATATCAGGTGGGGTAAAAGCGAAGTTTGGCAGGTATGGTTTCAATATGGGCGCGAGCCGTCAACTGCACTGCACCCCAAAGATTTGCCGAATTGAAATACAGTTTGCCTGAATTTTTCGGTAGAAAATGCCTTATCAGCCGGGTGATTTTACGCAGATTAATGCGGACTTGAATGCTGTAATGATCAGCAGGGCTTTGCGCCTGTTGGATATACAGCCCAATGACAGAGTGGCAGATTTGTTTTGCGGGTTGAGCAATCTCAGCCTTCCCATGGCAAAGAGCGGTGCATCAGTAACGGTATTGAAGGATTGATTCCCTTGTTTTGCGTGCCAGGCAAACGCTCTTCGAAAACAGTTGTGTAAAAATATGCGTCGTTTGAGGTGGCAGATTTGTTTGAGACAGATGAGCAGACGGTAGCCCCATGTATTCGACAAAATGTTGCTCGATCCGCCCAGGAGCGGTGCTTATGCTGTTGTCAAATCGCTACATACACCATACCCGCCGATCGTATATGTTTCATGTAATCCTTCAACCTTTGCACGTGACGCGGAAGTATTGGTAAATAAGGGGTTGCAACTTCAAATCTCGCAGGCATTATGAATATGTTTTGCACAAACTTCTCATGTCGAATCCATCGGCGTGTTTGAGTTGTAAATCCGATAGTGGAGAGTTCGACAAATGGTTTTTAATGTACTATTGGTCTGAATCATGTTATCATAATTCAATTGGGAATAGATGATTCGGCTGTTTCCATAAATGCCGAACATCGAATATATGTAGTTTTATTTGCCGCACCACAGTATCGGGAGGTGTTCTTGAAAAATCCACTTTAATCATATTGCTAGTGCTTTTGTTTATGGTGCTGCTGTTTATTTTTATAAACAGAAGGCACAGCTAAAACTAAAAAGACGACAAAAGCAGCTAAAGCATCATCCACCATCACCCAAATCAAGAAAGTATTGAAGGGGAAGTCCAGATTGGGTTGATCAGGTCTAATCAATCCGTTTCCGATCCGGATCAACAAGATTGGGAATGGGAGGCAGTGGTTCTGCCGGGTTCAACTCACGTCTGTATCTCGCACGAAGTCGACCCACTGACGGAATATATCAAGTATATAAGCAATTTGGTTGTGAGAGTACAGGCTGCTGAATCTTTGGCGGGTTATTTGAATGGCTCAAACGATGGGGCTCCTGAAAAATTAGTAGCATGAGCTTGTCGGGCTGAGTCTGCGCGTTGGTAATATCGATATGCTGACAGACGCCTTGGAGCGTCACGGCTCTGTCTTGTCTGAAGAAAGTCTGGCTGAGTACGTTAAAAGCCGGCTTGATGTCCGATCAGACGCATTTGCCGTTACGCGTATTGGCAGAAAACCGTTTGGGATGGAGCATGCAGGAAATCGAGCGCCAAATCGGAGAGCAACCTGATTTGGAAGAGGCTTTGACATCCGCTCCTGCGATGACTAATGACAATGCAGGGCGCTAATCACGCCCCTGGCGTTTCCAAACGCTGCTATCGTATTGGGCAAGAAAGAGTTTACCGATATTACTCCGGAAGAAATGGGAGCCGTTATCGGATTTGTTAAACCTGAACAAAGTGCCAAAATCTTAAAAGATAAAGTAGGCTATGAAACTGCGCGTTCAACAATATAACCGTGCCATCTAAAGCTCTTTCTAGCCGGGCAAGCCTTATCATCGATGCATTAAAAACTTGACTATCAGCATGAAGAAATCAGTCAGTTTGCTAAACACTTGTGGAAGTTGTACCACTCATTGGGTCAGTATGGCCGCCAAGTGAAAAAGAACGTATGTTGGGTTGGGGAGATAGCCTTGGTTATCATGCAAGTATTTGATGATTTGGAGAAAGGACCTAACGAAAATAAAATCAGAGAGAAATTGGTTTGGGTAAAAGGGGTTATATCCGACCTACTTCTCTCTTCAAATGAAAGCTAAATATCGCGAACTGGTAGTCAAAAGATTCTTCTATCATTAGCGTCAACGCTCTCCTGCAGATGAAGCACTGAAAGAAGTTGAATCTTTACTGATGTACGGCCAGTTGGATTTGGGCCATAGGTACTTTTGGAACAAGCTGTTTTACAGCACCCGCAAGAATCTCAATTGTATGTGATGCTGTTCGATCTTTACGAAAGAGTAGAGGACTGGGGCACGTCTGGAACAATTCTTGCGCTTATTGCAGTGAACGCGTTGTCAGCCTTCCGAAGAAGTGGTATTGGCAATGGCTCGTTTGCTGCAACATGTAAATCACGACATATAAAAATAATTAGAGAGCACCATGATGGATAATCTGTTACCTAAAGAAATCAAAACCATACGGATCATGCTGCGCGATATGAGCGAGCAGCAAGAAGCCGTTTTCCGTATGGCCTTTAAAATGCACAATACGACGAACTATCAGATTCTTGACCAGATTCAGATGAACACCAGATTTAGTATTGGTAGATACTGATACCGCTGAGGGCATTGAAACTTGGAAAACGCTCAAAATCAAATACCCTGATATTCCTGTTGCGATGTTTTGTCTGCAAGAGCCATCTGTTGCAACGCCGTATTTGGCTAAGCCGGTTAAATTCGATACCTTATTCCCAATTTTGAGAAGTTTGGCGCAGGGCGGGAATATTTTTGATGCTTCCGGCTCAAAAAGGCAGAAGTACAAGAAAGGGCGCAAAAACGGTAACGAAAGTAGAAAGGCTACTATTCGTCGCTTTAATCCGAATAAAGGACTGCTTGGTGCCTTGAAGTTTGCCAGTCAAGGCCATCAGGATATTGCCGTTTTACATGTAAACCGGTATTAATCGTTTTCCCAAGTATTCAAAGGGTAGTTGTTGACAGTCAACGCCCATGAGTTAGAAGGGCTTTGTAAGAATGACAATTTATCTGTTGTATGCAAAGTCGTGCCGGATAATCCCCAGTGGAAAGAAAAAGCCAAAGTAACGATTATGTCTTGTTTGTGGCAGATGGCAATCTGGACTGCTCAGGGAAGATTGATTTAGTCCGATGACTCCTCAAACGATTTTTACTTTTTAAAAGCGTTGGCCTAATTTGACCAGGCTTGTCCGGTTCCAGAGTCTATGAGGTTATCTGCGTTTTTAACTAAAAACATCAGTCAACTTAAATATCCTCATAAAGTTATGCCTTTGAAATGCCGGATATCTTGAATTATTTTGGCGGCAACCTCTGTAACAGGCTTTTTGGCAACGGATAGCGAATATGTCTGAGATCAAAGCTAATCAGCATGCCAATATTTCTGAACACATGTTAGTGTTAATAGCGATGTGCCTGATAGTCAGATGGTTAAAGATGCAGAAAAAGTGGCAGGTCCTTCATGCAAGAGCAGCCACGCGGTTTATTACAGCGCTTAATGCGTAAAATTATTGGGGAAAACGCTAAAAAGGACATGTAATGAAAGAAAAATAAAAATTATCTTTACCGTCCGGTTGGAGTAGGTAAAAACAACAGCAATTTCTGCGTTATCAGATGAGCTCGCCTAGTACAGACAGATGCATCTGCATCAGATATGACGCTGGTTCGTAAGGGGTATACCACCGTAGCAATGGATTATGGTGTGATCCATTTGGATGAAGAAGTCAAAGTTCATTTATATGGTACACCGGGCAAGAACGTTTTAACTTTATGTGGGAAATTCTAAGCCAGGGTAGTATGGGATTGGTATTGCTTTTGGATAATACACGAACAAACCCATTGAAGGATTTGCAATTCTTCTTGGAAGCATTCCGAGAATTATTGAAAACAGCGCCATTAGTAGTAGGCGTTACCAAAATGGATATTCGTTCATTGCCAAGCGTTGATGTATATCAGAAATATTTAGCACAAAATAATTTTTAATGTACCGGTTTTTGAGATTGATGCTCGTAGAGAAGATGATGTCAAACAATTGGTTAGCGCAATGTTGTTCTCAATTGATCCGGGTTTAGAGGTATAAAAATGGAATCAACACTTTCTTTTGCAATCAAATTTATATCCCAGAATTACACCTGCTGGTGCTTATTATGCAGTAACCAGCGATACACCAAGCGCAAGTAGAACATTGCTATATAGCTTATTGCGTGCAAACCCGTCAGAGGTCATTAGTAGCGAAAAAATTCTAGCTTGGGCTGATACCAGTGATATCAATACGGCTTTAAACTTGTTGCACCGTTTGCAGCAATGTTTAGAGTTTTTATATGGTGATGAAAATATTAGTAACGAAGATATTCATTTGACAGACGAGCAGTTACCGATTTGTTAGAGCAGTTGTCTAATCTCAGTAAAAGCTTTGCTGGCTGATGAGAATGGCCTGTATTTTGCCAATGCTAATTTTTCATCATGAAGCTGCTGAGAGAGTTAGGCCTGTTGGCGAAGCGAAGTGGCTAAGATGGAAGATGGTCATCGTCTGCTGATTCGTAACAATTTGCATATCAATAATAGTGCATGGGGCATTTGTGATCCTTCGATCAGAGCGAGTTAACATTTTTCCCATTGTATATTGGGTGAAACTAAGCTGATTCTGAGTTATAGGTGGTATGCCTGACTTAAATAAAGAGGCGTTTGTGACACTGGTTAAAGTGTTTGTACCACAGATATGGTAGCTGCCAGCAAACTATATAACTAAAGTTATAATTTGAGAATGGAATAAATATGCAACAATTATTAATCTCGTGTTGAGTGATTTAAATAATACTCTCCTGATATTACAGCTTCAGCTGTAATATCGACTGATGGTTTGCCAATTGCTACAATGCTTCCATCACATTTGAATGCGGACAGAGTTGGTGCTATGTCTGCAACATTGTTGGCATTGGGCAACCGTTCAGTGCATGAGCTGGCATGTGGTGAGTTGGACTCAAGTGATGGTTAAAGGTAAAACAGGTTATATTCTGTTGAGTCAAGCAGGTGATAATGCAGTATTGGCACTGATGGCGAAGGAAAGCGGTAAGCTGGGTTTGATCTTGCTGGATGCTAAACGTGCTGCTAAACATATTGCAGAAATTTTTATAAAAACCGCATATAAATCATATCATTAATGATAATAGGGGATTAATTCTTGACTTCTTGTTTTTAAGATATAATTCCCCTTTTAATTCCCCGATAGCTCAGTCGGTAGAGCGACGGACTGTTAATCCGCAGGTCCCTGGTTCGAGCCCAGGTCGGGGAGCTCAAATATCAAAAAGCCTGAACATCGAAAATATGTTCAGGCTTTTTTTATAAAGGTAAATTGTATTGATATTTTTCTTTATTCAATTGTTTCGTGGAATTGAATTGTTGTCATAAAAGCGCAAAACCTGTTGCATCTTACAAATAGTAGCAATGCATGGACGGATTTTCAGATCGACCTTGATCTCGAATTTGAAGCGCAACTTTCCATAACAGAAAAAAAGGCAGTATGCGGCAAGTATTGCACTTCAAATCTGAATTCGCCGACCTCTTCAAACTATTCGCAGTTTGATACTTTTGATCAAGATTCTCAGTTTAAAAATACTGAAAGTCAGTACCTGCAGACGGTAAATTTTGCACTAAATCCCTATTTTTCAAAGGTCGTCTGAAACCATCCTTTCTTCATATGAAACCGTCTTTTTTCGCATCAAACCATATATCAAACTGTAAAAACTACAATAGAATCCTATATTAGACTGAAAATCACGGAGTAAACATGAAACTGAAAACCCTTACCCTCGCTGCTGCGCTCTGCTGGCCCTGACCGCCTGCGACAAAGCAAAAGTCCAAACCAGCGTTCCTGCCGACAGTGCGCCTGCGGCTTCAGCAGCCTCCGCTGCGCCTGTCGCTTTGGTTGAAGGGCTTAACTACACCACCTCAGCACGCTATTCCCCAACAGCAGGCAGGTAAAGTCGAAGTCCTCGAATTTTTCGGCTACTTCTGTCCGCACTGCGCCCACCTCGAGCCCGTTTTTGAGCAAACACGTCAAAACCTTTCAAAGACGACACCTACCTTCGTACTGCGAACACGTTGTTTGGGGCGATGAGATGAAACCGTTGGCGCGCCTTGCCGCCGCCGTCGATATGGCGGTCGCAGACACCAAAGACATTGCAAACAGCCATATCTTTGATGCTATGGTTAATCAGAAAGTCAAACTGCAAGACCCTGCAAACCCTCAAAAATGGTTGGCCGAGCAAACCGCTTTTTGACGGCAAAAAGTCCTCGCCGCCTACGAATCCCCGAAAAGCCAAACCCGCGCAGACAAAATGGCAGAGCTCGACCAACACCTACAAAATTGACGGCACGCTCTACCGTCATTGTCGGCGGCAAATACAAAGTCGAATTTGCTGACTGGGAATCAGGTATGAAAACCATAGACCTGCTTGCAGACAAAGTACGCGAAGAACAAAAACTGCCAAATAATCCTAAAAAGCAAACAGCCGTCCGAAACCGCGATTTCAGGACGGCTGTTTTCACAAAAACATCAGGCAAAACCAAGTGGGACAGAGAAACGGGCGCACATCCCCCATATCCCTTTATAATATCCCCATTCCCATTTTCAGACGACCTCCGACACAAAAAGGTCGTCTGAAACCCAAAATACAAGAGAACACCATGAAATTCATCGACGAAGCAAAAATCGAAGTTGCCGCAGGCAAAGGCGGTAATGGCGCAACCAGTTTCCGCCGCGAAAAATTCGTACCGCGCGGCGGTCCTGACGGCGGCGACGGCGGCAAAGGCGGCAGCGTCTGGGCAGAAGCCGACGAAAACACCAACACCCTCGTCGAATACCGCTTCGTCAAACGCTACCAAGCCAAAAACGGCGAAAAAAAGGCCACGGTTCCGACCGCTCGGCGCAGGGGCGGGACGACATCGTCCTCAAAAATGCCCGTCGGCACCCCTCATCCGCGACCTCGACACCGACGAAATCATCGCCGACCTCACCCACCACGGCCAGCGCGTCTGCCTCGCCAAAGGCGGCAAAGGCGGTTTGGGCAATATCCACTTCAAATCGTCCGTCAACCGCGCCCCAAACAATCCACGCCCGGAGAAGGAGGAGAAACCCGTTCCTGCAACTCGAACTCAAAGTCCTCGCCGATGTCGGCTTATTAGGGTATGCCCAACGCCGGTAAATCCACCCTGATTACCGCCGTATCCGCAGCACGCCCCAAAAATCGCCAACTACCCCTTCACCACCCTGCACCCGAAACTTGGGCGTCGTACGCATCGACGAAAACCACAGCTTCGTCATGGCAGACATTCCCGGCTTGATTGAAGGCGCGGCAGAAGGCGCAGGCCTCGGCCATCGTTTCCTCAAACACTTATCACGCACCGGTCTGCTGCTGCACGTCGTCGATTTGGCGCCCTTCGACGAAAACCGTCAACCCCGCCGAAGAAGCCCTCGCCATCATCAACGAATTGCGCAAATACGATGAAGAACTCTACGGCAAACCGCGCTGGCTGAGTGCTGAACAAACTCGACATGCTCGACGACGAAGAAGCACAAGCACGCACAGCCGCCTTCCTCGAAGCCATCGGCTGGGATTACTCCCAAACCAGACGACCGCTTCCAATTCGACATGGAAACCCCCGCGCCTCTTCCAAATCAGCGCACTGACCCACCAAGGCACGCAGGAATTGGTACACCAAATCAACCAATACCTGACTGAGAAAAACGCATTAGCCGAGAAAGCCGAAGCGGACGAGGCAGCGGCAAATGTTGAGATTGCCGAGCAGCAGCCTAAAAACGGATACAGGCGTATTCAAGCCGGAATAAAAATTTCAGACGACCTTTGTTTGATAAAGGGTCGTCTGAATATAATATTTATCCAATATTGCGGATATTTCATATGTGTACGATTCATAAAGATTTTAATTTTTCTAAAAATTTGCTAACTGAATTTTTATCTCAGCCTGACTTAATTGAGCGCTTCCAAATCATGAAACAAACAAAAATTTCTGGTTGGGAAACTTGGTTTTCAAATTGAACTAGCGATATTTTTACAACAACATGAAAATGTTGCTGAATGGGGAGCGTGAATCACGGCATTCTCTAGATAAAAGAAAAAGACTACCGAAATAATGTATCAATTGATTTTTATATCAGGCAAAAGTATGCCCAAGAATCAATCCTTAGAAATTAAACAAAATGAAGTTGCTCGAAAAATGCATTAAAAACATGATTGATGACATTAAGAAATTTAGAAGTATAAGACCTTCAAGTCTAAGAACAGGAAGAGAGCCATGGTGTTTGGGCATTCATAACAAAGTAACTGAAAAACCATTCGAGACTATCTAATCGACTATGAACTTAATTACCTTTGAAAACTGTCTTTGGATACATGAGATTCCAATACAGAATATATGGTTTACATTTATTTTAATCTCGTCTCTAAATTTCATAAATTATCTATTGGAATAGAGCATATGACCACCATCTACAACACCCTGACCCGTCAAAAAGAAGCCTTTCATCCCCATCGACCCTAAAAAACGTGCGTATGTACGTTTGCGGCATGACCGTTTACGACTACTGCCACTTTCGGGCCATGCCCGCGTGATGGTTGTGTTCGACATGATTGCCCGCTGGCTGCGCGAGTGCGGTTATCCGCTCACTTATGTGCGCAACATCACCGACATCGACGACAAAATCATCGCCCGTGCGGCTGAAAACGGCGAAACCATCGGCGAACTGACCGCGCGTTTTCATTCGCGGCTATGCACGAAGATGCCGATGCACTGGGCGTGTTGCGTCCCGATCATCGAGCCGAAGGCGACGGAAAACATCCCGCAGATGGTTGCGCATGATTGAAACCCTGATTGCAAAACGGCAAGCATATCCGGCGGCAAACGGCGACGTTTACTACGCCGTGCGCGAGTTTGCCGCCTACGGTCAATTGTCGGGCAAATCGCTTGACGACCTGCGCGCAGGCGAGCGTGTGGAAGTCGATGGTTTCAAACGCGACCCGCTGGATTTTTGTGTTGTGGAAGGCAGCAGCAGGGCGAACCGGCATGGGAAAGCCCGTGGGGTAACGGGCCGTCCGGGCTGGCACATCGAATGCTCTGCCATGAGTGAAAAACCTGTTCGGCGATACATTTCGACATTCACGGCGGCGGTGCGGACTTTGCAGTTCCCCGCACCATGAAAAACGAAATTGCCCAAAGCGTCGGCGCGACAGGGCATACCTGCGGCCACGACCACGCGCAAACCCACCACGGGCAAAAGTATTGCCAGCCACGTCAAATACTGGCTGCACAACGGTTTCATCCGCGTGGACGGCGAAAAATGTCCAAATCGTTGGGCAACTTCTTCACCATCCGCGAAGTGTTGAAACAATACGACCCGAAGTCGTGCGCTTTCTTCATCCTGCGCGCCCACTACCGCAGCCCGCTGAACTACTCCGACGCGCATCTGGACGACGCCAAAAGGCGCACTCACACGCCTGTACACCACGCTTGAAAAACACACCTGCGGCCGAGTTTGATTTGTCTGAAAACGCCAACGACTACACGCGCCGCTTCTACGCCGCGCATGAACGACGATTTTGGTACGGTTGAAGCCGTTGCCGTACTGTTCGAACTGGCAGGGCGAAGTGAACAAAACCAACGACGCACACTCGCCGGCTGCCTGAAAGCCTGGGCGGCATCATCGGCCTGCTGCAACGCGATCCCGATCGAGTTCCTGCAAGGCGGTGCGGTTTCAGACGGCCTCTCCAACGAAGAAATCGAAGACTTAATCGCCCAGCGGAGACAGGCTCGCGCCGATAAAAACTGGGCAGAGTCCGACCGCATCCGCGACCTTCTGAACGAACACAAAATCATTCTGGAAGACAACGCTGGCGGCACGACTTGGCGGCGCGGTTAATTTGCTTTTGATACGAAAAAGGTCGTCTGAAAACATTTTCAGACGACCTTTTATATCTAGTGGATTAAATTTAAATCAGGACAAGGCGACGAAGACGCAGACAGTACAGATAGTACGGCAACGCGAGGCAACGCCGTACTGGTTTTTAAAATTTAATCCACTATATTTGATTGGAAACCGTGATGTGTGTACTTTAATCTTCTAACAGGTTCTTCTTGATAACCGCAGGATTCCCAGCGGCGACGCAATACGGCGGCACATCTTTGGTTACCACAGCCCCTGCGCCGATGACTGCCCCTTGACCTACCCGGACCCGCCCATAATAATCGCGCGCCGTCCGATCCAAACATCATCCTCAATCACAATCGGATTGACTTCCGTATAGCCCTCATATTTTCAAAGTTTCACGATTAAACTTGTGATTATTGGAATAAAAACAAACATTCCGCCCCATCATGACATTATTTCCTATCGTCAGACCGTAGCATATTTCGCAATTGACACCGACCCCCGAGTTATCGCCGATCACCGTATCCGGCATGACATACGCACCTTTTTTCCAATATTGACGTTTTTGCCGATATGCGAGGAAATTCCTGATGCAAGGAAAGATCTCGATTTTTGAGAAGGCGGTCCTATAACCCTCATATAAGACTGAGGCAATATTCCGCCCAGTCCGCGCAGCAGCTAAGAACACATTTTTATTTTAATACTCATCCGATTTTCCATTTTGAGGACAGGTTCATAGAGACACGCGTTGTAAGATGAAGTTTATGAAAAATGGTAAATTTCGGTATATGCATAATCTGATTCACAATCACAAGCTACATAATGCTGTTTGTGATGGATTTGTTAGAATGAGTGTGGATCTCGAGATGAACAACGGCTCACTGCGTTTCAAAACCAATCTGCTGCCCGAATATACAGCCTGATAGCAGATAGCACTAAAAACCTTATTTACAACAAATATCGCACGGTCGAACGCTCTAGCAACAATACGTTATTCCAGTAAATTCGCTAGCCATACTTAAAAATAACGATATTTTTAGACCTCTAGTCAGAGTAAAGGTAATATCCTCTTGACAAACAAAACAAAAAATTATCAATAATCGCCAGTTTGTTTTGAAGCACAGGCACATCCCCTATGCCCGCTTAATCGAAAGGAAACAACATGAAACAAGGTATCCACCATCTAATTACCACGAAATCAACGTTACCTGCTCCTGCGGTAACAAATTCGTAACCAAATCCGCTCTGGAAAAAAGACAGCTTCAACATCGAGGTTTTTGCTCTTTGTGCCATCCGTTCTACACCGTACTCAAAATCGTCGACACTACCGGTCGTGTGGATAAATTCAACAACAAATTCGGCAACCTGTTCAAACGCTAATCGCCGCTTTGTGACGAAAAAGACTGCTATACGCAGTCTTTTTGTTTTTCATGCCCTAAAAACAGTCAATTTGGAACCCAATGACATACTGCGTAGCGTAATGAACAACGGTTTATACGCCGATATGTTGCCATCATCAAGAATGGGTAAAATGATTTATCTAAATTATTTTGCTGAGTATTTGTTCGTCTTATGCGGATGATGTATTTGTGCAACATATTTTTCAATCGATATACAAAAAGTTATGCAAGAAATACTTGCATTTAAATTTCATTTTTACAATTGCAGGTGCAACTTTCTTCTTCAAGTGACTATCACCGTTAAGACCATGCGGTGTCCCTTTTTCAGCTTTACGGGGAAAAAGAGAAGCTTGAATAACGTCCTTACACCCACCACAAAAGGTAAAAACATGAAAAATTTAACGTAAAAAGCATTGAGTCTGGCTGTTGCTGGCAGCCGTAGTGAGCGGCGCAGCGGCCGCTGAAGAAGTAAACTTCGCAAAAGCTGCTGGAGAGAAACCCGATCAGCGCAAGCGGCATTTTTACTGTCTTTGGCGAAGGTACAACATATGATAAAGGTACCGGTAAGCTGACTTTCAAAAAGATAGCGATGCTCTGCTTTGAAAACCTTAGAGTTAGAACAAACCATTAATGGTTTTGCGTCTGGTTCAAATTTCATCACGACTGATGCCAATGGTAAAAACCGTCCGTGAAAGCCACTAATGAAGATATCAAAGCCGACAGCCTGAAAGGTGTAGGCTGGCAGGCGGCCTTACTGCCGTCAATGCCCGCGTGGACAAATTGGCGGAAGAAACATCGGCTGCTTTAGATGATCAAGACGAAACCATCGAAGAACTGAAAACTGCCATTACCACTAATGGTACTCGTATTGCCGAAGTTGCCTACGGGTGTGAACGATCTGAATAAATCAGTCACCAAAATGGAGAAGACATTTCCTCAAATTTGACGAAGTGGACAGTGAAATTTCCAAAGCTTTCATCTGAGCTCTCCGAATCCATTGAAAAAGTAAGCGAAGACGTAACCGCAGTAAACACCCGTGTGGGACGAGCCTGGCACAAGACACAGCAGATGCCAAAGCCGCTGCTAAAGCCGCCGAAGACAAAGTAACCGCGCTTTCGCCAACGTTGACAGTAAAGTAACAGAAGCCAAAAGACGCCGCTAAAGCCGCCGAAGATAAAGTAACCGCGCTTTCTGCCAATAATATGACAGTAAAGCAAAAGAAGCCAAAGATGCCGCCGCTAACGCAGTGGATGCCGCTTCTAAAATTGATGCAGTTGCCGAAAAAGAGCTGACAAAGGCAAATAAAGCAGTGGATGAGTTGGCTGAACGTGCTGCTTTATCCATTGCAGGAAAACGCTCAACAAATTGATGCTTTTCAAGAAGGCGATGAAACTCGTCGTTACCGATGCTGATGGTGTCAAATCTGTCAAAAAGCTACCAAAGAAGATGTTGAACAAGATGAGTTTGGCGGACTGGCTTGAAAGAAGTTGTTGCACAACATGACCAAAGTTTTGCTGATTTGACCGCTGAGACTGAACGAGCCAAAAAGGCTGCCGAACAAGCCGCATTTGCAGCAATCGAAAAATGCCCAAGAACTCAACGGTTTCAAAGAAAAAGATGAAATCATCGTTACCGATGATAATGGTGTTAAGTCTGTTAAAACAGCAACCGAAGAAGACGTTAAAGCCGAGCGAGTTCAAAGGTCTGGGCTGAAAAGAAGCTGTGAAAGATACCCACAAAGCTGCGGCGCAAGCTACATTGGCAGCAATTGAGAATGCTCAAGAGCTCAACGGTTTCCAAGAAGGCGATCAAAATTGTTGTAACTAAAGATGATGGTTCAAACAAAGTCATCCGTGACCGCCACAAAAAGAAGATGTTGAAAAATGCCGATTTTGAAGGCATGGGTTTTGAAAGAAGTTGTTGCAGCACATGATGAAACGCTGGATGGTTTGAATAAAGCTGTTACCGAGAACAGCGAAGCGCTGCGTAAAAACAGCAGCAGTTGTTAATGACATCAGCGCCGATGTAAATGCCAATAAAGCGGCACTGGAAGAGCAGAAGGAGGCTAACGAAGGCTTCAACAATGCGATTGCTAGCTTGGATGAAGATATCAGTACTTTAAAAAGTAGGTTTTGGCTGCAGCTGGTGCGTTAGAAGCTAACCGTCAAGATATTGATGCTAACAAAGCAGCGAAATTGACAAAAAGCCGATAAAGCCGACTTCGAAAGAATTGGCAAAATACACTGCCGACATGGGCAAAAGAGTTAACGACATCGGTGACGAAGTTACCAGCCTGAGTGATGCGACTACAACAGCTGTTGCCCGTATTGATGAAGATATCGTTACTTTGAAAAAGCGAGCTTTAACTGCAGCCGATGCGTTAGAAGCTAACCGTCAAGATATCGATGCCAATAAAGCAGCAATTGACAAAAGCCGATAAAGCCGACTTCGAAGAATTGGCGAAATACACTGCCGACATGGGCAAAAAGTTAACGACATCGGTGATGAAGTTACCAGTCTGAGTGATGCGACTACAGCAGCTGTTGCCCGTATTGATGAAGATATCGTTACTTTGAAAAGCAGGCTTAACTGCAGCTGATGCGTTAGAAGCTAACCGTCAAGATATCGATGCCAACAAAGCAGCAATCGTTGAAAATACTCGCTTCTCTGAAAGAGCAAGAGAAAGCTAACGAAGGCTTTAACAATGCGATTGCTAGCTTGGATGAAGATATCAGTACTTTGAAAAAGTAGGTTTGGCTGCAGCTGATGCGTTAGAAGTTAACCGCCAAGACATTGATGCTAATAAAAGCGGCGATTGCTGAAAATACTGCAGCAATTGACAAAAAGCTGATAAAGCTGATATCGAGACTGCTAAAGATGCAGCGGTTAAAGCTAAAGAATCAGCTCAAGCAGTACAAGGCGCTGTTGAAGCAGCCCAAAAACCGCCGAAACTGCTGAAGGCTATGCCAAAGCTGCAAAAACATCCGCTGATGCTGCCAATAATGTGCGCGCGTGCGCAAACTGCGCTCAAGCTCAAGATGCGTTAAAGCCAATGCAGCACAAGTTGCAGTTAACAAAGCTGATATTGCTACATTGAAACTCAAGCAGCCAACACGCCGCCGGTATTGCTACTCAGCACGCATCGACAGCTTGGACAAAAACGTAGCTAATCTGCGCAAAGAGACACGCCAAGGTCTTGCTGCACAGCAGCCCTCAGCGGTCTGTTCCAACCTACAGTGTTGGTAAGTTCAACGTTACCGCTGCTTTGGGTGGTTTCAAATCGACACCGCAGTTGCAGTTGGCGCAGGCTACCGCTTCAATGAAAACTTTGCAGCTAAAGCCGCGCTCTGCAGTGGGCACCCCTTCAGGCGGTTTCGCATCTTGCAACGTAGGCGGAACTACGAATGGTAATGCCGTTTAGTGTTAACAGACAAACCCGCAGCTATTGCTGGGTTTTTGTTTTATCTGCGGATTTGCCTAAGCTGTATATGAATTTCAAAATAAAAGGCTTAGTTCCTGATGCTCTATAGATAAAGAGGGGCCGTCTGAAAACCCACCCCAGTTTTCAGACGACCCTCTTAGTTTTTCTGTTGATTACATTCCGGGAAACATTCCTTTCATGCCCTTCTGCATGCCTTTTGCCATGCATCAGTTTGCCCAGTCCTTTCCGCCAAACATTTTTCATGACTTGTTGTGATTGTCGAATTGTTTGAGTATAGTTGACTTCTCCACACTGGTGCCGGCACTGCGGCAATGCGGCGTTTGCGGCTGGCTTTTGAGCAGGGCTGGGTTGGCACGTCTTTAGGCGCCGCGGAGTTGATGATGGCTTGACTTTGCCCATGGCTTTTTCTGCCGTGCCTTCGGGAATTTGTTGGAAAATCTGACCCAGTTCGCCCGGCATTTTGACATCAGGCTTTCCAGTCCGCCCATATTGCGCATTTGCTGGATTTGTTCTTTAAAGTCATTGAGGTCGAAGCTCTTTGCCTTTTTGCAGCTTCTTCGCCATTTTGGCGGCAGCTTCTTCGCTGCTATGCCTTTTTGACATCTTCAACAGGTTCAACACGTCGCCCATGCCGAGGATACGGCTGGCGATACGGTCCGGTAGAAGGGTTCGAGTCCTGTGATTTTCACCGATACCGATGAATTTGATAGGTTTTCCCGTAACGTGGCGTAGCCAGACAATGCAGCACCGCCATGAGAATCGCCGTCCATTTTGGTCAGGATGACGCCGGGTCAACGGCAAGGCTTCGTTGAATGCTTGTGCGGTGTTTACGGGCGTCTTGACCCAACATGGCATCGACGACGAATAAGGTTTCGACGGGATTGACGGCTGCGCAGCGCTTTGATTTCATTCATCATCTCTTCGTCAATCGCCAAGCGTCCGCAGTATCGACCATCAAAACGTCGTAAAAGTGTGCATAATCAATCGCAGTAGCAATTTTGACAGGCTTTTGCTGAATCGAAGGAAGAAGTCAATGCCGACTTGCTCGGCCAAAAAGGCGCAACTGTTCAATAGCGCAGCAGGGCGGTACACGTCGGCTGAAAACGACCAAGACTTTTTCTTCTGTTCGGTTTTTCAGCAGGCGGGCGAGTTTGCCGAGGGTGGTGGTTTTACCGCACCTTTGCAGACCTGCCATTAAGACGACAGCAGGCGGCAGGTACAGCTGCCAAGTCCAAAAGAGGAATTTTCCTTGCCCATCAATTCGACTAGGCTATGCTGACGACGCCGATAGTTACTCATCAGGGGCCAGCTGCCGGCAACTTCCTGCCTGAGGGCTTTTTCTGACGTTGACAAATTCTTTACGACGGGCAGGGCTGCGTCCGCTTTTCGACAGGGCATGGCGGACCTCCTGCAGCGCCTCTTTGATGTTGTCTTCTGTCAGTTTTGCTTGACCGCGGATATTTTTGAAAACTTTGACTAAAGGGTTGGTTAAGTTGTTCAACATGCCTTGTCCTGGTAATGACTAGCTGCCCTGTTCGGGGCATTCCTTTACTAAAATAAAATTGAGATTATTTTACACTATCGCGTGCGGTTACTGTATGCGCGCCAAGAAAGTTTGTTATGCCGACTATCCTGATTTGCCTGATGCTGGTGCATGCCGATTGGGTATGATTCGTTTGGTTCAACCACAAGACCCAAGAGATTAAAGATTATCCTCTAAAAGCCGAATTATCGTTTTTGGTGCTGCGCGACCATGCACGGTGCCGTATTGTCTGGTGCCTGTCATTCAAGACAAGATTTTGATTATGCGCTTTGGGTATTTCCATCAGTCGATTGTAAGGGTTGATGCTGCTGGTGTATTTTCGTTGTAGTTTTTCTATCGTCTGCGTGATTGCAGCTGCTTTTTGTATCCGTGCGCAGGCGTTTACTTTATTATTGGGTGCGCTGTTCCTGGAAATAGTCGGTTACCAAATCAATGATTTGCCGTTTATGTCGCATTGGTACATCGCTGTTGGTATACGGTTTATTCGGCATTGTGACCTTGTTTGCCGTTTTGATTTTGCTGCTCAACCGTAACCCGTATAGGCGACGTGTTTCCAGTTTGTCCGGGTTTTCTGCCGTCTCTACTGAGTTTGGAAAAGCTCGCGTTCCAGGGGATGTGGGTAGGTTTTATCTTATTAACCATTCGGCTGTCAGCGGGACATTTTTGCAGAGGCTGTAGTCGGTAAACCGTGCATTTACCTACAAAACCGTATTCGGCATTCTCTCATGGATAATTTACGGGGCGTTGCTGCTGTGCTACAGTATGACGGCATGGCGGGTAAAAAGCAGCCGTTTGGACAATCATCGGATTTGTCAGCCTAATGTTCGCTTATGTAGGAAGCAAGTTTGTATTGGAAATCTTGCTGCAGCGTTAAATGGTGAGAGTTATTCGGGTAATAGTGTATTTGATTATTGATGGTCGTCTGAAAGGGATTTCAGACGACCCTTTGATGTTGATTGAGTTTGGTTTGAGAATATTTTGAAATAAAAGTCTTTGTATTTCAGATTGTTGAAGTGTTTTGTAGAATTTTTTTGTGGTTTGGGAGTTGACGGTTTTGCGTGGTAGGGGGTATAGTTCGGTTCTCTTCGCTGCTTCGGCGGTGGTTGAAACGAACTGATAAGTATATCTGCAGTTAGTCTGATTTTTCGAGGTTTTACAGAAAAATTTTGATTGACAACGAGATGAAACGCTTTTATAATTCGTTTTCGCTCTTTTAACAAAAACAGATTACTCGATAAGTGAGAGTGCGACAGCCTCACACGTTTGGATGACAGACAAGATGGATGTTTTAGACATTGTCCCTGTTGGTTTCTTTGAAGCAGACCAGAAGTTAAAAAGTTAGAGATTGAACATAAGAGTTTGATCCCGCTCAGATTGAACGCTGGCGGCATGCTTTTTACATGCAAGTCGGACGGCAGCACGAGAAGCTTGCTTCTGGGTGGCGAGTGGCGAACTGGGTGAGTAACATATCGGAACGTACCGGAGCTAGTGGGGGAAACTAATCGAAAGATTAGCTATACCGCATATATTCTAGGAAGAAAGCAGGGGACCATTTGGCCTTGCGCCGTTTGAGCGGGCCGATATCTGATTAGCTAGTTGGTGGGGTAAAGGCCTACCAAGGCGACGATCAGTAGTGGGTCTGAGAGGATGATCCGCCACACTGGGACTGAGACACGGCCCAGACTCCTACGGGAGGCAGCAGTGGGGAATTTTGGACAATGGGCGCAAGCCTGATCCAGCCATGCCGCGTGTCTGAAGAAGGCCTCCGGGTTGTAAAGGACTTTTGTCAGGGAAGAAAAGGGCGGGGTTAATACCTCTGTTTGATGACGGTACCTGAAGAATAAGCACCGCTAACTACGCCAGCAGCCGCGGTAATACGTAGGGTGCGAGCGTTAATCGGAATTACTGCGCGAAAGCGGGCGCAGACGGTTACTTAAGCAGGATGAAACTCGGCTCAACCTGGGAACTGCGTTCTGAACTGGGTGACTAGAGTGTGTCAGAGGGAGGTAGAATTCCACGTGTAGCAGTGAAATGCGTAGAGATGTGGAGGAATACCGATGGCGAAGGCAGCCTCCTGGGATAACACTGACGTTCATGCTCGAAAGCGTGGGTAGCAAACAGGATTAGATACCCTGGTAGTCCACGCCCTAAACGATGTCAATTAGCTGTTGGGCAACTTGATTGCTTAGTAGCGTAGCTAACGCGTGAAATTGACCGCCTGGGGAGTACGGTCGCAAGATTAAAACTCAAAGGAATTGACGGGGACCCGCACAAGCGGTGGATGATGTGGATTAATTCGATGCAACGCGAAGAACCTTACCTGGTCTTGACATGTACGGAATCCTCCAGAGACGGAGGAGTGCCTTCGGGAGCCGTAACACAGGTGCTGCATGGCTGTCGTCAGCTCGTGTCGTGAGATGTTGGGTTAAGTCCCGCAACGAGCGCAACCCTTGTCATTAGTTGCCATCATTTAGTTGGGCACTCTAATGAGACTGCCGGTGACAAGCCGGAGGAAGGTGGGGATGACGTCAAGTCCTCATGGCCCTTATGACCAGGGCTTCACACGTCATACAATGGTCGGTACAGAGGGTAGCCAAGCCGCGAGGTGGAGCCAATCTCACAAAACCGATCGTAGTCCGGATTGCACTCTGCAACTCGAGTGCATGAAGTCGGAATCGCTAGTAATCGCAGGTCAGCATACTGCGGTGAATACGTTCCCGGGTCTTGTACACACCGCCCGTCACACCATGGGAGTGGGGGATACCAGAAGTAGGTAGGGTAACCGCAAGGAGCCCGCTTACCACGGTATGCTTCATGACTGGGGTGAAGTCGTAACAAGGTAGCCGTAGGGGAACCTGCTGGCTGGATCACCTCCTATCGAGAAAGAAGAGGTTGATGCATTCACACCTATCGGTAAACTGTAAAAGATGCGGAAGAGAAAAGCTTGAGTGAAGACAAGATTCGCTTAAGAAGAGAATCCGGGTTTGTAGCTCAGCTGGTTAGAGCACACGCTTGATAAGCGTGGGGTCGGAGGTTCAAGTCCTCCCAGACCCACCAAGAACGGGGGCATAGCTCAGTTGGTAGAGCACTCTGCTTTTGCAAAGCAGGGTCATCGGTTCGATCCCGTTTGCCTCCACCAATACTTTCAAATCAAAGCGAGTTAAAAGCGCAGTATAACTGCTTTTTCCTAATAGAGAAGTCTGCTGACGAATCAGTTTGACGGAAAAAGAAAAGGCTGCTATAATAATCAGCTCATTTTGATTTGCGAAGTGAAATAGCAATATTGAACGCATCGATCTTTAACAAATTGGAAAGCCGAAATCAACAAACAAAGACAATGTGTCTGTTTTTGATGATTGACCGATTGCAAAACGGTCAGTTGTCTCCTGAACAGGAAAAGAAAAACAGGTACAGTATTTGGGTGATGATTATATCGACTTAATCCCGAAAGACAAAAGGCGGGATTAAGACACAACAAGCAGTAAAGCTTTATCAGAGTAGGAAATTCAAGTTTGATGTTCTAGTCAACGGAATGTCAGGCAAAAGTCAGAGAAGTTCTTGAAATGATAGAGTCAAGTGAATAAGTGCATCAGGTGGATGCCTTGGCGATGATAGGCGACGAAGGACGTGTAAGCCTGCGAAAAGCGTGGGGGAGCTGGCAATAAAGCTATGATCCCAGGATGTCCGAATGGGGAAACCCACTGCATTCTGTGCAGTATCCTAAGTTGAATACATAGACTTAGAGAAGCGAACCCGAGAACTGAACCATCTAAGTACCCGGAGGAAAAGAAATCAACTGAGATTCCCGCAAGTAGTGGCGAGCGAACGCGGAGGAGCCTGTACGTACAACTGTCGAGATAGAAGAACAAGCTGGGAAGCTTGACCATAGTGGGTGATAGTCCCGTATTCGAAATCTCAACGGTGGTACTAAGCGTACGAAAAGTAGGGCGGGACACGTGAAATCCTGTCTGAATATGGGGGGACCATCCTCCAAGGCTAAATACTCATCATCGACCGATAGTGAACCAGTACTGTGAGGGAAAAGGGAAAAAGAACCCCGGGAGGGGAGAAGAACCTGAAACCCTGATGCATACAAACAGTGGGAGCACTCCCATGTGGTGTGACTGCGTACCTTTTGTATACCGGGTCAACGACTTACATTCAGTAGCGAGCTTAACCGAATAGGGAGGCGTAGGGAAAACTGAGTCTTAATAGGGGCGAAGAGTTGCTGGAGTGTAGACCCGAAACCGAGTGATCTATCCATGGCCAGGTTGAAGGTGCCGTAACAGGTACTGGAGGACCGAACCCACGCATGTTGCAAAAATGCGGGGATGAGCTGTGGATAGGGTGAAAGGCTAAACAAACTCGGAGATAGCTGGTTTCTCCCGAAAACTATTTAGTAGTGCCTCGAGCAAGACACTGATGGGGGTAAAAGCACTGTTATGGCTAGTTATTGCAACTTACCAACCCATGGCAAACTAAGAATACCATCAAGTGGTTCCTCGAGGAGACAGACAGCAGGGTGCTAACGTCCGTTGTCAAGAGGGAAACAACCCAGACCGCCAGCTAAGGTCCCAAAATGATAGATTAGTGGTAAACGAAGTGGGAAGGCCCAGACAGCCAGGATGTTGGCTTAGAAGCAGCCATCATTTAAAAGAAAGCGTAATAGCTCACTGGTCGAGTCGTCCTGCGCGGAAGATGTAACAGGGGCTCAAATCTATAACCGAAGCTGCGGATGCCAGTTTACTGGCATGGTAGGGGAGCGTTCTGTAGGCCGATGAAGGTGCATTGTAAAGTGTGCTGGAGGTATCAGAAGTGCGAATGTTGACATGAGTAGCGATAAAGCGGGTGAAAAGCCCGCTCGCCGAAAGCTCAAGGTTTCCTACGCAACGTTCATCGGCGTAGGGTGAGTCGGCCCCTAAGGCGAGGCAGAAATGCGTAGTCGATGGGAAACAGGTTAATATTCCTGTACTTGATTCAAATGCGATGTGGGGACGGAGAAGGTTAGGTTAGCAAGCTGTTGGAATAGCTTGTTTAAGCCGGTAGGTGGAAGACTTAGGCAAATCCGGTCTTCTTAACACCGAGAAGTGACGACGAGTGTCTACGGACATGAAGTAACCGATACCACGCTTCCAGGAAAAGCCACTAAGCTTCAGTTTGAATCGAACCGTACCGCAAACCGACACAGGTGGGCAGGATGAGAATTCTAAGGCGCTTGAGAGAACTCAGGAGAAGGAACTCGGCAAATTGATACCGTAACTTCGGGAGAAGGTATGCCCTCTAAGGTTAAGGACTTGCTCCGTAAGCCCTGGAGGGTCGCAGAGAATAGGTGGCTGCGACTGTTTATTAAAAACACAGCACTCTGCTAACACGAAAGTGGACGTATAGGGTGTGACGCCTGCCCGGTGCTGGAAGGTTAATTGAAGATGTGAGCATCGGATCGAAGCCCTCAGTAAACGGCGGCCGTAACTATAACGGTCCTAAGGTAGCGAAATTCCTTGTCGGGTAAGTTCCGACCCGCACGAATGGCGTAACGATGGCCACACTGTCTCCTCCTGAGACTCAGCGAAGTTGAAGTGGTTGTGAAGATGCAATCTACCCGCTGCTAGACGGAAAGACCCCGTGAACCTTTACTGTAGCTTTGCATTGGACTTTGAAGTCACTTGTGTAGGATAGGTGGGAGGCTTAGAAGCAGAGACGCCAGTCTCTGAGGAGCCGTCCTTGAAATACCACCTGGTGTCTTTTGAGGTTCTAACCCAGACCCGTAATCCGGGTCGGGGACCGTGCATGGTAGGCAGTTTGACTGGGGCGGTCTCCTCCCAAAGAGTAACGGAGGAGTTCGAAGGTTACCTAAGTCCGGTCGGAAATCGGACTGATAGTGCAATGGCAAAAGGTAGCTTAACTGCGAGACCGACAAGTCGAGCAGGTGCGAAAGCAGGACATAGTGATCCGGTGGTTCTGTATGGAAGGGCCATCGCTCAACGGATAAAAAGGTACTCGGGGATAACAGGCTGATTCCGCCCAAGAGTTCATATCGACGGCGGAGTTTGGCACCTCGATGTCGGCTCATCACATCCTGGGGCTGTAGTCGGTCCCAAGGGTATGGCTGTTCGCCATTTAAAGTGGTACGTGAGCTGGGTTTAAAACGTCGTGAGACAGTTTGGTCCCTATCTGCAGTGGGCGTTGGAAGTTTGACGGGGGCTGCTCCTAGTACGAGAGGACCGGAGTGGACGAACCTCTGGTGTACCGGTTGTAACGCCAGTTGCATAGCCGGGTAGCTAAGTTCGGAAGAGATAAGCGCTGAAAGCATCTAGCGCGAAACTCGCCTGAAGATGAGACTTCCCTTGCGGTTTAACCGCACTAAAGAGTCGTTCGAGACCAGGACGTTGATAGGTGGGGTGTGGAAGCGCGGTAACGTGTGAAGCTAACCCATACTAATTGCTCGTGAGGCTTGACTCTATCATTTGAAGAACTTCAAATAAAAAGCTTACTGACTGATTCAGTCATCACCGAATATATTGATTAAGGCTTTACCGATTTGTAACAGTTTAAGTTTGGCGGCCATAGCGAGTTGGTCCCACGCCTTCCCATCCCGAACAGGACCGTGAAACGACTCAGCGCCGATGATAGTGTGGTTCTTCCATGCGAAAGTAGGTCACTGCCAAACACCTATTCTAAGCCCCTGACAGATGTCGGGGGCTTTTACTTTTACCTCATATTTTATTCATACCTTTACTTGAAACTCGTCAGTGCCGTTCCTTGCCTTCTTGCTATGGCTGACTATAGTGGATTAACTATAAACCAGTACGGCGTTGCCTCGCCTGTGTCGTACTATCTGTACTGTCTGCGGCTTCGTCGCCTTGTCCTGATTTAAATTTAATCAACTATACTCACGAATGGAGATGGGTGGATGCGACGATAGCGCAGCGGGTAAATGTGACGGATAGGGAGGGTGCGGGTAGAATAGGGATGTTGCAGAATCAATACATAAAGAGATAGTAAACTAAGAAATCTTCAGGTATCGTTTTGAACGGAAACGGTAAGACGGATATGATAGCCAACTATTTTACGGTGCCGCACACAGGCATCATCCGCATTCACAAACTATGGAGTATCTTCTTATGAAAAAATTCCTCTTTGCCGCCCTCGCCCTGCTGACCGCTTCGCTGTCGCTGGCCGCCGTCAACATCAATACCGCTTCCCCGTCCGAGTTGGAAGCCCTGCCCGGTATCGGCCCTGCCAAAGCCAAAGCCATCGTGGACTACCGTCAACAACATGGTGCCTTCAAATCGGTCGAGGAGTTGAAAAACGTCAAAGGTATCGGTGAGGGTATCTTCTCCAAACTGAAGGCAGAAGCAACCGTCGCGCCGGCCGCTCAAAACAAAACCGCCACCCCCGCCGCTAAAAAATAAACCCGAGTGCGCCCTCTCGAATAGGGAATGTGCGCAGCAGACCGCGTGTAAAAGGCCGTCCGAATCCAGTCCGAGTCGGACGGCCTTTGATGTCGGGCGGGTTAGGCTGCATGCCTGTCCCGCTCATTCGGCCGTCAGATCAGGATACATGGGGAGACCCTATGTGGAAAGGTCGTCTGAAAAGGTGGTGGGCTGCAATACTGCCTTAGTGTCGCAGTAAGAAGGCTTGTTATTGGAAACGACTGCCTTGCCGGGCGCACTATGCCGACTACGTCCCCGCCAAATAGCGCGTTCACATCCGTTTCGTCAAATACGTATTTAGTGTGGCAAAAGTCGCAATCGATTTGGATACTCGCCTTGTTCTGCAACAATACCGCCAACTTCTTCTCCGCCTAACATAAGCAACATATCGCTGACTTTGCCGTGTGAGCAGGTGCAGGGCAAATTCGATACTTTCGGGATCGAAAACCCGCGGCGGGGTTTCATGATAGAGCCGATAGAGAACGTGTTGTGCGTCTAGGGGCAGTTAGCTCTTTCGGTGTCAGCGTTTGGGTCAGTGTGCTGATGAGTTCCCATGATTCGGTGTCTAGTTCTTCTTCGGGCAGACGTTGACCAGCAATCCTCCGCTGACATGATCTGAAGCGGCGAGAACGATGTGGGTATCGAGTTGCTCGGAACGTTTGATATAGTTCATGAGCATTTGGGCGATATTGTCGCCTTCAAGCGGGACAACGCCTGCCAAGGTTCGGCATCTTTGGGTTGATGCGTGAGTACGAAAACGCTGTTGCTGCCCAAAAGGTCAGTCAGGCTTTCGTCATCACGGATGTCGGCGGTTTCATCCCAGCGGGCGGTAGCGCGAACGGTGTTGTCTGATGTGGCTTCGACCACAAGCATTTTCAGACGACCTTGTCCTTTGTACTTGGACAATGAGCGTACCTTCGTTTTTAAGGTTGCTGGAGAGAAGTGCACCCTGCAGCGAGGAGTTCGCCCTAATGCCCGGCGGATGGCGGCAGGGTAGTGTTTTTGTCCGGCGATGTGTTCCCACACGTTTTCAAGGCGGACGTGCAGACCGCGCACAGGCATATCGTCAAAGATGAAACGCGTGCGGATATCGGCATGGTTGATGTCGGTTTGCGGCATAAATTCCTCTGTTTTTCTGAATGATGGGTTGACGGCTATATGGTTGCGCTTGCAGAGAAATCAAGGGACTTTTATAATCTGTCTTGCGTTCTTAACCTTTTTGCTTTTTAATCGCCATGTTCTACCTCTACCAATCCAACCGCCTCGAATCGCTAGCCGCCCTGTTTGCGGAATCAAAGGGTCAGGCCGCTTGAGTCTGCTTTGGCGGCGGAACAGATTGTGGTGCAGAGTCAGGATGCGGCGTTATTTGAGCGTTTATCTGGCGCGCGAACTGGGGGTGGCGGCGAATTTGCAATTCAGCCTGCCCGGCGGGTTTGACGTGGCAGTTGATGCAGAAGCTGATTCCCGATATTCCCGCGCTCAGTCCGTTTTCGCCGGAGGTGATGCGCTGGCGGCTTTTGGATTTGTTCCGCAGCGAACGTTTTCAGACGACCTCTGAATTTGACGTCCGTTCTGTCTTGCAAAGCTATTTGGGCAGTGGCGAGTCGGCGGATTATCAGTTGGCGGGGCAGTTGGCGGATATTTTCGACCAGTATCTGGTGTACCGGCCGCAGTGGATTGATGCCTGGCAGGAAGGCAAACTTCTGGGGACTGGGCGACGACGAGGTTTGGCAGGCGCAGCTTTTGGCGCTATTTGGACGACGGCAACCAATCTGCGCCGCACCGTGTGTCGCTGTGGGAAAAGCTGCTGTCGTCTTTGGATAAGGCGCACCTGCCTGAACGGTTTTTCGTGTTCGGCATTTCGACGATGGCGCCGATGTATTTGCAGCTTTTGCAGAAAATTTCGGAACATTGCGATGTGTTCGTGTTCGGCGCTCAATCCGAGCGGGCAGTATTGGGGCAATGTGATTGAGGCGGCGCAGCTGTTGAAGGGCGGCGACGATGCGGATTTGTCGCAGACGGGGCATCCGCTGTTGGCATCGTTGGGCAAGCAGGGGCGTGATTTTTGATTTTTCTGACGGAAATCGGCTTGGAGGAGCAGCCTGTGTTTGAAGAGTTTCAGACGACACGCTGCTGCACTGCCTGCAAAACGACATTCAAAAACCTGCGGATGCCGTACCACGGGCAGGCCGCACTCTGAACACAGCCGCGCGGATTTGCTGGATGACGGCTCCGTCCGTATCGTGTCGGCACACAGCCCCTTGCGAGAATTGCAGATTTTGAAAGACAAGCTGTTGCGGATTCTGCACGAATATCCCGACTGGCAGCCGCACGATGTTGCCGTTTTGACGCCGAACATCGAGCCGTACAGCCCGTTTTATCGAAGCGGTGTTCGGGCAGGCGCAGGGTGGGGCGCAGGCTTTGCCGTATTCGGTATCAGACGTGAAACTCAGCCGCCGCCAGCCGCTGCTTTACGCGCTGGAGCAGACGCTGGATTTGCTGGAAAGCCGGTTTTGAAGTCGATAGAGTGCTGCCGCTGTTGGAAAGCGGTTTGGTGCTGCCGTTTCGGGCTGACAGCGGACGATTTGCCGCTGCTGCACGACACCATTGCCGAGTTGAACGTGCATTGGGGGTTGGACGGAACGATGCGCGGCGCGGCGGACAATCTGTTTCACTTGGCAGCAGGCGTTGGAACGCATCGTGTTGGGCTGGATGTTGCCCGACGACGGCAGCCCGCTCTGGCAAAACGTCGGCGCGTGGCACGGCGACGTCAACCGCCTTGATGTATTCGGCCGCTTTGCCGCCTTTCATCCGCACGCTAGTCGCGCCTCGCCGCCGAGTGGCGTAAACCCGCATCAGCAGAGGAATGGACGGAACGCTGCCGCGATTTGGTGCAGTCATTGTTCCCTGCCCGATGCCGACGACCAATACGCCTTGCAGCAATTTGAGCAGGCGTTGGCAAAATGGCAGGAAGAAACCGCATTGGCAGGCTTTCGCGGCACTTTGCCGCAACACACCGTCATCCGCCACATCCGCCGCTTCTAGGGCAGCGAAAGTCAGGCGGGATTTCTGCGCGGCGGCATCACCCTTTGCAGCATGGTACCGATGAGGAGCCTGCCGTTTAAAGTTATCTGCCTCTTGGGGGCTGAACGACGGCGATTTCCCGCGCAACACCAAAGCCGCCGTATTCGACCTGATTGCCCAACACCCGCAAAAAGGCGACCGCGCCCGCCGCGACGACGACCGCTACCTTTTCCTCGAAGCCATCATCAGCGCGCGCGACATCCTTTATCTCTCCTACGTCGGCCGCAGCATCCGCAACGACGACGAACTCGCCCCGTCCGCCCTCGTCAGCGAACTCATCGACACCATCGCCGCCATGACCGGACGGCGCAGCAAAGAGCTGGCGGAACACTGGGTCGAGCAACATCCCCTGCAACCGTTCTCTCACCGCTATTTCATTGCAGACAAACATTTCAGACGACCTCTTCAGCACGCGGCAGGACTACGCCGAAGCCCTCAACCGCCCGCGCGAACAGGCGTGTCCGTTTTTCAGCGAAGCCCTCGAAGAAAACAGCCCCGAGCCCGACCGTTTGGCAGGACGACTTCATCCGCTTCTGGAAAAATCCCGTCAAAGCATGGCTGCAACAAACCTTGGGCTGGCGCGAACCCTACCGCGACGAAGCATGGGGAATCCGCCGAACCCTTCGAGCCGCAACGCGCCGACAAAATTGCCGCCGCCTACCTCGATGCCCGCCGCCACAACCAAGACTTTCAAGAAACCGCCGTCCGCCTCGACGCCGAAAGCCCTGTTACCCGCCGGTGAATTGGGTAAATTGTGGCAGCAGAATTTCCAAGCCGCCGCCAAACGCATCGACAGCGAATTGCTGCAAAGCCCCAAACTGCCGCCCTTGCCTATGAAATCCAGTTCGACGGCAAACCCTGCAAGGCAGCCTCGGCAACCTGTACCAATGCGGCCAAGTGTTCTACTCGACCGCAAACCCAATGCCCGCAACGCATCGCCCTCCTGCTCGAACATTTAATCTTTTGCGCGGTGTGGAATCTCAGACAACCGAAACCCGCCAAACCCATATCGTTAAGCCCGAAGAAACGACGCTTTATCCGAAAATCTCTGGCAGCCAAGCGCAAGAAATGCTGCAAAAATGGCTGACGTTCTTCAACCTCGGACAAACGCGCCCGCTGCCTTTCTTCGCCAAAACCAGCCTCGCTGCCGCCGAAGCCTACGGCAAAAACAGAGCTGGGAAGATGCCTTGAACAAAGCCAGGACAGCTATCACGGCAATAAAGTCAGCAAAGGGCAAAAAGACTATACCGAAGTCGCCTTAGTGTTCGGCAACGAAGACACCGAGCCGGTAGAAGGAGCGTTGTTCCAAAAGATTGGTGGAAGAGCTGCTGATACCGCTGCTGGACGCGGTAAAGGAAGAATCGTCGGATGCGGCATAGAAGCCGGAAATCGGAAGAGGCCGTACCACAGGGCAGGCTGTGCACTCTGAAAAATGCAAAATGGAGCAAATGATGTTGAAGCATTTTATCGCGATCGCTGTCGCCGTTTTATTGAGTCAAACGGCGTACAGCCAAGCCAAACCGAGATCAGCCATGTACACCGACTACACCGCCATTGTTGAAGATAAATGCGCCATCGCGGCAGACGGCGGCAGCATGATGCTGACCGTGCAGCAACGCGGCAGGCAAAGGAAACGGTTTTCTTTATCAACCGCGGTTTTCGATATCAAAAATACGCCTAAGTACAACCAAGTCCGTGATGACAAAGGGCATAAGCTGAGCGACAGCGAGAAACAGCAGTTGTTTGCGCACTTGAAGACTTTAAAAACAAGGTGCAGCAGCGAGGACTGCGCCGAGTTTGTGGATTCGTTTGTCAGGTAAGCCGCATATCGTTTCGGCTGGCGTTGCTGGTTTTCAGACGACCTTGGGCGTCAAGAACTTATGTGATAAACGAAATCCGGTTTCAGGGACGCGGGTTTATATGGCCCGCCATTTCCAATGCGGTGGCAACGGCGGTCATGAGGCTGCCTGAGTCTGCTTTGTCCGTTCCGGCAAGGTCGAGGGCGGTACCGTGATCGACCGAAGTGCGGATAAAGGGCAGTCCGAGCGTGACGTTGACGCCTTGCCCGAAAGCCCGCGTATTTGAGCGTGGGCAGCCCTTGGTCGTGATACATCGCCAAAACGGCATCGGCGTCTTTGAGTAAAAGGGCTGGAACACCGTATCGGCGGGATAGAGGCCGCGTGCGTCATGCGCTTCGCTTTGCAGCTGCTTGAGCGCGGGGATGATGATGTCGATTTCTTCATGGCCGAGATGGCCGTTTTCGCCTGCGTGCGGATTCAGTCCGGTCACTAGGATGCGGGGGCGGGCGATGCCGAATTTGTCGCGCAGGTCGGCATGAAGGATGCGGGTTACGGATTCGACCAGCGGGCGGGTAATGGCGGCGGCGATATCTTTGAGTGGAAGGTGGGTAGTGACGAGCGCCACCCGTAATCCGCCGCCCGCGAGCATCACGTGACGACTTGTTCGGTTTGGCTTTTTCGGCGAGGTATTCGGTGTGGCCGCTGAAGAAATGATCGCTGGCGTGTCCGTCGTTGATGACGCCTTTGTGCAGCGGCGCAGTAACCATGCCGTCGAAGAGGTCGTCTGAAATGCCTTGATAGGCAGTGTCCAACAGTTTGAGGACGTAGGCGGCATTGGCGGGATTGAGTTTGCCCGCTTGGCAGGGCGCGTCTAAAGGAATGTGCAACACTTCCAATATGCCGCGTTCGGGCTTGCCGCCCTGCGGGTCGAAATCTTGCAGGGGTGATGGTTTTTGCCTAATTGTTCGGCACGGCTTTTGCAGCAGATTTTTTTGTCGCCCAACACGATGCAGCGGCATGGCAAATCGGCAAACGCCAAATCCAAGCAGATATCGGGGCCGATGCCGCAGGTTCGCCCGAAGTCACGGCTAAAAAACAGGTAAAGTCATGCGGATTCCTTTATGGAATGAATCTGTTGCGGGAAAATGAAAACAGCGTTGTACGGTATGTTTGAGGTCGTCTGAAAATTTTTCAGACGACCTTTTGCTCTGCCCGCATCAGGCTGCGGTAGGCATTTTGTTTCAAAACGAGCACCAGCCAGCCGAGTGCGAATGCGGTCAGGGTAAAACCACAGCATCCGATTTCCGCCAAGCGGCAGGATAAGCGTCAGCACACATGCCAGTACGCCGAGACCCAAAAGGCGTCCAAATATCATCCCGTTCGGTATAGTCGGCGCATCGCTGCGGCAGCGTCAGCATCCAAACCAGTGCGGAGGCGAATGAAGCGGCCGCCCTGACAGGGAAGGATGCGTTGGGCGAACAAAGGTACCAGCAGGAACTGCGCCTGTTTTTTGACAGATGGGGATGGAAACGACCGTAGATACAGATTGGCGTTGAACCACAACAATATCATCAAAGCCGTCAGGATAAGCAATACCGAGTTGCCCGCCGTTTGCTCCAAAGTGTTTGTTTATCACATTGATTATCGGAAACATGGACATCAAGGACAGATTGACCGTCAGACCGCCGACAATACTCCGTTCGCTTTTTGATGTAGGGAGAAAAGGTACACCATGAATATATCCATGCGAGTACGGTCAGCAGGGAAGAACATTACCGAACCGGTCGGGGTCAGGCACACCGCGGTCATCACGACAGGCAATACGAAAGCGCGCACAATCGCCGCTTTTTAAACACAAAGTCACTGTGAAGAGTTTGTAGAGACGGCAGCCATGTGAAAAATATGCTTCTGGCAGACATTGACCAAGAAACACAAGAGCGCCAGCGTGAGGTGGAGACGAGGGCCAACGAATAATACGCCTCGATATAGGCGGATAAAGCGTCATCGGCTGCCGCTGTAAACATGGCGACGAATATCGCCACAATCGGCAGCACAATCCGCATCTGCCGCCATGATTGCGCTTTCTGTAAAACAGACGTCAGTTTTGTCTTTCGCCTCATCAGCGCTGTGCGTACGGATGGCGATATTTCTTCCTGTAAAGCCGTATTCAGGAAAAACGCATTCACCGTTGCCCGCATATCGCGCCCTTGCTCAGTCAGACGGTTCAAGCTGCTGCAAGAGCGGAAATTTGCCATTGGCGTTGTCAGACAAAACTTCCGCCGCATTGATGCAGTCGCCAAACCCACTCCAGCTCGTCCGTGTTCATACGGTGGAGGACTTCGCGGCTCGTGCCAGCGGAAATGAAGACGCCCATTGCGCCCATACGATGATATTCGAAATATACCGATCGCGCAGAAAATCCAAAAATTCCCAAGCAATATATTCCGATTCGCCCAAAGGCAGCCGGTCCAATAAAGCGCGGATGTCGGGCCAGGAGCGTTCCAACGCTTCACTTTTCCCTTCATCGTGAATGCGTCCGATTTCCGCCAAAATATAGTCCGCATCTACGCCATCGTATCCATGGTATGAATACGCCTCGGCAGTTGCGCCGCTATATCCGTAGGGGTCGTCTGAAACATCAGTTTCTTCAATAAGGTCTGTTTCTGCGTCTTTCCATGTATCGTGCGGATAGGCTTGGGTCGATTCATATTCTGCCGTCGCCCCGTCAACATATTCAGTCTGTGCTTCATCAAGGTCGTCTGAAACATCCGCCTCATCGTTATCGGCATGATCCCAAGACCAATCGTCTGCGTCCTCTTCCTCATCGATGTAGGGCGCACGCGACAAAGCCTCATCAAACGCCTCGCGCAGCCGCTGATATCCCTCCGCGTCATCGTCCGGACGTGTCGATTTCAACAGCTTCGCATAAGCGCGCCTGATGGCACGTTCGTCACCGGTAGGCGCAATGTGCAGAATTTTCCAGCAATCCATAGATTTCCTTGTTGTGGTATGAGCAGCGGCAAGTCATAAAGTATACAGCCTGACTTGGTTCAAATTCAAAGGAAACGATACCGCCATCGGCATGACACAACGCCACTTGCCTTCAAAATATAGTGGATTAACTTTAAACCAGTACGGCGTTACCTCGCCTTAGCTCAAAGAGAACGATTCTCTAAGGTGCTGAAGCACCAAGTGAATCGGTCCCGTACTATCTGTACTGTCTGCGGCTTCGTCGCCTTGTCCTGATTTAAATTTAATCCACTATACCGTTAAAAAGGTCGTCTGAAACCCGATTCCGTTTCAGACGACCTTTGTGTCAAACCCGTTATTCGTATTTTTCGCAGCGGATGGCAGAATCTTCGCAGAACATTGCCGAAGTTTCCGCATTGCAGGCAGTGCGGACGGCGCGACGTGCTTCCCATTTGTTTTTCCCCGAAGCCTCAAACAACGTCTGGAACGGCTTGACGCTGCACACATAAACCCGATTAGGATTGTACTATTTTGACTTGGCAAGGCGTTTTTCCAATTTACTGATACGGGCTTCAAAGCCGCTATCCGCTCATCCTCTCCAATGCCAGAACGCGCCTCCTGTACGGCAATCAAAGCCTCAATACGTGCCAGATCCGCAGCTAACCGCGCCAGTTCCGTTCCCATCTCAGCCTGTGCTGATTCCAACCGAGCCTGTTTGGCAGCCAAAGCCGAACTCTGAACATCCCGTTCGGTAACCGAAGCCGCATTGACAGCAGGCAAAAACAGCGGCGCAAGCAGCAGGGCAAAGAAAGATTTTTCATGGTATATCTCCCACGACAGTTAAAAACGGCATATTGTATAGTAAGTCCACTTTAAATCAGCCGGCATTACCCCGCCTTGTCTGGATTTAAAGAGAATTTACCGAAAACGCAGACAGAAATGCGACAAAGATGCCTCTCCCACCGAAGCTCCTTTTCAGACGACCTTATACCCATTTCAAGCAAAAACGTTAAAATTCCGCCATTCACCTATCCGACAGCAGCAAAACATGAGCGCGTTTACAATCCTCGCCGTCGCCAACCAAAAAGGCGGCGTCGGCAAAAACCACCAGCACCGTCAACCTCGCGGGCATCGCTCGCCTCCAAAGGCAAACGCGTCCTCGTCATCGACCTCGATCCGCAGGCAACGCCACCACAGGCAGCGGCATAGACAAAAGCCCGCCTCGAAGAAGGCGTGTACCAAGTCGTATTGGGCGATACCGACATCAAAACCGCCGTCGTCCAGCAGCGGAGACGGCAGCTACGACGTACTCGGCGCCAACCGCGCGCTTGCGGTGCCGAAATCGAGCTGGTGCAAAGAAATTGCCCGCGAAATCCGCCTCAAAAACGCCCTGCAAACCGTCGAAAACGACTACGACTTCGTCCTCATCGACTGCCCCCTTCGCTGACCCTGCTCACGCTCAACGGACTCGTCGCCGCCAACGGCGTCATCGTCCCCATGTTGTGCGAATACTATGCCCTCGAAGGTATCTCCGACCTCATCGCCACCGTGCGCAAAATCCGTCAGGCAATCAACCCGCGCCTCGACATCACCGGCATCGTCCGCACCCTCTACGACAGCCGCAGCCGCCTCGTCGTCGAAGTCAGCGAACAGCTTTTTCCAACATTTCGGCAACCTGATGTTCCCAAACCGTCATCCCCCGCAACGTCCGCCTCGCCGAAGCCCCCTCAGCCACGGCATGCCCGCGCTCGCCTACGATGTCAACGCCAAAGGCATCAAAGCCTACCTCGCCTTGGCGGAAGAACTGTTGGAGCGGACTCAGGTTGATTGAGTCTGAAAGATAAAAAGGTCGTCTGAAAATCTGAACCCCTCAAATCTTGGACACCTGATAAAAGCCTATTCAGGCGCTCTGTGCAAGCTGGGTTCTGTATGCGACAGGACTCAGCTTTTTCACTTTCAAACTGCAACGCTCTCGGTCTAGTAATCCATATAGTCATCTATCTGTTTCATCAATTCGTCCACCGTCAATTCTCCTGCGTTATAGAAAAACACTCCGTCTTCAACACCGCAAAGAAGCTTTCCATCGGCGCATTGTCCCAACAGTTCGCCTTACGCGACATAAGCTTTGAACCATGGAATGCTCCGCAAGCAATTCCCTATACCCCGCCGTACGGTACAGCCCCTTGGTCCGAATGAAGCATCGTTCCTTTAGCAGTCAGACGGGGCGGCTTTTTCGAGCATTTCCTTCACCATTTCGCTGTTGACATTGCGGCTCATGGCGTAGGCGACGATTTCGCGGTTGAACACAGTCCAAGATCGGCGAGAGGTACAGTTTGCCGTCCTTCCCTGAGTTCGGTAACGTCGGTCAGCCATTTTCGTTGGGCTTTCGGGCTTTGAACCCGGCGTTTGAGGAGGTTTTCCGATATCTCGCCCATGGCGGGATGGCGGTAGGCTTTTTCGCCCAGTATGAGGGCTTTCAGCCCCATCTGTTTCATCAACCGCGCCGCTTTTTGCGGTTCCAACCCAATGCTGCGGCAATGCGCCTTTGCCCGTAGCGTCCTTTATGTCGTCGGTAGGTTTCGACAAGGAGGGCTGTCGGCTGCGTTGGGGTCGGCCGGTCTTGGTGGTGGTAGTGAAAAGCTGCTTTTTGGGCAGGTTTGCGATATGCAGCAGGTATTTGAGCGGGTGTTGCGCCCTCAGTGTTTGGACGGTTTGGCTTTTGTCCTTTTGCGGTCTGCTTTTGGCTGAGGGCTTTTATAGTCAATTAAAAACAAAAATAGCACAATACTCAACTTGAAGGTCAAACCATGGCATACTCTGCGGACTTAAGGAATAAAGCTTTTAAACTATTACGAACAATGCAAAAACATCAGCCAAACCGCAGCAACGTTTAACTTGTCAAGAAACACGCTTTACCTGTGGATTCGCCTTAAAAAACAAACAGGCAGCCTAAAACATCAAGTTACCGGTCTAAATGCCGTCAAATTGGATAGGCAAAAACTGGCTCAATATGTTGGGCAACACCCGGATGCCTATCTGCATGAAATCGCCAAACATTTTGATTGTACGCCAGCCGCCGTTTGCTATGCACTCAAACAGATGGGGATGACGCGCAAAAAAAGACCACCACTTACAAAGAACAAGACCCGGCCAAAGTAACGCATTATTTGACACAGCTGGCCGAATTTTCCGACTACCAACGTGTTTATTTGGATGAAACAGGATTTGACCGCTACCTGTTCCGTCCCTATGCCCGCAGCCCGAAAGGGCAAATAGTGAAAGCGCAGATAAGTGGAAAAAGATACCGACGCTTATCTCTGGTGTCCGCACAAGTCGGCAACCGGCTGATTGCTCCGATGGTTTATCAAAATACGATGACCGGAGTCTTTTTTGAAGCGTGGTTTCAGCAATGCCTACTGCCTGCATTGACTCAAAAATCGGTGATTATTTTAGATAATGCACGATTTCACCGTATGGGTGTCTTACGGAAAATGGCGGAAAAATGGGGACATAAGGTATTGCCTCTTGCACCTTATTCACCTGAGCTCAACCCGATTGAGAAGGTGTGGGCGAATATTAAGCGGTATCTGCGAACCGTGATTGTCTGATTACGCCCGATTTGACGATGCGTTACTGTCCTGAGTTTTTGATTTTAATTGACTATATATTGGATTAAATTTAAATCAGGACAAGGCGACGAAGCCGCAGACGGTACCAGATAGTACGGAACCGATTCACATTTGGTGCTTCAGCACGCAGAGAATCGTTCTCTTGAGCTAAAGGCGAGGCAACGCCGTACTGGTTTAAAGTTAATCCACTATAAAATCAGAATGACCGTTACAAAAAGGTCGTCTAAAATATCGACTTCAACGGAAATTTCTATTTCCCATCCGTTGAATACCCGTTTTCCAGACGACCTCTAGGGTGGTTCAATCATTCAAAGTCAAACAACTATGCAGTCTCTGCACCCGCCATCCGCGTATTTTCAATTTCATGCTGCTTAAAAACTTATCCGACTTGAGGCAGATTCCAATCAATCCAAAATATTAATGTGATACGGCTTTTAATTTCTGATGACAATTCTTGATCTTCAAATTCCATACTTTCCGGATTTAGCTTCCAAACCGTCTTATCCTTAGAAGATATGGATTTTTACCCTGATGAAATTCATAGCAGACCCTATCTGTTTTTCAATACAAACTCCTTGCTAAGTTCAAATTCCATCACACACACTTTCCCTGTGGCTTTCAAGGACAGGTATCTGCTACATGGTAACTCAGTATTCCATCTATTAAAATTGAAGGGCGGACGCAACAATTTTTATTGTCATAGAATGATTCATATATCACATCTATCGAGCCTAAAGTTGGAGAAGCCCGGTATGGTCTTGACCTATGCTTCCATCCTTTCTATTGACCAGATGAGATAACATATTCTTGTTCAACAATGCTATTTCATCAGATTCTTCCGATTCCCCATTAATGGCAACAACAAGCCATACAAACTGAGATCATTATAGGGAATCACACCCCAGACTTTTGCACATGCTCAGAGGACACTTGTTTGGAACAGCATATATATTCTTCTAACATCCTTTGGCATGTAATCTGATTCAAATCCAGAAAGCCATTTGACAGTCTCGGTAGGATTGAAACCAGGTTTTAGATGAAATAGGCGAGGTTAAACATTCCGCCTCTGCCAAATGCTTCTGTTCATAGGATAATTGATGTAGCACTTATCCTTGTCGGTTTTTAGGACGACTGGCAGGCTCTTTTTGCTGTTTTGATCAGCAAGTGTTTCTTGGGAAGCTGCCGGTCCGACGCCGCAAGCCGCCAAAGCCGTGAGTGAAAATACGAATAAGATTGCGCGGTTGAGTTGAGAAAATCATGTCTTTCCTTAAATACCCATTCATTTTGGCTCAAGCCCTTTAAGATATGAAGAATGATAACATCAATATGAATTTTTACCTATTCATCCGCAGAAGTTTTCTTCCCTGCCGACATAAGCCTATTTTGCGGCAAAACCCGCTATTCTAAAAGTATAGTGGATTAACTTTTAAACCAGTACGGCGTTGCCTCGCCTTAGGCTCAAAGAAGACGATTCTCTAAAGGTGCTGAAGCACCAAGTGAACGGTTCAGTACTATCTGTACTATCTGCGGCTTCGTCGCCTTTGTCCGTGACGAATTTGAATCCACTATGCGCATTTCCCGCCGCCGCTTCCCATAATTCCCTTCTTCCTACCGTCAGTGATGGCGATTTCCCGTTTCAGCGCCGTTGCTTTTGGAGAGGTCGTCTGAGACGATACGCATCGCCATCGGCTTGTTCAGCGCGTACTGTTCGCTGCCGCGGCAGGTGGGCAGCGAACCGCTCTTGCGGGCGGTTGCTGATGCCGCAGTAGAGTGCGCCGTTTTCGCACAAAATCAGGTAAACGCGCCAATTTTCCGCGTTCATGCGTCTGCCTCAGCGGCGAAACTTTCCGTGAAGATACGGACGGCGGCTTCGGTTTTGGCGGACTGGACGCGATAAGGCGTCACCAAATGAGGCTGACGGCGGCAGCGTCCATTCGGGCAAAACGGTTTTCAGACGACCTGGCGATTTTTCTCGAACTTCGCCGCCCACTTGCGACAAAGCCAGAAACCGCTTTCGGTCAGGCTGCACACGGCGGCAGATGCGTGCAGGCAATGCTGTCGGCGATGTCGAGAAATAGCTTTCGCGGCCGTCGTTTGCAGGTCGTGCGGACGGGGCGGAAGTGCCAGCCAGCCGTGGGCGTGAAGCTGCGAGGATGGGTAGCGGGCGGATGGCGGTCAGAGGTAATCGGGCGCGGCGCATGCTGTACGTGTCAGGTAACGAGATGACGCGCGACCAGATTGGGATCGTCAGGCGCGGTCGCCGCCGCGTGTCGGCGATGTCTGTCGATTGTATTTGCAGGTCGTCCAAGGTATCGCTGAAATTGAGGACAGGGGCGGATTTTGGGAAACTCGGTTTGCAATCTTGCAAACGCCGAAATCCTGAAAAGCGCGGAAACCGATGACGCTGAAGTCGAAATACGCAATTCGCCGACGGGTTCGGTTTTCAGATTGTCGATAACGGTACGCGTATCGGCGAGATGGCGGCGAGGCGGCGGCGATATCTCGCCCAGGGCGCGGCGGCATCGGTTGGCGCAAGGCTGCGCGTGCTGCGGTTTGACAGCGATGCCGTGCAGGGTTTCGAGGCGGTTGATGTGCTGGCTGACGGCAGACGGGGTCATGCCCAGCGCAGCGGCACGGTGTTCTATGCTGCCGTGTTCGAGGACGGCGGCGAAAACGAGCAGTTTGATGTCTTGCATGGTGTTTACTAGGTTGAATCGGCGTTTCAGACGACCTGTTGGGAATACTGCGGATTATATGCGCAGGATGAAAAATCAGCGCGAGACTAATTGAGGCGGTTGAGCCATATTCGTTTATCGCCATTTGCATATCTACCCTATTTTCTCGGTATACACGCCAATTGATGTTCACATTTTCAGGATTTTGATGGCTATCTCTCGACGAGCCGGGCCGCGTCAGACGCGAAGCATGCTGACGCGCTCTGCTGCACTTTTTGGGTATCGGTCCTTCTGCCGAAGATGAACAAAGAGCGCGCGCGTTTGGCGACTTTTGAATTTGAATACGGCGGTTTATGCCGACTTATTCGCCAACGAACCGGAAGAAATGCTGCATGGCTTTTGATTTCGACGCCCGAGATAGGAACATTCAGGATTAATGCGGGCATAGGTGGCGGCAAGCAATTCAAGCCAAAAGCTGCCCAATTTCTAGGCTATGTCCATGTCTAAAAGCGGTACGTTCATGCAGATCAGCCCGTATACAAAGCTGACCTGGGCGGAGAAGACCCAGTGCAAACAACCCCTTTACTGTTCATTTCAGACGCTCAAGCCACTGACTGTGTACCGTATCCGAAGTAAGTTAGCCATGGATTGGGAGCCATTCGGAGGCGAGTGGTTGAGCCATATACTTTTAGTTGAGGTACTCGAAAGCGATGCCCACAATCAAGAATTGGAAAACCTACGCCGCGAATATCTCGAGATCCCAGTTTTTGTTTTACCCATCCGCTGGCAACATTCATTAAACACATTTGTGGAAAATCGAAGCCAAAGGCCAGAATGGGCGGGGCTGCTGTGAAGTGTCTTTGGACGCAGGGCGACAGACGGCGGGCGGTACGCTCAAGAAAACGCTTGCGGAAGTATTTGCCCAACAGACGCAACTCTATGCCTCCCTAAACACTTACCTGCTCGAACATATCCGCAAACACAACGGCATCCGCACCAAAGACGGATTTTTTCCCAATCCGCATCCGACGGCGGAAAGCTTCCTTCAAGATTTAAAGCTGCAAAAATTGGATTTTTTCGATCAGTTTCGATATTTATCGTGTCGCTAATGATGACGATGCATTGGTGCCCGACGGCGAATACTATTTCTATGTTCATTTTGAGTCAAGGAAAACATTACGGCATCGAATCCATCCACTGACAGCAGGTCGTCTGGGAAACTTTAAAACCCCGTTTCAGACGACCTTTATCATCCTATTATTTAGCTCAACATAATAACAAGCAGCAAAAGCAAGGGGATTATCAAGCGTTTCAGACGACCTTACAATGCGTTCATCTAATCAATCACACCTCAACAAGGGGTCAAACATGAGAAAATCACCCGATCATCAGCGCAACCAGGTTATATCGGCAACGCAGTGGTTCAAGAAATTGGCAGAGTCGCTGTCATGAAGTGACCGCTTTGCGCAATACGGATAAAGTGTTCCAAGCGCAAAATGTTGCCGCCGTCTCCGCGAGATGTACCGACGCGGCGGACTTCGCCGACAAGCTGGCGAGGCTTTGACGCCGTGAGTCAGCGCGTTCAATCGGCTGGACCAATCCAATATCGGCGCAGATTTTGCGCGGCGCAAACAGCATCGTCGAAGCGGCAAAAAGCGGCGCAAAGTGCCGTATCTCTTAATCGTCGGCGGCGCAGGCAGCCTGTATGTCGCACCTGATTTGCAAGTTGTCGATACGCCCGACTTCCCCAGAAGCCATTTACGACGGCGCCAATGCCGCGCCATCTCTTGACGGCACTCCTGCCGCGCCGCGATGTGAACTGGTCTTTCGTTTCCCCTCCGGCACGACTGGGCGCGGACGGCGGTTTCAGCGAAGCAAAACCGGCAAATACCGCTTGGGCAAAGACGAGTTGCTGATGGACGGTGAAATTCGGCAGGCATCAGCGTGGCGGATTTGGCGAGTCGCCATCGCCGACGACGCGGAAAAACAAAGCGCATTTGTTTGAACGCTTACCAGTTGCCGCCGCTTAACCGCCAAACATATGGTGGATTAGAATTTAAATCAGGACAAGGCGACAGAAGCCGCAGACGGTACAGATAGTACGGCAAGGCGAGGCAACGCCGTACTGGTTTTAAAGTTAATCCACTATAACAAAAGTCGTCTGAAAACTTTGAAATCAGGTTTTCAGACGACCTTTTGTATCTGCGTTCCGTCATCCCCCTGCAACCGACCTCCTTTTTATCGGAAGCGTTTGCGGGAACAAGGGGCGCGGACTTGGTTTTCAGACGACCTTCGTGTCAGTTTACCTGAAGGGAAATCGGTGTTATTGTGTTTGGCAGTCTGTTGAAAAATAAAATGATTTATGGAAAGAGACTCTTTAAACAGCCAGCATTTTCGTCCGACTGGTGCAACAAGGCGGCAGCAGCGATTATCTGAGCGGCAATTACCGTTTCGATACGCTGCACAGCGGCATTTCCTGCATGGCGGCTGCGTGACCGCGCAAAAGGATTTTCCAAAGCACGCAGCTTGCCGAGCCGTATATCTCGTTCATCCTGCTGCTGGAGGGCGTTTGGATTTCGCCATCAATCAAAACCGCTATCAGATTGAGGCTGACGGCGGACAGGGTGGTGTTGATTGCTGCGGAAGAGGATTTTGTTCAGCCGTTATCTCTATCAGGGAGAAAAACGGCAAAATCACGTTCGAAAAGCGCAGAGAGCAATCGCGTGTCGCAACCGCAATACGCGGCGATGCTGCCGAGCGGTTTTACCGCGAGACAGTGCGGCATTGGCATTTGAGCGATGGATTGCGCGCTGGCGGGAAAACGAGTTTTGATGCTGTCGGCGCAAAGGCGACGGTCTGGGCGATGTTTTTGCAGCGCGCGAAAGCCGATGCTTTGCAGTTGCTCGCGGGATTGTGGCGCGATTTTTGCAGCCGTTATCCGTTATCGCCATCGTCTGAAAAATCAGGCGGGACAGTTCGCCCGTCGGATGGGGACGGTTTGTGCATGGTTTGAATCAGGCATTTGACCAAGCGCGCGCACCAAGTGGCGGAACTCGCCGCCGCGCTGCACGTCAGCGAACGGACGCTCGCAACGCCGCCTACGGGGATTGTTCAGGATTACCGTCGGCGACTGGCTGCGGCGACAAACATATGCAGTATGCGCTGTATGCGTTGACGACGGGCAAAGGCATCAGCGAAATCGCCTGCCGTGCGGCTATGGACACACATCCAGCTTCACACAGGCATTCCAGCAATATTTCGACTGTACGCCTGCGAAGTGCAGCGGGAGGATTGATGTCGGATGGGGTGTTTGAGGTTTTAAAGCGTCGTCTGAAACGGTTTCAGACGACCTTTATGTATGCTCAAGCATTAGAGATCGGAACCTCTCAAATGCCGCCTTCACTTTTTCCGTTTCGCCCGCGGATTGCCTCGCGTAAACCTTGGCCAGATGGTCGAAATCCAGCTTGAGTGCAAATCTGCGCTGGTCGAGAGGTTGCTGTGTCCCAACAGTTCTTGCACGGCGCGGATGCTCGCGCGAGGAGTTACAAAAAGGTGGCTGGCGTAGCTGTGGCGCATCATGTGCGAAATGTGTTGCCCGCTGCCCTGCCGTACCGCCCATGCCTGAAGGCGTTTTTGGATTTGCCGCTGTCCGAGCCGCGTGCCCGTTTTTGCGAGTAAAGAGCGCGGTTTCGCCGTCTGCCGCCACGCGTTCGGACAGGAGTGAGCGCGCAAGGCTTCGACGCTTTTGCCCGACAACGGGACTTGCCGCTCTTTCCTGCCTTTGCGGTTACGCTCACCCAGCCTTCGTCAGCAACACATCGCCCAAATCCAAGCCGTGTATCTCGCTCAGGCGCAGGCCGCTGCCGATCCATCAGTTCAAACAAGGCGTGGTCACGCACTGCCAAACCGTCGTCGGCAGGCGCGCTGTCGAGCATATGGTTCAACTCTTCCTGCGGCAAGACGCTCGGGCGGAGGCGTTCCGGGCAGGCGCGGGGCTTTCGGGCTGAAGGTCGGGTCGTTGTCCATCATGCCCGACTGCGAGCCAGCGCAATATTGCCGCCACGCCGACAGTTTGCGCGCCAGCGTCCGTTCGCTCAAGCCCTGTTGCGACAACCGTTTCAACGCCGCCACAAAATCGCGCCGTTTCAAATCCTGCGCCGTTTCAGACGACCCTTCCGTCAAAAGCCGCACGAGTTCGGTCAAATCGCGCCCGTAGGCAGACAGCGTGTGCGCCGACTTGCCCTGTTGCTAACATTTTTCAAATAGCCGTCCAAAGACAGGCCGAAAATCGCGCGCCAACATTTTCAGACGACCTCCAACACGGTTTTCAAAGCCTCAGGCAACCGGCAAACCTTTTTGGCGCGCACTAATCGAAACACACCATGCCCGTGCGCGCCCGCGCCAGCCCTCTGCCGTCCGTGATGCGCGTCAGGCTGAGCAACAGCGCGAATCCGCCTGCCGATGTCCCTCGACGCCCATTTCCGCCGACAATTCATCGCCGTAAAAGCCTTGTGCCAAATATTGCACCGCCGCGTCCGCCATAATCAGCCCCGCGCCCGCCCGCGTCCGTTTCACTCCAGCCCAAACCTGCCAGCCAACGCATCGCACCTCGTGGCACAAACGCAAAAACGGCATCGTTCGCCAGATGGCCGCCGTAATTCACATCGCCCACCTGCACGACGCGAGGTCGTCTGAAACAACACCGCATCCACATCCGCCACTGCCAACTTAGCCATCACACCTCCGCCGCCGTTTCAGACGACCCCGAAAACAAACCGTTATTATAAACCATGTCAGACAAATACCGACCGCACCGTTTGCCCGCCACAGTTGCCCAAAATCTCGTTAATATATAAAACTGATGTAGCCCTGTGTGGTTTTTTTAACTAAAGAAAAACATATAATTTTCCACATCACCATCCCGCTACCTCACCAGGAGATTTAAATGGCACTCGTATCCATGCGCCAACTGCTCGACGCGCCGCCGAAAAGCAGCTACGGCCTGCCCGCATTCAACGTCAACAACCTCGAACAAATGCGCGCCATCATGGAAGCTGCAGACCAAAGTCAACGCCCCTGTTATCGTTCAAGCATCACCGGCGCGCACGATATGCAGGCGCGCCGTTTTTACGCTACCTGATTTTTGGCAGCGTTGAGAGAATTCCCGCACATCCCCGTCGTCATGCACCAAGACCACGGCGCATCGCCCGGACGTGCGCAACGCTCCATCCAACTGGGCTTCTCCTCCCGTCGCGATGGACGGGCTCGCTGCTCGAGCAGCAAAACCCCGTCCACCTACGAATACAACGTCAGCGCCACCCGCACCGTCGTCAACTCTCACGCCTGCGGCGTGTCCGTCGAGGCGAAATCGGCGTGATTGGGCAGCCTCGAAACCGCGGCGAAGCCGGGCAGAAGAAACGACAGCGTAGGCGCGGCAGGCAAACTCTCCCACGACCAAATGCTCACCAGCGTCGAAGATGCCGTGCGCTTTGTTAAAGACTACCGGCGTGGATGCGCTCGCCATCGCCGTCGGTACCAGCCACGGCGCGCTGCAAATCACCCGTCCGCCCACTGGCGACTGTATCGCATCGACCGCATCAAAGAAATCCACCAAGCCCTGCCCAACACCCGCATCAGCTCATGCGGCTCAAACAGCTCGTTCCGCAAGAATGGCTGAAAGTCATCAACGAATCACGGTGGCAAAATCGGCGAAACCTACGGCGTACCGTGAAGAAATCGTCGAAGGCATCAAACACGGCGTGCGCAAAGTCAAATATCGACACCGACCTGCGCCTCGCCTCCACGGCGCCATCCGCCGCTTCGCGGCAGAAAACCCGTCGGAAATTCGACCCGCGCAAATACCTGAGCAAAACCGTCGAAGCCATGAAACAAAATCTGTCTCGACCGCTACCTCGCATTCGGCTGCGAAGGTCAGGCAGGCAAAAATCAAACCCCGTTTCCCTTGATGGCAAACCGCTACGCCAAGGCGAGCTAGACAAATCATCAAATAAACAACGGGACAATCAAAGCAGGCGCCATCCGGCCGCCCGTTTTGTTTCAGAAAGGTGATGGGTTAAGTGCAAAACCCGTACAGCATTGCCCTGCCCGCTCTGATTTAGAATTTTAATACGCAGCTTTCGAGCTGGACAAAGGTCGTCTGAAAACGGCTTCAGGTTGACACCACACGGCGGCTGCAGCGACCTGTTTCCGACACAAAACTTGTCATTTCCGACTAGCGTAGGATTCGATGACGGGCGGCGATTATTTGTCGCTGCATTGCTTCAAATTAAATTGTGCGGCAGCGGCTTCTCGTTGTATTCTTCTTCGTAGAGGTAGGCTCCGCTGAGTAACCCTCCAGCCATTTTGTCCATCGGGCGAAGCGCCTTGCGGCATGCCGCTTTGTCTCCGGCATTTTACTAGCTGACGGACAAGTCGTTCAGCGTCCGCATCCATTCGGTCAGATCGAGAACTTGTCGCATTCGTTGGGATAACGTTGTTTGATAGCGACAGCATCGCGGTAGCGTTTGCCCTGATAAGGCGGCCTGAAAACGTTTTTCCATTGCTGCCGCGCCTGCAGAACAGGCGGCGAGGCAATTTTTCATAGGTCGCCTCGAAGATGCGATTATGTCCGCAGTATTCTTGGCGAGCTTCGCGGGCTGAATCAGGAATGTTCAGCTTCACGCTGTTGTTGGTAAAGGAAAAATGTACGGCGCAGCCATTACGGTTTTGCTGGTACGGTTTTTGATTGTGCCTTCATAATTACAGACATGGCCGTTTGGATTGAGCTGTATGTTGAGCAGAAACCTGTTTGCCGTTGAGTGTCAATGAGCCGCCTGCTGAGACGGTCTTCCGTCGAAAATAATCTTGTGCGGCAGCGTGCGGGGAAAAAGCTTGTCAGCGGGAGGAATGCGAGGTTTTCATCAATGCGCTTTCTTATGATTTACGGGAAAAATGAAGATTGACTCGGTGCTTCGTCTGATGCTCTTATAGTGGATTAACTTTAAAGCCAGTACGGCGTTGCCTCGTCTTGCCCGTACTGGTTTTAAAGATATCCACTATAATATACTCTAACAAGCAATGTGGATTGTCACCGCAATACAAAGGTCGTCTGAAATGCCAACAGCATTTCAGACGACCTTTAATAACGGACAGAAGGCTTATCAACACCAGCCTGCCGTCGGCTTTGCAGTGTCAGTTGATCGAATAGCCGCGCAGATATGTGGGTAGCAGCTCGCGCGTCGATGCGGGTATCGCATTGGAGCTTGAGGTATTCGTTTTGCGCCGGACTGTCGCCCTTGCTGCCGCCTGTTGGCAGTTTTTGGTTTTCGTTTGAATCAAAGCGCGTTGTTCTGCCAGCATTTCCTGTTGGACAGTACGCTCCATGCCGTCCCATACGCCTTTGATTTCCGCCTCTGCCTGATGGTTTTGCAGACGGGCATTATCTAAGTCGCTTTGAAGAACAGACGGCTGTTCGGCTTCTCTTCACCGTCAGGACTGCAGGATTTCGGTTTCAAAGGCCCGCGGCGAGACCTATGCGCCCAGAAACGGCTCGCCGCGTTGTTTTCAAAATATCTTCTGCTTTGGCGACAGGCGGCTCTTCAGCGGCTTTACTTTGCAGGATTTTTGATTGCCTCTTCTTTGCTGACTGCCTTACCGTATCATCACGATGCTTTTGACGCGTGAGGCAGCAGTAAGAGAAGACAGGGTTTGCTGCAGTCATGTTGACGGTATTGTCTTCCGAGAAACCGTACCGACTTTCGGATCGGGCGTATAGCGGACGCTGGTTGAAAGCGTGTTTGTTCTCAAAAGCTCAGGTTGCTGCCGCTGATTTTTCTGCTGAAGCATTTCGGTCAAGCGGTATTGCCGCTAAATCAGCGGACTGTTGGCATCGGCGGTACGCAATACTTCAGCAGAGGTTTGGATTTTCAAATCGGCGCTGCACAAGTTGTTGTCTTCCGTAATTTTCTTGCGGATTGTCCAGACGATATTCAACTCGGAGCCGGCGGCAAGCGGTTTTTATCGGCGATCGACAAATTGGCGGCTGTCGGCACGGACAAAGGAACGCGCCTCGCGCTTGATGGTTTCTTGGATTTGGTTGCGGATACTTTTGAATGGCGGCAGGATTGCCACACTCCAAAAGCCTGCTTGGGTTCTTCTTTTGCCGCACGCCGCCAGCATCAGGGCGATAAAGCGGTAAAGCCAGCAGTTTTTGTGCATCATAATGCTCACTTGATACGGCTCCGGAAACCGCATCGTTTTTGTCGTTCAGACGACCATCATAACAAACAGCACTTGCAACAAGTACGAATGTTGCAGGTGCTTTTCAACAAACGTTATAAATGCTTACTTATTTGGTAGCGACATTTACAAAAGACGGAAAAGGATTGCCGCGTTAATCAGAGTCCACGAAGACGCGCCGACCATAGGCACAATCAAGAAGGCTTTGTGTGAAGGACCGAGGTCTGGTGATGGACTGCATATTGGCAACGGCGGTCGGCGTTGCGCCCCAAGCCGAAGCCGCGGTGTCCTGCCGCCAAAACCGCCGCATCGTAGTCGCGTCCCATAAAAGCGTAGGTGGCGAGATGTCGCGTACAGAATCATCACGACGGTTTTGTACGGCGAGAATGATGGTTACAGGACCCGCTAGACGGTCAGTTCCACAATTTCAGGTTCAAAAGCGCCATTGCAGGAAAAGCGACAGGGAGGCATTGCCGAATACGTCGATAGCGCGGTCGAACATATTGACTTTAAACGCAGAAGTCAGGAATGTTTGCGGATGACGACACCGGCAAACCAGACACCATACGAATTTCGGCAAGTCATACAGATATCTGCGTCGAAGCCGTCCACAATTTCGGCAAATGCCAAACACGCTGCAAACATGCGCAAGCGTTTTCGACGGCAGATTCGGCGGTAATCAGGCGGGTGCGCTTCGCTTGTTCGAACACGTCGTCAGCATGTTCGTCTGATGTGCCTTTTGTCCGCTTTGCTCGGTGGGCTTGCGTCCCATTTGTTGATCAGACGGCGCGCAACCGGACCGCCGATCAGGCCGCCGAGATACCAAACCGAACGCTGGCGGAAGCCATACCTAACCAGTAGCACCGACCAAGCCGAATTTGTTTTCAAAGTCAGGTCCCATGCACCTGCCGTACCGTGTCCGCGGTCAGGGTAATCGAGCGATAATCAGACCGATAAACGCGGATCCAGTCCTAAAACCTTCGCCAAGCCGACGCCGACAAAAGTTCTGCACGATGATAAATGCCCTACGACGGCGGTGAAAATCACCAACGGCAGACCGCCCCGCTTTCAGGCGGGAAGAGTCCGCGCTCAAACCGATAGAAGTGAAGAAAATCAGCATGGGCCATCTTGCAGCGGTTTTTCAAATTTGAAGCTCACGCCGTAGGCGAGTGCAGTGCAAACAGGACAATCGCAGCAATCAAGCCGCCTGCCACAGGCTCAGGAATGTTGAAATCGCGCGGGTGACTTTTGTTTACCAAAACCTTACCAATCAACAAAACCAATGTGGCGGCAGTTAGCGTGTAGTAACTGTTAAATTCCCATTCCATAATTGTTTTACCTCTCAAAAATCTCAAAAATGTCTTTTTCTTAAATCCGCTTTGCGGAATCAGACTATTGGATATTAGGGGATGGGTTAAAGATTGTCAAAAAGAATAGCCTTTTTGTGTTTTTGAATTTTTACATATAGCATTTTTAAAAATCATCAAAATGTTTATAAGCATCATGACATTACATAAAAGCTACTTTTTGTTTATTAATTAAATATTTTTAATCCGAATGATATTATTGTTGACAATTCTTTTCGCCAGAATATAGGGCTAATAATGGAAAAAGGTCGTCTGAAAACTTGGAAATCAAGTTTTCAGACGCACCTAACTCATCTTTCTAAAACTGCTTGGAAACATCAAAAATACGCGATGTTGGTTCTGAGCGATAATAAAAATGGTTGCTGTGGACATGCGTCCAAGCCCAGTTCAAGCGAGTGAAACCTTTCCAAGACAACTTCTATATGATACCGCCAAATTGACGTAAGTCTCTCTATCACTCCGTTTGATGTTAAAAATGTCTTCTGACTGATAGCGGCGATATTGCACTGTCCCATTGAACGAAGTCGAAAAATTACCTGTTTTACCCCATGCTTTTGTCAGCCTGCCCGCAGGTTTTCGTATTGATAAGCGTCAGAACGGTCGTGAGCACTACTGTAACCCTTACCCGCTCCAAGAACAAAATACTCCCCGCCAGTCCGCCTGTATAACACTGATACTGACGCAACATGGTTTACCCCGTTCAGGAACTTCCGCTCTTTATACTTGCGGTAGCCAGATTGCCATGCGCCGAACACCTGCCATTTGGGTGACAACATATGCGAATAGCGCAGGACGCCGCCACGCAGTATTGGAATACGTTTCGGTACCATACCAACGTTTTTCATAAAACGGCGACAACGAAATTTCTTGCTCGCTGATTGCGCCATCCTGCTCCCGTTTCAGCACGAATAGTCAGATCGTCGTAAGCGTGTGCATCCCAATAAAACTTACCGCCAGCAGAAAGGTTCTTTTTCCAAACCCAATGCCCTTTAATCGGAGTATTTTTCTGTGCGGACACATCATAGATCACACCATGTGCCTTGCGTGGAGGTTCAAATTCGAGGACCACCGTAAGTCCTTTCCTTTGGTGCATTGGATACATTGCTTTCTCGAACATAGGAAAGATTGCCATCAAAGTTCCAGCCCTGTCTTTTTAAGTATTTGTCAAATTGACTTATACTCTTTCATCGATTCGAGGCAGATCAGGGGTATTGCGGACTTCCTGCAACTCTTTTGCCGCTTCACGCGCTTTGCCGTCCTGCGAGAGGGTCAGTGCCAGCTGCAGGCGTACAGGAGCGTAATCGGGATGTTCTTTGATGATGTTGTGGAAACCCTGTTCTGCCCGCCTTGCCATCGCCATCTGCACGATAGAGGATTGCATCGGCATAGATGCCATGGTTTCATCATGCCTTCAAACGGCGGTAGAGTGGCAATAAGAAAACGGACATTATCGATGTTTTGTCGTTCCAAAAGCAGTATCCATTGCATCAGTTAGCATTTCAGGGATATTGAAGCAAATCTTCGGATGACATCGAAACCTGTTTCTGTTCAGACTTTTCGGTATCTTCTACTCTCGGCTCTCAGCCTGACGGATTTGATTGCGGTTGAGATCAGGCAGATTTTCATCTCTTGGGGAGGGAGCGGCCGCGGCACGCGCAAAGCCACCGCATATAAAACTAAAGCCAAAGTCGGATAACGCACGATGTTTCCTCTTGATTCAAATCATCTGAAAAATAAAAGAAAGTCTTTTTCAGACGACCTCTAATAAAAACAAACCGTCCGGCTGTCTGCGGACGGTTCGCTAACTAATTATTGTTTTCGCGCCATGCACCTTGGTAAGAACTGTTGCCATGCTCGGCACTGACACGCCACCCAATTCTGCAGCCTGGGTCCAAAAAGTGCCCTTCATCGTAACACCGTCTTGGTCACCACTGAAAGACGCACCGACGATCTTACCTGACGGGAATTTTTGAAGAAATCGTCAATATGACCATTGATGGTCTTCGCCCCAAAATCCACATTAAATTTAGATTCTGAAGACGCATAGCTCCTGCCAGTGCCCACGCGGCATCACCGATATAGGTTGCCTTACCTGATGTTGGCATTGCATCTGCTCCATTCAACGGCGTAATGTTACCGATTGCGAAAGTATCATCGTAATGCGTTGGTCGATAATTCGCGTCGAAAACACCCATGCTTTGCCCACCAAATCGGACATGACTGTATGTTACGACCGGCTCAAAAGAGTTTGTCGGGTAGCTACATTGCCTTCGGCTGGAGCAATCTCTTCCTTGAAGCGAAATGCTTCATTGGCTTTGGACAAATCAATGGTACGACCGTCAACCGTTACGCTGGTATTCATATTGCCACTGGGCGCAGTATATTTGGCTGTATTATGAGAAAAAGTTTTACCCCATTGCATTGCCACCAACAGACGCGCTTGGAGTAGCAGGTTTGGCAGGAGTGGTTGGTTTAGAAGGTGTTGCCGGTGTAGCGGGTGTTGCCGGTGTAGCGGGTGTTGCCGGTTTAGAAGGCGCTGCTGGTGTAGCAGGTGTTGCCGGTTTAGAAGGCGCTGCTGGCGTAGCAGGGGTGTTGCTGGGTAGCAGGCGTAGAAGGTGCTGCCGGCGTAACAGGTTTACGCAGGCGTAGAGGTTGAGGATTAAGCTTGCTGGACACTGCCACCGCCACTGCTGCACGCCGTTACCGCGAATAAACGCAGCACAAACCAATGCTGTTGTTTTCATGGTTTTTATTCATAAATTCGTATCCTTAACCTTGAAGATTTAATCATTAATTTAAGTTAATGACTTTTATAGTCAGAAAAATTTTACAACAAATAAATAACCAGACAAATGAACAAATCTAGGATATTTTACTATTCTATTGACTATACAATGATATCACTATCGCATAAAAATCAATACTTTACATACCATTGTATTTTTAAATTAAATTTTTCACTGTCGCACCGAGGATACATTTTTGAGACAATCAACCATTACATTTTTCAAAAAAGGTAAAATTAATCACGAGTCATTTTAACAAATTTATTAAAACCTACAAAACTAAAACAATTAAAAACCTACCCCTTTCTCCGAAATGAGAAACTTGACAACCAACAAAATATAACTAAAGAAATTTTTATATAGTCAATTAAAAAAACAAAAATAGTACAATACTCAACTTTGAAGGTCTAACCATGGCATACTCTGCGGACTTAAGAAACAAAGCTTTAAACTATTACGAACAATGCAAAAAAACATCAGCCAAACCGCAGCAACGTTTAACTTGTCAAGAAACACGCTTTACCTGTGGATTCGCCTTAAAAAAACAAACAGGCAGCCTAAAACATCAAGTTACCGGTCTAAATGCCGTCAAATTGGATAGGCAAAAACTGGCTCAATATGTTGGGCAACACCCGGATGCCTATCTGCATGAAATCGCCAAACATTTTGATTGTACGCCAGCCGCCGTTTGCTATGCACTCAAACAGATGGGGATGACGCGCAAAAAGACCACCACTTACAAAGAACAAGACCCGGCCAAAGTAACGCATTATTTGACACAGCTGGCCGAATTTTTCCGACTACCAACGTGTTTATTTGGATGAAACAGGATTTGACCGCTACCTGTTCCGTCCCTATGCCCGCAGCCCGAAAGGGCAAATAGTGAAAAGCGCAGATAAGTGGAAAAAAAGATACCGACGCTTATCTCTGGTGTCCGCACAAGTCGGCAACCGGCTGATTGCTCCGATGGTTTATCAAAATACGATGACCGGAGTCTTTTTTTTGAAGCGTGGTTTCAGCAATGCCTACTGCCCGCATTGACTCAAAAAAATCGGTGATTATTTTAGATAATGCACGATTTCACCGTATGGGTGTCTTACGGGAAATGGCGGAAAAATTGGGACATAAGGTATTGCCTCTTGCACCTTATTCACCTGAGCTCAACCCGATTGAGAAGGTGTGGGCGAATATTAAGCGGTATCTGCGAACCGTATTGTCTGATTACGCCCGATTTGACGATGCGTTACTGTCCTATTTTTGATTTTTAATTGACTATAAAAAGCCGTATCGCATTAATATTTTGGATTGATTGGAATCTGCCTCAAGTCGGATAAGTTTTTAAGCAGCATGAAACTGAAAATACGCGGATGGCGGGTGTGCAGAGCCTGCGCCGTTGATTGGCTTGGAATGATTGAACCACCCTGAGAGGTCGCCTGAAAACGGGTATTCAACGGATGGGAAATAGGAATTTCCGTTGAAGTCGATATTTCAGACGACCTTTTTGTAACGGTCATTCTGATTTTATAGTGGATTAACTTTAAACCAGTACGGAGTTGCCTCGCCTTAGCTCAAAGAGAACGATTCTCTGAGGTGCTGAAGCACCAAGTGAATCGGTTCCGTACTATCTGTACTGTCTGCGGCTTCGTCGCCTTGTCCTGATTGAATTTAATCCACTATATGACGTGGCGCGAGGCTTGGTGGTGAGTTGCGCAAGCGAGACTTATGATTTTCTAAAACGGCATAGAAAAAGGTCGTCTGAAACCCTGAAATGAGGTTTCAGACGACCTTTTGCATGGAAACAGGATTATCGTTTGCCGCATCATCGGCTGGTGTTACCGGTTTGGATAGGGGTGTATAAATAAAAGGTCGGCAGTTTCGCCGGCAAAGGTATTGAGCGCATCTGCGGCTTCGACAGGCGAATCGCTGTCCACCAATTCATCGATGTCGATATTGTCATCCTCGCCTTGCGGTAATGTCCCGCCGGTTTGGCGGCTGCGCACTTTCATGTCAGAGGTCGCGGGTGTAGCTGTGTTTGTCGATGGCGGCGTCTTCCAAAACCGTCGGTCAGGTCAGCGGGGCTTCGCGGGTGTTGACGATGTTCGGCGGTGGTGCTCCAGCGGCCTGCGGGGTGTGGAACACGGCGCTTTGACGGGATAGACGGTGGTAATGGCGTTGCCTGCGGTGTCGCGGACGGTGGAGGGCCGAGCAGCGGGACGACGAAGTAGTTGCTGTTTTTCCAGCCCCATGTGGCGAAAGGTGTCGCCGAGGGTGTTTTTGTTGTCGGGAACGCCGCCTGCGCCTGCGACGTCAATCAAAGCGCCGAGTCCGAAGGTGGTGTTGATGCCGACGCGGACGAGGTCTTCGCTGGCGCGTTTGACATCGAGGCGCAAGACGTTGCTGCCGAAGCGACGACGTCGCGCAGGTTGTTGAGAGAAGTTGCTCACGCCCGGTGCGGACGGGCTTGGGCGTTATTTTGCGGTAGCCGCGCGTGCGACGCAGGGGCGAGGACGTATGGTCGGCCTTGTCGTTGAATTTGAAGACAGCTCGGTTTGCTCAGCCTTCGTAGGGGTCGGCGGGGTTGTTCTCGGCAAATGCGGGGTTGAGGTCAGGCCGATGAGGAATAGGAGTGAAGCGGTGGTTTTCATGGGTTCAACCAGTCTTTGATTTCGTAAAGCTCGGACAGGGGTGCGCCGGATTCGGGTATGCCTTGCAGGCTGATTTTTCCGTTCGGGCGGCGCAGTGCGTCAAACAGCAGGGACACGCAGGCGGGAATCGGCGCGCCGACGCCGCTCAGTCGACCGCGCGGGTGTCTTTCAGAGCGACATTGCTGTCTGAAGCGGGTAAAGACGGCGGCGGTCAGGGTTTTGACAGTTACGTCGCCGCTGATGTGCAGCGTACCGTCGCGAAGTTCGGTTTGCATGGCTGTCTTGTCAGCTTAATCTTGGATGATAAAAACCTGAGAAGGTCATAGTGTGCGAAAGCCATGTCGTCTGAAAACGGACGGCATGGCTTGTCTTTGCATTATTTGCTGCCGTTTTTGGCTTTCAGCTCGGCAATCAGTCCATCTACGCCTTTGGCTTTGATGGTTTCGCCAGGTGGTTGCGGTACACGGTTACCAGGCTCGCGCCTTCGATGGCGACGTTGTAGGCACGGTATGTTGTTGCTGCCACTTTGGTAGGTGGTGAAGTCCATGTTGACGGGTTTTTGACCGGGTACGCTCGACTTCAGCGCGGACGATGATTCTTTGCCGCCTTTATTGACAACGGGGTTGTCTTTGACGTTGACGCTGGCGTTTTTGAATTTCATCATGGTGCGGAGTAGGTGCGGATCAGCAGGGTTTGAAATTCTTTTGGTCAACGCTTGTTTTTGCGCGGTCAGATGCGGTACGCCAAGGGTTGCCGACTGCCAGCGCGGTCATGCGTTGGAAATCGAAATAGGGGAATCGCATAGGCCTCGGCTTTGTGGCGGGCGGTGTTGGCATCGCCGCTTTTAAAGATGCTCAATACTTGAGTGGCGTTTTGACGGATTTGGTTCACTGCATCGGCAGGGGCGGCAACCGCCATGCTGATGCTCAAGATGCCGATGCTCAGTGCGCTGATGAAAGGGTTTTTCATGGCGATTAAGTGTCCTAGTATCAATATGATGGTGTACGTTTATTCGGTGGTTTTGCTGCATCAGTTTGCCGCCCGCCGCGTTTTTCTCGGCGAAGCTGGTCGCGAATTTACCGATCAGGTTTTCAGAACCATGGCGGAGCTGGTAACGGAAATGGTATCGCGCCGCAGTGAGGGGCTCCGTGTCGCCGCCTTGTTGCAGTCCGATATATTGTTCGCCCAACAGGCGGAGGTTAGGATTTGCGCGGAAACGTCGCTGCTGAACGATAGTTTGCTGTCCAAATCGAGGCGGACTTTCGCCTGATAGGATTTCGGGTCAAGCTCGATGGATCCGACGCGTCCGACCAATACGCCCGCGGATTTGATCGGCGCGTTGGCCTTCAACCGCCGATGTCGCTGAAATCGGCATATCGGTATAAGTCTTGCGGGTGCCGAACGCCGCGCCGCCCGCCACGCGGAAAGCGAAAAACCGACCGCTGCCACGCCGAGCAGGGACAAACAGTCCGACCAAAATTCCAATACATTCTTTTTCATTAAAGTTCCTTGAATATCCAATGTTCTTTTGTTTCGTTTTCAGACGACCTGTCAATCCGTAAACATCAATGCGGTCAACACAAAGTCAATCGCCAAAATCGTCAGGGGCGGACGAAACCACCGTACGCCGTGCTGGCGCGCAAAAAATGCCTTCCGAGGTCGGGACGCAGTGGAAGCCCTGATGTACGGCAATCAGCGTTACCGCCACGCCGAACGCGGCGAATTTGATCGAGACCGTTGATTACATCGTAATGGATCGTGATGTTGTTCTGCATTTGCGACCAGAAAATGCCGCTGTCCAAGCCCAGCCAAGTTACGCCGATCAAATACGCGCCGTAAATACGCCACGTTGAAAAATCGAAGCCAAAAAGCGGCATGGAAAACACGCCCGCCCAAAAAGCGCGGCGCGCAACCACGCAGGGCGACAGGGTTGACCGCCATCACGTTCATCGCTTCGAGGCTGTTCGGTCGTTTTTCATCAAACCATTTCGCTGGTCATCGCACCGCCCGCGCTGCTGGCAAACAGAATCGCCGCCAACACCGGACCCAGATTCGCGCAACAGTGAAGCCGCGACCATATGGCCCAAAATATCGGCGGTTTGAATTTCGACAACTGCGTATAGCCCTGCAACCCCAAAACCATGCCGACGAACAGCCCTGAGACGGCAACAATCAGCACCGACAGCACGCCGGCAAAAATACACTGGCGCACCGCTCAGGCGCGGACGGACGAAAGCCGTACCGGTTCGCCAGAATGTTCAGCAGAAACAGCGTAATACTGCTGAGGGATTGAATAAAGCCGAGGGTTTTCGCCCCGACGGAACGGATAAAATTCATAGGTTTCCATTACGGATTAACGGGTTTCAGACGACCTTGTCAGGATGATGGTGATGGGTCGTCTGAAAAGTATTTCTGAATAACAATACAGAAAGGGAATAGCTTTATGCAGAGCCGCCATAATATGCAGCCAACTTGTCAAAATCACGGATGAAAGCTGGAAGTTTTAGGGCATTTGTTTTAATTTCTTTTCTGCAATTGGCGGGAAACTGTAATATATCCGGACGAAAACCTTACCAAAAATATTTGTTAATAGGGTTTCATCACGGAAGCGCCGTAAAAGCAATGACTTCTTCAGCATAGGATCCCCATAAACTGCGGTAGCAGTAAAAGCAACTATTGAACTTTTGATAGGTATTGCCACAATATGGACAAAACAAGGCGAAAAATACTGCCGTTACTCGTAATAAGTCTTGGTACCATACCACAGAATTTGCAAGTTACCCGTGAATCGTTTTTTTCCCGTTTTGCCTGTCTCTCAGCCTCTCGTTTTTCTGCTGCTTTTTCCAAAAATATCAACATTGCCTGCTACGGGACCACGTTTGCGGGTTTGGCATCAAATGAAACAACATCGCTCGTTTTTCAGGCTCCGCTCGCTTTGACATGTTTGACCGTGAAAGTAATATTCAGTGCCATCATCGGAAACAATAAAGCCATATCCTTTACTTTCAGAAAACCATTTAACTTTGCCGTTCATAATGAGCCTTTAATGTTTAGGTTGAGTGATAACAGGTCGTCTGAAAACTACCCAAGCAAATCTTGCTGCAACGACGTTTGCGCCGGATAGCGGTATGCGACGGGGCCGTCTGCCAGCCCGCCGACAAACTGGCGCACCCAAGGCGAATCCAGTTCGCGCATTTCCTGCGGCGAGCCGGAGAACATAATTTCGCCGTGCCAAGAAAAATCGCTTGATCGACGATTTCCAAAGATTTTTCAATGTCGTGCGTTACCATAATACTGGTCGAACGCGAAAAGCCTTATTGACGCGGCTGATCAAGTGGGCAATCACGCCCGAGGAAATCGGGTCGAGGCGGTAAAAGTGGCTCGTCGTACAACATGATTTCAGGGGTCGAGCGCGATCGTGCGGGCAAGCGCGACGCGCGCGCGACATCCGCCGGAGAGTTCGGACGGCATTGAGGTTTTCCACGCCGCGCAGACCGACCGCGTTCAATTTTCAACAAAACCAAATCGCGGATAACCGCTTCCGGCGAGGCGCGTCCAGTTCGCGCATCGGAAAAGCGTATTGTCGAATACAGACCAAATCGGTAAACAGCGCGCCATGCTGGAACAACACGCCCATGCGGCGGCGGTGTTCGTACAATTCGTCAGCCGAAAAACCGCCGATCCCGTCACTGCAATCAAAACCTTACCCGACTGAGGATGAATCTGACCCGTAATCAGCCGCATCAGCGTGGTTTTGCCGCTGCCGAACCGCCCATCACGGCGGCGAAGTTTCGCTAGGGAATGCTGAAATTGATATTGTTCAGAATCGGACGGTCGCCATACGCGAAAGGCAACGTCTTTTCATTTCGATGAAGGTACGGAACTCATGAAAGGGGAAGATAAGGCGGGATGTATTTTAATTACTTTGCATTGTAAAGCTTATCAAAGGTGTCGGGCAATTTTCAGACGACCTTATCAAGAAAACGTCTGTTAAGAAGCGTGAAAATCATGTGTTTGGCAGAAATTTTAAGACCATTGGAATGGTTAAGATTGAAGTCTTGCAACCTGTTGTCTTCATTTCAGAACAGGGCGCGTTACAGAACTTAATAATCCTAAACATACCGTTTTTCGCCGGCGCGTGAAATTTTTCAAATTTATAGCAAAATTTGTGGCAAAGACACAACATTCTATAGTGGATTAAATTTAAATCAGGACAAGGCGACGAAGCCGCAGACAGTACAGATAGTACGGCAAGGCGAGGCAACGCCGTACTGGTTTAAAGTTAATCCACTATACAAACAAAACTTACATTTCAAATCAATTTGTGAAAATCCTCCCATTTAAACAAACCGGCCTGTCTGCAAAACAAAGCTTGTTTCACAGACAGGCGGTTATTCACGTCGAATTAAGCAGCGATTTTTCGCACTCTTTGATGCAGGCAAAGGCAAGACTCATAGCATTGTTTGCATTCTGCGTGGTGGCCTGCGTGTTGTTTGCACGCTGCGCACGTGTTTGCACGCTTCAATGCAGACTTTTGCCAAAAAGGGGTCAGCGGAGAGTTTTTGGGCGGCAGGTTTTGCAGCGCGCCGCACAATGCCAGCATTGATTGACACCTGTTGCGCAATCTTTCATGGAAGTATCGCCTTGGCTCCAGCAGTCGGATGCAGTGTGCCAAACAGATTTGACCTGCTTCAACATGGTGGGCAGCCGCTTTTCTGGCTGCTTCATGGGTTTTTGGACGCAGCAGCAGGGGCAGCGTGGGAATGGCCTTTATGGTCACTGATGTCCGTGGGCGCGGGCGAGATGAAGCGGCGGCTGCCAAAGAAACGGCTGTACCACCCGAGAATTGACGACGGTTCATACTGTATTTCCTTATGTAATCATTGATGATGAAGTGAAACATAACGAATCGCTAAAATCGAAGACAGCAACTTTCTGCGCATCATTGATGTCGTCTGAAATCAGCCGTTTATGAAATTTTTGAGCGATTGCACTACACCTACCAGTCGCAATCCTATCATTCAACGGTTCGACAGACAATAAATCGAAAGTTGATAAATAATCAATGAAGTTATTTTTATTTCTTATGTTGTTTTACACAGCCTGAAACCGCGGCTCTGTTCAAATTTACTATGGCAAATCATTAAATTCCAAAATCCATTATCTTGCGAAGTTGGTTTTTATCCGGTTTTTGAAGTGGTGAAAATCAAATCACACGGTAAAAGGGCAGGCAAAGATTCGGCATCGGTTTTTCAGAAAGCAGTCTTTATGTAAATTTATGATTGCGGCACTTTAAAATGCTTTGAACGCTACCACTTATCCTCAAACGGCGACGTAGGCATATTTTTATGCCCAAGCCAATAATTTGCTGATAGAATCAGGACTCTTTTTGTTTTCACACATTTTCAGGAGCAAACGCCATGCGAAACGACGTTTGACTATCCTCTTGCAGGACAAGTTTCCCAAAACATTGTCTTGCAAAAACTACCGCCTGCTGGGTTTGTCTTTCATTCCCGCTATTGCGGCGCATTCGCCAGCAGCGCTTTGAACCCTAAACCTGTACGCTATGTTCGGCGCACGCTGGATGGGTTTTGTAGCTGTATTGGCATTCTTCTACGGTATGAGTTTTTCCTTATCGAGAAAAACCGTTACAGCAATACGGGCGTTGTCTTGTTGATGATTTTCACCTTCGGTATGGGTGTGTTGATCAGCCCGTTGCTGCAATATGCGCTTGCTATCCGTAATGGTACTCAAATCGTAGGTGTCGCCGCAGCCATGACCGCCGGCGTATTCTTTACGATGGCAGCGATGGCGCGCCGTACAACGATGAACATGAACTCGCTCGGACGCTTCTTGGCAATCGGCGGTGTGGTTCTGATGATTGCAGTGGTTGCTAACTTCATTCTGCAAATTCCGGCCTGAGCCTGGCGATTTCCGGCGCGTTCGTTGTGTTCAGTTCGCTGGTTATTATGTGGCAGGTGCGTACCGTGATTGACGGTGGCGAAGACAGCCATATCAGCGCGGCTCTGACCATTTTCATCTCGATTTACAATATTTTCAGCAGCCCTGTTGCGCATCTTGTTGGCATTCACCAGCGACGATTAATTGCTTAGGGTTCTGATATCGAGGTCGTCTGAAATCTGGAAAAAGGTTTCAGACGACCTTTTATCTGCGTAAGTTTTGGTTGTGTGGTTGCTTTAAATCAGATGGGTAATCATGCGGCGGATCGTCAGGGGAGAAAGCTGATTGGCTTGGTGCTTGAGTGGGGCATTAAACATTGCTGAGAAGCAAACTTGATGGGCTGCATTTGGGAAGGTAAAGGTTTGGCTAGAGCTTCGATGTTTGATGTTTGCTTCAAACTTGTACAGCGTAATGCTGTATTGAGTTAGCTTATTGAAGGTGCATCATTGGATTTTGCTCTTGTGAAAACGAAACGCGGTTTCTGCCGATGAGAAGCGTTTCATCATAAACGGCGTCGTTTTCAGACGACCTTTATGACCCATATAAAAACGTCGTCTGAAATTTTCAGACGACGTTTTGTTATCGACAATCAATCAATATTTATTGATGTTTGCTGTGGATATTATTGGTTGTGTTCCGTATCGTGGGAATCTTGCGGCTCGTTGCGGACGTGCGGTTTGTCGTCAGACATGTTGTCCAAGTCGCGGCGGGTTCGGATACGGTGTCGCCGATGTTGATGCTGGTCAGGTTTTCCAAAATGATGGCGGACGAGAGATGTTCGCGGTGCGGTATACTCATAGCCAATGCGGTTTCTTCGGCAGGGGATGGAAACATATTTAACGATGTTCTTACGGCCTTTTTGCCTTCTTCCAAATCGACTTTCACTTGGCGGTCGCGTTTGTAAATGCTCAAGACCGTGCCTTTATCCAAAGCCGTCGGCGGAGCCTTTTGTTCAGGGTAACGGTTTGGAATTGTCCGGCTTCGTGTACGCCGTCGAGGATGGAGATGACTTTACCGTCGATGTGTTGCGTCGGCGCGTGCGGCATGATTTGGAAAGGCTCGGTTTCGCCGTCCATTTTCAGCAGGAAATCGCCTTTGCGGATTTCGGAAACAGCTTCTTCCACAATCATAGGCTGCGCGGTTTGGGTCGGTACTTTCGCCAGCGGATGCAGGCGGGTGTAGTATTCGCCGTCTTTCAGGTATTTGCGGTCTTCGTCGGAAGCGGAGTCCAGCGCGCTGTTGGTGTAGGGGCAGGGGTGCTGACGATGCCGCTGAAGACGACTTCTGTCCGAGGTATTTTGCGGGTATCGGGATCGGTCAGGTCTTTGACGGCGCGGTAAACCAGATAGCGGCGGGTTCGGTAACGCCGTAGGCGTACACGCGTTCGCCTTTGCTGTACATGATGCGGTTGTCAGGGCCGTCGATCAGACGCGGTGCGTCTTGGGTCTTCATTTGGTCGATGAACTGCGGATGTTGCATGAACATGCGGTAGAAGTTCACGTTGACGGTTTGGATGCCGTAGCCTGAAGAGGTTTCGCGGACGCGCGGGCTGAGTTTGATGACGCGGAATGCCGTCATTGCCTGCGAGCCGTTTTCGAAGCGGTTGCGGGCGGCCGTTGACGTAGCGCAAAAACCAACACCTGACCCGGATAAATCAGATGCGGATTGCGGATTTCGCCGCGGTTTGCGCCCCAAAAGGCGGTTCCACTGCCACGGGCTGTACAGATATTTGCGGAGATGCCCCAGAGTGTGTCGCCGTTTTCACGACGTAGCGTTGCGGCGCATCGGGGCGCACTTTTTAATGAAGCTGCTTGAGCGTGGGCGGAAGTGCCATGCCCGCGACACAAAGCAGGGTTATAATACGTTGTTGCATGACCGTTCCCCTTGAAATTGATTCGGTTTGTCTTTAAATGATAAACGGAGAAAATGAAATGGCGGGAGTTTGCAAAACCGCCGTCCCCCTTTAAAAAAACGTCAATAGGCGTTTCGTGCGCATTGAACAGAAATTCATTGACGCATATTTTATCATTGAATGTTAGTGTCATCACGGGGAATTGTGAAGACAGGCGCAAAATTTGTATGAAAACACACACAATCTGCTGCCGGACGCGTTTGAATGCGCTTCCCGAGTATTGAAAAAACGAAGAAAATTATGGCTTTACTGAATATCCTGCAATATCCCGACGAGCGTCTGCACACCGTGGCGAAGCCTGTCGAGCAAGTCGATGAGCGCATCCAAAAAGCTGGTTGCCGATATGTTTGAAACCATGTACGAAGCGCGTGGCATCGGGCTGGCGGCGACGCAGGTCGATGTGCATGAGCGCGTGGTCGTAATGGATTTGACCGAAGACCGCAGCGAGCCGCGCGTGTTCATCAACCCGTCATTGTCGAAAAAGACGGCGAAACCACTTACGAAGAAGGTTGCCTGTCCGTGCCGGGCATTTACGACACCGTTACCCGCGCCGAGCGCGTCAAGGTTGAAGCTTTGAACGAAAAAGGCGAGAAATTCACGCTGGAGGCGGACGGGCTGTGGCGATTTGCGTGCAGCACGAGTTGGATCACCTGATGGGCATCGTTTTTGTCGAACGCCTGTCGCAGCTCAAGCAGGGTCGGATTAAGACCAAAACTGAAAAAACGTCAGAAACACACCATCTAAAAAGCCGCATGATACGGTTGGACAGGGTCGTCTGAAAGAGGAAGCGGCAGTAAGCCGTTGTTTTTCAAACTTTCAGACGACCTGTCGCAATGTTTGCCGTTGCGCTATATAGGTCGTCTGAAACCCATTTCCAAGGAGTTTCCCATGAAAGTCATCTTTGCCGGTACGCCCGATTTTGCCGCTGCCGCCTTAAAAGCCATAGCCGCCGCCGGTTTTGAAAATCCCGCTGGTGTTGACCAGCCCGACCGTCCCAAAGGACGCGGGATGCAGCTTGCCCCGTCTCCCGTGAAGCAGGCCGCATTAGAATTAGGTTTGCGCGTGGCGCAGCCTGAAAAACTGCGCAATAACGCCGAAGCCCTGCAAATGCTCAAAGGGGTCGATGCCGACGTGATGGTCGTTGCCGCCTACGGACTGATTTTGCCGCAAGACGTGTTGGATACGCCGAAACACGGCTGTCTCAACATCCACGCCTCGCTGCTGCCCCGTTGGCGTGGTGCGGCGCCGATTCAGCGCGCGATTGAAGCGGGCGATGCCGAGACGGGTGTGTGCATCATGCAGATGGACATCGGCTTGGATACCGGCGATGTGGTCAGCGAACACCGTTACGCCATTCAACCGACCGATACCGCCAACGAAGTATACGACGCGCTGATGAGTCTCGGTGCGGCGGCGATTGTTGCTGATTTGCAACAATTAAAAAGCAGAAAGGCCGTCTGAAAGCGTCAAACAGCCCGAAGAAGGCGTTACTTATGCACAAAAATTAAGCAAAGAAGAAGCGCGTATTGATTGGAACGAAAGCGCGGCAGTGATTGAACGTAAAATCCGCGCCTTCAACCCCGTTCCCGCTGCGTGGGTCGAGTATCAGGGCAAGCCGATGAAAATCTGGCGGCGGGAAGCGGTAGCGCAACAAAGGCAGGGCGGGCGAAGTGTTGTCTTGCTCGGCTGACGGCTGTTGTCGCCTGTGGCGAGAATGCGTTGATGATTACTGAATTGCAGCCTTCCGGCAGCAAACGGATGCCGATTGCGGCGTTTGCGGCAGAGACATAAGATTGAGGTTGGGACGGTTTTGTAGAAGCGGTTTCGTCAACTAATTTAGAGTCAGCATATCCCCCCATTTCTTAGCAGCCATGCCTTCCCCGCCTACGCGAGGATGAGCTATGGCGGGAATCCGATGGAAAAATCCAAGAAACGGGTGCTCGAAAAATATTGTTGAAATTCAAAAGATGGATTCCCGCCTGCGCGGGGAATGGCAGTTGGCGGTAGGTGCAGTATCAAAAAAACAGCGGGCGGTTATCGAATTTTCAGACGACCTTTCTTTTGAATGATTCAGAGGTCGTCTGAAAAATATCGGGCAGGGAAACGTTTGGTTTTTATAGTGGATTAAATTTAAATCAGGACAAGGCGACGAAGCCGCAGACGGTACAAATAGTACGGCAAGGCGAGGCAACGCCGTACTGGTTTAAATTTAATCACTATATAAACTGACGACAAGAATGACCCATGTTTAGGAGCAGATCATGGCAGTGTTTGAAGTAGTTGAAGGCGATATTACGAAACTTGAAGTCGATGCCATCGTGAACGCCACAATGCCTCGTTGTTGGGCGGCGGCGGTGTGGACGGTGCGATTCACCGCGCGGCGGGACGGGAGTTGCTGGAAGCGTGCAAAAGTTGAACGGCTGCCGCACGGGCGAGGCGAAAATCACCCAAGGCTACCGGCTGCCGGCGAAATTTGTAATTCACCGTCGGGCGGTTTGGTTCGGCGGACACCGCAGCAGAAGCGGTCAAGCTGGCGGAGGCGTATCAAAATTCCTGCTGTTGGCGCAAGAACACGGCATCCGCAGCATCGCCTTCCCTGTATCAGCACGGGCGTGTACCGTTTTTCCCGCCGATTTGGCTGCCAGAAACCGCTTTGGCGATTTTGACCTTGCCGCAGTGTCCGTCTGTCGAAAATCGTTTTCTGTTGCTATTCGCCGCAGGATGCCGAACGCTATCGGACATTGTTGGAACGGGACGGGCGGTCGTCTGAAAGTCCCGAATCAGACAAAACGGCGAGATTAAATGTTTTCAGACGACCTTAGGCAAGCTTGGGGGCGTCTGAAAACAGAAAAAGCGGACAGACAGTCCGACTTCCTATAAGAATCCATTATCAAGAATCGATTAATCGTCGCAGTGGTTGTCGGTGTCCACTTTGATGACGGCCGCTTTGTGAGAAACGTCCACATCGTATTCGGTGCAGCCTCTGCAGTTTCGATTTCCAGCGTCCGTCGCTGTGGTCGATGTAGGTAACGCGGCCGCCGCCGACGCGTTTCTTAGCGATTTTGACGGCTTGCGCTTGGGAGATGGCGCGGGAATGTTTTGTGCGGTGCCGCCGCGGCGAGTCAGGCTGCGGAAACGAGGTGCAGCGGAAACGGCAAGCAGGGAAAGGGCGCGTAAATTCATGATGAATCATATGTGTGTTGAAAAGAACGGACTATATGGATATTGTCGCGAGCGGGCAATCGGATTAACACAATTTGAATCTTGCTCCGAACAGCGTCCGAACCGATTGTAAAGGCGTTTACATTTTTAACGAACAAATCGAACCGAAGCAGGTATTTAAGGAATTGAATTTATGAGATGTCCCTCGCCCAAAAACTCGCCGCCGACAGCATTGCGGCGGTCGCCGAAAGGGCGCAACCTTCAGGATGTGTTGGCGCAAATCCGCGCGACGCATCCCGAGCTGACAACGCAGGAAAAACGGCGCGTTGCGGGATATTGCCTACGGCTGCCAGCGTTATTTGGGCAGTTTGAAGCATATGCTCGCGCAGATGCTGAAAAAGCCGATTGACAATCCGCAGCTCGAAAGCCTGCTTTTGGCGGCGATGTACCAACTGCATTACACGCGCAACGCGCCTCATGCGGTGGTCAACGAGGGCGGTCGAGAGTATCGCGAAAAATCGGGCGCGGGCAGTACCGTTCGTTTGCCAACGCGATTTTTGCGGCGTTTTTTTGCGTGAACGCGACAAGCTCGCGGCTTCGTGCAAAAAGACGATGTGGCGAAGCACAACCTGCCGCTGTGGTGGGTGGCGTACCTGAAAAACCATTATCCGAAACATTGGCACAACATCACTACCGCGCTGCAATCGCATCCGCCGATGACGCTGCGGGTCAACCGCCGCCACGGCAATGCCGAATCGTATTTGGAAAAAGCTGGCGGCGGAAGGGATTGCGGCTAAGGCGTTGGACGAATATGCGGTAACGCTGGAAGAAGCCATGCCGGTGAACCGCCTGCCGGTTTTGCCGAAGGGCTGGTGTCGGTGCAGGATTTCGGGGCGCAGCAGGCGGCGTATCTGTTAAACCCTAAAGACGGCGAACGGATTTTGGACGCGTGCGCCGCGCCGGGCGGGAAGACGGGGCATATGTTGGAACTGGCGGATTGTCATGTTACCGCTTTTGGATATAGATGAAGGTCGTCTGAAAAGGGTGAAGGACAATCTCGACCGCTTGGGGTTTCAGACGACCGCTCTGGCTTGCGCCGATGCAGGACTTGGCGGCGTGGTATGATGGAAAGCCTTTCGACGCCATCGTGCCGACGTGCCGTGTACCGCTTCGGGTGTGGCGCGGCGCAATCCCGACGTGAAATGGCTGCGCCGTCCGACCGATGCCGCCAAAACTGCCCGTCAGCAGGAGGCATTGCTGGACGCGCTTTTGGCAAACCCTGACGAAAACGGCAGAATGCTGCTGGCCACCTGCTCGGTGTTCGTCGAAGAAAACGACGTTCAGTTGCAAAATTCCTCAACCGCCACGCCGATGCCGAGCTGATCGAATCGCGTGTGCTTTTACCGAACAAACATCAGAGATGGCTTTTATTACGCGCTTATCAAAAAAAGCAGTAAACGGCTGTTTGGAACGCTGCTGCTCGCCCTGTCGCTGAATGCGGCGGCGGAGGGCATCAGCGTGACCCGCTCGAGGCGAAACCGGCCGAAACCGGGCAGCTTTCCGTCAGCAGCCGTTTCCGCACCGATTTGCCCGACCAGCTCAAACAGGCGCTCCGGCAGGGCGTGCCGTTGAATTTCACTTTGAGCTGGCAGCTTTCCGCGCCTTCCATGCCGTCTTACCGCTTCAAGTTTGACCAGCTGCTCAACAGCGACAACACCATCCACTACAAACTTTCCTTCCATCCGCTGACCAACCGCTACCGCATAACCGTCGGCACGTTTTCCACCGAATACGACACGCTTGAGACCGCCTTGCGCGGCGTAGGGGCGGTCGCCAACTGGAAAGTGCTGTCCAAAGGTGCGTTAAGCGGCGTTGCAGCGAAAAGACACACAAGCCGAAAATCCGCCTGCTGCTCTCGACGGCGAAGCTGCCCAAACCTTTCCAAATCAACGCATTGACTTCTAAAAAACTGGCACTTGATTCCGCTGGAAGTCGCTGACCATCTCTCAGGAGTAAACCATGCGCCGCTTTCTCCTGATTGCCGTGTTGGCGGCGGTGGGACTGCTCTACGGACTGACCATTGCAACGGGCAGCACCAGCCCGCTGGCGGAATATTTCTGGTGGATTATCGCCCTGTGGCGCTGCTGATGCTGGTGTTGGCATCGGTTTTGACGCGCTACGTCCTGCTCCTCATGCGCGACAAAAAGCAAGGGCGTGTTCGGCTCGCAGATTGCGCGGCGGCTGTCGGGGATGTTTACGCTGGTGGCGGTATTGCCGGGCGTGTTTTTGTTCGGCATTTCCGCGCAGTTCATCAACGGCACGATTAATTCGTGGTTCGGCAACGATACCCACGAAGCCCTCGAACGCAGCCTGAACTTGAGCAAATCCGCGCTGAATCTGGCGGTGGACAACGCAGTCAGTAATGCTACGCCGGTGCAAATCGACCTGATCAGCACCGCGTCTGTGGACGGCGATTTGGGCAAGGCGCTGAAAAATGCTGCCAAATCGGGCGGCTTTACGCAGCTTTCGCTCTACGACGTCAAAAACCCTAAAACCGAGAAAAGTGTCAATCCGCTGAAACTAAACCAACCCGAACTCGACAAAAGAAGGATGGGAGAAGCTGGAGCAGACCGGCTCGATACGCAGTTTGGAAAACATAGAAAATGTCTTGTACGCGCAAGGCTGGATGCCGATCGGCGCGCACAACGGACGCGATTACGCCTTGTTTTTCCGCCAGCCCATCCCGCAGGATGTGGCGCAAAGATGCGACGCTGATTGAAGCGGCGCGGGCGACTACGCCGAATTGAGTTACACCAAACAAGGCCTGCAAACCTTCTTTTCGCGACTTTGCTGGTTGCCGCGCTGTTGGCGATTCTCCTTGCCTTGGTGATGGCGCTGTATTTCGCCCGCCGCTTCGTCGAGCCCGGTATTGTCGTTGGCAGAAGGCGCAAGGGGCGGTGGCGCAGGGGCGATTTCAGCCAGAAACGCCCCGTGTTCCGCAACGACGAATTCGGCAGGTTGACCCAGTTGTTCAACCATATGACCGAACAGCTTGCCATCGCCAAAGAAGCCGACGAGAACAACCGCCTGCGCGAAGAAGCGGCGCGCCACTATCTCGAATGCGTGTTGGAAAGTTTGACCACGGGCGTGATTACCTTAGATGCCGAAGGTCGTCTGAAAACCTTCAACAAAGCCGCCGAACGGATTTTGGGCATTGAATTGGTGCCGCTGTGGGGTAGCAACTGGCACGACTGGCGCGGACAATCGCCGCAGCAGACCCTGCTTGCCGAAGTGTTTGCCGCCATTGAAGAAACCGCCAATGCCGCCAAGCCCGTCCAAGTCGAATACGCCGCCCCGACGATGCGCGCATTCTCTTGGGTAAAGCCACCATCCTGCCCGACGACAACGACAATGGGTGTGGTAATGGTGATCGACGACATCACCGTCCTTATCCGCGCCCAAAAAGAAGCCGCATGGGGCGAAGTGGCGAAACGGTTGGCGCATGAAATCCGCAATCCGCTCACGCCTATCCAACTTTCCGCCGAGAGATTGGCATGGAAATTGCATGATAAATTGGACGAACAACACGCCCAAATCCTCAGCCGTTCGACCGACACCATCGTCAAAGCAGGTGGCGGCATTAGAAAAGAAATGGTCGAAGCCTTCCGCAATTACGCCCGTGCCCCGTCGCTGAATTTTTGAAAAACACGATTTGAACCGTTTGGTCGAAGAAGTGTTGCTGCTGTACGAGGCGGGGCGTGCCGCTGTTCGAACTGTCCGACAAGCCGCAGCCGATTTCCGCCGATACCACCGCTATGCGGCAGGTGTTGCACAATATTTTCAAAAACGCGGCGGAGGCGGCGGAAGAGGCGGAAGTTCCGCAAGTGAATGTCAGCGTCGGCGAAGATAACGACGGACAGGTTTTATTGACCGTTTGTAACAACGGCAAAGGTTTCAGCAAGGAAATGCTGCATAATGCTTTCGAGCCGTATGTTACCGACAAGCCGACAGGTACGGGACTGGGATTGCCCGTTGTGAAGAAAATCATCGAAGAGCACGGCGGCCGCATCAGCCTGAGCAATCAGGAACGAAGGCGGCGCGTGTGTGAAAATAGCTCTACCCGATTGGTGAAACTTATGCGTAGCAGTGATATTTTAATTGTAGATGACGAAGTAGGTATCCGCGACTTGCTCTCGAAATCCTCCAAGACGAAGGTTATTCCGTGGCTTTGGCGGAGAACGCCGAAGAGGCGCGCCAACTGCGCCACCAAACCCGTCCCTGCCATGGTGTTGTTGGACATCTGGATGCCTGACTGCGACGGGATTACCCTGCTCAAAGAGTGGGCGAAAAACGGACAGCTCAACATGCCCGTGGTGATGATGAGCGGACACGCCAGCATCGACACCGCCGTCGAAGCCACCAAAATCGGCGCGCTCGATTTTTTTGGAAAAAACCGATTGCCCTGCAAAAGCTGCTCTCTACCGTCGACCGCGCCCTCAAACACGGCGAAATGCAGATGGCGGCGGGCTTGTCCTTCGATAAACTCGGCAACAGCGCCATTTCAAGAATTCAAGCAACAACTTGAGCCTGCCGTGAAAAGCGGCCCCGTGCTGCTCAGCGGCGAAACCGGTTCGCCGTTTGAAATCGTTGCCGTTATTTCCACAAAAAGCGGCACGCCTTGGGTCGGACTCAGCCGCGTCGAACTCATTGCCGATGCGCCTTTGGAGCTGCTGCAAAAAGCATCGGGCGGCGCGCTCTATCTCGGTGATGCCGCGCAGTACAGCAAAAACATCCAAAAACGGCATCAGTTTCATCCTCGGTAAGGCAGACCGTTACAACGTACGCGTCATCGTCGCCGGCAGCCATGCCGCCGATGAAAGCCCGGCAGACGCCATTGCCGATGCCAAGTTGTCGAACTGCTTTCCGGCAACGTCATCGAGCATTCCGCCGTTGCGCAGCCAATCCGAAGACATCGCCTTCTTGGTCAACCAAGTCGCGACCGAATTGGCGGACGGCGATCCAGCCCGTCAAATTCAGCAACGGCTCGCTGACCGTCCTCTGCCAATACAACTGGCGGGCAATTTCGACCAGCTCCGCAGCGTCGTGAAAAACCCTGATGCTGGAAGCGGACGGACAAGAGAGTCCACGAGCAGGCGGTCGTTGCCGCATTGGGACAAAAACGGGCGACAGTCGCCACCGAAATCGTCGGCGGTTTCAACTTCAATATGCCTTTGCGCGAACTGCGTGAAGAATTGAGCGCCGCTATTTTGAGTACCACATCGCTCAAGAAGGGCAAAACATGAGCCCGCGTCGCCCAAAAGGTCGGCCTGGAGCGCACACACCTTTACCGTAAGCTCAAACACTAGGGCATCAGCGTTTCCCGCCGCAGCGCAGCGGATAAAGCAGAAAGAGTAGGGCGGTAGTGGGATAGAGGTCGTCTGAAAGCATACGGTACGCCGCGGTATGCTTCAGACGACCTTGTTTGCCATCAAAGCCGCCCGTTTTTGTCGAATAACCAACTTCACTTTTGACGCAATGGGCGACAAACATTCGAATATAGTGGATTAACTTTTAAACCGCACGGCGTTGCCTCGCCTTAGCTCAAAGAGAACGATTCTCTAAGGTGCCGAAGCACCAAGTGAATCGGTTTCGTACTATCTGTACTGTCTGCGGCTTCGTCGCCTTGTCCTGATTTAAATTTCAATCCACTATAACGGACATTTCTACCGTATCGTGTAGAATATAAAAATATTACAAAGTTACTAACGGGCTGCCCGGCTGTTTGGCAGCATCCGCATGACAGGGTGAACAGGTACAGAAACCGAATCAGGTGCGGGAACGCCGTATCGGTTTAAAGTTCGCCGGCTTTATCGTTAAATACCGACATTTATCCGTTTTCAGACGACCTCCCGAACAAAGGTCGTCTGAAAAGTAACGAGACACAATTCATGACGGAAAAACGACCGCCTTGCCTGGCTGCAACTGGGACGTTTACGCCTTATGTCGGTGCGGAGGGCTTCTTGCTCCTGCTGCAACGTTTCGGCAGCGCGAAAGCCGCGTGGATGCCCTGCGGAGCAAATCGCCACGATAGTGCGCCACGAGCAGGCAACCGAATCTTGGCGCAACGGCGAAAAACGGGCGTTGGCGCAAAAGGCTGCGGAGGCGGCGTTGCAATGGGGAAAAAGCAGGACGGCTGCCGTTTGTTGCTGCTGCAAGATGATGATTTTCCTGAAATGCTGACGCAGGGCATTACCGCGCCGCCGGTTTTGTTTTTGCGCGGTGGTAACGTGCAACTGCTGCACAAAACCTTCCGCCGCCATTGTCGGCAGCCGCCATGCCACGCCGCAGGCGATGCGGATTGCCAAAGATTTCGGCAGGGCGTTGAGCGCAGAGGATATTCCCGTTGTGTCGGGTATGGCTTCCAGGTATCGACACCGCCGCCCACCAAGGCGCGTTGCAGGCGGGCGGCGGCACCATCGCCGTATGGGGACGGGCATAGACCGCATTTACCCGCCGTCCAATAAAACCTTGCCTATGAAATCGCCGAAAAGGATTGATTGTCGCGAGTTTTCCTTTGGATACGCGCCCGTTTGCGGCAACTTCCCGCGCTGCAACCGCCTGATCGCCGCGTTGTCGCAGGTTACGCTGGTGGTCGAGGCCGCGTTGGAATCCGGTTCGCTGATTACCGCCAAGCTGGCGGCGGAGATGAGGCGGGAGGTGATGAGGCGGTGCCCGTTCGATAGACAATCCGCACAGCAAAAGGCTGCCATAAGCTGATTAAAGACGGCGCAAAATTGGTGGAATGTTTGGACGACATCCTTCACGAATGTCCGGGCTATTGCAAAATGCGGCAGTTCCATCATATTCTATAAATAAGACACGGAAAAACAGCACTGCTGTCAGAGAGACGTCGTCTGAACCTGTTTTGCCGTTTTTCAGACGACCTTCATGTCGAAAGCAGCCGGCGCAAACCAATACGGTTCGCCGCGCCGACAGCCGAACGAGTAGCGCTGGACGCCATGAGGTTACGACCCGCGCATCCCGATATATTGGCGCAGCAAAACCCGCATGGGCGGCGGCAGACGTTTACGCCCGACTGCTGGAATACGAACTCGACGGCATCGTCGCCGCCTTGCCGGGCGGACGCTATCAGCGCATAAAAGCATAATTCGATTCATTCATTAAGGAACCAGCATGACAGAAGTCATCGCCTATCTCATCGAACACTTCCAAGATTTCGACAACTGCCCGCCGCCGGAGGATTTGGGCCGCCTGTTGGAAGATGCGGGTTTTGACGTAACGGAAATCGGCAATACGCTGATGATGATGGAAGTGTTGTTCAACACGTCCGAATTCGCCGCTGCGCCGTTCGACAGCCATGCTCTGCGCGTGTATTGCAACGAGGAAGTGGAAAACCTGCCGCAGGAAGTCATGGGGTTGATGCAGTATCTGGTTGCCGAACGCGCCATCACTTACGAGCAGCGCGAAATCGTCATCCACGCCCTGATGCACATCCCGCCCGAAGAAATCACGCTCGATACGGCGAAAGTGCTGGTGTTGCTCTTGTTGTGGGCGCACAAAAGCGAATTGCCCGTCTTAATCGGCGACGACCTGATGGGCGCGCTCAACGGCAAAGCGACCATGCATTAAACCTTTTCAGACGACCTTTTGACGCAGCTTGTTCAGAAAGGTCGTCTGAAACGCATCATCCAATACATTAAAAAGAGAACAAACAATGGCGAAAAACCTCTTAATCGTCGAATCACCGTCCAAAGCCAAAACCCTGAAAAATACCTTGGCGGCGATTTCGAAATTCTGGCCTCCTACGGCCACGTCCGCGACCTCGTCCCCAAAAACGGTGCCGTCGATCCCGAACACGACTTCGCCATGAAATACGAGCTGATCAACGCAACGCCAAACACGTCGATGCGATTGTCGCCGGAGCCAAAGAAGCCGAAAAACATCTACCTCGCAACTGACCCGGATAGGAAGGCGAAGCGATTTCCTGGCATCTTTTTGAAATCCTCAAATCCAAACGCGGCCTGAAAAACATCAAGCCGCAGCGTGTCGTGTTCCACGAAATCACGAAAAACGCCGTGCTCGACGCCGTCGCCAACCCGCGTGAAATCGAAATGGATTTGGTTGATGCACACAAGCCCGCCGTGCGTTGGACTATTTGGTCGGTTTCAACCTCTCGCCATTGTTGTGGATCCGCCGCGGTTTGAGCGCGGGCCGTGTGCAAAAGTCCCGCCCTGCGTCTGATTTGCGAACGCGAAAAGCGAAAATCCGCGCCTTTGAAGCGCAGGAATATTGACGGTCGCATCTCGACAGCCACAAAGGCCGCAGCAAGTTCACCGCCAAACTCGCCCAATACAACGGCGCGAAACCCGAGCAATTCGACCTGCCGAACGAAGCCGCGCGCAAGCCGACGTGCTGAAAAACTCGAAGGCAAAGAAGCCGTCGTTACCGCCATCGAAAAAGAAAAAGCGCAGCCGCAACCCAGCCGCGCCGTTCACCACATCCACCATGCAGCAGGATGCCGTGCGCAAACTCGGTTTCACTACCGACCGCACCATGCGTACCGCCCAGCAGCTTTACGAAGGTATAGACGTAGGGCAGGGCGCCATCGGTCTGATTACCTATATGCGTACCGACAGCGTGAATTTGGCCGATGAAGCGTTGACCGAAATCCGCCATTACATCGAAAAACAAAATCGGCAAAGAATATCTGCCGAGTGCCGCCAAACAATACAAAACCAAATCCAAAAACGCCCAAGAAGCGCACGAAGCCATCCGTCCGACTTCCGTGTACCGCACGCCTGAAAGCGTCAAACCCTTCCTGAGCGCAGACCAGTTCAAACTCTATCAAATGATTTGGCAGCGCACTGTCGCCTGTCAGATGACGCCCGCCAAATTCGACCAAACCACCGTCGATATTACCGTTGGCAAAGGCGTATTCCGCGTAACCCGGACAAGTGCAAACCTTCGCAGGCTTCCTCAGCGTTTACGAAGAAAGCAGCGACGATGAAGAGGCGAAGACAGCAAAAACTGCCCGAAATGAGTGAGGGGCGACAAATTGCCCGTGGACAAACTCTACGGCGAGCAACGCCACCACCCGCCGCCGCGCTACAGCGAAGCCACGCTGGTTAAAGCCCTCGAAGAATACGGCATCGGCCGCCCCTCGACTTACGCCAGCATCATCTCCACGCTCAAAGGCCGCGAATACGTTACCCTTGAGCAAAAACGCCTATGCCCACCAGACACAGGCGACATCGTTAACAAATTCCTGACCGAACATTTCGCCCAATACGTCGACCATCACTTCACCGCCAAACTCGAAGACCAGCTCGGCGAAATCGCCGACGGCAAACGCCGCTGGATTCCCGTGATGGACAAATTCTGGAAACCGTTCATCAAGCAAGTGGAAGAAAAAGAAGGCGTCGAACGCGCCAAAACTCACCACGCAGGAACTCGACGAAACCCGCCCCAAATGCGGCGAACACAAACTGCAAATCAAGTTCGGCAAAATGGGCCGCTTCGTTGCCTGCGCCGGTTATCCAGAGTGCAGCTACACCCGCAACGTCAACGAAACCGCCGAAGAAGCCGCCGAGCGCATCGCCAAAGCCGAAGCCGAGCAAGCCGAACTCGACGGGCGCGAGTGCCCCAAAATGCGGCGGACGGCTGGTGTGCAAATACAGCCGCACCGACAGCAAATTCATCGGCTGCGCCAACTACCCCAAATGCAAACACGTCGAGCCGCTGGAAAAACCGAAAGACACCGGCGTCCAATGCCCGCAATGTAAAAAAGGCAACCTCGTCGAGCGCAAATCCCGCTACGGCAAACTGTTTTACAGTTGCAGCACCTATCCTGACTGCAACTACGCCACGTGGAACCCGCCCGTCGCCGAAGAATGCCCGAACTGCCATTGGCCGGTCTTGACCATCAAAACCACCAAACGCTGGGGCGTCGAAAAAGTCTGCCCGCAAAAAGAATGCGGCTGGAAAGAACAGATTGAACCGCCTGCACCGAAAGAGTGAGATTAGGTTGGTTTGAAAGAGAAAAGGTCGTCTGAAAAATTTTCAGACGACCTTTGCTTTTCTGTGATTGGTTTATTTGAATCCGCGTGTCGTTTTAAAGTCCGATAAAATACGGTTCATTTCAGGTTCAAATAAGGCGATGTAATCGTAAGATAGACCGCGACTGGCACTGGGATGGGGAAAGCAGACGACTTCGCAATTTTCAAACGATTGAATCTGATTTTGAAACTGCGCCGCTAAAATCTTTTTGTACTACCCGCAGCGGTTGAGTTTGTTTTCCGACAAGCTGCTCGAAGCGCGGCAATACATTTGCGTGATTAAGATAATTTGTCAGGTTGCTCTCCATGAAGAGAATCAATTTTGAGCGTAGTTTCAATGTGGTAGAGAAATTATCGACGTGTTCAGGCTGGAGAAATTTGTTTTGGATTGTCGATTTTGTTGCCCTGAGTGGCGCCCAGTTGGTTTGAACCAGGGATTTTCAAATGCACCCAATCCATTTTCGTCTAAGGGGTGTCCCCCACATTTCAAAAACCAATTTTATCGTATAGTCGTAACGCCACTTTTTGCCTGCAACTGAAATAGAGGGATTTGATTGGCAAATGTATGGTCGATTTTGCTTTTCAGGAGTTTGTATTCACCTGCTACATAAGCAGCCTCATCGGCTTTACTCCAACCCCATTCATACCCACAAAATCATTAAACCATGTTTGTCGTTGTAACCTTTGGAATATACTGTTACTGATTCAGGTCTGACATGATAATAACCTTATATAAATATTTTCTAGAGAGATACTCATTATAAAATAAGTAAATGTAATTTATCTAGTTTAAGTTTAAAATGCACTTTACATGGTGAAACATGGTTCAGTATTTCATGTCGTCGAAATTCAATGAAAAGGTCGTCTGAAAAATTTTCAGACGACCTTTTCTAGTCTTATTAAGAGGATCAACCTTGCAAAAACCAGTGTGGCAAGAAAAGAATAAACTGACTATCAGAGCAACGGTTTTGCTGATCAGGGCAGGCAGACGAACCAAAAGCAGACCGCGTCCCAAGTTGGAATCAATCCCAAGTGGCGGTAATATTCGTCAAAAGAAATGAGCGTGGGCGGTGAAGGCAATCACGCCGCCGATATAAACACCCAAAATAATTTTCCAAAAGCGGCATTGTCAGCCATCCATATTTTCATTACGTATTATGACTCAGACTAGACAAAGCGGTGGAGGTTCTCATGGCGGACGTAAGCGACCTTTATTTTGAGTATATTTTTATGATTTTATAAAATTTTGTAAGTTTAGCATCATAAAAATAAAATTTCTCGATGCGCCGAATTTTATTTTCATGCGGCCTTAAATGGACGCTGCATGCCGCTTTTGTCATTCTTAGGAGGTCGTCTGAAACTGTTGGACGATTCGTTTTAATCATGAGCAAACACAGCAAACATTCAAATCAAGTCCCGTATCATCGGTGGACAATGCGGGACGGAAACTGGTTTTTGCAGATGCGGACGGTCTGCGGCCGACGCCCGACAGTGTCCGCGAAAAACTTTTTAAACTGGCTGGGTCAGGATTTGACCGTCTGAATGCGTTGATTTAGCTTTGCGGAAGCGGCGCGTTGATTTCAAAGCCGCGTCCCGTAAACGCGAAGGGGTAGTGCTGGCAGATAATAACGCAACTCGCCGTGTGCTGCGGCAAAACGCCGATTACTGGGTTTGGATAAACGAAACCTCACCACCGATGGCCTTGCGGATCTGCAGAGGTCGTCTGAAAAGTTTGATGTGGTGCTTTTTGGATCCGCCAGTTTGCGGCAGTGATTGGGAGAAATTTGTTTGCTTCTTTAGAAAAACAGCTTGAAAA
>BNJS01002018.1_pt1 | contig 144939 bp, 175 predicted proteins | sample 8540461 | NCBI WGS metagenome assembly BNJS01 (sample SAMD00202454, study PRJDB9452) | human saliva metagenome | isolation source: human saliva | place: Japan | reverse complement strand
GGAGCATAAAAAAACTCTGATTGATCAGAGAGTTTTTGAATACAAATTATTTAGCGATTGGGTAAACAGAAACTTGTTTAATGAACACTATACAATATTTTTAGAAATAGGATTAAAAGCCTTATTAATTCAAGGTTTTCATGACAAAATAGTTATAAAAAAATGTAATGTTTATAAAATGTGGGTATCATTTTGGGTATCATTCGCACTGAAAAATGTAATAGTATATTTGCTGTTATAACCGACATTTTGAGAAATATCTGTTATAACAGACAAAATTGCAAAATTTAATTTATTTCTAATTCTTCCGCAAAATCATATAATTTTTCGGCTGTAAGTAAGGCCATTTTATCCATACTGGTTTTCCCTTTTCTGAGGTCTGCTACTGTAGACCAAGGAACCCCTGCGCCTTTAGCAATTGCGCTTGTGCTTATCTCGCTGTTTAATAACTTTTCTATTTGTTCTCTCATTTAACCATCCTCTTATTTCCGTCTGTCTTTTAAAATCAGCAGAAATATAAAAAATACGATTGTGAAAATTGGTAAATATTTCATTTTATTGTCCGATATGATATAATCATGGTAGGTCTAAGGGGCTTTCGCCCCAACCTACCAGAGCCTTACTTGAACCGCTTTGCTTTGCTCGGCTTGCGTTCTTTTGGCTCTTTTTTTATTGCCATGATAACACTTGCGATCCCTGTTAATAAGGTTCCAGTTGCTACCATTAGTTCAGCAATCTCTGATATTTTCATATCTTCCTCCTTTCTGATTATATTATATCACGGTGTGCCGTGATTGTCAACACTCTTTATCAAAAAAATTGAAGATTTTTTTATTCTGGAACTAGTTTTTATGGAGCAAAAAAGCCCTCCAAGATGGAGGGTGAAAACTATGCTTTATTTTCTAACGCTTGAACTCGTGAAACGATAGCTTCAAGCTCATTTTTTGAAACAAAAATAGTTTCTGCTTGATGGCCAGTGATGAAAGCATCGCCACCATTTTTTAGCTTTTCATCCATCAAGGCATCAATTCCAAGTTCCAAGTGTTTATTCTTGATAGTTGTTGCCATTTGATTTTGAAGAGCGGTATAGGTTACAAATGTTTGATACGATTGATCAGAAGTCAAATACTTTGTTAAGTCAACCGCTTCTGGCTGTATCTGCGTTCTGTTTTCTAGTGTCTCAATTCTCTTGATGATCTGACTATCATTGTAAGATTGAATTTGAAGGGTAGCGATGTATGCAGCTATTTCTTCCTGTATGTTGATCTTGTCAATTTCAACAATGTTGCCTACTTGATAATTTTCAATTGATTGAATTATATCAATTTTAGCGCTCTTGTCACTAGGAAAGATAAAACCATCACATTCAACCTCTACTTGATAGATGCCAGGAGGTAGAATTTTTTCAAGTTTAAATTGAATTTTTGAATTTTCTACAACAGCCACAATTGTTTTCTTTCCTTTGGCATTTGCTATTTTTATATTAGCGTCTTTACCTTCAAGGGAGCTGACTTTGTTGCCATCATAGTCTAGCAATTCATATTCAAAAATAGATGAGAAGTCACCTTGCTTGATGACTTCACCACCTTTTGTCTGTTTCAGATTTGTTGAATTTTTTCCACTCATCTAAATCCTCTTATTCTAACATTCCCCACAAGTCAGTTCTATTTCCTGCTTCATCTGTGGGGCCAATAGCCATATAGTTGCGGTTACCTGATTCTCCAATGTAAGAGATCCAGCGATAGCCTGCATTAGATCCTTTTGAGTCATAGTGGACTTTTTCGCCCGGTTGGTAGGTTGCAACAATCTCTCCACTTAGATCTGGATAACGTCTCACATTGATTGGAGCATCTCCAACTGTGAAAGTTGCATCTTCTGGAAAGAATGGTACTTCATGGCTTTCCATGACTTCATTAACAATCTCTTTAAGTTCTTCTTTTGGAAGTGGTTCGCCTTTAGGTCGGAAAGCGGTAGGATAAAGAGCAGAATAAGGGAAGGCCATAAGGTCAAAACTAGCGCCCCCGTTTGGCCCAGGGGTTCCAGCTTGGTTTTGACCAAGGAATAAGCCTTGGTTGCCGTCAAAATCTCCTACAAAAATTGCGACATGAGAAACGGGGGTGTACTCGTTTTCTGTGAAAATACAAACTTCCCCACCTTCCAATTTTTCTACTTCGTCGAAGTAGTCAAGGATACCGTTGTTATAACGTTGTTCCCAAAGATCCTTAACATATCCGGAAACTAAACAGTTAGAAAAGGGAACGCCCAGCCATAAACAATATTTAGCGTAGCCGTCCCAGCATTGCCAACCGAACCATCCATCAATATCAAACCCATATCCTAATACTTCATCTTGAAAAAGTTTTACTTTATTCATGTTTTTACCTCAATTTTTCCAGGCGTCGTTTGCTGATTTACAGCAGATTCAATAAATGTATTTAACTGATCATTGGTTAAATAAATGTTATTAAGTTCAAGCCCTTCAATAAGGCTTGTTTTAGCGTGTTCCAGCTTATCCTTACCGTGGATGTCTAGCTTATCCGCTACTTGTTCAGTAGCATTCACAGCGTTCTTTGCAAGGATTTCAGCCACTTCAATGGCTTTCTTACCGCCACGAGTCAAGAGGTATTTTTTAACCGCTTGAACGATGATTCCAACCATAACTACTAAAATACTCATTGCGCTACTTGTTACAATATCAGTGATTTGATTCATTTTCTTTTCTCCTTTTTTTAATCAATCTACTAGGCTCTTCTAAGCCTTCTTTTAACTGAAATTTCTCATGATCAATATTTTTCTTAATAATATGATCTAGCCAAGAGATTTCAACTCCTAAAGCTGAAAGACTTGCCAGAATACTAGAGCCGTATGCTGCCATCATCGCAACAATGAAGGCATCAACTACAGGTCCAAGATTCATGTATAGGGCGAATGGATAGCCAATGGCTGTGATTAAAATCATAGCTGTGTGGCTTACTAGCCCTTTCCTCCATTTTCTACTTGAAAATTCATGATAGGCCCACGCTCTAGCTACTCCTAAAACGATATCTAGAGCCACAATGGCCATCAAGAGAAATACAATCATGTGTTCATCAATTCCGTGATCATAGAAGTCACGGACTACTTCAATAATTCCAAAGATTCCATCTGGTTCTTGATACATCAATCACACTCCCTTCAATTAAGATCCAGGCTGTGCTAGTGGTTGAGTTTCAAGATCCCCTGATGGTTTGTTTTGTTTTTCTTCTTTTGGAACTTCCCAATTGTAGATTGCGAGTTTGCCATTTTGAAGCAGTGGGCCTTTCAAGTCTTTGATTGATTCACCGTTGTATGTGAAATCATAGTTGACTTGCACTAGAACACGTTTTCCTTCACTGAATTTTTCAGTGTGATCTGGATCAATCAAAGTGAAGATGTCATGTTCTTTGTAGGTCTTACCTACTTGAGCAGCTTCCACAAGCTCAAGCGCTCGCTTGTAGAGTGTTGGATCAAGTGGATTGTCTTGATTGGTCACAGCCACAAGGACAGACCAATCAGCAAGTGCTTTGTTGTTTTGGATTAGGACATCTTTCTTTTCGTTCTCTTGAGTAAGTTCTTGAATCTTCAGGATGGCATTCTTATTGGCATCAACAGACTTGTCAAGCTCTTTCTTGAGGGCCACGATAGCGCCAGATGGATCTAATTCCATCCGTACAAGGTTTAGAACAGCTTCCACAAGTGATGATTCTTCATCTGCCATGCGATTGTTTGGAAGAGATTCTTCAAATACCCGGTATGGATAATCTTGTTTGATGGAAACTTTTGTGGCATTCGCTACGGGATCATAGGCTTTGAATTGTACTTTATAATTCATTAAGCATTTACCTCATTCTTATTTTTAACTTCTTCAAATAGGTCCTTCAAATCTTTGTCAGATTCAAGGACAGAGCGATAGATTTCTAGCTCATTGATGAGCTGTTGTTTTTCCTGCTGTGATTCAGTCAATCGTGCCTTGAACTCGGCTTCATTGATTGATTTACTAGCTAATTGATTAGCTAGATCTGTGATGATTGATACATAAGTGTTTTCTTTCATGTTGTTACCTTTCTAAATTCCGAATTTATCAAAATCTCTTAATGAATTAGCTACTGCGTTTCTAATGGAACTATGAAGAGCTGTTCTCATAGGCTTCCCATTCTGTGGGGTGAAGTCATCTGTTGCAAAGCCAGCGTTGACAAAGTGCTGAAGCGCTGTTCTGAGAGTTCTCAAAGCTTGTCTGAGCCACACACCATTATTCCCGTTGTTAATAAGTAGGAAGTCACCAGCTTGCATGTTGGTGTTCCTTCCATTGGTTCCGTATGGAGCAATTGTTGTTCCTCCCCAAGTCGTTATTCTCCAACCGTAAGGACTGCTTCCCGTGGCTTGGTCATAATTATAAGAGTGAGTAAAATTGAATCTATCGCCTACAAAAGTGACCTTATCTGCATTGTCATGATCTCCTGTACCAACTCCCTTGATGGTATCAACAATCATTCCATTGAATCCACCTTGGTCCCAGTGACTTCTGATGTCATTGTCCCGACGGTCAGCACCAATGATGGCCTTGGAATTGACGTAGCGTCTTCCATTTATCGTCACATCATCATTACGGAAGAAGAGACCTTGACTGGAAGCATTTGATTGATCACGGAAGACCCCTGTGAAGTTGTCGTAGAATGACAATCGTCCATTGTCTAGATCAAAACTAGATACACCAGAATTTGCTGTCAATCTTCCTCCACGGATATCATTTGCGGAAATCCCAACAGATGTCAGTTGAGTGATGAAAGCTCTTTGTGAAGCTAGTTCTCTGATGAAAGCTTGATTTGATACAAGCTTATTGATCATTGCATAGTCGACAAGCAGCTTATCTGCTGTTACTGCATTACTAGCCAAAATCTGAGTCGTTACTGACCCAGCTTCCATGTGACCGGTTCGGACGCTTTGAGAAGCTAGATGCCGGCTTGTGATGGATCCGTCAACCACCATATCGCCCTTTACCTTTATCATTTTTGCGATCAGGGCAATTGCTTCTGGTTCTTGTACCAGTAAGGAGCTGATAGTCCTTCCGTTGATGGTCTTACCTGTACCGAATGAGATCTGACCATCTGTGATGTTGATGTCTGTTTTCTTTAGAACTCCATCAAATTGGCTGATGATCGTTGCCACTTGCCCATCGACTGTTCTTTGGTAGTTTGCAAAGCGCCCGTTGATACTATCCTTGAAATCATCTAACTTGTCATTAAGGACAGAATTTGACTGGACAGCTTCATTCCAAACTCTGTGGAGAATGTTGTGAACTGCCCATCAATCCCTTGCTTGAATTCGGCAAGTTTAGCTTCAATAACTGATGAACCATCATCTGTTGGTGGTTGGTAGGCTCTCTTGATAGATCCTTCATAAACATCAATATCCCCAAAATAGAGACTTGCTGGCTGTCCATTTGATGATCCAGTGTTGTCAAATCGCAAAAATGCTTCATCATATTCCTCAGAATTGACTGTGAAATAGTAGCGTGTGATTCTATCTTGTGGGATGGCGATCTTGTCAGCAAGAGTGAAAACTTTTGAAAAGTTTGCCGTCTCGCCTTTTTTTCGTGCCAAAAAGTAGAATGTGGTATTTTTAAGATTATCTGATCCAATTGCATCAAATGAAATTATGTATGTGGTATTCCTCTTGATGTTGAAGCGTTGGGATGCTGCTGCTTTAGTAGTATCACTTGCATTTTCAATTTTAAAGAGCTTTCTGGATCCATTGTAGTAGAGTGGATTAGTTGAGACCGTTACTATTGGAGTCACTCCGGGGTCATAATACCCCCAACCTTCGACATTTTGAGGATTTCCGCTGTTCTTGAGCAGGTTTTCACCAGCCTGAACAATTTCGTCAAATCTTCTTGTAATTCCAGCTACGTCCTCAGTGTATTGCGATTTAGCAACATAACCTTGTTCTAAAATCTGTCTGGTTGCTTTTACAGCGTCCACAGCAGCCTTTTCAGAGTAGGTCAGCATGCGCTGTTCAAGTTCACCGCTTGGTCCTGTCTTGGTCTCTAATTTAGTTAATTGAGTGGTTAGGCCTTCCACTGTCTTCTCAAAAGTAGCCTGTGCTTGCTCTACCAAATAGTTTTGATCTTCTGGGGAGGGTTGCCACAAGCGGTCATTGCTTCCTTCATAAAAGTCCAATTCAGTCATGAACATTCCAGACCACACGTTTGGTCTTCCTTGATATTCGAAGAGAAGGTATCCTTCATCAAAAGCTCCTGTGTTGAAGCTGAATGATTTTTTGACAGCTCTGTCTGAGTTAAACGCTGGTGATCCAGTTTTGTCAAAAATTACCTGCTTTTCGTCAAAGTCATTAATAGACCCTTTTCTTCGTTTGCAAAAAGTGATCTTAACCCTTGCAGTGTTGGCATCAAAAGCTATCAAATTAAGCATATAATTTGTATTTTGCTTGATGAGAAAGCGTGGGCTATGAACGGATGCGCCATTACTCAATAGAAACATGCGTTTCTGTCCATTGAAATAGTACTGATGAGCTGTGAAGCTCATTCTTCCATTTGCTTCTGTCCAATATTTCAGGCCCTCGTCTGCTCTTGAATTCCTGAGCATGTTAGGGCCACCGCCAGCACCTATTGAGGTGAATTCTTCTTTGATGCCATTCACTGTCTGTTCAACGTAAGAGCGATCTGCTTTGCCATTCGCCACATTAGTGAGGTCAGAGATGGCTTTTTCTGTTGTCTGTTCAAAGCGTGATTGTGCGCCTTGGACTCCTACAAATTGGCTTTGTGTTTGATCTTTGAAGTCATTGATTATTTTCTTGATATCTGCATCACTGGCCTTTAATTGGTCAGTAGTAGCCTTAAAGCCTTCCATTTTGACTTCAATGCCATTGTATTGAGCCTTAAACTCTTCCACAATTTCATTTTTGTTAGCTTGGTTTGCTGCTTTGATCTTCTCAGTGACTTGAGCTGAGATCTCCTCTTTGACTACTTCAGCTTGTGCTTTGGCTTGCTCAATTCCATCAGTGATCTCTTTCTCCAAAGCTCCTGCCTTGTCTTCAAAAGCCCTGTTGGCATTGTCAACCAATACTTTCAATTTCTTGTAGTATTCATCATCCTCTTGAGTCTTTTGGACTGTATCTAGGATTTCAGATGCTACATCAGAGATTCCATTAGAACCTGATAGGCCTCCACCGTGACCAGCCTTGTCATCAAATGTAAGAGAGATATACTCTTCTGAAAGGGCATCGAAAACATAGCCTACCGCTTTCTTCTTCAGCATGACATCATGCTTCAAGCTCATGAGGGTTGCTGTGTCGCCAGGATGGACAGTTTGCCCATCAAGCTCATAAGCTTCAATCTTGATCTGATCAGTGGGCTTGTCAATATTCCCATTCTTAAACTTGGCTTCACCCCATTTTCTCAGTTCTTCCTCTGTAGTAAGATCATTGTTCTCATACTCAGCTTCATTGATGTAAGGGTAATTTCCGATGAGGGGGCTGTCCACGGTAACTTTCAGAACCGTGTCTTCTTCTGCTCCCTCTGGTTTGAAGGTTGATTTCAGATGCAGTCTTGTGATGATGCTGGAACTGCTCTTGTTTCGTTCGTATTGCTTCAAGTTTTGATGTGTGGTGATAACCACTCCACGATCAATACCCCGACTCTTTGGAATATCAATCAGGAAGTTGTCACGAATCATCTCACCTTCCCAAGCGCCTACGATGGAATGTTTCCCATCCATCAGGATCTTATAGAGCGTTTCATCTTCTGTAGTGTTGAAGGTTCTATTGTCCATGATGTCACTTGTGAAAGAGAATTTTCCAAGTGGTGTCTTAACTGCTGAAATCATAGCATTCAAGGCGATTTGACAGGTTGAGTTTGAAACCTTGATAGGACGAACAGAGCGCTTGAAGATGTCTTCTGTGATGTGCTGACAAGTCAGACTTACTGTGTCATCTTGCTCGCTGATCTCCTTGATCCGGAAAAGTTGCCGGCCAGTGACAGGAGTTGGGGCGATGATGAGCATGTCTTCCTGAAATTTCTTATAAATTTCAGTGTCTGTGATTGGGTAGTCAACTTTGAGCGTGTAGCTCACGTTGATTACTTCTTCAACTTCTGCTTTTGTCGATTCGTGGAGTGGTTGACCATTCCATTTCACTGTTTGAACATTTCTGTCTAATAGATATAGAATTATAACCACCCCCAATTTGTTTCAAAAATAAGCGATTGAATTCCGGGACCTAAAACCACACCAACAGTTTTCTGAGCTTGGTTAGCGTCAATTGTGATAAAGTCTCCTGACCACTTCACCAGATTTCCTTTCTTGTCCAAGAAACTTGGATTCTGTGGATCATTCACCATCACAGCGCTTTCAGATAGCTGTTCAAGCTTGATGGTTTGCTTCCCAATTGTGAAACTGGTCTCAGATGAGCTGTTGCCTTTAATTGTGATTTTAGGAAACGCTAGTGAGCTGCCTTGTAGTCTTAGAACACCATTTGAGGTGAGAGTTTGAACATCGTTGTTCTTCATGTATTTTGTGGGGTGACAAACAAATGTCACTTCCACAGAATACATTTTAGTTTTATCTCTTTGAGTGTCAGACACCTTTGTCTGATAACAGAACCATCTTGTGAGCTTGTTCTGTTGATTATCAAGCCAGAAGTTTCTTTTGGAAAGGAATTGGACGAATTCAAGAACTTGTAATTCTGTTGGGTTGATGAGTTGAAGAGTGTATTTCTTTTCAATCGCTTCTCTGTGAGGATTCGACTGAACAATATATCCACTAACTCCATCATGACTCAATAGCTTGTCCTTTGAGAGACCTACTTGAATTGTGGGGCCTTCAAGCACAATCACATCAAATGGAAATGAAGAAGTCCCAACCCCATCAATTATCAATTCATTGTACTTTACCATGCAGGCGCTCCTCTCAATTCTTTCTGTCTTCTCAATTCAGCAGCTATCTTCTGAGATACCTTATTAGCGATCTTTTCAATATCTGCTTCTTCTCTGATGATGTTGTCAGAGATATTGATATTGATCACGGTTCCTTGTGGGTCCATTGTTTGGGCAATACCACGGCCAATGGCGCTCAAGTTCCGTTCATTCAGTGGTAGGACTGCTTCTTTTCCTGCTTCCCCACCAACCATAAGGCTATTGCCATTCGTGCCAAAGGCTGTGGGCTTAGTTAAAATCCCACCTTTTGCATACCACTCAATGCCAATGCTTGGAATTCCTTTACCTTTCAACCAATCCAATGGGTTGATTGATCCACTGGCTTTGAAATGAGGGAGTGGGATGTGTGGCCATTTGATTTGGAAGTTAAAGAAGCCTTTAATGGCATCAATGGCATTTCCAACTAGATTTTTAGCACCGTTAATTGCTCCCCCAATCGTTTCTTTGATCCCGTTCCAAATGCTTGATGCGGTTGAACTGATGCCATTCCAAACTCCTGAAATTGCGCTTGAAATCCCGTTAAATACACTTGACACTGTGCTTGAAATTCCATTCCAAATTCCTGAGAGAGTTGAACTGATGCCATTCCAAATGCTTGATGCAGTGCTTGAAATAGTATTCCAGATATTAGACAAGATCTGAGCCATCGCATTGAATACAGATTCAGCAATACTCTTGATACCATTCCAGATGCTTTCAGCGATGCCCTTGATGGATTCCCAAGCCCCAGACCAGTCCCCGTTGATAATTTGCATCACAGTCTTAATGATGCCTAATACCACATTGATAGCTGTTTCAACAACCGTCTTGATGGTGTCCCAGACCGTAGAAATTACTGTTGAAATGTTATTCCATGCCGTTTGAATGAATGGGCCAAGAACATTCATGACTGTTGTCACTACTGCTGAAATAGCGTTCCAGACCGTTTCTGCTGTCTGTCTGATCAATTGCTGATTGTCGTTCCACCAACTTGTCAGCGTTCCCCATATTTGCATTACAAAATCAGAGATAGCCTTGACGACAGTGTTGATGACTGACATGATAGCGTTCCAGACTGCTTCAACAGCGGTCCTAAATCCCTCATTGGTTTCCCATAAATACTTAATAACTACTATAATTCCAGCAATTGCAGCAGCTACTGCTATAACTGTTCCAATTATTGGTAATGCAGCAGCTATCAGTCCACCTATAGTGGTTTCAGCTGCCATTGCTGCCGCTTGTAATGCGAGGAATATTGGGGACAGTACTCCAGCTACTGTCACAATACTTCCAAATACAACTACAAGTTCTTTAATTGGCCCAGGTAATTTATTTACCCATTCTGCGACATTTTTAAAAAGGCCTACAAGTACATCAAGCACTGGAGCGAATGTTTCTGCTATAGCCCCACCGACTTCAGCCATAACGATTTTCAAACCATTTTGGGCTGTAGTGAATTTGTCAATAGGATCCAGAGTGCTTTCATAAGTTTGTGAAACCAAACCGGCTGACACTTGTGAAGTGTAGCCTAAATCTTCCATGTTGAATTTCCCACGTTTGATTGCATCAATCATCTGAGGGGCTTTCTTAGCACCAAAAATCTCCATAGCGATTCCCATCGCTTCGGTCTCTGACTTGCTGTTCTTGATGGCTTCAATGGTTTCATTCAGACCTTGCTTCATGGTCTTTCCTTGCTTGGTATATACACCAGCAGCCTTTGTCAGTCCAGAGAGCGCTGAAGATGAATCCACTCCGTTTTTCTCGAATTGACCAATAAGGGTGACAGCCTCGCCGAATTCAAGACCAAGCATCTTGATTTGAGGCGCTCCATCCGTTGCCTTTTTCATCAACTCATCAACAGAAACCCCTGTATCTTGAGATACATAGGTCACATTGTCCAGAATCTCTGTTAAGTCATCAATAGATAAGCCATAGGCTTCCATTGCTTGCTTTGATTGGATTGTTGCATTCGTGACATCTGTTCCATTGATCTCAGAGAATTTGATCATGTCTTCTGAGGTCACTTTGAGAGCGTCACCGGTCAATTTGAATTGAGTGTTAACTTCACCAACAGCATTCCCGATGGTACTGAAATCAGTAGGGACTTCAGTGGCTATTCCATTAGCAATGCCTTGCATTTCTTCAAGGGCTTTCCCACCAGCACCGGTCTTGGTGACAATGGTGTCCATTCCTTCATCAATTTCCCGGAATGCGTCCAGAGCGCTTTTCCCAAAATCAACCAACTTTTGACTGATTTCAGATAACTTCTCAGAGAATTGATTCAGCAATTCAGCTTTCAGAAGCTTGTTTGTTTCTTCAAGACCGCTACTAGCTTTCTTTCCTGACTCGCCAAGATTTTCCATTTCATTGGCAAGCCCGTTGAAAGCAGCCTTGGACTCGTTCAATTGAGTTTCTAGCTTATTGACTTCTGTTGAGTTCTCACCATACTCTTGTTTTGCAAGAGCAAGCTGTTTCTCAAGATTCTCGACCTGTTGGGCGACAATCTCGCTTTGCTTCCCAATCTTTTGTTCAGCAAGTGCTAGCTTGTCTGCTTCGCTAGCATTGGAACCCATTTGGCTTTCTTGCAGCTTGAATGAGCTGACAACTTTGTCACCTTCACTTGCAAGGCGCTGTTGCTCGTTTTGAAGCTCTTTCAGTTGTTCACGGTTGGACTTGGTAGCATTCCCATTTCCATCTAATGCCTTATTGACATTCTCAAGCTTGTTCTCATAGCCCTTCAGGATGTTTTCTGTCTGGACCACTTCCCGTTGAAATGCACGGTATTGATCAGCTCCAATGTCACCACTTTTGAATTGAGCTTCAACTTGTGCTTGTGCCTGTCTCAATGTCTCCAATTTTTCCTTGGTAGTTGAGACTTGCTTTTGAAGGACTTCTTGCTTTTGAGCCAATAGGGTCACGTTCCCTGTATCAAATTTCAGAGCCTTGTCAATACTCTTCAATTCTTTTGCTGCTTCAATAGATGCAGAATTTACTTTTTTCAGGGCATTTTGAAGGGGCTGTGTGTCACCGCCGATTTCAATTTTTATCCCTTTAATATTACCGGCCATATTTCCTCCTTTCACATAAAAATATAAAGAGCGCCTAAAGGTTTCTCGTGGTCAATCGTCCATCTATTCGATGAACTTGACCCCAGATTCTTCCTCTCAGCACTCTATTTCAGACTAAAATGAGTCAAAATCTGACTGTGTGGCCTTGCGTGTTTCTGATTTGTTCTCAGTACGCAAATTCACATAATCTGTTTGATAATCCAGAGCCATTCCAATTGAAATGTGCTTCAGGTCATCAATTGTAAGCCCGGTTTCTTTACAGCAAGAAAGATAAGATTCTACTGTAAAGATTTCATCACTGGCTGATTCTGACTCATCTGGTTTTTTTTTGATGTCATCGTCTCATTGATCATTTCCATTAGAATTGGAGCAATGTCCTGCAAAGGAAATTCTTCCATTTCCATGAAAAATTGTTCATAAGGCTTGATGTGTGGGTTCCCTGATTTGGTGAACACCCAAAACAAGCGATTGAAGAAGGTCATGTCAAAATTAGCCAACATGTTGATGTCAACTTCATTGTTGCCATTCTCAGCCATTTGCATGATATTCTGGTTTGAGATCATTCCAAATAGATCTTGGAAGAAATCTTTCCCAAACTCACTCTTATAAGCGATAGGAGTGTAAGCATTGGATACAAGCTCATACTCCTTTTCACTAATGGTCACACTCTTACGCATTTAAGGCCTCCTTAATTACAAAGCTTGATTAGGTTCATAGACCTTTTCAAACCATTTCTTATAAACTTCTTGATCATCCGCTGATGTGATGGAACGTTTCACAACTTGGTCACCGGGACGAGGGCTGGCATTGAAGCTCAATTCACGTTCATTCACGTTGGTTCCGTTCTTGGTGGCTGATCCGCTCGATGGGCGACTTGCTGAACAGTAATACATGACATGGCGTGTCTTGTTAGCATCGCCAGCAAATTCAAACATAAGTGCGAAGTTGGTTGTCTTCGCATCTGCTTTTTCTGTGACCACTCCTGTTGTAGAGTCTTTGATGTCACCCAAAATTTTTGTTGCGAATGCTTCAATGATGTGTGGGACTTTGAATTTACCTTCGTAACCTTCGTTTGAGTTGACGAAGTAATAATCAATGTTATCAGCTTTCACTGATCCTGAATCCCCTTTAGGGTCCAGCGTCAATTCCATCGCTCCAGGGAAGCGGAATACTTGACCATAAGTGATCACTCCTGCTTCACTGATTGATTGGATTGGTGCCACATGGACATTCTCAAGTCCAAATGTAACTTTATTTTCAGTCATTTCTTTCCTCCTCAATATAGATAGACTTCATAAGACTTGACAAACAGTCTTTCTGATTCAATAAAATTTTCTTCCTGAACATCATAAAAGAGCTTGTGGTCATCCCAAAGCTCTTCTAATCGTTCTTCTAGTTCCTCATCTTTTCTTTCAAATACCAATTCTACAGTGACGGCACGAATCTTGTATGATGCTTGATTGTCTGTCCCTGTGATAGATGGCAAGCTTTCAAAATAGACAAGGTAAGGCAGTGAGGGAACATTTCCTTCCCTAAATGCCTTGTAAGTGACTGGCAAGCCAGCCTTCTCCAAAATCTCTGCAAACTCTGACAGCTTCATCTTCCAAGCTCCTTCAATTTCTTTTCAAAATTCTCAATAGCGTGATCTTCTGCCGGCTTGATGTGTACGATGCCGGAAACCCGTCCCCCGTTCCTTTTGATATGTCCGAATTCAAGCAAATGAGGGAGACGGTAATTTGTGTTATGCACTACAAAATTACCTTTCCCCATTTTCTTTTTCTTCCACGTTTTAGCATACTTCCCAAATCGCTTGGGACTTGTCACTTTCAATTCTTGGACGGCCTCTTCTGCTGTTTCTTCTGCTATATTGTCCACTTCTTCTTCAACCTCTGTGGAATACTCTGCTAATGCTTTAGCGATTTGACTGGCTAGATCTTGGCTCATGTCATTTTCTCCACTAGAGTCAATTCAAGGATGTTGAGGTTGATTGGATATGTCTTCAAAATCCGGTACTCTTTACCGCCAAATTCAGCAAATTCCTGATTGTCATATTCAAAACTGTGAATATCAACAATCAGATTTGGCCGGATGCCAGCCTGATTGGCTTGGTAAAATTCGGACCGTGTAATAGATTTCTTTTTACAAAAAATTGTAGTCTTTACTTTCTCAGTCAGATCTTGCTTGAGCTTGTCCTTACCTGTAATTTTAAAACCTATCAATGTGATTTCATCATTCCACATCTCACACCTCCTTCTTGGAAGAGATTTGAAGATTATGCAAGCGCCATTGAAGGTGACGTGGTAAATCAACACCACCTTCATAACGATACGCAGCAAAGTCAACAATGAACATTTCATGGTCAGCACGATCTGGAACCAATTCAACACCCAGATTGTTTGTTAATTCGCTGATGACGCTTGAGACAATCTTGTCTAGTGTTTTATCTCGCAAATTTGAAGCAATTCCTAATTTGATTTTAAGTAATTCCACTAACTGACCAGTGTCCATGCTATTCTTCCTCTTTCTTAGTTGCTTTCTTGCGCTTTGGCTTCTCTTCAGTGGTTTCTTCTACTTCCTCAGTAGTTGTTTCCACCTCTTCAGCGGTCTCTTCTGCTTTCTCAGCAGTTTCTTCCACCTCTTCAGCAGCCTCCTCTACTTTCTTAGTAGCTTTCTTCACTACTTCATCAGTGATAAATCGAACCTGCTGAATTGAAGCCTGTCAAGAGTCCTTGAACAAACTCTTGATCAGGTTCATAGCCTTTGCGTGGAAATACATCATCAATTTTATATTCATGTTGTTCTTTGTCACGCATGTCCTTGAATGGACGGATTACAGTATAGGTCATGTGATACCTCCTTATGCTACAACATCAGTGTATGTGCCAAAGAATCCAGCAGCAGCATCTACTTTCTTCACATCCAAACGGATGAAGAGACCAAGCAATTGGCCATAGATGTCATTGTTCACCCATTTAACAGATACTTGAGAACGGTCAAAGAGTTTTACAAATTCAGAAACATCACCAATGAAGAACTTCATGTCTCCTTCAGCTCCAAATACAGTGTCATCTACTGGGTAGATTGTTTTGCCACCGAATGAATAGCCTGTAGGTGATGCAACATCCGTTTGAAGCATGTAGCGGCCATTTTTGTCTTTCACTTTGTCAAGTGCTGCAAACATTGATTGAGTTACAACAATACTTGCTTTATAGATTGATTTGAGTTTCTTGTTATAGATGTCCTTGATGCCATCGAATCCAGCAGCATCTGCTTGAGTTGCTGATTTGAGGATTGTAGCGACCAATGACAATTCAGTGTTTTCACCTTGATTGAATACTTCATCTTCTACGATTGACATGATGTCATAGTCTGCATCATCAATCATTTCTTGAGATACAGGAATGTACCCACGGTAAGTCTTGATTGAGTAATCAATTTCGCTGATGCTTGGTTTTCCAAGTTCAGGATTGGCTTTCAATTCATCAGTTGAAGCCATTTTGCTGTCTGTCTTCTTGATGACTGGATATTTACCAGAACCACTATTTACTTTGACACGTTGGACAAGATCCAAGAGCGGATTGCGTGTCTTTTCAAGGAAGTGAGGTTTCAACACTTCAGTTGGGATCAAAGCAGCGCTTCCAGAGTCAGTTGTTTTAAGACCTTCAATGTCACGAGTTTGACCAGTACGAATGAATTTAGCAATTGCGTCACGTTGTTCCAATTTCTTTCCTCCACGTTGTTCAACATCTTTGAATGTTGGGGCTTTTCGATTGTTTTCATCAACTTGTTTTTGAAGCTCTTCAATTTCTTCTTCAAGTTTTGCTTTTTCTGCCTGTTTTTCTTCCAATTCTTTTTGGATGTCTTCAAGGCTCTTTTCAACCGCTGAAACTTCTTCTTCAGTTTCAGCACGGTCCAGTTTTTCTGCTTCAATTGCAGAACGGTTGTTCAATTCTTCAATTGCTTCCTCCAATTCAACAACCTTATTTGCTTTTGTGCGCATACGTGCGCCCAGAATCAATGCTTTGTTCATAGATTGAATTTCTCCTTAATTTTCATTTTGCGTTCATTTAACGCTTCACTGTTAGCACGTTTCAGACATTCAAAGTCTTTCTTGCGTGCAGCAATTTCAGTCTGTGGATAGGCCGGAACGTGCAAGGGCTGACCTCAAAGATTTCAAGCTCTAACACGGTATCAAGATAAGAACCATCTTCACGCTCAATGGTATCCACTTTGATAGGCATAAATCCAAAACTGCATCCAACAATATCCCCACGCTGTACACGGGCATAGGCTCCCATAGCGTCAGGATCATTCCTGTTGATGATAATGTCACCATAGAGACCTTTGTCATCAACTTTGAGACTCACTGTGCTGTTTCCTGTGCGTCCTAACACTAGGTTATGATCATGATTGAACAATGCACGGATATCAGCATTCTTGATGGCTTCTTCCACTCCTGCACGTTTGATCACTTCAAAATAGCCTGGCCACAGCTCAGTTTCTTCATCGAACCGGATGAAGTAGCCACTCAGAATCAAGTCACCAGATTCTTGTTCTTCTCGTGTCTCAAATTGAGTAGCGATGTAGGAATTACGTTTCTTCACTGGCATTTCCTCCTTCCTTATTTAGTTTGTTCTGATTGCCTAACTCCCCTTGCGGAAGGTAGTTTTCAAGAACAATAATTTCATCCATTTCAGGATCCGGAGTCATACCGACCCAATCTCTCCACTCGTTTCTACGCATTGCAGCACTGTTGGTCATTTGTTGAGCGACAGTTGAAAGCTCTGTGATGTCGTAAGAATACAGTGAACGTGGATTGAATTTGAAGTAGCGTGTGGTTGAAGTCAGTAGGTCTCTTGTGAGCGTCTGAGTGATCGTTGTTGCGATGCTCATGATGGTGGTATTCACAAAGTTGTTGTATTCTTCTTTATTGAAATCTCCCACACCCAACACAAAAGCCGGAACACCTAACATTCCAGCTACTGTCTTCTTATCAATTTCTACTGACTCATTCAAAGCGATGTCATTCAAACTTAATGGCTTCACTTGTTCCACTTCCAGCAAAGCCTCTGGAACAATCCAAGGTTCACCGGACTGGCTTGTGGTCAGATATTTCTTAGCGATTTTCTCACGACCTTCCACTGTTCCAAGTTCCTCACTTGATGAATCCACCTTGATAATAAGGCTTGGAATGTTTTTTCCATTCATGAAGCCTTTCTTGGTCTGTGTAGCCATGTTCAAATTGCGAACAATATCTTTCAAAGCAAATCTAAAACCGGTCCCAATATAAGGCCGGTCTGGATCTGGATTGATGGCAAAGTGGACCACTTCATCTGGATTGAAATCAGTGTCCCTAAAATGGATCATGTATGTCAGATCATTACTTTTGAACGACACTTCTGACATTGGGAATGGTCTGAGATTGCTGATGTAGTCAGTCATTGGATCATATTCCACATGTAACACAGAGTTCCCATCGCCAAACAAAAGCAAGTCTCTGACAATCTTGAAGATCCATGATTTTCTTGTCATGTGATCGCAAGGGTTGATGTCAATCTTACGGGCTAACCCGTCCTTGATTCGTACATCACCGGATTCTGTATTCTCCATGAGCTGGATAGTCATATTTGAAACCATGTCAGCGATTTTATTGACTGCCATGATCACATCTGGGTTTCTTGCTAATGGAATATAGCCATCACCATCATACATGATGCCCAAATCAGAATTGCCAAAGCTTGTGAACATCGTTTGAGACTTCCCACGCTTAAATAATTTGTCAAAGATTCCCATATTTCTCACCTCCTTTCTACCTAATCAAAGTAAGCCATCACATTCTTATTCTTACCAAGGTTAGCAAGTGCCTGAATACAAGCGAATACACTTGCATCAAACAAGTCAATTCTTGCTGTACCGCCATCCCCGTCCAATTTCTCATACTGGACAGCATCATCTACTTTCTCAATGGCTCTGACATTGCTGACACAATACTCATAAGCGTCCGAATGCACATAATAAAATTCTTTATTTTTAACTTTCAATTCAATCCTTCTGAAGCCTTCTGACTTCAAATAGAACAATTGAGGCTGGTCAATCATTTTGAATTTAGCTTGCTTCATTTGAGCATGAACTCTCTACCAAATTTCCTATCCATACCGACAGCGGCAATTTTGAAGCCCTTCTGTCTCATCTCTACGAACCATTTAACAATGTCATCATAGAGGACTGTTGGAGTGTTGCTCATAGTCAGCCAGCCATCTGATTGCCACCCAAATAGTGGGATTCCATCGTCATTGGCTTTCTTTTGAGCATTGACACGAGGGAAGAAAGCGTGTGTGATACAGATATCAACATCTTTTTCACCATCGTTATATACACCGTATAAAGCAGCAGCGGTCAAGTCATGCAGTCTTGAGAGGTCAGCTCCTCCATACCATCGAATAGGAAGCCTTGCAAGCTCCTCAATTGTCCAGTCATAACAGTCATCACTAGCAATGAACTCATCAGGATTGAAATAAGCGTTCATTGAGTTGGTGAAGACATTCAGTGTCTTATTGAAGAACTCATTTCTGGTCTGTGGATCATTCAAAGCCTGTTCTGCTTCTTCCTTTAGTGCCTTGAGCGATACAGTCACACCCCATGAAGGATTAGCCATCTTCAAAACATTCTCATCCAGATAGTCTCCCACATCTCCATCAGTAGCCTGATTCGCTTTGCAGATGAAGATGAAGAATGAATCATCTTTGACCAGCTCTTTCAGCACCTTCTGACAGTATTTCAGACGGTTAGCAAGGAAGCCTGTTGGGATGTCCCCTGCTGTAGAGATAACAAAAAGCATACTGTTTCGGTATGCTGACATTGTTTTCTTCATAAGACCGTATTTTTTAGAATTTCTCATGGTGTGTGCTTCATCTAGGATGATGACATTTCCATTGAGAGAGTCAAGCCTGCTTTCATCATTGGCCAGTGCTTGGATAAAGAATGAACCCTCCTCGCCAAAATTGGCAGTGATGGAGTGTTCTTGGTTGTTATCTTTTATGCGAATGTTCTTATCATTCCATCGCTCAACATTGAACCTCAAAAATCCAAAGGCTTCCAAGGCTTGCTTGACAGAATTGGCTACAATATAGCATTTTGAACCGCTATCTGTATCAAGGATCTGATAAGCTAGAGCGATTGCAGCAGTGAATGAAGTCTTGCCATTTTTCCTGGCAAGCATGATCAAGGCTTCCTTGAAGCGTCTCTCATTCGTTCCCTTGATATAGAATCCAAAGAGATTGACCACCACAAAATGTTGCCAGGGTTGCAAAAGTAATGGCTTATTACGGATAGAGACCGCAAACATATCATCACCCTGCTGATGGACAATTGTATGTTCAATGAAATGAACGACAAAATCAACCATGTCTTCATCCATCTCAAACTCTGGATTGTCCAAATCTCTCAGAAAGCGTGATGCTGCCAAAATGTTCTCTTCACAATGCTCTTCCTGATGGTCCAGAACGTGTTGAGCGTATTCTTTAGCTTTCTCCACGTTACCCATCAGACTTCACCCGTTTCTTTTTGATTTGGTCCTTGAATTTTAGAACCTCAGTAAGAACAGATCCATTGTCTTGCTCTACTACTTCACCAAGTGATTTTGGATTCATCATCAATTGATTAGAATAACTGAGTATGTCTTTCCGTAGGATTTCCATCGCTGTTAGGATGGGGACCTTACGTTCATTCTCAGCTCCTGCCTTGTTAACATAAACATCTGTGACAGGGTAGCCCATATCAGCATAGTCCTGAGCAAGTTTCTGATACTGATATAGCATGCCTGCAAAGATGTCAATAATCATGTCAAATTCTTTGCGATAGGTCCCAAGCTCTTTCATCTGTTTGATGACTTTTGACTTGATAGATTTAGCTGTGACTGGTTTTGCCAAAAACTAGGCCTCCTTCCTAAAATCCCTTTAGTTTTTATCCCCTTTTTGTCTGAAGGCCTCCGACTTGGAAAAAGTTCCCTTCACCGGTTCCCAGACGCTCGAAAAAAATTTTTTTGATGGGGGGGATAATTGAAAAAATTCAAAAATTGAAAAATTGAAATTTTCGATTTTTACAAAAATTTCATTTTTCGATTTTTTTGTAAAAAAATTTAAAAAAATTCCCTTTTTTTCGTTTCTTTTGCCAAAAAATTCCTTGACCAATAACTTTATCATTCTTTCTGTCATGAAAAGTATTGTGTCGTTTGTTAGTGAGAGGTAAACAATTCCATTCTTGGAATTCTAGTTCAGGATATTCGGACACTGGAAAAATATGATGAACCATTTCAGCCGGTTCTGATATTCCATATCTCAAACTCTCTTGACATAGATAATTATATTTCCTTAGAATCTTATCTCTGAACTTCTCCCACTTCTTTGTCTTTAAAGAAGGTCTGACAATTTTGTTATACATATAATCCTCCTCACACAAAAAGGACAGACCAAATTGATTGGCTGTCCCTCTCATACTTGAAAGCTATGCTATCATAATATTTTATTTTACGTGAGAAAACAAGAGTTTATTTTCTCATCTTTCAATCCATCTTAAAATTATCCCCAATCTTAAAATGTTCAAAATCTTTTTTGCTCACCTTAAAATCTTCCTCGATAGTTTTGTTTCCTGATTTTCCTTTAACGGTTATAACATATTTTCTATCAGTTTCCATTGGAACTAATATTGTTGTCTTGCCAGATGAAATTGGCATCAATATCATTTTTGGTTCCTCTATATGTTTATCAGTGATGGTTCCGCTTGAAATCTTATGGCATGATGCTAGTAATATTCCAAAAGCTAAAATGCATAAAATTTTAAAATATCGCATCACTCTACTTCCTTGATTTCTTCGATAATAAAGGCTACTAGCTCTCTGGGGTTAATGCATATATTAGCAATATGCATTAGATGACCATTATTAAACTGACTAACTAAACGTTTGATATCTGGTTGTTTCGCATCGTAAGCCTCGGCAGTCTTATTATTCGTTAAATGAAAAATGATTTTATTTGTAGTCATCATTCCACCTCCTCTATTTCAATCCCTTCACAATCAAACACCCATCCAAACCCAGCTTCTTCAAGTTGTTTTTTGGTGTGTTCTGTACGAAATTTTTTATCTAGCTTTATTGACGATAACACCCAAGCATGTTGAAATTTGATAAAGTTTAAGTAATTAAAATCACCACTTTCCATCCCTTTAAATCTTACATAATACCGTTTCTCTTCCTCGACCTCGTAGCCGTCAAGCCATGCACGGGCAAAGAGTTCCATGTTGTCATCTTCTCTAAACCAATAATCAAGTTTTTTTTGGTTTAAAGAAATGCCTTCCATTGCGCCAAATAAATGGAAATCATCATTCTTACATTCCTCAATCCAATCTGCAACAAACTTCGGTATAACCACTTTCTCTTCAAAATGAATTAAAGAATTTGGAAGTGTTACTGTCAAATCGTTTTCAAACTTGATGGTTGATCTCGTGAGCCTTTTATCAAGTTCTGTTCCATCAAGAACTTTTACTTTCAAGAGTGCATCTTTTAGCATACTTTTCCTCCTCACTTTCACATATCTTATATTTTGTTAAGCTCGCCTTATTTCTGAAATTCTTTTAGAATATGGCTTTCATCCGTTTCTCTTTTCTTAGCTTATGCCTAACTCATTATGTTAATGTCAAAATTAAAAAATTAAATAACAAAGTTTCTTAAGGCATCATCCAGCTCAGCCTGTTCAATTCCAATGTATCTCAGTGTTATCGCTGGAGATGAATGATTGAACATCTTCTGTAATGTACCTACATCCTTTGTCTTGTTGTAGTATTTATATCCAAATGTTTTGCGCATCGTGTGTGTTCCCACATTGTCAATGCCTAATTCTTCAGCAGCTTCATGGATGATCTGGTAGGCCCGTTCACGAGTGATGGCCTTGTTTCTTCCTTGCCTGCTCTTAAATAGAAAATGATGGAATGGTTTATCTTTAACATACTCCCTCATTTCTCGCTTCAGCTCTTTTGTCATTCTACGTGAAATCTGTTTGCCAGTTTTTCTTTCTCGTAGTTTGATGTGCCATCCCTGAACATCTTTGACTTTGAGTGTAAGGATGTCCCCAACTCGCAAGCCTGTATTAAGACCAGTGATGAATAGCATGTAATACATTTCATTCCACTCTCTCAGATAGTCTTTCATCGCTTGAATGTCATCTGTATCTTTAATGGGCGAGACCTCTTCCATATGCTTCCCCCTCTCTATATTAAAATTGATTTTCATAAGAAATTGAGAGTGCAGGAATCGAACCTGCAACCAATTGATTAAAAATCAATCGCTCTACCATTTGAGCTAACTCCCTAACCACTATTAGGAGACCTCTCATCCATGATGTGATTATCATGAACAAGATTATAGTATTTTATTTTGTATGAGAATACAATGTCTTATATTCTCAATTTACAGGATTCCTTTAATTAGAGCGTAAGTCTCAAGAATATGTCTACGCTTTCTATAAATTGTTGAGCTGCTGAAGAATTTTTTCTCAGCTATTTCTTCCCAATCTAGACCAGGCTGCCCCCATCTCAAGTAAAAAATTTCAAATTGTTCTTCAGTTAGTTTTTTTATAAGGCACGATACTGTTTCTTTGAAGGTTTCAAGATTTTTAAGTGTTACATCAGTAGCGTATTTCATAACAATATTTTCCGTAGGTTTACTGACTTTATTTGTTCTAATTCCTAGTATAATGTCATCGCTAGTATTTGATTCTAGTTCTGACTTCCTGTTTCTAATTTCTTTATCAATAAATCTAAATCTTGTTAGCTCATCATCTAACTGTTTCAACTCTCCACTACTCATTTTTTTCATTCAGTAACCTCTCTTTGATAGATTTCTACTATCCCTTTGCCTTTCAACTTCTCACAGTGAGCAAGCGCTTCATGCCTTGTCTCAAATTCAGCTTCAGTGTATTCGGCTAAATGTTTAGGATCAATCCAACTTGCGTGTCCATGATATTTCCTTACAACATACATCTTCATTTCTTTCTCCTGCATTTCAAGACTACACTGAAGGCCCACAGGAAGCCAGCAAACCAAGCAAAAGCTAACAACAAATAAATAAAATTTTGAAATTCCATAACAAGTCCTACTTATCCCATATCATTTTAGCTACCACTAAAATCAAAACAGCAATTACTAGATCAGCTATTGCAGGCAGAAAGACATAGAACCAGCTCCAAGAGATTACACCTAACAATTTCAAAGCTATTAATAATAAAGTTAACCAACTAATAAATCCCATTAATCTACCTCCTCGACTTCGAACAATGGACTATTAAATACTTCTCCAAATCCAGCAGCTTCAAGCTCTTTTCGGGTGTGGTTCCCTCTTTGATGATCTGTTTCATAGATCGAAGAGAAAAACCACGTTTTGTTTATCTTTTCAAAAATTAGACAGCTATTAAAGCCCACTCCTTTTGCTTTCACTCGATACCGCTTCTCTTTCTCAATATCGTAACCGTTTTTCCAAGCTCTCACAAATAAATTCCAATTTGAACGGACCCATTTTATACATGTTATCAAGTCCCATTCATAGACATTGGATGAATTTTCTGGGAAATTGTAGAATGGATAATAGGCTGAATGCAAACTCATGTTATTGGCTTTACAGAACTCAATCCAATCTGCTACTGGTTGCGGTATTATTGCTTTAGGTGGTTCTTCAAGTTGCTCAATAAGGGAAATGATTTTTATTTTTTCAATGTTGAATCTATCTCCATTAAGTCTATCTAATTTTTCTATTCGTTCTATCAACTCTCGATTATTCATTTTATCCTCCTAAATTACTAAATGGGATCTCCCACTGATAATCATCATAATTAGAGCAAACATTTTTGATAATTTCACCTTTTGAAATTTCGATTTCCTGCGTGAATTCCATGCCACACTCAAACGTAAAAATTTTAATATCAACATCAAACTTACTTGAAATTTCTTGATAATTTTCTGGAATAGCACTCCACGCTTGCTTAAAATTATCCAGTTCAACAATACAAAATTCTTCTTCAAACCAAACTTCTATTTGTTTTTGATCAATAAACGCTCGTCTTGTCCCATTAATGTAAAAATAGGGAGCTGTGTTGTTGAATATAAGCAGTGCGCCATCCCATTTATCTTCTAGCGTCACAGTGTCGTTTAATAGCATTTCTTTTAATGCTGATGCAATATTTTCGCTTCTTCCTCTTAATTTAAGAGATCCTTCGGCCCAATTTGGCATTATCCCTTCACCTCTTCGATCTCAATCCCTGGACAATCAAACACCCAGCCAAAGTTAGCTTGTTCAAGATATTCTTTTGTGAAATCCGTTTTAAAACCATGCTGAAAATGAAGTCCTGTCTCGTCATTACATAAGTATTGGCCAGTGCCTTTTAACCTCACTTTAACTAACTCCTCTTCCTCGACTTCGTAGCCGTCAAGCCAAGCACGAGCAAAGAGTTCCATGTTGTCATCTTCTCTAAACCAATAATCAAGTTTTTTTTGGTTTGAAGAAATGCCTTCCATTGCGCCGAATAAATGGAAATCATCATCTTTACATTCCTCAATCCAATCCGCAACAAACTGCGGTACTACCGGCTTCTGCGGTTCGTCTAGTTCAGAAGCGAGTTCTATTACTGCGTCTATTTTGATGTATTCAGATTTATTACCAAAAATATTTTTCAAGGATTTCATCCGTTCAATAAATTCTTGCTTATTCATTAACATCAGTCAAATCCTCCTCTTTTACGAATGAACCATCAATCCATTTACCTTTTCGATCTTTGATTTCGTTATAGGCTCCAGTGAAACATTCTAGAAATTCATAACCTAAAATATTGCTGATTGATTTCAAGTAGGCTACAATGCGCACAAGGTTATGACGACACATTTTTTTGCTTGCTAAATCTTGAGATAGCTGGAACTCACTGATATTGGCATTTAGCAATTTAAAGCAGTCCATTGCTTCTTTTCGTCTAATATTGTTAGACTCTTCAAATGCTCTGTACATCCTCTTTGATCAGCAATGCTAAACCTACAACTACTACAGCACAATCACCAATGCTGTCTTTTGTTAGTGCTTCATTCTTTTTCAAAAATCCTGCACATAACTCACCAAATTCCTCACTTAATTTTAAGGACTGTTTATCTAGCCGGCCCCCGTTTTCTAGATCTCGATCAATAAACCATTGTTTTACTTTGTTTAAAATTAAATTCTCCATTTTTACCTCTTTCTATTTTTTCACAAGTTTTAGATTGCCAGTCTCTTTGCCTTTTTTGTTTAAATCTGCATAGAATTTCAATAGCAATTTATCTTTCCCTGTAATTTTGCTTAACTTCTTCAATGAACCAGTACATAAATAACGCCCGTTTTCATAGAGTTTATAATCAGCTAACTCATCAGCATCACCCATGATGGCTTTTTCTCCTATTTCAAAATACTCGCAAATCATCTTTATGTGATATTCGTGTACTTTTCTTTTGCCAGTCAATAGACTGCTTATAGTAGTCATTGAGTAGCCTATTTCTTTGGATAATTTTCTAGCTGTCAAGTTATGGCTTTTCATTAAGAGCCTGAGTTGCTCTTTGAAATGTTCTATCTGATTTTTGGTATAGCCTGCCATGATACATTGAAACTCCTTATTCAATTTCTACTGGATAGAATGTACCGAATGACTTTCTTAAAGCATTTCCTACCTGGATAGCTACTCCACGAGATGCGAATTTCATTGCTTTCGCTTCCTCAGAGAAAGAGACATCCAAACCAGTGGTCCCAATCACTACAGATTTTACAAATGGTTTTGCTTGTTTTGATCCATGTTTTAAAATAAACATTACTTCCCATCCTTTTCTAATTTCTGTAACATTTTATTTTTTGCTTCCTCCAAAGCTTTTTTCTCTTGATCACTTGTTTGATTGGTATAATTTGGTTTTGACCAATCTGGAACATTTGATTGTTGCTTAGTTGGTTGTCCTTTGGTTTTACTTTCCTGAAACTTCCGTTCTCGTTCGTTTACTGCTGCAATTGATAACAATCCATCATTTTTCCAATTTTGTAAAATAGCTCTAATATAGCTAAAATTTCTCTTACCATTGTCAGCAGCTAAACTAATAGCTTTTAAAACTACATCTGGTTCCATACCATCCAGAGTGATGAATTCTTTTAAAGTTTCAAATTGGATTCCATCAATTGGTGAAATACGAGACTGATACTCATCTACGATGATTTTGAGTGTATTTTTCTCTAAATCTTTCTCTATATCTATCTCTATTTCTTTCTCTATCTCTAACTCTAACTCTGGTGGATGTTCGTCCGACATTTGTCCGGACAAATGTCCCGACAATAATTTTTGTTTTTCCTTCTCAATTCTTCTGCGATAGTCACGCTTTCTATCAGCTTCTGTGTTCGATTTTCCAATAAATGATTCAATGTCTAGCATAAAAATGGCGCCATTGTCCAAAACATCAATTAGGTTCATTTCCTTGAAAATGCTGACAGCTTTTTCAATTACTGCCACAGGATGCCTTGTAATTTTTGATAGCATTTCAGAATTGAATGGAATCCGATCATTGAACATCAACTTCCCATTGTTTTTTAAGCTCCTTAGATATAGTTTGATCAAAATGTTAGAGTATAGAAATCCATCTGGCATGCTTTCTAGGATGATCATTTCATCGCTATCGTAAAAATTTTCTTTAACTCTGAGATAATAGTATTTCTTGTTATCTGACATTTCACTTCTCCAATCTAAAATGGCAAACCATCATCAGGAATATTCATTTGGCTATTTTCGAATGAAGGAGGCATTTGCTCTTCCATTGAATTTCGATTAGCTGAATTGTCACGTTTTTCTAAACTTCTGAAGCTATCAATAACAACTTCAGTAACATAGACACGTTGACCTTGCTGATTCTCATAATTACGGGTTTGAATGTGGCCAGTGATGGCTACCAGGTTTCCTTTCTTAATCCAACTTGCAAAGTTCTCCGCTAATTTCCGCCAAATCACACAATTGATAAAATCTGCATCATATCCACCATCTTGATTTTTAAAATTTCGATTTACAGCAAGCGTGAATTGTCCAACAGCTTGATCTTGAGATGTTCGATGTAGTTCTACATCACGAGTTAAACGGCCAATAAGTACAACATTATTAATCATTTTCCAATCCTTTCAAATCCTTTTCGTTTTTTTAAAATCGCCTTCTCTTTCTCTATCAACCAATCCATGTGAACCTTTGCTTTCTCCAAGTCTTCAATCCCGTTTTTTTGGCGATAACGAAGAATATATTTTAGAGTATTGCCCAAATGATACCCTGTTAACTGTTCATCATTCATGAAGTTGCGATGAACATCAATGGCTTCAAGACCATTCCGCCCCTGGTAGTGTTTTGGATTGTGTACGTTATCGCTCATAATTCAGACATCCCTTTCACTGTTCTTTTTTGATGAATCTCTGACATTCTCTTATTCCACATTTCACGCTGATATTTTGCTGATTTGTAATGCTTCATTTTGGCTTTCTGGCGAACGATTACTTCACGCATCACATAGATTGCAAATCCTGAAAGTAAAATGTATATTACAAAAGCTACTGCTAAAATAATTTCAATTGTTGTCATTTTCTTCTACCTCTTTTGTTTCTTTTTGTGGGAACAGTTCCCGGTTGAATTTGTTAATCATCACATCTTGAGCCTTATTGGTCTCTTTGATTTTTTCGATACTTTCGGCCCAATGACCTGTACTTTCAAAGTTCATTTGGACCGCATTTTCTAGATCCTTAATGTGTTGTTCTTGACCGTACATGATTTTCATTGTTGCTCCTGCAAACAATAAGAAAAGTGCGGTAAGTGATAAAACAGTAAACTTTAATTGTTTTAAGCTCATACTCTAATCACCCCATCACTCTTGAAATCCAGAGCCATCTGATGAAGTTTATCTTCAAATTCGTTATCTGGCAGTTTCATCAATTTGGCTTTTTCCTCTACTTTCAGCGGACGGTTGGCATCTTGCCAATCCATCATTTTCAATAATTTTTTAATTGGATTCATTTCAAAATCCTCTCTATTCTTTATTTTTCTTTTGTTCTATAGCTCTTAAAATTATTTCATGGGCTATATTTTTAGTAAGCTTTTCCAGTTTAATTAAAGCTTCTCTATAAGTATCTGATTGTTCAATTAGCCAATCAGATACTTTTATGATTTCATCTTCAAAATCCATCTCAAGACCGATGACCTTTCTATATTATTTTGGTAAGTTACTACTGACAAAAAAACGGTTAAATAAGACCTCTTACTCCTTATGAAAATCGCATGTCAAATTTCCGAGAAAGGAGGACGACTTATGACTTTTGATTTTTCAGGATTGGACAAAGTGTTTGATGAACTCAATCAGAAAGCTGAGCAATTAAGTGGTAGCTATGATTTTGATGAAATTTTCCCAAAATCATATATGCAATCAGTAAGTGAATATGACTCAATCGAGGACTTCTTAAAAGCAAGTCCAGAGACTATTACGAATGCTGAAGAGTTCGAAAAAGCTGATGAAGCGGTTCTTGATGTGTTTGTGTCAGAGAATACGAATTTCTCAACATGGCAAGAAATGCTTAATGATGCTAGTTCTCAATTTGTTATAGAGAAACTAAAATTTTAATTTCAAATTGTTCTAGTCGAGTTATTGCTTCTTGCAATTCCTTGGCTTTTTTTGAAACTTCGTTCAAGATTTCATTTAATTCGTTTTGATTTTCTAAAGTAATATTAATTTTCGTCATTATTTAAACCTCTTATATTCATCTAAATAACGATATTCCTTTGAATGAATTGATCTAATTCATTCTTGTCAATTCGTTTTGTTCCATCAATTTTATAAAGATTCAATCCCATCTTGATCCATTTTCTGATGGTATTTGAACTACAATCCGCATAGTGTGCTGCACTTTCTAGTGACAACCACCGCTTTTCTGCTATCTCCTGGTCTAAGAATTCCGTGAAAGATTCTTTAAATTGAATTCGAACCACTGATCTTATTCCGTTTTCAAATTCTTCGCTTAGAATATTCATTGTCATCTCCAATTTGTGATATAATGTAAATAGTTTCTTTTGTTGAGCGCCTAACTTCAGTTAGGTGCTTTTTATGCGTTGTAAGCATTCAATTTCATGATTTTCATTTTAGTGTTGGTGCTTGGTTCCCAAGTCATCCAATAGGCAAGTGCTGCTTCTGCGAATTTCTTTGGCAGTAAGTCATATCTACTAATATTGAAATGATCCTTGAAATCAATCTCAGCTTGTCTGAAGACTGATTGGGCGAATATCTTATCTGCATAAGCTGGACTGTCGATTCCACCAAGGCAAGCAACTACTCGAGCCTTGCGCTTCTTCAATAGCGACTGAGCATAGCTTGGATGAATTGGTTGTTCATTCTTGAGATAGTCGATATCTTCAATCATGCTAGCCTGTTGCTCACGCAGTTTCTTTTGTCCAGTAAAGAGAGCGATGAAGGCATCCTCATCTAAGTCTTCTCGAATGAATCCACCTTGTCTGCGAATAGCTGGAAGAACTTCTGATGTGACCCATCGTTTAAATTCTTTTGCTTGAGGTAATTTACTGGATAAGATAAGAGAGTAAAGACCGGATTCGTTGATAATGATAGTATTTTGTGTTCGCCCTAGATTGTCGGTGAGTCCGTATTTCACGGAGTCATCTTCATCAACGTGCCGAGAAATTGCATCCAGAGGTTTAGCATATCCTAAAATATCTGCTACATCCTTCCCGACAAACCAAGGTTCATCATCAATTGTCATAGTACGGACTTCTTGCCCGTGAAAATTAAAAATCTCATTCATTTTATTCCTCCATCAAGTCGCTGATTGCGACACCAAGATATTTAGCGACCTTATTCAATGTTTGGGAAAGCGGAATGCTCGAATTCCATTTTCTGATGCTTCCATTGCTAAGGTCCAGATCTCTTTCTATTCGATAAATAGAAATATTGTTTTCTTTTGCTATTTTTTTAATTTTGTCATATAGCATCTTTTTCTCCTTTCTTTGGAAAATTTTATAAGAAAATTATCTTTTTTATTGACAAATAATAGAAAATATTCTACTATTAGGGTATAGAAAAGAACACTATTAAATAGGTTTTGATATCTACTGTCTTGGCGGACCACGTTGATATGTTTAAAAACTTATTTATAGCTTTGAAATTAACTTACAAGAATAGTATAATAGAAAAATTTTCCTCTTGTCAACAGATAAAATAGAAAAATTTTACATTTTTTTGTAAGTTTTTTTAAAAAAAGGAGGAAAAAAATGAGTCTACTTGATAGAATCAAGTTGTTAGCGACTACTCATCAGATGACTATGGCTGAACTAGAAAGAAAATTAGATTTCAGCAATGGTAGTTTAAGGAAATGGGGAAGCTCTATGCCTAGCGGTGACAAAATAGAAAAAGTTGCTGATTATTTCAATGTCTCTACAGACTACTTATTGGGAAGAACTAATAACCCGAATATCGCAAACAATGGTGATGCTTCTGCGCCATTGGATCTGCGTGATATTGCTACTCAATCCATGCTGTTTGATGGAAAACCACTTACAGAAGAAGATATTGATTTCATCACTGCTGTTCTTGAGGCTCATTTAAAAAATAAATAGAGGTACATTATATGACAGTACAAGAGCTTTGTGCCAAGGAAGGTGTGAATCTCTGCTACTTTGATGGAAGCAACTGGCACAGCCCTGGCTTCTTCAATCCTACGTTGAATGTTCTAGCACTAGACATTAATTTGTCAGTAGAAGATCAAAAACAAGTAGCTCTTCATGAATTAGGGCATAAAGAACATACTCCTATTCAGTATGAGCTGAATAGGGAGCTTTGCGAATTACAAGCTGACAGAAGCATGATTCATCATTTGCTTGAAGAAGAATTAAAGCTAATGGATGATATTAGGGATTTTAATTATCTTCATTTTATGGAAAAATACAGTCTAAAGACCATCGCAAATGAAACGATGGTTAAAGATGAGTTTAATTCACTAATTAGTTAAATAGGAGGATCTAATGAAAAAAAGTAAGCCTTTTTATAAACAAGTTTGGTTTATAATATTTATTATTTTGGTTGTTATTGGCGGTATAAGCTCTCTAACTAAACCAAAATCAAAAACCACAAGTAGTGCAGAAAAGTCTGCTACTATTAAAAACAACACTTTTAAAATGACAGATAAGCTTGGTGAAGAGTTTGCTGTTTATCTGCGAGAAAATGCGGAAGTCTTGGACAATGGTGATAAAATCGAATTTGTTACAGGTGGAAATGCTACTACTGTTTCTGTCCGTGTTGGAGAATCGTGGAGCACTGAAAGTGCAAGTCGTAAAATCTATCTTGCTAATTCATTTCTTAAACAAAAAAATGAGCTGTTTAAAAAATGGGCGGCAGAAAATAACTATGAAGTTAACCTAAATAAAGATAACCCAGAATTAATAGTTAAAGTTTCAGATGCAGATAAAACAACAATTGCACAAGAGCATAGTGGCAAGATGAAGATACTTAATAATTAAGTAAGCAAAAAATCCCCACAATCGCCTGCAAGCTAAAATGTGAGGATGTGCTGTATAGAAAGAATGGCATTAAAAAGCCCTCTTTACTATACCCATTTTAACAAGAAATGAGGTAAAAATCAATGATCAAAAAAATATAAAAAAAGGCGATGGTTTCGCCTACTATTTTTAAAAGCCTATCATGGAATTGATCCTTTTGACTGGCAAGAAGATTATAACTCTTAGGCGTGGTTTTTAAAACCGAACGTGAAGCTAGACTTGCTGAAGCTAAGTGTTTGGCTGATTATGAGAAGAAAACCTTTAGAAGCAGAAATACAACTACTACTTTCAAACAGGTATATGAAACTTGGAAAGAGCATTATAGAAATACAGTTAAAGAATCTACCTATGTTAGCCAAATTGACAAAGCTGACAGACTTATTATCCCTCATTTTGGAGATAAGCCCATAAATAAAATTACTCTATCTATGTGCCAAGCTCAGGTCAATAAATGGGCTGAGGATTATAAGAGATTTTTTGGGATCATCAGCATTGCTAATCAGATATTTGATTATGCAATATCTATGGAATTAATTGATAGCAATCCAATGAGAAAAACTCTAAAACCAAAAAGAACAAAGAAAGATAAGGAAGAGCTTGAACAATTCTATAATAAAGAAGAACTAAAAACTTTTTTCGAAATGGTCCAGGAACTTGATGATATAGAGATGCTCACTTTCTTCCGTTTATTGGCTTTCACAGGAATGAGGAAGAACGAAGTAGGCGCATTAAGATGGACTGATATTGACTTAGAGAGTGGGCAACTAAAAGTTAATCAAACACTAGCAAAGGGAGAAAACAATAAAATCATATTTCAAACACCGAAAACGAAAAAAAGCCAGCGAACAATATCGCTGGATCCAAAGACTATTGATATTTTGAAAGATTGGCACAAATACAGTACAAAAGGCTTATTATTTAAAAATGAAACAGGCAGCCCTAAAAGTATTGTGCATGTCAATAACTTGCTGAACCGAGTTTGGAGAAGGTACCCTGATTTCAAGCGTATCACTCCTCATGGATTCAGGCATACACATTGCTCCCTACTGTTTGAGGCTGGAGCAACTATCAAAGAGGTCCAGGAACGACTAGGACATGAAAATATACAAACAACGATGGACATATATGCTCACGTAACCCAAAAAGCAAAAAATGAAGTTGCTGACAAATTTGCTTCCTACATTGGTTTTTAGAATATGGGTATCACCGTGGGTATCAAAACAAAAAAACAGGCTATCCGAATATATCGGAAAGCCTTATTTTATGCTATCTAAAGCAATTATTTTGCGATTGGGTAAACAGAAACTTGTTTCTTATCGCGACCTTTGCGTTCGAAGCGTACTACGCCTTCAACTTTAGCGAACAAAGTATCGTCTCCACCACGTCCAACGTTCACACCTGGGTAGATGTGAGTACCGCGTTGACGGTAAAGGATAGATCCACCTGTTACAGTTTGTCCATCAGCTGCTTTAGCTCCAAGACGTTTTGCTTGTGAATCACGTCCGTTTGATGTAGAACCTCCACCTTTTTTGTGGGCGAAAAGTTGCAAGTTAGCAAGATTCAATTTCAACATAATTGTTTTCCTCCAGTTAGTTTTCTGTGATAACTCTTGTTTGGACGAACTCGGATGAGTTCTCCGATAAGTTTGCCATCCCTAAGAAAAATGATTCAAAGAATAGTTGGGTCATTTCTCTTTGGTGAGGTGGAATGTCTGTCGGGATTGTTACCCGCATGAAGCCACCCTCTTCTTCGTTTAATTCTAGTTCCGGTTCATAGCCTGCAAATTTCTCAACAGAGTTGACAAAGTTAATGGCAAGCGTAGAAACCGATGCACACACGACATCTAAGCCGTATTCGCCACTTTCGGCGTGACCAGTAATTTCTGCACTCCTCAGCTCGCCATCTTCGGCTCGTTCAAAGACTGCTTGTATCATGTGTTCTCCTAAGAATTAAGCGTTGATTGCGTTGATGACAACTTTAGTGTAAGGTTGACGGTGACCTTGTTTACGGTGGCTACCTTTTTTAGGTTTGTACTTGTAAGTAACAACTTTCTTTTGTTTTCCTTGTTTTTCAACAGTTCCAACAACAGTAGCTCCTGAAACAAGTGGAGTTCCGACAACAGTGTTTTCACCACCAACAAGAACAACTTCGTTAAATGTAACTTCTTGACCAGCTTCAACGTTCAATTTTTCAACGTAGACTGCTTGACCAACTTCAACTTTAACTTGTTTTCCGCCAGTTTTAATGATTGCGTATGTGCTCATTATGCACCTCCTATGTATTTTTGGGTTTCCCCGTATTTTGTGAAGACTCGCCTAGCATCGTGGGACGAACCACTTAAGCTCATCAGGATGAGCGACGATGATCGAGCGGTTGCACAGGCATGTGCATAGTCAACTCTCTAAGTATATCACTTCTATCAGACAAAGACAAGTATTTTTGTCCCTTGAAAACGGATTTTCTTTTAAAAAGTTCTCTTAAGTCTTTAAAAGAATTAAATGGCTACAAAAGGCTCTTGGCTATCTTTATAAAAAAACTATTTACGATTCTTTTTCCTCTTTTATTTGTTCTTTTGGTGAATGATGTCAAGCATCATAAAACTCATGGAGCAATTGGATCAGTTCTTGCTGTTGTTCTAGTAAGTTCTGACCGATAGTGGTTGATTGAATGAGGGTACGATCCTCCAGGTCTTCGATCACCTTCTTCAAGGAAGTTTGCTCAAATGGCGAATCTACAACCTTTTGAATATCTTGGAAGGGCTGATGGGTGACCAGTTGAAAACCATAAGAATTATTAAGGAGTGAATAGCCTGCTGTACCTGTCTTCTTTTGATATGCTTCGCATAGCCCCCCATCAATGACAAAGAGCAGACCTTCACCCCGAATGGGAGATTCTCCTTTTCCTGTCTTAACAGGTGTATGGCCATTCACAATACGAGATAAGTCCGTTTCAAGACCAAATTCCTCTAAAATGATTTGGCAAATCTTTCTTGAATTGCGATAGCTAAAATACTCATTTTCTACTTCCTTATGCGTTTCTGCCTCCTCAATAAAATACCGTTCAAAGGTCGTCATCTTATCCTTCCCAAAGAGGGGAGATAATGGCCCTCGCCAGCAATACCATACCAAATCCGTTGAAAGGTCATCCCCAACTTCTTTATTTTTTGCTGCAAATCGAATATGGTATTCGAAAAAGTCTAGTAATTCTTTCCCAGCATACTGGGCTTGATGAAGAACTAGAGGTTGAAATTCCCCAGAAGGTTTTAAGGGAATACAGCCGTGAAACAGCAAGTGATGATTGTAAACCTTATACATGGAACCCTTTTTCATTAAGAGCTCCATATGTTTGGCCATTTTTGGAGATCCTTGGAAGGAAGCCAACATGCTATCCACTATTTGTTTTTCCTCTATGCTTAATTCAGAAGGATTTGCCCGATCTATGGTTTGGAAGCAAGTGTTTTGCAAGGTATAGTTGTTTCCGTCAATGGTGATTGAGTTCTTCCAATAATCAATTTTATCCAGGAGGATTTGATTGTCCATCTGAAATTCTGGCCGTCTCTTCATCAATTGAGTTTCTACCTTAAATTGGAGAATGGCTAGCGCTTGATGGACCTTTTCCAGTTGCAATATTTCTTCAGCTGTAAATTCCTCCGCCCTTGTCCCTAGGATGGGCCTAAACTTAGGATTGGCTTTGTAGGTTTTATCCGCAAATAAGGTTAAGGATCGAATGTTTAAGCCGTAAGCTTTTTCGATATCCCATAAGTAACCGTATCGTGCTGCAATGCGCAATACATTCAATAAACATGCCTCGGACCCAAAGTAAGCCCCCATCCAAATGATATCGTGATTGCCCCATTGAATGTCTAAAGAATGAAAATCAAAGAGCTCATCCATTACCTGGGCACTTCCACCCCCTCTATCAAAAATATCTCCTACCACATGCAGGTGATCAATCAATAAGCGACGAATACTGCTGGCAATTCCCAAGATAAAGGGATCTGCTTCTCTTAGTTCAATAAGATAACTTAAGATAGTATGGAAATAAGAATGTTTATCAGCTAGTGTAAGATCACTATAGATCAGTTCTTCTATGATATAGGCATATTCCTGAGGCAAGGCCTTTCTCAGTTTGGAACGGCTATATTTAGCTGCTACAAAACTCAATAGAGTCAAGAGTTGAGAAATCGTTGATTTATACCACTCTTTCTCCTTATTCACTTCTTCCAAAACCCTCTCTGGATAGGATACCAGAGCTGACAGTGTATTCTTTTCCTCTTGTGACAAGGAAGCTGCAAAGCAATCATTAATTTTCTCATTTAAAATTCCAGCGCAACTCCTCAAAATATAATCAAAAGCCGCAAATTCTCCATGAATATCACTTATGTAGAGCTCAGTCCCTTTTGGTAGGTTTAAAATGGCCTCAAGATTAGTGAGTTCAGTAATAACTTTTTGACGAGAATCAAATTTTTCTAGTAAAATACGCTTATATTGCTCCATATCATTTCTCCAAGGAATCTGCAGTTACAACCCAATCTAGGCTGATTCAAGAATCAGTTCATCTTTTTTACTTGCTCCTCAATTAGGAAAGCTGTCTCTTCAATCGATTTATCCGTCATATTGATGACTTGAGCGCCATATTGTTTAAAGACCTTCTTGGAATAATCCAATTCTTGATAGATTTTTTCTAAATCCGTATAACTTGTTTCTTGTGTTAATCCTAAAGAATCCAAGCGATGACTTCGAACTTTCATTAATTTTTAGGCTCACAGATCAGACCAATCAAACGACGAGAATCAACCTTATCTAAGACCTGAGGTAAAGGAACTTCTGGGATCAAAGGCAGATTTGCAACCTTGTAGCCCTTATTGGCCAGGTAAATACTCAGGGGAGTTTTTGAGGTACGAGAAACACCAAGCAGGACTAAATCGGCTTCTAAAAACCCCTGAGGTGCCTTACCATCATCATATTTAACAGCGAATTCAATTGCTGAAATTTTCTTAAAATAATCACTGTCCAAGCGGTGCAAGGTTCCTGGAACTTCTATTGGTCTGGTACCAGTCTTTTCTTCGATAATTTCAAAAAATGGATGCATGAGATCCAAATAAGCCAAACCATTTTTTTGGCTAAATTCTCTGGCTACTGATGCTAACTGACTATTGACCAGGGTGCTGATGACAAGTGCATTATCCTTCAAGGCATCATATAAGATATCCAAGAGTTCCACTTCTTGATTGATAAAAGGAAAACGATAACTATTATTAAAAATGATATCTGGATATTGTGCGGTAACTGCTGACAATAATTTTTGGGAAGTCCCACCCAAAGAATCTGAAATACTATATACAATGATTTCTTTTTTCATATTTATTCCTCTTCACTCTTCAGTTCGGCATTCCTTGCTTGTAGGATAATGTAATCGAGCAAGGCTGATTTGGTCACCGTTCCCACAATTTTTCGGTCATTCTCCTCATCGACTACCGGTAAGGAATCGATGGCATGATCTTGCAGTAGGGCAGCCGCTTCTAAGATGTTCATATCTTTAGTACAGGTAATGATATGTGGCATTCGAGTCATACAAACTGCTACAGGGGTCGTCTGGATACTCGAATTAAGAGATGCCCTCAATAAATCTTTACGGGACATAATTCCCAGTAAGAGCTTGCCTTCATCGATAACATAGAGGACATCAGCATCATACATAAATAGGGTGATAATGGCATCCTGAATATAGGAATCATGGGTGACTAAAACTGGAGAGGTCATAATCTCTGCCACTTCTTTTTGAAAAGTATCAAAAAGAAAAGCGTTTCGAGATCTAATCCAGAGTAGGTATAACCAATTTTTGGTGTAGCTTTCAAAATGCCAACCAAGGTCAGAAAGGACAAATCCGGGCGAAGGGTCGCTCTTGAAATATCCAATAACTCAGAAATCTTCTCTCCGCTTAAGGGCTGATGCAATTTTACAATTTCAACTATTTTCTTTTGACGTTCACTTAATTTCAAAATTTCCTAGCCTTTCTATTTCTAGCTCCATGATGATGATATCAGGCATCTCTAAAGCAATATTTATCATATTTCTATCATTTACTTTCGAATAATCATCATTTTTAATGAACATTATAGCAGAATAATCCAATTAGTCAACAGAAAAAGATGTATGTTTTGTTTGACAAATATATGTGATGTATAATACAATGATTTTGTCTTAAATATGACACATATTTAGTTTTTTGGAGGCTTATATGACAAAATGGATTTACTCCTTCGAAGAAGGAAGTGCGAAGGCCAATGATCTCCTGGGTGGGAAAGGCGCTAATTTAGCTGAGATGAGCCATCTGGGACTACCGGTTCCTCCTGGATTTACCATCACCACAAAAAGTTGTATCCACTATCTCGATAATCCCGACTTCTTTGAGTCCTCTTTGAAAGAAGAAGTTTTGAAAGCGGTTGCTCAACTAGAAGAGAAAACGGGTAAGTCTTTTAGCGGAGAAGATCCTCAGTTACTTTTAGTCTCTGTCCGAAGCGGGGCTAAATTTTCTATGCCTGGAATGATGGATACCATTCTCAATCTTGGTCTCAATGATCAGCGGACACAATTACTGGCCAAAGAAACCAATCTAGATTTTGCCTACAACTGCTATCGCCGTCTACTCCAGATGTTTGCTGATGTAGTCTATGGCATCGATAAGGGACTTTTTGATGATCAACTAGCAGCTTTTGAACAAAAACAGAATAAAAAGGTCCATGATTTTGACCTAGCCCAGCAACAGGAATTGATCCAGCACTATAAAGATCTCTACTCCAAACACAAGCAAGAATTTCCTGAGAACCCTCATGAACAACTCTTCGCTGCCATCCAAGCTGTCTTCAAATCCTGGAACAACAATCGGGCTAAAATTTACCGGGAGCTTCATCAGATCCCTCATGATTTAGGAACAGCTGTCAATGTCCAGGCCATGGTCTTTGGAAATAGTGACCAAGCCAGTGGTACAGGGGTTTGTTTCACTAGAAACCCTGCAACTGGGGAGGCGGAACTGTTTGGTGAATTTTTGCTCAATGCTCAAGGGGAAGATGTGGTCGCTGGGATCCGCACTCCTGAGCCGATTAGAGCCTTAAAAGAAATCCAACCTGAAACCTATCAGGCTTTCAGAGACTACGCCAAGATCCTTGAAAACCACTATAAGGATATGCAGGATATTGAATTTACCATTGAGAAAGGTAAGCTCTACATCCTCCAAACCCGAAATGGTAAACGAACAGCCAAAGCTTCTTTAAAGATTGCTCTAGATATGGTGGACCAAGGTCTAATTCGTAAGGAAGATGCTCTCCTGAGAGTCGCTCCTACTTCCATCAGTCAACTGATTCATCCAGTCTTTGAAGAAACTGCTTTAGAGAGAAAGCACCTTTCTTAGCTCAAGGCTTACCAGCCAGCCCAGGTGCAGCTACTGGCCAAATCGTCTTTACCGCCGACCGAGCTAAAGAAATCCATCAAGAAGGTAAAAAAGTCATCCTGGTTCGGCAAGAAACTTCTCCAGAAGATATTGAAGGCATGATTGTCAGCCAAGCTATTGTTACCAGCCAAGGGGGAATGACCTCCCACGCTGCTGTTGTAGCTCGTGGCATGGGAACTTGCTGTGTCGCCGGTTGCGGAGAATTAGCCATCAGCGAGGAGAACAAAACCCTTTCCTGTGGCAGTCTGGTTCTAAGGGAGGGAGATCTTATCTCCGTCGATGGTTATTCTGGTCGCATTTATCGTGGCGAACTTCCAACTGTCCTAGTTGAGAACAACCAAGACCTCCAGCGCTTGCTTGTCTGGGCAGATGAAGTCGCCATCCTCCAAGTTCGAGCCAATGCAGAAACCGTCAAAGACTTGACAACCGCTATGAACTTTGGGGCCAAAGGAGTCGGGTTGGCCCGGACGGAACACATGTTCTTTGGACAAGAACGGATTCTTGAAATGCGTCGCCTCATCTTAGCGGATACCGAAAAAGAAACAAAAGAAGCCCTCAATAAGCTCCTAGAATTCCAAGAAAAAGATTTCTACCAAATGTTCCAAACCGTCCAAGATAAACCGATGATTGTCCGCCTGCTCGATCCACCTATGCATGAGTTTTTACCTAAGGATTCCCAAGAAATTGCATTATTAGCAAGCAAACTAAAAAAATCTCCTGATAAACTTGCCGACCGTATTGAAAGTCTGCAGGAAAGCAATCCGATGTTGGGACACCGGGGTTGCCGTCTCGGCATAACCAAGCCGGATATCTACAAGATGCAGACAGAAGCTATTTTTAGAAGTGCTATCAAATTGCATCAAGAAGGTCAAAAGATTAAGCCGGAAATCATGGTTCCTTTAATTGCTGATCAAAAAGAATTAGCATGTATCAAAGAGTATCTTGTTCAGCATATTGAACAGCTTTTCAAACAGTATGGTCAGGAGCCATTCCCTTATGAAATTGGTACCATGATTGAACTGCCCCGCGCCTGCCTAACTGCTGATAAACTGGCTCAAGAAGCAGATTTCTTCAGCTTTGGCACCAATGACTTGACCCAGATGACCTATGGCTTCTCTCGGGATGATATTGGCAAGTTCATCGGCCACTACAAGGACAAGGATATTCTTTCTTTTGACCCCTTCCAAAAAATCGATAGGGAGGGTGTAGGTGAATTAATGAGAATTGCTATCAGCAAGGCCCGTCAAGTAAAACCGAACCTCACTATCGGTATCTGTGGCGAAGTTGGCGGAGATCCTTCTTCAATCTCCTTCTTCCAAGACATACAAATCACCTACGTTTCCTGCTCTCCTTACCGGGTTCCTGCTGCTAGACTAGCCGTCGCTCAAGCAGCACTCAAAGAAGGACAGAATTAAGTCCCCCTTACATTAGAAAAGCACCCTTGAAGCTAGAAGCATCGCATCTACATTCAAGGGTGCTATTTTTCTTTATCAAACTCACGCCAGTGGTCAGGGCTCTTAGTGAGATCTGATCACCTTCATCTCTTACAACAAATCCTCAATCAGCTCATCGACTTCATCTGCTTCCGCTTGAGGCGTGATCTCTGTCACGATGATACCTGCGACAGCCCGCTCCACCAAGGCTTCCACGTCCATGCGTTGCTCATACTGCTCCGCATTTTTGAGTTTTGGATTAGTCTTTGGACGATCCGGAGCAAAGATGGTACAGCAATCTTCGAAAGGCTGGATAGAGATTTCAAAGGTATCGATGGCTTGGGCGATATCGATAATCTCCAACTTGTCCATGGTCACCACTGGACGGATGACGGGTGTATTGGTCACGGCATTGATAGCCTGCATACTCTCTAGCGTTTGGCTAGCTACCTGACCAAGACTTTCCCCATTGATGATGACTAGGCCACCACGGATTTGACGGATACGGTCTGTAATGCGCATCATAAAGCGGCGGGTCAAAGTCATGAGATAGGCTTCTGGTGCCTTGGCTTTAATCTCTTCTTGAATCTCAGTAAAAGGTACTTCGATAAACTGGATATTGCCCCCAAACTTGGTCAATTTACGAGTTAAATCGTGGGCTTTTTTCAGAGCACCAGGGCTAGTATAAGGTGGGCTCGCAAAGTGAACCGCTTCGATATCCACACCCCGCTTCAAAGCTAGGTAACCCGCTACTGGAGAGTCAATCCCACCAGAAAGCATGAGCATGCCCTTGCCAGACGTCCCAACTGGCAGACCACCTGCTCCCTTAATAGTTTCATAAGAGATATAGGCTGCTTCTTCTCGAATTTCAACTTGCAAGTTGATATCCGGTTTTTTCATTTGGGCTTGGATGGTTGGGATCGCTTCAAAGACAGCACCTCCCAAGGTTTGGTTGAGCTCGCGACTATCGAGTTCAAAGGTATGGTCACTGCGCTTACTTGAGATTTTAAAGGTCAAGCCGTCCTTGTAAATCTCCTTCATAATCTCTTGCACTGCCGCTTTTAGAGCTGGGACAGATTTTTCAATCTTGTAGACAGGTGAAAAGTTTTGAATCCCGAAGACCTGTTTAAGAGATTCAGCCACTGGTTCGTAATCCGTTCCATTTAGATAAGCATGAGCACGGTCCCGATCGGCTGTCACTTTGACAGTTGGGTAAATGGACAAGACATCTGAGATATTATTGCGCAATTTATTAATAAAGCGCATCCGGTTCTTTCCTTTAGTAGAAAGCTCTCCATAGCGGATCATAATTTCTGAATAAGTTAATGGCATAGTAACTTCCTTTTCTTTTCCTTAACGCACCTTTCGCGTCTTTTCATAGATCAGTTTGAACTTGGTCAAAAATTGCTCGACCTGACTCATGTCATTTTCGAGATCAAGACTGAGGCGGACTGCTGTTTGTGCCACAGCCTTGTCAACCCCCATAGCAATCAGGGTTCCAGCTGGTTTGCCAGCCTTGGAAGAGCAGGCAGAGGTTGTCGAGATATAAATCTCATACTCTTCAAAAGCGTGGACGATGACTTCTCCTCGCACTCCCTTGATACCAAAAGTCAAAATATGGGGTGCAAAGCCCTCATCTCCTGAGAAGACAGTCACATCTGGGTAATGGGCTAGTTCCTCACGAATGACTTCCTTCAACTGATGGCATTTACGCTCAAATCCTCTTGACGCTCCATCGCCAAGCGCAAGGCCTTGGCAGTCGCTGCAATTCCAGCTAAGTTCTCAGTCGTCGAACGAAGGTCCTTTTCTTGTCCGCCACCTGTTAAGAGGGGACTGATCTTTTTGCCTTCTTTGAGATAGAGGAAACCAACCCCACGAAGTCCATGGAACTTGTGACTGGAGAAGGTCGCTAGATCCACCCGTTCTGGCAAATAGAGAGCGGTTGAAACCTTAGCCAGCGCCTGAACCCCATCGACATGGAAAGTGATGGCCGGACGATCCGCCAATAGGTCTGCAATAGCTTGAATCGGCTGGATAGAACCCACTTCATTATTGACAGCCATGATCGAAACGAGGGTTGTATCCGGACGCAAGAGTTTTTCCAGCTCTTCTACTTGGACAAAGCCACGCGCATCAACAGGAGCAATATCCACTTCAAATCCTTGACCTTGTAGCCAAAGGGCCGATTCCTTAACAGCTGGATGCTCAATAGCTGAGACAATGATATGCTTTCCATAAGGAGCTTTTTCAAAAGCAACTCCCTTGATCGCCCAGTTGTCTCCTTCAGTCCCACCTGAGGTGAAATAGATTTCTTCTGCTTTCTTGCCTAGGAGGGAAGCAATCTGCTTACGAGATGCCTCCAAGATCCGAGTCGCTTGACTTCCCAGGTTGTGCAAGCTGGAGGGATTGCCCCAAATTTTGCTTGCGACTTCCGTGTAGGTAGCCAAGGCCTCGGGATAAGGTTTGGTTGTTGCTGAATTATCAAAGTAAATCATCTTCCACTCTCTCCTAGTCAATTTTCAATCATCTTATTGTAACATTTATAGGTTGGAGGGACAAGAATTTGGCAGGCTTCATTTTGTTCCTAGTTTCAGACAGAAAACTTGTAAATTTCTCAAAATAGCTTATGATGAAGATGGAGAGTTTTGTAAAACGCTTACAAGATCCCCTGTTGTTTTTTATGACCTACTCAAGTCCAGAACTGGAACTGATTGAAGTTACAAGGAGACAAGCATGAAACGACCGATCTATTTTTCCATTGCCCTAGGTGGAAGTCTTGCTCTTGGAGGACTGCTCACTGTCCTACCACCACTTCCATTTTCCCTCCCTTCTGCCCGACTAGCCTGTCACGGTAAAGGACAGTGTGACCTACAACAGCCCTTGGAGAAGCCAGCTTACTTTAGGGAAGATGAAGGCAGTCTCCGCGAAATGAGCCTTATCCAACCAATCCCTGGTGAATCCGATAGCCACATCGAATTCAAATGCTTGGTCGAATACAATGGCTGGTTCCGTCGTATCATCCGTGTCAAAGATGTAAAAGTGATTTCAAACCAAGGAATTCAAGGGTAAGATTGACTACTCTATCCCGGATCCAAACAAGATAGAGGTTCAGGCGAATGGCCAGTTTATCTCTCCTAATGACTCCTCAAGTTTTAGTAACCATGAAATCATCAGCCAGCCTAGTCAAACAAACCAACCAATTTCCGTCTCTGAAAAAGGACAGGCAAACTTTGCAACGTCCTCTGAGGCAAGCGAGACTCAAAGCGTCCAGTTTGAAAGCAATTTGAAATTTTAAAAACCTCTTTCATTTCTTCTTAGACATTTTCATAAAAATAACGTATAATGACTAAAGTGTTCACATAAAAGAACCAAATATGAAATGAAGAGGAAACAGATTATGTCACAATACTCACGAAAAGAAAAACACCAAGACAGCAACAGACCATCAAGAAGCGAAAAAGTGAAACAGAGCCTTTCTTTATTCCAGATGATTGTCGCAACGATTGCTAGTCTTCTCGGGATTATCGTTACTTCCTTTACTATTTACAGTATCATGAAACCAACGACAAAGACAGAGGAGAAAAAAGATGGCTCCACTAGCGTTGTTGTTGTCCATGAAAAGGATGGATCTGCTACTGATTCAAGTGCCACAGGAACAGATACCAGTGCTAGCAGCAGCAAGCATCGGAAGCAAGCTCTGAACAAACTGATTCATCACAGGCAGAAACAAGTGCCAGTGAAGCGCCTGCAGACACAACACCATCTGCTACTGATACCGAATCATCTGCTAATTAATAAAAAGACCAGTTGGTCTTTTTATTATAGAAAAGAGTATTTTTTAAAAAAACTTTCCTTAGGTGAGTACGGACGTCAGCGAACTTCGAAGAAGTTCCATGACTTAGTTTTGGACCTAAGGTTCCAAAACTCCCGAGTGCTTGAAACACTATTGTTTCAAGCACTTTTCTCACAGCGGAAAGTTTTATAACTACATAAATGAATCGAACCATTAGACATCACTTTTTTTTAAAAAAATAACTAGTTATTTTATGCAAAAAAAAGTTTGTATGCATTCTAAAAAACAGTATAGTCTATTTTAAAAATATAGAAAAGCCTCTGTCGACCAGAAATCCTGATCGATAGAGGCTTGTTTTTACTTGAGAACTTCTTGTGTTTTCGCGTAGTTGGCTTCGACAGCTTCTTTTTCAGCTTTCCACCAGTCTTGGTTGTCTGTGTACCACTTGATGGTTTCTTCTAAACCTGCTTCGAAGTTTGTAAATTGTGGTTCCCAACCCAATTCTTCACGCAATTTTGTTGAATCAATAGCGTAACGCAAATCGTGACCAGCACGGTCTGTTACACGGTCGTAAGCATCTTTTGGTTGTCCCATTTTTTCAAGGATGAGCTCAAGCACTTCCTTGTTATTCTTTTCACCGTCAGCACCGATCAAGTAAGTTTCACCAATACGACCCTTAGTAAGAATCGCCCAAACACCAGTTGAGTGGTCGTTGGTGTGAATCCAGTCACGGACGTTCTTGCCTTCACCATAAAGTTTTGGTTTGATACCAGACAAGATATTGGTAATTTGACGTGGGATGAACTTTTCGATGTGTTGGTATGGTCCATAGTTGTTTGAACAGTTTGAAATGGTTGCCTTAACACCGAAGGAACGAACCCAAGCCTTCACAATCAAGTCTGAAGCAGCCTTGGTTGATGAATAAGGGGATGATGGGTTGTATTTGGTTTCTGCTGTGAATTTTTCACCAGGACCTTCCCCATGTCCAGGAAGATCTTCGCGCAATGGAAGGTCTCCATACACTTCGTCTGTTGACACGTGGTGGAAACGAATATCGTATTTACGAGCAGCTTCCAAGAGTGTGTAGGTACCAATGAAGTTTGTGTGGATAAATGGTGATGGGTCATTCAATGAATTGTCATTGTGGCTTTCAGCCGCATAGTGAACGATCGCATCAGCCTTAGCAGCCAGTTGGTCAACCAATGCTGCGTCAGCAATGTCACCCACAACCAATTCAACACGGTCCCCAGGATTTCTTCGATGTTGGCACGGTTACCTGCGTAAGTGAGTTTGTCAAGGACAGTCACATGCACGTCTGGATGGTTGTTGTAGACATAGTGTACGAAGTTTGAACCGATGAAACCAGCGCCACCGGTTACGATGATGTTTTTGTATTCAGTCATTTTTTCTCCAAATAATTTTTAGTTTTGATTGTTCCTTTAGCTAGTGAGGGACGCCAGCAACCCTTCGGTTTCATGGCTAAATCCGGAGCCAATGTCTCCGGATTTCCCTACAAGATTCCCTACGGCAATCTTGTATCCACTAGGGCAGGAACGATCCTACCAGGATCCTTGCAGTCGCAATACTGCTATGCAAGGTTCATTTTTACAAATCTTCTGCTTTTAGGGGTTTGACGTCTTTGAGCAATGGGTGGTTCTTATCTGCTTCTGAGACTTCTGCTGCTTCCAAGTTTTCCCATTGGATGTCTAGGCTTGGGTCTGCATAGTTGACAAAAGCATATTTGGCTTGAGCTCCAATGCCCAGTAGTCATTGACCAAATAGCTGTAGGCTACTTTATCAGACAAGACTTGGAAACCATTGGCTACGCCACGAGGAACAAAAATCCCTTTAGAGGCATCGATCACAGTTTGGTAGGTATTCCCGAAGGTCTCACCTTCACGAAGGTCTACCCAAGTTCCAAGAACCTTTCCTTCATCTGCCACAGAGATGTACTTGTCCCAAGGTTCTGCATGCAGACCACGTAAGACATGCTTGCGCGAGAAAGAAACGTTATTTTGCAACTTGCCTTCGGCAAAGAAGCTTTCAGGAAATCCAAGAGGAAGCATTTTTTCCTTTTGGAAGTTCTCCTTGAACCAACCACGGTTGTCCCCATGAACTGGAATATCAAACTCCATCAAACCTGGAATCGCTTCAATCTTGCGGGCTGCTAATTCTTTTCCGAAAAATTGTTCTGTCATTAAGCTTCTCCAATCAAACGGAGCAAGTATTGTCCGTATTCATTTTTCTTAAGAGGTTGCGCCAATTCATGGACTTGTTCTTTGGTGATATAACCCATGCGATAGGCGATTTCTTCAAGGTTGGCAACTTGGACGTTTTGCAAGCGTTGAACAGTTTCGATATATTGAGAAGCCTGCAAGAGACTTTCGTGAGTTCCTGTATCCAACCAAGCAAAACCACGACCCATGAGCTCAACAGAGAGATCTCCACGCTCCAAATAAGCCTTGTTGACATCGGTGATTTCAAGCTCTCCACGAGGACTTGGTTTGATGTTTTTAGCAATCTCTACTACATCATTGTCATAGAAGTAAAGTCCTGTCACCGCAAAGTTGGATTTTGGATGTTCTGGTTTTTCTTCGATAGAGATAGCATTCATATCTGCATCAAACTCTACCACACCAAAACGTTCTGGATCTTTAACTTGGTAACCAAAGACAGTCGCCCCTTTTTCTTTTGCTTCAGCCCGTTGCAACATCTTGGTTAGGCCATTTCCATGGAAGATATTATCTCCAAGAACGAGGGCAACATGATCGTCACCAATGAACTCTTCACCAATGATAAAGGCTTGTGCTAAGCCGTCTGGGCTTGGTTGCTCTGCATAAGAGAGGGAAATACCAAGTTCAGAACCATCTCCAAGAAGCTCTTCAAAACGAGGAAGATCTTGCGGAGTTGAGATGATCAAGATTTCTTTGATCCCTGCTAACATAAGAGTTGACAATGGGTAGTAAATCATTGGCTTGTCGTAAATGGGCATCAACTGTTTGGAAGCGGCACGAGTCAAAGGATACAAACGAGTACCCGAACCACCGGCTAAAATAATACCTTTCATAATGTTAGGCCTTTCTACGTATTCATTACCCCTATTTTATCATGTTTATATAAAAAAGTCACCTTGCATTTGTGTTGCAAGGTGATGACCGGAGATGAGAGTTGTAGAATTGTTAGCATTGGTCTTACTCATAATTCAAATAGATTACTGCTCCTTGACTGAGCCGTCTGAAAACCTTACCTTGTAGTAGAGCCCACTCAAACACTGCGTCTTGCTCGACAATCCAAAGACAATTGAGAGGCTAGGACTTTTGTCCCATCCTACTTCTTCACATACTGTTCAACTGGATAATCTGCTGGATCTAAGCGCACCTTTCCTCCTACCACTAGTTGGGCCAGGTGCCAACCAATGAGGGGACCTGTTGTGAGGCCAGACGAACCAAGTCCACTGGCGACATAGAGGCCTGCTTGATCAGGAACAGCTCCCCAAAAGGGTGAAAAATCACTGGTGTAGGCACGAGTTCCCACGCGCTCCCCGACGACTTCCGCTTGAGCTAGTTCTGGATAGTAAGACAGAGCTTCTGTTTCCATCTGATTCAGCAAAGCCTGATCCACTGTCAGGTCAAAGCCCATCTCATTTTCATGGGTGGCTCCCATACTGATCTTGCCCTGCTGAAATGGAATGATATCCAGCTCTCCTTCAGGCATGACCACAGGATAATCAGCAGTATCTAAGTCTAGCTGATAATCCCGCAGTTGCCCCTTTTGCGGACGGACATCAACTTGGTAGCCAATCGACTCGAGGATTTGTCCCAGCCAGGCTCCTGTTGCCAGGATAACTTGGTCATACCTTTCTCCTGCAATCTGATAGCCAGCACTTGAGACTGAGAGAGCAACCTCTTCCTTGATCACTCTTGCCCCACTTGCCTGAAGAAGGGTAACTGTCAGAAGGGCCCCCTCTACATGGGCTCCACCTGATGCATAGAGCAGCTTCTCAAAACCTTGCAGCCCTGGGAATTGCTGGGCCACTTCTTCTTTGGTTAAAATCGCTAAGTCTCCGATCAAGGGAGATTCTTCCCGACGACTCAGTGCCAACTGATAGAGTTCCTCTAATTTCTCCTCATTTTTCTTGAGAAGATAGACGCCGGTCTGCTGGTAAAAATCTCTTTTGATTCCGTCCTTGGCCAGGTCTTCTACCAATTCTTGGTAAAAGTCTGCTCCCAGACGAGCTAGGCGATACCAGGCCTTATTCCGCCGTTTAGAAAACCAAGGGCTAATAATGCCAGCAGCAGCCTTAGTTGCTTGGCCGACTCCATGGTCATAAACGGTCACAGCCACCTGTGCTTCTTTGGATAAATAATAGGCTGCAGTGGATCCCACGATCCCTGCACCAATAATGGCAACTTTCATGATGGCCCCTTAGATATGGTAAAAAGGATTGGTACTGGCTTGACTGCCAATCACTTCAATCTCCCACGCTTCTTCAGCCTTCCACTGGTTAAGCTTTTCTACTAGTTTCGAGACAAAGAGAACCTCGATATGGTGCCCTGGATCCAAGGCCAAGAGCCCATCGCTCAGCATGTCTTGAGCCGTGTGGTAGTAGATATCTCCTGTTATATAGACCTCAGCCCCTTTAGCGAGAGCATCCTTGTAAAAGGACTGGCCACTTCCTCCACAGATGGCGACACGCGTAACAACCCGATCCAAATCAGTCTGGTCATAACTGACCAAGCGCAAAGCATCTAGTCCAAAAGTTTCTTTGACCTTTTCAGCCAACTGACCAAAGGTTTGGGCGGACACCTGACCGATGCGCCCGATTCCGAGTCCTTCTCCTGTTATACTGAGGGGCTCTGTATCTTCAATGTCCAAAAGTTGGCAGAACCAATCGTTGAGACCATCTGGGACAATGTCAATATTGGTATGGCTGACATAGACTGCGATATCATGCTTGATCAGGTCAATATAGATCTGATTTTGAGCCCGATCGGCTACCAAATCCTTGATGGGACGGAAAATCGGCGCGTGCTTGACGATGATCAAGTCCACTCCATGAGCGATGGCTTCAGCCACCGTCTGCTCGCGGATATCTAAGGTAACCATGACCTTCTTGATGTCTTTTTGCAGGGTACCGACCTGTAGGCCACGGACATCTCCCTCCATGGAAAGCTCCTGAGGACAATAGGCTTCATAGCGTTTAATGACTTCACTTGCTAGCATTTAGGACCTCCTTGATTTGTGCAATGCGCTCTTCTAACGATGCTCTGGCAGATTGATTCTCAACAGGGACCTGCTCTAGGGCAAAGGCTAATTTCTCTACTTCCTTGGACCACTTTTGGACAAAGGCTGGAGCTTGTTCCCGCATCAAATAGGGACCAAAGCGTAGTTCCTTAGCTGATAACTCTTGAGAACCCTGTTCGACCACGAGGATCTCATAGAACTTCTCATTTTCTTCCAAGATGGCTTCATCGACAATACGGAAATTATGGTCTACTAACCAGCTCCGCAATTCATCCTCTCGATTATTAGGCTGGAGGACCAAGCGAGAGACACTGGCTAATTTTTCTAGACCTGCGGCTAGGATGTCTGCAATCAAGCGTCCTCCCATGCCAGCAATGGTGATACAGGAAATGCCATCTGTTGGTTCAAAGGCAGCCAAGCCATTGGCTAGGCGGACTTCAATCTTGTCCTCTAAGCCATTATCGGCGACATTTTGCAGGGCAGACTGATAGGGTCCCTCTACCACTTCACCAGCAATAGCAACCTCAATCTTACCTTCTTGTAAGAGGGCGATTGGCAGATAAGCATGGTCACTCCCCACGTCCAACAGACGCGCTCCAGCTGGGACGAAGCTAGCCACCAAGTCCAAGCGATTTGATAATTTTGTAAATTCCATGTGCTACTTTCTAAACTTTTATTCCATTCCTTAGTATACCATGTTTACACCATTAAAAAAAGGCGCAACGGCGCCCTTTTCTTATGCATTAATTTCCTTATACTCTACTTCCAAGCCACGTTTTACAGCTGGGCGATTGGCAATTTTCTCTGTCCAAGCTTGCAAATGCTTGTATTCCTTCACATCTAAGAAAATTCCTGCACGGTCCCAGACCTTGTCTTGGGCTAGACGGCCATACCAAGACCAGATGGCGATATCTGCAATGGTATAGTCATCTCCTGCAATATAAGGTTTGGTCGCCAGTTCCTTGTCCAGTAAGTCCAATTGGCGTTTGGCTTCCATAGCAAAGCGGTTGATAGCATACTCGATTTTCTCCGGCGCATAGTGGAAGAAATGACCAAAGCCTCCACCTAAGAATGGTGCCGCACCCGTCTGCCAGAAGAGCCAGTTGAGCACTTCTGTCCGCTTAGCAGGATCTGTCGGGATTAATTGGCCAAATTTCTCTGCTAGATACAAGAGAATATTAGCTGATTCAAAGACCCGAATCGCTTCCTCTCCTGATTGATCCAACATAGCTGGAATTTTCGAGTTTGGATTGATGGCTACAAAGTCACTACCAAACTGATCTCCCTCACCAATCTTGATGCGATAAGCGTCGTAGCCTGCATCCACTCCCAGCTCTTTCAATTCCTCCAGCATAATGGTTACCTTAATCCCATTTGGAGTTGGAAGGGTATAGAGTTGGAAAGGCTGATCCCCTTTTGGAAGAGTTTGTTCAAAGCGGGCACCTGCTGTTGGTTGGTTCAGGCCACCCCAGGCTCCTCCCATCTGGCTCGGTGCTTCCCATACTTCTGGTAATTGATAATCTGACATCTCTTTTCTCCTTTGTCTATGTTACTACTAGCATATCAAATCCAGACGCTAGTTTCAAAAATCTGCTACGCTGGCTTTACTTGACTTTTCTTGGCAAAATGATAGTATAGAAAAAATACATTTTAAGGAGAAAAAATATGTCCACAATTGACTTTCATAGTTTGGCAAAGACAGAACTCCACTGTCACTTAGACGGTTCCTTGTCTCTACCGACTATTCGCCAATTGGCAGCCATGGCCAATATTGACCTTCCTGCTAGCGATGAAGAGCTCAAGCACCATGTCACTGCCCCTGCCCACTGTGAGAATCTTTTAGACTATTTGGAGGCCTTTGACTACATTCGCCCTCTCCTTCAGACCAAGGAAGCCTTGACACTTGCTGCTTACGATGTGGCCAAGCAAGCTGCTTTGGAAAATGTCGTCTACATTGAGGTTCGTTTTGCCCCAGAATTGTCCATGGACCAAGGGCTCACTGTCCCAGAAACTATCGATGCTGTCTGTGAAGGATTGCACCAAGCCCAGGATGAATTTGACATTACAGCCAAAGCCCTCGTCTGTGGTATGCGCCAGTCGGATCAAGAACTCACCTCTCGCATCTTGGCAGAAGCCAACCAAGTCACAGATCAGGATTTTGTCGGCTTTGACTTCGCTGGGGATGAGCATCACTACCCTCCACAAGCCATTGATGCCCTCATCCAACAGGTTAACAGTTACAACCGACCCATGACCCTGCATGCTGGCGAGTGCCACTGCCCAGCCAATGTTGCTCAATCCATGGCCTACGGCATCAAACGAAATGGTCATGTGACCTTGCTAGCAGATGAACCAGAGCTTCTAAAAGAGTTTGTGAAAAATGGAGTCACCGGTGAACTCTGCTTGACCAGTAACCTTCAAACCAAGGCTGCTGCCACTGTGGCGGACTTCCCTTACCTCAAGATGAAGGAAGCTCAAGCTCATATCAGTATCAACACCGATAACCGGACCGTCTCTGATACGGATTTGACCAAGGAATATGCCCTCTACCATCGCCACTTCCAAACGACCCCAGCTGACTTTTACCAGCACAATGTCGATGCCATCCAGGCTTCCTTTGCTAGTGAGAAGGAAAAGCAAGAACTCCTGACCAAACTAGAAGAAGCCTATGCAGACTATTTATAAACGAAAAAAACTAGCACTTTATAAGTGCTAGTTTTTTAATCTTTCCACAAATCCATCGCCTGTAAGAAATCATCTGAAACTGTGACATTTTCAGGCTGAAGGGCCTCCCGCTCTTGTTGTTTGATTTAATTGTGTCAAACTGGTAATGCCCTCCCGTCGCCAATTGCGCAGGATGGCCTGAATGTATTTCCAGTGAGGCTTGCCGTTAAAGACTGCTTCTCTCAAGGCAGCCTTCACAATATCAGGGTCTGTTTGGTCCTGTTTGACTGTCTGTGTCAAATCTTCAATTTCAAAGGGAGTCAATAGACGGCCCAACTCTTGCTCAAATGTTTTGACCAAATCAGCCAGCTCATTTTCTGCTGACTTGTCTTGCCCACGCTGTGCTACTTCTGTCTTACTTTGAAGCAGGTCATCCAAGCGTTCGAGGGCAATGGTCGCATCAAAAAGAACTTCAATCTCGCCATCTAACTCAATAGTCCGGTATTGGAGCAACCCTTGGTTGGTCAGGCGAGACATGGACTGGTTGACTTCTGCGACAGACTTGCCAATCGCATCTGCAATTTGATTAGGTGTGAGGCTGGATTGGTTGGTCGTGTTTTGCAAATAGAAGAACTGCCAAACCAGAAAATCCTCTGCGTCTTTAAATAAATGGTGATAATGGAAAAGTAAGGCACTTGGTAAGACCAAATTGCCTGACTTAAATGCTTGTGAATATGTCATACTACCCCTTTATAGGTAACCATAAAATGAAATATCTTTTTCTAACTCCTCTAAACGATAAGGAGTTTCTTGGTAAACTGCATAATTGATCCAATTACTAAAGAAGTTGGCTGCCGCTAAGTTCCACCGCATCCGTGGGTCCCGACTACTGTCATCCTGATCGTAATAATTCTTCGGAAGATCTGGATTCAAGCCCGCTTTGACATCCCGCTGGTATTCCTTAGCCAAGGTATCACGGTCATATTCCAAATGGCCAAAACTATAGACCTCTCGAAGGTCTGGACTGGCCAGGATGGATAGTCCTACTTCACCCCCCTGAGCCAGGACTTGCAAGTTACTCTTCTCTAGCACTTCCTTGAGGGGGACATCTGTATAACGTGAGTGAGGGGCCAAAAAAGCATCGTCAAAGCCACGCATCAAGCGATTCTGAGGATTCATGACTGTTTGCTCATAGATCCCAGATAGCTTGTCGCAGAGAGCTACTTTTTCAATCCCATAGCGGTAATAGAGACCAGCTTGGGCACCCCAACAAAGGTGCAGAGTTGAAAAGACATGGCGCTTCGACCAAGCAAAGACCTTTGTTAGCTCCTCCCAGTAATCCACTTCCTCAAAGGCTAGTTTCTCTACGGGAGCTCCCGTAATAATCAAGCCGTCATAATAGTTCTCTTTAATATCCTCGAAGGATTTGTAGAAGACTTCCATATGTTCTGCCGCTGTCGTCTTAGACTCATGGCTGGTCATATAGAGGAAATCCACATTAATCTGCAAGGGAGTATTGGCCAGGAGGCGTAAGAGTTGAGTCTCAGTGGCTACCTTAGTCGGCATGAGATTCAAAATCAGAACATTCATCGGACGAATATCTTGGTGCGTTGCCCGAATATCATCCATGACAAAAATATTTTCTGAGCGAAGAATATCAACTGCTGGTAATTTCTTATCTAAGGTAATTGGCATAAAAAGCTCCTATCTTACAAGTTGTTACCTCTTATTATAAGACAGGAGCATATAGTTTTCAATTATGGTTTTTCTCTATCTAGATATAGCTCTAAACTATATTAGTAATGCATCAAGACCTTGTAATCGTAGTCTCCGATAGCTTCGCGGCCTTTGAGATCATCGAGCTCGATCAAGAAGGCACAACCTGCAACCACTCCACCGAGTTTTTCGATCATTTCGATGGTTGCTTTAACGGTACCACCTGTTGCCAAGAGGTCATCGACGATGAGAACGCGTTGACCTGGTTTGATAGCATCAGCGTGCATGGTTAAGGTATCCACACCGTATTCTTTTTCGTAGTCAGCCGAGATGACTTCACGTGGCAATTTACCAGGTTTACGAACAGGCGCAAAACCAATACCGAGCTCGAAAGCGACCGGACATCCAACGATGAATCCACGCGCTTCAGGGCCGACGATCATGTCGATTTTCTTATCGGTTGCGTATTGAACGATTTCACGAATCGCATAACTATAAGCATTGCCATCTGCCATCAAAGGGCTGATATCACGGAAGGTAATTCCTTCTTGTGGATAGTTTTCAATGCTTGCAATGTAATCTTTTAAATTCATGGTTAACTTTCTTTCATAAAAAATTTTTACATTCCATTATACCATGAATTCTATTAACGTGCATCATTTTTTACTAAATCATTTTCCTACCCTCCTGCAAAGAAAACAAAATCCCACATCCAAAAAAGATGTGGGATTGGATTCGAAAAAATGTCTTACTTCTCTTCTAACAATTCATTGTACTCGATTGTCATATCGCCCAGATTTTTCAAAGAATAGCGCGAGCTACCATTCTTGAACCAGGTACCAAGGATGTATTGTTCGGCGACCTTCTTGCTTTGGTTTCGAAGCCAAGTGAGGTCTTTGCCGTAGGTAGCAAGTTTCTGTAAAAAAACACTTCCTTCAACTGTTTGATTATCCTCGTAAAGATACACTTTTTCTTGAATCAATGCTCTTTTTTTAGAATTGTATTTGAAGGTCATCCAAACGTATGCATTTTCGTTTAGATGGTATTCATACCAGTAAACCCATTCAGAACTGTCTCGAAACATCATGACAGATAGGTCTTCCTGACCACCAACGATGTCATCTGAATAGGGATAGGACTGAAATCCTTCATCTTCCTTCCAGATGCGATCACTCCCGATCGTTTCTGTAAAGGGCTAAACATCACATAGCGCATCCAGCTGCCATTTTCAGCGTAGTTGATTTCTTCCATGGGATTTCTCAAACTCCAGTAGATCCCCAGCCAATAGAGGGCAAAAAGGAGGAAAGGGCTGAGCCAGAGAAATATTTTCTTTTTGTTCATTAAATCGATTCCGTTAAATAGTCATAAATTTCTTGCACAGATCCTAAAGCCATGAGTTCCTGGTCTTTGACCGTCTGCACCAAGTCCTGATAGATGGAACTAGAGGCAATCTCCTTCTTCTCCGCGTCCTTATTGACCGTCATGATGCCATTTTCAATCTGGACAAAGCCCAACTCTTGGAAGATCTGGATCATCTTGATCAACAAGACTTGTGGAATCTTGAGGTAGTCAGATAGTTGGCTGAGCTTATGGCGAATATCAAACTCAGGGAACTGATACAGCGTTTTGTAGAGTTTGGCATACTGATCCCGACTACCATAGCCAGTCAAATAATAGGCCTTGTCTAGGTGATTTTTAAAATAGACCGCTTGGAAGCTCTGTTCTTGGAAGAGGGCTTTTAAGTCAGCCAGGTCATCCGGTATGCGATCGATGACAATGGCAGGAGAATCTTCCCCTTCTTCCAACTGACTAAAGAGGGGAATAGCTTGTGGGAGAGGAGCATTTTTCCCTCGGATATTATAGAGCTGTACTCCTTCTACACGGGCATCCACCACCATCAGTTGCAGGGTGGTCTGTCCATTCCACTGATTGACGGACAAGGATACCACCAACTCCAAGTTTTTCGCTTGGGAGTACTCCAATTCCAAATGGCCCTGACCAAAAGCCACCACATCAAAACGGGCATCGCCTTTTTGAATCTTCAACTTCAGATGGCTATTGCCGGCCCCCATAGTCCGGCTAGACTCAACTTGAAAATCACGAATGTAAAAGACTGGTTTCTTATGGTCCATCCCAAAAGGAGCGAGACGGTCGAAACTCTTCAAGGTATCCAAAGTCAGCTCTTCTAGGTCCAACTCCTCATCCACAAAGAGTGTGGATTTGGCCGTCAGGTCAATCCCTTTTTCTACAATATAGTCAGAAAAAATCTCGGTCAGACGAGGGAGCTTGTCAACTTCCAGAGTCATACCAGCTGCACCCGCATGGCCTCCAAAGGCGATAAAGAGATCACGATGGGGATCTAGGGCTTCAAAAATATGAACACTTTCAGGGCTACGTGCGCTCCCCTTGGCCTTGCCTTGGTCTATGGTGAGGACGATAATGGGCTGATGGAGCTCTTCAAGTAGTCGACCGGCCACGATCCCTAAGACACCTGGATTCCAGCCTTCCTTGGCCAAGATTTGGACGGGAAGACTTGGATCAACCATGGCTTTAGCTTCATCATAGATGGCTTGGACAATTTCCTTGCGCTCTTCATTCTTGGCTTGAATCATCAGCGCAATTTCTAGCGCTTCTTCGTCATCAAAACCTGTCAAGAGTTCAACCGCTGGATTTGGGTCATCTAAGCGCCCCAGCGCATTGAGACGAGGGGCAATCTGAAAACCAACTGTTTCTTCATTTACATCTTGAGGGGCGATGGAGGCCAGCTTGAGCATTTCCTGGAGGCCGATCCGTTGGGTTTGACGAAGGACACCAAGGCCATACTTGACTAGGATGCGGTTTTCATCTGTCAGACTGACCATATCCGCAATGGTCCCAATGGCCACCAAATCAAGGAAATCTAGGGGCACCTCTTCTAGGAGGGAACAAGCCAACTTAAAGGCAACCCCGCATCCTGCTAGGTGCTTGAAAGGATAGTCGGCATCTGGATGCTCGGGATGAATGATGGCATAGGCATCGGGCAAGACTTCTGGCATGGCATGGTGGTCTGTCACGATGACATCTACTCCCATGCTTTGGGCCAATTCAATGGCTTCGTGTCCAGCTACCCCATTGTCCACCGTGATGATGAGGGAAATCCCCTGCTGTTCGATAAAGTACTTGTAGACACTGGCATTGGGACCATACCCATCTGTAAAGCGGTTAGGCAGATAGACGGCTACTTCCGCCCCCATCTGCTCCAGGGTTTCCTTCATGATAGAAGCGGCCGTCATCCCGTCTGCATCATAGTCTCCGTAGATCAGGATCTGCTCATAATCTTCGATGGCCCGTCTGATGCGATCCACTGCCTTGTCCATATCGTGAAGCAGGTAGGGATCATGCAGATCTTCTAGCCGAGGTTCAAGAAAACGATCCAGCGCCTCTTCCGTCTGGATCCCTCGTTCTCCCAGTAACTTGGCTGCAGATGCTTCTAATCCTCTCTTCTTTGCTTGCGCCAAAAAAGTATCATCTGAAAAGGGCGCAGCAAATTGCCATTCATATTTTGACGTGATCATCTCGGTCCTTGTCTCCTGTTTTTCTTATCAGCATATTATAACATGAAAGCCGGGAATCCGGAAAATGAAAGCTAGCTTTGAATCAGTAGGGGTAAAATCTTTTATCCAAGGTCATAAAAATCAAGCTTAGTCCAGCTCCCAAACTGCCTCTGTTACAAGCCTTCTTCCTATTTTTTCTACCTTTTGATCTAACGATAATACTTCCCTATAAAAAAATCTTACTAAATTTTAGTATTTCGTTACAAATTACTTGACACTGCAAAGGATTGTAATATAATATAAGAGGCCTAAAATTATAGGGAAACAAAGCGATCGGTTTTTCAGCCGTCTTGGTTTGAAACTCTTGACTTTATGGCCCTTGGAGTTATTAATTCTGTGTGTGGAAAGGACAATCAGTTTTTTATTTTAAGATGTCACAGTCGACTTTCGCTTTTCTCTGGCTACAACGATGGTCTCTACCATTCAGTCCTAGCAGAAAAACCGTCATAAACATCTAGCCGACTTTTTGTCGGTATAGAACTGGACACGCTTAAAATGTGTGGAAAAAAAGTGATATACTTCCAAACCAGGAAAAAGGAATGGAGGAACAAGTGAAAACTTTCTATAAAAAATTATTCGCGTTTGTAGCAATGATTAGTGTAGTTGCTCTTGGCTTGTCAATCATTAAGCCAGTTTCTGCAGCAACTGTTACACCAACCATTACAAACCTTAAAGCAGATACATCTGGTCAAAAGGTCAATTTTTCTTTTGACTGGGACTTAACAGGTATTTCTGTTAAGGAAGGTGATACGTTTACTATCGACGCTCCAGAAGGTGTCAATATCACCAAACTTGCAACGGAGTCACTTCAAGCAAACGGTGCTGAAGTAGCTACCTTGTCGATGACAGACAAAAAGATTACTTTTACCTTTAAAAAAGCAATCGAATCCATGAACCAAAACGTTAAGGGTGGTTTCTCATACCAAGCAGTGTGGGATAGTACTCCAGGAAATCCTGGAAACAAAACCGCAACTTCTAAAGTTGGTTCAGAATCCGTTGTCATCACTCGTCCTGATGGACCTGGCGTATTTGAATCTGTTTTGAACAAGTACAACCTTACTGGTGACTATGTATCTAAAGAATTCAAACTCGATGCATCAGAAAACTATGCATGGATGAACGTTGGCGATGACTACTACCTTACAAAATGGTTCATCCGTATCAATGGCGATGGTAAAAAACAAGCCATCACAAATCCTGTTGTATCAGATAAAATCCAAGCTTCAGCTGTAGATTACTCAAAAATCACTTTTAAAACACCTGCTAATCACGCTGCAAGTGAATTCTTCGTTGGAACTTACTTGAAACCATCCTTCACATTAAGAAAAGGTGGACAAGTGGTTGCTTCCGGATGGGACTTCTGGCAACATGTGACATTTGATCCAGACGGTAATGGATTTACTGTGAACTTATCAGATGTCAGTGATGTCTTTAAAACAGCTTCAGATGAAGAAATCATTGTTGAATACCAAACAATCATTCCTAAAACAACTATCCGTGTTGATAACAACGCTACCTTGAAAGCTGACGAAATCACAACACCTCAAACAGACCCAGCATTCTGGAACAATACAGAGTTGAAATTCTGGGTATCTGGTGATACAACTGTGACAGTTCAGAAAGAGTGGGTTGGTGACGAAGAAGCTGACCGTAAAGATATCACTGTTCAATTGTATGCTGACGGCAAAGCTTTAGAAGGAATGACACAAACTCTTACAAAAGCTTCTGGTTGGCAAGCAGCATTTACGAAATTGCCAGGTATCAAAGACGGTAAGAAGATTGAGTACTCAGTAGTGGAAACAAATACACCTGAAGGTTACACTTCTAAAGTTGAAAAAATTGATGATGCAAACGTGATTAAGGTCGTCAACACATCAAACAAACCAACTACAACGACTACAACAACCACTACTACTACAACCACTACTACAACAACTACTACGCCTGGTGAGCCTAAGACTACAGTAACTACTACGCCTGATGAGCCTAAGACTACAGTAACTACTACGCCTGATGAGCCTAAGACTACAGTAACTACTACGCCTGATGAGCCTAAGACTACAGTAACTACTACGCCTGGTGAGCCTAAGACTACAGTAACTACTACGCCTGATGAGCCTAAGACTACGGTAACTACTACACCTGGAACACCACCTACACCATCTACAACACCTGAAGGACCTACTACAACACCTGAAGGACCTACTACAACACCTGAAGGACCTACTACAACACCTGAAGGACCTACTACAACACCTGAAGGACCTACTACAACACCTGAAGGACCTACTACAACACCTGAAGGACCTACTACAACACCTGAAGGACCTACTACAACACCTAGTACAACACCTAAAGGACCTAAAAAGAATGGTTCTACTACCACTACACCTGAAAATCCAACTGGACCGAACGCTGGAGGCAATGGTGGCGGACGTAAGAAACTTCTTCCAAGTACAGGTGAAGTTGTCGCAACAGGTCTTGTTCTTACAGGAGTATTGGTCTTGGCCGGTGCCGTTGTATTGAAACGTAAAATGACTGATAACTAATTCAGTTCAGAAAACTACTATTAGCTTACACTAGCTCCACCTCCTAGTCACTAATAGCACGAGAGAGAATCACATTCTCTCTCTTTTTTATGGACCTATGACGATAGAATAAACTAGAAAACCAAGTCCTACCTCATTCTCATTTTTCTGTCCTAGAGGTTATATAAAAGAGCCTGTGAAAACTTCACTAGGCTCTTTTGTATCTTCACTTATATTCCAGTCTATTTCATATATGGGAATGTTTCTATTATTTTCTTCCTTAATTTTTCATTTTCTATCTTTTCAATATTGAGGACCTTTTGAAATTGGAGCACATCTTGAATCACATGTTCTTGCCCATCTTTTGAAAACTCGGCGGGAATGGTTAAATTTTTAAAAAGATCTCTCCTTATGTATCCTTCTGGTGTTTCTTCGTAAAATATATTCATAAGAGCCAACTCAAAATTAGTACTGTTTTTTTGAGGCTGAGATTTGAAGTATTGAAGAAATTCTTCTTTATTCTGAACAAGGTGCTCTTGCCCATCTATTGAATAATCAGCAGGAAGCGTGAAATCTTCAACAAATGAATTATAGGGACTTGTTAGTAATTCTAAAAAGGAGAGACGAAACTCTACATCTTCCTCGCCTAAGAAATACAAAACGGAGCGATAGTGATTTTTCAACATCTGATAGGCCTTTGGATAGGCTGCTGCTAGAGATATTTTGTATCTTTCAGTCTCCCTAAAACTTTCATTAAACCTAAGTTGTAATCCTCTAGAAATATAGTCATTTCCTCCGAAACCAGATAATCTCGTTTTTGGCATAAGAGCGAATGGATGTCTATTCTCAAGTCTCTGTTTTGACTCCGTTTTAACTTCTTCAACACTTTTACCAGAGGAACTCTTTTTAGATATTTTTCCTGTTTTTGCATCAATCAGCCCCAGCTCAACCGGATACTGTGAAGTCTCGTTAAACCCCTCCGTAACAACTTTCATAGTTCCATTTTCAATCACTGCTTTTGATTCCTTGGGTGCTAACATAGTAATAATAAAGTAGGCTTCATTATCCTCTGTTTCATATATTTCTCCTGAAATATCGAGTGGGATATATTTCTTATTATAGTCACGCACCATTTTAAAGACATCATAGGTTTTAGGTTTAGTTTTCGATCCTTCGTGTCGTATACATCAATCAACCAATACTCCCCTTCTTTGGGCTCATTATAGCTTAGATAAGGCGCCGAATCTGGTGCAGTACGATAGCGTGAAAACTTATCACTACTCGCTTTTAACTTATAGCTTTCTTGCATGATATAGCGCTCACCACTTGCACCATCATGTGTATTAAGTTGGTACGCAAATTCTGGTTTACCTTTATTCACTTCTTCAATTAATTCTCTCTCATCACCATCGTCCCATTCGATAACTAGTGCTTCCCCGTTATGAATAAATTCATAGTCCTTAATTACTGGCCTCGGTTTCCATTGAACATACTGACGCAATTCTCTTATACGAATTTGTTCTTTGATAGAAGAGATCGATCCAACCACCACGACGAATAAAGTAAATAAAAACAACTTTGACTTAAATAACTTGGGCATAAACAACTCCTCCTATTCACTAGCTCCTACAAACTATTTTACCATGATTCTTATAAAGTGTCAGTGGTTGAAAAAAGGAATTCTATTCTTGGAAATCCTTGCATTATGTGAATACTGTCTGATAGAAAAACTCAAAGTATACAAACATCCGACTAAACCTACTCCTCTAGTCCATCAATTCCTTGCTAGAAGTATCCCTTATTTTTGAATGACCCATTTCGTGTCACCATAAACGACTCTAAAAGGTCCATCCCCATCTGTTAAATAGTTATTTTTATAGTTAGCTGACTCCCCCGCCTCAAGGACCGTTGGCTGGACGTCATTTAAAGTATTATTCAGCATATAAGCAGATTTTCCTTGGCCATCATAGAGTTCGACATTGAAATAATTCGAGGTATTTGAAACGGTTAGATGAGTTGGATTTGATATGGTTACTTTTCCATGAAGATCATTTTTGTTACACACTTCTGTGACAACCTCTTTGGCTTTTTGTAGTCACTAGGTGTCATGCACTTACAGCTAGTGACTACAAAGGCAAGAAAGAAAAAGCAGAAACCCCACCAATAGTTTGGAATAGTTGGATTTCATAACCTAACCTCCTTATGAAATTTACAAAATGCGTGTTCTCATTTTAGTTCTGATCGGAACTCTCTTTGAAATATTTGAAAAACTCTTCTTTATTCTTTACAACATGCTCTTGACCATCTTTTGAATATTCTGCTGGAATCCTGTAATTGTAAAATAATTTTGAAGTATCCGAACCTCCCATTGGATAGAACAGCTCTAGAATAGATATATCAAAGTTGAGATCTTCTGTTCCAAGAAAGTATAGGTAGGCTTCCTCACCCTTTTCATAGTCTCCATCTGTTCTTTCATTATGCCCCTTACTTAAAATAGAATAGACTTTCGGGTAAGTAGACTTTAATGGAATCGACTCGTTTTCATAATCTTTTATTTTATATCTTAAACGTGAATCAGAAAAAGAGATTTTCGAATCAAATTATAATTAGGATTAGGATTAGATTCAAAGGGATGAGTTACTTTATAGTTTTTTTCATCATCATCTCGAAGTTGATCATACTCTTTTCCTGATGATGTTGTAAGTGAAATCTTTCCTGTTTTAACATTCATTAAGCCGACTTGGGTATTGTATTCCGTCTCCACATGAATGTCTCCTGGATCAAACACATATTTAACTTTCGATCCTACTAAAATACCGATAGAAAGATAGGTTTCTTGATCATCCTTATCATAATATAAAGAGCCAGTATTTGTAGCCAATGGAAGATAATCTTTATTGAGATCTCTTACAATTTTGAACATATCAAATGTTTTCTTTTTTATTCTATTATCTGAAGTGTCGTAAATATCAATAAGCCAGTATTCTCCTTTTTCCGGTTGCTTACTCCTATTATTGATACTATCGATACCAGAACCACCGAGAGTTTTATACTTTCTATAACGCCCAGGAGTCCAAGCATCTGTTTTTAACTTGTAGCTTACTTGTGCAATATAATTTCCACGATGACTTCCCTCTATAGGTCTCTCTACACTAATTTCCCTATCGTAATCTTGTGCCTCTAGAGCCTCAGCTAATTCTTTTTGAGTTTCCCATTGGATTGCAACTGCTTTTCCATCTCCTATAAATTGAGATTCAACCAGTTTAGGACGAGGTTTCCAACTGATAAATTGTGTCAGTTCCCGTTTATGAAGTTCATGCTGTATTTGCAATCCCCCGATTAGTAGGATAAAAATCAACAATAGATAAAACTTAAATGATTTCAAAATCTTCTTCATTCCATGGCCTCCTAATCTCACACTCATTTTACCATCAATCCCCTCTTTTGTCAGTCAAATATATAATAGAGAGTGGGACAGAAATCGGTAATTCGTTAGAATTCGATTTCGTCGTCCCACCTCCGCACAGTTGAGTAGGGCTGTAAAAGCTGATGAAATCAGCGTAATAGAGCCCACTCAACCACTGCGTCTTGCTCGATAATCCAAAGACAATGGAGAGGCTAGGACTTTTGTCCCAGCCTCCATTTAAGTAGCATTATAAAAATAGATTTATTAAATCTTATTAGGATACCCAAGAAGTCTCATTTTAGTTTTGATCCTCTAGTTCATCCTTTTGATCTTCATAAAAAACAACTTTCCCATCTTTCACTTTGAAGGAGTAACTGAGCGTGTCTTCCGAATCATCTTTATGATTGGAATAGTAGAAACTATAGGAACCATTCGGTAGTTTGCTCGCATCTAGCTTTTTAGCTGCTTCTTCTAGGTCTTGCTCCTTAACGGACACGGCATCATCTACATAAATGGTCATACGGATTAACTCCTGATCGATCAAGGTTTGAAAAGGAATTTGATAGTAGCCGGCAAAGTCTTTTTTCCCTTCTTTGAGATTTGTCTTGCAATGCTATCCAGGATTTCCTCTTTTTCTTCCTGATAAAAGTTACTTAAAAAGATAGAGAATTCAATTGGAAGGCCGAGAGATTGCTTCTTTATTTCCTTCTCTAGTTTTTCCTCGATATTTTTTATGGATTTCTGCTCTAAAAACACTTTCTTATAGTCTGGAAGAAAAATAATAGATGAACTTGACCAGTCATCATGAAAAGTTGTTTCATTTTCCAATCGTACCGTTTGATCATCGTAGGTTTTCTCAGAGTAGGTGTAGCTTACATGATAAGTTGGGAATTCTAGGGCAGTCCAAGATAACTTGGTGATGGTTACTTTTCCATGAAGACCAGCTTGAGCAAGCTCACTGCTAACAACTTCTTTAGCCTTTTTGTAATCACTCGATGTCATGATCTTACAACTGGTTAGAACCATCGTTAAGAATAAAATGGGAACTAGGAGTAAAAGGGAATAACCTTTGTTTTTCATAGGTCTACCTCCAAAAATAGAAAATTTCCAAAAGTTAGATAGAGGACTATATAGGATGAAAGATTCTCACAAGTTGAATTACTCATCAACGTATTTATTTATCTAGCTCTATTCTACCATTATTTACAAGGAATGTCAGGAAAAACAAGAAAAGAGGCTGGGACAAAAGTCCTAGCCTATTAATTGTTTTTGGATTGTCGAGCAAGACGCAGTGGTTGAGTGGGCTCTACTACGCTGGTTTCATCAGCTTTTACAGCCCTACTCAACTGTGCGGAGGTGGGACGACGAAATCGAATTCTAACGAATTACCGATTTCTGTCCCACTCTCTCTCCGTCAATTACTATAAATCATCCCTGTACAGGCTTGCTCTGAAAGTTCAACAAAGCCCAGGGATTGGTAAAAGGCAAGATTCTTCTCGCTCCGTTCAGTGGCGAGGAGTCGTTGGTAGACAGTGGGAAAGGTCGCTAAAGCCTCTTTTAAGAGTTTCCTTCCGATACCTTGGCGCTGGTGATCTGGTCGTACCAGGAGGTCCTGCACAAAAATGACTGAGTGACCATCTCCTACCAAGCGGATGTAGGCAACGAGCTCTTTCTCATCATAGACGGCCAACTGCCAGAGACTGGCTTTGACAGCTTCTGCTAGCATAGATGGGTTCTTGGTATAATTGGTCCAGCCGACCGAGCTGTAAAGTGCGACTAAGTCTGCCATCGCTGGAATCTCTTGTTTGTACTCTAACATCTTAACTCCTTTAAGGTATAGTGCTGGAAGAAGGCTATATCCCGATAAGGGGACTCCTGACAAACGGCCAGCTCCATCTGAAGCATGGACTCTCGCCAGCCTTCTTGGCCTTTGAAGCGATTGTCCTGCAAGGAATAAAAGACACGAATTCCCTGGTAGTCCTGTACTTCGAGGGTTAGATCTTCTACTACTGCACCGAGATCATAGGCCTGTGCCAAGCCCATGGAGTGGGTTTCCAGATTTTGGCCGGCTAAGAGATCAAGCGCCTTCTGAGTATCATTTTCAAAGACGACAGTCTGTAGGACGCGCCCAACTTCATTGTGCTTGACAATGGAGAGCAGGCCACCTGGTTTCAAGAGCCGGGTGAATGCCTTGAGGACAGCCTCGCGATTCCCTACATACTCCAAGACATTGTGGCAGAGGATGACCTCAAAGCTGGCATCTTCAAGACTTGCCAACTGATCCAGACTTCCGACCAGTTGCTGGTAGGGATGGTCTTGGTCCCGCAAGGCCAACATTTCTTCATTTGGTTCCACAGCAAGGACCTCATTGTCTTTCGCTAGGTGGTTGGCCACCAGTCCAAAGCCACTGCCAAAATCAAGCACCCGTTTTCTCTTGATGTCTTTTAATTGAGCAAAAAGAATATCATAATAGATCTGTCCCCAGGGTTGCCGGAGGTTTTCTAAATAAGCTTGAATATTTGCTGCCATCTGGCTCCTCCTATTTGTAATTGAACATTTTGCTGGCTAGCTTGTCCGAGATACGAGGGAAAAGGGTATAGAGCTTGTGGGTCAGGTTCAAGAGCCAAGGCAAATTGAGCTCACGTTTTGCTTTTCCAAAGTGTTTGACAATCTTCTTAGCCACGAAGTCTGGTTCCAAAATATAACGGTCTACAGCCTTGACATAGCTTCCATCGGGGTCTGCCTGGTCAAAGAAAGCGGTCCGAATAGGGCCTGGATTGACCGTCGTCACATGGACACCAAAGGGCATGAGTTCCAACCGCAAGGCGTTAGAAAAACCAATGGCCGCAAATTTGGTCGCCGAATAAAGGCTGGATTTGGCAGTTGCGACGAGACCCGCCATGCTGACGATATTGACGATGTGACCCTTACCTGCTTCCTTCATGCGGGCACCAATTAAGCGTGAGAGATTCATCAGGGCAAAGGTATTGACTTCAAACATGGCATGGATCTGCTCATTGGTAATCTTGTCAAACTCTTCAAAGATCCCATAGCCTGCATTGTTGACCAAGACATCAATCTGCCCATAGCGCTGATAGAGGTCTTCTACCAAGTCTTGGACAGCTGAGGAATCCGTGATATCGATCCCAATGCATACTTTCTTAGGATGTTCAGCATAGACTTGTTCCAGTTTTTCTTGATTTCTGCCTAAGAGAATAAGCCGGTCCTCAGGAAGGAGCTTGACCATTTCCTGGGCTAAGCCTCCACTCGCTCCTGTGATGATGATAGTTCGCATCTTAGATCTCCACTTCTTCCAAGTCCTTGACCACATGGACCTTCTCAAACACAGTCGCGGCATCCTTGCGCAATTGACTGACGTCCTTGGAGAGGAAGCGGGCACTGATATGGTTGAGTAGAAGGCGTTTGGTTCCTGCTTCACGCGCCACTTCTGCCGCCTGCATATTGGTCGAGTGGCCATGCTTACGAGCAATCTTCTCATCGCCCTTGCCATAGGTAGACTCATGCACGAGAACATCTGCATTAACGGCAAGTCTGACGCTGGCATTGGTCTTCCGGGTATCGCCCAGGATGGTGATGATCTTACCAGGTCGAGGGGCGGAGATATAATCCGCAGCAATGATCTTGGTGCCATCTTCCAGGGTAACATCTTGGCCATTTTTGACCTGGCCAAAAAGTGGTCCAAATGGAACCCCTGTTGCCTTGAGCTTGTCTGCGTCGAGGGTCCCTTCCAAATCTTTCTGCATGACCCGGTAGCCGACACAGAAAATGGTGTGATCCAAGGCGTCGGCATAGACCGTGAACTTATCGGTCTCCATGATTTTCCCAAGTGAACCTTCATCGAACTCATGAAAATGGATCTTGTAAGGCAGGCGTGAACCGGAAACTCGAAGGCTGGTCAAGACAAAGGATTTGATCCCAACCGGTCCATAAATCTCTAGATCCGTCTGCTCTTCATTGGCCTGAAAGGCGCGGCTAGAGAGGAAACCTGGCAAGCCAAAGATATGGTCCCCGTGTAAGTGGGTGATAAAGATCTTGCTAACTTTTCGAGGACGGATGCTGGTTTCTAAGATTTGATTTTGTGTCCCTTCTCCACAGTCAAAGAGCCAAACTTCATTGATCTCATCCAAGAGTTTGAGCGCTAGACTTGAGACATTACGAGATTTGGACGGCTGGCCCGCACCCGTTCCTAAAAATTGAATTTCCATTGTATTCTTTCTAACTAATATAGATCATAGCAGTCCGATTCTTCGATCGAACGGCGATTTTTCCTGGGTAGGCCCTAGCTAATTGAGCCAATTCGTCCTGGTTGTAGCCAGTCAGGCGGATGCTCCCATCTGCCAACTCTTCAAGATTAGATAGAGGTGACAATTCCTTGGTCTCCACCACCTCTTGATCGTTCACCGGACGCATCAAGACCAAGCCTTCCTCTTCATAGACCAGGTAGTGAGGAAAGATCTGCGCAATCTCAAACAAGAGGTCCATACGAATGGTTTCTGCTTGCTGGGCAAAGACTTGAGCCAATCCTTTCTCTCGGTAGCAAAAACCATAGGCCTTGCCAGACAGATTGAGACGGACAAAGGGTTTGTCCTCCTCAAAGCTAGGACTGGTCTGATAGAGGTCAAAGGCCTCAGTGACTTGTTCAAAGTAGTCAGTTGCTGCTTCGGGGCTCTTCTTTTGGTAAAGCTCAGCGAAGTAGGCATTTATCACACTGGGCGGTGGCGTGATAAACTGGAGCTTTTGCTCTTCTGTCAATCCCTCTAAGATCCGCTCCAAATAGACCTTGTCGAGACTGGTATAGCCTCCATAGCTGAGGGCGATATTAAGATAATCCATGATGATAAAACTCCTCTAGTCTCCATGCATTTTTAGGGGCGATGTAGCCTGTTATGACCTCACCAGTTTCCTCATAGGAACGCTCAGCCAATATGGCAATGGTCTCCAATTCATGGATGCGGTAGGCTTGATCAAAGGAACCTGAATCGTAAAGGGATGGAAGAGCTCCTGCATCTTTTCAAGTAGAATGTCATGCAGTTTAGTCCGACTATCGGGATCCTTGGCCGAAACCAGGCGATAAGGTGTCTGAGTCGGAGTAAAGTCCGCGACTTTATCAGCTTTATTGTAGAGAGTTAAGCGTGGAATCTCCAGCATCTCCAAATCCTTCATAATCTGAAGAACTGTCTTTTCATGCTCTTCATGGTTGGGATCAGAGGCATCGATGACATGGACCAAGAGATCCACATTCTTGCTTTCTTCCAGGGTCGACTTAAAACTGGTCACCAACTCTGTCGGTAAGTCCTGAATAAAGCCGACTGTATCTGTCAGAGTTACTTGTAGATTGCCTGTTAGATGAATACTCTTGGTGGTCGCATCCAAGGTCGCAAAGAGTTCATCTGCCTCGTATTGGGTCTTACTGGTCAAGGCATTCATAATGGTTGATTTGCCGGCATTGGTATAGCCAATCAAGCCAATCTTAAAGATGGGGGATTCTAGGCGTTTTTCCCGTACCACTTCACGGTTCTTCTCGACCACCTTGAGTTGACGCTCGATATCGGTGATTTGATTGCGGACACTCCGGCGGTTCAACTCCAGCTGACTTTCTCCCGGTCCACGGGAACCAATCCCCCCCGGCCTGACGGCTGAGCATGATCCCTTGACCCACGAGACGGGGCAAGAGGTACTTGAGCTGGGCCAGATGAACCTGGAGCTTACCTTCGTGGCTTCGTGCCCGCATGGCAAAGATATCCAAAATCAACTGCATCCGGTCGATGACCTTTACACCTAAGATTTCTTCTAAATTCACATTCTGGCGAGGGGTCAAACGGTTGTTAACGACAACTGTCGAAACCTCATCTGCATCGACCATTTGGGCAATCTCTTCTAGCTTTCCAGAGCCGACAAAAGTCTTGCTATCGTACTTTTCTCTCTTTTGGGTGTAGATCCCTACGACTTCTGCTCCGGCTGTCTTGGCTAGACTGGCCAACTCCTCCATGGACATGTCAAAGTTCTCCATACCTTGGAGCTCGACACCAACAATGAGGACCCGCTCCTGTTTTTTCTCAGTTTCTATCATCTAAAAATCTTTCTATATTTTGAAGAACCCGCTCCTTGAAGCCTTCTTCTCCAATCTGGTAAAAATGAACTGTCATCCGATTGCGAAACCAAGTCAACTGGCGCTTGGCAAAACGGCGCGTATTTTGCTTGAGCTGTTCAAGAGCCTCTTCTAAACTTTGCCCCCCCTTGAAATAAGGAAAGAGCTCCTTGTAGCCAATCCCTTTCGCAGCCTGAACCTCAGGATGGTTGTCATAGAGCCACTGGGCTTCTTCTAACAAGCCCTGCTCAACCATGAGATCCACCCGTCGATTGATGCGGTCATACAAGGCTTGGCGATCATCGTCTAGACAAATGATATAGGGTTCATAGGCTGGAGCTTGATTTTCCAAGTCCTGACCGAAATGGGAGATTTCCAAGGCCCGCATTGCTCGTCTACGATTGATCTGCGGAATTTCAATTCCCTCTTTTGCTACTCGATCAAACAGTTCTTCATCAGTGAGAGGGGACAAGGACTCCCGATAGGCTAGAATGTCCTCGTGGGCAACATCCCCTCCTAGGTGATAGCCTTCTAAGAGACTCTGGACATAGAGGCCTGTCCCTCCAGCAATAATAGGAAGGTGGCCTCGTTCTTGAATCTCCTCGATGGCTTGGCTGGCTTCTGTCACAAAATCGTAGGCTGAGTAAGTATCTGTCACCTCGCGGACATCGATCAGATGATGGGGAGCTCCTGCCTGCTCTTCTGGACTAGCCTTGGCCGTTCCAATATCTAGGGTGCGGTAGACCTGCTGGCTATCTCCGCTGATGACCTCCCCCTGAAAGCGCTGGGCCACCTCGATAGCGAGGGCTGTTTTCCCAACAGCGGTCGGTCCCACTATCACAATTATCTTGTTTTTCATCGTTTTTCCTTGCAAAAATCGCATTTTTTCGTTACCATATATTATAACATAAAAATTTAAAGTTCTAAAAAGGAGAAATTCTCATGGCTAAAGGATTTGGTAAAGGTTTTGTTACTGGTGTTGCTGGTACAGTTGCTGCTGTAGCAGGTGCAGTTTACACATTCAAGAAAAAAGTAATCGAGCCTGAAGAACAAAAAGCAGCTTTCATCGAAGAAAACCGCAAAAAAGCAGCACGTCGTCGTGTATCACACTAATCAAAAGAAAAAACTCCGGGAAACCGGAGTTTTTTTTGTGAATGTAGACAAACTATTTTTTTACATTACTAGCTAGATAATTTTTTCAAAAAAGTTATTTATTATTTAAGATTTTAAGCAAGTCAAAAACTTTCCGCTGTGAGAAAAGTGCTAGAAACACGATTGTTTCTAGCACACGGGAGGTTTGGAACCTTAGGTCCAAAACTAAGTCATGGAACTTCGTAGAAGTTCGCTGACGTCCGTACTCACCTAAGGAAAGTTTTTCAGAAGAATTTATCTTTAATCTAAAAACTCCGGAAAACCGGAGTTTTTTTGTGTTCTTATCGTTCTTTCAACATCTTGGTGGCAAGGTCTAGCATCTCTACCGCCTTTTGGTAGTGCTCGTCCAACAAATCGTAGACGGCATCTTCCGATAAGACTCCACAGTAGACCTCTTCAGGGAAGTCTGGCTGGTTGGACAATTCGACATCGTCCATGTAGACCTGGCTAGTGTAGTAATCACGAAGGGCGATATAGCTAGACTGGCCAGCTTCTACCCGTTTCAAACATGCTTCGAGCTCTTCGATTAAACCTTGGTAGGTGTTGAGATGGCCTTCCATCTCTTGGATTCGTTCAATTGGAGTCATGAGTTGTCCTTTCTATCTGCTAGAGAAACGACTTGCAACTGCTCGCCACCCAGTAAAATCAAATAGGATTCAACCTGGTCCACAGCATATGAGCGGCGGAGGGCTTCTGCGTAGAGTTCCAGTTGGGCTTGGTAGCGATCCAGCAATTCTTGAGGGTTCCGGTAACGGTCTGTCTTGTAGTCAAAGAGAAGAATCCGATCTTCCAACAGTAGGTAGCCGTCTAAGATCCCCCGGACCACAAAGTCCTGGCCACTAGCTGGATCTGTCTTGAGCATGGCAAAGGGCGCTTCACGATGGACCTTGTCGGACTCTTTTAGCAAGAGTTGGCCCAAGTCGGTCTGGAAGAAGGCCAAAACCTTCTTGAGGTCGATCCGCTTCTTGACAGCCGGACTGGCATTGACCTCTTGGAGGACCATTGCTAGGCTCTCCATGGTTGGAACCGTCGTCAATGGGATCCGTTGCATCAATTCGTGCAGGGCACTACCGACTGCTGCTCCTGTCACAGCTTCTTCCTTGCCAAAGGTTGGAAAGTCAAAGCTTGGTAAGGCAAGATCCGCTTTTTCCATGAAGTCCACTCCTTCGGTATCTTGGATAGGTTCATAGAATTTCTTAATTTGGCTCGGAGTCCGCACACTCGGAAGTTGGATGGCTGCTTGGTACTGGGTGTTGAGCCGGTCCACTGATTCTAAGACATCTAAGGCTCGGCGGATCTCATCTGATTGGCGGTTGTCCTTGAGGTCATCAACTGGGAGAGAAGACTTCAACTCCAAGTGACCGATTTGCTCCGGCGTCAAGTCTTGGTCGGTCACAAAGCGGGTCTGATAGGACAAGTGTTGCTGGGCAAAGACTGCCTGGATGGCATAGAGCCAGTCTTGGAAACAATTGATCTCCTTACGAAGGGCTGGACTCAAGCGTCCATTGACACTGGCTCCCCATTTTTTCTCTTCTAACTTATCCTGCCGGCCCTTGCCTACCAGATAGAGCTTGCGCTCTGCCCGGGTCATAGCGACATAGAGGAGGCACATCTGCTCCGACAAGGCTGCTAAACGAATTTCCTCGACATTCCGCTGGTAAGGCAGGGTCTCAATGACCAAGCGTACCGACTCGGGAAGTCCCTCTTGATCAGACTCGATGGGGAGATTCGCAACATACTTAATCCCGACCCCATTTTTCCGACTAATGACAGCATTGGTAGATAGTTCCTTGCCGACAAACTTTTTGTCAGTATTGAGGATAAAGACATAAGGAAACTCAAGTCCCTTGCTCTTATGGATGGTCATGAGTTGGACAGCATCCTTAGGAACTGCTTGGGCGACATTGGCCAAGTCGTGTTGGTTTTCCAAAATCTTATCAATCATGGAGATAAAGCGTGGCAAACCTTTGAAACTAGAGCTTTCAAAGTCATTTGCCCGAAGGGTCAAGGCATAGAGATTGGCCTGCCGTTGAGCTCCGTTTGGTAAGGCACCTACATAATCATAATAGTGGCGATCCTGGTAAATCCTCCAAAGCAGATCGTAAAGGGAATGCGTCTGCGCATAGTCACGCCAGGCATCCAGTGTCTCCATAAAGCGGGTGAGCTTCTCTCTCAAGCTGGAATTGATCAAATGAGGAGCACTCCCTGTCTGGTCTAAGGCGTGTTGCAGTTTCTCATAGAGATTCTCTGCCTTCTTTCCTTCAACTCCCTGTAAGGCTAAGCGAGCCAACTGGTCCTCATCAAACTCAAACATGGCTGATTTCATGAGGGCCACCAAGGGATAGTCCTGCAAGGGATTGTTAATGGTCCGGAGGGTGTCCAAAAGGACCATGACTTCAACGGACTGGAGGTAGTTTTCCTCTCCTCCATCTGCAACGATAGGAATCTGATAGGCTTCAAAGGCTGAAAGCACCTTGTCGTTGCGAGTCCGAGACGCCGTCAAGAGTGTGATATCCTTAAAGGAAACCCCTTCTTCGTTGTGGAGGCGGATGATCTCCTTGATGACCAAAAGGACTTCACCTGAGGATAGGCTATCCCCTTCTTGCTCCTCGTCTTCAGCTGCTTCAGCCACATCCTGACTGCCATCGTAAAGCAGGAACTCAGTTTCATAGGCGGGTGTCGGCTCTTTCTTATCCGGATTGCCCGCAATCAAGCGGTGGCTCTGGTCATAGAGAATCTCCCCAACTTCCTCATCCATGAGGCGTTCAAAGACATGATTGGTCGCTTCTAAGACCTCTACGTGGCTTCGGAAATTCTCCTTGAGCAGGATCAACTTACCATCAGCCCCTTCTTCTTGGTAGGCCTTAAACTTATCATTAAAAATCTGAGGATCCGCCTGACGGAAACGGTAGATAGACTGTTTGATATCTCCCACCATGAAGCGGTTGTGGCCATTAGACAAGAGCTCCAACATCCGCTCTTGGGTGTGGTTGGTATCCTGGTACTCATCGACCATGACCTCGTGGTAGCGCTCCTGATAGAGACTGCGGATATGAGGGAATTCTTCAAGGATCTGGATAGCAAAATGGCTGATGTCGCCAAACTCAAAGGCATTTTCCTGCTTCTTGCGCTCCAAATAAGCGGTGGAGAAAGCTTGGACAAAGTCCCTGAGCAAGACCAGCAAAGGTAAGGGTTCATCCTTGAAGCGAATCTGATAGGTTAGCTGGTAGTGCTGGGAAGCTGCTGCCCGCAAGGCTTCGATGCGTTCTTTGCGTTCGTCATTGAAGGCAGTAGCTAGCTCTTTCAGGTCTTCTTTTCGTGTCGTGATGGTCAGGCTTCGTCCTCCGCTGGCACGGGAGATCAAGACCACCCGCTCCAAGACCTCAAAGATGGCTTCCTGGCTCGATTTCTCATTGAGACTAGCGATTAAGTCTTGAATAGCGGTGACATTTTCTTGGTACTTGGCCCCTGAAAAGGCTTGGCCTTCATTAGCCAGGTGGAAGGTAAAGAAAGATTCCAGTTCAAAGAGCTGCTCTTTTACCTCTTGGGCCAACTGGTCCAAGGCTTCATCATAGTCCAGATCTTGATAGCCTTTGAGGAAAGACCCCTCTAGCCAGGCTTGGGGATCCGCAGTGGATTGGAGGAAGTCTACCAAGGCATAAACCTGGTCCTTAAAACCAGCTAGCGACTTGCCCTTTCCTGTAAAGTTCTTGACCAAGCAACTAAAGAGGCGGTCGGTCCCTTGCTCCTCATAAAAGCGCTCAAAGGCTTGTTCAAAACAGTCATTCTTGAGCAAGTACTGCTCGCTCGCGCTTTGGAGGATGCGGAAGGTCGGCGAGAGGCCTAATAAATAGCCATATTTGGAAACCAGGCGCTGCGTGAAGGCATCCATGGTTCCGATATCACTAGTTGGTAATTCTGCAATTTGTTGGGCCAAGTGGTGCTTGAGCTCCTCATCCTGGCTAGCCTTGAGACTTTTCTCCAACTCTTTTTCTAACCGTTCCTTAAGCTCGGTTGCTGCTTTGACAGTAAAGGTTGAGATGAACAATTGCTGGATGGAAATCCCCCGATGCAATTGATCCAGGATCCGTTGAACCATGACGAAGGTCTTTCCAGATCCAGCCGAAGCTGAGACTAGAATATTTGTCCCTGATGAATAGATGGCTTCTATCTGCTCAGGGGTCCGTTTTTGTTCCTTGTCAGACTGGGCCTCCTGGACTTGGAGGTCTTGAATCTGCTTAGGACTTAAAAATTCAATTGGTTTCATTGATTCAATTCCTCCCTCATTTTTTCTATCCAGGCCTGGCGGAGCTTGTCACCGACCGGGCGTTTCTCGTACTGACTTGGATCCAATTTTTCCAAGAAGCGGGCTTGTCCTAGATGAAGATTGGCTTCAAATCCAGTAATCGATTTGTACTGTTCTACATAGGGAGCAATGCTTCGTCCATTTTCAGTATAAGGGTTAATCGCAAAGTTACCCGACAAGATGCCCTCTGCTGCTTCTTGATAGAGATGGGCATTGTAGAGCAAGAGCAGGTCTAGCTCCTCTTGACTCAGGAGCATGGCCTTGTTTCTCATAGTTCTCGTCAAGTTGGCTAGCCTGATCTGCCAAGAATAGACCCTTGTATTGCTGGGTTTTTAGAACGGCTTGGACAGCATCATCGACCGCCTTGGTATCCTTGAGAAGCACCAAAGGATCCGTCATCTGCAAGTACATGGCTCCAAAAATCCCCTTGTCAGGATCAAAGTCCTGAAAGTCTTTGATAGCGGACAGATAGGTTGGCAATTGGGAGTTGAGACCGTTAAAGAACTTCTCAAAATTAAACTTGGTCTCACTGGACTTGTAGTCCACCACTCCCAAAGCTCCTGTATCAGACAGCCGGTCAATCCGATCGACCTTGCCCTTGACCAAGAGCGGACGACCATCTTCTAGGGTTAAGAAGGGACGATCTGCCTGGCCGAAGAGAGCTTCTTCTCCAATGGTTTCAATGCGATCATTGTGAGCGAGGACACGTCCCGTTGCCCGAGCGGTATCCAGAAGCAATTCTTTTGAAAAAGCAGCCATGGCATTCTCCTGATAAAGGAGGGCAAACTCTGTCTCCTGGCTGGTTTCGCGAATGGCCTTGTTCAAGCGCTCATCAAAATCTCCTTCTGAAGGATCTTTTAGCACCCGTTCAAAAATTCGGTGCAAGAAATTCCCATGGCTTCTCGCATCTGGTCGCAAGTGCCACTCCTCTTGCAAGCCCAAGACATAGTGGAGATAATAGCTATATTGGTTTTGGTAGTAAGTGTTGAGAGCTGAAGCAGATAAAGACAGAGCCTGACCTTTAGGATAAAGGGCTTCAAGGGTCTCATCTTCTAGGACCTTGGTCGTCAAGTTTTGGCTAATTTGTGGGATGTGCAAGTCTTCTGACGCTAATTTCTTCCGAAGGACACGAATGGCAACCGCCCAGAAGGTCGCTTCTTCCTTGCTCAACTCCTGGTCAATTTCTCCCTGGTGCAATTCAATCAATCGAGCTAAGAGAGCCTGGTAAGAACCCATGTCTTGACTAGAGGCTGTTGCCTTCTTCGAAATGACAGATAAATTGAGGGGGGCCTTGGTCAGCTCGAGCAAGTAAGGGGACATCTTGTCATCCACCTCGTTGACTAAAATAGGACTGGACAAGACCAACTGTTTGGTGGCTGCATTGAAGAGGGACAGGGCGACGAAGCGATTCTTCCGTAAGTTGTCCTGACTGGCAATTTGGAGATTGGCCTGTTCGTCTGAAGCTTGGTTCAAGACCTGGCGCTCCTCATCCGTCAGCAAGGATTGGTCCTTGGCAATCTTAGGGAAGCGCTCCTGGGTCAAACCAATGGCATAGACATAAGGAGCTGATAGAGGTTCGATCAAATCATAAGACTGAACTGTCACCACATCGACAGTCGCTGGAACCGTCCGATAACTTGCCAACAACATCCCTGATAAGAGGATGCTTAGGAAATCATCCAAAGTCACCTTCATCTGTTCAAAAACTTGGGCAAATTGCTCTAGTACATGGCTAAAGGACTTCCAGACTTGATCATAGCGTTCCATCTCCTGCTCTGAACCACGACCGGCCAACTGTTGCATATTTTGAGCCAACTGACCCTCCTGGAAAAACTGGGCAAACTTCTTCAGCAGTCCCTGGCTGGTCTGACTCTTAGTCTTATAAAATTCCTGCAGAGGACTGATCACTTGCTGGCGAATCTGATTGAGACGCTCTAGGTCAAATTTGTCCTGGTGGTTGGCTGTAAAGTCACGAGAAAAGGCAGCCAGACCCTTAATCTCTGCAAAGCGAACATATTGTTCGAAATGGTCGATATCCTCTCGTGTCAGCGTCCCATAGAGCCCCGTCTTCAAGAGATTGACCACATCCTCGGTCAAAAACCGATAGCGACGAAGACGGTCCAAGGATTCCACCCATTGGACCAGGGGATGCTGGGCCATAGATTCGCTCTTTCCGAGATAGAAAGGAATCTGGTACTGGTCAAAGATGGTCTTGAGCTGGAGCTGATAAGCATCCACATCTCCCAAGAGGACCCGAATGTCTTTGTACCGTGCGCCCTCATAGAGGCGCTGGCGAATGGAGCGGGCAACGGCTTCTAGCTCTTCCTTTTGATGATTACAAGTCCAAATCTCTACGGCTTCTCGATCTTGATCAGACAGCTCTACATCGACCTCTGTAAAGTCATAGCGAGCTTCCAAGATCCGCGTCATACGGCTAAAGGCATCCTCTTTTCCTTGACCGACGTAGCTTGGTGTGACCTGGTAGGTCCTAGCCAAGTCTAGCAAGAAATCGACACTGGCCTGGTAGAGATTCCCCTCACGAAAGCTCGAGCGATAGGCTTTCTCACTGGCATAAGCCCCGATAATGATCTCGACGCCCTTGTCATGCAGCAAATGAACTAGGTAGTCCTCCTCAGCTGAGAAACGGGTAAAGCCATCAATCACCAAGGCCAAATCCTTTAACTCCTCATCCAAATCTCCCTTGATAAGGTGAGAGGCAAAACTAGCCAGCTTAGACTCAGACTCAAAGGCGCCTGAAACTAACTGGTCTTGGACAGCCTTCAAGATATGGACCAAGTCTTCTCTCTTTTCCTGATCTGGCAAGGCATCCAAGTCGGATGCTGTCATCTGGGCTGTCTGCAACTCATGAAAGAGCTGGATCAATTGTTGGATAAACTGGGGATCCTTCTTAAGACGTGCATAAACCTTGAGCTCTTCATCCGGCATCTGAGAAAGCACCTTAAAAAAGAGCATGCCAAGACCGATATCATCTAGCGCTTGTTGCTGGTGGTTTTCATTAAGTGTAAAATAGCGTGCCATCTGAGCAAAGCGCGTAATGGTGATGGCAAAAGAAGCCTCCTCGTCTATGAGTTGCAAGACTTTGCGCTCCTTCTCAAAAGATAGAGAGTTGGGCGCGATATAAAAGACCCGCTTCCCTTCTTCAACCAAGCGATTGGCCTCATCCACCAAGACCTGGGTTAAAGGGGTTCGAATATCTGTATAGACTAATTTCATAATGTTTTGATTCCTGTAAAATGATAGTTCTATTATACCATCTTTGCGCCTTTTCTACAGGGATTTTCCCATCATTCAAGAGATTCAAAGCAGATAAAAAAACCGGACAAAACGTCCAGTTTTTCAACTATTTTTTTAACTTCCCCAATTGATTAAAAGATAGAGTATGCTAGAGCCAAACATATCGGCCAAAGCATGCATGAGGAAGAATGGCAAAAGGTTTTTGATCACCTTCTTGTAGAGAACATAGTAGAAGAGTCCATAGATAACTCCAATGACCACTGCCCAAAGCAAACCTTGGTAGGTATGGAAGGAAATCCGAATTAAGATCGAATAAGCCAGTGCCCACCACTTGTACTTGTCATTAACAGATGTCATGACTCCCAAGAAGAAGAACTCTTCGTAGAAACCATTCAGCAAGGCATAAGCAATCGCCATGGGACTAAGCGCTAAGAACTTGTGAATAATCTGCATGGGATCGATATAAGGGAGGAGATTGATATTGAAGTAATCGTACTCTCCACTCACCGTTGTCACGATATCCCCAAACAGACCAACAATGGCAAAGATCAAGGTACCCAAAAGAGGACGGACCATTTAAATCGAATTGGAAGCTGTTTAAAATCGAAATTCCTGAGCAGCAAGTAAGCCAAGGCAAGAGCTAATAAGATAATCTGTAAAGTAAAGTTACTGGAGTAGGCTGCCCCATCCGTTGCTGTATTGGTAGCTGTCTCCGTGGCTGTGCTAACGGTTTGCGCAACTGGTTGAAGACTGGCAAGGAAGAGTTCTGTAGACCAGACAATAAACTGCCCAAACATGATCGCAGTCACAATAGCGATATCATACCATTTGAGCTCTTTTAATGGCTTTTCAGGTCGTATAAATTTAAGAATGTTCATCATTCATCCTTCTATTCCCATGATGGAAGTGTTTTTGATAGTTCTACTATAGTAGAATATGCTTAAAGAAACTTTAATTCTTAGTTAGTAATAAAATGCTATTAGTAAAGAGGCTAGGACTTTGTCCCAGCCTCTCAATTGTCTTTGGATTGTCGAGCAAGACGCAGTGGTTGCTTGGTATCTTTGTTCGCTTTTTAAGCTCCAAATATGACCTAATGAGGGAAACAAAGTTTCCTTTATCTGCAACCTTCAACAGTCTCCCAGACTGTTGAAGCTGTGCGGAGGTGAGACGACGAAATCGAATTCTAACGAGTTACCGATTTCTGTCCCACTCTCTCTTAGTTCGATTCCTCTAAGAGGGCCTGGATTCTATCCAGATACTGATTATCGGTCACTGCCATCACGCGCACGCCTTCTGGCCAGATAAAGTCGGGACTGATCTGACTTCGCAAAGGCTGGTCTTCCGCATCTCGATAGCCAATAATATTGAGTTGATATTGGTCTCTGATTTCCAAGTCTCGGATGCTTTTTCCTACCCAGCTAGCTGGAACTGTAAACTCGACCACCAGCACTGCTTCATCCAACTGGAAGACTTCAATCCCGTGTTGGAAAAGGATCATCTTAGCTAGGGACATCCCCGCTTCTACCTCTGGTAGGATGACCAAATCAGCCCCAATCTTCTCAAGGACTTCCTTGGTCACTTCATTTTTGACCTTGGCAATGACGTTTCGACGCCAAGTGCCTTACAGTGCATGACAGCCAGTACACTGGACTCCAGGTTTTCTCCCGTCGCGATAACGACCGTATCACAGTTCCCAATATCTGCTGCATCCAAGAGGTCCAACTCCGTAATATCTCCAACAATTCCAGTTGTAATCATGGATTCATACTGATTAATCACATCTTCGTGATCATCAATTGCAATAATATCCACATCCTGGTCCTGCAGAGTTTTCAGGACACTCTGTCCAAAAATTCCTAGTCCCAGAATTCCAATGGTTCGATTTGCCATAAGTTTCTCCTATCCGATAATGATGTCTGCCTTGGCATACTGCAAGGTATCTGCTTTCTCGGCTTGGTAATTGTTCAAGCTAACCATGAGGGTTAAGGGACCAATCCGTCCGATAAACATGAGGACCATGATAATGGCTAGTCCCGCTCCATTTAAGGTTGAGGTTACATTGGCGGTCACTCCAACTGTCGCTAGAGCGGATACCACCTCAAAGACCAAATAAATAAAGCGTTGGCCATCCGGCGTCACCAAACAGATTCCTAATAGTCCCACTAAGAAGGTCAACTGGAAATCACCGCCGTCCCAAAGGAACGTTGAACAATGTCTGGTGAAATCGTACGTTTTCCTAAATTGGTATGTGGTAGCCCCAATAGTTCCTTCCGAGCCAGGAGCAAGAGGACTAGGAAGGTGGTGATCTTCATCCCCCCTGCTGTCCCGCCTGGTGCTCCACCTAAAAACATCTGCAAGAGATAGACGAAGAGCGTCACTGGCCGGACTGCTGTATAATCTAAGGATGCAAAACCAGCTGTCCGCATGCTGACGGTTTGGAAAAAGCTGACTAAAATTTTCTCTCCTAAGGGGAGGGACCCAATGGTCGCCGGATTATCAAACTCAGTCAAGAGACTGGTTACGGTCCCAAAGAGAAGGATCGCAGCTGTTAACCAGAGAACCACCTTGGTATGGAAGCGAAGAGTTCGCCGTCCTGATTGATTGCGGGCCTTGGTGGCTAGGTCAAACCAGACCATGAAGCCCAAGCCCCCAGTAATAATAAGGGCAGACAAGGTCAGATTGACCAACCAATCGGTCTGGAAGCTCATCATACTATCGCCTCCAAATTATCAAAGCCCGCATTACAGAAAGCGGAAACCGCGACAAAGATAGAGTTAAAGATTCCATGGCCCCAACCAAAGCGAGGAATGAAGCGAATCATGAGGAGCAAGGCCCCCAGTCCTTCGATGGTAAAGGTGGTAATGAAAATAGAACGGACAAAACGGGCCAAGCTCTGGTTATTGCTAAAGCTAAAGCTGTCCCGAATGGTCTGTCGGTCCTTGTAGCTGAGCTTTTGACGACTTTCCATAAAGAAGAGACCGATAAAGGTCAAGATCCCCAGGCCACCGATCTGAATCAAGAGCATACAGATCAACTGCCCCCAAGCATTGTAGGTCGAGGCTACTGACTGGGTAAAGAGCCCTGTCACACAGACCATGGAGACCGCTGTAAAAAAGGTGGTCGACATAGCCTGCTTTTGAGCTTGCTTGCTGGACAAAAGGCAGACTCAATAAGAGGGAGCCAATTAAGATAACCAAGAAAAAGCTGAAAAAGATCCTCCTTGCTGGAGACAGACTTTTCATCTTGGACTGCCATTGTTTAAATAATAATTTGACTAACATAGCTTCATTGTACCATAAAAAGAGAATAGACCTACAAGTGAAGAACCATTTCTAGGCACAATTCTAAGGCTTTATCGAATGCTTCAGATCCCCAGTCACGCTGGTCATAATTTTCCAGGTCTGCAAGAGAATCTGCGGTAAATAGGAGCAAGCCCCAAACCGCATCACGAAGCTGGGCTACTGCTGCCAGTGAGGCGCACTCCATCTCCACCACACTACACCCTTCTTCAATGCGATAGGCCACCTTGTCAGGCGTTTCTCGATAAAGCCATCCGTCGACCAGGTCATGACCTCTTGATAGGGAATTTCTTTTCCTTTTAAGACAGTTTCAATGGCGGTCAATGCACGACTGTCCACTTCCATATAACGAGATGGCGCCACATAATGGTAACTAGCTCCCTCATCTCGCAAGGCTTTTGTTGGGATTAAAAAGGCATTTTCTTCCATGTCTACCAAGACGCCACAGCTACCTGCCGAAATCATCTTCTTCACCCCATAGCCAATTAACCAATCCATGAATTGAGCTGCTGGTGCAGATCCAACTGGCGCTTGGGCTAAGCAGATTTCCTCTCCTTGGTGCTCCATGACATAAACCGGATAGGTCTTGGTAGCTGAGACAAAGCTAGCTACTTGTTTGGCTCCAGCAGCTTTGGCAAAGCGGTCAATCTCATCCTCTAAGAAAGCATAAGCGCATTTATCAGGTAAATGCAGGTCTAACCCCTCATGAGTCGGCATAATGACTGCCTGTGGGTTGTCATCAAACTCTAAAATAGGAATTTCATGTTTATGGATCATCAGCTACCTCCAATCTTTGTTTGTAACATTATATAAGTCTATCTAGCCGGTGTCAAGAAGAGATAGCGAAAAGGACGAATTCCCTTATGAGTCAGTTTAAAATGAAAAAGTGATCTTCGCATCAAGGCACTAGACAACAAACAAGAGCGCACCTTCACCAAGAAACAAGTGATGTCGAATTTGAAATAAGCATTTATTTCAAGATTAAAAAAAATTCTAGTAGACATCCTCTACTAGAATTTTTTTGTTAGTCAATGACAATCATAGCCTTGATGGTCTTGCGTTCATCCATGTCTTTATAGGCTTGATCAATCTCGTCCAAGCTATAGCTATGGGTGAAGACGCGTCCTGGATTGATATCTCCGTCAAGCACTGCTTTCAGCAAGAACTGTTTGTCATAAGTTGTTACGGAAGCTGCTCCACCTGCAACAGAAATGTTTTGGGCAAAGGTGGATCCAAGAGCACGGTTATTGTAGTGAGGCACACCGACAAAACCTAAGCGCCCTCCATTGTGAAGAACCCCAAGGGCTTGGTCGACTGCTGCCGCTGTACCGACACATTCAAGAGCGGCATCTGCTCCTCCTCCAAGGATTTCACGGACCTTGGCAATCCCGTCTTCCCCGCGCTCCGCAACAACGGCTGTCGCTCCAAATTCCAGAGCCAATTGTTGACGGTCCTCATGCCGACTCATGAGGACAATTTGCGATGCTCCCCGCATCTTAGCTGCAATCACAGCACATTGACCAACAGCACCGTCACCAATAACAACTACCTTGTCACCTTTGCACATCAGCCACACGCGCCGCATGGTAGCCTGTCGGCATGACATCTGCCAGCGTCAAGAAGGATTTGAGCATGGCTTCTGTATAATCAGATGGTTGACCAGGGATTTTGACAAGAGCCCAGTTAGCATACTCGAAGCGCATGTACTCCGCTTGCACCCCGTCAGACCAGTTGCTGCCAATATGTCGGTCACAGGTCCCATCATAGCCAGCACGACAGGCATCACACTCCCCACAACCATGAGTGAAAGGGGCGATGACAAAGTCTCCTGGTTTGACCGTAGTAATGGCCTCACCGATTTCTTCCACAATCCCAATGGCTTCGTGGCCACTATTTTGATGACCCGCTTCAATATCTGGATTGCGGTAGCTCCAGAGATCGGATCCACAGACACAGGTGCGAACGAGGCGGAGAATGACATCATCTGGTGCTTCTATGTGTGGACGCTCCACTTCTACAAGGCCCACTTGCCCAGCTTTTGTATAGACTGTTTTCTTCATAGGAACAACCTACTTTCTATTGCTTACTTACCTATAGTATACACTTTTTATCGAGCTTTAGCCCACTTCCTGATTTAAAACTCCATCATTTAATCATATTTTTTCCCATACTTCTTTTCTAGCATTTTCTTAATCAGATAGGGCATTTTGACATTTTCGCGGCCTCTCTTATCAATCAATTTTCTGACAAAATCGGGCATTTGAATATCTTTTTCTGCTTCCAAAATCTGACCTGTACTTGAAGAAGCTTCCAACTCATCAAAAGTCTCTAGCTGAGGTTGATAGTCACTATAGTCACCATCTATATGAGACTGAATAGTTGACAAAAGGGCTTTAATCAGTCGTGAATCGCTATTTGGCATAGGAGGTCGGTGATAAGCCACTCCGATCTCCTGGCATAGCTCCTTACACTCCACATCATTATCAAAAAGAACTTCAATATGCTCACTAATAAAGGCAATCGGAACAAAAATATAGTGGTTCGGGTGTTCCTTCTCATCATGAAGGTATTCTAAGACATCAGGTTTAATCCAAGGAATACCTATATCACTCTCACTCTGCCATGTATTAGTGTACTGTTCTTCCTTTAGCCCTAAAATCTCCGCAATCAAGCGACTATTGTCATAAATCTGGTCGATATAGGGGTCACCGAAATCTATTGCCAAAACTGGGACACTGTGGGCTGAAAAAATCACCCTAAAGCTGTCATCTCCAATCTTATCTAAAATCTTTTGGATCTCATCAGCCCAATAGTGGAGTAGGTCAGGTTCGCGGTACCAGTCCTTGATAATTTGAAACCTAATCTGCTCACTTTCTAAAAATTTCTCATACCCCATGACAGAATAGTAAGAATAATGAGGCTCTAAAATCAAGCACAAACATTCTTCAATTCCGTCATTCTCCATTTCTTTGATCACATCTGTGATGAAAGGGCGGGAAAATTTGTTGGCAAAGTAAACCGACGCTTGATTTCCAAGAGCAGTAGCAACCATGTCCACTTCTTCTCTAGTTATCCTTTGGAGTGGGGTTCCACCGATTCGGACGTAATTGTCATATAAAGTCTGAATTTCATGTGGTTCAGGACGAACCCCACGGCGTATATTTGTGAAATTCCGCTACTCCTTCATAGGTAATCTCTTCTGGTGAACCAAAAGTCATCATCAACACAGCTCTTTTACTCATAATTACTCCTTGTTCTACATTTGTTCTATTTTATCATGAAAAGGCTTACTTTAGGGAACTCTTTTATAAATCATTTGGAAGAAGAAACTAATTTTCTAGGTAAATACACAAGCTATTAAAAGAAATCATTCAAAGAAAGTGGAACAAATATCTTTTTATGTCCAATCCGATACTGTATTATTCTTTGAAAACAACATCTATTTGAAATGACCATCTTTCATGTAAGGAGAGAAGATTTGAATCTCTTTCTAAGAATTTCTACACAATAGAAAAAGTGGATAAAGAAACATTCTTCTATCCACTTTATTGTTTACAGCTTTTATTCGCTACGTAAAGATTCCACTGGGTCTTTCTTTGCGGCGATGCGTGAAGGGATGAGACCTGCCAACATCGTTAATACAATCGAGATACCGATGAGGATGAGCGCTGCTTCCCATGGTAACTGCGCCACGTTCTCCACGTTGGTCATTTTCGCAACGACGGCATTGATTGGAAGTGTTGCAAGGAGTGTAATGGCGATACCGAGCACTCCGGAGATAAATCCTTCGATGGCTGTTTCTGCCGTGAAGATGCGACGGATGTCTTTCTTCGAAGCCCCCATTGCACGTAGGATTCCGATTTCTTTTGTACGTTCGAGAACCGAGATGTAGGTGATAATCGCAATCATAATCGATGATACGATGAGCGAGATGGCTACGAAACCAACGAGTACGGTTGTAATCACGCCCACCATTGTCGTAATGGAGGACATGATGGTTTGAATATCGTCGGAGTAGGCGAGCACTTTGTCGTCTTCGCCGGCGTCTTTTTTCGCCGTGTTATAGGTGTTGATGAAGTCCTTCAACTCTTGTTTTTGTTGGAAGGAAGAGGTGTAGAACTCGATGGCAGCCGGTTTGGATTTGTCGATGACACCCAATTTCGCGAGGTTTTCCTCGTAAGTGGCAGCCGAGTTTTCGTTGTATTGTTGGATGTATTGCGCTTGTTGTTCAGGCGTCAATTTGACCAACTGGATTTTTTCTTCTTCGGTTAAATCAGCCGAATTGAATGGTTTTGGATCTTTGGCAAATTCTTTTCCAGTAAATACATTGATAGTTGGGTTAGCTTCTTGCTCTTTTACGATGTCACTATTTTGAATTTGTTCAGAAGTGTAATCGATAAGGGCGCTTGTATAAGCCACCCCACCAGAAGGAGAGTTCACCCCAGAACTGGTTCCTTCTTTTTGACGAAGAACGCCGACAATTTTAAGCTCGAGGCCATTCTCGATTTGCGTCTTCATATAGGCTTCGTCGTCAATTTTATTCATCCATTGGTTGTTTTCTTTGACGAAGCGGTTCGTGTTGACAACAGCTTTGAAAGTTTTTCCAATGAAATCCCTATACTGATAGGTTTGAGATTTGAGTTCATCCAGTTTCTTCGGATCGTTTAATTCGCTAGGGTCTTTGATGCGTAAGCTATAAAGGAGGAGGTCACTGATTTGGTTCTCTTCATCCACGATCAGGACGATTTCAGATTTATCCTTCGGAAGGCGACCTTCTAGCACATCATATTGCGCATTAAGCATGGCCTCGTCGCTTGAAAGTTGGCTCCAGTAGTCGATGTTTTGCAAATAGCCTTTAATTGTTTGGTTGGCCGTATCGACTTCGTCCGCGAGGTTAGACGGAAGAATACTCTTTGGACCGTTGGAGGTGTCACTGGCGTAAATATAGGTTGTAAATTGTACTGGTAACGAATATCTTTTGTAAGGGTTGCGACTTCTGAAGCGTGTTTATCCAAGTAAGTCTTGAAGGAAGCGAGGTCATTTTTCCCGATTTGTTTTTTCAATAGATTCGTTAGAAGCGTATTGACACCGAGTTCGTTTTTATCCCTATAAGGCTTTTCACTCAAGTCTGGAGAGGTTGCCATCAGATTACTCTGGTTCTGCTCGCTAATCGTCAGTGGCAAAGAGACGAGAGTGTCTTCTTGCACCTTCTTCACATAGTCGCTCACACCATTTGAGAGGGCCAAGATCAGGGCAATCCCGATAATCCCGATGGAACCAGCAAAGGCAGTCAGAAATGTCCGACCTTTCTTCGTCAATAAGTTATTAAACGAAAGGGCTAGAGCTGTCATAAAGCTCATCTTCGTCCTCGTGAACTGAATGTCACCTTGTTTGGTTTCTTGGGTTGGTTCGTAAGGATTCGAGTCGCTCAAGATGTTTCCATCTAATACTTGTACGATACGAGTGGAGTAGGTCTGTGCCAAATCTGGGTTATGCGTCACCATGATGACCAGACGTTCCTTGGCGATGTCTTTTAATAACTCCATGATTTGAACAGAAGTCTCAGAATCAAGCGCTCCTGTTGGCTCATCGGCTAAAACGACTTTAGGATTATTGACAAGGGCACGCGCAATCGCGATTCGTTGCATTTGTCCGCCAGACATTTGGCTTGGTTTCTTATATAAATGATCTTTTAGGCCAACGCGTTCAAGTGCTTCGATGGCACGCTTCTTACGTTCCGATTTAGAAACGCCAGAGAGCGTCATTGCAATCTCGACGTTTGAGAGTGCCGTTTGGTGACCAATCAGATTATAAGATTGGAAGACGAAACCAATCGTGTGGTTTCTGTAGCTATCCCAATCGCGATCTTTAAATTGCTTGGTTGATTTTCCTTGGATGAGTAAATCACCCGATGTGTATTGGTCGAGTCCACCGATGATATTTAAGAGGGTGGTTTTCCCAGAACCCGATTGCCCGAGAATGGAGACAAACTCGTTCTCGCGGAAATTCATTGAGATATCTTTCAGCGCGTGAAACTCTTGATTGCCTGTATGATATACTTTTGAAATATGTTGTAGTTGTAACATATGCTCGATCCTTTCATAAATGCGAGTAGTATATCACAATTTGAATTTTGAATCAATATATTAAATAGATTTTTTCTAAAATATTCTCAACAAAGGAATGATCAATTTTCATTAATGGTGGTGGTGATCATGTCCGCTCGGACTCTCTATGGCATGGATATCACGTTTATGGCAGGCATGACTAACTTGATCGCTATCCACTTCAATGGTAATATTATGAAAGCCAATGTCCTTTAGATAGTGACGGATAGCTGTTTTACTCGCTTCCATGTCTTCTATCCGCTTGAGACAGACATGAACAATGGCATTTTTCTCCAATCCATCCATGGTCCAGAGATTGAGCTGATTGATACTAGCGACATTGTCCACCTGCTCTAAGCCATTCTTAACTTGCTTGATCTCTACCCCTTCTGGCACAGCATCGAGGAAAATCTTAAGGGTGCTCCAAAAACGAGGAAGGGCTTTGGACAAGATGAAAGCAGAAATCAGAAGAGATAAGAGAGGATCAAGGAAATACCAGTCCGTATAACGCAAAATAATGGCAACGATAATCACAGCTAGCCAACCTAGTGTGTCCTCAAGGAAATGGAGGCTCAGGATGGATTCATTCTTGGTCTGCCCCTTCCGGACAATAAGGCTAGCCGTTAAATTAATAGCAATGGCGATGATGCCCAACCAAAGCATGCCCTTATGATCCACTGGTTGAGGTTCGATAAATTTACTGATATTTTCCAAAATAACGAGAGTGGAACCTGTAATAAGGATGACTGCCGTTAGGATGGCACCTAAGAGGCTAAAACGCTTGTAACCTAGGGAATAGCGACTGTCCTCCTCCCGATTGGAAATACTTTCGAGAAAAAGCTGAAATGCCAATAGCCAAGGCATCTCCCAAGTCATGGACAGCATCCGCTAAGATCGCACTGGAGCCAAAGAGCCCTCCAAAGATAAATTCGATAATGGCAAAACTAAAAATTTAAGAGAAAAGGCTAGCCAAACGGCAAATTTTGAACTCAATTTTTGACCTCCTTTGGTATATGGTATATGGTATAATGGAAATAGATGATTCTCTCACTAGTATTATCTCCCACTCTATTTAGAAAGGATAGAAGCAAACCGTTCTCTGTGTACGTTATTGAACAGTTTGTTCGAATTGTCTATATGAGCCAAACCGATCGACGGATTGCTAAAAACAAAAAAAGCGATCTATACAGCCTTCTTAGAACTGTTGAATAGCAAAGGCTACCAAGCGATAACTGTTCAAGATATTATTGATCTGGCAGATGTTGGGCGCTCTACCTTTTACAGTCATTATGAAAGCAAGGAACTCTTGCTAGACGAGCTCTGCCACTATCTCTTCCATCATTTATTTGAACGAGAAGCCCATGTCTCAGCAGAAGATTACTTGGCTCATATTTTTCTCCATTTCAGGAAAAACCAAGACCATGTGACCAGTCTTCTCCTATCAAAAAATGACTATTTTCTCCGTCAGCTCCATAAGGAATTAGAAGCCCATGTCTTTCCGATGGTGGCTGAGGACTTAAAAAAAGGGCATCCCACTATCCCTACCTCTTACCTCAAGCACTTTGTCATCACCAACTTCACTGAAACCCTTACCTGGTGGTTAAAAAAAGGGAAAGCTTATAACGAGCAAGAAGTTGTTCGCTTTTATTTAGACGTCATGGAAATGACAAGGAAACAAAAATAAATCATCCTTATTCTACTAGAAAGGGTATCTTATGAACCTCCTTATTCTTCTTGGTATTTTTACAGCCTTCTTAGCCCTTGCTTTTGCTCTTCTTCATTTCATGGCTAGCCTTTCAGAATTAAGAAAGGGCAAGAAGACTCTAGGAAATCGGCTTCTCCTTATCGGAAGTAGCCTTGCCACCTTATCTCTCACCCTCTACTTCTTTTTGCCGATTGTCGCACTATCTCTTTGGCTGATTGGCTGCGGGTTGATTTGCTACGGAGCCTATTGGAATGGCAAGCACAAAGAAAACTTCCATCCCGCCCACCATGTTATTCGGATTGGAATCGCTCTGGTACTTACTATCTTATTAGCCTTACTATAAAAAGAGCTCAAGTTTATCAATGAAAACTTGAGCTCTTTTAGTATTCTATTCATCATCCAAAATTGCTATACCTTCTACAGTTTATAAAATAAAAAAACAAATGCCAAAAATGACGTTTATTTTTAATCCGAAACAAGGCTTTTGCTTCACTTTTTAGATGCTCAAGCCATCAACACCATGAGAATAGGGATGACCACCATGGTAGCAAGGGTCGTCTCTGTCACCATAACCGCTGCGTAATCACTATCGGCTCCGTAGAGGTTGGCAACGACCGGGGCATTGGTCATCACTGGCATAGCGGACTGGATGATAAAGACTTGCTTCATCAAGCTTGGAAGAGGGGCCCAGTAAACAATGGTCGCCATTAAGAGAGGAGCAACCAGGAAGCGACCTAATAGAATCAGTAGCTGATCTTTTCCCAGAACTAATTGCTTCAGGCCTATATGAGACACTGACAAACCGATAAAGATCATGGATAAGGGAGTCGTTAAATTTCCCAGGTACTGTAAATCACTGGCTAAAAAGGATGGCAACTTTATCTGCAGCATCACCATGACTAGTCCTAAGAGAAAGCCCATTAGAGGAGGAGAAAAGACTTTTTTCAGACTCGTTTTGAGATCAAACTGAGCTTCTCCCTCACCATCTCGTTGGATCAGGTAGGTCCCCAAGGTCCAGAAAAAAGTCGTATTACACATGTAATAGATCAAAACATAGGGAATACTAGCATCCCCGAAAAGGGCTTGGTTAATGGGGAGCCCCACGAAAATGGTATTGGAGTTAAAAAACATAGAAATAAAGAGACCACGGCGCTCCTGTCTCACTGCAAAGATCCTGGCTACTCCTGTCGCTATTCCAAGCAAAATGACCATAGACAAGGCTGGAAACCGCAATGCTGGCAACATTTTTAGGAGGTCAGTTGCTGTGAAACGCTGCGTGATGGTATAGAGCATATAGCAGGGAAGAGCAACTTGAGTGACTAGTTTTGCGATCAGGCCACGTGACTTATCATCAAACCAACCTTTTTCACCGATGACAAAGCCCACTAAAATAATGCCTAGGATGACGAGGATACCTGATATACTCTTAAGAAAGATACCCATGTTCTCTCCTTTTCTTTTTATAAATTTGAACTAGAAAACCCATTATTTTCAAGTCTCAAAAACTACTCTAGTATATCACAAATAGAGCTCGATTTTTCAAACAAAGAGGACCTTCTCGGTCCTCTTGATAAATGGATTCAAATGGTTATTAAGCTTTCTTGGCCGCCTTCGTCCATTGGTACCAACCAACTAGACTGTTGATTAAGTAAATGAAGTATTTCCCTTGAATTTGAAGGCTCTCTCCCCACCAAAGGTAGATAGAGAAAACGTTGGTCGCTGCCCAGAAAATCCACTGTTCACGGTAAACAGCCGTCATCAAGAGTTGGCCGACCCCATTTGTTGCATCCGTGATGGAATCTCGATACGGACGATTGGCCCCAATTGACTGATAAATAAGCCCGAAAACTAACCACCAAGCACGCTAATTGATAAGTACTTGATCCATCCCACCGCATCCAATTTACGGGCAACAAATTCCTGCTGTTCTTTTTTGAACTGGGCTTGATAGATCCAAGCCAAGAGACCAATTGGCTGCATGATGGTGAAATAGAGAGTTATCAAAACCTCACCGTAGAAGCCTTTTTGAAGGGCAAGCACAAGATAAATGACAGAATTGATCAAACCAAAGAGATAGTTACTGGCAAATCAAATCGAGTTATCTGAGGAAGCACCCGATGATCATGAAACGTTATTAAACACAAAAGTCACCCATGTGAGTTCTTGCCAGAAGCTGAAGTTAATCCTTCAACCTGGAAAACCCTCAGAGGTGACTTTTTCTATACATCTCGATTTTTCTGGCAATAATCATTAACCGATAAATATGTCTGTGAATCACCCAGCGACTCCGCTATGTCCATAATCCGCGGTGGTAGTAATCCCACTCGCTGGACAAGTTCGTGATCGCTGAACAATTCCCGTGGACTGCCGGCGAAGCCAAACTTCCCGTGTTCCATAACATACACCGACTCAAACTCGGCGGCAACCCAATCCATGTCATGGGTGATGGTCACAACTTGGTGGCCCGAATCAGCCAACTGATGGAAAATTGCGGTCAACTTGCGCCGGCTTTCCCAATCAAGCGACATCATCGGCTCATCAAATAAATAAATCGCCGGATCCACTGCCAAAACTGTGGCAATGCTCAACAGCTTGCGTTCCGACAATGACAGGTCATATGGACTTTCAGCTGTTTTATCATCCAAGCCAACTCTTTTTAGAGCCGCTAAAGCCCGCCTCGTAATCGTGTCGTGGTCATCCATGACCTGCGCGACACTCCACTCCACCTCTCGTTGAACGGTCGGGTTGAAAAGCTGATCGTCAGGATTCTGAAAAGTAATCCCAACCTTCAGTAACTTTTCGACTGGTTTAAGATCATTAAAATTTTCTCCATCGATCTTAATCACACCGGTTTGTGGTGTCAGCAAGCCCGTCAACAATTTGAAGAGCGTTGATTTGCCGGCACCATTTTGGCCGACAATCGCCACCATCGGATCGGCGAAGCGTTTGTCTTCAACATCCAAGCTAAAGGACCGTTCCGGATAAGTGAACGTCAGGTGGCTCAGTTCAATTGTGGACATAACGAACCTCCTTCAGATCAGCGTAATTCACCGGATACCGGCCATCAGCCATGTGCCAATCCATTTTTTGAGCAAGTTGCTGGATTGTCGGGGCTGGAATCTGCCAGTCAGCTGCCAAATGATTAAACACCTCACCCGGCCTGCCCTGGGCTACCATTTGACCCTCGTGCAGCACCCACACAACGTCGGCGACTTCGCACAAATCGTCAATTTCACTGGTGACAATGAAGACAGTCGTCTCTTTGACTTGGGCCAGCCATTGGAAAAATTGCCGGCGGCCAAGGGGATCCATCTGACTGGTCGGATCATCCATAATCAAAACAGCCGGATTAGCCACAATCGCCGTGGCAATTGCCAACCGCTGGATCTGACCACCGGAAAGGCTCTCGGGACGCAAATTCAGCTGTTCAATCAGCTCCATTTGCGTGGCAACTTCTTCAACCCGTTTTTGAATCAGTCCTTCAGCCATTCCCTGATTAATCAAGTCAAAGGCTATTTCATCGGCAACCGTGTCTGCCAATCCGCTTAGTTGGCCAGCTGGATTTTGCAGTACAACTCCATTCATGGCATTATAAACGGGCCAATTGTCGGACACTCGCTGGCCAAACATGTGCCAGTCGCCCTCAATCTCAGCAGACACAATTTTGGGAATGACCCCTGCCAGCACACGGCACAAAGTCGATTTGCCGGAGTGGCTATTCCCGATAATCCCAACCACCTGGCCGGTATGAACCTCCGCGTTAATCTGACGCAGTTGTGGTTGCTCAGTACCCGGATAACGGGTGGTCAAATTTCAATTACAATCCGTTTATCTTCGTCCATATCTTCCACCCAATCAATAAAATTGCCAATCCAGTCAGACCAATGTGCAGCGTCCGCGACAGGCGATACACGCGCTGGGAGGTTCTGACAGTCCGGTTGAGATTATCAAAACCTCTCAGTTGGAGAGAAATCGACCGCGTCATCGATTGATCCAAGGTCTTAATCACCAATGGAATTAGAACCGGCAGGACTGACTTTAATTTCTGAATCAACGTTTTTTGCGGATTGGTTCCGCGAACTTTTTGTGCCTGCTGGATTTTCCGCATATTGCGCATCATTTCCGGCAAAATATAACACACCGACATCAGAACGTAGACGGTTTTATAAGACAATCCGGACAGTTCCAAATAGGTCGCGTTTTCTGAAATACTCGTGGTCACCATAAAAAAGCCACTGGTCAAAATAATCACCAATACTCGACAACCCAGAGTGGTGGCGTAAATCAGGCCTTCTTTGTAGAACGACACCCCAAGCACAGAAAACAGCACAGTTTGATTCCGACTGTAAAATAACCCTTGGATGATCAGCATGGTGCAAATCAAAAACAGACTGAATCCCAGCGCCTTAAAGATGGTAGAACTCAATTTGGAAAATAACAATAGCAGTGTTGCGACAAGAATTAATCCGGCCTGAAGTAATAAATTCATACTGGCAAAGCTCAACAACGTCATGTCCAAGATGAACAAGAGCTTAGTAATCGGATCGATCACCTGGTACCACTTGAGCTTGACCCGTGGCGCTCCAGAAATCAATGTTTGATCAGTCATCATTTATCACCGCTAAAGAAGTGCACCATCCGCTTCGGCAGCTGACGATAGATGAAGAATGCCAGGTAGGCCACGCAGACTTTATCCAAATATCCAAGACAAACTCATCGGTAAATGAGGCCAGCCACACTGGTGCATGATTGGCGACCATTACCGCAAACAATGAGTCACCCCAAGCGATACCGGTCTGACCACCCCAAAAGATGACGTTAAGTGGCGTTGAAATGACAGCTGAAACGATGGCAATAATAATAGCAGAAACAAATACTCGTCGCGCTGACGAGAACCACCCATTGGCGTGCAAAACTCCGACAGCAATCCCAATTCCGATGCTGGTAATCGCATACACGGTTGAAATTGGCGATAAGGTCAGCCCATAGATCACGTTGTTGATGAAACCACTGATGGCACCGGCAACCGGCCCAGCCAACATGCTGGCAAGAAAGGTTCCCAAAGACCCCAGCCAAACGGGCAACTTTAACCCCTCCGCCAAGGCTTTAGCAACATAGTTAATCCCCACGGCAGCGGGAATCAAAGTCATGGTGGCAGCACTTAACTTAAATTTCCACATACTGGTACGATGAATCGGTTCTGTTTTCATAATCTTCTCCTTTTGTTTTTAAAGAGCCGTGTCTGTTTAGACTTTCGGACGCAACGCTCTATAGATTTTTATGCTTGAACTGCCATCATTTTAGCAGAATCACCTTAGTCGACATCGGATCTTCTCCTTAAAAGCACTTGTTCAACAGTTCACAATTAATCATACACCGATTTCATCAGAAGTCAAGAATTTTCTGAATTTTTCTTGAAAACGTTCGGGAATTAAAAAAAAGCTCCTCAAGGCTAGAGGATATTGCCCCTACAAGTCTCAAAAACTACTCTAGTATATCACAAAAAGAGGTGGGCAACATGCCCAACCTCTAGTGGTTTGTAAATCATTAATTCTAGTCCTTCTTGCTAACCTTCAACAACTAAATTGATCCGGTTCATGGAGATAAAATTAGAAAGTAACTTAAATAACGTGACTTATATTTCTAGTTTAAGTGACATTATTTCTCAATCATCCCTTCCTGAGTCAAAAAGTCACGCGCCACTTGATTAGCTGACCTGCCTTCTACTCCGACTTGGTAGTTCATCTGGCTCATTTGCTCTGCTGTGATTTTACCAGCTAACTGGTTGAGAATTCCTTCCAATTCTGGATGTTTCTTAAGAAGAGCTTCTTTCATGAGGGGAGCCCCTTGATATGGCGGGAAGAGTTGCTTGTCATCTTGGAGGACCACCAGGTCATAGCGAGCAAGCTCGGCATCCGTTGAGTAGGCATCTGTGATCTGGATATCACCAGACTGGATAGCCTGGTAGCGAAGGGCTGGCTCCATGGTGGAGACTTGTAGATGGAGTCCGTAAACTTTCTGCAAGCCCTTGTTCCCATCCTCTCGGTCATTAAACTCCAAGGTAAATCCTGCCTTGAGTTGTCCTTCCACCTTTTTCAAATCTGAAATGGTCTTGAGGCCATACTCTTGGGAAATTTTCTTAGGGACTGCAACAGCATAGGTATTCTGATAAGCCATGGGTTTGAGCAAGGCCAGGTTGTCTTGTTTCTTGATCCCATCTCGGGCTGCTTGATAGACTGCTTCTGGATCATGGTTGACTTGCGGCGTCGGCTTGAGGAGACTTTCGGTCACGGTCCCTGTAAACTCTGGATAGATTGCAATATCCCCTTTTTTCAGAGCTTCATAGAGGAAAGTGGTTTTGCCAAAATTCGGTTTGACGGTCACTGTCATGTCTGTCTTTTCTTCGATCAAAATCTTGTACATATTGGCTAGAATTTCCGGTTCAGGACCCAACTTTCCAGCGATGACCAGATTTTCTTTTTCCGGTTTGGGAAGAAGACTTGGCGTATAAGAAACTCCCAATCCGAGTACCATGATAGAAAAGGCTGCAAAGATGGTCCGCAATTTGGCCTTTTCCATCCATTTGAGAAGAAGGTTAAAGGCGATGGCTAAGAAGGCAGAAGACAGGGCACCGATCAAAATCAGACTGGCATTATTGCGGTCAATCCCTAGAAGGATAAAGGAACCGAGTCCCCCCTGCTCCAATCAAGGCAGCTAGGGTAGCCGTCCCGATAATCATCACAGCTGCTGTCCGAATCCCTGACATGATGACGGGCATGGCCAAGGGAATCTCAAACTTCTTGAGTCGCTCCAACTTGGTCATCCCAAAGGCGATTCCCGCTTCTTCAAGGCTTGGATCAATCCCTTGTAAACCGGTGATGGTATTTTGAAGGATGGGGAAAATGGCATAGATGACGAGAGCTGTCAAGGCAGGAAGTGTCCCAATCCCCATGATGGGAATGAAGAGCCCCAAAAGAGCCATGGAAGGAATGGTCTGGAAGATGCCAGCTACCTGTAAAACCCAGTTGCTGGCTCTCTTGCGTGTACTTAAATAAATAGCCAGAGGGACCGCCAGAAAAATCGCAAGGAGTAAGGTCAGTAATGACAGTTGCAAATGTTGCCCCAGTGCAGTGAGCCAGTCTCCAAAGCGTTCTTGAAAGGTTGCAAGTAGTTTAGACATGGTGAGCACCTCCAAATAAATCCGCAACAAAGTCATTGGCTGGCTGGGCTAGGATGGTTTCAGAATCCGCCACCTGCACAATCTCTCCTTCTTGTAGCACCGCAATCCGATCGCCTAATTTCAAGGCTTCGTCTGTATCATGTGTTACGAAGATAGTTGTCATACCAAATTCTTTGTGCAATTCTTTGGTAAGAGCCTGCAACTGCTTACGGGAAATAGCATCGAGAGCAGAGAAAGGCTCATCCATCAGTAAGATTTTAGGCTCTGCAATGATGGCCCGCACAATGCCTATCCGTTGTTGCTCGCCACCAGATAATTCGCTTGGTAACCGATAGGCATAGTCTGCAGCAGGCAGGCCCACCTTGTCCAAGAGTTCTTCGGCTTTAGAGGCGATTTGTTCTTTTGTCCAGCCCTTCATCTCAGGAATCAGAGCTATATTTTCCGCAACCGTTAGATTTGGAAAGAGAGCAATGGCCTGCAAAACATAACCAGTAGAAAGACGTAACTCCCGTTCATCATAGTCCTTGATCCGTTTTCCATCCATGTATATATTGCCATCAGTCGGCTCCAAAAGACGATTGATCATCTTGAGCATGGTGGTCTTTCCAGACCCTGAAGGACCCACTAACACCATGAATTCTCCATTTTCAATGCGGAGATTGACATCTTTTAAAATGTCCTTATCCGTGTAGCGCAAGGCTACATGTTTATATTCAATCATGTTCTTCCTCACCATCTTCTTAAAAGCTAAGATCCTTATCTCACTTTTTATAAGAGTGTAATCATTATTATAACATTGTAATGCTAGAAATTACATCTGTCAACGATTTTGATTTGAAATCATATATAAGAAAAAGAGCTTGGCTAAGGCCAAACTCTCCATTATGATGGACTATTCTTCTTCTACCAAACGTTTAAACTCCGCTTGGATTTCTGTATTTTCTGTTGGTTTTAAGTACATGGTTCCACCATTAGTCGTCGGTGAATGAAAGACAATCGCTTCTCCCGTATTGGTTATCGCAAAAAAGTAACTATGAACATCCGGATATTTATTCCAATTGCTATAACGCTCTACTATTCGGTACTGGGCATTTCCTAGACCTGTATCCGAGTACTCAGCATTCATTTTCTCACTTGGTCCATCATCCCTAAGTGTATAGAGGTGGTCAGCACCGACATCTCCTCCTGCGATCCCCTTTTGGTAATTGGGTTGACCAAGTCTTCCCCCCCAGTCCTTTATAAAAGCTTCAAGTTTCGCCGATTTGTTAGCATTCCAAGGAGCTTTGGTAGCCGTTGGAGCACTCATCGAACTGGTAGCAACCTCAAATTCCTGCCAATCAAATCCCCTTAAATCAATTTGATCGGATGCATTTTTTCCAAAATCAGCAGCAATATCATTTGCTTGTATTTGAATCTCTTTCTTGGAGGATAGTCGCTTGCTCTTGCTTAGCATTAAGCTGATAAAGAGTTCCATAACCTTGACCCGTACCTGAGGACCAGCTAAGCTCCAGAACCTCTCCTCCTTTATAGACAAGCGCAGCATTTCTTGCTCCACCATGACCAGCAGTAAATCCTTCAGCTAAAAGGACTGGTTTCTCGGCTTTCAAATAATATAGGCCGGTTAAGAAATATTTGCCACTCACATTTAGGTCCGCAATCAGAAGTTCCTCTATCCCATCGTTATTTAAATCTGCAAAGGCATAACGCATTTCATCTGCTTGGTTGACCGCATTTTCAATTGCCCAACTATTGATTGGACGCTCAGTTGCTTGTAAATTTTGATAGAGACTTGCGATGCTTGCTGTATCCTTTGGCGAGGTCAAAATCTTTTGATAATCCTCAAATACAGGCTGGTACAACTTCTTGTAATCCTTTTTCACCTCTTTTTTAGTAACTTTTTTACCGGAAGATGATATCGACGATGTTTCCGAGCTGTTATTCAACTGACTAGAATGTCGAGGAGTTCGTTTGCTACAACCAACCGTAATAAGTCCTGCTAGTAAGAGAATAAAGGCTCCTAACTTCTCTTTTCGTTTCATAAGCTTCTCCTTCTGTGTCATCCTTGATATTTATACTTTTCTCTTTATATTATACCAAAAAGAAGGCTACACCTGATGATTTGTGTAAAACCTTCTTATTTTATTTGATTTAATTTGGGTTCTTTTGCTCTCGCCAACCTGGATTGTCCTGGATTTCAAGATGCTACTTGATCAAGGCGACCACTTCATTATTGCTTGGAAGACATAATCCTTGTTCACGATTTGGTCATCACTAGCCTTAGCAAAGCGAAAAATCTGACCGATTAGAATATCAAAACATTATTTTTCGACCATACCACTGTTAATGAGACTTTCTTTCGTCACAGAATAACTAACTGTACTGTCATTTAGAGGATTAAAGCCTGGTACGATTTCTTTTAGCTTTTGCAAATCGATTTTCGTGTAATCAATTGTATTGTAGATATAGAAGATACCGTCTTTGTATTCTGATGTCAGTTCAAATCCGTTTCCCATCAGATCTTTGAATTTTTCTTGGCTTATGGCAACGGCTTCTTTCATTTCTTCAAGAGGGTTGTCTCCATCCATTTTTGAAATATTATAATCATCAACCTTTTCTTGTACTAATAAAGTATCTCCCTTGTAATACAAGGTGACGGTTGACTTACCTGCTTCATCACTCGCTTCAAGAACAGTTTTTTGGGCACCTGCTCTTGAGTCTTCTTTTTTAACTTCATCAGTTGATGAATCTTTGGTCTTTGCTTTAGTTGATGATTCAGTTGTCGCTTTTGTCGTAGCTTTAGTGGACGTTTGAACGGTAGATTTTGGTTCCTCTTTTGGTCCGCAACCAACTAGTAGGAGACTAGCTGTTAACAGGATAGTCAGATTTTTTACAGTTTTATTCATTTTGAATCCCTCACTATTTTATGATGTTTAAGAAAATGACTAACGTCTGAAACCAGTCATTTAACAAGATCAACTGTAGATATAGATGTATAAGAAAACCCTCAAAAATGATGTTCGCAGTCCCACCTTATCGATCATTGTAGCCATCTGGGTGGCTGGAATGCCATGCCCAGGCTGTTTGGATGATGGTTTCGATATTATCAAATTTTGGTTGCCATCCGAGGATAGCACGCGCTTTCTCAGAGGATGCGATCAAGGTATCTGGATCTCCTGGTCTGCGATCTGCAATCTCAAGTGGGATCGGATGTCCCGTCACCTTGCGGGCTGCTTCAACGATTTGAAGATTAGAGAATCCAGTCGATGAGCCCAGATTAAAGGCAGTCGATTCATTCCCTTTTCTGAGATACTCCACCGCAAGCAGATGGGCATCTGCCAAGTCAAATGGATGAACATAGTCCCGAACATTGGTCCCATCTGGTGTCTTGTAGTCATCTCCAAAAATAGAGATCTTTTCGCGTTTGCCTTGGGCTACTTGTAAGACGATTGGCAAGAGGTGGGTCTCTGGTCCATGGTCTTCGCCAATCGAGCCGTCAGGCTTAGCACCCGCCACATTAAAGTAACGAAGAGGCACATACTTGATGCCGTAGGCTTGATCAGCCCAGCGCATAATAGTTTCCATCATGAGCTTGCTTTTCGCCATAAGGATTGATCGGTTTTTGTGGAGTGGTTTCAAGAATCGGAATCTCTTCTGGAATACCGTAGGTGGCGCGGTTGAAGAAAAAGACGATGTAGTGCACCCCACATTCATGCATGACTTCCAAGAGTTTGACCATGCCAGCTGTATTGTTGTCAAAAATATTTCAATGGATCTGCCATAGACTCAGCGACCAGTGAGTAGGCCGCAAAGTGGATGACCGCATCAATATCTGCATGTTCCTTAAAAAAATCCTGCGCATGAAGTCTTGATCCGCTAGGTCTCCTTGGTAAAAGACGGCATCTGGATGCACCGCTGCACGGTGTCCTGTGACCAGGCTATCGACCACCACGACTTTTTTTCCTGTCCTTCATTGACCAAGCGGTCTACCATGTGGGAACCAATGTAGCCAGCTCCTCCGAGTACGAGTATTGCCATTTGTTTTCCTTTTCGCTTCTTTATCTTCTCTCTTATTGTACCAAATTTCTGCCTCTTCTCCACACTTAAAGTGTCGCGACAAAGCGTCTAAAGGCTCGCTTGACCTTCTGCTGTTCGCTTGTAGACACCGGCATCTTCGAGCACGCGCGCAAAGATTTGACCAACTGATTCACGAACAATAGCTTTTGCTTCTGCTTCTTCTGTGATGGATGGGTGAGTGACTTTCAAGTCAGCAGCCCAGTCCTGGTGGTAACTAGCCACACTGCTTTCACGTCCAAGTAGATAGTCTTGAACCTGCTTGAGCTCTTCTTTGAGACGAGGAGGTAAAATCGCCAAGCCCATGACTTCGATTAGGCCGATGTTTTCTTTTTTGATGTGTTGCACATCCGCATGCGGGTGGTAAATGCCATCTTGATGCTCTGGTGAGGTTTGGTTGTCACGGAGCACCAAGTCCAGTTCATAATGCCCATCACGGATCCGTGCAATGGGGGTAATGGTATGGTGGGGCTGACCGTCGGATGCCGCTAAGACTTGCACAGCTGGATCCGAGTAACCTCGCCAGCTTGCTAAAATATGATCTGCCAAGTTAATCAGCTCTTCCTTGTTATCTGACTGCAGACGCAAGACTGACATTGGCCAACGAACGATGCCCACTTGAACCCCTTCGAAGCCAGGAATGGTAAAGGTTTGGTCAAGTTCTGCCAGCTCCATAGGGAAGGTGTGGCGTCCGCCTTGATAATGGTCATGAGTTAGGATGGATCCTCCTACAATGGGTAGATCTGCATTGGAGCCTGCAAAATAGCCTGGAAAAGTCTCTACTATGGTCAAGAGTCGCTCAAAGGTCTTGCGGCTAATGGCCATAGGAACATGCTGGCTATCGAGGAAAATGCAGTGTTCATTGAAGTAGGCATAAGGGGAATATTGAAAGCCCCAGTCATGACCGTCCATGTCAAAGCGGATGATCCGATGATTGGCACGGGCAGGATGGTCTAGGCGACCTTGATAGCCTTCATTTTCAAAACACAGTTGGCAGGCTGGATAATGACTAGCTTTAGCCAGCTTCGCCGCTGCGATGTCTTTAGGATCTTTTTCAGGTTTTGACAGATTGATGGTGATTTCAAGGGAGCCATAGGGAGTTTCTGCCTCAAAAGCGATATTTTGCGCAATCGCCTTGACCTTAATGTAATCATTGCGCTTGGAGAGGGCATAGAAATCTGCAATCGCGTCTTCCTTGGACTGACGATAGGTCTCCTGGAAACGATGATTGACCTGACTAGGACTAGGGGTGATCCAATCCATCAACTCCGCTCCCAAGCTGTCCTTTGCGGCCATGCTATCTTGGATCTTACCATTCGCAACAGCGATTTCCAGCAGCTGATCTTTGAGTGAGATCAAGTCGGCCCGATGAGCTGGGACGTCTAGCCCTTCTTCTCCAATGCGACTCATAACGCGGTTTTTTAGATAAATCCGATCCATCTCTTCATAGTCACTTGCCACAATGACGGCTGTGACAAATGCATCTAATACCAGTTCTGTCATCCTATCTCCTTTTTAATCAAGCACCCGTGTCCCTGCCGCAACCTCTGCAATGTAGAAACTTGGCGCATAGCCAACGATTTCCTCATAGCGTTTGCCGACAGCTTCTTCAAAAGCCTCAACCTTATCTTTGTTAACAAGGGCGATGGCGCAACCACCAAGCCTGCTCCCGTCATACGAGCACCAAGCACTCCTTCTTGTTCCCAGGCTGTATGCACCAAGGTATCCAATTCAAGTCCAGTTACCTCATAATCGTGTTCTAAGGATACGTGGGAAGCATTCATGAATCGTCCAAAGGCTTCCAAGTCTCCTTCTTCCAGAGCCTTGCGAGCTTGGAGGGTCCGTTGGTTTTCAAGTACCGCATGGCGAGCTCGTTTGATGCGATTTTCATCCTTGATCAAGTAGCTATAGGTATCAAAATCCCAGACATCCAATTCACCCAAGGTTTGGATGTCTAGTTTAGCTTGCAATTCTGAAACAGCTGTTTCACATTCCGCACGGCGTTCATTGTATTTTGAATCAATCAATTCACGGCGTTTATTGGTATTCATAATCACGACGACATTGTCTTTCAAATCAAGGGGCACCAAATCATATTCCAAAGTGTTGGTATCCAGATAAATGGCCCGTTGGTCAGCCCCCATACCGATGGCAAACTGGTCCATGATGCCAGAGTTGACCCCGATAAAATGATTTTCCGTTTGTTTTCCGATCTTAACCAGTTCTACCCGATCCACTTTAAGACCATAGATGGTTTCCGCAATGACGCCCGTCAGCATCTCTAGTGAGGCTGAAGAAGAGAGAGACCAGATCCATTTGGAATATTACCGTAGACATAGACATCCATCCCCACATCAATGGTGTGACCAGCTTCTTGCAAGAAATGAAGAACGCCTTTTGGATAGTTGGTCCAGTTGTGCTCCTCTTCAAACTGAAGGTTTTCAAGAGGAACTTCAATGATGCCCTTGTCTTCAAAGTTAGCAGAGAAGAAACGAAGAAGCTTATCCTCGCGTTTGCGAGCTGCTCCGTAGGTACCAAGGGTGATAGCTGCAGGGAAGACATGACCCCCGTTATAGTCTGTGTGCTCACCGATTAGATTGATCCGACCTGGTGAGAAGAAGGTATGATCCGCTTCTGCTCCAAAGACTGTTTGAAAAGCGTTCCGAAGTTCTTGAGTATTCATTGCGATTACCTCACTTATATAGTTATTTATCTTTAGTGTAACCCTTTTCATAAAGCAAATCAATTAGTTTACTAAAATTTTAGTAAACTACACTAACCAGGCCAAAGCTATGATATACTAGAAGACAGAAGGAGAAAACTTATGGCTACATTAAAGGATATTGCCAGTCTCGCTAACGTATCCATCGCCACTGTCTCACGTGTGCTGAATCAAGATACTAGTCTTTCTGTAACAGAGGAAACCCGCCACAGAATTTTGACCGTTGCTGACGAACTAGGCTACACCAGACATCAGAAAAGTGGGAACTTTAAGAAAGAAAAACAACAAATTGTCATCATCCAATGGAAAAGTGAAGAGGGAGAGCTGGACGACCTTTACTACTACAACATCCGTTTAGGCATTGAAAAAAGAGCACAGGATCTCGATTATGGCATCCTCCGCTATTTCAATGATATTCCCTTTCGATTAGGAGAGGAAGTTGTTGGTGTCCTTTGTATTGGAAAGTTTAGTAGAGTTCAGATTGTCGAGCTAGAAAAAGCTAGCCAAGCCTCTGGTTTTTTTGTCGATAGTAACACTCTCAACCAAGGACATCCTTGTGTCACGACTGAATTTGAAAAATGCTGTACAGACTGCCCTTCACTATTTACGAAAGCAAGGGTGTCAAACAATTGGTCTCCTAACCGGAGAGGAAAAAAACGACTGACCTATTGGAAAGTATTCCCGATCCTCGGCGAAGAGCCTATCGAAACTATTGTATTGAAAGAAACATTTATCACTCTGAACTCATACTCACAGGTAGTTTTACAGCTCAATCAGGCTACGATCTCATTTCCTCTAAGCTTCAGTCTGGCTCACCTTTACCAGATGCCTATTTTGCTGCGAGTGATAGTTTGGCCATCAGGGGCTCTCCGGGCTTTTCAAGAGGCCGGTATTAAGGTCCCTGATGATATCCAACTCATTTCCTTTAATGATACCAGTTTAGCCAAGCAAGTCTTTCCTCCCCTCTCGACCATCACTGTTTTTACAGAAGAAATGGGACGAACCGCTATGGATGTCCTAAATAAACAAGTCCTATCTCCGAGAGAAATACCCACCCTCACTATGCTAGGAACCAAGCTAACTATTAGAGAAAGTACAAAGAATAGATGATCCTCTATCCTTTCAGAAAATAAGAATTTATGAAAACACACGAAATTTTATACCAGACTTTAGCCCAAGCGAAAGACTATGTCAACGGCGAGCAACTAGCCCAAGAAATGGGGCTGTCTCGCACGTCTATCTGGAAGGCTATTCAACGTCTAGAAAAAGAAGGCATCGAGATTGAGTCCGTCAAAAATCGAGGCTACAAGATACTTTCTGGAGACCTCCTAATACCCCAAGTTATCGAGGAGCATTGTCCTCTAACAGTCTCCTATAATACCCAGTGCCAATCCACCCAGCTAGATGCCAAGAATGCCATGGAAGCTGGTGGACAATCTTCTACTCTTTATCTGGCTCCTTTCCAGACAGCTGGTAAGGGACGTTTTGGGCGCGACTACTACTGTCCTTCTCAAGGGGGAATCTACATGTCTCTCCATCTCAAGCCCAACCTCCCCTTTGATCAAGCTCCCGCCTATACCCTCATGGTCGCAGCTGCTATCTACAAGGCCCTGAAAAATCTGGCCTTATTGGATATTGATATCAAGTGGGTTAATGACATCTACTACAAGGGGAAAAAAGTCGGAGGCATTCTGACTGAAGCCATCAGTTCCATCGAAACAGGCCTTATCACAGATGTCATTATTGGTGTGGGCCTCAATTTTGCCATCACTGATTTTCCAAAGGAACTGAAAGACAAGGCAGGGTCCCTCTTTGGTGCCCAGCCTCCCATTTCCCGCAATGAACTGATTGCTGAGATTTGGAAGGAATTTTTCACCACTCCAGAAGAGGAGTTGATCTACCTCTACAAACAACGTTCACTGGTCCTAGGTAAGGAAGTCCGTTTCGAACAAATCAGACCAGCTACCAAGGTCTGGCCAGAGATATCTCAGACAGTGGACAACTACTAGTCCAACTGGAGGACGGCCAAGAACGCTGGCTCAACAGTGGCGAAATTTCCCTCAAACAGTGGGACCTGTAAAGCAGACCAACAGCTCAAAAAAGAGTCTGAGACAAAACATTTCTCAGACTCTTTTGTGTGAAGACAGATCAAAGCTTTTTAAAATAATTCTTGATATACTCTAAGCATATATCCAGTAAGAATTTGATAAATAATAATACAATTCCAATCTTCACAAACATGTAATATTTAAATGTGTCATCAAATTCATGCACACGGATCGGAAAGGTGAAGATATTAGACGGATTGATAAGAAAATATAGTGAGATACAAATGGATAAAACCAAGGCCACTATAAAAATTTTTTTATGTAATTGCATTTTTTACCTTACCCTTTCTTGTTTTACAACATTAAATACCAATCACCAATTTTATATAGCCTGATTCATTCTTTTCCTCCTCTTTCTAACAGGCTATTTTTATCGTTTTTACATCTTCATCATACACCAATTTCAAATTAATTCAAGTCTGTTTTTCTAATAATATTTATGGTATAATAAACTTTGAATGATAAACAAAAAAACTCAGCAACTATCTTAGTAAACTCTATAAAATTAACTTTTTAGATAACAGCATGATAAACTTAAGGTTCTTAAAAATTCAAGCATTGTATACATAAAAAAACACCCATCGTGTATACTGACCCCAAAAAGTTAGACAATGAATTGACACAAAGGATTTCGTTCTGTATTGCACAGGACTAAGTCCTTTTCTACAACAAAATAGGCTCTATAATTCCGACGTTGGTTTACCCACTACAGAAATTATAGAGACTCTAAAAAAAGTGCCTCTTGATACTTATTTTAGAAAGCAGACAAACTCCTAATTACATAAAGTAGTCAGTTTACTCTTCAAAAAATGACTGCTATTTTTTGAGTCATGTAAGGAAATTAAAAAATTTCCGCTGTGAGAAAAGTGCCTGAAACACAATTGTTTCAGGCACTCGGGAGTTTTGGAACCTTAGGTCCAAAACTAAGTCATGGAACTTCTTCGAAGTTCGCTGACGTCCGTACTCACCTAAGGAAAGTTTTTAAGTAGACTTTATATTCAATCTAAAATAAGCACCTCTCGGTGCTTATTTTTTATACTTATCTCGTTTTTTCTGATTGAGCTGTTGATCGATACTTTCGACCAATTTCCCTAAGATATAGCTGACTTGCAAATTTCTCAGTATCAAGAGAGCCCAGAAGATAGCTGCAAGGTAGCTTTCTCTCATCACTGCATCATTGAAAAAATAGGTTTCAAAGGCTGTAAAGATAGCCATAGTCCAAAATTGACGTTTATTCATATTGATATTCTACCATGATTTTCTGGAAAAAGCACATCCTAGTCTTCCTGAACAGTAATTTTGTCAGAGAGGAAATCGAAACCTTCCGGAATGACAGACTCTTCTGCTACCTCGACTTCTTCCTTGTGACCACGCGCTTTCTTCGAGAATTCCGCCCGGACCTGGGTCCACTCCTCCATGGAAATGGCCAAAATTTCAGGTGAGAATCCGGCTGCATTGCTTAAAATATTGCCAAACATGGTATTGAGGTTATCTCGCTTCATGGTCTGTTCGGCATTAAAGGCAGACTCAAAAGCAAGAATCGCATGGCGTTCATTTGCCGCAACCGGTTGCGAACCAACTAGCAAGGCCTTATCTGCCCCTGCTAAGCTTTCAATAATTTCCCCCCAAGCATTTTGCAGGCGGATGAGATTGTTACGGGCTAAATCTGGATTTTCAACCGCTTCTTGTAAGATGGCTTGAACCTTATTGCGATCCACTCGATAGCCCTTGCTAGACTTCTGAGGACGGGCTGGTACCGACTTGGCTATAGGAGCCCCGCTCCCTACTTGAGCTAACTGACTTTTCAGTAACTCCACTTCACTTTTGAGTTGGTCCATTTGTGCCAAGAAATCTGCTGGAAGAGCCGTTTGACTAGCTGAAGAGCCCTCACCCTTGTATTCTGCCAAGCGAATGGTCATCATCTCTGTATAGATCTTGGGCTGCAGGCTGTTTTTAATATCCGCTAAGCTCCTTGTCGCAAAATCAATCCAAGCAAAGAGGGTGGCTTGCGGAATGGTTAGATTCTGGTTAAATCGTTCACTGACATGGAGATTTTCTCCACCTGTCTGAACGATTAGAAGATCCCGTAAATACTGTAAGAGATCTGTCACAAAGCGGGCCATATTTTTCCCATTATCAAAAATCAGGTTCAACTGGTCCAAGGCAGCTGTTGCATCTTGTGCCGACAAGGCTGCCACATAGAGATCTAAAGCTTCTTGACTGATGGAGCCTGTGATTTCTTCTGCTGTCTCAGTGGTCAATTGGGCACCAGCTGTCAGGCTGAGGGCCTGGTCCAAAATGGACAAGGCATCCCGCATCCCACCTTCTGCCCGGCGGGCAATAATAGCCACAGCTTCTTCTTCGTAATCAATCCCTTCTTTATCCAAAACAGCTTTTAGGTGGTCTTGAATGGCTGGCGTCTTGATGGATTTGAACTCAAAACGTTGAACCCGTGAAAGAATAGTTGCTGGAATCTTGTGCAATTCCGTTGTTGCTAAAATAAAGACCACATTTTCTGTCGGTTCTTCCAAGGTCTTGAGAAGGGCATTAAAGGCTCCCGTTGAGAGCATGTGCACCTCGTCGATAATATAGACCTTATGAGGGGCCAAGCTAGGCGCATAGGTCGATTTATCGCGGATATCGCGGATCTCATCCACCCCATTATTTGAGGCTGCGTCAATCTCGATGACATCCTCTAGACTGCCATTGGTAATGGCTTCACAGATATAACATTCGTTACAAGGCTCTCCCCCTTTTTGATTGGGGCAGTTCATGGCCTTGGCAAAGATTTTCGCCACACTCGTCTTCCCCGTCCCACGAGGGCCAGAAAAGAGATAGGCATGGCTAATTTTCCCCTGTTCGACAGCTTGTCGTAGGGTCGTCGCAATAACCTCTTGCCCTACAAGCTGGCCAAAGGTCTGGCTTCGGTATTTACGATAGAGGGCTTGATACATTAGTCTACTACTCCAAACATCCTAAAATTCCAATTTGTTTTTTCAAGCAAGATGGCTACAAAACGTTCCAAATAAAGGCGATCTAGGTCGTCATAATCTCCCACCCGATCCGAATCTAGATCCAACACTCCCAACAACTGGTCCTTCAAGACCATAGGAACCACAATCTCACTCATGGCCCGACTGTCACAAGAGATATAATTGGCATGCTGGGTCACATCCTCGATGACCAGCGTCTCTCTTTTCTCCGCTGCTTCTCCACAGACACCTTTTCCTAGAGCGATATGGACACAAGATACCTGTCCTTGAAAGGGGCCTAGAATCAACTCTTTTTGATCATAGAGGTAAAAGCCTGCAAAGACGGAATGCGGTAGAGCTTGATTAAGCAAAGCACTGGCATTGGCTAAATTGGCCAAGGCATTGTTCTCTCCTTCTAAGAGAGCTTCTAACTGGGCTAGTAGGAGTTTGTAATTTGATTCTTTTTCTTGCGTATTCATACCCTTTATTATACCAAACTTTGGCTAGAAAATTAAGTATTTACCACGGAGCAAGCCTTGATAAAAAACCGACTAGACATCAGAAGTACCAAGCAATTGTTCTCAATAAAAAAGCCAAGGAGCAAGGTCCCTGACTTTGTAAAAATTCATTTAAGCGTCTCTCCGAACATATTGAATCGCCCGATATGTCAGAAAGATGGTCAGAACAAGGGAAACAAACCAAATTGTCCGAAGTCCATAATATTGGATGAGGAAGGTCGAAAGAATAGCCCCTCCGACAAAACTCCCAATCAAGGAGGTCATAAAGAGGGATTCCCAGAAAAACTCCATCTTGCGCTCCCGCACAAAATTCCCGTAAGCGACCATGGTCTTCTTGAGATTCCCTGTCATAAAGGAATGGTTGTAAGCATAGCCATCGACTTCTCCAAAGGAAATGGCTACAATCCCTAGGCTCAGTCCAAAGAAAGGCACGATCAGAACATTGGGCACTTCTTTGGCAGAAAGCCTGCCACCAAGGTCGTCAGGACCAAAGGAACTAAGGTACTAAGTCGCCAAACCGAATGGCTAAAGAAGCGCTGAAAGACGGTCATCAAAAAAATCCCGATCATAAAGGCCAACATGGTGGCTAGTTTGACCTCCACATCAGATATTTCATGGCCGATTAACCCCACGGATAGAAAGACCACGTTTCCCGTTTGGCCAGCCGCCAAGGTCCCTCCTCTTTCGATAAAGGTGTAGGCATCTGAAAAACCTGCACACATAGTCAGCAGGCAGGCAAAAGCCTTACTTCTGGAGTGAAACTCCCTTCTTAACTTTTTCATATTTCTCCCTATTTGTCATGGAAAAGAGGCTGGGACACTACTTCCTAACCTCTCTCATTTGTTATCTTATCCTTCACGTGATTCGCTCAAAATCTTCTCAATCTTAGTCGTAATCAAATCGATGGCTACAGTATTGGTCACACCTTCTGGAATGATGACATCCGCATAGCGCTTGGTTGGCTCGATAAACTGATGGTACATCGGCTTCACCACTCCCAAGTACTGCTCGATGACGCTGTCCAAACTCCGACCACGCTCTTCCATATCTCGCTTGATCCGGCGAATGATCCGCACATCATCATCGGTATCAACGAAAATCTTGATATCCATCAAGTCACGAAGACGCTTGTCCTCCAAGACCAAAATCCCCTCAACGATAAAGACATCCTGAGGCTCCTGGCGATAAGTCTTAGCACTACGCGTATGCGCTGCATAGTCATATGTTGGAATATCAACCGGACGTCCAGCCAACAACTCATTGATTTGCTCGATCATGAGGTCTGTATCAAAGGCAAAAGGATGGTCATAGTTGGTCTGAATCCGCTCTTCAAAGGTTAAATGGCTTTGATCCTTGTAATAAGAATCGTGCTCAATCATGGCAATCTTCTCATCCGGGAAGTGGGACAAAATTGCCCGAGAAACACTAGTTTTTCCCCCACCAGAACCGCCTGTTACACCGATAATAATTGGTCTGTTTCGCATCTTCTTCTCCATTTTCTATAATCCTATTTATTCTATCACAAAAGCGGTCACTTGACCACGACTTGAACCATTTTTCTATGGCTTTCATCCAAAATCAAAGAAGGATCTCCTTTCCCCTTCCGTCCCAGTTCGAAAGGCCCATTCCATCTTTTTAGGGTGAAACATGATATAATGAAACCAGTAAATACCTGATTGAAAGGAGCTGCCATGCTAAAACTCGGTATCATCGGCACCAGTGCCATCTCCCATTCCTTCCTGGCTGCAGCTAAAGAAACAGACCAGTATGAGTTAAGAGCGGTCTATTCACGGACCTTGGAGAAAGCTCGTAGTTTCACCCAACCTTATGGACAAGTGGCCCTCTATGATGATCTGATTGCCTTTTTAGATAGTGACCTGGATGTCATCTACATTGCTAGTCCCAATTCACTCCACTATCCTCAGGCAAAGTTAGCCCTTCTAGCTAAGAAACATGTCATCCTTGAAACCAGCCGTCACTACTCCCAAGGAATGGGAAGAGTTGGTCAAATTGGCCAAGGAGCACCAGGTCTATCTCTTTGAAGCAGCTCGCAACTATCATGAAAAAGCCTTTGCGACCATCCAAGACTTTCTCAAAGACAAGACCATCTTGGGTGGCCACATGACCTATGCCAAATACTCTTCTAAGATGCCTGAGTTCTTAAAAGGGTCTACTCCCAATATTTTCTCTGACCAGTTTGCAGGCGGAGCCCTTATGGATCTGGGTGTCTATCCCCTCTACTTTGCAATCGGCCTCTTCGGTCAACCTGAATCAGTAACCTATCAGGCGCGGCAATTGCCTAATTCAATCGATTTGAACGGACATGGTAACTTGGTTTATTCTGACTTTGTCATCGGCATTCAAGCCGGCAAAGATGTGACCAGCAATCTTCCTGCTGAAATCTACACAACAGATGGCACCCTCTTTCTGAGTGGCATTGAAGCCGTTAACGAGGCTGTTTTTCAAGACCATTCTGGAAACAGCTACCAGCTTCTAATCACTCCTGCCCCTCATAACATGCTAGAAGAAGCCCAGGCCTTTGCTAGTATGATGACAGAAGGCGACCAGATACTTTACCAGACTTGGCTCCAAACTGGACAGATGGTCCATCAAGCCCTCTATGCTATGCGCCAAGATGCTGGAATACACTTTAAGGACGAAAACTAATATGACACTAGCATTCCCACCGCTCTGGCAAGAGCAACTCAAAACCCTCGGCTTTGAGCAACTCACTGAAATCCAAGAACGCCTCTTTGAGCCGATTACCCAAGGGGAGAACGTACTTGGAGTCAGCCCGACAGGAACTGGGAAGACTCTGGCCTATCTCTTCCCTAGTCTTCTCAAGCTAAAGCCTAAAAAAGCACAACAATTGCTGATCCTCTCCCCCAATACAGAATTGGCCGGACAAATCTTTGATGTCACTAAACAATGGGCAGAGCCTCTTGGACTCAGTGCTCAACTTTTCCTTTCTGGCTCTAGTCAAAAACGGCAAATCGAACGTCTCAAAAAAGGACCCGAAATTCTCATCGGAACTCCAGGCCGTATTTTTGAGTTGATCAAGCTCAAGAAAATCAAGATGATGAATGTCGATACCATCGTTCTGGACGAATTTGACCAACTTTTCAGCGACTCTCAGTATCACTTTGTCGACAAGATTTGTCACTACGCGCCACGAGATCATCAATTTATCTATATGAGTGCAACGACCAAGTTTGATCCAGAGCAAATCGAGCCCAATACCCTGACCATTCAGGTAGAAGGGCAAAGCTTGGACAATATCCAGCACTTCTATATGGAAGTGGACAAGCGAGAAAAGGTCGAACTCCTCAGAAACTATCCAATGTCGAAGACTTTCGTGGCCTCGTTTTCTTCAATAGCTTGTCCGACTTAGGGAGCGCTGAAGAAAAACTCCAGTACCGAGAAGTTAGCGCTGTCTCACTTGCTAGTGACGTCAACGTCAAATTCCGGAAAGTCATTCTGGAACGCTTTAAGGATCATCAGCTGACACTCCTTCTGGCAACAGATTTGGTAGCGCGGGGAATCGATATCGACTCACTAGAATGTGTCGTCAACTATGAAGTTCCAAGAGATGCCGAAACCTACATCCACCGATCTGGGCGTACCGGACGCATGGGCAAAGAAGGCTATGTCATCACCTTGGTTAGCCATCCAGAAGAATTAAAAAGCTTGAAAAAATTAACCCCTGTTCGTCCTTTGATCCTTAAGGGAGCTCAACTCTATATAGGGGAAGAATAAGAAAATCGTTCGTAGTATTACGAACGATTTTTTTAATTACGATTGTAATAGAGGCGATGAGTTTCCACTTGGTGGTTTAAGAGTTCATCAACCGTCACAATGGTGTAGCCTTGCGATTGAAGGTATTGAATCACAGCTGGGAGAGCATTAATCGAAGTTTGGTGAATATCATGCATCAGGATAATTGATCCTGGTTTGACTTGTTTTTTCACCTCTGCTAAGATCGCTTCGGTGTTATGACTCTTCCAATCCAAGGTATCCACATCCCACATGATAAAGGCTTGATCCACTGCATATTGAATGGCACTATTAATCGAACCATAAGGAGGACGAGTAATCTTCGTTTGCACTCCAGTCACCTTTTGAATCACTTCTTTGGTATCCATGATTTCTTTTTGAGCTGACTCCAAAGGCAACTTAGTTAAGACAGGGTGGTTCCAAGTATGGATCCCGATTTCATGTCCTTCCTGACGGACCCGTTTAGCCACTTCTGGATAGGCAGAGACATTCTTCCCAAGCATAAAGAAAGTCGCTTTAACATGGTACTTGTTGAGGATATCCAGGGCTTGAGGAGTCGTCGATGGATCTGGACCATCATCAAAAGTCAAGGCAACCATCTTAGCGTGACGTTGGGTTTGGTAGGCCTCATAAGCTTCCCGATCTCCAGGATTCAGGCGAGCAGAATCAATCACATCATAGAGCTTCGAAAGGGGCATATCGAAGGTTTCCATGCCCTCAATAGTAACTGGAAGTGTGATAGAAAGAACACCTTGATTGTAGGTGAACTGCCAGCTTGCTATATCACTTGCTGAGACAGCTTGCATCAGCTCTTCAATTCGATCTTCCCCTAACTGTAGGAAGACCAGCTGAGAGCGCAACTCTGTTAAGAGGGTTTCTTTGGCTAGATCAGCATCCGTAAACAATTGGGAGAATTGGAAGACCGTCCCCTCATCCGTTAGATAAAGGAGGGGAAGTTTGTCGATCCCATCTTTGATGAACTTACCGTTTTTCCACTTGTACTGGGTCTTCTTCACCTGATAAGGATGAACCCCGACAAATGGGTCTTCTGAACGTTCAGTATGATAGAACAATAGTTCTTTTGCTTGCTGGTTCTTCTTCTCTTCTTGGGGAAGAGAGCCAACGTCAGCCAAAATTCTCTCTTTGACCACTGCGATAGGTTCTTCGTTATTTTTCGGGTAGTAGGCAGCAACATAAGATTGACCGACCATTCCTTTTTGAAGAATGGTATCTTTGTCTTTTTCAACTGCTTCTTCTTCCTGGATTGCTTTGGAAAACTGTTGATTATAATTTTTGATAGCGCGTGCTTCCTCAATCTTCTGATAAGCAAGATAAATTCCCCCGATGAAAAGGAGGTTGAGGAGGATGAGAATAAGTATTTTCAAGTAGGATTTCTTCATACTCTTATTATAGCAATTTTATCACCAAAAAACAGTAGAAAACTCTAGAATCTAGAAAATAAAACCTAAAATATGGTAGGGAAATTAAAGTAGCTCAGTCCTATCTCCTGTCACTTTGAACCGGCAACTTTCAAGCAGAAAAAAAGAACAGATGTGGTAACACCTGCTCTTTGTCACAAGTTATATGATGCTGATTATAAGGACTTTTCACGAATCACTTCTACTTTGTAGCCATCTGGGTCCACAATAAAGTAATAGTTTGGAAGCGTTCCTGGCAAGCCTTTAGGATCTGTTACTTGGTAACCTTTTTCCTTATGCTCCGCATGAAGGGCTTCAAGGTCTGGCGTACTCAAGGCAACATGGGCAAAGCCATCTCCAATGACGTAAGGACCATGATCATAGTTGTAAGTTAATTCCAACTCATAGTCATCCCCTTCTAAACCAAGATAAACAATCGTAAATTTGTATTCAGGAAAATCTTTGCGACGCAATTCCTTAAAGCCAAACGCATCTGCATAAAAGGCAATTGATTTTTCTAAATTCTCCACACGCAAACAAGTGTGTAACATTTTTGAAGCCATACGACACCTCTTTCTTTTTTTACTATTATACACTAGTCAGGCAAAAATAGCGATTATTTGAAATAGATGAAAAAAGAGGCTGGGACAAAAGTCCTAGCCTCTCAATTGTCTTTGGATTATCGAACAAGACGCAGTGGTTGAGTGGGCTCTACTACGCTGATTTTATCAGCTTTTACAGCCCTACTCAACTGTGCGGAGGTGAGACGACGAAATCGAATTCTAACGAATTACCGATTTCTGTCCCACTCTCTTACTTGTTTTTCGTTGATTTAGAAGTTGATTTCTTTTTACTATCTGACTTGGTTGCTAGTTTGACCTCGAAAATAGCACCTTTCGGCTTGTTATCTCGAACAGTAATGGTGCCATTAAAGGCTTCTACGATTTGCTTGGCTAAGGATAGTCCTAAACCAAAACCACCCTTTTGACGCGTCCGCGCCTTATCCACTCGGTAGAATCGATCAAATATCCGCTTTTTATCTTCGTCTGCAATCCCTGGTCCATTATCCTCTACCCGAAGATAGAGATAGCGATCCTTGAATTGGGCGACAAACCGTATCTTTCCTTCTTCTTCTGTGTATTTGAGGGCATTGTCATACAAAATGGTCATCAGCTGTTTCAGGAGGACCTTGTCAGACACCAGACTCCTTTCGACATGATTCTCATACTCGAAGATTTTATCATTTTCCTCGGCAATGATTTCGTAATTGGCAAAGGTTTGGTCGAAAAAAGAGGGAGGGATTTCACAAAACTCAGGTTTAATCCCATCATCTCGACGGGCTAAGTTTAAGAGATTGGTCGTCAGTAAGCGCATATTGCGAACCTCATCCAAAGAGGAGGCGATATTCTCACTGGATTCCATAATTGTTGCCTCTGGCTTTCGGAACAGGGTTTCCAAACGATTTTGCAAAACGGCTAAAGGTGTCCGCAATTCATGAGAAGCATTTTCGACAAAAGCCTTCTGCCGATTCATGCTCTCTAAGAGAGGTTTCACACTCATTTTAGCCAGAAAGATACTTGCAAAGAGGGAAATGCCCCAAAAGCAAATCATGACCAAGGCGATTTGGCTCTCGTGTTTTTCACTAGTCTGCTCCAACTGGCTGATATTGGTCATGATCACGGCGTATTTCACCCCATCAATATAATCATCAGGATCAATATCAACCAAATAAGCCCGATAGCTTTCCTTCTGCTTATAATGGTTGGTGATTTGAATCTGCTTGATCTTGTTTAAATAGCTGCGACTAAAGGTCACTGTTTTTAGATCCAGAAAACCATTATCCGTCGTCACATTTTCAAAATTATCATTCAAGAGGATGGCTGTACTATTGGAAGTGACCGATGGTCTAGGACCATCCTCGGGATCAGGTTCATCATCTTCTAGTCGGTCATCATCTGGTTCGTCTCTTCCCATCCCATTTCCGGTACGATTGGCCAAGCTAATGATGGAATAACGATCTTTACTCAGCATCTTTAAATTTTCATCAACCGTTGTATAGAGACTTGACCGCATCACTTGAATAATAATCAAGGTCATGGTTGAGAAAATCAAGGTAAAGAGTCCGAAATAGCGGATGAAATAAGAAAAGTCATCCGCATTAACAGTTTTTTTAATTTTATTGAGCATCTTTCAGAATGTACCCCACGCTACGCAATGTTTGGAGATTTTTTGCAAAGTCTGTTCCTTTTAACTTCTTACGAATCTTAGAAACATACACTTCAACAACCGAAATGGTCGTATCGCTATCAAATCCCCAAAGTCGATCAAAGATTTGTGTTTTGGGCAGGATAACATTTTGATTTTGAAGGAAATAGACCAAAGGTCAAATTCTTTCCCTAATAGCTCCACTTCTTTCCCTTCAACAAGCGTAGAGTTTGTCGAGAGATTAACGGTTACATTTCCATAAGAAAGGGTATTTTCATTGACCTTACCAGAGCGCTTCAACAATGCTTGGATCCGCATCTTGAGTTCTTCTAGGTAGAATGGCTTGGTCAGGTAGTCATCTGCTCCCAACTCAAACCCATGGCCCTTATCGTCCAAGCTCTCTTTGGCTGTCATAATCAATACTGGAGTGGAGACACCCTTATCTCTCAATTCTTTCAGAACTTGGAAACCATCTTTTTCAGGAAGCATGAGGTCAAGCAAAATGAGGTCGTAGATCCCACTTTCAGCCTCATAAAGGCCTTCGTCTCCATCAAAGACTTGCATGACATCTGCAAAGTCATCTAAAAAATCAAATACTGAATTAGACAAACCGAGGTCGTCTTCGACTAATAGAATCTTAATCATGTGTACTTTCTCCTTCTCATTCTTCCATACAGGGATGACGAGTATTTTCTACTCTATTATAACATGACCGGGCTTCATTCAGTAGCATTCAGATAGCGATTTCAACTTTTTTCTTAGCCTGCTGTCCCTGTCTCATCCTTTGATGAATCATTTGTATTACTTGTCGATTTTTTTGAAGAGGATTTCTTGGAGGACTTTTTACTCGATTTACCATTTTGTTGGTTGTCTTGTTGACCTTGAGGCCCTCCATCTTGTGGTGGTTGGCCATTCCTATTCCCTTGTCCTGGTCCACCGTTTTGGCCATCTTGCGGGGGCATACCGCCTGGTCCACCACCAAAGCCATCTTGTCCTTGACCACCTTGTGGTCCCTCTCCTTGTGGTGGTTGGCCATTCATTTGTCCTTGTCCTGGTCCGCCATTTTGTCCATCAAAACCTTGTGAGTTAGAAGGTCCATTTTGTTCTTGATGATTCCCATGGCTATTTTGTCCTTGATGGTTTTGGGCAGGCTGGTTACTATTTTGTGTAGTTACAGCTGCTTGTTGGCGTTGGGAAGTTGTATTGGCTGTCGCCAATATTCCCAAGCCAAATCCACCAGTCATCCCAACGATGAGTCCTCCTGTTGCTGCGGCAGTTGCCCACCACTTAGGACTTTTCTTAACGACAATCATTTTTTCAGTTCTTTCTTGCTTTTGTTCATTCGAAGCTTGCATTCTTTCCATTCCTTAAATTATTTATTTAAACAAGGCCTTTGTTTAGATAGGGATAGTTTACCTATTCTTCCTTAATCGTGACTAAATTTTTTCTTAAACTTTCCTAAAATGAGGATGGAGACAATTGTCACAGCTGAATAGAGGACTTGACAGGCTTACCTTCTTTTTTGTAGAATAGTTACCATAAAATAAAAGTGAGGTTTACTGTTTTGAAAAAAATAGAATCAATGACATTAATTGCTCTTGGAGCGGCTTTGATTGCTGCCCTATCACCTTTTACAATCCCCCTCGGACCCATTCCTATCACGCTTCAGACTTTAGCCATTGGATTGATCGCCAGCATCTATCGTCCAAAAGAAGCCACCCTTTCCGTTCTCATTTACCTCCTCTTAGGTGCCATTGGACTTCCCGTCTTTGCAGGTGGTCATGGAGGCATCGCTTCCTTCTACGGTCCCACTGCCGGATTCCTTTTCTTCTTTCCTCTTCGTGCTTTGGTTACCTCTATCTTTGCTGGCCAAAAGGGACAGCCCATTCGTATTTTCCTGGCTAACGCTTTAGGAGAAGTCGTTCTCTTTATTGGGGGTGCCCTAGGGTTTATGCTCATTGCCCATAAATCTTTAGATTTCGCAGTAAAATTTGTCGTCTTACCTTTTGTGGTGCCAGATTTGATTAAGATGACATTGACAACTATTTTCGCAGTCATTCTTTATCGAAATCTCAAGCATCTCCCTTATTTCAAAAAAGCAAAATAAAAACTCTTAGAGAGGCCTGCAAACCTGCAGGTTCCTCTCTAGGAGCTTTTTTCTTTATTTTGTAGCTAGAAGGGTTGCTTCAACAGCTGCTTTCTCCCGTTCGATCAGATCGATACGAGCCGCGATTTCTTTGATTCCCATCTTGATATTACGGCTGATCGCCATATCATCCAATTGAGGCACAAAGAAGGCCTTGTATTCATTCAACCGTTCACGGGTCTTGAAACAGTTAGCTGGGTAGATGACAAACTTATCAAAGCTCATATCACCACCGAGTGCCTTCTTGATCCAATCCCAGTTTTCACGCGCCCAAGTCCAGGTTCTACCTTGGGTAAAGTCATCGTGCAAGAAGTTGTAGTACCAGCTCATAGCCAAGTCCTGAGGTTTCACCACATCCTTGTTCTTCCACCCCTTCAATAGATCTTCCAAGGTCTCCGCATCTTTGGTGTAAGAAAGTGCAGCCGCCAACTGGCGTTTAAAGTTTCCATCAACTGTCTTCACATAGGTATCCAGATATTGTTGGCTAAGCTCCTTGGTTTCCTGGTGCTTGATTTGGTTGACCAAGATTTGCAAGCGAATGGCAGCTGGAAGTTTTTCTAGATCAGCTGCGTGCGCTTCGAAGATAGCGCTCGCTTGAGCTTTTGCAGCTTCATCATTGGCCTTGATCATATTAGCAATCATTAGCTGACGAACTTTTTCGTCTTCTTCTGATTCACCAGGCTTAGCTTCCAGTCCCAAGCGTTCGAAGTTGTAACGGTTCATCCGTTTCAACAACTCATGGAAGGCTACTTCTGTTTCAGTTCCTTCATCCACAAAGAGACTGATTCCGCTCAAGACGCTCGAAACAGCAGAAACAACCAGGAAGGAAGTTTCTTCTGTCAGTGTTCAATCACTGGCAAGAGGCTTGCATAAGAAATTTGACCACTTTCTGCTAAGAGACGACGTTCTTGAACCACTTGTAATTTTGAAGTGCTATCTAAGTTAGCAAGTTCAGCAAGGATGTCTTCTAACAATTCCCCACGGTAGTCACTGATATAGTGAGCTGTATTTTCTGTATTGAAGCGAAGAGCTCCGCTGTTAGCTGCTTTCAAGGCACTGTAGTTTGGAATTTCTAAGACTTCTGTATCCAAGGTATCTGGAATACCTGTCCAGTTGCTATTTAAAGGAACAACCCACTTACGGCCTTTTTCTTCTCTTTCTCCGATGAAGAACTGCTCTTGACGGATGATCAAGGTATCGTTTTCTACAACAGCTGAGACAACAGGGTATCCTGGTTGCTCCAACCAAGAATCCATAAAGGCTGCTACATCACGACCTGAAGCTTGCCCAAGAGCATCCCAAAGGTCACGACCGATGGTGTTGCCGTATTGGTGTTTTTCAAAGTAAATCTTCAACCCTTTACGGAAGGCGTCATCGCCTAACCAACGGCGAAGCATGTGCATGAGACGGCTACCCTTAGCGTAAACGATGGCTGGGTCAAAGAGGGTATTAATCTCGTCAGGGTGTTTGACTTCCACATGGACGGATTGAACGCCATCTGTAGCATCGCGTTTCAAGGCAGCAGGCACACCAGTTGTTTGGAAGTCTTCAAAGATATTCCAGCTTGGTTCGATGGCATCCAAGCTGACATATTCCATCATATTGGCGAAGCTTTCATTCAACCAGAGGTCATCCCACCATTTCATGGTCACGAGGTTTCCGAACCATTGGTGAGCCAATTCGTGAGCCACCACCAAGGCTACTGTTTGACGGCTTTGGGCTGTCGAGTTTTCATCTACAAGGAGATAAACTTCACGGTAGGTTACCAAGCCCCAGTTTTCCATCGCTCCTGAAGAGAAGTCTGGAAGAGCGATATGAAGAGATTGAGGGATTGGATACTTCACGCCATAATAGTCTTCATAAAATTCAATGGCACGAACGGCAATATCCAATGAGAAGTCCAAGTTTTCTAATGGGTGAGCTTTGGTAGAGTAGACACCGACTAGGGTTCCATTCTTGGTCTTAGCTGTCACCCCTTGGAGGTCTCCAGCCGCAAAGGCCAAGAGATAAGACGACATACGTGGAGTTGTGTCAAACTTCCAAATACCTGTTTCTTTGCGGTTTTCCACATCGATTTCAGGCATGTTAGAAAGAACGATTTCTCCCTCTTCTTGGTCAAACTTCACAGCCAAATCAAAGGTCGCTTTGGCTTCTGGCTCATCCACACTTGGGAAGGCTTCACGCGCAAAATGGCTCTCAAACTGAGTAGAGATCACTTCCTTCTTCACACCATCTACTGTGTAGTAAGAAGGATAAATTCCTGTCATATTGTCTGTGATCTTACCAGAATAGGTCAGAGTAACTGTCACTTGACCTGTTCCTTCCAATTCAACATAGACTGCTTCATTGTCATCATCCACCGTAAATGGACGGGCTTGACCTGCTACTTCTACTGTTTCGATGGTCAAATCCTTTTGGTGAAGAGAGATGCGAGTCTCTTTTGCTTCTCCGCTAATGATCACTTTCCCTGAGAAAGTTTTACTAGAGCGGTTCAAATCTAAGAATAGATCGTAGTGCTCAGGTACAAATGTATCAATAAAATGTGCAACTGCTTGCATGAGTAACTCCTTCTTCATTTTTTCTCACCTTCTATTCTATCATAAATCCTACTAACTGTAAGGTAAGAGGGGGCAAAACCAGATCTACAAAAAGACAAAAGTCTGAGATCATGACCTCAGACTTACTTTTCTTATAATTCCACAATTTTTCCAGTTTCGAAGTAGACAACCCACTCACAGATATTTTTAGCGTAATCACCAATACGCTCCAAGTAGTTGATGACTTGGAAGTAATCACGTCCAGTGATAATCAAGTCAGGATTATGCTTGATTTCTTCCGTTGCCAACTCTTGAATACGATCATAATACTCATTAATCTTTTCATCGCGAGTTGCTACTTCATAGGCCGTTTCAACATCCCCTTTTAAGTAGAGCTCCAAGGTTGCTTCAACAAAGTCTTTGACTTCTCGACCCATTTTGCTGATTTCTTCTTCTACAACCTTACTACGAAGTTCTCCCTTCATACGGATGGTTGCTCGAGCGATAGATACCGCATGGTCTCCCATACGCTCAACGTCAGATACAGCTTTTAAGACTGTCATCACCATCCGAAGGTCCTGAGAAACCGGTTGTTGAAGGGCAATCATCTCAAAGGATTTGCGCTCCAACTTCACTTCATACTCATTAATCTCTGCATCATCTTCGATAACCTGACGTGCCAGATCACGGTCATGAGTGACAAAAGCTCGAACCGTGCGGTTGATCTGGGTCAAGACTTCATTTCCCATGGCATAAAACTGGTTATGAAGCTTTTCTAAATCTTCTTCAAATTGTACGCGTAACATTTACTTTCCCTTTCTTATCCAAACTTCCCTGATACATAATCTTCTGTTTCCTTACGAGCAGGGTTCAAGAAGATTTTTGAGGTGTCATCATACTCGATGAGGTCCCCATCCAAGAAAAAGGCCGTTCTATCCGAAATCCGACTAGCTTGCTGCATAGACCGCGTCACCAAGAGCATGGTATAACGATCCTTCAAACCATAAAGTGTTTCTTCAATCTTTCCAGCAGAAATCGGGTCCAAGGCTGAGGTCGGCTCATCCAAGAGGATAATCTTAGGGCTGGTTGCCAATACACGCGCCACACAAACCCGTTGTTGTTGCCCCCCTGATAACCCAATCGCTGAATCATGGAGACGATCCTTGACCTCATCCCAAATAGAAGCATTTTTCAAAGAGGTTTCGACTGCTTCATCCAAGACTTGCTTGTCCTTGACCCCATTGATCATGAGTCCGTATGTGACATTGTCATAGATAGACATAGGGAAGGGGTTGGGCTGTTGGAAGACCATCCCGATTTCCTTACGAAGTTCTACTGTATCTGTCCGAGGACTATAGATATTGTGACCATTGTAAATGACGGTTCCTGTCGTCGTTACCTCATGGTTCAAATCTCCCATTCGGTTGATAGCTTTGAGCAGGGTAGACTTCCCAGATCCAGAAGGACCGATTAAACCCGTGATTTCTTTAGGGGTGAAATCCAGTGACACACTATTCAGTGCCTTTTTCTTATTGTAATAAACCGACAAGTCCTTGACTTGCAAAATTGGTTCTGTCATGTTTTCATCCTTATGTTGTTTCAATGTTGCCAAATCCTATCCAAAGTGACCAGACACATAATCGTTGGTCGATTGCAGTTTTGCATTTTGGAAAATGTTGGCTGTTTTATCATACTCGATCAAATCGCCTAGATAGAAGAATCCTGTATAATCGCTAGCACGAGCTGCCTGTTGCATGCTGTGGGTCACGATGATAATAGTATAGTCCTTCTTCAACTCTAGCATGGTTTCTTCCAACTGAGCAGTCGCGATAGGATCCAAGGCTGAAGCTGGCTCATCCATGAGCAAATCTCTGGTTTAACGGAGATGGCCCGAGCGATACAAAGGCGTTGCTGTTGACCACCTGAAAGCGTCAAAGCAGACTTGTGCAAGTCATCCTTGACCTGATCCCAGAGGGCTGCTTGCTTCAAAGATTTTTCGACGATTTCGTCCAAGACCTTCTTGTCTTTAACACCTGCCCGCTCGTGGGGGAAGGTGATATTGCGGTAGATAGACTTGGCAAAGGGATTTGGTCGTTGAAAGACCATTCCGATATGCTTTCTCATTTCATAGACATTGATATCTGGACGGTTAACGTCAATCCCTTCGTACCAGATTTCCCCAGTCACACGCGCAATATCAATGGTATCGTTCATCCGGTTCAAACTTCTAAGATAGGTAGATTTCCCAGATCCAGAAGGACCGATCAAAGCTGTGATTTTATTCTTCTCAAATTGCATATCCACGCCTTTGATGGATTCATTTGAACCATAGTAGACATGCAGATCTTTGGTCGAAAGGACCACTTTTTCTTCAGGAAAAGTAATGATATGTTTCTCATCCCAATTGTACTTTGACATTTCTTCTCCTTTTATGCTGAGGTTAATTTCTTATGGAGGTAAGTACCGAGCTTACGCGCTCCAAAGTTGAAAATCAAAATGAAGATCAACAAGACTGCAGCCGATCCAGCGGATACTTCAATCGCATCTGGAATGGTTCCTTCACTATTGACCTTCCAAATGTGCACCGCTAGAGTTTCTGCTTGACGGAAAATAGAGATCGGACTGGTGACACTAAAGAGGTTCCAGTTGCTCCAATCTAAGGCCGGGGCAGACTGACCAGCAGTATAAATCAAGGCCGCTGCTTCCCCAAAAATCCGCCCAGAAGCTAGTACGACACCCGTAATAATACTTGGTAAGGCTTCAGGTACCACCACGTGAATCACGGTTTCCCAACGAGATATTCCAAGCGCAAGCCCAGCTTCTCTCTGTGTATGGTGGACATTCTGCAAACTATCTTCAATGTTTCGTGTCATCTGTGGCAGGTTAAAGACCGTCAAGGCCAAGGCTCCAGAAATAATCGAGAAGCCATATTGGAACTGCACTACAAAGACCAAGTAACCAAATAGACCGACTACAACCGATGGTAGAGAAGACAAGATCTCAATACAGGTCCGAACCAAATTGGTCAATGGGCCCTTCTTGGCATACTCTGACAAGTAGATCCCTGCCCCTAATGAAAGTGGGAAGGAAATAATCAAGGTAATGACTAAGAGGAAGAAGGAATTATAGAGCTGAATCCCAATCCCTCCCCCTGCTTGGTAAGAAGAGGATTTGCTGGTCAAGAAGGTCCAAGACACATGCGGCAACCCTCTAACCAGGATATAGAGAATCAAAGAAGTAAGAATAGTGACAATAATTCCAGCAATTGCATAGAGAACCCCTGTCGCTATCTTATCTATTTTTTTAGCGTGCATAGTTCTTCTTACCTCTTTCTTTCGTGATCAATTTGATAACGCTGTTGAATGCCAAACTCATCAGCAAGAGCACCAAGGCAAGTGACCAGAGAACGTTGTTGTTAACAGTTCCCATAACCGTATTTCCGATACCCATGGTCAAGATAGAGGTCAAGGTGGAAGCTGGCGTTGTTAAAGAATTTGGAACAACCGCTGAGTTTCCGACCACCATCTGAATAGCCAAGGCTTCACCGAAGGCACGGGCCATTCCAAAGACAACTGCTGTAAAAATACCTGAGCGAGCCGCCTTTAAGGTGACATGCCAAATCGTTTGCCAACGAGTCGCTCCCATAGCCATACTCGCTTCCCGATAGTGACGAGGCACTGCCCGTAAGCTGTCTGTTGTCATAAAGGTCACAGTTGGAAGAATCATGACAAAGAGGACAAAGACACCTGACAAGATCCCAAATCCTGTCCCACCAAAGATGGAACGAACAAATGGAACCACCACTTGCAAACCAATAAATCCGTATACAACAGATGGAATCCCTACCAACAATTCAATGGCTGGTTGTAAGAGACGAGCTCCCTTTGGAGAAACTTCTGTCATAAAGACTGCCGCACCAATGGCAAAAGGTGTCGCCACCAAGGCAGACAAAAGGGTTACAATGAAGGAACCCAAGATCATTGGCAAAGCACCAAATTCTTTTCCAGATGGATTCCATGTGGATCCGAAAAGGAAACTAAAGACATTGACCTTGTTGACAAAGAAGGTCGATAATCCCTTTTGGGCTACAAAAATCAAAATCAAAGCTACGACAAAGACAATCAAACTCATACAGCAGAAAGTAATGGTTTTACCAAATTTTTCCAACCGAGAATTATTGGACTTTGCGAGCATTTTTTTTGCTACTTCGTTCATGTTTTACCTAATTCTTCTTATTTCTTCGTAATATTACCGTCAAGATCACGGCTGACTTTCATATCATTGATTGGGATATAGCCCATCTTACCAACGATTTCCTGCTGGACCTCATCTGTCATCATGTAGTCCAAGAATTTCTTAGCCAATTTACTTGGCTCTCCCTTGGTATACATATGTTCGTAAGACCAGATTGGCCAGTTATTGTTCACCACGTTTTCCTTAGTTGGTTCATAGCCATTTAACTTCATGGTTTTAACACTATCATCCACGTAGGTAAAGGCCAAATAAGAAATGGCACCTGGAGTCTGGGAAACAATGTTTTTCACCATTCCATTTGAATCTTGTTCCTGAGCTTGTTTTGGATCTTTCCCATTCATGATGATATCATCAAACACAGCACGGCTACCAGATCCTACAGCCCGGTTCACAATGGTAATTTCCAGGTCCTCACCACCCAATTGCTTCCAGTTGGTATATTCACCAGTAAAAATCTTACGCAATTGTTCGGTTGTTAAATCGTCAACAGAAATATTCTTATTGGCAATAATGGCTGTTCCCGCTACTGCTACTTGATGGTCTACCAAGCTAGAAGCATCGATGCCATCTTTTTCTTCCGCAAAGAGGTCACTATTTCCAATGTCGACAGCTCCTGATTGGACCTGAGACAGACCTGTACCAGATCCACCCCCCTTGGACATTGACAATCTTACCGGGATGTTCTTCTATATAACGATCTACTACCCCTTCAACTAACGGTTGTAGAGCTGTCGATCCAACAGCTGTAATCGCTTCTCCACGGTCAATCCAAGATGCACAGGCAGATAGAGAAACTGCAAGTGCTACTGTTGCTAGCCCAAGGACTAGCTTTTTGCATTTATTCAATGTAAGTCTCCTTGAATCATAATCAAATATCGTTTAAATTTTATCTCTAAACACTTGGTCATCTTCTAGTATTCTAGCAAGAATCACTCTATTTCCACTATAACATAGAAAGACCGCATTTCCTAATAATTTATCTAAATCTCAGGCCTTTTGGAAAGAAATTTTTCAAGGTACGGCCCGTTACTTTAGCAAAGCCTAAACCATTGCCTCCAGCTAAGACTTGATACCATCCATTGGTATAGTCCTGCTCCAGTTGAATGGTCTCCCCAGCTGCGTACTTGATGAAGTCTTGATCTGATAAGCTGACCGCTTTCTTCACTTGCTCTGGCTTCAGAGCTAGGCCTAAGGCAAAGCTAGGTTCAAAGCGATTTTTCTTGAAGGTTCCAAGGTGCAAGCCATTGCGAGCAATCTTGACCTTTTTCAAATCAGGAAGTCCAACCGGCAATAGATAAAGCTGATCTCCAAAACATTGGTAGAGGCCCTCCAAGTCCATGGCCAAGCAGTCCTTGGCAAAAGCTTGCCACAACTTTTTCTGCTCAGCCGTTAGATTGGAACGGCCTTCCTTGATCTTCTTGACTTCAGGCTCTCCCTGATAATGGTATTTAGCAACAAATTGCCCTTCCCCTTTGAAACGATGAGGGTACATCCGAGCTGTTTCAGGATGGCCGATCCCTTCTACCATGCCATTGATTTTTTCAATCGGTAGCAATTCCAGCTCATATTCGTCTAAGAGCCAAGAGACAATTTCTTCGTTTTCTTCTGGTGCCCAGGTACAAGTCGAATAAACCAGTTGCCCCCCTGGTGCCAGCATCTTGAGGGCATCTGTTAAGATTTCTCTCTGGAGACCAGCACATTGAGCTGGATAATCAGGATGCCAATAGTCCATAGCATCTGGTTGCTTTCGAAACATTCCTTCACCAGAGCATGGTGCGTCCAAAACAATCAAATCAAAATAGGCTGGGAAAACCTTAGCCAAGCGATTGGCCGATTCATTGGTCACCACGACATTACGGGCTCCAAAGCGTTCGACATTCTCGACCAGAATCTTGGAGCGCCCCTTGTGGATTTCATTGGAAACAAGGAGTCCTTGATTGTCTAAATAAGAGAGCAAGTGGGTCGTCTTACCACCCGGTGCTGCCGCAAGATCCAAGACCTTCATACCTGGTTTTGGATGGGCTACTTGGGCTACCATTTGGGCAGCCGGTTCTTGCGAATAGACCAGTCCAGTGACATGGGCAACGGATTTACCCGACACCTTGCCATAGTAACTCCAAGGCATGCCTGGAATAGGGGCATCTCCACTGATTTGCTCCGCCTTTAATGGATTAGTCCGATAGGCAGATACGGCCTGCTCGTCAAAGGTTTGAAAGAAGGCCTCAGCCTCCTCTCCAAGTAGTTGATCATATTTTTCTTTAAATCCTTGAGGAAAGGTCATGCGTGTGTTCCTTTCTTCAAAAAGGGTTGAATCTCATCTAGCTTACAGGTTGGCACCATCATGATGGGCTCCAAAGTCTCATAGTTGGGTTCTTTTCCTTCTAGAGTCAAAACAGAGTAACCTAGGCACTCGCCCATGATGGCTGCTGCTGCATAGTCCCATGGCCAGATATAGCTGAAGTAGCCTAAAATACCACCGGATAAAATCTTGGTAAAGCTGATACCAGCACTCCCATAGACCCGAATCCCTAAGCATTCTGCCCCCAGATCCGCCATGCCCCAAGCGTTGGACTTGAGCATGCCAACATTGGAAGCCACTAATAAATCGCTAAGGGGACGATTTTGAAAGGGTTTCAGTTTTTGCTCATTGCAAAAGACTCCAAAATCCATTCCACCAAAAAAGAGATGATCCCGCATGACATCATAAATCAAGCCAAATTGGCCAATCCCTTCTTCAAAATAAGCGACCATAACAGCAAAGTCTTCTTTTTGGGTCACAAAATTATTGGTCCCATCAATGGGATCAATCACCCAGACCTTACCGGAACGAATAGGTGCACGAAAGTCATCCTCTTCCGCAAAAATGTGGTCTTCTGGATAGGCTTCTAAAATCTTGCCAACCAAGGTTGCTTGCACTTCTTGGTCCATTTGAGTCACCAAATCCGTCGGATTTGTTTTGACTGTGATTGCTAGCTGATCATGCAGGTGTTCTCTAAGATAGCTTCCTGCTTCTTTGACAATGGTCTTAGCAAATTCTAATTTATTAATCAATCGAAAACCATCCTTCCCCTTTTTCTTTCGCAACTTTAGTTGCGCGATAAAGTGAGTAGCCACTGACCTCTTCAAATTCTTTGCCCAGACGCTTTTCTTCGCCAATACTTGGGACAACTTTCTTAAAGGCCTTATAGGCTTCTAGGTAGATGCGGGCATCTGCCTTTTGTTCATAGGCTTGTTCAACCTGATTAAAAAAAGAAAGCACCGAAGCAAGCTCTTCAGTGCTCCACGATAAATCGAGTGGGTAACTATAATTCTTATTCATATTAATGGATCTCCGCTCTTAGTGTAGCAGATCTTAACTCTTCCTTACGATATCCTCGAGGGAGAAATGCACGGATTTCATCCTCATTAAAACCGATTTGCATCCGTTTCTTGTCTAGAATAATTGGGCGACGCAAAAGACTAGGATTTTCCTCAATCAACTTGATCAAAGCAGAAATCGATAAATCCTCTACATCAACATTTAACTTCTGAAAAATTTTAGAACGAGTTGAAATAATATCGTCTGTACCGTTCTCAGTTAGAGCTAAAATATTACGCAACTCCTCATTTGTTAAAGGACTCGTCATAATATTGTGTTCCTTAAAAGGAACCTCATGTTTTTCTAACCAAGCCCGGGCCTTTCGACAGGATGTACAACTCGGAGACAAAAATAATGTAATCATGTTCTTCTCTTCTTTTTTTGGACACACTTAGCTGACTCTATTATACAAAATTATTCCGCGCTTGCATAGTGATTTTTTAATTTAGACAAAGAAAATTCTCCCCTTAAGGGAGAATTTCTAACAAAAATTATCTGGTCCATTGACGAGCCAGGATCTCGTCCTGATGCAGTTGCTCGACGAGGGCTTCTACACTGTCAAATTTGACCATTTCTCGAATCTTGTCTAACCAAAAAATCCGAATCGTATGTCCATAAATATCTTTTGAAAAATCAAAGATATTGGCTTCAAAGCGAAGTTCCGTCCCATCAAAGGTCGAGTTTTTCCCTACAGAGGCCATCCCCCGGTGACGTTTCCCTAGCACTTCTACTTCGACGACATAAACACCATCTTGAGGAAGATGGGTGCGATCGATAGGCGCCAGATTGGCTGTTGGAAAACCAATGGTGCGACCCCGTGCATCCCCATGGACTACAATGCCACGACTGGATAAGGGATAACCTAAAAGATCAGCTGCTTCTTTGACCTGGCCAGATGCAATGGCCTGCCGAATACGAGTTGAGCTAATTTTTTCGTCCTGGTCTAGGACAGGTGGAACGACGATGACTTGACCCTTAAAATAGGTTCCCAAATCACTAGCTACTTTCTTGTCGCTACCAAAGCTATAATCAAAACCTGCCACTAAGACACGCGCCCGAAGTGCAGTTAGGTAGGACGCAACGAATTCTTGGGCCGTATGAGCCGCGAAATCACTGGTAAAATCAATGAGATAAAGATCATCGACTCCAAGTTCTTCCATTCGTTTAAAGCGTTCCTCTGGATTTTGAAGGTGGAGGAGTAATTCTGGTTGGTAACGGGCAAAGGCCAATTTTGGAGATTCTGGAAAGGTCAAGACAGCTACTCGAAGTCCTTGCTCATCCGCAATGGCGCGAGCTGTCCGAAAGAGCTCCTGATGCCCTCTGTGAAGACCGTCAAAATAGCCCAAGACAAGAACTGTATCTGCTTGAGCTTTTATTTCTTTTTCACTAGTTACATAACAAATGTTCATGAATTTATTGTAACACACTTTCTGTCAGAAAAACCTTGCGAGGTTTGTAAAGTTCTTCCCTTTTCTCTAAAATGGCCACTAATTTTCCTTGGTAAAAAGCAGCCAACTCTTTGGAGTCACTCTCAACCGGAATAAAGCGTCCAACTTGGACTTCGCTAACCTCTTCGACTGTCAGCTCCACTTTTTCCAGATCTCCGGTGCCAATCTCAAGTGGGCGAAGGAAGCTCAAATCTCCTTGCCCCACTTTTTCAGCCACTTCTTCTAAGGTCAGGGCATCATCCAGTGACAAACCGGCAGCACTGGTTCGTGTTAAGTGGGACATGTGAGCCGCATAGCCCAGTTTTTGACCAAGGTCCACCGACAAGGTCCGGATATAGGTTCCCTTGCTGCATTTAACTCGGAAACGAAAACGGGCTAGACTTTCTTCATAGCTAATCTCACTGGTGCGCGTGAATTCATAAATCGTCACCTGTCGGACAGGACGTTCCACTTCTTCTCCTGCCCGCGCATATTCATAGAGCTTACGCCCATTGACCTTGACCGCTGAATACATAGGCGGCACCTGCTCCATCTCTCCCACCATCTGGGCAATCATACGGTCCACCTCTGTTGCATCTAAAGGTGCTTCCACTGGGGTTCGCTCTAGGACATCCCCGCTGGCATCCTCCGTTGTGGTAGAAAATCCCAAAGTGATTTCGCCCTCATAGACCTTGCCTTCATCTTGCATAAATTCGACCATCCGGGTCGCCTTGCCAACTGCAATCGGAAGCACTCCCACCACATCAGGATCCAGCGTTCCCCCATGGCCAATCTTCTTGGTACCTAAGATTTTTCTCAGTTTAAAAACCGCATCATGGGAGGTCATTCCTGCTTCTTTTTTTAAGTTGATAATTCCGTCCATCTGATTTGCTCTTTCTAACTCATGTGTGACCATCCGGGCCACCGACCCTTTATTATACCATGAAACGAGACTTCTTGTCCCTGTTTCCCCCTTCCTGATGAGCTTCCAAAAAATCCCGTAGCAGATTTCAGACTTTTTAAAATGGGTTTGATACAATAGAAAGCGAAAGAAGGTGTAACATATGTTAATGTATGATGTTATTGTGATTGGATTTGGTAAAGCTGGTAAAACTCTTGCAGCGAAATTATCAAGCCAAGGAAAAAAAGTCGCTCTGATTGAAAAGAGCAAGTCTATGTATGGTGGTACTTGTATCAATATCGCTTGTATTCCAACTAAGACCTTGATCGTCGCAGCGGAAAAAGGCTTGGATTTTGAACAAGCTATGAGTGAAAAAAATGCGGTCACTACTCGTCTCAACGGCAAGAACTACGCAACGATTGCTGGAACGGGTGTAGACATTATCGATGCGACAGCCCGCTTTGTGTCCAACAAGGTCATCGAAATTCAAGTTGGAGATGAAAAGGAAGAATTGACAGCTGAAACCATTATTATCAATACTGGTGCTGTGCCAACTATCCTTCCAATCCCAGGATTGGCTGAAAGTAAATTTGCAGTGGATTCAACCGGTATTCAACGTTTGGAAAACCTACCAAAACGCCTGGGCGTCCTTGGTGGTGGACCAATCGGATTGGAATCGCCCACCTCTACAATACCTTGGGTAGCCAAGTAACAGTATTGGATGCTTCTGAAGCATTCTTGCCACGGATCGAGCCAAGCATCGCAGCTCTTGCAAAAGGCTACCTGGAAGAAGATGGTATTCAATTCTTGCAAGGCGTTCATACCCAAGAAATCAAAGATGGCCAAAACAGCTTAACCGTTGTAACGGATAAGGGAGACTTCGAGTTCGATATCCTTCTCTACGCAACAGGACGGAAGCCAAACACAGTTGGACTTGGTCTTGAAAACACAGATATCCAAGTCACTGATCGTGGGGCAATCCAAGTCAACCGTCATTTGGAAACCAGCGTCCCTGGTGTCTTTGCAGTTGGGGATGTCAATGGTGGTCCTCAATTCACTTACATGTCACTCGATGACTTCCGCATTGTCTTCAACTATCTCACAGGTGATGGTAGCTACAATCTCGAAACTCGTAACAATTATGCGACAACACTCTTCATTGCTCCTCCACTTGCCCAAGTCGGCTTGACTGAGCAAGAAGCACGTGACAAAGGGCTTCCAGTTGCTGTTAAAGAATTGCCAGTTGCTGCCATGCCTCGTGGACATGTTAATGCAGATCTTCGAGGTGCCTTCAAAGCCGTGGTCAACCCAGAAACCAAAGAAATCCTTGGAGCAACTCTCTTTGGAGAAGCTGCAGGCGAACTCATCAACCTGATTACCATGGCTATGGACAACAAGATCCCTTATACTTACATCGCAAAACAAATCTTTACCCACCCAACCATGGCAGAAAACCTAAACGATCTCTTTGCGATTTAAATAGAATAAAAACACTGGAAAATTTTTCCAGCGTTTTTTAGTTTAAGAATTCACAGACAGCCTCTTGAAATGCTTTATTTTCTTCATAAAGAGCATGCCCAGAATGCTTTAGAATAAGGAGCTGACAACCCGAAATCGCTTTTGCCAGTTCCTTGGATCCGTCCATACCAATCACATCATCTTCAAGCGCACCAAGGATCAGGGTCGGACAATGAATTTCTTTTAAGACCTCAAGGCTATTATGTTCCAGGCAAGACTGAGACTGAATGGCTATTCTATTTTCATCTTTGATTCGCCCCAAGCGACCCATGATATTATAAAGCAACCGCCACTTTTGATAGCTCTTTTGCGTGTAGGAATGCTTGGCAATATCCAGCATGAGATGCTTAAAATTTCCAGATTGACTAAGTTTTTGCCAATGCTCAATTCGTTCTCTAGCAAGTTGACTAGGTTTTGCAGTGGTCACGGCTAAAATGAGCTTTTGAACCTTTTCAGGGAAATCCGCAGCTAGCCATTGGGCAATCATTCCACCTTGTGAAATCCCCATAACATAAGCGGTATCTAGGTTTAGTGTCTCCATTGCTTCTGCTACATCTGCTGCCATATCCCGCGTCGTATAGCCCTGCCTCAGCTCATTGATTCGAGAATAAACATAGATTTTATAGCGTTTAGCAAGTAAACGATAAGAGAGGGAAAAGAGCTGGGCCTTTCCTTTAACGGTCTGAAGCCCATCCCCCAAGCCTGGTATGATCACTAATGGTTGCTTACCTTTACCAAATGTCACATAGTCCATGGTTTTCCCATTCATGGACAAGGTAGCGTTCTTAGCTGAATACAAAGATTATTCTCCTTTCAGAGCATCAAATTTAGCTTTCATGGTTGGATTTTTGCGGGTCAATTTTTTGACTGATACATCATCCAACTTATTATTAGCGAGGCGGAGTTGATTTTCTGATGTGGTGAGGAATTTCTTGACTTCTTCCATTCGCTTGATGGCTTTGTCGATTTCATCGATGGCCTTACCGAAGTTGACGGAGGCTGAATTGTAGTTCTTAGCAAAGGCAACCTTGAAGGCGTCTAGATCTTCTTCAAAGTGGGTGATGTCAATATTTTGCTCACGGATAAGTGCTAGTTCTTGCTTGTATTTAAGAGAGTTAAGAGCCGCATTGCGCAGGAGCCCAATGATTTGGATAAAGAACTGAGGGCGCACCACATACATCTTCTCATACTCATGGCTGACATCGACAATCCCTGTGTTGAAGTAGTCGTTATCTGCCTCAAGCATAGTTACTAAAACGGCATACTCACAGTTCTTTTCCCGACGGTCCTTGTCCAATTCCTTGTAAAAATCAGCGTTCTTATGCTTCTTCTCAGTACCATCAGCTTCATTTTTCATCTCAAACATGATGGAGATAATCTCTACCCCATTTTCATCGCATTCGCGGAAGATAAAGTCGCCTTTAGACCCACGCGCAGAGACCTTGTTATCCTTTTCAAAATAGGCATTTGGGAAGGCAAAACTGCGAACCTTGTTGAATTCACTTTCCGCATACTGCTCCAGACTTTCCCCGACGGCCTTAGTCGACTGCTGGGCCTTGAAGTTCTTATAGAATTCAACTTGCTCATTTGCTGCTTTTAACTGGGCCTCATAGTTTTGTTTAACAGAAGTCAGAGAAAGCTCGTTTTCTTTTTCTTGTAAAAGAAGCTGATTTTTGACCTGATCTCTTTCTTTCTCTAGATCAGACAGTGTTTTTTGGAGCTGATTCTCATGCTCCAAGCGCAAGGTGGCCAACTGATTTTCCAGCGCTTGCACTTCTTTTTCTTTCTCTAGTAGGCTTTGGCTAGCCGTTTGCTCCACCTCTTTTTTGGCCAATTCTTTTTCGGTATCAAACTGTTGAATCTGGTTCTGTAACTGGGCAATTTCTTGGTCCTTCTTTGCTAACTTCTCTTGCTGTTCATTAAGGGCCTTTTGCTCAGCTAAAGCCAACTCTTGCCGAATCCGCTCATGAATTTCCTTGTCAAACTCAGCTGTCCGTACCTGTGACAAGAGTTCGCTGTATTGACTTTCGTTGACTGTAAAGACTTCCCCACAGTTGGGGCACTTGATTTCGTTCATAGCATGCCTCTTTCTCTATTCTTAGTATATTATATCATGCCACCTGTAAAATCAAAACCAGCAAACGAGGCTTGCTGGTTTTAAGTAAATATTCATTTTTTTATAGAGACTTTCCTTAAGTGAGGACGGACGGTAGCGACTCCCTTTGGGATTCCATACCTTAGATTTGAGCCTTCCGTCTCAAATCTACCGAGCACCAGAAACCAATGCGTTTCTGGTGCTTTCCTCACGGCGAAAAGTCTCAATCTATTTTGAACTAGTTCCAAAATATCCTTTTTCAATAGTCTCATTCAGTAATAATTTAAGATTTCTGAATAGAGGTTGCTTGTTTATAATCTGAAACAGTAAACTTAGCTTCCTGATCTCGACTTATTTCTTCTCAATTGGCGCGACACTGGCCAAGAGTTTTTTGAGACCCACTTCTGGGAAGTTGATCTTGAGCTCTTGGGTATTGCCACTACCAGAGACTTCAAGAACAGTTCCTTCTCCCCACTTCTTGTGAAGGGCAATGTCGCCAATGGACCAAGCGACGCTTTCTTTGGCACCAGCTCGGTTGCCATTGCCAAAAGGTAGGCTTGATGATGTGAGAGTACTTGGGGCTGCTTGTCTCTTGCGCTCTTGAAGGGCTTGTGACAGGCTCATGCCTTTTCCAAAGGTCGTTCCGCTACCATTACTATAAGAAGCCTTAAAGCTGGTATTAACTGGACGCGCTAAGCCTTGGTAGGTTAATAAATCCGAGCTAATTTCATTGATGAAACGCGTTGGTCGGTTGTAGCTGGTCCGCCCAAAGAGCAAACGTGAATTGGCATTGGTCAAGAAGAGAACCTTCTCTGCCCGCGTGATCCCCACATAAGCCAAGCGACGCTCTTCTTCCAACTCGTCTGGATCCTCTGCCGCACGACTAAGAGGAAAGACATTTTCTTCCATTCCAATCAAGAAGACGACTGGGAACTCCAATCCCTTGGCTGCATGAAGAGTCATCAAGGTCACTTCTGAAGTTTCTTGGGCCCCATCATCTGTATCGGCAATCAAAGCCAAATCGTTCAAGAAACGACTCAAGGTTTCCACACCTGATTCGTCGTCGACGGTTTCCCCGTTTTCATCAAAATTCTTGGTAACAGATAGGAACTCTTGGATATTCTCGATGCGGGCCTGACTTTCCAAATTTCCCTGATTGGTTAGGGCTGTCATATAACCTGTCTTGTCAAGGACTTCTTCGACCAACTCTGTAATGGTCAGCTGGTCCAATCTTTCTCTCAAATCAAGAATGAGATTGGCAAAGTCCCAGATGGCTTGGGCAGCCTTTCCTTTGATGCCTGAGAGCATGATATTGGCTGAAGCATCCAGGAGTGAGGACTCTTGCATTTGAGCAAAATCGCGAATCTTATCCACTGTACCTGGCCCGATTCCCCGCTTAGGTTCATTGATAATGCGCTCAAAACTGATATTGTCACTGAGATTGGCAATCAAATTCAGATAAGCAATGACGTCTCGAATTTCCTTACGGCTGTAGAACTTGGTGCCCCCTACCATGGTGTAGGGAATGTTGGACTTGAGTAGGGCTTCTTCAATGGTCCGTGACTGGGCATTAGTCCGGTAGAGAACGGCAAAATCACGGTGCTTGTAGCCCGCTTCGCGACTGAGCTCTTCAATGGTTTTAGCAACAAAAACAGCTTCATCCTGCTCATCATTAGCCCGGTAATAGACAATCTCCTCCCCGTCTTCATTTTGTGTCCAGAGATTCTTCAGACGGCGGTGGCGATTGTTTTTAATGACATCATTGGCCGCTTGCAAGATCGTCTTGGTCGAGCGGTAATTCTCTTCTAGGAGGACGACCTTAGCTTCCTTATAATCTTTCTCAAAGTCCAGGATATTCTGCATATCCGCTCCCCGCCAACCATAAATAGACTGGTCAGCATCCCCAACAACACAGATATTTTTAAAACGTGAAGCCAAGAGTTTGACCAACTGGTATTGGGCATGGTTGGTATCTTGGTACTCATCCACGTGGATGTATTGGAACTTCTGCTGGTAATAGGTCAAAACATCAGGATTTTGATCAAAAAGACGCAGGGTCAGCATGATCAAATCATCAAAGTCCACTGCTTCTGACTGACGGAGTTCCTTTTGGTATGCCTCATAACACTTAGCAACGATCTGGGTATACATATCGCCAGCCTGGGTAGCATAGACCACTTCATCGATCAAGTCATTTTTGGCATTGGAAATGGTCCCCAAAATGGTCCGTTCATTCCATTTCTTAGGATCCAAATTCAGGACTTCAAGATCCGCTTCATCAAGGTCCGTTGCTCACCTGGATCGACAATCGTGAAGTTACGGTTGTAGCCAATGTGATCCGCATCTCGGCGAAGGATGCGCACACACATAGAGTGGAAGGTGGCAATCAAGCAATCTTGAGTCGCTGGATTTAGCTGATAAGCCCTCTCCTTCATCTCTCGAGCGGCTTTATTGGTAAAGGTAATGGCCAAAATATTCCAAGGATTGACCATTTTTTCATCGATCAAGTAAGCGATCCGGTGGGTCAAGACACGTGTCTTACCGGACCCAGCCCCCGCCATGATCAAGAGGGGACCTTCTGTCGTTTGGACCGCCTCTGCCTGGCGATCATTCATACCATTCAATAAAGGATTCATCTCATACTCCTCATTCATTCAATCGTTCTATTATACCACATTTTCGCCCTTTCTCCTTTTGGAAACAGTTGACATCATTTGAATTTTGTACTCAAAAAAGCTATAATAAAGCCTTAAGAAGAACGAATATTTCCTCATCAACAACGACCCAAGTTTGTCGCTTAGGAGGAAATCTACAGAAGTCTGGAGGAGGTCTAAGTGAATCAATCACAAAGTAATTTAAAACTAGCCGAACGTGGAGCCCTGATCAGTATTGTCGCCTACCTGATTCTTTCCGCAGCTAAATTAGCAACAGGCCACCTGCTTCACTCCTCCAGTTTGGTCGCTGATGGTTTTAATAACTTATCCGATATTATCAGCAACGTCGCCCTTCTCATTGGCATTCGCTTAGCCCGCCAGCCAGCTGACCGTGACCACCGGTTCGGTCATTGGAAGATCGAAGATCTAGCTAGCCTGGTGACGTCCATCATCATGTTTTATGTGGGCTTTGATGTCCTACGAGATACGGTTCAAAAAATTCTCAGCAGGGAAACAACTGTTATTGATCCTTTAGGAGCCATTGTTGGAGTTGGGTCAGCCCTTGTCATGTTTGCGGTCTATCTTCATAACCGCACTTTAGCCAAGAAAGCCCAATCCAAGGCCCTCAATGCAGCTGCCAAAGATAACCTGTCTGACGTGGTCACTTCTTTAGGAACCTCTGTTGCGATTGGGGCTAGCGCTCTCAACTACCCCATTGTGGACCAATTGGTGGCCATTGTCATCACCTTCTTTATCCTAAAAACCGCCTACGATATTTTCATCGAATCCTCCTTCAGTCTATCTGATGGGTTTGATGAAAGTCTCCTGGATAAATACAAGGCGGCTATTCTGGAATTGCCAAAGGTCAGCCGGGTCAAATCCCAACGGGGACGAACCTACGGAAGCAATATCTACCTGGATGTCGTCATTGAAATGAATCCAGACCTCTCTGTTTATGAGAGCCATGCCATTACCGAAGAGGTCGAGCGCCTTCTCAAGGAAAAATTTGGAGTCTTTGACATTGACGTCCATGTGGAGCCAAGTTCTATCCCTGAAGATGAGATTTTGGATAATGTCCTTCTCAAGTTAAAGACCTATGAGGAACGTTTGCAGGCTCAACAGGAATACCAAACCCTCCTGGCAGACAACTTCACCCTCATCAATGAGTATGGCCAAGAAAGTCACAAGGAGGACCTGGTCCGTTTGCAGGAAGAACATCAAATTCCGTTTAAGAATTTCGAAATCGAATCCATCAGTCAAAAGACCAAATTGATTCGCTATGAGTTAAATAACCAGATCCACACCAGTCTCTGGCGGCGTCATGAACACTGGCAAAAGGTCTTTCACCAAATTACCAGTAAACAGGAAAAATAGAACTCTTTACCTCAATCTAACCAGAATAAAAAGCTACTGCAATTCCTTTCTGCAGTAGTTTTTTGGTAAGAAAAAATAGCCCTTCCGGACTATTCTTCTTCTTTAATAAAACCAAATTTATTTAGGGGGTACAATCTGAAATCGACAACACCCTCAATCTGATCTGCTTGAATATAACCAAATTCACGACTGTCTTTGGTATTGTTGCGATCATCATTTAGAACTAAGTAACTATGACTTGGTACTTTACCAGCCTTGGTTCCCTTAAGTTCTCTAGAGAAAAAATCATTTGTAAAATAATCGCCACTTGGGGCTGCCAAATGTTTGGTCTTCATCTTGTCCAAATATGGCTCTGCTGTAGCTACACCATTCAGATAAAAGACATCGTCCACATAGCTGACCTCATCGCTCTCTATCGCAATGACACGTCCAAGATATTGTTTCTCTTTTACATGATAGAGGACCAAGTCTGTTCGATCAATTTTCCCCTTTTTAGTCGCTAATACTAAATCATCTTTCTTAACGGAGGCATTGGCCATTTGATCAGATACCCACAATGGTTGAAAAACAAATAGGCGCAAAGTAATGAGTACCAAGCCCAATATTCCAATGATGATAATATTCCGAATCAAATCCCTTTTCGACATTCCTATCCCCCCTTTCAGTTCATTCCATTATACCATTTTATTAGACAATAAAAAAGGCCCACATTCCCAAATTGTCAGAAATTGGTCTAAAAAGAAAAACCTTGCCTCCAAGCTTTTACGCTTAGAGAACAAGGTTTGTTTATTGGTTAGATTAACGTACTGTACGGATACGCATTGTATTTGTACGAACAGCTTCACCAAGTGGCACACCTGCAACGATTACGATATCGTCACCAGATTGTACAAGACCTGCTTCTACTGCTTTACGTTCTGCGATTTCGAACATATCGTCAGTTGATGATGGAGCATCTGTCAACATTGGGATGACACCCCAGTTCAACATCAATCCACGCTCTGTCAATTCGTCGAATGTCAATGCCAAGATATCAGCATTTGGACGGTATTTAGAAATCAAACGTGCTGTGTGACCAGTCTTAGTCAAAGTTACAACCAATTTGATATCCATTGAGTTTGTAGCGTCTTTAACAGCTGAAGCCATAACTTCTGTCTTAGAGTTACGTTCGAATGAATCTGAGTTCAAACGTCCGTATTCGTTAAGAAGAGTTTGAGCGTTCTTGTCGATGGTAGCCATTGTGCGAACAGACTCAAGTGGGTATTTACCATTTGCAGACTCACCTGAAAGCATTGTAGCATCAGTTCCGTCGATAACAGCGTTAAATACGTCTGATACTTCTGAACGAGTTGCACGTGGTTTTTCAGTCATTGTTTCAAGCATGTTTGTTGCAGTGATAACAACTTTACCAGCAGCATTCACTTTTGTGATGATCATTTTTTGGTAAACTGGAACCATTTCGAATGGTACTTCGATACCCATGTCACCACGAGCAATCATGATACCATCAGCTGCTTCAATGATTTCATCCAAGTTATCGATACCTTGTTGGTTTTCGATTTTCGCGAACAATTGAACGTGACCGTTACCAGTTTCTTCACAGATAGCACGAACTTCGTTCACGTCTTTTGCAGTACGTACGAATGAGATCGCGATGAAGTTGATACCTTGTTCCAAACCAAAACGGATATCGTCGTTATCGCGTTCAGCAAGAGCTGGGAAAGGAATTTTTGTGTTAGGGATGTTGACACCTTTTTGTTTTGCGATCACACCGTCGTTTTCAACTTCAACGATGAATTCACGAGTAGCATCGTCTTTTTCTACAACACGAAGACCCAATTTACCATCGTCGATCAATACTTGGCGACCAACTTCAACATCATCGTAGATGTCAAGTGCGCCAGCAACGTTCAAGGCAATCACTTCACGAGTTGATTTGATACCTTGTTTAGTCGCAACACGGATCTTTTCACCAGTCTTGTATGAGTACTCTTTTGCATCGTCTTCGAACAATTCTGTACGGATTTCTGGACCTTTTGTATCAAGAAGGAAACCAACTTTTTTACCAGCGATTTCTTCTGCACGTTTAACTGTTGCCATACGATCACCTTGTTCTTGGTGGTCACCGTGTGAGAAGTTGAAACGGAAAGTGTTGGCACCAGCTTCGATCAATTTAGCAATGTTTTGTGCTGAAGCTTCAACGTCAAGTTTTTCACCCCAATATCCATCATCACCAAATTTTTTACCACCACGGATTTCTACCGCAGGACCTAAGGTTGCAACGATTTTTACACGTTTGTTCATGATTTCTATGACTCCTTTTAAAATACACTGTCTTTTTAGACAAATTTTAACAAATAAATATTAAATAGAAGATAAGCTACGGTTCAACTCTGCAAGGTTCAAGTCAGCCTTGTGAGGGTTGTTCACTTTGATCTTACCGTCTTCAGTTAAGCTAAAGAGGGCACCTTCTTCTTCACTACCAAGAATTGGGTTTTCCACCATTTGTTCATTGCGGATACCAACGGCTACGCCACCGATACCAGCTTTCAACAACTTAACAGCATGTGCACCCAAACGTGAAGCAAGAACACGGTCACGCGCAGTTGGTGAACCACCACGTTGGATATGTCCAAGTTCTGTTACACGAAGATCGCTTGTATCTCCAGCATCTTTCAAGGCTTTACCAAATTCAGCAGCTGACATCACACCTTCAGCAAGAACGATGATGTTGTGTGTACGACCTTTTTCGTAGCCCTTCTTGATGCTCTCAACGACATCTTCGATAGAAAAGCCTTCTTCTGGAATGATAATTTCATCCGCACCAGAAGCAATACCAGACCAAAGGGCAATATCCCCGGCATTACGTCCCATTACCTCGATAACGAAAGTACGATGGTGACTAGATGAGGTATCGCGGATCTTATCAATCGCGTCCATAACAGTTGTAACTGCTGTATCAAACCCGATTGTAAAATCTGTACCAACGATATCATTATCAATTGTTCCAGGAAGTCCTACAGCTGGGAAGCCATGTTCAGTCAAACGCATCGCTCCGTGGTATGATCCATCACCACCGATAACGACAACACCTTCGATTCCATGTTTCTTCAACTGCTCGATCCCTTTTAATTGACCTTCGCGTTCAGCAAATTCAGGATAGCGAGCTGAATGAAGCATTGTTCCACCACGAGAAATAATATCTCCAACTGATGAAGCATCCAATTGATGGATATCACCAGCAACCATACCAGCGTATCCATTATAGATACCAAATACTTCCATTCCTTCAGAAATTGCTTGGCGAACAACTGCACGGATAGCAGCATTCATTCCAGGGGCATCTCCTCCACTGGTTAAAACAGCAATACGTTTCATTTCGATATTTGCTCCTTTTTTTTCTTTTACATTCTAAATGATTATAACACAAAGAGGCTCAAATTTCTCCTATTTTCCGTAGATTTTATCGATAAATCGTTTTCATAGCAATACTTGACAGCTCATTTTCTAACTTCTCGTTTTTCTGGACGGAAACTCCTTTTAATTGAATGGTCTTTTTCTCCTCTTCATAGCGAATAACGACAGGATAAGGACCTGGATAAGCTTTTAAAATATCTAAGACTGCCCGGTCCTCCTGGTGATCAAACAATTGAATCCAAAAACGCTGATTGGTGGCTTCTTCTGCTTCCATTAAAACCATCTGAAGACGACCATCTCTAGATTGCACTTTTCCTTTAAGATAGTAATAGCCCTTCTCTCTTATTTTTGAGCTATAGTGGCGATAAGTATCAGGAAAAAGAGTGACATCCATCTTCTTTTGGAGATCGGAAACTTGTAAAAAGGCCATATTTTCTCCATTTTTGGTTCGGATGGTCCGGATCGATTGAACTTCAACCAGGATAGTGGCCTGTTCTCCTTCGCTTAAAGAGGCGATCGGTCGAGTCGGTTTGCTACTTGCAGCTACAATTTCCACCAGAGGATGTGGGCTAAGACCGACACCAATGACCCTCTGCTCCATTTCATACTTCTCAGCCTTGCTATAATCCTCGGCATCCATCCAGGAATAATTAGCTTGGCCAAATAAGCTACCCAGTTCATCCGCAAAGACAAATAGGTTAGGAAGGTTCTGAAGGACTTTTCTGCGATTCTTTTCAAAGCAGTCAAACAAGCCCAATTCTACCAGTGGCGTTAAGAGAGGAAGTTTGTGATACTGGCTAGGCAAGCGCAAGATAAAATCTTCAATGCTCTCAAAGGGACGTTGGTCAATAATCCAATAGGATAGATCTTTTGGGAGACCTTTGATATTTTTCATTCCTAGATAAATCTTCTGATCTTGGAACTTATCCTTATAAGGAATGGTATTAATGGTCAAAGGAGCTACTTGGAAGTCAAATTGGAGCGCATCAGTCAAGTAATCACTACTAGAGTAGTTGAGCATAATGTCAAAAAAGACATCTGGATAATGGACTTTAAAGTAAGCCAATTGGAAGGCCAAGGCTGAGTAGGCATAGGCATGGGAACGGTTGAAGCCATAGCCAGCAAATTTTTCCATAATGGCAAAGACTTGCTTGGCTTTTTCTGCACTGTGCCCAAGCGCGACAGCCCCCTTGATAAAGTCATCTTCCATTCGATGCATTTCTGCCACGTTCTTTTTCCCCATGGCCCGTCTGAGGATATCGGCTTTTCCTAGACTAAAGCCAGCAAAGGTCTGGGCCACCTGCATGACTTGCTCCTGATAGAGCATGATGCCATATGTTGGTGCTAGAATGCCTTCCAAACTAGGATCAATCATATCGACCTTCTCTTTGCCATGCTTGCGTTTGACGAAATTATCAATATAGTCACTAGCCCCAGGCCGGTTCAAGGAAGTAGTCGCAACAATCTCCTCAAAACAGTTGGGTTGAACCCGTCTTAATAAACGGATAGCTCCTGCTTGCTCAAACTGGAAGATTCCCTTGGTATTTCCCGCAGCAAACAAAGCAATCGTTACCGGATCTTCTAGAGGAATATCCTCAATCTTAATATCCTTTTGATATTTTTCCTTTACTGCTTCCTGCATCCGTTGAGCAAAGGTCAAATTTCGGAGTCCTAAGAAGTCCATCTTGAGCAGACCATTGGCCTCAACACCATGGGCATCATATTGGGTCAGATTCATCTCCTCGCCCATCTTGATCGGGATTTGATTGGTGAGGTCTTCTCCACTCATGACGACACCTGCCGCATGAATCGAGGTCTGACGCGGTTGCCCCTCAATCCTCTTCGCAATTTCAAAACCCTTCCGGTATTCTGGGCGACTTTGGATGGCTTGGCGAAAAGCTACATTCTTTTCATAAGCAGAAGCTAAGGTATCCCGTAATCCAATCCGCTTAGTGAGGTTGGTTAACTCATACTCTGGGGTTCCAAATCTCTTAAAAACATCTCGAATAGCTTGTTTGGCTCCAAAAGTTGAGAAGGTCACAATTTGAGCCACATGAGGACTGCGGTAGCGATTTTTAACATACTGGATAAATTTGGGACGATAGACATCCGGAATATCAATATCAATATCTGGCATGGTATAGCGCTCTAAGTTCAAGAAACGCTCAAAGAGGAGATTGTTCTTAACCGGATCAATCCCTGTGATATCTAAGGCGTAGGCTACTAGACTACCAACTGCTGAGCCACGGCCCATCCCCATATAGTAACCTTGGCTTCGTCCAAACCGTAATAAATCCCAGACAATCAAGAAGTAGTCATCAAAGCCCATCTGATGGATGACAGCTAATTCATGACGCAAACGCTCTTGGTAAACCGTCTGGTCCAGCCCCTTGCTTCTCAAGCCCTCCTCAGCCAACTCACGCAATTCCTCGACTGCAGGTTTCTCTGGATTGAAGCGAGGAAGCTTCAATTGCGTATCAATCTCATAATGAACAGTCGCAAGGGTCTTCTCTAGATAAGAAATACTCTCTGGATAATTATGAGCAAAGGCCCGCTCCAACTCTTCTGGTGGCAGTAACATCATAGAAGTGTCAATAGCTCCCACTTCTTTCAGACTGCAATTATTACGAATGGCATGGAGCATCTGAAGACTCTCCAAATCACTCGTAGAAAAATAGCGGACTGTATGGAGGGGGAAAACAGGACGAGAAAACTGTTTCGCTGGAGTATCTGGAAAGACACCAATCGCAAAGTCTTGGCCCAAGTCTAAATACTCAATCCCTTCAAAATAGGGAACGATGATGGCTAGATCATCCAACAAGTGTTGAAACGCCGACCAGTCAGTTGTCCCCATCATTTTCATGCTGGAAATCTTGATTAAATGTTTATAACCTACG